>JAABUJ010000018.1_pt1 | contig 405104 bp, 389 predicted proteins | sample 5559131 | NCBI WGS metagenome assembly JAABUJ01 (sample SAMN10711875, study PRJNA513366) | rock metagenome | isolation source: Antarctica rocks | place: Antarctica: Victoria Land, Mt New Zealand nord | collected 2016-01-07
GGGGTATACTTTCTTTAGCCATCGAGCCTCCGGGAAGAGCGTCAGATACTCACTCCGTTCGCTCGATGGCCCTCGTATATCTTGGGCTCGGCTGCTCCAAATTTACACCCATCCGTGGACTCTGCCCGCGCGGGCGGTCGATCCGGCGTCCTCTTCGTAAAGATAATTGTTGTCGAATCTGATGAAAATCTGCGCCAGCGCGTCATCACGGTTCGCGGCCAGAAGTACGTCGATTTCGGCTGCCGTCTCCCCCAGTTCCGACGACGTCGACGCCGCAACGTAAGCCTCGAGCGCCGCTTGAGGCGACCCGCCGAACTCGTCATACCAGTCCTGGTGAAAGTAACCGCCGATGAGTTGGAAGAGACATGGGCACGTCTCATCGATATCTGCAGGGCGGTGCGTCAGGATGGGATACGACGTCAATATCGTGTAGCCGGTCGGCAACCTCGCTTCAGCCTTGAAGATGACCTTTGCATCGTTGGTATCGCGAGCGCACGAACCGGCGGCCGCATCCGCTCGCAGCATCACCCGGCCGATCGGGTCGCCCGGAACCGAGCCCTCGAGCGGCAAAAATCGCCTCGTACCCGTGGCGAGCCACGTACTTATCTTTTTTTGATTCTTCGCAGCGCCGATAATGGAGTCTACGGATCGCTGTGCCGACGCCCGATCCGTGTAGGTGGAAGCTGCAGTTTGCATCGTTGCACCATTATCGACGTATGCTGTTACGGCGAAATGAACGGGTTGCTTGCCGGCTATCGCGTTTTTCGCGTGACGTACGGAGCCGCGGTCCGCGGCGAGATACGAACCGTATTACGCCGGTTTTGAAGTAAACGCGGTCGCCACGGTTCTCCATCATCGGAGCGAATCGACTAACCTCCACGTAAGTGGGCGCGGATAGCTTCTAACCACGTACGTGCCGTGTAACCGCCGTCTTCTTTATACATGTAATTATTATCGAGCCTTTCGAGAATCTGCTCCAGTTGGTCGTCACCGTATTTGGCCAAAAGTGTATCGATTTCGACTGCAGTCCGTTCCAGCTCGTGGACCTCGAATGGCGCGATATAATCAGCGAGCGCTGCTTGCACCGATCCGTCGTACTCGTCGTACCAATCCTGGTTGAAATATCCGCCGATCAGTTGGTGGAACCGCGGATACAGTACATCCAGTTCGGCCCGGCTTAAAGGCGCATTCATAGGTTCGTCGGATACGAGGTTAGGATGGTGTAACCCGTCGGTCAACTTGAGTCCGCCTTAAGGACCACCCGTGCGTCGTTGGTCGCTTTGGCGGGGAGGCCGGCCTCGACGTCGAGTCGAGATATCTTCCGGCCTATCGAATCGCCTGGGACGCTACCGTCGAGAACTTGCGTCCCTTTTGCGCCGCCTCGAAGTCAGGTTGCGATCTTGGCCTGATTCTCCGGTTTGCCGATGACATAGTCGGTGCTCCGCTGGGCCGACGCCAAGTCGGTGTACGTTGACGACCTTTGTATTCGCTCGCTCACGAATCGTTGCAAGAGTTCGGCGACGCTCTTACCCACGTGAAATTTCAGCGTGTGTGGCTCGCCCTTTGCGCCTTTCTCGATCGCCTGCAGGTCGAGACTGCTATGCTCGCCGCCGACATCTCGCACGATCGATGTCGCCGCCGCCACAGCTTCGCGTAGCGCGCTACTGCCAAGCCCGGTTTCGATGTGCGCGATCGTCTTGATGCCGAGGCCTGCGGCTTTGGCGGTCGGCAAAAGATCGCTCGCAAGCGATAAGGTGCCATTTGCCCGTTGTGTAAAGGTCTTATCCGTCCCGAACGCGTCGTCCAAGTCCGTGCCAAGCCTGAAATCGCAGATCGACTTCGCGGCGTGAGCCAGATACGAACCGAGTGACTGGGGATCCGAACGCTCGATGCGGTCCGGCGCGATACCAGAACGCTTGCTCGGCATCGCCTTACCAACGGTGCTCGCGATTCGTTCGGTCGCTACGTCTTGTGCCGGGCGTGGTATTAGACGGACGGGCTGCACGGTGCGGGCTCCTTGCGAACGCAGAATTTGCGTTACATTCACGCGTCCAACGCCGTGCGGCAAGAGCAGACGAGCCGGCCTACAGCGCCCGTACCGCCGCACGCTAAGGCGCGTCGCCCGCTAGACGGGCCTCAGAGCGGGCCGCATGCCGCGTGTCCTTAACAAAAAGTTTTCGGCGCAGCGAGGACCGCCGTAACCGTAAGCTCTCACTGTCGCGCAACGTGGCGCGACAAACCGTGCCGCAATTTTTGCAGGTTGCCGACGGTCCGCTTGACGCTCGTCGTCTATTAAGCACGTGCATTGCCTGAACCATGACGCTTGCCTTTAGCGCTCAGCTCGCCAGAGCCGGCACGACCGTTCTTTTCCGGCTCGGCTGTCGACGAAGCCGCATCCGCGAAAAAGGCGATCCAACGCGACGCGGGAGGCCGTTATCTGGTCATGTCGTGCCCGGACGCGAACGGAGTAACGGCTCGACGTGATGGCTACGAAATGGCGACGCAAAAAACGCCGTTTCATCAATCGCCGGTCTATCGGATGAGGCAGAGAAATAGTTCAGGTGGAACCTAGGCAACCGTTAGATACGATGTTTCTTTTGGTTGATTCGGTATCGAACCCAGATAACGATGTTGCTCCCTGATATGCTAAAAAACGCTCCGGTTTTGGCTGCTCCGTTGATCATCATAAAGATCCAAAAAGGAGTACGACGACTCCATCGAACGTGAGCGCTTGTTCTCTTCGATCAGCTTCATACTCAGCAACCTCCTGCCGCTACATTGCTATACGCATCTTCGCGAGTTCGTACCGTTCCGGCAAAAGCTACGACAGCGCTACATTGGCATAGACTGCTACCAACGCCGCACCGGTATTTAGCAACGTCCGCCGCTTTGCCAACACTTCATCATCGATAGTAAGTTTGCCTCAAACGATCGTCGTTAACCTCACAATGGGCGTTAAGCCCCTACCGCAAGGTCGGCATCGAGAACTCACTGCCGGCGCGAATCCCACTCGGCCAACGCGTCGTGACGTTCTTGGTTTTCGTATAGAAGCGCACGCCGTCTTCGCCGTATTGGTTGAGATCGCCGAACGCCGAATTCTTAAAGCCGCCGAAACCGAAGAAGGCCATCGGAACCGGAATCGGCACGTTGATCCCGACCATACCGACGTTCACGCGGGTCGCATACTCGCGTGCCGCATCGCCGTCGCGCGTGAAGATCGCGGTTCCATTTCCGAACTCGTGCCCGTCGACGATCGCGATCGCCTCGTCGAACGAAGCCACGCGCACGATGCACAGCACGGGCCCGAAGATCTCTTCGAGATAGATGCGCATGGCCGGTGTGACGTTGTCGAACAGCGTGGCGCCGACGAAAAATCCGTCGGGATATGCGGCGACGCGCTGCGTCCGGCCGTCGACGGCGAGCGTGGCGCCCTCCGTGATGCCGAGATCGATGTAGCCCAGCACCTTCGCGCGATGCTCGCGCGTCACGAGCGGCCCCATCTCCGATGCCGCGACGTGCGAGCCGCCGACCTGCAGTTTCGCGATGCGCGCGGCGAGGCGTTCGACCAGCGCATCCGCCGTGGCATCGCCGACGGCCACGACGACCGACAGCGACATGCAGCGTTCGCCGGCCGAGCCGTACGCCGCGCCCATCAGCGCATCGGCCGCCGCATCGAGATCGGCGTCGGGCATGACGACCGCGTGATTCTTCGCGCCGCCCATCGACTGTACGCGTTTGCCGTTCGCCGACGCCGTCGCGTAGATGTAGCGCGCGACCGGCGTCGAGCCGACGAAGCTGAGCGCTACGACGCGCGGATCGTTCAGTAACGTATCGACGGCTTCTTTATCGCCGACGACGCAATTGAAGACACCGGGCGGTCCGCCCGCCTTCGCGAAGAGTTCGGCGAGCATGAGCGAGGCCGTCGGGTCTTTCTCCGACGGTTTGAGCACGAACGTATTGCCGCAGGCGAGCGCGACGGGCAGCATCCAAAGCGGCACCATCTCGGGAAAGTTAAATGGTGTAATACCCGCGACGACGCCGATTGGCTGACGCAGCGAGTGCATATCGACGCCCGTCGCGACGCCGCTGGAAAAATCGCCTTTGAGCAGATGCGGGATGCCCGTCGCGAACTCGACGACTTCGATGCCGCGTTGGAGCGACGCACGCGCGTCGGCGACGACTTTGCCGTGTTCGCTCGAGACGGTGCGCGCGATCTCGTCCGCGTGTGCGTCGAGCAGATCGCGATATTTCATGAGCACGCGCGCGCGGGCGAGAGCCGACATTTTGGACCACCCGACGAAGGCCGCTGCCGAACTCGCGATCGCGTTCTCGACATCCGTCTTGCCGGCGAATTGAACCCGCGCCGCAACGTGGCCCGCGCTCGGATCGTACACGTCACCGAAGCGGCCGCTCGTGCCGGCGACGTACGCGCAGCCGATGAAGTGTTCGATCTTGCGTAGCGACGTGGGGTTGGGGGCGGCGGCAGTCATGGTCATCGGGGAAATCTCCGTACGCGAGTGGGCTCCGACATGTTTTGACACGCTGAAGGCAAGGGCCGTCCGTTTCGGCGGTTCGATTGACATCGAACATACGTTCGATTACCATGAGCGCCCATGGCATCCCTCACACCGCTCGACGCCAAACGCGAGGCCTTCGCTGGCCTCCGTGCGGCCTTGTCGGTGGGCCACCGGGGAGCGTCGCCCGAGGCCTTTACCCTCGGCGAAGAAGCGGTGATCCGCACGGGCCTGCGCGAGCTCGATGCGGCCTTGGGCGGCGGTTTTCCCCGCGGAATCATCGCGACGCTCGAAGGCGCACCCGGTTCCGGACGGTCGGCCGTAGTCGCGCGACTGCTGGCCACCGCGACCGCGAACGGCGGCCTCGCCGCGCTGATCGAATCGCCCGCGGGGCCCGAGGGCGCTTTCTACCCGCCCGCCCTCGCGGCGGCCGGAGTCGACCTCGAGCGGCTGCTCGTGGTCCCGGCCCGCGATGCCGTCGCGGTTGCCCGGGCGGCCGATATTCTCTTGCGCGCCGCGGCGTTCTCCGTCGTCGCGATCCCCACCGTCACGCTGCGGGCCGCGGTTTGGACGCGCCTGGCGAGCCTGACGCATCGCGCGAACGCGCTGCTCGTCGCGCTCGGTGGCGGCGCTTCGGACGAGCTGCGCTACTTCGCATCCTTGCGCGTGCGACTCGAATCCGCGCGCTTTCGCTTCGCAGGCGGCGACGGGCTCTTCTGCACGCTCGCGGGTCTCGACGTCGAAGCGTCGGTCCTCAAACATAAACGCGCGGCGCCGGGACGGCGCGCGCGGTTCACGTGTACGACCTTCGAACGCGCGGGCGCGCCGCTGGGTGCGACGCGCGTCCGCGAACTCGCGAGCACGTCGGGTGCCGTCTTCGAGCGCATCGCACGAAGCGTCGCGCGATGAAGCATGCGACGCCGCTGCGCGTGAACGCATAACGATGCCCGTCGTCTGCGCGCTCGTGCCGACCTATCGCGTCGCGGTCGCGCGCTCGAACGATCCCGCGCTCGCGGCATGTCCCGTCATCGTCGCGGACCGGCTGGAACGCGGCCACGCGATCGCCCTCGACACGCGCGCCTACGGGCTCGGCGCGCGCGCCGGCATGACGCTCGTTCAGGCCGCCGCCTGCGCGCGCGAAGCCGCGCTCGTCTGCGACGATCCCGCGCGCAACCGGGAAGTATGGGAACGCGCCCTCGACGCACTCGACGCCGCTTCGCCACTGATCGAAGACGGCGGCGACGGCATCGCGTACCTCGAGATGCGCGGTATCGCGGGGGCGGAGAGCACGTGGCTCGCGAGCGTGCGCGAGGCCTTCGCGAGCGATCCGGAAATCGCCGCACTGCCGCTGGCCGTCGCTTTAGCACCGAATAAATTCGTCGCGCGCGCCGCGGCGCTCGTGCGCGACGGCAGCGTCGTGTTCCCCGGCGACGAACGCGCCTTCGTCGCGCCGTTGCCGCTGCGCTATCTCGATCTCGAACGCGCGACGATCGAACGCCTGGAACTCTTCGGCGTCTCGAACCTGCGCACGCTCGCGGCTTTGCCGCACGGTCCGTTCGTACGCCGCTTCGGTCCCGAGGCCGCCCGCTGGCACGCGCGCGCCGGCGGCACCGACGACACGCCGCTCGTACCGCGCACGCGCCGCATCGCGATCGAACGCTCGCTCTTCGGCGAAGGCACGGCCGAACGCGAAGACGAGTTGCTCTTCGCGCTGCGCACGCTCGTCGTGCGCGTCGCCGAAGACGTTGCGTATCTCGGCAAACGCTGCGGTTTGCTGCGGCTCGAACTCGAATGCGAGGATGGCGAACGCGTCGCGCTCGCGACGGCGCTCGCGCAGCCGACCTCGCAAACCGCGACGATGTTCGATCTCTTGCGCGCGCGGCTCGAAGGCGTGGTGCTGCGCTCGCCCGTGACCGGTTTGCGGCTCGCCGCCGAACGCTTCGAAGAAGGCGGTGCCGAACTCTCGCTCTTCGCGGGCCGCGATCCCGATCCCGAAATCGTCGGCATCGCGCTCGCGCGTTTGGAAGCGGCGCTCGGGCCCGCCTCGGCGCTGCGCGCCACGGTCGCCGCCGGCAACCGGTACGAAGCGCGCGCCGCGTACGAACCGTTCGCCGCAACGGCCGTCGCGCGGTCGACGCGCGCGGCGCTCGCGGGTGCCGCGTCGCCACTCGTCGACGACGCGGCTGCCGCAAGCGCAAACCAAACCAACGCTGAAGCTGGGACGCTCGCCTACCGCGTGCTCGCACCGCGCGCGATCGACGTACGCGTGCGCGGCGGCCGACCCGCGTTCGTCGGCCCGCGCGCGGTACTCGAAGTCGCAGGTCCGTGGCGCGTCGACGAAGCGTGGTGGGCCGAAGCCCTCGATACGGGCGGCCTCCCGATCGCGAGCGACGCGTACGACGTGCTTCTCGACGACGGCGCCCTCTGCCGCATCGTCAGCGAACGCGGCGGCTGGTTTCTAAGCGGCACGTACGACTAGTCGCTGCGACTAGCGGTTACGCGCCTTGGGATCCATTTACTTCCGAACTGTTGTCGATTCGGAACAGCTCGAACCCACGACGGCCCCTATGCAGCCAATTGCCGTTTTTGAAAAATTTCATCGAAACCGGGAAACTTCGGGCCGGCGGCCGCACGTGATTTTTCAGACTGTCGTAGTCCGAGAGCCGCAGCCGCGTCGTCGCGCCGTTGGCTGCGGCCGTTTCGAAACGTCGCATGCGGCCGTCGGCGGAAGACACCCAGAGGCGCAGGACGCCGCCCGGCACGTCGGGATTGCGAAACGAATACCGCGTCGCCGCACGATTCTCGATGCGGTCGCGCGCGACTGCGAAGGTATGCACGTGCCGGAGCACCTCTTCGCCCGTCGATTGGCCGAACTCGGTCGAAACCGTGCGACCGTTCCTGCGCGTCCAATGCGTGCCCACACGTTGGTAGAGGACCGAACCGATAACGATGCCGCGGCGACGCACGCGGTTACGCCGGTCGTCGATCGAAAAGGCATGCGGCTTCTCGAAGACGACCCGCACGTGACGGCCGTTCGCCGCGGTGAAGTCCAGGCGCCACGAGCGGGCCGCGCGCCACGCGCGCATCGCACGCTCGAGCGCACCGATGCCGCTATCGGGTGACGGATTCGCCTTCGCGACGCCCGCGAGCGGCATCACGAGGGCGAGCGCGAGTCCGACCCCCGCAAGACGACGAAATACACGCATCCCTTCATATATCGGCCGGCGGATGCGGGAACCCCACCCGGCGCATAAGAAGCGACGGTTCTCGCGCGTTCGCACCGCGCAGGCGGCTATGCGGAGGCTTTCGCTCGTGACCATCACCGAGATCTTCGCACCGACGCTCTTCGCGGGCAAACACGTTTTCGTCACCGGCGGCGGCAGCGGCATCAATCTCGGGATCGCGAAAAACTTCGCCGCCGTCGGAGCGAACGTGTCGATCTGCGGCCGCTCGCAAGAGCGGCTCGACGGTGCCGCGACGGAGTTACGCGCGCTCGGCGCCGCGGTCTACACCCGGAGCGCCGACGTTCGCGATTACGCGGCGCTCGAAGCCGCAATGAACGGCGCTCGCGAAGCCTTCGGCCCCATTGGGACGCTCGTCTGCGGCGCCGCCGGCAACTTCCCCGCATCCGCGGAAGCGCTCACCCCCAACGGTTTTAAAGCGGTGATCGATATCGATCTGATCGGTTCGTTTCACGCCTGCCGCGCCGCGTTCGAACAGCTCAAAGATACGAAGGGCTCGATCGTCTTCATCTCCGCGGGCCAAGCGTTCCAAGCCTATCCGTTTCAAGCGCACGTCGGCGCTGCAAAAGCGGGCGTCGACATGCTGATGAAAGATCTCGCGGTCGATTGGGGGCGGTATGGCATTCGCGCGAACAGCATCGCGCCGGGACCCATCGACGACACCGAAGGCATGCGCCGCCTCGCACCTGCGGACGGCGCGAAAGAGAAGCTCGCGAAGATCGTTCCGCTACGCCGCCTCGGGCACGTCGACGATATCGGTTATGTCGCCGTGTTTCTCGCATCGCCGCTCGCATCGTACGTTACGGGTACCGTGCTCGTCGCGGACGGCGGCCAGAATCTGCTCGGTTCCGGCTCGTGGTTCGCGACCGCGATGGGCGGCGCATAGCCGGGCGTCATCCGGCGAAAGGTGCGCTTGCCGCAACGGTAAACCCGCGTATGAATGCCTCGGCAATCGGGACGGTCGCTCGTCGTAACGGCCGTCGTGCTTCTAATTTTCGTCTCGATTCTGATAGGGGGCGGGCTGTCGGTTCGCGGGCTCATCACCACGTCGTTCCGGAGCGCGGAACGCGTGCGGGCGACGCGCGCGCTAGCGTTGGAAACCCTCAAGCTGCAGTTAGACGAGGAGACGGGGATTCGGGGCTACGCCGCGACGCGCGACCCGGCGTTTTACGAACCCTATCGCCGCGCGAAGCCCCGGATCGTCGTCGTCATCGCCCGCTTACGTGCCGCAATCGATACGCTCGACGTGCCGGCGGCGCGAGCGAGCGTCGACGACGCCACGCGCACGAACCAGCTGTGGCTACGGACGATCGCCGAGCCGATCGTCAACCGCTCGCGGCGAGATACGCCTGCCCTTCAACGTCGCGGCAAGGCGCTCGTCGATCGCTTCCGCAGTGCCGTCGCGAAGACCGATCGCGAACTCGCGCGGCGTGAAGCCGCTATCGACGCAGGTGCCGAATCCGCGATCGATCGCGTCGTCCAGCTCGTCGCCGCCGCAACGGCGATCGTGCTCCTGCTGACGTCGGTCTTCGTGGCGCTCCAGATTCGTACGGGCCGCCGCCTCGAAGACGAACGCCGGCAAGCCGAAGACGAACGTCGGATGGCGGCCGGAATGCGGGCAGCGTACCTGGCTGAAAAACGGATCGCCGATACGTTGCAGGATGCATTTTCTCAGCGCCCGCTACCGACGCTCTCCAGCCTTCTTTTCAGTGCGATGTACGTTCCCGCGACGCAAGAGGCGCGCGTCGGCGGCGATTGGTACGACGCCCTCGAACTTACGAAAAATCGTGTCTTGTTCGCGATCGGTGACGTGACGGGACATGGCTTGGAGGCGGCCGTCGGCATGAGCCGGGCGCGACAAGCCTTGATCGCGGCGGCGCTCGCCGATGCCGATCCGGCGTCGGTCCTGCGTCGCGTCAACGCCGACCTGTTGCGGCAAAATTCGCCGCTGGTAACCGCCGTGGTCGGGTATGCCGACGCCGTGACGCACGAATTCGTCTACTCGATCGCCGGACATCCGCCGCCGCTGCTCCTGGTACCGGGTCAGACGCCGACGCTGCTGGATTGCGGCGCCTTGCCGCTCGGAACGCTGCTCGATGCGGAGTACCGAACGTACCGCGTGCAAACCGTTCCGGGCGCAATGCTCGTCCTGTATACCGACGGTGCGGTCGAACATTCGCGTAACGTTCTCGAGGGCGAGGCACTGCTGCTTCATGCGGCCGAACTCGCGCTGGAAAGCGGCGCCGGCGATCCAGCGCGCGTGATTCACGATACGATCTTCGCCGATAGCGGCGCCGGCGACGACGTCGCTATCTTAACCGTGGGCTTCGCGTACGAGCAGACGCAAGGATTTACGCTTTCGGCGAGTCAGGCCAACGCTGACTTTGCGGGCCGCATCGGTGGCAGCGTCGTGCCCGGCGGGCAATCGGAAACCGGGCGCGGCCGTATTCGCGCCCGCCGGCTTTGGCCGTTACCCGAGAGCTTGGCATCGTGAATCCCGAATCGCTCTCGGTCGTCCGTATGACTGGCGAACTGGACTTACTGCGCCGCGACGAAATCGGCGCAATGTTGCGCGTCACGGGACCGCGACCGCCGATGCTCGTCGATCTCTCCGAAGTAACCTATGCGGATTCGAGCGTCCTCGCCGAACTTCTGCGTTTTCACGGCGAAGCGAAACGGCACGGCGTCCGCGTCGCGCTTGTGATCGCGAGCAGGCAGTTCGCGCGACTCGTGCAGTACGCAGGGCTCGGGCAGGCCTTTCACATTTTCAATTCGATCGACGCCGCTCGTGACTTTTGCGAGCACGGCACCGGCTCGTGAGCGGCCCTTCGGAGCTGCGCATAAACCGGATCGGGTATCCCGGGATCACCCGCGATCTGCGGCACGCGCTGATGGCGTTTCTCGCCGCCGTCGGTATCGAAGACGACACACGCGACGACATTCAGACGGCGGTCGGCGAAGCGCTCGCAAACGCCGTCGAGCACGCGTACCATGGTGTCGAACTCGGCGAAATCGGGCTCTACGCGCACGTCGCAGGCTGCGACGCGTCGCTCTCGGTCGAAGTGTTCGATCGCGGCACGTTCATCGAGCGCGACCCGCGCCCGGGTCGCGGACTCGGCCTGCGCATCGCACGCTCGATCGTAAGCAGCCTCTCGATCGATGCGGCCAACGGTACGCACGTGCGCATGCTGTTCGACATCTCGAAAGCCCGCGTCGAATGCTGACGATCGTGTCGCAGCCCGGAGCAGACGCGTGACGACGAATGTCCCAGTCGTCGATACCGCCCGCCTCCGGCTTCGCGGTCATCGGCTCGAAGATTTAGACGCCTGCGGCGCGATGTGGTCGGATCCGGTCGTAACCCGCTTCATCGGCGGGCATCCGTCCTCACCGCAGCAAACCTGGGCACGGCTGCTCGGATATGTCGGCCACTGGTCGGTGCTGCACTTCGGATATTGGGCGATCGAAGAAAAGGCGACCGCTGCCTTCGTGGGTGAGATCGGCTTTGCGGACTTTAAGCGCGATATAGCGCCGTCCATGAAAGACGTTCCCGAACTCGGCTGGGCACTCGCCGCCCACGCACATGGAAAAGGATATGCGACGGAGGCGGCACGGGCAGCCGTCGCTTGGGGCGACGAAACTTTCGACGCAAAGCGGACGGTGTGCTTGATCGGGCCCGACAATCTCGCCTCGCTTCGCGTCGCGGCGAAGAGCGGCTACGAGGTTTTCGAACGCGCGGATTTCAACGCTCGGCCGACCCTATTTCTCGAACGGAAAATGCCGAGTCGCTAGCGCGGCTTGTCGCCGACGGCGCCGGAGCGCACGAAACGCCATCGCTCGATATTCCAAAAGTGGTGTCCGAGCACCGACGGTTCGAGTCCGAGCAGACCGTCGCGCGCAAAGAGCGCTTCACGATCGAAACCCAGGAACAGCAGATCGCTTTGCGCGTCGAGCTCGCGGAGCATCGTCCGATCCGCGCGCTGTTCGAGTTCGCGGTCGGTCGTCGCGATCTCCGTGACGGCGGCACGCTCGATGACGGGATCGCAAATGCGGCTGTAGTTTTCACCGTTCGGCGGACGCGTATCGCAGCGGAAAAGGTACGAATGATCGGCGTCTTCGCCGGGTTGCCAGCCGTAGAGCGCCAGGTCGAAGCGGCCGGTCTGCAAGATGCCGCCTTGAGCGAACAGCACATTGTACTGGTAGTTCTTGATCGACGCAGCGATGCCGAGCTTCGCGAGTTCGCTCTGCAGCTGCAAATCGAAGCGCTCCGCTCCGCTGAGGCCCGCCGGTCCGACGATCTCGAGCGTCAGCGGTACGCCGCCGCGTTCGCGCACCGCACCGTGGCGCTTCCAGCCCGCGGCATCGAGCAGCCGCGCCGCGCCGGGCGGATCGTACGGTGCTTCACGAATCGACGGATCGTAGGCGAATTGACCGGGCAGCCGGTCGCCGTCGCCCGGACGATGCAGCTCGCCGCGCACGTCGCGTTCGATGCGTTCCCGATCGACGCCGCGGACGATCGCCTCGCGAACCGCGCGCTCGCGCAGCGGCCCGCGCGCGACGTTGAACATAACGTAGTCGAACTGATAGTGATCGGAGAGCGCTTCTCTGGCATGCGCGACGCTGCGAGCGCCGGCGAGCATCGCGCGACTGCCGGAGAAGCCGCGGACGTTGAGATAATCGAGCTCGCCCGATTGCCAAAGCGTTACTTCCGTATTCGAGTCCGGCACGATGCGCACGTCGATCCGCGCGATCTTGGCCGCACCGCGCCGAAAATGCGGATCGGCCTCGAACACGAGCTCAGACCCGTGCGACCACGATGCCAAGCGGTACGGCCCTAAACCGATCGGATGTCCGTTGTACGCCGCCGTGTTGAGATCGGGCAGCTCGGCGAGCAGATGAGCCGGCAGGATCGCGTACGGATCGTTCGCGCCGAACGTGAAGAACGTCGCGAGTGCCGGGGAATAGGCGCGTCGCAAGCGGACCTCGATGTCGTAGGAGCCGTGCGCCGTCACGCTTGCGATATCGTCGAAGCCGGAGCGGTCGGGAACGTTGTTGCGTTTGCTCGTCGCGGCGGCGAACGAGAAGACGACGTCGCGCGCGTCGAACGGTGCGCCGTCGTGCCAGCGCACGCCCCGGCGTAAGCGATACCGGATCGTGCGACCGTCCGGCGAGATGTCGCCGTTGGCGCGCGACGGCACGCGCATCACCAGATCGGGCGTGAAGTTCCCGCTCGCATCGACTCCGAGCAAAAACCCATGCAGCAGCGGGACGAGATCTTGGAGCTGCGCGTTATCGGAAATGAGCGGATTGAGACCGGGCGGATCTTGCAACGCGGCGAGCCGGAGCACGTCCGCGCGTGCGCCGCGTTCCCCGGGACGCGCGCACGCAGCGACGGCGAGCGACGCAACCAGCACCAAAGCCGAGGCAAGACGCCGCCCGAACTGCGCGGTCACAGCGCCTACGCGAGGTACGGCTCGTGCGCAGCGACCGGCGCGAGAATAGCATCCATGCGCGCGAACAGCGATGCGTCGACGTCGAGATCGGCCGTGGCGGCGTTGTCGTCGACGTGGTCGACCTTGGTCGCACCGACGATCACGCTCGACACCTCAGGGCGGCGCAAACACCACGCGAGCGCGAGTTGTCCCATCGTCGCGCCGGCCTCTTTCGCGAGCGGCGCGAGTTGTGCGACCGCATCGAGAACCGGCTGCGTGAAGTAATCCTCCATCATCTCAGCCCCGCTGCCCGCCGCGCGCGTTCCGGCGGGCGGCTTCGCGGCATCGGTATACTTTCCGGTGAGGATCCCCATCGCGAGCGGCGACCAGACGACGTTGCCGAGTCCGAACGCGCCGCACGTCGGCAAGACGCGTTCTTCGACGCGCCGCCAGAGCGCGCTATACTGCGGCTGATTGCTGACGGGCTCGGCCCAGCCGCGCGCGCGAGCGAGGGCCACGGCCGCACCGATTTGATCGGCATTCCATTCCGAGACGCCCCAATAGAGAATCTTGCCCGCGCGAACTAAATCGTTCATCGCGGAAACCGTTTCTTCCAGCGGCGTCGAGCGGTCGTAGCGATGACACTGGTAGAGATCGACGTACTCGACGGCGAGCCGGCGCAGCGAGAGATGGCACTGCTCGAAGATGTGCTTGCGCGAGAGGCCGCGGTCGTTTGGGCCATCGCCCATCGGAAAAAAAACTTTGGTCGCGAGCACGATGCTATCGCGGCGGAAATCCGCAATCGCGCGACCGACCACTTCTTCGGAACGGCCGCGCGCGTAGACGTTGGCCGTATCGAAGAACGTGATGCCGCGCTCGTAAGCGCGCACGATGCACGCCCGCGCGGTCGCTTCTTCGACGGCACCGCCGTACGTGAGCCACGAGCCCAAGCCGACCGTGGAAACTTTGACGCCCCAGCGTCCGAGATTACGATAACGCATGCGCGTACGCTCGCGCCGTAACGCCGCTTCTCCTTCGCGCGGCTTTGACGAAGGGTTCGCGTGAGCCGCGACCGAGCAAGCATTGTTCGGATGCACGAACGGCGGAAAGCGGTGCGCATATGAATCGCTGGAGAACCGTTTCTCTTACCGGCGCCGCTCTCGCAACGGGCGGTGTACTCTTGGGCCGCGCGACGCGCATGCGTGGTGTGCGTAACGGCGATGCTGCCGTTCCGTACGGTCACGGCACGCGGATCGAGCGCCACGCGACCATCGCGCGCGAACCGGGCGACGTCTACGCGGCCTGGCGGGATCTCGAGAGTCTGCCGCTGGTTATGCCGAACGTCAAACGCGTCGAGACGACCGGCGGCGCAACGTCGCGCTGGACCGTCGCGGGACCCTTCGGCACGTCCGTTTCATGGGACGCCGAAATCATCGACGATTCCCCGGGGCGCCGCATCGCGTGGCGGGCTAAGGGCGCGCCCGTCCCGCACGCCGGCACGGTGCGTTTCGAGCCGGCGCCCGGCGGCCGAGGAACCGAAATATCGATCGAGATCGAATACGCGGTGCCCGGCGCGAAGCTCGGCGGTCTCCTCGCCAAAGTCACGACGCAAACGCCGCCGCAGCGCCTCGTCGAACTCGATCTGCGGCGCTTCAAATCGATGCTCGAAGCAAACGATATCGCCCTCAACGGAACGGATGTAAAAGAATGAAGGCCCTCCGCTACCACTCCCCGCGCAAGGTCAGCGTCGACGACGTTGCGGAGCCGACGATTCTCGCGCCCAGCGACGCGATCGTCCGCGTGACCTCGACGGCGATCTGCGGTTCGGATCTCCATCTGATGAACGGCTACGTTCCGACGGTGCAGAAAGACGACATTCTCGGCCACGAGTTCATGGGCGTCGTCGAACCATCGGCGAGAACGTCCGCAACGTTCGCGTCGGCGACCGCGTGCTCGTGCCGTTTACGATCGCGTGCGGGGGCTGTTCGTACTGCAAGAGCGGCTTCACGTCGCTCTGCGATAACTCCAATCCCAACGCCGAATTGGCCGATTTTGCGACCGGACATTCGCCTTCGGGGCTCTACGGCTTCTCGCACATCTTCGGCGGCTATCCGGGCGGCCAGGCCGAGAAAGTCCGCGTCATCTTCGCGGACGCGAATCTCTTCAAGGTTCCCGATCAGTTCGAAGACGAGCAAGTGCTGTTCCTCACGGATATCTTTCCGACCGGCTATCAAGCCGCGGAACAGTGCGATATCAAGCCCGGTGACGTGGTCGCGATCTGGGGTTGCGGCCCCGTCGGACTGTTCACGATTGCGAGCGCCCTCATGCTCGGCGCGGCGCGGGTGATCGCGATCGATCGCATCCCCGACCGGCTCGAACGCGCCGAGCGCTTGGGGGCCGAAGTCATCAACTTCGATCGCGACGATGTAATCCGCGAAATAAACCGGCGTACCGGCGGCCGCGGGCCCGATGCGGTGATCGACGCGGTCGGTCTCGAGGCGCATGCGATGACGCCCGATGCGCTGCTCGATAAAGCGAAGCAGGTGGCGAAGGTCGCGTTCGATCGCATTCATGTGGTGCGGCAGGCGATCTACGTGTGCGCGAAAGGCGGCGTCGTCTCGATTCCCGGCGCCTACGTGGGGCTCGTGGACCTCTTCCCGCTCGGTCAGGCTTTCGCAAAAGGACTGCGCTTACGGATGGGTCAGACCAACGTCCACCGTTACGTTCCGACGCTCATGGAACACATCGCGAACGGCCGCATCGATCCGCGCACGATCATCACGCATCGCTTCCCACTCTCGGAAGCCGCGGAAGCCTACGAACTTTTCATGGACAAAGGCGACGCGTGCCAGAAAGTCGTGCTGCACACGCACGCAGCGTAACGGTCTTCTAAGCGGATAGCGCTACGGCGCTGCTATCGACGAGCACGGCGCGTTCGCGTACGAAGAGCCGCAGCCCATTTGCGGCACGTTCGACGTGGTCGCGCGAACGCTCCCAGATGGTCGACTCGTAACCCGAAAGATGCGGTGAAGAACGGACGAAGCCGAGCTCGACGAGCGCGTCTTCGTTATCGGTTTGCGGGGTGAGGCCGTGCCGTAAGGCGGCCTCGATTTCTTCGAGGGTATGGACGATCCGGGACAAGGGGTAGCTCCTACATTGCGTGCCGTTCGTTAGACGCTCGTGCCGTTGCGAACGTTTGCGCTCCTTTACCGCATCGACTCAAAAGCTCCCGAGCTTGACATCGAACGTACGTTTGCATACGATGCCTTCCCATGGCCGCGCGTTACGCCGAGCTGCATTGCCGGTCGAACTTCACGTTTCTTCAGGGAGCCTCGCATCCCGAAGAGCTGGTCGAGCGTGCGGCGGAACTGGGCTTCGAAGCACTCGCCCTGACCGATCGCGACGGCGTCTACGGTGCCGTCCGGTTCGCAAAAGCCGCGAAGCCGACGCAGCTCGGCGCGATCGTCGGCGTCGAACTGACGCTCGAAGTTCCCGAGCTGCGTCCGAAACGGCGGCGCGATCTCACGCCCGAAGAATCGGCCCGGCAAGCGCGCATCGTCCTGCTCGCCGAGGACGAGCGCGGCTACGCCAACCTCGCAAGCGCGATCTCCGCGGCGCAGTTGCGCGGCAAGAAACGCGACGCGCGGCTGCGCCTTACCGATCTCGACGGCAAAGCGGCCGGGCTCATCGCACTCTCGGGCGCCCGGCACGGCTGGTGCGAAGAGGCGCTGTTGCGCGGCGACGTCGCAACGGCGCGCGAACGTGCGGCGACGCTGCGCGACGTCTTCGCGGGCAACGCCTATATCGAGGTACAGCACCATCTACGGCCCGAAGATGCGCGCCTGATCGCAGCGCAACTCGAGCTCGCGAGCGCCCTCGCCCTGCCCTACGTCGCCACGAACGGCGCCGCGTATGCCACGCCCGACGATGCGTTGCTCTGCGACGTTTTGACGTGCGTTAAATACCGCACGAGCCTCGCCAAAGCCGGGCCGCTCTTGCCGCCCAATCGCGAGTTCTACTTAAAATCGCCCGCGCAGATGGCGAAGATCTTCGCGCCCTATCCGCTCGCGATCGCGAACACCCTCGCGATCGCCGAGCGTTGTCGCTTCCGCCTCGAGCGGCTCGCCGGGCAATTTCCGCTCTTTCCGATTCCGGCGGGCGAAGCGAGCACGCACGGCTACTTGCGCACGCTCGTCGCCGCGGGCGCGCGCGGGCGTTACGGCGACCCGCTCCCGCACGCCGTCGAACGGCAAATCGAATACGAACTCGGCATCATCGCGCGCATGGATCTCGCGGGCTACTTTCTCGTCGTTTGGGATATCGCGCGCGCTGCAAACGCACTCGGCGTGCTCGCGCAAGGGCGGGGTTCTGCAGCGAACTCCGCCGTCTGCTACGCGCTCGGCATCACGGCCGTCGATCCGATCGGCATGAACCTGCTCTTCGAACGCTTTTTATCCGAAGAGCGCAACGAGATTCCCGATATCGATATCGATTTCGCGCATCAGGATCGCGAAAAAGTCATTCAATACGTGTACGATCGCTACGATCGCGAACACGCAGCGATGACGGCCGAAGTCATTACGTATCGCACGCGATCGGCGATTCGCGATCTCGGGAAGGCGCTCGGGCTCTCGCTCGCGCAAGTCGACGCGATCTCAAAAGAGTACGACGCGCGCGAATCGCTGGCGGGCGCGACGGGCGCTACGTACGACGGTAAATCGAATCTGCCCGAATCCGTGCAACGCCGGCGCGATCTCGACGCGGGCAGCAATCAGCGCACTTCACGCGCGGCCGCGGACGACCAACCCGCGCAGAGCCCGGGCCGCGCGTATGCGCCGGGCTTCGAAGCGGTCGACGAACCACGGCCACCGAGCGCCATACGCACGCACGAAATCAATAAGCCCTGGGCTTTCTACGGCTTCAAGAGCAAGGATTTCGGACCCGATCCCGATCCCGACGTGCGCGGTCCCATCGGCGGGGCGACGGGTGCGCTCTTGCTCGCGCTCTGCCGTCGCGTCGACGGCTTTCCGCGCCACATGGGCATTCATAGCGGCGGCATGGTGATCACGCGCGATCCGCTCGTGCAGGTGGCGCCCGTCGAGTGGGCCTCGATGCACGATCGTACGATCGTGCAATGGGATAAGGACGATCTCGCCGATCTCGGACTCATCAAAATCGATCTGCTCGGCCTCGGCATGCTCTCGCTCTTACGCGATGCCTTCGCGCTGCACGGCCGGCGTTACGGCGCAACCAAACCGCGTCTCGCGCTCGATACGATTCCGCCCGACGATCGCGCGACCTACGCGATGCTCCAGCGCGGCGATTCGGTCGGCACGTTCCAAGTCGAATCGCGCGCGCAGCAGTCGATGCTGCCGCGCTTAAAACCCGCGTGCTTCTACGATCTGGTGATGCAGGTCGCAATCATCCGGCCGGGCCCTATTCAAGGCGATATGATCCACCCGTTCTTGCGCCGGCGCAACGGCTTGGAGCCCGTCACGTATCCGCATCCCAAACTCAAGCCCGTGCTCAAACGCACGCTCGGCGTGCCGCTCTTCCAAGAACAGGGCATGCGTATGGCGATCGAGGCCGCCGGGTTTTCCCCCGGTCAAGCCGATCAGTTGCGGCGCGCGATGGGCCATAAACGTTCGCGCGCGCGCATGGCCGAGATCTATCCGCGCCTCGTCGACGGCATGGTTGCGAACGGTATCGATCGCGCGGCCGCCGATGCCCTCTTCCACATGCTCGAAGGGTTCGCCGATTACGGCTTTCCCGAATCGCACGCCGCGAGTTTCGCGCTGCTCTCGTACGCGTCGTCGTACGTGAAGTGTCACGAACCCGCGATCTTTCTCGCCGCGATTCTCAACGTGCAGCCGATGGGATTTTACAGTACCGAAGTTCTCGTCAACGATGCGCGGCGGCACGGCGTCGTCGTCCGACCCGTCGAAGTCAATGCGAGCGAATTTTGGAGTTTCGTCGACGACGCGGGCGCGACGCGGCTCGGTTTTCACGTCGTGCGGGGTCTGGGCGAAGGCCAGCGCGAGCGCTTGGAAGCGGCCGTCGCGCGCGGTCCCTTCGCGGATCTAAGCGAATTCGCGGCGCGCAGCGGTTTGCTCAAAGACGCGCTCGAGAACCTCGCCGTCGCCGGTGCGTTCGCGCCCTGGTTTCCGACTCGGCGCACGGCGATGTGGGCGCTGCGCGGGCTCGACGAACGCGCAGCACGCGGCGAACTCGGCCGCGGCATGGAAATCGACGAGCCGGAGCCGGCGTTCGCGAACCTGTCGCCGCGCGAGACGACGAGCTTCGATATCTGGGGCACGGGGCTCACGACGGGCCCGCAGCCGATCGCGCATTTCCGTAAAGACCTCGACGCGCATCGCGCGCTCGCCGCCGAGCAGCTCGCCGCCATGCCGAACCATCTCGTCTGCAAGGTCGGCGGCATGGTCATCACGCGCCAGCGTCCCGGCACGGCTAAAGGCTTCGTCTTCCTCACGCTCGAGGACGAAACGGGCCTGGTCAACGTCATCGTCAATCCGGCCGTCTACGAGCGCTACCGGCGCACGATCCGCGCGTCGAGCGCGCTCGTCATCGAAGGGACGCTGCAAAAAGATCAGGGCACGCTCGATATCATCGCCAAGCGTTTCTGGCCGCTCGAGACGCACGGCACGCTCGCGGGCGTGAGCGCGCGGAACTTCCATTAACCGCGCACTAGGCTTTCTAAACCCATGGGCAAATGCCACGTCTAACACGAATCCGCAAGGAGCACCGTATGTTTCGTTCGATCGCGCTCGGAGCCGCACTCGTCGGCGTTCTCGGCATGGCGAGCGCCGCCATCGCGCAGATCGATCCCGACGATTCGGGCCTGGGCACCAAGCGCGGTCTCGCGCAGCAAAATAATTCCGGCGAAGCGGGAACCGTCACGCTCTTCAAGCGCGGCGAGCATTCGACGCTCGTCGTCGTCAATCTGGCACAAGAACCGGAGGGCCGCACGCAGCCCGCGCACATCCATCGCGGCCACGCCTGCGATTCGCTCGATCCCAAACCCGCCTTCGGGCTCGCGCCGGTCGTCAACGGCGTCTCACGCACGCTCGTCAAAGTCCCCGAGGCGCGTTTGCTCTCCGGTAACTACGTCGTTAACGTGCATTCGTCGCCGCAGAATATACCGCATTACGTGTCGTGTGGAGAATTGTATTAGCGAAGCGTTCGCGGCCGGCGAGACGCACGCGCCGGTGAGACACCTCGGCGGCACGCCCGGCCTCGGCGGCACGATCGGCAACACGCCGCATATCGTGTTGCCGAAGCTTTCCGCGGCACTCGGGCGAACGATCGTCGGGAAAGCGGAGTTTCTCAATCCGGGCGGATCGGTCAAAGATCGGGCCGCGCTCGGCATCATCGACGATGCCGAGCGTTCCGGGCGCTTGCCGCCGGGCGGCACGATCGTCGAAGGCACCGCGGGGAACACCGGTATCGCTCTCGCGCTGCTCGCCAACGCCCGCGGCTATCGCGCGATCATCGTCGTGCCCGACGACCAATCGCCGGAAAAGATCGGCCTCCTACGCACCTACGGTGCCGACGTGCGCGTCGTACCCGCCGTTGCGTTTACGAATCCGGAAAACTACTATCACGTCGCACGCGAGATCGCGCAGCGTACCGCCGGCGCCGCGTGGTCGGACCAATTCAATAACACTGCGAACCGCGACGCGCACTACGCGACGACGGGGCCGGAGATCTGGGCGGCCTTCGGCTCGGAACTTACCGCCTTCGTCGCCGCATGCGGCACCGGCGGTACGCTCGGGGGCACCGCGCGCTTCCTCAAAGAGCGCAAGCCGGAACTGCGGACCGTGGTGTGCGACCCGTATGGCTCGGCGCTCTTCGATTACGTGCGCTGCGGAACGCTCGAAATCGAAGGCGACTCCAATGCCGAAGGTATCGGCATCAAGCGGATCACCGCTAACTTCGCGGGCACGCCCGTCGACGATGCCTTGCGCGTGGACGATCGTACGATGGTCGAAATGGCGTACTGGCTCTTACGCGAAGAGGGCCTCTATCTCGGCGGCTCCGCGGCGCTCAACGTCGCGGGCGCCGCCCGCTACGCGCGCACGCTGCCCGCCGGCAGCACGGTCGTCACGATTCTCTGCGACGGCGGCGAACGGTATCGCTCGCGCTTATGGAATGCGGGCTGGCTTGCAGACAACGACTGCACGCCGAGCGCACGCGATCTCTCTTTTCTCTAAACGAAGGATTTGGATGTCTGATCTGATCGACCCGACGAATGCCACCTCGAACGCTCTGAACCGTCGGGCATTCGTCGGCCTTTCGGCCGGCGCGACGGCGTATGCGAGCACGCTCGCCGCGGGAGACGATTTCGGCAAACCGCACCCGCCGATCGTCGCAGACAACGACCCGGCAATCGCCGTCGGCCGGCCGCAGATCCATAACGGAACGCGCACGGTCGATTCGTATTACGCGTCGCCGAAAAACGCCGGTCCTGCGACGCCGGCCGTCGTGATCGTCCCGCACATCTGGGGCGTCGACTCGCAGATTCGCGACGTCGTGCGCCGCTTCGCGAAGGAAGGCTATATCGCGATCGCGCCCGACTTCTACACGGGCCTCGGCGCTCCGAGCGGCGACGGGCTGACGGATTACAAAGTTTTTCTACCGAGCGTGCAAAAGCTCGCCGATGCGACGGTCGATAGCGATATCGTCGCGGCTGCCAATTTCATCCGGGGCGGCTCCGGCGGCACGCGCGAGAAAATCGCCGTGATGGGATTTTGCATGGGCGGGGCAATCGCGCTGCGCCAAGCCGTCGATAGCGCGAGCGCGTTCGGCGCGGTAGCCGTCTTTTACGGCAAAGTCCGCTACGATACGTCGGGCAGCAACGAAGGGCCGATCACGCCGATTGCCCTCGCCTATGCCGATGAAATCGGGCCACCGCTACTGGGCAGTTGGGGTGCCCGCGATACCGGCATCCTCGCCGCCGACGTCAAGGCGCTCGACGCACGCCTGACCGACCTGAAGAAGCCGCACGATATCAAGGTGTACGACGAAGCCGGACACGGGTTTTTCGACGACACGCGGGCCTCGTACGTACCCAGTGCCGCGGCCGATGCGTGGACGCGCACGCTCGCCTGGTTCGCAACGAACTTAAAGTAGCGAATCCTCGACGCTCGGCCCGCTTTCGGAAATGGCGCGCTCGACGGCGATCAGAATCTGGCCTTGCTGGCGCAGACGCAGGAACGTGATCTCGACCGTCACGCCGCCGTGATGGAACGGGAAAAAGTAATCGAAGGATTCGCTCACGCGATCGCTCGTCTTGAGGAACGTACGGAGGCGGCCTTCGAAATTCTGCACCGCCGTGCAGGGCGCGACGTCCCGAAAGAAATTCTTTCCGATCACGGAGGCGCGTTCGAAATGCGATAGACGCGTCTCGTACTCGTTATACTCGCGGATCGTGCCGTCGGGGTCGATAACGATCGCTCCGAACGGCAGCGTGTCGAGCCTATCGAAGGGGAGATCCAGGGCGACCCAGACGCGCCCCGCTTCGACGTCGTCATCGCGCATGCGGAACGGCCTCCGGTGCGGCTTTGAGTTTCTCGAGCGCGTCGAGCGTATTGGCGACGTGCTTGCCCGGATCGAGCGAACGATACGCGTAAACGATCTTTCCGCCCGCGCCCGCCGGACCCGGCGCGATCACGTACGACGTTCGATCGGAGTACGTCATCGGGCCGAATCCGAGCACGGCTTTATAGGCGTGCGAGATTTTATGTTTGCCGTCCGAGGCGACGGCGAACTTACTGCGACATTCCGAGACCGAGAATTTGTTGAGCTTATCGATGCTATCGCCCGAGACGCCGATGACCGTCGCCCCCAGCTTCTTGTAGTCGTCGATGTGTTCGGCGAAATCGTGCGCTTCGAGCGTACAGCCCGAGGTGAACGCGGCGGGATAGAAATACAACACCACGGGCCCCTTTTTGAGTGCCTCGTCGACGTTGAAATCGAACACTTTGCCACCGAGCGACGCCTGCGTATCGAAGGCCGGGGCCGTATCGCCCGCATGCAGTTCCGCCAGCGCCGGGGTTGCGAGGGACGCGAGGCCCAGGCTAGCGCCGAGCGCGGCGCAGAGCGTAAAAGACTTCATCATAGTCCCATGAGACGCGCGATGACCAAACGTTGTACTTCGTTCGTGCCTTCGCCGATTTCGTTGATTTTTTGATCGCGGTACATGCGCGAGACCGGATACTCGTCCATGAAACCGTAGCCGCCATGGATCTGCACCGCCTCGTTGACGACGCGGCGCGAAACTTCACCGGAATAGAGCTTGGCGAGGCTCGCCGTCATTTCGTAGGCGCGGCCGTTGTCTTTTTCCCAGGCCGCTTTGAGCACCATCAGCTTCGCGTGCTCGATTTCCATCAGCATGTCGGCGAGCTTGAACTGGATCGCCTGAAATTTCGAGATCGACTGGCCGAACTGGTGACGATCCTTGGCGTATTGGAGCGCTTCGTCGTAGGCACCCATAGCGAGACCCACGGAGAGCGCCGCGACCGAAATACGGCCGCCGTCGAGGATAGTCAGAAACTGCTTGAGGCCGCCGCCGCGTTTTCCCAGGAGATTCTCCTCGGGCACGCGTGCGTCGGCGAAGGAGAGTTCCCGCGTGTCCGAGGCGCGCCAGCCCATCTTGCGATAGGTCTTCGAGCGCGTAAACCCGGGCGTGCTCTGCGGTACGACGAAATTCGATATCTCCGAACGGCCCTTCGCATCGGTTCCCGTTACCGCCGTGATGGTCGTGCCGCCGGTGACGTCCGTTCCGCTATTGGTAATGAACGCCTTCGATCCATTGATCGTCCAGAAACCGTCGCGCAGTTCCGCGCGCGTGCGCGTGCCGCCGGCGTCGCTGCCGGCTTGCGGCTCCGTAAGGCCGAAGCCCCACAGCATTTCGCCGCGGGCCAGCGGCACGAGGTACCGTTCTCTTTGCGCTTCGGTCCCGAATAGAAAGAACGGGGTCGCACCGAGCGAGACGTGGGCCGCAAGGGTGATGCCCGTCGACGCATCGGCGCGCGAAATCTCCATAACCGCGAGCGCATAGCTCACCGTATCGGCCCCGGCACCGCCGTACTTCTCAGGAAACGGCAAGCCCATCAGGCCGAGTTCCGCCATCTTCTTGACCAAGTCGTACGGAAACGCAGCGTCGCGATCCATTTCTTCGGCGCGCGGCTTCACTTCGCCGCCGGCGAACTCGCGGCACAGCGTTTGAATGGCGCGCTGTTCGTCCGATAAATCGAAATCCATAGGCAGAGGTGAAGCTCCGCTCCGACGCCGAAAAACACCTGTAATGTTAGCGCTTCGGCGTTCTCGGTGATCTCGCTCCGCGGCGTCAGCCTCGTCTACCCAAACGGAACGAGGGCCTTAGACGCGCTCGATCTCGAGATCGCCAAAGGCAGCTTCGTGTTTCTCGTCGGCCACTCGGGGACGGGGAAATCGAGTCTGTTGCGCTTGCTCTATCGCGAACAACTACCGTCGCGCGGCGAAGTGACGGTCGACGGCACGCGCGTCGATAAGCTGCGCCGGTCCAAGGTTCCGCATCTGCGACGTAACGTGGGCGTCGTCTTCCAAGATTTCAAGCTGCTCTCCGATAAAACCGTTTGGGAAAACGTCGCCTTCGCGTTGCAAGTGACGGGCGCGAAGACGCGCGACGTGATGCGTCAAGTACCGCGCGTGCTCGACCTCGTCGGGCTCGCGCACAAGTCGCGTATGTTCCCGAGCGAACTTTCCGGCGGCGAACAGCAGCGCACGGCGATCGCGCGCGCGCTGGTCAACAATCCCAAGATTCTGCTCTGCGACGAACCGACCGGCAACCTCGATCCCTCGAACACGAACGAGATCATGGATCTCCTGCACCGCATCAATCTCAAAGGCACGACGGTACTGATCGCGACGCATAACGCGCTCGTCGTCGATCGCATGCGCCGCCGCGTGATCCGGCTCGACGAAGGCAAGATCGTGGCCGACGAAGAGCGCGGCTATTACACGCATCCCGGCTTGCGCGAAATCCTCGCCGCACCGTCGGCATAACGGGAGGCGACGATGGATTGGGGACGCGTTCGATTCTTTGTAAGCGAAGTGTGGCGCAACTTCACGCGCAATCTCATCCTGCAGTTCACGGCGATCGGCACGGTTACCGTGACGATCGTCTTACTCGGAAGCTTTCTTTTTACGCGCGATACGCTCGGCAAGATCGGCGACGACGTCATCAAAAAGATCGAAGTCTCCGTTTTCCTGAGCGATCGTTCGACGGCCGCAGACGCGCGGGCGCTCGTCGCGACGCTGCGGGCGGACCGGCGCGTCAAGAGCGTCGCCTACATACCGCGCAGCGAAGGTCTGCATCAGATGCGCGAACGGCTGCGCGGCCAAATCGATACCTCGCTGCTGACGTCCAATCCGCTCCCGGATGCGCTGCGCGTGCGGGTCGTCGATCCCGAAAAGGTCCGCGATGTCGCCGCGCACATTCGCAAGCTGCACAACGTCGCGACCGTCGAGTACGCGCAAGACGCGGTGCAGAAGCTGCTGCGTATCTCCGACGTGCTCGGGCGCATCGGCCTCGGGATCGTCGCGTTGCTCGTTTTTACCGCCGCGATCATCATTTCCAATACGATCCGGCTGACGGTCTTCGCGCGGCGGCGCGAGATCGCGATCATGCAGCTCGTCGGTGCGTCGGGCTGGTACATACGCATGCCGTTCATCGTCGAAGGCCTCATCGACGGCGTCCTCGGGTCGGCCGTCGCCCTGGGTCTGCTCGAAGTCGCGCGTTTCCAATTACTTCCGAAATTGACGATCGCGCTGCCGTTTTTGCCGATGCACGCGACCGACCTCAACGCCGGGACCCTCGCGCTGCAGCTTTTGGGCGTCGGCGCGGCCGTAGGCTTCATCGCGTCGTGGCTTTCCGTCGGCCGGTATCTGCGCGCTTGACGCTCCCGGCGCGCTTCGCGTTCGCCGCCGTCGTTCTGGCCGCTTTGGCCGCGCAGCCGCTTCCGGGCGATGCGCGCCGTCATGCGGGCGCGGCGCTCGTCGCTTCGGTCGGCGACAAGATCGCGGGCAAACAAGCCGAGATCGACGCCACGCGCAAGCGCCTGGACGTCAAGCGGGGACAATTGCACTTCGAGCAGCTGCGTGCGAACGATCTGCGCCGGCAAGTCGCCGATACGACGCGCGACATTTCGCACGTCACCGCGACGCTCGACGTTCTCGACGCGCTCGTCACGCACAACCGGCGCAAACTTTCCTGGAATAAGGTTCAGCTCGATGCCGCCGAAGCGACGCTGGGCCGTCATAACGAGGCGTTGCGGCGCCGGCTCGTCGATGCGTACGAGCGCGGCGACCTCGGTTACGTCAACGTCCTGCTCTCGTCGAGCTCGTTTAGCGACTTCGTCGAACGCTGGGAAGATATCAGATACCTCATCGCGGCCAATCAGCACACGGTGCGCGAGCGGCGCGCCGCCGAGCGCGACGTCGCGCGCGGCCGCCGCAACCTCGAACGCGAACGCATCGGACTCGACGAATCCCTCCGGCGCCAACAGCAAGCCCGCTACCACCTCGCCGCACTCGCGGCGGAGCGCGCGCAGCTGGCCAACGCGGCCGACGCGCAGCGCCGGAGCATCTCCGTCGAAGTCACGCAGCTCGAGGAGCTTTCCGCGGCGCAGGAAGCGGTCCTCGAGCGTTTCATTCGCGAGCGCCAGCAGGCCGAAGCCGCTCGGCGGGCCGCGGAAGCCGAAGCCCGCCGCCGTGCGGCTCAACTCGCCGGGCAACAATTGCCTCCCGCCGCCGTGGAGGGCGGCCCAGACGCGTTTGCGTGGCCGGCATCCGGCCCAATCACCGATCCCTTCGGCATGCGAATGCACCCCGTAACGCACGAGTGGCGCATGCACAACGGCCTGGACATCGGCGCCCCGATGGGCGCGACGATCACGGCTTCCGCGGCCGGCCGCGTCATCTACTCCGGCTGGGAGGGCGGCTACGGCAATACGATCATTCTCGATCACGGCGGCGCGACGTCGACCCTGTACGGCCATTGCTCGCAGCTCTTCGTCAGCGAAGGGCAAGAAGTTCAGCGCGGCCAAGCGATCGGAGCCGTGGGCTCCACCGGCGTTTCGACGGGTCCGCACCTCCACTTCGAGATCCGCATCAACGGCGTGGCCGTCGATCCGAGTTCGCGCCTGCGCTAAGATCGTTCTTTCAACGGCCGTAATAAGGTCCAGAGCGACCTTTGAAGCGTTGTGGGCATATAGCGTCCAGACGCAACCGGAAGCCGCTCGATAGCCGTCTAAGCACCACCGACGCCATTGCCGCGCAGAACCGACGGGGATACTTGTCTACGACCTATCGAGCCCTGGCCGCCGCCTTCGCTTTCGCTGTCGCCTCGCTCGGTGGAGCGCTCTATTTGACGCACGAACGCGTCGGACACGCGCCCACCGCGTTGCTCGATGCCGGCCCCGGCGTCGCGGCGCTCGACCTTCACGCCTTGCTCGAGAACGGCACGGGCGGCGACCAGCGCATGCTCGACAACGCTTTCCGCCAAGTCGAAAAGACGTATTACAAGCCGATCAACGCGCAGACCCTCCTCGATGGCGAACACAAAGAACTGATCGCCTATTTGCGAGCGCACAAAATCGCAAACCCGAGCGTGCCGACCCTCGTGGCCACGGGCAATCAAGTGACGGATATCCGGTCGCTCAATCGGGGGCTCTCCCAAGCCCAGACGACCTACGGCAAGCGGACCTCGCCGAGCGAACTGACTCAGGCCGCGATTCGCGGCATGCTCAATGCGCTCGGGGACCCGTATACGACGTATCTTTCGCCCGCGGAGATCAATTCGCTCGAAGAGTCGCTCAAGGGCGGAGATTTCGGCGGCATCGGGGTCTACATCGTTCAAGACCCGCGCAATAAGCATATCTTGGTCGAACCGATCGAGGGCACCCCGGCGTTCAAGGCCGGCATGAAAATCGGCGACCGGATCCTCTCCGTGGACGGGCGCGATGTCGCCACGATGAAGCTCGATGCGGTCGAACGGCTCATTCGGGGAAAGATCGGCACGATCGTACGCGTCTCGGTCCGCTCGCACGCGCAGGCCGCCTCACACGTCGTCTCGATCACGCGCGAACAGATTTACGTTCCTTCGGTGCACGCCAAGATGGAAGATGGCTACGACTACGTCCGGTTGGCCGATTTCGGGCAGACTTCGTACGACGAAGTACGCAAAGCGATGCTCGCGGGCAAAGCGAAGGGCGCCAAAGGCTACATCCTCGATTTACGCAACAACGGCGGCGGCTTACTCGAAGCGGCCGTGCAAATCTCGAGTCTCTTCATCGCCGACGGCACGATCGTCTCGACCATCGACCGCGCGGGGAATCGCGATTCGAAGGCGGCGACCCACGAAGCGATCGGCACCGCTCCCCTCGTGATTCTGGTGAACAAGTACACCGCCAGCGCCTCTGAAATCACGGCGGGTGCCGTCCAAGACTTCAAAGTCGGCACGCTCGTCGGCACCAAGACGTTCGGTAAGGGCGTCGTTCAAAGCATCTACAATACGAGCGACGGCGGCGCGCTGAAGATTACGACCGCAAAATACGTCACGCCGCTCGGGCGCGACATCCACCATAAGGGCATCGAGCCCGACGTGGTGGTCGAACAGACGGCCGAAGCCCCCATCATCGATACGCCCAAAGACCTCCAACTCGCAGCCGCCAAATCGTATTTGCGGCGCATCGCGCGCAGGTAGCTTTCTTGATAAAACGCCTCCTCCCCATGCTCGCAGCGACGGCACTTCTGACGACGGCCATGCCCGCGGGCACGACCGCGTCCGGGCTTTCGGGCCTCGAAAAAAACGAGATCGAAATGACGCTCTCGTTGCTCACGTCGGAATTTTATAAGAAAGTCGATCCGCAGGTCACCCTGGACGGTGCGCGTGCGAACATCGTCGCGCTGCTCGAGAAGCAGGGCGTGAAATCGCCCAAAGTTTCGCAGCTTCGCGCGGTCGAAGATCCGGCGCTCAACGCAAGAGAGCTCGAACGGCAAGTCAGCTCGGTCGTCAACGCCTACGGCTCGAAGGTCGGCGGCAGCCGCACCCTAACCTACAGCGCGCTCGCCGGCATGCTTGCGTCCGTCAAAGATAAGTACACGACGTTTCTCTCTCCCAAAGAATATGCGGATCTCAACGAAGGCCTCGATGGCGGAAATTTCAGCGGCGTCGGCATCGCAATTCAAGTCGATGAAAAGACCAAGCTCTTAAACGTGAACGAGGTCATTCCGAACGGCCCCGCCGAAAAAGCGGGGCTTCTGGGCGGCGACACGATCCTAACCATCGATGGGAAATCCACGCGGGGACTCACGACCGCACAAGACGCGAAACTGCTCCGCGGCGAAAAAGGCTCGCAAGTGAAGCTCGTCGTCGAACGCAACGGTAAGGAACAACCGGCTATCGCCGTTACGCGCGATACGATCCATCAGCCGAGCGTTTACTCGAAGCTGCTCGATAACGGCATCGGTTACGCGCGCCTCACGGTGTTCGGCTCGAGCACCGCAAACGAACTGACCACCGCGCTGACGAAACTGCAGTCGCAAGGTGCCAAAGCGTACGTTCTCGATCTGCGCGATAACGGCGGCGGCTATCTCAATGCGGCTATCGAAGTGAGTTCCAAGTTCATCCCTTCGGGGCCGATCGTTTCGGTCGAGTCGCGCGGCGGCAGCAATACGCAGTACGATGCCGAAAACACGGCGATCCCGCCGAAACCGCTCGCCGTGCTGGTAAATAAATACACCGCATCGGCGTCGGAAATTACGTCGGGTGCGATTCAAGATAACGGCGTCGGCGAATTGATCGGCGAAAAGACGTACGGAAAAGGCGTCGTGCAAACGATCCATCCCCTCCCGGACGGATCCGCCGTCAAGATCACGAGCGCGCGCTATTTAACGCCGCACGGGCGCGATATCAATCTCGTCGGAATCCAACCCGACATCGTTTCGGTCGAACCGAAATCATCGAAGCTCGGCGACCCGTTGACGGATCCGCAATTGCAATCCGCGATTACGTACCTGCAAGGTAAGATCGCCCAAGCCGGCTCCTAACGATGCGTTTTTAGCGGCACCTCGATCTACGACCCTGTCGCAAGAACGTCGCCTGGGAGCAAAGCCGCCTGGACGTCGGCGAACGTTACGAACGCAGCGTATGCGGCGCGTTCCGTAACGAGATAGCGTTCGAGAGCCGAGCCCGCTTTGGCGAAGCGGGACTCCGCTTCAAGCGCGGCGTCGTAATCGGACCGCCCGTCGCCGACGAAGACCGTTCGGGCGCCCGCGTTGCGGGCGGCCCGCACGACGGCCGCCTTATCGGTGCCGTTCGCGGCGGCATCGCGAAAGCGAATCTTCCATCCCGTCGGGAGCGCTTCGATATCGTTCGCAACGATCGGAACTTCGCCGCAACCGATCTCCGCGAGCCGGCCGGCCACGATCGGCGCGATGCCCGAACTCAGCACGGTCAGCGCGATCCCGCGCGCCCGACATGCTGCCACAAATGGCGCGAACGTCGGATCGACCGTCACCTCGCGCCGCAGCAACGCCGCGACTTCAGCGAAAGGAGCGCGCACGTAGGACGCTTGTTTCTGCAGAACGTCGCGCAGCGAGGTCGTCCCGTCGTCGAGCCCGACTTCGGTTTGCGCCCACGCGTGCGGACCGGCGAAATGCCGGACCAGCACGTCGAAGGTGTCGAGGTCGGTGATCGTCCCATGGAAATCGACGAAGATCGCCCACGCCGACATCGCTATTTGGCGGACGTCTTCTTACGCGTCGTCGCCTTCTTTGCGGCGCCCCCCGCGGCCGTCTTACCGACCCCTTTCCGGGCCGCCGCTATCGGCTTCTTTGCCGGAACGGGAGCCGTTTCCACGACCGCCTTGGGCTTACGGCCGCGCTTGGGCTTCTCGGGTTCCGGAGCCGCCGCGGCGACGAGGCGCTTTTTGCGCTCCGGAGCCGGCGGCGCCACGGCGGGCTTGACCGCCGGAGGACGCCCGCGACGCTTCGGCTCGGGCGCTGCTTGTTGCGTCGCCGTAACCGTGGCCGCCGCCAGCAGGGACGCTGCCGCCACCGCGCCTGCCGCGACTGCGGCGACCGGCAGCTTACGCGGCCGGCCCCGCTTGCGCGGCGCCGCCTCGTCCGCCGCCGGCTGCGACTCCGCAGATTGCGCTGCCGGCAAGGCGGCTTGCGGGGTCGTCGCTGCGAGTTCGAGTTGCGCCGCTGAGTCGCGTCGCGGCCGTCCACGCCGGCTCGGCTGCGTGACCTTCGTGGCTTCCTCGGGAACGCTGAGGCTCGGCGGCGGCGCATCGACGGCCACAGGCGCCGCTTTGCGGTCGACGCGAGCGATCGCGCGATTTGGCTCCGGGGGAGCCGTCTCGCCCGTCGATTCCGCCGCACCCGCGCCATCGACGCGGAAGATGTGCCGGTCCGGAACGACTCCGCTCGGGGCGACGCCGTCGGCTGCAAGACCGTCGGCTCCAACACCGACGCCACCGCGTCCGCGCCGGCGCCGGCGCCGGCGCTTGCGGCGCACGGTTCCCTCTTCACCGAGCACCGGCGTCGCTTCGGAGGCGCCTTCGCTTTCTTCGTCGTCCTCGTCATCCCGCACGATGTCGCCGGGAGCGCTCGGATCCGCAGCGCTTGCGGGATCGGGTAACGCGGTGAGCGCGGCCGTTCCGGGCGGTGCATCGCCCGGGCCACGCCGGCGGCGACGGCGCCGGCGACGTTTGCGGTCGCCATCGGCTCCTGGGCCGCCGTAACTCGCGTACGCCCGCCCTTCGCCGCTCTCATCGACGGCCGCATATTCGGGGACCGCGTGCAACGGCGTCACGGTCGCAAGCGGCGGCGTGGACGTCGCATGGGCTCGCGTCTCTTCGTCTTCGGCTTCGGCTTCGGCCGACGTCGAGATGCCGAGAGCGGGCCGGGCGCCTGCGCCCTTGGCGGCTTCCTCGGCCAGCTCGCGCAGCTGATCTTCTTGTTCGGCCGGCGTCAGCGCCGGCTTGCGGCCGCGACCGCCGCGCCGCCGCCGCTTCTTACTCTCGGCTGCGATTTGCACGACCGTCGAACGCGGTTCGGCGAGAATCGTGCCTTCGTCGTCGATATCGATAATCTTGATCTTGATCGTCTCGCCGACAGCGCTCGCGGCGTTTTCCACTTCGACCAGACGGTCGCCGACGATCGCCAGTGCCGAGGTCGCGACCGGAAGCCGGGCGTTGACGAGATCGACTTCGAGCTCGTCGCCGACGCGCACGTTGTCCGGCGGCGCCGTCGCGGCGCCGACCGAGGCCAACGCCTCGATGCGCGTCCGTTCCGGATGCAACGCCGCGTCGACGCGAACCGCGATCTTCGTCGCGAGTTCGCGCTCGAGCCCGGCGAGCTCGTCTTCGTACCAGTACTCGAGCTGCGCGCCGACGGTGGGCGCGGAGATTACTTCGATCGGCAGCTGCGTCGCATCTCCGTTGCGGTGCGCGTGTCCGAAGCGGCGGATCTCGCGGAATGCTTCGATCGCGACGGATTCAGGCGACATGACGCTGCCGAGGCCGGAGCACGTCGGACACGCACCGCGTAACTGCGCGCCGAGATCTTTGCCGACGCGCTTGCGCGTGAATTCCAACAAGCCGAGTGCCGAAAACGATTGAATCGTCGTTCGCGTACGATCTTTGCGCAGACCCGCTTCGAGCGTCGTGATCACGCGCGTGCGCGCATTTTCCGTCGACATGTCGATGAAGTCGCACACGATGATGCCGCCGATATCGCGCAAGCGAACTTGCCGCGCGATCTCCGCCGCCGCTTCGATGTTGGTACGGACGATCGTATCTTCCAGGTTTTTGCCGCCGGTAAATTTGCCGCTGTTGACGTCGATGACGGTCAACGCTTCCGTCGTCTCGATGACGATCGAACCGCCGGAGGGCAGGTTGATTTTGGGGCGCATGAGGCGCTGAACTTCTTCATCGATTTTGTAATCTTTGAAGAGGGAGCGGCCGCTGTTGTAATGCTCGATGCGATCGACGTACTGCGGCCCGAGCAGGCGCATGAAGTCGCGCACTTTCTCGAAATCCTCGGGGTTATCGATCAGCACGCGATCGACTTCCGGCGTAATGAAGTCGCGCGCCGCTTTAAAGACGAGATTCATGTCTTTATGAATGAGCGACGGGGCGGGCGCGCGTTTGTAATTCTCGAGGATGCCGTGCCACATCCGGATGAGGACGCCGAGATCGGCGATCAACTCGGCCTGACTGACGCCGCCCGCCGCCGTGCGCACGACGGTCGCCATGCCTTCAGGCCGGATCATTTTCATGATCCCTTTGAGCCGGTTGCGCTCGTCGGCACTTTCGATCTTGCGCGACACGCCGGAGTATTTTCCGGTCGGCATCAGGATGAGGTAGCGGCCGGGGAGCGAGATGTTCGTCGAGATGCGCGCCCCTTTGAGACCGCGCGGCTCCTTGACGATCTGGACGAGCACGTCGTCGCCCTTGCTGATCTTCTCGTTGATCGTCCAGCCCGTGCGGCCTTGCGTGATCTCGACGTCGCCGATGTTGAGCGGCGTCTTATTGATATCGTCGACATACAAAAAGGCGTTACGGCCGAGGCCGATATCGACGAAGCTCGCTCCCATCCCGGGCAGCACGTTCATCACTTTGCCTTTGAAAATCGAGCCGATGACCTTTTCTTCGCGTTCGAAGTAGATTTCGGCGAGCGCTCCGTCCTCTCGGATTGCGACCCGGTTTTCCCACGGGTCGCTCGAGATCAGGATCTCTGTTGGCACGTCGTTGCCTTTCGGTGTGGCGCCGCGTTGTCTCGGGCGCCGCGTCTTGCGTTGTACCTGCTCGCCCGGCGGCGGGCGGCGCTCCCAAATCACGACCGATGCGGTTCTGACCGCGGCGCGACCGAGGAAATTCTTCCGGCATACCGTGCTGCGAGCGCAAGCGTCAAAACGTCGCACGCGCAAAAATCTTAGGCCGGATTGAGCGAGGTTGGCTGCTACGAGGGATGGGTCCTGTAGCCACCCAGCATTACGGAGGCACTGCCCGACAAAATGCACAACCGCTGGAAAAACGCCTCGACCCGAAGGAGTCCATTTATGGCCGTCTCCGGTATCGCATTCACGATGTATCCGGTGAGCGATCTGCCGCGCGCGAAGGCGTTCTACCGCGACGTCCTGGGCTTGCAACCGGGCGGCATCGAGACCGACTATTGGTTCGAGTTCGAGGTCGCGGGCGGCACCTTCGGCATCGGCAGCTTCCCACAAGTCGGTACGCCGGGCACCGCACAGTCGCTAGCGCTCGAGGTTCCGGATCTCGCGAGCTTGCGCGAAACGCTCGCCGGGCACGGCATCGCCGTCGACCCGCCGCACGAGCTCGAATGGTGTTCGATCGCGGTCGTGCGCGACCCCGACGGCAACCAAATCTGGCTGCATCACGCCAAACCGCGTTAAGCCGGAAGAGCCCACGATAGACCGGTTAAAAGATCAGCTTGTCGCGCTGAAGGTGGATGTTGAGCAGGACCCCGACGGCAGCGAAATCCGTGAGAATCGCCGTGCCACCGTACGACATGAAGGGTAACGGAATACCGGTGATCGGCATGATGCCGACGGTCATGCCGATGTTGATCGTGATGTGAAAGGCGAGCATCGCGACGAGTCCGACCGCAAGGAGCACGCCGAACCGGTCGCGCGCCGCGAGCATCGCGCGAAACGCGCCGAAGAGAATGATCGCATAGAAGGTGATGAGAGCGAGGGAACCCGCGTAGCCCAGTTCTTCGCCGACGACGGTGAAGATAAAGTCACGTGAGTGTTCCGGCACGAAATTCAACTGCGTCTGCGTGCCGTGATACAGGCCTTTGCCGAAGAGTTCGCCGCTGCCGACCGCGATTTTCGATTGATTGAGATTCCAACCGACGCCCTGCAGATCGGCATTCGGATGGAGGAATACGAGCAAACGATTGCGTTGGAATGGCTTGAGAACGTACTTCGTGCCGACGACGAAGGTTGCCAGCGCCGCCGTCGCCGCTGCATAGACACCGAAATACCACGTTTTCGAAACGCCGAAAAACAGCTCCGCGGATAGAATCGCGACGATGACGAGCGACGTGCCGAGGTCGGGCTGCTTGAGAACGAGCAGCGCCGGCAGCGCGACCATGCCGATCGTCTGCAGCATTTCGCGCCGACCGACGTTCGCCGTCCGCGCGAGCATCGCCGCAATGCAGATCGCGAGCGTTAGCTTCGCGGGCTCCGAGGGCTGAAACTGAATGAAGCCGAGGTTGATCCAGCGCTGCGCGCCGAGGGCACTGCGGCCGCCGACCATCACCAGACCGAGCAAGGCCAAATTGCCGATGTAGAAACCGAACGCCAAGCGCTGCCATTTGTGGTAGTCGACCGTTGCGAACGTTGCCATGACGACGACGCCGAGCCCGATATAGACGAGCTGCTTGTGCCACTCGCCGGCCGCGCCGGCATCGTGCAGATCGGCGGAATGGATGAACAGCACGCCGCAGAGCGAGAGCGCGATGGTCGCGACCGCCATCACCCAATTGAACGACGAATACCACGGCCGCTCCACGCCCCAGACGTTAGGCCGGCCGGCGACCTACGCCTGGGCGGAGAAGCCGGGCGACGGTTGCACGACGTTCTGTCGTTCCGCCGCATTGGCAAGGATTCCCGACGCCTTTTTGCGGCGCCGCCGGCGCGTTGCGGTTTTTGGCGGCGTCGCCGTCGAGGACCGTTCTGCCGCCGCCGGCGCTGGGTTCACCGGCGCGGGCTGCACTGGCGCGGCTGCGGCGGCGTCGCGCTCACGAACGCCCGTAATCGGGATATTCGCAAGCATCGCGACTTCGTTCTCGCGGTGCTCGAAGGTCACGTCGGCGTGCGCCGAATCGATCGTTACGTAACGCGAGATGACGGCTAAGAGATCTTTTTTGAGCGCCGCGACGACGTCGGGTGCGAGCGAGAGATGATCGGAGAGCAGCACGAGGCGCAGCCGTTCCTTGGCGGTCGTACCCGAGGGCGGCGGCGGGTTGAACAGCGATTTGAGAAACTCGAACACTTAGGCGCGGCCTCCGAAGAACGAGCCGAGTTTTGCAAAAAAGCCGCCGCTCGGCATACGGACGGTAGGCGCGGGAACATTTTGTCCCGCGAGGTTCGCCGCGATCGCCCGATACGCCGCGCCCGTCTCCGAAGAAAGGTCGAGCGCGAGCGGTTCGCCTTTGTTGGTCGCGATGATGACCCCGGGTTCGTCTGCGATCACGCCCAGCAGCGGCAGCCGGAGGATGCCGTTGACATCGTCGACCGAAAGCATCTTGCCTTTCTTGACCATTTGGGGACGCAGGCGATTGATGATGAGCTCGGGGCGCCAGTCGCCCGGGAGCAGACCGACGACGCGATCGGCATCGCGCACCGCCGAAACTTCTGGCGTGCACACGACGATCGCGTGCCCGGCGCCCGCGATCGCGTTCTTGAACCCCATCTCGATGCCCGCGGGGCAATCGATGAGCACGAATTCGAAGCGGTCGCGCAGTCGCTCGATGAGCGCGATCATCTGCGCGGTGACGACGTCTTCTTTTTCGCGTGTTTGTGCCGCGGCAAGCAGATACAGATTCTCGCTGCGCTTATCGCGCACGAGCGCGTCGTCGAGCGTGACGCGCTCTTCGAGGACGTCGAGCAGATGGTGTTTGACACGGCTCTCGAGCCCGAGCACGATATCGAGATTGCGCAGGCCGACATCGGCATCGACCAGAGCGACCCGTTTCCCGAGCGCTGCGAGCGCGACGCCGACGTTGGCCGTCGTCGTCGTCTTCCCGACGCCGCCTTTGCCCGAGGTGATGACGATGGCGCGGCCGCGGGGCCCAGCCTGTGCCGGCAAAACGCTATCGTTCTCACTATCGATACGTGCTTCCATCGCTAACCTACTTTCCACAGCGTGCGTATCCGGTCGAAGAAGCCCGGCGCATCGAAGTTGGTGAACGGCACGAGTTCGCCGCCCAAACGCCGCGCGATCTTGTCGTAGACGATCGCCAGACGACTCGTCTCGTCGAGGACGATCGGTTCGCCCCGGTTGGTCGTATCGATGATCTCTTCGTCGTCAGGAACGACGCCGAGCAGCTCCGCGGACAGAATCTCGCAGACGTCGTCGACCGACATCATATCGCCCGTCCGCACCATGTCGGGACGGATCCGGTTGACGATCAGGCGCAGCGGCATGCCGGCAGCGGTCAGCTTGCCGACGACCCGATCGGCGTCGCGAATCGCGCTGACTTCCGGCGTCGTCACCAAGATCGCTTCCTTCGCGCCGGCGATGGCGTTGCGGAAACCGTGCTCGATCCCGGCCGGACAATCGACGATCACGAAGTCGGCCATCTCGGCAAGTTCCTCGACGACTTTCGTCATCTGCGCCTCGCTGACCGATTCTTTTTCGCGCGTCTGCGCGGCCGGGAGCATCGAGAGCGATTCGAAGCGTTTATCCTTGATCAGCGCCTGGCGCAGTTGGCAGCGGCCTTCGATCACTTCGACGAGATCGAAGACGATGCGCTTCTCCACGCCGAGCACGAGATCGAGATTGCGCAATCCGATATCGGTGTCGACGAGGATCACCTTGTGGCCGCGTTTGGCGAGCGCCGCGCCGAGGTTGGCGGTGGTCGTCGTCTTGCCGACACCGCCTTTGCCCGATGTCACGACGATGCGTCGTCCGCTCATGGTGCTCCGATCTTGGTGTAGGGTGCGATCGCGATGCGTTCGTGTTCGATATAGGCGACTTCGGGCTCGCGGCCGCGTCCGGCGGCGTCACCCGCCGCGATGCAGGTCGCGATGCGCAGTTGCGTCGGACGGAGTTCGAGGGCGTATACGCGTGCCGCGGCATCGCCTTGAGCACCGGCGTGCGCCGTACCGCGGAGGGCCCCGAAAACCACGATATCGCCCGTCGCGACGAGTTCCGCTCCCGGATTCACGTCGCCGACGACGACGATGCTTCCGAGCTGCTGGAGCGTTTGGCCGCCCCGCAGCGTACCGCGATGGTACAGCGTGCTCGGTGCCGGAGGTGTTGCCCGCTCGGGCGCACCCAGAGCCTTGGGCGGTTCGACCGGCGTCGAGTCGCCGGGTGGCGGTTCGACCGGCGTCGAGTCGCCGGGTGGCGGTTCGACGCGCGCGGGGACCGAAGCGAAGACGGGCTTAGGTACCGAGGGCTCGCCGCGCGCGCGCCGTTTTGCGATATCCGCCCGAGCGCCCGCGAAATCGGCATCGAGCGAACGCGCGTGTTCGGTCAGATCGACGTTGCTCGCGGCCCGCGCCGCGCGCTTGCGCTCGAAACTCGACACGGTCGGCCGGGGCGGTTCCCCGAGATAGGCGAGTTCGAGGCGCTCCGCGACGGCCGCGAACGCCTCGCCACCGTACAGACCGCGCAACGTGATGCCGTGGGCGAGCGACTGTTCGCGCAGGCGTCGCAGCGCTTCATCGCCCGGCGGATCGCCGTCGAAGATTGCCGTCGCGTGGCTTCCACGATAGAAATCGGGTCGCTCCGTTAGGCGAGCGGCGATCTCGGCCCAAGCGTCGTCGAAGCCGTCTTTCCCAAAGACGAATTCGAGGCCGGCAGCCGTTCCACGTACCATTAGCGCCGAATTGTGCCACGCGCGTTTGCCGCCGACCTGTGTCCTCGCGAAGCCGTACACAAGTCTTTCACAGCTACTTCGCGTTATCCACATGCAACTCACCACACGCCCCGCTCGGTTGTGAAAAACACGCGCGGCGAAACCATGTTTCGTGCTTGCAATCGTCGAACGGAACGCGTTCCTTCGTTCGTCGTCGCCCTGAGGTGACACCCATGCCGTTCCGCCGCCTGCTTCACGGTTCGCTCGTTTTCTCGCTGTTGATCGCCTCCGTCCCGGCGCCGGCACTCGCCGTCTCTACGACCTCGGAGATCGCGCAAGCAAAAGAACAAGAGAAGCAGATCCTCAATCAGTACAACGTCGTTTCAGATCCGCTGCTCAACGCGTGGGTAAACGACGTCGGCAATAAGGTCTGGGGTCAAGTCGCTCGTAAAGATCTGCCGTACAATATCAAAATCCTCGATACGGCGGATATCAACGCATTCACGATCGGCGGCGGCTACCTGTACGTCAATGAGGGGTTGCTCGATTTCGTGCAATCCGACGACGAACTCGCCGGCGTCATCGGTCACGAAACGGGCCACAACGAACGCCGCCACACCGTCACGCTGCCGGCCAAAGCCCAGGCGCTCAACCTGCTCTTCGGGATCGCGTCCATCTTCTCACCGTTCATCTATCGCTTCGGGCAACTCGCGCAAGCCGGCCTGCTGGCGAAGCAGTCGCGGGCAGACGAGCTCCAAGCCGATCAGTACGGCTTGCTGCTGATGTCGCGGGCCGGCTACGATCCCGATTCTATGGTGTCGTTCATGAACCACATCGGCGCGGCCGAAGCGAACCACAATGGTTTAGTGGATAAGTTTCTTGCCGCACACCCCGGCTTCCCCGACCGCGTTTCGCACCTCGTCGGCTACGAACAGCTCGATCCGAAAAAACGCACGAACGATCAGCGCTTAGTCCAGGCGCTCCACGACCAGGAAACGGCTCGTTACAACATCGCGGCGCTCAAATTCAACACGGTCTTACGCAACGATCCCGGCAACACCAACGCCTTGCTCCATCTCGGCGAGACGCAGATCGCCCTCGGGCAGACGGAAAAGAGCCAACAGACGCTCGCGGAAGCGGCGGAAAAAGGGACGCCCGAAACGCGTACCGTCGCGCTTTCAAATATGCGGTCGCTACGGGAAAGCCAAGCGAAGTTCGCGCTCGGGCGACCGAACCTCTCTCCGCTGCGCCAAGAGCTCGCGGAGGTGCAGAACCGCGACGGCCAAGCCGTCGCGGCGATCGCTTCGCGACGCGACGCGGGACGCGATCAGATCAAGAGCGTCAATTCGCGTTTGCAGAACGTGTCGTACGGGGTGCCCGATTTCTCGCGCGTCAACGTCCGTCCCGGCGGCCGCCTCGACGCCACGCTCAAGAACTTCAACGCGATGGGCCGCTCGATCGATGCCGCGATGAGCAAAGCGTCCGCGACGATCCGGGGCGTCGGAACCCTTGAGAAAAATAAAGAATCCGGCCTCGTCAAGGAGAACGCGGACATTCTCAAGGAACTCGCCGCACCGCTGGCACTCGATCCCGTGCCCGCGCAGTCGCTCGCGTTGCTGCCGTCGTATCCCCGGATGTTTTCCGACATCGCGCTTTCCGACGGCGACATGATCCGCTCGGTCGACGCCTCCCGGTCGTCCCTCGCGCTACTCGACGTCGCGCTCGGGGACCTCAACGACTTCATCGCGCGGCTTTCCCGCTCGCAGTTCGATTATAACGGCGATATCTCGCTCTCCGATTATAACGCGCTGACGCCGCTGATGCAGAAGGCGGGCGACGGCCTCGCGAGAGCCGCCGTCGCCGGTTCGCAAGCGCAACAGCTCTTCAACCTCGCGCGCTCGCGTCAGCTGCAAACGCGCATCACGATGACGAACGTCGGCTATCCCCAAGATCGCTATGCCACGCTGAAGCGTGCGTTGCAGGTGCGCGTAAAGAACGACGGACTCGATTTCGCGACGATGCTGCACGACGACCTCACGCCGGGCGAAGTCGCCGCCGCGGCGATCGTCGCGGCCGATACGAATACGACGCCGCAAGCGATCGTCGCGGAGGCCGCGACCACGCACCGGCGCATCGTCGATGTCGCGAACGCTCGCGGCATGCGCGCGGAAGCACTCGAGATCTTTCTCGGGCTCGTCTACCTTGCGTATACCGACGATCCGCAAAAAGAAGCCCACGGCGCGAGCGGAGCGCCCGCGACGTCGACGATATGATCTCCCTAAAAGCCGCGACCTTGGGCGCGGCCGATCTGCTGACGCTCGTGCGCAAAGGCGTCAACGTCAGCAAAGTTCACACCGAAGCGCGCAAGCCGTTTCGGTTCTTTCTTTGCGGCGATCCGGCGTTCGTCGCCGAGTTGCGTTCGCTGCTGCTCTACGCGGCGGTCGATGCGAACGTCCCGCTCGACGCCGCCTCGACGCTCGAGACGATCGATCCCGAACGCCGGCAGACGGTGCTCGGCTCCGACGCACGCTGCATCATCTTCCTCGGACGGCCCGGTGACGTCGCAGGCGCGCGCCTGGATCTGCTGCAGTCGTTTCGCTTACCGATCTTCGCAGTCACGGTCGATCCGGCGTCCGCCGCGACGGCGACGCAGCCGCTCTCCGCACCGCTCCCGGGTACCGTGGCCGAATACGTCGTCGGGCGCATCGATCGGGACGCGCTGCGGGGACGGGTCTTCCCGCACCTCATCGATCGCTGCAAAGGCATCGAAGTCGCGGTGGGGCGGCGCTTACCGGCGCTGCGCGAAACCGTCGCGGCGAAGGTCACGCGCGATGCGGCGTCTTCGGCGCTCAAGGTCGCGGCGGCGAGCGCCGTCGTCGATCACGTTCCGTTCTTAGGCATCGTGCTCGGTGCGGTCGCGACGGCGGGCGATCTCGTCGCGATCACGGGCATTCAGATCGTGCTGATGATGCAGATCGGGGCGACCTACGGCAAGGATCCCGACATGCAGCGGATTTGGGAGCTGCTGCCGATCGTGGGCGGCGGCCTTGGCTGGCGCGCGCTCTCGCGGGAAATCTCGGGCTTCATTCCCGTTGCCGGCATCGCGATCAAAGGCGCGATCGCCTACGCGGGCACGATCGTCGTCGGCGAAGGCGTCGGCTTTTTCTACGAACACGGCCGGCACATGACCCCCGCGCAAGCGACGTCGCTCTACGACGAAAAGAAACGCGCCGCCCTATCGTACGCCAAGGATTTCGTCATGCGGGTGCGCCGCCGCTAATCGCCGCGGAGCGCCGTCGCCGCGAGGTGCACGAGCAGATCGTCGTCGCCCAGATGCGCGAACGAGGCCGTGAGTTTGGGCCGCACGCTCGCCGCGATTTCGGCCGCGACGCCGGGCCGCGCGCGGGCGGAAAGCACCGTGCGGCGCGCGGCGTAGCGCCGAACGAGATTGCGCTGCGCCTCCGACAGGCCGGCGATCACGGTATCGTCCTGCCTCCGGCCGCGCACGACAGACGCGATGGTCGGCACAGCGACGCGTTCGAAGCGGTGATCGCGCACGACGATCGTGCCGGCCGCCATATCGCCCAAACGCCGGTTCGCGGGCGAAAGGAGCGTGGCGACCGCGGACACCGCATAGAACCCGAGCCCCAGTTCGAGGATGCGCACGACGTTACGGACGACGGCGCTCGTGAAGTCCAGTGGAAAGCCGCCGTCGCGCACGACGCGGATGCCGAGCAATCGCTTTCCGGGCGTTCGCCCGGCGAAGCGCCACTCGAAGAGGATAAAGTACCCGAAAAATAAGACGAAACCCGCGACCGTCACGAGCGCTATCGCAATCGCTTGCACCACCTTCGACGATGTCGCGGCGGTGAGGCTCGGCCCGGGCTTGGCGCTCTGACCGACCCATGCGAGCACCGCGAACGCCACGATGACGACGGTCAGCTGAATCGCAAGATCGATGAAGACCGCGAAGAAGCGACTGCCGAGTCCCGCGAGCTCGTATGAAAATACGACGCTTTCGCCCGTCGTGACCTCGACACTGCGTTCCATGCCGGTGCGGTCGGTGCGGGAAGGCGCGTCTGCAGTCCTGCGAAAGAGGCCACGTGCGCGAACGCCTTTTCGTCGACCGGCGCCAAGCGGGCTGGACGCGACTCGAAGCTCTGCTCGCGCGCACCGATCGCGCCGGGCTGCGCGCGCTCGATCGCGCCGAGCTTGGCGAGTTGGCCTTGCTCTATCGTGCCGCGACGAGCGATCTCGCGGCCGCAAAGAGCCGCGCGTACGGCTCCGAGCTCACGGGCTATTTAAATCGCCTGACGGCGCGCGCGTACGTGCTCGTCTACGCGGGAGCCGCGCGCGGCGGCTGGTCGCGCATCGCAACGTTTTTTGCTACGACCTTCCCCCGCGAGATTCGGCGCTCGGGCAAAATCATCGCGGCCACGACCACGCTCTTCGTGCTGGCCTGGATCGTCTCGTATTGGCTCGTCGCGAGCCGGCCGGCCAACGCCTACGCGCTGGTACCCGCAGAACAAGTTCCGTCGATCGTCAAGAGCCTGCACGATTCGAACTTCGGCTTCGATCGTTCTTTGGCGCCCGCGATGTCCAGCATGATCATTACGAACAATATCAAGGTCGCGATGCTCGCCTTCGCGGGCGGGATGACGCTCGGGCTGCTCACCCTGTGGGAGATTCTCAATAACGGGTTGATGGTCGGCGCGCTCGGCGCGCTGTTCGCCGCGCACGGTTTCGGTACGGATTTTTGGGCGACGATCGCCCCACACGGCGTCATCGAACTCACGTCGATTCAGATCTCCGGTGCCGCGGGTCTCTTGCTCGCGCAAGCGATCGTCGCACCGGGACGGTTGCGCCGCATCGACGCGCTCAAAGCCAATGCCCGCCGCGCGGGCGTGTTGATGATCGGCGTAGCGGGCTTACTCGTCATCGCCGGGCTCATCGAGGGATTCGTTACGCCGCAGCGCACGAGCGAAGCCGTTCGATTCGGGATCGGAGCGCTGACGGCGGCGTTCTTGTGTACGTATGTCAGCCTGGCGGGACGCGACCGCAAGCGGCATGCTCAAGTATAATGTTCGTAACGCGTTGCAAACAAAGCTTCTCAGGAAGGATTATTCTTTTACCTGGATGACAATAGCCTGACAACCGGTATGAGGACAATATAATGTCAGGACATTTAATCAATCGTAACGCCGCTCTCAGCGGCATGGCAGCTTCGCTCGCGTCGCTAGGCATCGGCAGTATGGCAGAGGCGAGGCGGCAGACCGACGCGGACGTCTCGAAACTCTATGCCGCCGCTAAGTCTGAAGGCCTCGTGAGTTGGTGGGAATCGCCCTATCCGCTCAACGTCGCCGAGGCGATTCGCACCGCGTTCAAAGCGAAATACCCCGGCGTCGACGTGCAACTCACGCGCGCAACCGCGGGGCCCACGTATCAACGCGCGCTGCAAGACTTCCAAGCCGGAACGCACGAGCTCGACGTGTTAGCCGCAAGCGACGAAGCGAATTTCGTAACGCTCAAGAAAATGAACGCTCTTGCGGAATACGAACCTGGCGATATAGATAAGATCTATGCGCCTTTCCGCCGGCTCGACGCGGACAACATGTATCAAGCCGGAGCGCTCGGCGTCGTCGTGCTCAACTACAATCCCAAGCGCATCGCTCCTCCACCGTCGAAATGGCGCGATTTGCTTGACCCACGGTATCGCGGCCAAGTTTCGTTAGGCCATCCTGCGTATAGCGGCTACGTTGCAACGTGGGCCAGCGTCATGCGCGACAAATTTGGCGCCGGATACTTTAAATCGCTCGCGGAAAATCAACCCAAAATCGGCCGCTCGATCTACGACGTGACGACCGATATCGTCTCTGGAGAGCGCCTCATCGGTCCCGGCGCCGATTCCGTGGCGCTCGAAGATAAAGTCAAGGGTAATGCGATCGACGTCACTTATCCGCAGGAAGATGCGGCTCTAGTCGTTTCCCCGGTCGCCGTAATGAAGAACGCGCCGCACCCGAACGCCGCGCGGTTGTTCCTAAATTTTTATTTTTCGAAGGAGTACGCCGAAGCGGTGGGCCGCAAGTTCATCGTCCCGCTGCGCAGCGATTTCGCTTCCGCAAACGGCACGCGGCTCGGCAAGTTGAAATACGCCGTGGTGCCGGTCGAAAAGCAGATCGCGCAGATACCAGAGATCATCGCGACGTGGCGGTCCGTCTTCGGTGTCTGACAGTCGCTCATGAATCTCACGCAAACAATCGTTCAACGAAAGCCGCATTCCGCCCGCGTCGGTTTCGACGGAGCGATCCTTGTGTGGATCGGCGCGGCGGTCGTCCTTGCGTTCATGGTGCTCGCGCCGCTTGGATGGCTCCTCGCCACCAGCCTTCGCGATGCAGCCGGAACCTTAACGTTCGAAAATTATATCGCGGCCTTCACGAATCCGCTCTATCTGGGCCCGATCGCCAACTCGCTCATCTTGGCTATAGCGGTCGCTTCGATCGCGGTCGTCGTCGCGACTCCGCTGGCGTGGGTCGTCGCACGGACGAACGTGCCGCACCGCGGACTTATCCAAGCGCTCGTCCTCGCGGCGTTCGTTACTCCTGAGTTTTTGGGCGCCGAAGCCTGGATATTTCTCGCCGCACCCAACAGCGGTTGGCTCAACCGAATATGGGGCGCCATATTTCACAGCACGGGGCCCTTCGACATCTACACGCTTCCCGGCGCGATTTTCGTCATCTCGCTGTATAGCATCCCGTTTACGTTCACGTTTGTGCTGGGTGCGCTCGAAATGATGTCATCGGAGATCGAAGACGCCGCGGCGACGCTCGGTGCAGGTGCATGGCGCACGGCCCGGCACGTGACGCTGCCGCTCGCGGCGCCCGCGATCATCGCGGGTTTCATCATGTCATTTCTCGAGACGCTCGGACTCTTCGGAGCGCCGGCGTTTCTGCTCGTGCCCGCGCGCGTGCAAGTGATGACGACGCAGCTTTATCAATTTTTTCAGTTTCCGCAACGAATCGAACTAGCCGCCGCTTATGCGATTCCGCTACTCGTCGTGACGCTCGTTTTACTCGCCGTTCAACGGCGGCTACTCGGCCGGCGTGGGTACGTGCTGGTCAGCGGAAAAGGGCAACGCCGCCGCCGCATTTCCCTCGGACGGTGGCGCTGGCCCGTTTTCGCACTCGCGCTCGTTCCGTCGTTCTTGGCGCTCGTACTGCCGTACGGGGCGTTACTGCTGACATCGCTTTTGCGTTCTTGGGGAAACGGCTTGCGCGCCGACAACCTGACGCTGTATTGGTACGTGTGGGCGCTGCGCGACAACGCCGCCGCTCGCGACGCGATGATCCACAGCCTGGTGTACGGCGCCGGTGCGGCGACGGTCGCTGTCGCGATCACGTCGCTCATCGCATACGCGGTGGTTCGAAGATTGATCCGTGGGGCACATCTGCTCGGCTTTCTGTGTATGGCGCCGATCGTCGTTCCGGGGATCGTGCTCGCGATCGGTTTCTTTGCCGCTTACTCGCACCCGCCACTGGTGCTGTATGGGACCGCCGGAATGCTGATCGTCGCTTTCGCGACTCGCTTTTTGCCAATCGCCTATTCGAATCTCGTGTCGCTCCTCGGTAGCGTTCATCCCGAACTCGAGAATGCGGCGCGAACGCTCGGAGCCGGCCGTTTGCGTACGCTCGCCCTCATCACGGCACCGATCTTGCGCGGAGGCCTGATCGCCTCGTGGCTGCTCGTCTTCGTCCCTGCCATCCGCGAACTGAGCGCGGCCGTCTTCCTCTTTACGCCACGGACCGCGGTCATGTCTACGGTCATTTACGATTACACCGATGCGGGTAACCTCGAGGCGGTTTCGACGCTCGGGGTATTGATGCTCGTCATAACGCTCGTGCTCGTCGTCATCGCCCAGCGTCTGAAGACCGGGACGGCGATCGAACGCTCGAGGACACCTTAATGTCGAGTCTACGCTTATCCGGACTTACGAAACGTTTCACCAAAGGCTCGCGCGGCGCAGTCGACGGGCTGTCCCTCGATGTTGCCGACGGCGAATTCATGGCGCTGCTCGGTCCGTCGGGCTGTGGAAAGACGACGACGCTGCAATTGATCGCCGGCTTCTATCAAGCCGACGCGGGCGAGATCTGGGCCGGCGACAAGCTCATTTCCGATGTCGATCACACGGTACCGCCGGAACGCCGCGGCATGTCGCTCGTCTTTCAAAGCTATGCGATTTGGCCGCACAAAACCGTCCGGGAGAACGTGGCCTTCGGGCTAGAGATGCGACGCCGGCCCAAGACGTCGATCGACCGGCGCGTCGACGAATTGATTGCTGCGGTGCGGCTCGATGGTCTCGCCGATCGATATCCCGCCGAACTTTCGGGCGGTCAACAGCAGCGCGTCGCGCTCGCGCGCGCGATCGCGGTGGAACCCGCCATCTTGCTGCTCGACGAGCCGCTTTCGAACCTCGACGCCACGTTACGCGACGAGATGCGGTTCGAGATCCGCAGGCTCCATCAGGAACTGGGTCTCACCATGGTGTACGTCACGCACGATCAATCTGAAGCCATGGTGACGGCCGATCGCATCGCGATCCTAAACGCCGGTCACATCGAGCAAGTCGGGGCGCCGAGCGAGGTTTATGAACGTCCGCACAACGCTTTCGTAGCAACCTTCATCGGCCGTGCGAACTTGCTCGAAGGCACGCTGCTCGAACGGGGCATCGCGCGTTGCGGCGACATCATCGTTCGTGCCAGCGACGACTCGGGTCTCGCCCCGGGTTCTCCGGTGCTGATCTGCATCCGACCGCACGACGTGGCTTTGGGCGATCCGAGCGTCGCCGGGTCGCAAGTCGCGCGCGTCGTACGGGACGCGTATATGGGTGACGCGCGCGACTACGTAATCGAGTTACCGGGCGGCGTTCACTTGCGCGCGGTGACGCGCGGCTCGCAGCGCTTCGCGCGCGGTGAGGGCGTCGGCGTTACGTTCCCGATCGAGGCGTGTCGCGTCTTGGCCACGCCTAGTGGGACCTACTCGGGGTCGCCGCGACCTTGAACGCGAGCAGCCGCCGTCAACGCCTTCAGCGTAATGTAGTCGCAGGCGTCCGAAGCGAGAAACATCGCGGCCCCTGTAACTTCTCGCGGCATGCTACCGGAATTAATCCTATTGCGTTCACGCGCTGCGCACGGGAATATCTTGGATACGAACGTCGGGCAGACGCTCGTCGCGTAGGTTTCCTTGCCGGATCCCGAACTCAAAGCGATCGCCGCGATAATAAGCGGACGTCCGCGCAATCGCACGCTGCGACGAATCGACCGTGATCCCGTGCCAGTAAAGGAGCGGCGCGCCGAGCGGAATCTGTAATTCTTGCGCGATATCGTCTGGCGCGGCGACGGCCGAGAAATGCTGGTGCGAGCCGGTCGCGACGATGTTGTAATCGCGCTGTAAGATGAGATAGATAGGCTCCTCCTGGATCGGTTTTTGTAAAAGATCCGGAGCCAACTCTTTAGAAATCTGCATCGTGCGGACGACCAGCGGCGTACCGTTTCCCAAACGCGAGCGCGCAATCTCGTAAACCGCCGACCCCGGGGCGAGACCGAGGTCGCTCGCGATCGCATCGGTCGCAAGGATCTGCCGCGCCGACATAAGATGCGCGGTGTGATCGATTCCTCTTTCTCGCATCTCGTCCGCGAAGCTTGTAAAGGCATGCGCATCGCTCACGATGATTGGTGGAAGAACGAACGTACCTTTGCCGCGCGCACGAGTGACGACGCCGTCTTGGACGAGCGCTAGGATCGCTTGCCGGATCGTCGGCCGACTGACCTCGTACTGCTGCGCGAGTTCTAACTCTGAGGGAATCCGATCGGCCACGCGAAACTCGCCCGACCGGATCCGGCGCGCGAGATCCTCCTTGATCTGGAAATAAAAAGCCGTCCCCGACCGATATCTAAGAGCCATGTACGGTCACCTGTACACACATTAACACGACGCCGATCCTTCCCAAGGGTTGCACAATGCCCCTCGCCTGCGTATTGAAGGTGCCTAGACAACCGCGACTAATTTTATTGTAATGACATTAGGTCATCATAGCCGCGACCCGCTTGCTAGACGCTTGCAGCGCGATTGCCCTCTCAAGAACGCCGCCTTGATCGCCCTCACCCAATGAAAGCGGTCGCTATCGAACGCTTCGGCGGTCCGCGCGAACTCCGCCTCGTCGAACGACCCCGTCCTCGCCCCGCGGCGGGCGACGTACTTGTCAGGCTAACCTATGCGGGCGTCAACTTCATCGACGTCTACATGCGAAACGGAACGTACGCGCGTTCCCGCACCTACGCGACGCCGTTGCCCTTGACGCTCGGGATGGAAGGCGCCGGCGTGGTCGTCGAAGTGGGACACGGTGTGGCCAACTTCGCACCCGACGATCGCGTCGCATATAGCCTAGTGCGTGGCAGCTACGCGGAGTTCGTCTGCGTGCCCGCTTGGAAGCTCGTTCACGTGCCGAAAGCGCTCTCGCTTTCGGCTGCAGCCGCGCTTATGCTGCAAGGATCGACGGCCCATTACCTCACGCATTCGTGCTATCCGATCAAGCGCGGCGATCGAGCGCTCTTGCACGCCGGGGCCGGCGGCGTCGGACAACTGCTCATTCAACTAGCAAAAGCCCGCGGCGCGACGGTCATCGCGACGGTCGGCGACGAAGAAAAGGCGCGGATCGCGCGCGAGCGCGGCGCCGATTACGTCGTCTTGTATCGCGAACGGGACGTTTCTGAAGCGGTTCGTGAACTAACCGGTGGCGAGGGCGTCGACGTGGCCTACGACTCCGTCGGTCGCGATACGATCGCCCGCAGCATCGGCTCCGTACGCAGACGCGGCACCTGCGTGCTGTTCGGTGCTAGCTCGGGAAGCGTGCCTGCGATCGACCCGCTCGAGCTTGCCGAAGCCGGTTCGATCTTTTTTACGCGTCCGCACCTCGCGGACTATCTCGCGAACGCGAACGAGATCGCATGGCGCGCTACGGATCTTTTCTCGGCGGTCTCAAGCGGCGCGTTGCACTTCTCGATCGATAGAACGTTCGCTTTGGATAGGGTGGCGCAGGCACACGAGCAACTCGAGGCTCGCACGAGCCGCGGGAAATTTTTGCTTGCGTTCGATGCCTGAAGCCGCTACGTCACGACACATACCGGAGGAAGCCATGTTATTATTCGATGCAGACGTCCACGAGTCGTTCTCGTCCGTCAAAGATTTGATTCCGTATCTCGAAGAGCCTTGGCGCTCGATCATCGCGAGCGGCGGCTGGCGCGGATTCAGTCAACCGTTCGCCTACACGACGCAAGGAGCCGGCAATCGGGCCGACGTCCGTAACAAAGACGGCTCGGCTTCGATTTCCGACTATACGTTGATGCGCGACCAGTTGCTCGATGCGTACGCTCCGCAGTATGCCGTGCTCACCGGTTATTTTTATCCCGCGATGTTTAAAATGCAATTCGAGTTCGCGTCGGCGCTCGCAGCGGCATATAACGATTGGGTTGTCGAACACTGGCTTTCGAAGGACGAACGCTTCATCGGTTCCGTTCACATCGTCCCGCAAGAACCGCTCAATGCCGCCCGCGAAATCGACCGCATGGGCGCGCACCCGCAGATCAAGCAAGTGATGTTGCCGGTGGCGACGCTGGCCTACGGCGATCCGTACTATGCGCCGATCTTTGAAGCCGCGCAGCGCAACGGACTCGTCATCGCGTTGCACCATACGATCTATGCGGAAGGGGCACTCGGTATGGGCCGCTATTACATCGAGCGGCATATGTTGCTTCCGCAACCCATGATGGCGGAGATCATCTCGCTGATGTGTTGCGGTGTGTTCGATCGATACCCCGAATTGAAATTCATCCTGCTCGAAGGCGGGTTCAGTTGGATACCGCATTTGCTCTGGCGCATGGATCGCGAATACAAATCGCAGCGCCACGAAGTTCCGTGGCTCAAAATGCTGCCGAGCAAGCACGTTCGCGAGCGCGTCCGTTTCAGCACGCAACCGACCGAAGACATCTCGGCCGAACAGTGGCTGAAGATCACGGATCTCATGGACAGCGAAGATTTGCTCGTCTTTTCAACCGATTACCCACACTTTGATTTCGATTCTCCGCAAACGGCGATTCCGCGCGGCCTGCCGGAAACGCTGCGCCATAAAATTTTTTGGAAAAATGCCGCGGACCTGTACGGCGTCAGTGAGCGCACGGCCGTGTTGAAGTGAGTCAACGTTACGTAATCTGTAAGGACGAGGAACTTCGGCCGGGCGAAATGCGAACGATGACCGTCGGAACGACGGGGACGCCGGTCATCGTGTTACGCACCGGTTCCGGGGCTCTCCACGCCATGTACGGACGTTGTCCGCATCAAGGCGCGCCGCTGGTCTCCGGACGACTCGTCGGCGGCACCGTCGCGGCGGAGCCGGGCGCCGAATTTCACTGCGTGCGCGACGGCGAGTTGCTGCAATGTCCTTGGCATGCCTTCGAATTCGACGTAACGGACGGTCGCGCCGTGGCCGACCCCGAGCGCTTGCGACTACGTTGCTACGACGTCGCGCTGGAAGGGAACGAGGTCGTTGTCACGCTTTAGTATCGCGGCGGCAGCGCGCACGATCGCGAGCGCGCGCATCGACTGGATCCGGGTGCCGCTAGCGGTGCCCTACGAGTTGTCGTTCGGAACGATACGCGAATTCGACGTGTTCGTTTCGGAGTACGTTTTCGCGGACGGATCGATCGGTTACGGCGAGACGACGCCGCTGCCCGGCTACTCGAGCGAGACGCCGGAACGCGTGTGGAAGCACGTGTGCGCGTTCGAGGAGTCGCTCGTTGGCGCGGATTTTTGTGAGCTGGAAGCAAAAATGACGACGGCGGCCGTCCCGCCGTTTGCGGCGACGCTGCTGACGATGCCGTTCGATTGGCCCGATATCGTCGCCGCCGGTCCCGTGAGTTTTCCGCTGCTCGGCACCGTCATGTCGCACAACCCGGCTGCCGTCGAAAGCGAGGTATGCCGACTTTTTAAGAGCGGCTACACAACGCTTAAAATCAAAGTGGGCTGGGACGAGAACCGGGATATCGTATACGTGCGTGCGGTCGAGCGCGCGATCGATGCCGCCGTCGCCACCGGGGTGGCGCCGGAACGGCCGCGCTACCGGATCGACGCGAATCAAGGTTACGATTTGCCTGGGGCGCGGCGCTTCGTCGCGTCGCTCGACCCGACGCGCGTCGAACTCTTCGAGCAGCCATTCGATCCGAACGACTGGACGTCAATGAAATCTTTGGGGCGGGTCGACGTGCCGTTGATGCTGGACGAATCGATCGACGGTGATGAAACGATCGACCGAGCAGCGGCGCTCGGGAACGTCGATTACGTCAAGTTCAAGCTCATGAAGGCTGGCGGCATTTCGCGTTTACGGCGGGCAGCGCTACGCGCCAAGGACCGCGGTTTAGCGATCGTTTTGGGCAACGGCGTGGCCGCGGATATCGGCTGTCTCGCCGAAGCCGTGTTGGGTCGCGAGTTCGGCCTTAAAACGGTCGGCGAAATGAACGGCTTCCTCAAGCCCGCCGTCGCGGTTGCATCGGGCGTGCGTTGCATTGGTGGGTCACTCGTCGGGGACGCGGCGGAAGTCGCACCGGCCGCCGGCGTGCGCGAACGCTTTACGATTGCAACGATCGCTCGATAACGAGGCAGTATGAAATTTGGGGTTCGCTTAGCGGTACAAGGCGAAATGGGTGCCAAGGGCCAGGGCTGGGATTATGCCCGGCAGTCCGCGCTCGAAGCCGAAAAGCTCGGATTCGACAGCGTTTGGCTGCCCGATCACGTGATCAACGCGCACATGGCAAAACGCGTTCCCATGCTGGAGAATTGGACGGTCCTTTCGGCGCTGGCGGCGCTGACGACCCGCGTAACGTTCGCCGGGCACACGTTCAACAATTCGCTCCGCCATCCGGCCGTCATGGCGAAGATGGCCGCTACCTTCGACGTTATGTTCGGCGGCCGGCTGATCTATTCGCTCGGCTCCGCCTGGTTTCGTCAAGAAACGACAAGCTACGATCTGCCGTGGGACGAACACGACGACCGCGTGGCCCGGCTGCGCGAGTCGCTGCTGATCGCTAAGGCACTGTGGACGCAGCCGGAAGTGAACTTCAACGGCAGATTCAATACGCTCAAAGGTGCCTACTTAGAGCCGAAGCCGCTGCAACAACCCCACGTCCCAATCTGGGTTCCGGGCGATTCACCGGCGACTCGCGACCTCGTCGCGGAGCTTGCCGACTGCTGGTTATTTTATTCGAAGCCGCCGGAAACGATCGCAAATTACGCCGAAGATATGAAGCGCCGTACCGGCGGTCGCGCGATGCCGATGGCAGCATCGACGGTCTGCCTCGCGGGCCTTTCCGACGAAGACGTGCAGCGGTGGAGTGTGATGTACGCCGCCGAGCGCAAGCATCGCTTTGCCGAGCCGCCAACGCCGCAAAATGTGCTCGATGAAAATCTCTGGGGATCCGTCGAGCGCTGTGTCGAGCGCATCCGCGCTTGGGAAGCGGTCGGCATTAGTCACCTCATCATTCAACCGATTCCGCCGCTCGAAGGTATGCGGTTCTTCGCACGCGAGGTCATGCCCGCGCTCAAGGGTTCGCCATCGATCGACGCGTAGCGCGACCGCTGGATCGCAACCCGATGGCGATTTTCATTAGCATCAAACAGGCCGCGCGCCTTCACGTCGAGATACCGCCCAACAACGCGACGGCGAGGGCGGTAGCGACCGCCCCATCGTTCGTCAGCACGCACATCGCGAGATTCCCGGGGGACCACAGACCGACGTTTTCCCTGGCGGCTTGCGCGAGCGCGCGCTCGAGCGCCGTGCGAATCCGCCGTGCCACCGTTCCGATGATCGATGCCGTCATCAGTGTCCGTCCCGTTTAGACACATTGGCGCATACGTAAGCGCGCCGCCGAGTGCACGAGCAATGTGACGATACCTATTGCCCTTGGTCGGCGCTACCGGTAAATGAGCCGCTAGCGCGCCTATACCGCTCTCACGCGCCGCAAGCGGCGCTGATATGGTCGGCATGCCATGCGTACGTCGCGCGCTCGATATATCGCGCAACAGTTCTTGAATGGTTCGCAAGGCTAATCGAGTTTCGGGGCGAGCCTCCGGGGCGAGCAAGATGGCTTTTTTCGCCTGCGAGCCGCAGCGAGCTCCCGAAAATAGATTCGCGAAAACGTATGGGCGGCTTCGCTTTGTCACGGTTCGAGTATAATAGTTCAACTTTATCCATGACATTTCGGCTTCGACGACAACCGATCGCGGCGCCCGACGCATGCTTGCGCGCTTTTCTCCCTTCTCTCGCGCGCAAAGCGGCCCGGCGCTACAGCAGCCCGCGCGCTTTGACATCGAGATAGGCGTCCAGCAATGCGACCGTGAGCTTTGCGGCCGGGACGTCGACGACGATGATGCCGCGCGCGCGCAAGATCGCGATCGCCTTGGACCGCTCGTCGGCGAGCGTCATCGCGACGACGGTGCGATACGCACCGCCGGCGTCCATCGGCGTCGTAGCGAGGGCATCGGCGATCGCGCCGTCGTTCATCAAGACGCACAGCACGAGATGGTGTGGAACGAGCGAACCGAGCCCCGCGAGCACGGCGCTCGACGTCACCGGATCGAAGATATCGGTGAACAGAACGACGAGGCTGCGTTTGTGCGTACGTGCGCGCAGATCCGCGAACGCCGTTTCGTAATCGGGCTCCTCGAAGCGCGGCTGCAAATCGTACGCGGCGCGAGCGAGCGCGTTGACGTGCGCGCTACCGCGGCGCGGCGCGACGCGCACGAGCGGCGTCGCGGCGAATGCGAGCAGCCCGACGTTGTCACTTGCGGCTTGCGCGATCCGCGCGACCGAGAGACCCGCAGTCAAGGCGTAATCGAATTTACGCTGCAGACCGATGCGCGGCGTCATCAAACGCCCGCAATCGAGCGCGACGATAACGGTTTGACTGCGTTCGGTCTCATACTGTGCGACGGTGAGCCGGCCGCGGCGCGCCGTGGCCTTCCAATCGACGACCCGAAAGGCGTCGCCCGTCTGATAGTCGCGTAGGCTCTCGAAGTCGCTGCCCGCGCCGCGGCGGCGCAAACGCCGCAAGCCCGCGTCGACGAGCGTGCTGCGTTTGGCGAGCGTGCCGTAGCGTTCGACGGCGGACAGATCGGGAAACACCCGCACCGCTTCATCCGCTTCGATACGGTAGCGCCGTCGCAACAGACCGACACGGTTCTCGAGCCAGACGTAGACCGCGCCGAACCGGACGAGTCCGCGCTCGCGAGCCTGGAACACCGCGGCGAGCGCGAGCGCTTGCGCGGGGCCGACGTTCGCGACGAGTGCGTCCTGCGCGAAATCGATCGACGGCACCGGCGTTTCCAAGAGCCCGATGCGGATACCGATACGCGCGCGATTGTCGACGACGTAGCTCGCGTGCGCGGTGCGGCGCAAGGCGACCGTGCCCAGTGGCAGACGCCGCACGCGTAACGCACCGCGCGAAGGTCCGAGCGCGGCGTCCGCGCACGCACAGCCAAGTGCGACGACCGCAGCGGCGAGCGTGACGATCGTCAGCGCCGGCACGACGCTTGCGAGCGCGAGCAGGCTCGCGAGCGCGAGCATCACCCATACGCCGCGCATCGAGAGCCATACGGCCGGAAACACCGGCCGCATCAGGCCGGCGCTTCGACCTTCGGCACGTCGACGCTCGCGAGAATGCGTTCGACGCTGCGCTCGGCCGTCGCGCCCTCGAGTTCTGCTTCGGGCCGCACGATGAGCCGGTGCGGGAGCACCAGCGGCGCAACCGCCTTGACGTCGTCCGGCGTCGCGAAGCTCCGTCCCTCGATCGCCGCCGCGGCCCGCGCCGCTGCGAGCAGCGCCAGCGCCGCGCGGGGGCTCGCGCCGAGCACGAGATCTTCCGCCGTGCGCGTTCGCGCCACGATCGCGTAGATATACGCTTGCACCGCATCTGCGACGTAAACCGCGCGCACGTCGCGCTGCGCCGCGAGTACGTCTTGAGCCGTCGCGATCGCCGCGATGCCGGCCGTTTCGAGCCGGCGTGCGTCGAAGCCGTCCGCGCTACGCGCGAGCAGCGCGCGTTCTTGCGCTTCCCGCGGATACGCCGTGCGCGCGCGCACGAAAAACCGGTCGAGCTGCGCTTCGGGTAACGGATAGGTTCCTTCGAATTCGATCGGGTTCTGCGTCGCGCAAACGATGAACAGTCCCTCGAGCGGCTGGCTTTCGCCATCGATCGTGACTTGGCGTTCTTCCATCGCTTCGAGCAGCGCCGATTGCGTTTTTGGCGGCGTGCGATTGATCTCATCGGCGAGTAGCACGCTCGTGAAGATCGGCCCTTTGCGCAGCGCGAAGGCCAGCGTCTGCGGATTGAACACCGTCGTCCCGACGACGTCGGCCGGCATGAGATCGGGCGTGAATTGAATGCGCCTAAACGGCGCGCCGAGCAAGGCCGCGAACGTCCGCACCACGAGCGTCTTCGCAGTGCCCGGAACGCCTTCGATGAGGATGTGGCCGTCGCCCAGGAGCGCGAGCATGAACGCGTACGACACGCGTTCGTTCCCGGCGATGACGCGATCGACGCCCGTCTGCAGATCGCGAGCGAGCTCGGTTGCGCGAGCGGTCATGCGCCTGAGAATTCCTTTCGAAGCTGCTGGGCGAGCGCCACGCCACGCACGAGCGTGGCATCGTCGGCGTAGCCCTGAGTCGCGATGCGTTGCAGTAGCGCGAACGACGCGCGGCGATCCGCGCGTTCGATCTGCGCGGCGATCTCTTCGTTCGACGCCCCGCTAGCGAGACCGTGCGCGCGGGCGATCGTTCGGGACGTCGCTGCCGCCGCTTCGGCAAGCGTGCTGCGAATCTCGCCGTTGCGTTCGTAGAGCGACGCGACCGCGTCCACGAAATCGGCGGTGCTGCGGTCGTCGCGCGGGACGGGAACCAGGGGCGGCCCCAGGCGTAGCGCGGCACCCGCGATCCCCAGGAGCAGCGCGACGACCGCGAGCCCGAGCGCGATGGCAAACGGGCGCGGCACGATCGACCACCACCGTTCCGGCGCGGCGTAGCCGTGGGGCGTCTCGTCGAAAGCGACTACGCCGCTCGGAGTCGGCGGCCGCGCGAGCGCGACCGCTAACCGTGCGTCGTCGCCGGTCGCGATGTCGGCGTTGCGAAAGAGCGCGCGATCGACTGCCGCCACGACGGTGCCGCGCCCGTACGGGTAGGTCACGACGAGAGCTCCGCGCCGGTCGCCGAGCAGCACACGCGCGCGTCCGCGTGGCGCTACGAAGCGGCGCGTTTCGCGGGCGGCGATGCGCGCGACGCCGAGCGCGCGTAATTCCGGCGCGACGTAGGGGGCATTCGCTGTGAAACCTTTTTGCAGCCGTGGGAGACGGAGGATGCCGGCGGCCGCCGCAGCGTCGTCGTAGCCGACATACACGAGCGAACCGCCGCCCCGCACCCACGCGTCGAGCGCCGCGATATCGGCCCTCGTCGGCGTGAGGGCACGCGGGTCGCCGCCGAGCGGTTCCACGTAGACGAGCGTCGCGATTCCCGCATCCAAAAAGGCCGGCCGCTGCTCGAAGCGCTCGACCCGAACGCGTTCGCGCGCGAGCAGCTCGTAGAGGGCTCGATAGCCGCCCGGCGCCGCGTCGTACGTCGAATACGAGTCGACCGCTTGCGGCGTCTCCTTCGCGCTACGCCCGATGACACCGACCGCGGCGAGGATCGCGATTGCGAACGCGAGCAGGGCCGTTTCGAACCGCACCAGCGCGCGTGCGCGCACGATCACGCGAGCGCCGCCGGTTCGAACCGCTCGAACGCGCGATCGGCTTCGGCGTATGCGAGCGCATCGGGCCGCTCACGGGCATAAGCAGCCAGTACGAAGCGTCGCGCGAGATCGTCGAACGCGCTCGCCGCGAGCGCGCGTTCGCGGCGCACCGCGCGCCGGTATTCGCCGGGCGTACGCGAGGGATCGAACGCGACCACCGCGCGTTCGTCCAGCAACGCGAGCGCGGCGGCGAAGAGCGCCGCGATGGCATCAGCGAAGTCGTTGCGGGCAGCGGCTTCCCGCGCCCGTTGCCGCCAGGCGGCGGCATCGTACGACGGCGCGCGCACGTCCTCAGCGCCGTCGCTTCTGGGCCGCCGGCGCGCCGCGCGTTCCAAGCCGACCGCCAGACGATAGGCGGCCAGGGCCAAGAGCGCCAGGGCGAGTCCGACGAAGGCGTACCCGAGCAGCGCTCCGAGGCGTCCGCCGCCGGCGTGGGCGAACGCGCGAAACAGCGGCGAGAGATAGGCTCCGACGTGCTCGCGCAGCCACGTCCAGAGTATCTGCTGGAGCGATGTCTGCGACGCGCTCGCACTCGGTTTCGGCACGTGGCGGTACGCCGCCCCCGCGAGTACGTCGCGCACGACGGCATCGGGATCGCCGCCGAGCCAACGCTTCAAACGCTCGGAACGACCTGGGCGCGCGCGCGCTCCGCATCGATTTGCAGATCGAGACCTTCTTCGCGAACGCGCAGATCGAAGTAGAAGATCCCGACGAAGGCCGTCGTGAACGCGGCCGTCGCCACGCGCACGAGCGCGCCGTACGTGCTGCCCGCGATCTGGCTATGCAAGAGACCCACGAGCACCGATTCGCCCACGAGCGCGACGATGCCGATCCCGATCCCGATCGCGAGATACGCGACCCCGACGAGCAGCGAACGCACGAGTCCTACGCCGACGAAGACGCGGCGCAGGCCGAGTGAGAATGCGGTCACGGCATTCGTGCGTTCGACGACGCAGGTGAAATACGAAACTTGCAGCGCGAGCGACGCGACGATAAAGAAAGCGATCCCCGCGACGAACGCCGCGAGCCCGAACGTGACCGCAACGGCTACCCCGAGCACATGAACCGCCGTGGTGACGGCCGCAATGCCGATCGCGACGAGCACCACGGCGAGAACCAGCACGACGTAGAGCACGATGCCAGCGAACGCGTAGAGCACGTTGAGCGCGATCAGTTGCGGCCACCGCGCAAGCGCCGTGCGGTATGCGGCGCCGAAACTCGACGGGCGCCCGAGGTAGAACGCCGCACATGCCTCGATCAGCGCGGCACCCGGCAACGGACCGACGACGAAGATGGCGACGACCAGGAGCGGATACCACGCCCCGAGCGGCGGCAGCGATGCGAGCGCGTGCGCGAGCCGCGCGGGATCTGCGGGCTTCCCTCCGGTGGACTTCGCGGTGACCGCCGCCGTCACGGTCGCCAGGATGCCGGCGAGATCCCGACCCGCGAGAAACTGTAAGACCGCAAACGGGACCGCATAGACGACGAAGATGGTCGCGAGCACGGCGAAGTGCTTGACGCACAACGTAACCGCGCGATCGAGAACCTCGCCTACGCCGAGCGGCCGTAACGCTGGCGAACCGGCTGCGTTCATAGGAGCGAGGCTCTCTTTCGTACGAAGGGACGTAGCGGCGTTCTAGCGGAGACGTTCGGCGATGCTCGGAACCCATCCGCTCGCTCGCGTTGCGAACCTCTGGCGCTACCCCATCAAGAGTCTGGCGGCCGAACCGCTCGAACGCGGCGAGTTGCGTCCCGACGGCTTCGCGGGCGACCGTCACGCCGCGATGTTCGTCACGACGCCCGACCGGCCGCGCTCGGGAAAGCCGTATCGCGGCAAAGAGCACCCGCTGTTGCACACGGTCCGTGACCCGGACGCCGCGGCCGGGCTTGCCCGCGCGCGCGAAACGGAGGTCGCGCGGCGCGATGCGGGGCCGTACTTCGATCTCGATCCCGTCTCGATACTTTTCGATACGTGGCTCGCCGACGTCGAACGCGTTATCGGCATGGAACTCGATCCGCTTCGCTTTCGGCCCAACATTTTCGCACGTGCGGCCAACGGGTACGACGCTCCCGAAGCCGACCTCGTGGGCCGCATCGTGCGGATCGGCGACGTGCGCTTACGCATCACGCAGCCGATCGAACGCTGCGTCACCCCGACGTACGATATCGCGACGGGTGCGAGCGAACCGCGCGTGCTCACGCACCTGGCCCGCCATCGCAAGAACGAGATGGGCGTCTACGCGCACGTCGTAACGCCCGGGACGATCGCTCCGGGGGACACGCTCGAACTCGAACCTCGCTAAAACGGACTTAGAGCGAACGCCGGCCTTCGAGGGCTTTGGCGAGCGTCACCTCATCGGCATAATCCAGATCGCCTCCGATGGGCAACCCGTACGCCAGACGCGTCACGGCCACGCCGCTCGGGGTTATGAGCCGGGAAAGGTACAGTGCCGTTGCTTCGCCTTCGGCATTGGGATTGGTCGCGACGACGAGTTCGGTCGGACCTTCGTGCGCGATCCGTTCGACGAGCTCTTTGACCCGCAGCTGCGCGGGCCCGATGCCGTCCATCGGCGAGATCAATCCGCCCAGAACGTGATAGCGTCCGCGATATGCTGACGTGCGTTCGACTGCGTAGATGTCCTTCGCCTCCGCGACGACGCACAGGAGCGTGCCGTCGCGCCGCTCGTCCGAGCAGATCGCACACGGATCGTCCTCGGTAAGCGAAAAACAGATCGAGCAGAGCTTGACGCGATCTTTCACCGCGAGAATCGCATCGGCGAGCGCCTGCGCCTCGGAGCGGGGGCGGTTGAGCAAATAAAACACCAGCCGCGCGGCGGTCTTCGGACCGACCGTCGGCAACTTCGAGAATTCGTTGATCAAACGTTGAACGGGGCCGGCGAGAACGCTCGTCTTACATCATTCCCGGTATACGCAAACCGCCCGTTACGGAACTCATCCGTTTTTCGGTCGCCGCTTTGGCGTTATTGACGGCGTCGTTGATGGCGACGACCAGGAGGTCTTCGAGCGTCTCGGCGTCGTCGGGATCGATCGCTTCTTTAGCGACCTTTACCGCCGTAACGCGATACTCGCACGTCATCTCGACGCTCACCGCACCGCCGCCGGCCGCACCCGAAACGCTCATCGATGCGAGCTCTTCCTGCGCTCGCGTCATCTCGGCTTGCATCTTCTTGACTTGGGCCATCATCTGCGCTTGATTCATGGGGTCTCCGTTCCGCCTAACTTCTTGCGTGCGTATGCGAGCAGATCGATTTCGCCGCTCGGGCCGAGCGCGCTTCCCGTGCCGCCCGCATCGCTCGGGCCGTCGCTTTGGGCGTCGCGCGAGCGGCCGCCGACGGACGTTCCGCGGACGCGAATGACGACGCGCAACCGAACGCGCAAGACGTCTTCGACGGCGGCCTCGATGAGCTGCGTCTTGTCGCGCGCGAGCCCTTCTTGAATGCCGTCGCCGACACCGATGACGAATGCGTCCGCATCGACGCTGTCGACGGTCGCCCGTGACAGGAGCGCGCGCAGCGGTTTATGCTTCTCTTCCGCACGCAAGCGAATCTGATCCCACTGCGAGCGTACCTGTTGTAACGTCGGGGCCGCAGCGGAAAGCGGCGGCGCCGTTGCGGCAGGTTGGCTCGAGAGTTCGCGGGCCGGTTCGGGCGCCGGCACCTCGGGCTGCGGCGCCGCAACGGGAGCCGCCGAAGGCACGATGCGCAAGATCGGCGGCGCGACCCGTTCGACGGCGACGGCATCCGCGACGGCATCCGGCTTCGTCGTACGGTCGCCGCCCGAATTCGTTTGCGGTGCGATACCGGATTCTAAGAGCGCGACCCGGGTTGCGAGCGCTTCGAGGCTCGGGTCCTCGCCTTGAACGATCAGACGCAGCACCGCGGTCTCGAGCTCGAGGCGCGGATTGCCGGAAGAGCGGCCGGCAGCGAGGGCGTCGGCGAGCAGCCGCAAACCACGCACGACCCGCGGCTGCGGCGTAGCGCCCGCGAGCGTTACGACGGCTTCCACGTCGGCGACCGAAAGATCGCGCGCCAGCAGAGCGCGATCGATCCGGGCGACCAGCAGGTTGCGATATTCGCCGATCGTGCCGCGCACGAGGCCGAGCATATCGGCCCCCGCGTCGCTGGCCTCATCGACGATACGCAGGGCCGTGCGCGCGTCACCGGCGAGGATCGCATCGACCAGGGCCCGCGCGTATTGGCGACCCGTCGCACCGAAGGCGGCTTCGACCGTCGCTGCGTCGACCGCACCGCCCGCGTACGACGCGACTTGCTCGAGCATCGTGAGCGCGTCGCGCAAACCGCCGTCCGCCCGATACGCGATCGCGCCGAGCGCGCCGTCGTCGATCGCGATGCCTTCGGCGGCCGCGATCTCGCGCATCCGCTCGATCATGACGGAAATCGGAATGCGCCGGAACGCGTAGCGTTGACAGCGCGAGAGGATCGTCGCGGGCAATGCTTCGGGAGCCGTCGTCGCTAGTATGAAGACCGCGTGCGACGGTGGCTCCTCGAGCGTTTTGAGAAACGCATTCGCGCCCTCGCGCGTCAGCATGTGCGCCTCGTCGATGATGAAAACTTTCATCCGCATCGACGCGGGGGCGAACTTAACCGATTCGCGCAAAGCGCGGATCTCCTCGATACCGCGATTACTCGCCGCGTCGACCTCGATGACGTCGAGCGCCGAACCCGCCAGCATCGCAAGACAGTTGTCGCACGTATTGTCGGGTTCGGGCGTCGGCCCCGCGATGCAGTCGATACAGCGTGCCAGGATTTTTGCCGCCGAGGTCTTGCCGCTGCCGCGGGGGCCGGAAAAGAGATACGCGTGGGCGAGTTTGCCCGAGCTTAGCGCAGTGCGCAAGGTGCGAACGACCGCATCTTGGCCGACGAGATCCGTGAACGATTTCGGCCGCCACGTGCGATACAAGGACACGCGGCGTACGTTTCGGCTCGTGCGCGCACGCACACCTGTTTCGTGAAACACGGGCTCGGGTACGAGCGTTCTATCGGTGTGGCGTCCTCGGCTTATATGAGAGGCGCCGTCGAGTCGTCGGCAGGAGACCAAGGTGAGCGGGGGCGTCGTCACGCGGGAACGGCTCGAGCAGTCGTTACGAGAACTGTTCGGATTCTCGCATTTTCAAACCGGCCAAGAAGAAGTCGTCACCCGCGTGATGCGAGGCGAAGACACGCTCGCTATTCTCGCGACCGGCGCCGGCAAGAGCTTGTGTTACCAACTGCCGGCGCTCTTACTGGAGGGCACGACCGTCGTCGTGAGCCCGCTCATCGCGTTGATGAAAGATCAGCTCGACATGCTGGCCGAACGCGGGTTCACCAACAACGTCGCGCTCAATTCGACGCTGACCGACGATCAAGAGAACGCCGCTATCGCACGTATCGCGCGGGGCTCCGTCAAGATCGTCTTCGTGACGCCCGAGAAGCTCGAAGACGAGCAATTTCTCGCGCTACTAGGAAAGATTCGCATCCCTCTGTTCGTCGTCGACGAGGCGCATTGCATCAGTCAATGGGGTCACGATTTTCGCCCCGCGTATCTAGCGCTCGGCCAGGTCGTCACCGCACTCGGCCATCCGACCGTACTCGCGCTCACCGCGACCGCGACGCCGGCCGTACGCGAAGACATTCTCGTGCAGCTCGGTTTGCCCAAGACCATGACGATCGTCAAAGGCTTCGACCGGCCCAACCTACGTTACGAAGTGATCCGTGCGGAAAGCGAGGCGGCGAAGCTCAAGAGTCTCAAAGGCCTCTTCGAGCACGGCCTCGACGGCACGGGCATCATCTATACGGCGACGATCAAAAACGCGCTCGACGTCCAGAAGTATCTGCACGACGAATTGGACCTTCCCGCCGCCGTCTATCATTCGAAGCTTCAAAAACACGACCGTAACTCCGTGCACGAATTGTTCATGGCTGAAGCGATCCGCGCGGTCGTGGCGACCAACGCGTTCGGACTCGGCATCGATAAGCCGAACATCCGTTTCGTCGTGCATTACGATTTGCCGGGTTCGGTGGAAGCGTACACCCAAGAGGCCGGACGCGCCGGACGCGACGGCGACGTTTCGCGCTGCATCCTGCTCTACCGTATGAGCGACACGCGCGTCCAGAACTACTTTCTCACCGGAAAGTACCCGAGCATCGAGGACGTTCAAAAGATCTTCGAGACGCTGAAGTATTTCGGCGGTCAGGCCGACGGCGTATCGCTCGCCGATCTGCGGAAGATCTCCCAATTACCGCTGACCAAACTCAAAGTCGTTCTCGCATTATTGAAGAAAGCGCGCTTCATCGAAATGCGCGCTCGAGCGCGGTACGGCCTGACCGAGGACGCACTGGAGAACAGCGAACTGGTCCTCAGTTTAGCGAACTACGATACGAAGAAGTCCTACGATCAGAGCAAACTCGCGATGATGCTGCAATACTCGGAGACGCGCGGCTGCCGGCGCAGGTTCATCCTCAACTACTTCGGCGAAGAATTCGCCCGCGACAACTGCGGACAATGCGATAATTGTCTGCGCGCGGGGGCCGTCACCGCACTGGAATCGCGGGCGACCAGCGGCTACCGGATTGCCGACGTCGTCACACATCCGAAGTTCGGGCAAGGCACGGTCGAGCGTGCAGAGAAGGACTTGGTAACGGTTTTGTTCCCGAACGTCGGTTACAAGACGCTTCTCGCTTCATCGGTGGTCCGGGAAGCGAAGATCGCCTAACGCTTCGCCCGAGGAGGAGCATGCAGACCCGCCATGTGGGAACGTTATGTACGTTCGTGCTTGCGGCCGTCGTCCTCGGGCTTCGTTTCGACGCAGGCGCGCAATCGGCGTCGGTTCCGCCTCCGGCTCCCGTCCCGAGCGCCGTCCCCCCGCCGAACCCGGTCCCCCCGAGCACGCCGTTGCCGCAGGGGACCGTCGGGCCCCAGCCGACCCTCGAGCCGCCGGCCGGCGAACCCACGCAACCGCCGATCATCGTCGACCCTCCGAGCGCCGGCGTCACCGTCGGCGGAACGCAGACTTTGCGCGTCATGCAGATCCTCGGGACCGTCGTCCTTACGGTCGCCGATCCGAGCGTGGCAAATGTCTCCGTCGATCAAGCGACGCGTCTGCTCACCATCGTTGGGAAAAAGATCGGAAGCACCATCGTAACGGTGCGCGACGACCGCGGTCTCAGTCGCGACGTTCCCATTCGCGTGGCCTATCCGGCGGGCAGCATTTCGGATCTCGCGAGCGTGCGAGTCACCGGCCGCCCGGCCTCGCCTGCGTTCCTGCGCGCGGAGGCGATCGAAGCGGCGCTCGCGCAAGCCACGGTTCGCGCGGGAGCGAGCATCGTCGCGGTCCGCGAGAACGTGACCGTCAGCGCGCCGCTTCGCGTCGATAACGTGACGACCATCGACGTCCCGCTCATCATCTCCGGCGGGGACCAGTATTTCACCGTGCAAGGTACGACGCACGTGCGCGTCGAGAACTTCGCGCAGCCGGCGATCCGCCCAAAATCGCTGCTGGTCAGCGATTTTCCCGAGACGCTCAAGGAGAACGGTATCCTCTTCACCGCCGATATCACGGCGAAGCAATCGGAACGGTTTCTCTACTATCATTACAATCCCGGCGGCCAACCCGATCGACGCATCGTGCTCAAGGCGCAGAATTCATCGTCGCAGCCGGCCCTCGTGCAATTGATCTCGGGCAACGCCGGCCCCGGCCTCAACGAAATGGAAGTCGGTCATCTCGCGACGCAACGCTTTCTCGTGCGCGTCGCACAAAACGAAGGCACCGTCGTGACGATACCGCCGAACGGGACCGTCTCGCTCATGGCGCAAGGTCTGCCCGCAAAGACGACGGCAAGCGGATTACTGCAGCTCCACGAGATAGCGGGCGCGCCGCTGCATCTGACGCTGGTCGCGCAGAATGCAAACGATCCGGTCGATGGTCCGATCCCGACGTCTGCACTGTTGGTCGGCGACCGGCCGCACGCCCGCGGCATCTATCCGATTCCGGAATTCTTTTTCGATTACGCCTACGATGCCGAAGGTCCGGAGCTCGAGATCCCGATCGGCCAAATCCCCCTACCGAATCTCGTACAAGGTCAGACGCTCGCGGGCGACTACGGCGTACTGCAATCGGTAACGGTGCGCATGGTCAACAACGATCGCCGTAACGCCCGCGAGATCGCGCTGTACGCGAGCCCGCGCGGCGGACGCGCCACTGGCACCTTCGTCATCGATCGCGTGCTCGTACAAGCCCACGCGATGGCGCCGTACGGCCATTACAAACTACGGCAGTATACCATTGCGCCGCGCAGCTACGTCCGGACGGAGATCGTGACCATGCCCGAGGGCGGCTCGTCGTATCCGTTACGGCTCGTGGTCGCACCCGACGACGGCAGTGCCGCGCCGGGCTCGCCCGACTCGCCGATCTACTAGCGCGCGCGGCACTACGCGAGCGCACGCGCGTACGCGCCTTCGATCGTCGCCGCGCACGTGGACCAGGCGAAGCGCGCGCATGCAGCGGCCCGAATCCCCGCAGCTTGCGACTCCGCGACGTCGCGCGTGCCGGCGATGGTCGCCAGTGCCTCGATCCAGCCCCCCAGATCATCCGGTGCCACGAGCGGCGCGCTGCCCGCAATCACTTCCGGCAGCGATGTCGCATCGGCCGCGACGAGCGGGACGCCCGCGCAGAGCGCCTGCGCGGCACCGTATCCGAAGCCTTCGTACCGCGACGGCACCGCCGCCACGAGCGCGCGCGCGTAGAGTTCCAAAAGCTGCGCGCGCGCGACGTAGCCGCGCACCTCAAAACGTTCGGCAACACCCAGGTCGCCTGCGAGCGCGCGACACGCGTCGACGTACGGCGTCGGCGGTCCGACCGAAACGAGGCGCAACGTCGGCAGGGCGACGAGCGCGCGCACGAGCACCGCCAGGTTCTTCCGCGGCTCCACCGTGCCGACCGCGAGGACGAACGGCGCGTCGTCGTCGCGCGCGCGCGGATTCGCCATCACGTCGCTAGCGACGCCGGGATAGGCCACGTCGATCCGCGCGGGATCCAACGCGACTGCGGCGTCCGCTGCCGTCGCGAGCAACTCGTCACGCGAGAAAAGCGAATCGACGACGATCCGTCGCGCGTGCGCGTAACGCGCCAGCGCAAAGGCGCCGAAGTAGGCGCGCGCGTAGCGCTTCGAATGCGCTTGCACGCGCAACCACGCTACGTCGTGCACCGTCGCGACGATGGGTACGTTGACAAGGAGCGGCATCGTGCCTGACGCGCAGTGCAAAACGTCGACGCGCGCGCGCGCCGCTGCGAGCGGAAGCAAGGCCTGATCCCAAAGCACCCGACGATCGAATCGCCACGGATCGAAGCGCCCGTTCGCGAGCGCCACGACGGCGATGCCGCGCCGCTCGAGCGCGCTTTTGAGACCCGCGACGTACTCGCCGATCCCCGTCGCCGTCCCGCGCGTCAATTGCGTATCGAGGCCGACGCGCATTACGGGCCGATCTCATGAGCCAGGCGGCCCACAGCAGGCGACCTCGGATCGATCGCCCGCGCTCGCGCCAAAAACGCTCGCGCGGCCGCTAGATCGCCGCGGCGCGCCGCCGCATCGCCGAGCCCGAGCAGCGGGTCGGCGCTCGTCGGATCGGCATCCCGCGCACGCTCGAACGTTCGCACCGCAGCCGCTATGCGCGCGAGATTGAGTTGCTGGTTACCGAAGGCGAGCAAGTATTGCTGCGAGAGCGGCGCGAGCTTCACCGCGAACCCATAGGCGTCGAGAGCGCGCGTCTCGTGCAGGCGCCGCTCCGGAGCGCCAACCGCCAAGGCGTAGGCCTGTCGCTCTTCGAGTCGCCCGAGCCGAAACGACGCTTCGGCGAGCGCATCAGGCTGTAGACGATCGGTACGCAGTCGCGCGATCGCTTCGTGCTCGAGCGCGAGAGCGGCCGCGAAATGGCGTTGCGCGGCGAGTTCTTCCACGCGTGCTTCGAGTCCGGCGAGATCGCCGGCGGCCAAATACGCCGCAACGGCAACCGCCGTATCGCCACGCGCTTCCGCAATGCCCGCCTCGAGCGCGTAGCGGTCGCGCGATGGGGCCAGCCGCGCAATCTCCGCCTCGGCGCGCTGCAACTCGTGCGCGGACAACGCTGCCCGCGCGAAGACGAGCCGCAACGCCGGCGGCAACGGCAACCCGGGATCCAACGCATCGACCCCCGTAGCCACCGCACGCGGCACGGCCGTCACCCACGCCCCGCGCTGTGCGTTCGCCCGAAGCGCCACGCTCGAAACCGCCTGCACCCCCCCAAACACGACGACGACCACGATCGCCGCCGCCCCCAACACCCGCACCGCCGCTACCTACAAGCCGCCACCGCAAAGCCCATGCAAAGCAAACGGCGCGCCACCCACGTGACGCGCCGCCTGCCCTGTATAACCATCCGTTTAAAACAACTTCTACGCCCCGCTTCCGGCACGCGGCGGTTTTTAGCTGGACGTCCCCGTCCTGCTAAAACCGAACGGTGAAGTTGAGGTCTTGACGATTCTGGCTGAGGTTGACGTTGGGAACCACGTCGTCGACGTAGCCATAGTGTTTCGCAAGAAACGAGAGCGACGAATTCGTTTTCGGAATGTTGTACGTCACGCCGCCGGTGTAGAAGTCCTTACGCTGCGAGATGTTTTGATTGATCGTCGTGCCGTACGACCCGCCGAAGCGCTGCGTGCTGTACGAAGCGCTGCCGACGAGATCTTTCGTGAGCGGCAACGCGACGTTCGCGCCGATCGTCACGTGACGCATGTCGATGTAGTTCGGATGAAACGACACCTGGCTGCCGCCGAGCGCGGGGTTTTGCGCCGCGGCGAAGGCCGTGCCGTCGAACGTCTGCGTCGCCGGGTTGATGGGATAGTATGCGAAGCTGCCGTTGTCGAGGCGCTTGAGCGTCTCGTACGCGCCGTTGACGTTGACGCTCGCCTTTTGACCGAAGACCGGCACCTGGAACGCCGTTCCGAGGGTGTAGGTATCGTTCTTGAGGCGCTCGTTGGTCGCATACGCGGGACCGTAGAGCAGCGACCCGAGCGAGTTCGGCCGGATCTCTTCGAGATGCTGGTACGAGAAGCGCGTCGTTAGGGTGAGATCACCCAGCCGGATCGGCGTATTCGCGGACGCCGTGACGCCGCGTGAGTTCGGCGCGAGCGACGAGAAGAACTGCGGCCCCGTCGCCTTAAGCGTGTTGAACAGCGGGAAGATGAACGACAAATTCGGATTGCCGGTCGTTCGGGGCGATCCAAGCCCGACATTGCCGAACTGGTTGTCGAACTGCGTATTGATTCCGATGTTGTTGCCGAAGCCGAAGAAATCGGGTAGATACGCAAGCTTGTAGAACGCGAAGAGCGGCGGCGGATTGCCGTAATACTTAAATGGAGCGCCGACGAAGAAGTTCGCGCCGACCGATTGGTACTGCGCCGACAGTTCGACTTTCTGGACCTTGAGCCGGACACCGACGAGTCCCGCCGTATCTCCCACTGCGGCGACGTTGCGGAAGTCTGCGGTGTACTTACTGCTCGCCGCCTCGCCGAAGATGACCGGATTTGAGCCCGGTCCGCTCACGAGATACGGAATGGGCAACTGGAAGTCGAGCCCGAGTACGGTATCGCTCACGCCCCCGTTGCCGGTCACGGGAGCCTGATTGACGAGCGAAATGCCCGTCGCGCCCGAACCCGTCGTTTGCGTATCGTCGAAATCGAAGATGCGCGTGTAGTTTAAACCGATCTCTGCGCCCGGATAGCCCTTGAACTTTTGATTCAGGCGGCTATGAACCATGTAGCGCTGAAAGTTCGTGTTATTCGTCGTAACGAGACCGCGATAGGTAAGGCCAACGACCGAGCCGGCCGGCAACGGAGCACCGAAGACGACGTCGTTGTAACCCTCGTTATACGTAAATCCGGGTAGCGCAACGGCGGGACCGCCGGTTTGCACGCCCGCCGCGCTAAATGTCGCTCCATTGTAATATGAAACGTAGACGGAGCCATTGAGCGCCTTCTGCGTTAAGAATACCTGGGCGAGCGTGCCGCCGCCGGCGTTGAATGTGTCGGTGCGGAGTGCTTGCGCCGGCGTGCCTTGCGTGAACCCGACCTGCGGGGCAACGATGGGCGTGAAGTACGCATTGGCGTTGAGGTTGAGAACGGTCGGATCGACGACGCCGGGCTGCGTGTTGAGCAGCGTCTGATCGACGCGCGTGAACGACGCCTCGAAATCCGTCGTGCCGAACGCGGATTCGGCGATCGAACCCTTAACTGCCGCACCCTTCTGGAAAGGCTGCGCCGGTAAGAGGTACGGGACCGTTCCGTTGTAGCCTTGCGGCGCCCGAAACGCGAGCCCCGTGCGCGACGACGTCATGTTGTCGATGATGCCGTATTTGAACTGAAGGTTTGAGATCGCCCCCGCCTTCGCGATGTTGATATCGATGCCGGGTTCGAGATCGAAGCGGTTCTGCTGCGCGTATTCCCCACCGTACTCGTAATTGAGGATGTGGACGGGCAACGAGACCGTGAGGTTCTCGTTGATCTGATACGCGAGGGAGAAGCGGCTATCCTGACGGATGACGACGCCCGAACCCGCCGACGTGAGCGGATTGTTGGAGTCGTCCGTCGCGATGAATGCGCCGACGAACGGGTCGATGGTACCGACCGCCGACGGATTGGTTGCGGTGCCGCCCGGTACGACCGCACCGTAATACGTGGTGACCGGGGCCCCCGTCGTGTTGGTGACGGTACGTGGAATGCCGTTACGCTGACGGAACGAGAGGTTGGGCAGAAACACGCCGTGCAGGGAGAGCGACTGCGCGAACTTCGTGCGTTTGTCCAGCGCGTCGAGCGAATCTTCGAGATTCGTCACGCGGACGCCGAGCGCGTCGAGCTCGTCTTTGAGCGCGTCGACGAGCTTTTGAAGCTTGTCGAGGTCCTCTTTCGACGGACCCTTGGGGCCCTGGTTCTCTTGCAGCTTCGCAATCACGCGCGCGACGACGACGGCCATCTCATAACGCGTGAGCGGCCGGTCGCCTTTAAATTTGCCATCCGGGTAACCATCGATGATGCCGTCGGCCGCGAGGCTCTGGATGTACTGATAGGCCCAATGATTGGCCGGTACGTCCGAGAACGGCGTCGCGAGGGCAGCTCCGCGCTCCACGCCCAGGAGCAGCGTCGCTGCGAGCCCGGTGGCGAAGGCGAGGCGTACGAGACGCTTCATAAATCCTCCAAAAGAGTAAGAAGCCATAGCTTCAATACGAGCGTTCGCAAGGCGGAGCGTACTTCGAGCGGGTCATTAAGCGGAGAGAGTTGCCGAGTTTGCCTTCGCCGACTAAAGACACGGAAAGTACGCCCATCGTTGGAGCGCGCGCCAGCAACCGAATACGACTGCGTCATAGCGAGTCCTGCCCTCGCTACCGCCGCTTCGCAGCCGTTTAGCGCTCGCCGCCTGCGCGTTCGAGCAGCCGTTCCGCGATGAGCACGGCGGCGTAATCGTCTATCGGGCGCGGCGGGAGGAGCATGCCGCGCGGAACGAGCCGGCGCCAGCCGCTCGGCGGGTGCGCCGCGAAATAGCGCTGGCGCGCGAGCAAGGTCGTCGCGCGTTCGTCGACGATCTCGACTGGGATCCCGAGGAGGGCGAGTTGCTCGCCGACGGCCCTCGCGTGCGTCCCGCCCCCGAGCGCGATCGCGCTCGGTGCGAACCGGCGCACGACCTCCCGCATCGCCGCGGCCAATTCGTCCGTCGCGACGATCCCGAGTTCCGCGGGCGCCTGCCCGCATACCGCGACGAGCGCGTAGCCGCATTTACGAGTGCCCGGATCGATGCCGAGAATCACTTCGGCGTCCGGCTCACGTGGAACGTCACGGGAACGCCGCCCGTGTGCGGGTAGACGTCGCGCGAAGCGCGCGCCACGATGTAGAAACGTCCGCGCCCTTTCTTGATCGTCGCCTGCGTGGCGGCGACTTCGACGGGATTGGGCGACCCGAAGGGGTTGGCGAAGTAGACCGGCATGCCGCTCTCGATCGCCGCATCGCGCACCTCGGCTGCGAGTTGACCGTAGGCGAAATTCGGCACGACGGACGTACCCCCGTCGATCTCGACGCTCGCGATCGATTGACCGCTGCGAAAGATCGAAACGTCGGGATACGGCGCGAACGTGAAGCCGATCGTATCCCCCGCAACCAGATTCTGATCCGCGATCGCGACGAGCAGCACGGACCCGCGTAAGAGCGGTCCCTGCACTTTGGGATTATCGATCACGGCCCCGAGCAGCTTTGCGATTTCGGGATCGCGCGCGTGCTTGCGGTACGCGCGCAAACCGAGCGGGACGTAATTGCGGTCGACCGATTCGACGACCGCGTCGAAGTACGCGGAAAGCGCCGCGAGTTGCTGCGCGTGGTTTTGCTGCTGCGTGATGATGAGAAATTGACCGTAGAGCAGGGTGCCGCGATTGACGACGATCCCGTTCTCGCGCACCTGCGTCACCTGGCGGTTCAGTTCGTCCGCTTTAGCTTGCAGTTCGTTGACTTGATTGTTGATCTCGCTCAGATGGAAGAACGCTTGCTTCGCATAGCCCGAGGCGAGCAGCGTCGTCAAGGTGACGGCGAGCGCGATCATCATGCCCGTTCCGACCGCGACGATCGTCGACGTATACTTCGGTCGTAAACCAAAAAGGGTCAGACGCTTGCGCCCGACTTGATGGCCGACGCGATCGCCGATATACGCGATCAGTCCCGCGACGAGCACGATCAGCACGACGATGAGGATGCCGCCGAAGGTCCCCATCAGTTCCGCGCCGCCCGCAGCAGCGAGACGAACCCGACCGCCGTAAAGAGAAGGTTCGGCAGCCACGCGCCGATGGTCGAGATCGCGTATCCGCCGGGCAATCCCGTGAAGACCGCCGACGTGATGCTCAAACAGACGAAATAGGTGAACGCGATGGCCAGCGCGAGCGCGAATCCGAGCCCGGTGCCGCCCCCGCGCGTCGGACGCAGGCCGAACGGAATCGCGAAGAGCGTGAAGACGAACGATGCGAACGGGCGCGCGAGCTTCTCTTCGTACGTCGTTTGATACGCGCGCGTCTCTTGCGGCGACAACTGTTTGGAGCCGATGATCTGGCGGATCTGCCGACGGCTGAGCGCTTCACGATTGTTGTCGGCCGCACGCTGCTGCAATTCGCTCGGCTTCTCGCCGACGTCGACGACGGCGTGCGGCAACTGCGCGAACTCATCCACGCTGCCGTCTTTGGCGAAGCGGTACGTCGATGCGTTATCGAACGTCCATGCCGGCGTTTGATAGTGGCCCCGATCGCTGAAGATGATACCGCGCGGGCGATTGTCCGGTCCGTACGTGATGATCGTAACGTAGAGCAGCTGCTGCGTCGCAGCCGCGTACGCGCCGAAATATGTGACTTGTTTCCCGCCGCCCGGTAGTTGCGTGATCACGGTATGCTGTCCGCCGCCGAAGGCGCCGATGTGTTTGATCGTATCCTCACGCAGAAAGACCGCCTGGTCGTTTGCGAACGGCACGACGCCCTCTTGGAGTCCGTACGCGACGATCGAAACGATGACCCCGACGACTAAGAGCGGCGCGACCGCGCGGACTAGCCCCACGCCGCCCGCCTTGAGTGCGATCAATTCGCTTTCGCCGGAAAGTCGCCCGAGCGCGAGCAGCGTACCGAGCAGCATCGCCATCGGCACGACCGTAACGACGATTTCCGGCAGCTGCCATAGAAAATACGCGACCGCAGCGACCAGCGGCGCGTGCTGCTCGGAGACGAGCCGGCTAATCGCGAGGATGCTCGTCGCTGCGAAGATCAGCGTGAAGGCCGAGAGGCCGAACGTGAAGGGTCCGACCAACTCGGCGATCATGTAGCGGTCGAGGATCCTCGGGCGCACGAGGGCTCCAGCGAAACCGCGGGCGGATGCCGCCGCGCTCGGATGCGGCCGGATGGCCACTAGAGCCGGAATCCTTCGCCGAGGTAGAATTGTCGCGCGGTCGGCGAGTCGAGAACTTCTTGCGCGCTGCCGGAGACGACGATCTCGCCATCGTTGAGGATGTACGCTCGATCCACGATCGCCAGCGTCTCGCGCACCTGGTGGTCGGTAATGAGTATGCCGAGGCCGCGATCGCGCAACTGCCGGATCATGATTTGAATATCGGCCACCGCGATCGGATCGATGCCCGTGAACGGTTCGTCCAAAAGGAGGAAGGCGGGTTCGGTCGCGATGGCACGCGCGATTTCGACGCGACGCCGCTCGCCTCCCGAGAGCGAATCGCCACGCGCGTCGATAAATTTGACGAGTCCGAACTCTTCGAGTAAGTCCGGGAGCCGGCGCTCTTGCTCGCGGCGCGACACGCCGTTCATCTCCCAGATGAGACGGATGTTATCGCCGACGGAAAGCTTTCGAAAGATCGAGTTTTCTTGCGCCAGGTAGCCGATGCCCGAACGCGCCCGCCGATACATCGGCAGCCCCGTGAGATCGATCGCCGTCGTGTCGTTCTGCAGCGCGACGCGGCCGCCATCGGGCTTGACGAGCCCCACCACCATGTAGAAGGTCGTCGTCTTTCCCGCCCCGTTGGGCCCGAGGAGCCCCACCACTTCGCCCATGTCGACGCGCGCGCTGATGTCATTGACGACGGTGCGCGAGCCGTAACGTTTGACCAGATGCTCGAGAACGATGCGGCGCCCGTCGCCCGATACGCTCACTTAGCGCGCACCCGCAACGTCGATCGAGCCGTCGCGAAGATTCCAGGTCAGCGTTTCGCCTTGCAATTCTTCGCCTTGCGGCGAGATGACGGTGACGTTACCGATGCCGTGAAGGAGATCGGTTTCGTCGTCGTACCGGAGCGTATCGCAGTGCAGCGTCATACCGTCCTGCGCGCGCGCGCGAACGCCACCGCTCATGCGCACCCTCTTTTCTTTCTCGACGACGGTTCCCGTCGGAGCGTCCGCCACCAGTTGCTTTCCGTCACGACCGTAAAAGATGATGTGCGGATTCACGAAGGTGCTCACGCCCGTATCCGTTCCGGAGTAATGACCGCGTTCGCGGTCGGCGCGCAGTACGTACAGCTTGCGGTTCGCTTTCGCCGTCGTAAGAAAAACGTACCGTTTGCCGACCCGGTTCGCCGACACGTTGATCGGGATCGCCGAGGCCGCGGGTTTCGCGCCGGCGTGGCTCGCGGGCCGGGCGGGACCCGCCGGCGGCGCTTTCGCGCTGCAATTCATGAGCGCGAAGGCTGCCGCAAGGGCTGCGACGGCCGGCCCGCGTCGACGAACGCTCATACGGCTTCGGAGCCCGCGGCGGCGAGCGCGAGTGCCGTGAACGGAATCCAGACGAACGCCATCTGTACGACGCCGATCGTATCGAAGACGCCTTGGAACAGAACGGCGACGAGCGCCGCACAGACGCCGAGGGGGAGCCGTCGCTCGCGAGGCGGCTGCGCCAGCAGCCGTTGGCGCATCGCGCTGGCGAAGCGCCACCAGCCGTACGCGCAGGCCGCGAGCCCGACCGCACCGGTCTCACCGGCGAGCGACAGATACGCGTCGTGCGGATGCAACGCGCCGAAGGTTCCGGGCAGATCGCCGTTGGAGGGCCGGATGGCAGGATAAATCCGCCAGTAGGCCATCGGGCCGGCTCCGGTTAACGGGAACAGCTCCGCGACCCGGATGCCGGCCTGCCAGACGCGCACCCGATCGAAAGCCTCGGCGGGATTGTGTCCGAGCGACGGTCGTGAAGCGCCGGCGAGCGCGCCGAGCACGCCGAGCACGACGAGCCCGAGCGCCGTTCGGCGCGCGCCCGCAGCGACAGCGTAAAAAATGCCGCCGGCGACCGCCCCGATCCAACCCGCTTGCGAAAAGGTCGCGGCGAGGGCGGCGAGGGCGGCTGCGAAGCCGGCGTGGGCGAGGCGTTGTAAAGCGCCCGTGCGGGCGAGCGCGACGCCGAGCGAGACGAACGTGAAGGCGATCAGAAATGCGGCGAACTGGTTGGCCGTCACGAAGAATCCGGCGGCGCGGCCATGGTTGTAGGCCCAGAGCGCTGCGGGCCGGCGCGTAATCACCATGACGAGGGCCGCCAGCGAAGCGACGAGCCCGCTCGCAAGATACGTCGCGATAACGGCGCGCGCCACGCCCGCGCGGCCGTAATAGCGGACGAGGGCCAGGTGGAACACGCCCCCAAGCGCCATCATGCCGACGACCTGCGCGCTCGAAGCCGGGTCGAAACCGAGCGCGCTGCTCAGGGCCGCCGAGCCAATCCACGCGGCGAGCATCGCTCGTGACGGCGCCGGCACCGGCCCGCCGTCCCGCGCTAGCCGCGTCCCGGCGGCTAGCGCGGCGATTACGAGCGCCGCGACGAGCGCCGCCGCGAGCGCCGGCGTAGCGAAGAGGTAGCCCACGGGCGGCGTCGGCGAGAGCGCCGCGAACGACGTATAGAATTGAATGACGGCGAAGAACGCCGCGAGCGCGATCGCGATCGTTTTCACGCAGCCGCCGCCAGGATCGCCGCCGCAATCGCGGCCGATCCGCCCGGAGGGCCCATGCGCGCGCGGCCGGCAGCAGCCATGAGCGTCAAGCGCGCCCGATCGCCGAGAAGCTCCGCAATGGCCGCAGCCGCCTCGTGCGGTTCGGCGCAAGCGAGCAGGAGGGCGTCGCCGAGTAACCGGCGTTGGCGCATCCTATACCACGCGCGGCTGCCGGCTGCGCCATCGTCGAGGGCGACGACGGGAACGCCGCGAGCCGCAGCCTGTTCGTTGGCCGTCCCCGCCTGACCCAGAACCGCCGCGCTCGCGGCGAGCAGCGTTCCGAGTTCTCCCGGCCACGCGTGCAGGACCATCTCCCCGTCGCGGACCACGAACGGCGCTCCCGCCGGTGTCGGCAGCAGCTCCCATCCGTCGGCCGCGAGTTCCCGCGCAAAACGCTCGGAAGCGAGCGTCGGCGCGATGGAGAGCAGGGTCGCAAGGCCAGGTCGCAAGGGTCCCAGTTCGCGAGCCACGCGGGCGAGCCGCACGCCGTCGCCATAGGCGGCTTCGCGGCTTCCTGGGAGCAAGCCGAGCCACGTGCCCGGCAAGTCCGGTGGGTCAGGGGCGATCAGATCGACGATCGCGTTGCCCGGGGCGTGCGCCGCGACGCCCTGGCGCCGCAACAACGCGGCCGTCGGTTCGTCGCGAACGAACACCCCGGCGGCGCGCCGCATCAGCGTGCGTTCGAACGGCCCGTAGGGGGCGACGTAGACGCTTTTCGCGGTCCCGACGAAGACCGTGCGCACGCCCGTTCGCAGCGCGAGCCCGAGCACATAGGCATCGCCGACGGCAACGCAAACATCGTAGCGATCGCGGGCTGCGCGCAGAAAGGCCAGCTGCGCTCCCAGCAGCGGCAAGAAGCCCGCCCGCAGATCGCGGCCGAACGCGCGGAGATTTCCCATTGCGACGAGACCGCCGCTCGGCATCGCACGCCGCGGTCCCACCGGTGTCAGCGGCGCGGCGCCGGCGCCGGTTCCGACGAGCGGGAAGAGATCGCACCCGACCGGTTCGCGCGCGGCGGCGACGATCGCGCGGCCGATGCGCGACGCGATCGCGGTTTCGCCGTGACCGTTGGCGACGAAGATGATGCGCCGCACCTATAGTAACGGCACGAGAGCGAAGCGCGCAATCCGCGCGCGCGAACGGGCATCGTCGCGCTCGAGTTCGGTCCGCGACACGAAGGCACCGTAGGGACCCGCGTGGACGATCGGAACGCCCGCGACGACTTCGGGCTGCGCGAGCGTATCGTGACTATGACCGCCGAGGATCAACTCCAGACGCGGCACGGCCGCCGCGAGCCGGCGATCCATCCCGAGACCCAGATGCGAGAGAACGACGAGCGTCGTATCGGCCGGCGTCGTTTCGGCAAAGCGTCGCGCGACGGCAACCGGATCGAGAAAGCGCCATCCGAGCACGCGTTGCCACGGGCTGCCGTCGGGATACTGGACGACTAAGAGCGCGAAGAGGCGCACTTTCCATCCGTCGCGTTGGATCGTCAGCTCCGGTACGAACGGCAACGTCCGCAAGCGCACGTCGACGAGATTGCTGCAGAGCAGCGGATGGCCCATCTTTCGCGCGCGGGCTGCGAGCAGCGCGAACACGTAATGGAATTCGCGATTGCCGACCCCTTGCGCATCGTAGCCTGCGGCATCGATTTCGGCGATGATCGGCTCGTCGCGATGGTACGCGGTCTGGCTGCCCCGCAGCGAATCGCCGCAATCGAAAAGCAAGCCGGGCTCCGCCGAACGCAGCGCGCGCAACGGCGCTGCGATGCCGCGATGGTCGTGCAGATCGGAGGTGTGATAGATGCGTAGCGTCGTCATGTCGTTCGGGCGAGCTCCGCTGCGAAGTTCGCACAACGTTGCAGGGCGTCGGCCGGACCGAGGGTCGCACGTACGGCGCGCATGGCCGCGAGCTGACCCGCGGGATCTACCAGAAGCGGCTCGATGGCACGGACCAAGCGCTGCGGCGTTACGGCATCTTGAACCAGTTCGGGGACGACCGCTGCATCCGCTAAAAGGTTTGGGAGCGTAATATAGGGCTTGCGCCACACGCGCTTAGCGATGGCGACTTGCGAGCGCGCGATCACGTAAAATGCGACGGTCGGGACTTCCCGCAACGTCGCCTCGAGCACCGCCGTGCCGGATGCGATCCACGCCGCATCGGCGCCGTCGAGCGCTTCGCGCGCGCCCCCTACGATACGCACGCCGTGTTCGTTTCCGCCGCCGGGCGGCGGAAACGCCGCTTCGAGCGCACGCGCGATCGTCCGTTCGCTTTCGCTATCCGCCGCACCGATGACGAAACGCGCACGCGGACGCGCCGCGCGCAAGATCCGTAGCGCATCGAAGAGCGGCGGTAGATGGCGCGCGAGTTCTCCGCGCCGGCTTCCCGGAAGGATCGCGATGACGCCGCCGTCGGGCGGCGCCGGCGGCCGCGGCTCGCGGGGGCCGACGAGCGATACCAGCGGATGTCCGAAATACGCGCTCGGGAGACCTAGCGACATGTAGAAATCGCGTTGATGTGCGAACGCCGTGAGCGCGGTCGCGTACCGCGCCACCGCGCGCGCCTGCGCCGGCTTATCGAGCCAAGCACCCGGCGGCATGAAATACAGGATCGGGCGGCGATAGCCGAGCAACCGCAGCGTCTTAGCGAAGCGGAGATTGTACGCGCCGAAGTCGATGAGGACGACGAGATCCCACGGCTTCGCACGCAGCCAAAACGCATGCCGCCAAACGTTGGCGAACAGCGGCGGGATACGGCGTAGCGCTTCGATCGGACCCATGGCGGCCCAGCCGGCGGTGCGCGTCGTGAGCGCAAAACCGGCGGCCGCCATTCGCTCGCTGCCGACGCCCGCGAACGTCGCGTCCGGGACGCATTCGCGTAGCGCGACCGCGAGCGCGGCCGCGAGCATGTCGCCCGACGCTTCGCCCGTCGCGACGAAAACGCGCATCCTTACTTCACGATTCCGCGTTCCGTCGGCGCATCGATGAAGGCGAGCAAATGACGCCCGCGATCGCTGCGCACGAGCCCACGCATCGCTTCGGCGGCCTGCGAGATGTTATGCCCCGAGCGATACATGATGCTGTAACACTCTTTAAGTTCCGCGAGGATATCCGGCGTAAATTCCGCGCGCCGCAAGCCGACCTTGTTGAGGCCGTACGGCGTCGCAGGGTTACCTTCGACCAAAAAGTACGGGGGCACGTCGCGCGTGATTTTCGAGATACCGCCCACCATCGCGAATTCGCCGATGCGCACGAATTGATGTACGCCGGTCTGGCCCCCGATCGTTACGTGATCTTCGACGATGACGTGTCCGGCGAGCTGCGCCGTCGACGACATGGTGACGTGATTGCCGATGCGGCAGTTGTGCGCGATGTGCACGTAGGCCAGCAGCAGCGTATCGTCGCCGACGGAGGTTGTTTCGCTCTTTCCGGTCGCGCGATGCACCGAGACGTACTCGCGAATTTCGGTTCGGCTGCCGATCGTCGTATACGCGACTTCGCCGTGATACTTGCGGTCTTGCGAAGGCGCGCCGATCGAGCAGAAGGGATGGATGCGAGAATCGTCACCGATCGTCGTGAAACCGTTGACGACGACGTGTGCGAGCAACTTCGTGCGCGCTCCGATCGTGACGTGCTCCCCGACCACGCAGAACGGGCCGATTTCCGCCCCTTCTCCGATCGTAGCTTTCGGGTGGACGATGGCGGTGGGATGTATCAAGCGGCTCTCACTCGTGTAGCACGGACGCGTCCATGCCGAAGTTCGTCACGGTCGCGATCGAGAACATCAATTCGGCCGAGCACGCGAGCTTGCCGTCGACGTGCGCTTCGCCGCGGACCCAGCCCATATTTTTGCGCGTGCGCAGCACGTTGGCCGACATGTCGAGCCGGTCTCCCGGGACGACCGGGCGCCGGAATTTCGCCTTATCGATACCGGTCAGAAATGCGGTGCGGCGTAAGAAATCGTCCTTGCCCAGAATGATCGTCCCGCCGAGCTGGGCGAGCGCTTCGATGATGTAGACGCCCGGCATCAGCGGCATGCCCGGAAAGTGGCCTTGAAAGAAGTGTTCGTTGATCGTGAGATTCTTGTAGCCCGTCGCGCTCTTCATCGTTTCGAAATGGGTGATGCGATCGACCAGCAGCATCGGATAGCGATGCGGAAGAACCTCCATGATTTTCGAGATATCCATCGAGTTGCCGATTTCGATCGCCATCTACGCTCCCGCATGCGGCGCGTACGCGCCACGGTTCGCCGCGCGCAGCGCTACGGTCGCGCGCCCGTGCAGCCGGTGACCGCTCTTAATCGCGACCACGTCGCATTTCGGCCACGCGCCGAGCAATGCGAAATCGCCGATGAGATCGAGCGCTTTATGCCGCACGACTTCGTTTGGCCAGCGCAGCGGCGTCATGGGCCCGTCGGGCGCGAAGACCAGGGCGTTATCGAGCGACCCGCCGCGCGCGAGTCCGGCAGCGAGCAAGGCCTCGACTTCGTGGAGGTATCCGAAGGTGCGCGCCGGCGCAATTTCCGCAACGAAGTAAGCGTCGTCGACGATGGCGTCGAGAAACTGCGCGCCGACCGGCGCTGCAAAATCGACGGCGAAGCGCAACCGGAACGTCTCGGCGGGCGATACGATGAGGACGGCGTCGCCATCGCTGAAAACGAACGGGCGGTCGACCGTGAAGTACGAGCGCGCTTCGTGCTGCGCGACCGCGCCGACGGTTGCGAACGCGGTGGCGAAGTGTGCGGCGCTGCCGTCCATAACGGGAATTTCCAGCCCGTCCACCACGATTTCGGCGTTGTCGATGCCGCTCGCGAATAGCGCCGAGAGCAAATGTTCGACGGTCGAGACCGTCGTGTCGCCGATCCCGACGACGGTGGCGCGCCGGGTGTCCACGATAAATTCCGCATGCGCGGGAAAGCGAACGTCGCCGTCGGCGAGGAGAAACGAGAGACCCGCATTGGGCGGCCGCGGTTCGACGCGGACGCGCGCCGCGGCGCCCGTGTGCAGGCCGACGCCCGTAAATTCGATCGCCTCGCGCAACGTGTGCTGGACGTCGTTCACGAACGCTCCAGCGCTTCGACGCGTGCGTACAGTTTATCGAGATTGCGCAAGCGGGCTTGCAGGCGCAGTTCGTCGCGATGCGGTCGTGCCGGCTGGCCGCTCATGGCCGTGCCGTCGGGTACGTCGTTCCAAATGTGCGAACCGCCCGCGATGCGGACGCGCGCGCCGACCGCAATGTGGCCGTTGACGCCCGCTTGGCCGCCGACGACGGTATAATCGCCGATCGTCGTCGAACCAGCGACGCCGACCATCGCCGCAAACGCGCAATGCTTCCCGATCTGGCAGTTGTGGCCGATCTGAACGAAGTTATCGATCTTCGTGCCGTCGCCGATCGTCGTCGAGCCGGTTTGCGCGCGATCGACGCACGCATTCGCGCCGATCTCGACATCGTTGCCGAGAACGACATTGCCGATTTGCGGAATCTTGAGAAATCGGCCGTCGAGAAATGCGTAGCCGAACCCGTCGGCGCCGATGACCACTCCGGCTTGGAGCGTCACGCGTTCGCCCGCAACGCAGCGATCGAGGAAGAGCGCGCGCGGATGCAAGTGCGCCCGCCGTCCGAGCACCGCGCCCGCGCCGACGATGCTGCCGGCTTCGAGCACGGATTCCGCGCCGACGGCCGCCCCGTCGCCGACGACGACGTGCGCGCCAAGGTACACGTCCGGACCGATCGTCGCACTCGCGGCGACGACCGCGGACGCGTCGCGAAAAGGTCCGGCCGGCCGCGCCGGTTCGAGTTCGGCGAGCAGCGCGGCAAGCGCCACGCGCGCGGAGCGGACGATCAACAGCGGCTTGCGCGGCGCGAGGATGCGTTCGGCACATGCGGGCTCGGTAAGCACCGCCGCAGCACGCGAATCGAGAGCGGCGCGCAGATACCGTTCGTCGACCGCAAAGGTCAGCGACGATGGATCGACGTCGTCGATCGCGCTGATCCGCTCGATGACGATCGACGCATCGCCGCGAACCGTACCGTCGACGCGGGCCGCATACTCGGCGAGGGTCACCGCGTTACGACTTCGCCGCAGGCTTTTCGGTAATCTTGAGGGCTTTCTCCACGTCGGGAGTAATATCGACGCCGCCATACCCGACGAACTGTCGGGTGACGACGAGCTTGTAATGACGCTCGTTTGCAATCGATTCGGCCGCGGTGCGCACGTCGCCGGACACTTCGTTCTGCATGTCGACATAGCGACGCCGCAGCAGATCGAGTTGCTCCTGCTTGCGGCGCGGTGCGGCCGAGGAGCGGTTGATCGCGTCCGTATCCGCAGCGAGCTGATTGGAGTAATTGATGAATTTCGGCCAATTCGCCTGAATGCGAGCGAGATCGACCGTCGCGACTGACGACGATTCGGAACCGGAGGAGGCGCAGCCGCCGAGGGCGAGGAGCGCGCATACTAACAATCGTTTCACTCGTGTAGACTCTCGATATCTTTTTCGGCGTCGGCGGTGAGATCGACACCGCCGGCTGGTGCGACGACGCCGGAAACGACGACGTTGATGCCACGTTTTTCGGCGATCACTTTTACCTCGCGACCGATCTGCGCGACCATCTGGCCGTACAGATCTCCGCGCTGTTTCGCTAACGCGCCCATCTGCTTATCGGCGCCGGCCTGCGCGCTGCGATCGACGCTGCTCAACTCGCGAAACCGTCGCGTGAGGTCGCTCCGCGTTTTTTGAAAAGCGGCGATCGTCTGCGAGGCATCTTTATTGAAATCGGTCTGATACTTCGCGTGAAGCGCCTCGAGTTTGGCCCGCATGTCGGGCGCCATCCCCGCGGGTGCGCCAACCTGGCCCGCAGTTCCGGGGAACGGCGCGAGCCGCTTGACGATCTCCTGGCGCGTGCTCGTTTCGCGCGCGTTGATCTTCGCGAGCGTGCGCTTGCGCAGCGCCGCAACTTGTACGGCCAGATCGCCGCGCACGCGATCGTGCAACTCGCGCTGGAGCGCGACGAGCGTCCCTTGATCGCGATTCTTCATCGCGCCGAGAGCATCGGTCTCTTTCTTCGCGAGCGCGTCGAGTTGTTTCTTCACGTCGTCCCGCGACGCGTCGTCGAGCGCCAAATTTGAAAGCTTGGTGCGCAGCGAAAGCCGTTCCGCCGAATCGTCGCTCGCGAGGGCGAGCGCGGCGTCGGCCTCTTTTTTTTGCAGCTCGTCTGCCCGCGCCCGATACGATCGAGATGCCCGCTCGGCAAGGGATGCGTTGAGCGAAACGACGGCGTTGCGATCTTGAGCGATGACGGCGTTGCGATACGCGCCGAGATTCTTCTGCGCGTCTTTGAGCACGCTCTGCTGCTGCGCCTGAGCTTGCCGTGCGATCCCGCCCGCAATCTCGGCACCGCCGGTACCCGAGCCTTCCACCACGCCGCCGATGGCCGCGTTAATTGCCGCCTGTTCGCGCTTGGCGTACTCCTGTTGTTTGCCCGCCAGCGCCGACTTCGTGCGCGCGGCAGCACGATCGAGTTCGCGTTGCAAACGCTTTTCTTCGACGGCGATATCCGCACCGGAACGAGCGATCTCGCTGCCGACGCTGCGCAACTGCAACGCCGCAAGATCTTCATCGAGCCGCGCGAGTTGCGTGTAGAGCGGATGTTTTTTGACCAGAGCGTCCATGCGCACGTAGCCGACGCGCGAGTCCACGGGAGCCGGCGATTCGGAGGTCGTCGCAACACCGTGCGAGCAGGCCGCGAGCGCGAGGGCCGCAGCGGCCGTGCCGAGCGTACCGCGAACGGCACGCTCGAACCTACTTGAGCGCGTTTGTGACATCGCTTGTGATGTCCGTTCCGCCGTAGATAAGATTCGAGCGATCGATGACCAGGAGCAACCGCTTCTTCTTCGCCACGTCGGCGATCGCGTCGCGCGTCTTATCGACCAGCGGCGCGATCTCTTGTTTATTTTTGTCGGCGAGTGCGGCTTGATAGTCCTTGAGGACGGCTTGGCGATCCGCATCGGTCTTCGCGCCCTTGATCTTCACCTGGGCGGCCTGCTGCTGCGAGGCTTGGAATTTCTGGAAGTCGTCGTTAGCCGATTTCAGCTTCGGGACTTGATCGATTTGCGCTTGATCGACGAAGCCGACGCTCGACGGCGGCGGGGTGTTGAGCGGCGGAATCGGATCGCCCGGCCCCGAGAGCAACGCGATGACGTTGCTCGTAACGTCTTGACCTCCGACGATCACGATACGCTTATCCACGATAACGGACAAGTTTTTGCTCGACGCGACCGATGCGATCGCAACCTGCGCGCGCGCAAACAGCGGCCCGAAGAGTTCGCGCTGGCGTGCGGCGAGCTTATTTTGAAACTCTTGGGCGATGCGCTGTTGCGTACTCTGATCGTGAACCGAACGCATGCGCGCGGCGAATTGCCGATCCAGATCGGCCTTATAGCCGGCCAACTGCCGGTTCGCGTCGGTAAACGAGCGAACGTTCGAGAGCGCCGCTTGATCGACGAAGCCGATATCGACGACGTCCGCCGCGAGCGTGGCGGGAGCGAAGAGCGGCCCCGCGAGCGCCATCGCGATTCCCGCCATCAGGATTCGTCGTGTACGTACTGCCATGTGCTAGAAGCTCTGTCCGATGCCGAAGCTGGTGTGACCGCCGCTCTTTCCGCGGGCGAAGTCGAGGCGAATCGATTTGAAGCCGAGTTGCGGAACGTCGAAGCGCAAGCCGATACCCGCGTCCGCACGATAGAGAAACTTGTTGTAGTCGACGATGACTTGGCCGAAGTTCGTGATCGGCTGCGCCCCGCGGATGCGCTGTCCGCCGTAATCGTAGAACAGCGCGACGTTGAATTTCCGGTCGGGCGAAATAGGAACGCGCAGTTCCGATTGTAAGAGCAACTCTTGCGTGCCGTAAAACACCTGGCTATAGCCGCGCAGCTGCTGGTCCGTCAAGACGAACAGCTTGCTCGGAGGAATGGCGCCCGTCGCATCGCCGACGAGCGCGTGCAGGGCCAGCGTCGCATTCTTCGCGACTGGGAAGAACTTCGCTCCATCGAACGTCGAGATCGTATACCCGAAGGCCGAACCGATCGCTTTTCCGGAGAGCTCTTCGCTCAGCGAGGCGTTGTAGCCGCGCCGCGGATTGAACACGTCGTCGCGCGTATCGTTCTGCAACCCGAGCGTTGCCGAATGCAGATTGTAGCCCGCGCCGTTGGCCGTGTCGGCGATCGACGGTGCGTTGATGCCGAGCGTCGTACCGTTGCTCGACGTGCCGAAGGGCGAACTCGAATTGGGACTATTGAAAATAGTCTGCGTGCCCTGGAGAAAATATCCGCTCGGGAGCACGACGTCGTTGGCGAGGCGTTGGACCGTGAGGCCCAAGGTCGCCGTGAGCGTATCGGTTAGGCGACGGCCGAGGTTGACCGAGCCGCCGTTGGCCCGATTCGCATACTTCGCCGCGATGTTGGAGATGAGATTCGCATTGGGCGTCAGCACGACGGCTTGTCCGCCCCCGTTCACCGCCGGCGCACCGCCCGCGCCGCTGGTCGGCGCCGGAGTCGAGACGATGGGATTAAAGCCGGTGTTATTCCCAGCCGACGATGAGGCTTGATAGACTTGATAGAAGTTCGACTGCGCGCTCGTAAAGAGCGACGCACCGAGGCTATATTTTTCCGATTTCGGCGTATTGCCCAGGTACGGAATCGAGAAGGTCAGCTGTGCGTCCGAAACGCGCGATCCGCGCTCGACGCGCACTGAGGCGGCGTTGCCCGTGCCGTTGATATTGTTCTGGGAATACGAGAGCGTGCCCGTAAGCCCCTGACCCGTCGGGCCGCCCGAATAGCCCGCGCCGATTTGGGCGGTGCCCGTGCGCTGCTCTTTGACGTTCCAGTCCAGTGTGACCTGATAGGGCTTCTTCGGATCGGGCCCGGGCTTGGGATTGAGATCTACTTTCTCGAAAAACCCGAGATTGTTGAGCCGCTCGTAATCGCGTCGCAGCAATCCCTGCGTGATGATCATTCCGGGCCGCAAGCGCAGCTGCCGGCGCACGACGACGTCTTTGGTGAGCGTGTTGCCCGTGACTTGCACGGCGCCGACCACCGCGACGTAGATGCTGTACTTGACGTCCGCCGTGCCCTTGGCGAGATCGACGGTGGTGGGGTCGATCCCGGCCTCGAAATCGCCCAGTTGCAGATCGTACTTTTCGTACAGCTTCTTGAGGCTCTCGTAATCCTTGTCGCGCGATTCTTCCGAGTATGGCTGACCGGCTTTGAGCGTCAGCACGGATTTCACGAGATTCGGCGCGAGCAGCGGATTGCCGACGATCGTGATGTTGCGCACCGTAAGGCCTTCGCGGACCGCTAAACTTAAGATGCCATCTTTAGAAATGTTGAGCCCCGCGACGTGCGTCGGGACCTGGCCGCTATAGCCGATCTTGTCGTAATACGAATTGATCTTCAGGACGTCTTGATGGAACGTGTTCGTGTTGAGGACTTGACCGACCGCGGTATCCATCAACGCGAGCAAGGTATCGGACGGGACGTGATCGTTGCCGGTGAACGCGATGCGCGCGATGACGGGATTTTCGATCACGCGGTACGTGATCGCGATGCCCTCCGGGCGCTGGCGGATCAGCGGCGGCACCTGATCGGAGAAATAGCCGAGGTCGAAAATATTTTGGAGGTCTTCGCGGACGACCCGCTCGTCGAAGGGCTGGCCCGCACGCGTGCGTACGACGGCGAGAATCTTATCGGTCGGAACGTGCGCGTTGCCGGAAACGTCCACACTGACGACCTGCGGAGCGTTGGCGGGCGGGCGTAGGGGAGCCGCCACCGGCGGTACCGTGCTCGGGGCCGCCGTGGCGCTGGGGGCCGGAGCCGGGCTCGGGGAAGCCGCGGCCGCCACGACGGACTGGCCCGCCAAGGCGAGTCCGGGGGAGATCAGGCTCGCGAGCGCGGCAAGCGAGAAGATTCGTCGCACGCGACGAAGACGAGAGAACATACGCAGTAGCAGCATCCTTCGACCTTCGGGCCGCGAATGCGGCGGAAGGCGGGTTCGATATCCAGCTCCTTTATACGCGCGTGAGTCCGTAAACCCCCGGCGTAGCAACCATATCACTTGAAAAGCCGCTGAAGGCTCAGAGAAAAGCCGGCCGTCCCGGAGCTCGGCTGGGCGGCTTGCAGCTTGAGGTTGCTGCCCTGATACGATGGCGGCGTCAGCGAGGTTAGCCCCGTCGCGCCGAGCGTCTGAAAGACCGTGACTTGCGCCGCCGTCGAGTCGTTGGGCTTGATTTCGAATCCGAACGTTTGGCGGTACGGATACCCGAAGCTCGTGCCGTAGACGGCATCGATCTTCTTACCGAGCACCTTGCGCGCCGTGACGCCGACGGCACCCGTGTAATCGACGTTCACGTTAAAATTCGAAAGCCCGACCGCCTGAGCGAAGCTCGTCTCGATCGGCGCCAGCAACGTCCGCGTGAACTGTGCGTTTGCGATGCCGAACGCTTCCGCAGCGACGCTGAACTGCCCGCTCGAGCTGCGCGTGGCGAGATAGCCTGGTGGCGCGCCCGTCGGCGAGGAGCTTCCGTATAACGTCGGGACGCCGGTCGTCTCGCCGAAAAGATTGGACGCGCCGAGCGCGGGTGCGCTAAAGAGTAAGCCCAGAATCTGCTGGCGGTCGTAGGGCGGATCGGAGCTCAAGGCGATCGCGAGGTTCGTCACGGGACCGGTGACGTCGAGGGTTACGTCCGCCGTCCCGGCGAGATTGCGTACGGTGTTGGGGTCGGGATTGCTGACGTGCGTGACGGCGCGCGCATCGAGGGTCGGGATCAAGCCGAGTTCCGGCGAGAACGTCACGCGGCCGTCGACGAGCCGGAAGACCGTGTTGACATAGCTCAGCGTTCCGCCGGTCGAGTCGAAGCCGCCGTCGAGCGTCGGTGCGGCGGCCGTTCCCGCGACGTGCAGGTCGCCGCGCGCGCCGATATCGACGTTCGAACTGCGGACCCGCACGTTACTCGCCGCGCTCATCGTCAGATCGAGGGCGACGTCGTTGGTCGGCGCGACTCGCGGCGGCGGGGCCGCCGTGCCGAAAGCGGCCCCCGACCCAGGATCTGCGATCAGCAGCGCGGCGAAGGGAATCGTGGCGTCGGCAAGCGTCACCTTCCCGCCCAGAACCGGCCGATGCCCGGGCCGGTGCGCGAGGCTCAGCATCCCGTCGACCTGGCCGTTGCCATAGGCGGGCAGATTGAGCCGCAGGCGTTTCGCGACTGCGTCGATGCGGTAGGTCGCGTCGGGACCGAGCCGGATGAAATCGGCGAACGTCGCGGATCCCGTCGCATCGAGGCTGCCGCCGCCGGCCGACGCGTGGAGCGCTTCGAGTTTCGCGTCGTTGCCGGTGAACGAGAGCTTGCCCCCGAGATCGGTCAGCGGGTAGCTCTCGAAGGGCGCAACGAGCGTGCCGCCGCCGAGGGCGAGCGTCCCGTTGAGGCGCGGCATCCCGGCCGTTCCGCCGATCGCGACGCGACCGTCGAGTTTCCCGCTAAGCTTCGATCCCGTTGGAAGCAGCGGCGCGAAATTTGCGAGGTCGATCCCCCGCGCGGAAAGTTCGAGTGCGATCGGCGCTGCCGCAGGCCCGAGCGCGAACGGCGACACGCGCAGCGGCACGGAGCCGGCCAGCAGCAACGTCCCCGTCGCAAAAGCGACTTCGACCGAACTGAGCACGACGTCGCGGCCGTTCGCGCTAAATTGGCCGAGCGCACGCGGCACCTTGACGCCATGCAGCGCCGCGTCCTCGAGATCGAAGCCGCCGGCCAGGCGCGGCCGCGCGCGCGTTCCGGCGACGTTGACGTCGACCTCAAGCGATCCGGAGACGCCGTCCCCGAGCTTCGCGAGGCGCGCGGCGAGCGTCCCGACGTTCGGGCTTCTTGCGTGGATTCGGAGCGCGACCGGATCGTGCGCGCCGAAGCCGAAACTGCCCGAGCCGACGAGCGCGATCGCGGGCAGGTCAAGCTCCGCGTGGGTGACAGTGGTGCGCCGGAGCGTCGAGGTCGCCGAGACGTCCAGCCGATCGACGGGAAAGGCGCCGACCGAACCATCCCGCAGCGACGCATCGGTGCGCACGTCGGGATTGCGCAGCGGACCTGCGATCGTGGCGTCGGCGTTGACGCGGCCGAGGACGGGCAGCTGATACCCCAGTGCCGGCAGCCAGACGCCGAGATCGAGGCCGCGAAGGCGCGCCGTGCCGTCGAAGCGCGAGCGCTGCAGCAGCTTATCGAGCGGGGCGCCGGTCGCCAGGCCAAGCGTCCCGGCCGTTTCTAGACGCCCCGACGCGCCGCCGAAAGCAACCGCACCGGTCACCTTCGAGCCTTGGGAATTCCAGCGCGCCGATGCATCGCCGAGATCGAAGCGGCGGTACGTGAGGCCGGCAATCGCAATGTCGGCGCTCGTGCGCACCGTGGCGCCGGTTTTGACGAAGTGCGCCGCAACGCGGCCCCGCCCGCCGAGCGTATCGCCGGCATCGAAATAGTCGTTGAAATCGGCGAGGTTCGCGTGCGGCGCGTCGAGGCGGATCGCGGCGTCGTAGCCGCGGAAATACGCATCGAAGCCCGCGCGAGTCGATCCCACCGTCACGCGGCCGCTTCGCGCCGCGATTCCGCCGGAATCGACGCTCAGGGCGACGGACGCGTCCCGAATCGCGAGCCCATTGACGCTCCCTTCCGGAATGCCGACGTTGCCGGCGAGCGAAACGGCCCGGCCCGAACCGAACATGCGTACGTCCCCGACGAGCGTTCCCGCGATGCTGTTGCCGCCGGGAAATTCCGCGCGCACGAAGCCGGCGAGCGGAGCCGCGAGCAGATGAAGGTGCGCGTCGTACGACGGCGCTAGCGTTCCCAGATTGCCGAGACGTCCCTCGAGCGTGCCGACCGCCGGACCGAATCGGGCGTCGGTGGCCGAGAAACGGACGCTATTCCCGCGCAGGGTCACGTCGCCGTTGCCCTCCACGGGGAGCCGGTCGAACGTTGCGCCTGCGCCCAGGGCGAGCCCACCCTGAAAACGCGCGGCCAGGTCCTGTACGCCGTAGGCGCCGATCGCGGAAACTCGTCCGGCGCCCGCGAGCGGCACGAGCCCGGGCAGCCGCACGGTCGCGACATCTCCGGCAGAGATGCCGAGCGTGCGCGGCCCGTCGAGCGTTCCTGCCGCGACCAGCGTGCCGCCCGCGACCGCGCCGGTCGCAGCGTAGACGCGCACGCGATTGCCCGACACGGCAAGCGTGCCCGACAGACCGTCCACCGGCACGCCTAGAATGCGCGCGCCCGGACTCGTCGCGCCGCGCACTTGAACGATCGTTCGATGCGGGTCGATCAAGAGCGCGATCGGTCCGGCGAGCGGACCGCGGCCGCCGAGATTCCCGGTTAGCGTCGCGAGCTGCGCAAAGCTTCCGCGATAGGTTCCCTCGAGCGCCAACCGCGCTCCGACGTACGCCCCCTGGCCGGCGAAGGCGCCCCACGGGCCGCGCGCCGCGACGCTGCCGAGCCCGGTGTCGCCGATGCGGCCCACCACGTCGCCGCGAACGTCGTCGAGGTGCACGGTTCCGACGCGCAAAGCACGACCGCCGATGCGGCCCGCGATCCGAAAGTCGTTGGGCGAGCCCGCGCCCGCAAGCGCGCCGTCGAGCCGGCCGCCGAAGGGCGGAGCCGCGAGGTCGCTACCGGGCAGCCGGACCGATGGGAGGTCGGCATACGCGGCGTCGTGCGCGGCGAGCCAGAAGCCGCTGCGGCTCGCGCTGCGATCGAGATACAGGCTTCCCGTGAGCGACGATCCCGCGGCTTGGGCGACCTCGATCGGACCGACGAAGCCCGTGCGACTCGCAGCGAGATGGAAGTTGCCTCGAATCGCCGTGCCGGCTCCGCCGCCGTCGACCGTGCCGCGAGCGTCGAGCTGCAGGCCGCGCCCTGCGAGCAGTGCGGTGCCGCGAACGTCCGCGCCGCCTGCGACCTGCGCGAGATACGGGATACGCGCCGCAGGCCCGGCGACGCCGACGACGAGCTGCGAGCGCGCCGTCGGGCCGACGTCGATCGCGCCGTCGGCGGCAACGTCCAAGCCGCCGTAGCGCGCGTGCAGTCCGACGATCTCGACCGCACTCGCATAGTAGATGGCTCGCACGCCGAGCGCCCGCACCGGAAAGACGCCGTACGAGAGGCCCGGGGCGAAGACTCGCGTCGCGACCAGCGGTGCGGCGACCGGACCTTCGAGCAGCGTCTCGAGCCGGGCATCACCGGCCAGCGGCAGGTCACGCGAAAATGCGAAGAGCTTACGCGTCTCCGAAAGCGCCGCCCGCGGCGCCGAAAAGCCGAGCCGGAAGCCGAGATGCTGCCAGTCCAACAGGCCCCCGGCTCCGCGTACGTCGATCCCGCCGATCTTCGCGGCTAGCGACGGGGCGGCAAGCCCGCCGTCGAAGAAGTCGATGCGCCCCGCCATGGCGCGCGCCGACGGCACGAGACCTGGGATGTGCATCGCGCCGTCGACCAACTCGAGGCTCCCGCCCAAATGATAGGCGATCGGGTCGCCCGGATGCGGAGCGAATCCGTAGAGCCGAACGTCGGCGCGGCGGGCTCTCCCGGCGTCGAAACGCGCTGCGGCGTCATCGATAAAATAATTCACGAGCGGCACGAGCGCGAGCGCTTCGCCCTGAAGGCGATGCGACGCATACCCCGCCGCGGCATCGAAGCGCCCATCGAGCGTAAGCGGCTGGCCCGCGTCGTTTGCGAGCCTTCCGCGCAGGTGATACGACGAACGCGCGCGACTATCGAGCGTGACGCTTCCCGAAAGCCCGTCGATCGACAGCCGGCGGGATTCGGGCAGCTTTCGAAAACGGTCGACGAGCACGATTTCGCCATCGCGAAGCGCGCCGCTAAGGTGCAACGGGACGAGCGTCGTCGCGCCGGCGTCGACGGGGGCCTGCGGGACCGGTACGACGCGCGACGTGACGTTGAACGAGCCGTCTGCATTGCGCACGAGCGTCAAGCGCGGCCGATCGAGTTCGAAATGCGTGATCCCGAAGCGATGTTCGCTGCCGGGTAAGAGATCGCGTAACCGATAGCGCAGCTCCACGCGGTCGGCCAGGAGAACGTTTTCTCCGGCGCGCGCGAGCGTAACGCCGCGCGCCGTCGCACGGTCGTTGCGCAGGTCGAGCGTGCCGAACGCCACGCGATAGCCGCTCGCAGCATCGATCGTCGCCGCGACGAACGCGCGCGAGATCGGGCCAGGGAACGCGACCAAGAGCGCCGCGATCGCCACGAACGACACGATCAGACCCACGGACCGAGCCACCCGACGTTGCACGCGTACCTCCCCTCGGATGCCTAACGCTTCAAAGAGGTCTAGAGGTCCAAGTTTTTTACGCTGCGCGCGTAGGCTTGAATGAAACCCCATCCGCGAGCGCGGACGGGAACCCCCCAGTTTGAAGCGCCTCCTGCGCGGCGAATTCATTCAAACCTACGCTCATTGCTACAAATCCAAGTTCTTCACGCTGCGCGCGTAGGCTTGAATGAATTCTTTGCGGGGTTCGACTTTATCGCCCATGAGCGTCGTGAACATCTCGTCGGCTGCGACCGCATCTTCGAGGGCGACGCGCTTGAGTTGGCGCGTCTCGATCTTCATCGTGGTCTCCGAGAGCTGCTCGGCGTCCATTTCGCCGAGGCCTTTGTACTGCTGGATCTGAAAATCTTTTGCTTCACCGTCGCCGATGATCGCCTTGAGCTCGTCATCGGTGAAAGCGTACCATTGTTTCTTGCCCTTTTTCACGCCGTAGAGCGGCGGCATCGCGATATACACGTAGCCTTTAGCGATTAAGGCGCGCATCTGCTGGTAGAAGAATGTGAGCAGCAGCGTGCGGATGTGGGAGCCGTCGACATCGGCGTCGGTCATGATGATGATCTTATGGTATCGAAGCTTCTCCGAGTCGAAGTCCGCCGCGATCCCCGTGCCGAGCGCCGTGATCATCGCCCGGATCTCTTCGTTTGCGAAGACTTTGTCCTCGCGCGCTTTCCACACGTTGAGGATCTTGCCGCGCAGCGGCAAGATGGCTTGCGTCCGAAAATTGCGGCCCATCTTGGCCGTCCCGCCCGCCGAATCGCCCTCGACGAGGAAGATCTCCGAAACGATCGGATTCTTATCGCTGCAGTCGACGAGTTTGCCCGGTAAGCCCATGCCGTCGAGTGCGCTCTTACGGCGCGAGAGATCGCGTGCTTTTTTGGCCGCTTCACGCGCGCGCTGCGCCTGCATCGATTTGTCGACGATCGCGCGGAAGTGCTTGGGATTCTCTTCGAAAAAGAAATCGAGCCGTTCGTTGACGAGCCCGTACACGATGCCGCGCACCGGTGCGTTGCCGAGCTTGGTCTTCGTCTGGCCTTCGAATTGCGGTTCCTCGAGTTTAACCGAAACGACGGCCGTGAGGCCTTCCAACACGTCGTCGACCGAAAGGTTGGGGTCGCTCTCTTTGAGCACCGCGCGTTTGCGCGCGTACGTGTTGACCGCATTGCCGACCGCCGTGCGAAAGCCGGTAAGGTGCATGCCGCCGTCGACCGTATTGATATTGTTCGCATAGGCGAAGATCGATTCGGTGTACGTATCGGCCCATTGCAGCGCACACTCGACCACCACACCGTCCTTCTCGCCGTTGGTCGAGATGATCGGATGGAGCGGATCCTTTTTATCGTTGAGATGCTCGACGAACGATATGATGCCGCCCTCGTAGAGAAACACTTTCTCTTTGGCTTCGTCCTGCCGTTCGTCGCGCAACGTGATCGACAGCCCGCGGTTGAGAAACGCGAGTTCCCGCAGACGTTTTTGCAAGATATCCCAATGGAAATCCGCCGTATCGAACATCGTCGCATCGGGAACGAAATATTGAAGCGTTCCCGTCCCGTCGACACGCTCGTCGACGACGTGCAAGCTCTCTTTGGTGATCCCGCGTTCGAACGACATCTCGTACGATTTGCCGTCGCGTTTGACGCGCGTGACCATCTTCTCGGAAAGCGCATTGACGACCGAAATGCCGACGCCGTGCAAGCCGCCGGAGACCTTGTAGCCGCCTTTTCCGAATTTGCCGCCGGCATGTAAGACCGTCATCACGACTTCGACCGCTGGCAGACCCTCTTCGACGATCACATCGACCGGAATGCCGCGTCCGTCGTCCTCGACCGAACACGAGCCATCTTTGCCGAGCACGACGCGAACCGTCGTGGCGTGACCGGCGAGGGCTTCGTCGACGGAATTGTCGACGGCTTCATAGACGAGTTGGTGCAGCCCGCGCTCCGAGGTGTTTCCGATATACATGCCGGGGCGTTTGCGGACCGCCTCCAGTCCTTTAAGGACTTCGATTTGGTCTCCGGTATATTGTCCATCGATGCTCGCGCCGTCATTCATCTAGAGACGTACCTTCGCCAAAAGTGCCTCCGACGCCTTACCGCGCGCCCTCGGAACCGCTCCCGGCGGCGCTATGCGGCCAGAGCAGTTTTTCGAGCTCGCCGCCGAGCAGATTGCGGACGACGGCGGGAGTGATGCGGTCGGGCGGCAGGCGCGATTGCAGGAGCACGTACGAACTGCCGACGTGCCGTTCGAGGCCCGTCGAGCTGACCCGTCGCGCCCGGCGCGCGCGCTCGAGAACGAGCCACCAGCGCGCTAAGAGTGCTTGGCGCGAGCGTTCGAACTCGGCGACGCCGAGATCGGGGATCTCCTGCCGCAAATCCTCGATGGAGAGCCACGGCGCCAGATACACCATCCGCTGTACGGCGATCCGGCGCGCGCGGTCGGCTTCTCCGGCGCACGGGGCGCAGCGCAGCGCCGGCGCGCCTGCACCGCGCCGCGCGGTGGGAGCGCGCGCCTCGATCGTCGCGCCGCAATCCTGGCACGATGCCCGGGCGCGTACCGGTACCGACATGCGCCGACGCAGCCGCGCGAAGGCGTCCTCGAGCGACGCCGCGGGCAACGTGTCCGCCGCTTCGCCCCGGTTCGCGGCGCGTCGGGCGGATTGCGCCGCCGTCCCTCGCTTACGCGAGCGCGGCGTGAGCCCCGTCCGGAACGTGAGCCGCCCGATAGCGACGGCGCTCGGTAACGCCCGAAGACTCTCCAGGATCGGGAGCGAGAGGAAGTGCAGCTGCTGGCTCCACGCGCTCGAGCGCGTTCCGACCACGAGCGTCCCGCCGGCGATCTCGAGAGGACACGCATTGGCCGCAACGTCCGCGCCTACGATTCCCGGCCACGCAGCCGCGATGGCATGCAGGGGCTCTGGATCTCGACCGCCGCCCGGCGACCATTCGTCGAGCGACGCGCGTAGTGGGCGCAGCCCACCGCCGCGCCCCTCCGACTTCATGCGACGCGCTCCAGCGTTGCAGCGACGATCCGGTAGGCGGCCGCAACGGGCACGGCTACTTCGTGCGTCGTCGTCACGAAGGCTTGACTGAAGGAGCCGACGCCGCGCAGGAAGGCGCGCTGGCGTTCGGGATCGAGTTCGGAGAGGACGTCGTCGAGCAGGAGCAGCGGGGCTTCACCTGCGCGGGCTTCGAGCACACCGTACTCGGCGACCTTGAGCGCGAGTACGGCCGTGCGCTGTTGCCCCTGGGAACCAAAAGCCGCGAGCGCGGTGCCCCCCAGCCGAAAAACGATATCGTCCCGATGCGGACCCACGAGCGACGTCCGGCGCGCAACCTCCGCGCTGCGCTTGCAGGCGAGCCGCGCCGCAAAACCGGCCGCGACGCCGTCGACCGTCGGCACGTCCAGGGGAACGTCCGGGGCGTAGCCTATTTCGAAGGGGCCATCGCAATCGCCGACCCACGAGCGATAGACGGCTCTGGCGCGTTCGTCGAGCGCCGCTACGAAGCCGCGGCGCGCGAGCATCAGACTCGTTCCGGTCTCCACGAGCCGCTCGTCATACGTCGCGAGCAGCGCTTCGTCGAGGGCGATCGAGCCGCGCAGCAGCGCGTTTTTCTGCTGCAAAAACTTTTGGTACTTCGCAAGTGCCGCGAAATAGGCCGGGCTCTCTTGCGCCAGCGCTCCGTTGACGAGCGACCGCCGCGCCGCGGGCGGCCCCGAGATCAGCCCCAAGTGCGCGGGCACGAACGTTACGACCCGCAGCTTGCCGAGGTACGAGGCGTATCGCACGCCGCTGCCGTTGATGGCATAGACCTTACGCAAACCGGTCGCGCCGAGATTGAGCGAACATGCTAGCCGCACGCTGCCCGCGGATACGAGTGCGTCGCCCGAGAGCGCGGCACTCGGCATGCCGCTGCGAACGACCTCGCTTTCGCGGGCGGTCCGAAACGATTTTCCCGTCCCTAGCAACGCGATCGCTTCGAGCAAGTTACTCTTGCCTTGGGCGTTGGGACCGACGAACACGTTGAGCCCCGGCTGCGGCGAGAACTCCAGCGACGCGTAGTTGCGGACGTTGGCGAGCGTTAGATGAGTGAGGATCACGCGGCACGGAAGCGCGCGGCGTGCCGCTTATTGCCGCAGCGGCATGAGCACGTACATTGCCTTGACGGAGCCCGTGTCGCCGGCCGGGCGGATAGCGGCGGGTGACAAGGGACCCAGAAACTCCATGACGATCTGCGGTGCGTCGATGTGATTGAGAATTTCGACCAGGTAGCGCGCGTTAAACGCGATCGTGAGGTCGTCGCCCGTCTGCTCGACGTCGAGCTCTTCGTAGGCATTCCCCGTCGTATCGGAATTCGCGGTGATGATCAGTTGTGAATTGGAAACGGCCATTTTGACCATGCTGGCCCGATCGCCGGCCACGAGCTCGGCGCGCCGCAAGCTCGCGATCAACGCGCTCGTGTTTACCGTAACGCTGCGATCGAACGAAGCCGGAATGACTTGCGCATAATTGGGATATTGCCCGTCGACGAGACGCACGACGATCGATGCGTTCTGCGCCGCGAAAGCGAGCTGGTTGCCCGAGGGTCCGAGCGCTCCGACGTCGATGCTCTCGGCGCCGCCCACATTGCGAGCCGCTTCCTGGAGCGCTCGCGACGGCACGATGAATTTTGCGCTGCCGCCGTCTTCGATCCCGCGTTCGAGAGTCGCCTCCCATTTCGCGAGCCGGTATCCGTCGGTCGCGACCATCGTCAAATCATTACCGGATAGTTCCAGGAGCGTTCCCATGAGCACGGCACCTCGCGCCTCTTCGCTCGAGGCGGCGAATATCGTCGCATTAACCCCATCGCGAAAGGTGCGCCCCGCGATGGCAAAGGACGCGCCTTTCTGCGACGATGGCAACGGCGGATACTCGTCGGCCGGAAGCGCGTGAAAATCGTAATTCGATTTTTCGCACTTTACACTCGCGCGCGTCGGCGTTCCGGCGAGTTCGACGATGCCCGCCGGCGGCAAGTTACCGAGATACCCGCTAAAGAGTTTGGCCGGAACCGTCACGCTGCCGGGCTCGGAGATCTCGGCTGGAAAGACGTGTTCGAGCGTGAGCTCCAGGTCGGTCGCACGAACGCGAATCGAGTTATCGCCTGCGGTGAGCAAAACGTTAGAAAGAATCGGCACCGTCGTGTGCGCGTTGACGACCTTGCTTGCTGCGCCGACGGCGGATGCGATGTCTTTGGTGCTGCAGCTGAACTTCACGAATCCACTCCCGACGCGAGGACGCACCCGGTCTTAAAATATACAAAGAATAGTCGTAATAGTAGTAGTACGGTGGAATCTGCGCAGAAACGCGCAGAGGCACGTACGACGTGGCAAAGACGGCGGAATAAGATGTGGAGGTTGCGTCCTGGAATCTGCACATGTACACCGGCGCTTGCGCGCAGCGAGGTTATCCACGCGCACAACACCGCCCTGTAGCGGTGCGTGAACAGGGAGCGGTGTAAACCCTCGCGCACCTTCGCTACGCGAGGGCGGGCGGGAACGCCGCAAAGGCCCCCGCCCACAGGTCCGGACTCGCGCGCGGCAACGCGCGTAGCCCGCGGGCGTGGCGACCGCGGGACCGTCGAACGGGCCTTCCGCGCCGTAGCGCAGCGGAGGCCTCGGAGAGGCGTTACGGTCAGTCGCTTTGACAGAGTGCCATCAGGGAACGAACTTTGTTGCGGTAAGCCTCGTCGACGCTCATTTGATTTTTGACCTTATCGCGCGCGTACATAACCGTCGTATGGTCTTTCTTCGCGAATTCGCGAGCGATTTGCGGCAGCGAATTATCGGTCAATTCGGTCGCTATATACATCGCGATCTGACGGGGGGCGGCTAAACGCTGATCGCGTCGCTGGTGATCCATCTCTTTGACCGTCAGACCGTGCGCCTTGGCGATCCGGTCTTTGATGAGAGCGATCGTTATCCGTCGCGCGGGCGTCGTCGCCACGACGTTTTTGAGCACTTCCGCGGCAAGATCGGTCGTTATCGGCGATTTTGTGAGCGAGGCGAATGCCACGACGCGGATCAACGCTCCCTCGAGTTCGCGGATATTTGACGGGATTACTTTCGCTATAAAAGACGTCACCTCGTCGGGCACCGGGATCTTCTCCGACTCCGCTTTTTTACGCAGGATCGCTTCGCGCGTCTCGAGGTCAGGCGGCTGCATGTCCGTCAGTAAGCCCCACTCGAATCGCGAGCGCAGCCGCGACTCGAGCGTTTGGATCTCTTTCGGCGGGCGATCGCTAGAAATCACGACTTGGCGCTGAGCTTCATGCAGAGAGTTAAAGGTGTGAAAGAATTCTTCTTGAGTTTGTTCCTTCCCCTCGAGAAATTGAATGTCGTCGATGAGCAGCACGTCGACGTGGCGGTATTTGTTTCTAAATTCCACCGTCTGATTGTTTTTGATCGCGATGATAAATTCGTTGGTGAACTTTTCGCTCGAGACGTAGACGATCTTCGCCCCAGGGCTCGCGGCGACGACACGCTGGCCGATCGCATGCATCAGGTGCGTCTTTCCAAGGCCGACGCCGCCGTAGAGAAACAGGGGGTTGTACGCGCGAGCCGGCGCTTCCGCGACGGCCTGGGATGCGGCGTGCGCGAAGCGGTTCGAATTGCCGACGACGAATTCTTCAAAGGTATAGCGCGGGTTGAGGTTTCCGTGACGGATGTCTTCGTTCTGCGGCGGCCGCTGCGCGGGTCGCGGCGGCGCGAATTCCGGCTCGGCGAGCGCGGCCGGTCCGGCTTCTACGACGAAGCGCAGGGCGATCGTGGCCCCCAGCAACTCCGTCAGCACGTCGCTGATATCGATCTTGAGCCGGTTCTCGACCCAATCGCGCGCGAACGGGGACTGCACCGAGAGCACGATCTCGACATCGCTCATGGCGATCGGTCGAATTGGCCTCAGCCACATTTCGAAGATAGGCTTGGAATATCTGCGCTCGAGTGAAGCGAGCGCAGCGTTCCAGAGTTCGTTCGAGACACCGGATTCACCGAGTGCGAGACCCATCGCTTGACCGCCTTAGTATTACTTCAAGGAAAGTCGACGCCCGCGGACGTCTGAGACTGCCCGAGAATGAAGCCGGTGGATTGGAGCGCGGAACCACGATTCCTTTGGAATTTTTCCACGAACTTATCCACTTATCCACAGCCCCGCAAAGAGCAGGACTCCGCGTAAAAGTGGGCGTTTTCGGCTCGACCGAACGGTGGAGTCCACAACCGATTCGTGCGTGAAAGCGATGTGCCGACGGGGGTTTGCGGCGCACGTAGTGCGGTTCTGTCCACAGATGCACTCACAGGTGTGGACAGCGTGAGAACGATTCCCAGCCGCAACGCCGGATCGCACCCCACCGGTTGACTCCGCAGTCCCTGGGTCGGTATAGTTAGGGGTCTATTCTCGTCCGGGAGTCTGTCGAGCGTGAAACGCACTTTTCAACCGCACAATCGCCGTCGCAAACGCGTCCACGGGTTTATGGAACGCATGAGCACGAAAAACGGCCGTAAAGTCCTGGCCGCGCGCCGTAAAAAAGGCCGTCGGCGTCTAACGGTCTAGCCCGGCGGTCCTCCGTGCGCTGGTTCGGCCGGTTGCGGCGCTCGAGCGAAATCGCGTTCGTGCGCCGGCGGGGATCCTGCGTCCAGCTAACCACCGTCGCGGTGTACGCGGCTGGATCGGCGAGCGGTCGCACGCGAGTCGGGGTCACCGTTTCAAAAGCCGTGGGCGGGGCGGTCCTTCGCAATCGGGTCCGGCGGCGTATTCGCGGCGCGCTCGATGCCTTGCTCCCGCAGCGCAACGGAATTCGTTTGCTTTTCGTCGCTAAAGCTGCCGCCGGGTCCGCGCCGTTTGCGCTCGTCGCGCGGGACGTGGCGACGGCGGTGGGCCGTCTCGTTCCCCGGGAGTGAAGCTGGCGGGCCGGGCCATCGTCGTAGCGATCGTCGCGTATCAGCGGCTCGTGTCACCTTTCGTCGGCCCGACCTGTCGTTTCTATCCGTCGTGTTCGCAGTACGCGAAGGAAGCCGTGTTGAAACACGGACCTCTGCGGGGCGTATCGCTCGGCATCCGGCGCATCGTGCGCTGCAACCCTTGGAACCCCGGCGGCGTCGATCTCGTCCCGTAGGGGTTTTCCCCTGAAAGGTCTTCCGTGGAGTTCCCGTACGCAGCGCTGCTAGCGTTCAACCCGATCGATCCGATCGTCAACGCGCTGCATTGGGTGCTGCAACATATCTTCGGTGTGGTGCATAACTACGGCTGGAGCTTGATCCTCCTCGCCGGCGGCGTCAAGTTGCTCTTCTGGCCGCTCAATACGATGCAGTTCAAGGCAATGCTCAAGACGCAGCAGGTCGCGCCAAAACTTAAAGCCCTGCAAGCGAAGTACAAGAACGATAAAGAGAAGCTCAACGCCGAGACGATGGCGATGTATAAAGAAACCGGTGCCAATCCCCTGGCGGGTTGCGCGCCGATACTTTTGCAGATGCCGATCCTCATTAGCCTCTACTGGGCGGTCATCAGCGATAAGGAGCTCTTCGCGAGCCAGTCGTGGCTCTGGATCGGCAGCGGCTTCGCCAAGGCCTCGCCGTACCACATCCTCGCTGCGAACCTCTCGCTGCCCGATTACGTTTTGCTCGCAGCCTACGTGATTTCGATGTATTTCAGCGTGCGGTTTACGAGCCCGGCGGTCGATCCGGCGCAGGCACAGCAACAGAAGATCATGGCCTTCATCTCACCTGCCATGGTCGGCTACCTCGGGTTCCGGTACGCGTGGCCTTCCGCCTTGATCATCTATTGGCTGTCCTTCAACGTCTTTACGATGGCCCAACAGCTGTATCTCATTAACAAATATCATCGCAATCCGGCAGCGGTGGGACCGCACCCCGAAGCGCTCGTCGCCGCAGAGACCAGGGTCGCCGGCACGGGAGCGAGCAACGGCGCGGCTGCCACTCCCGTGCTCGGGGTCAACGGCGCGGCGGCATCTGCCTTGCCGAGCAACGGCGGCTCCCGCGCCGCTCGACGTCGTCGTAGTTCGCGGCGCTAGCGCACAGCTAAGAGGGAATCGATCTCATGGATAACGACCAGACGCCCCCATCCGGTGAAGGCGGAGACGGATCCGGCTTCGGTCAGCGGCGACGAGCCGGCCGGCCACCGCGACGCCCGAGCAGCGGCCCCCCGCAAGGCGGCGCCGGCCGTCCGCCGCGGCGGGATGCCGGCAGCGTCCCGGTGCGGCCGCGTCCCGCCGCCGCGCCGGAACCCGAAGCGGTGAAGCCAGCTCGCGCGCTGCTCGAACAGATTCTCGAACGCATGGGTATTGCCGGGGCGAGCGTTCGGTATTACGCGCGGACGGAAGGTGAATACCTCGAAGTGGACGGCCCCGATCTCGCGAATTTGATCGGCCGCCACGGGCACACCCTTGAAGCGCTCAACCTCATTTTCAATAACATCGTGAACGCCGGCGTGAAAAAAGATCGGCACTACTTCACGATCGACGCCGAGGGCTACCGCGCGAGGCGCGCGGATCTGCTGAAGGGGCTGGCGCTCGCGACGCTCGAGCGGGCAATCCGCGAGAAGCGTCCCATCTCGCTCGAGCCGATGCTGCCCTCGGAGCGCAAAGTCATCCACTTGGCCCTCGCCGGCAACCCGTTCGTCGCGACCGAATCGAGCGGCAGCGAACCCGAGCGCCGGGTCGTCGTCATTCCCCGCTCCGCCTAGCAAAAGCTCGCGCGGTGCCTGCGTTCGACGACGGCGACACCGTCGCGGCGATCGCGACGCCGCCCGGCCGCGGGGCCGTCGCGATCGTCCGCCTCAGCGGCAGCGCCGCTCGCGCCGTCGCAAGCCGGATCTTCCGGACGCCGCGTCCGCTGGTCGCGCGCGTCGCGACGCTCGGCGACGTCGTCGACGCCGCCGGCGTCGCGATCGATCGCGGTCTCGCCCTGATCTTTCCCGCGCCGCATAGCTACACGGGTGAAGACGTCGTTGAATTGCACGTCCACGGCTCGCCGGCAATCGCGCGCGAGACGCTGCTCGCGGCTCTCGCGGCCGGCGCCCGCGCCGCGACGCCGGGCGAGTTCACGCGCCGCGCGTATTTGCGTGGCAAACTCGATCTGACCGCCGCGGAAGCCGTGAACGATCTTATCGAAGCCGAAGGGCGCAGTGCCGCTCGGGCGGCACTGGCTCGCCTCAGCGGTGGCCTCGCCGCGGAAGTCGACGCGCGCCGCGCGACGCTCGACGACATCGCAGAAGAGCTCGCGGCGTCGCTGGATTTTCCCGACGAGGTCGACGCGCCCGATGCCGCGGCGCTCGCCCGGCGCCTCGACGATCTCGATGCGGGTCTGGGCGAGCTTGCGGCGACGTGGGAGACGGGGCTCGTCCTGCGCGAGGGGGTGGCGATCGCGATCGTCGGGCCTCCCAATGCGGGGAAGTCCTCGCTGCTCAACGCGCTGCTCGGCTCGGAGCGGGCGCTGGTCTCCGAGGCCGCGGGCACCACGCGCGATACGATCGAAGAGACGCTTGCGCTCGGGGGCGGTCTCGCCGCGCGGATCATCGATACGGCCGGCCTGCGCGCGAGCGACGATCCGCTCGAAGCGGCCGGGATCGCGCGCAGCGAACGGGCGCTCGCGGCTGCGACGATCGTGCTCGTCGTCGTCGACGGTTCGCTGCCGCTCGGCGCGGAAGCACGCTCGATCCTCGTGCGGACTCGCGCGCGCGAGCGCGTCGCCGTCTTCAATAAGTCCGATCTCGGACGCGCCGGCTTCGACGAACGCGATCCCGCGGAGGCAGCCGCGCTCTCCGGCTCCGCGCGCGATCCGCACTCGGTCGCGCGCATACGCGCTGCCCTTGCGACGCGGGCGGGCGCCGATCGCGTCGATCTCGCGCGGCCACACTTGGGAACGGCTCGGCAAGCCGACGCCGTGCTCGAAGCGCGTCGTTCGCTCGCACTCGCTCGCGCGACCCTCGCAGCCGGCGATCCGATCGATCTCGTCGCACACGACCTGGTTCTCGCGCGCGCCGCACTCGCGGGCATCACGGACCGCGACGCCGACGAAACGCTGCTCGACGCGGTCTTCGCGCGCTTCTGCATCGGCAAATGACGCGACGCGCGAACGTGCTATGATCCAGCGATGAACGAGCTCGAAGATGCGGACGTGATCGTCGTCGGCGGGGGGCATGCCGGCGTCGAAGCGGCACATGCTGCAGCCGTCATGGGCGCGCGCACGCTGCTCGTGACGGGGGATCCCGAGCGCATCTGTACCCTTGCGTGCAATCCGTCGATCGGCGGCAGCGCGAAGGGACAGCTGGTGCGAGAAATCGACGCGCTCGGCGGTGCGATGGCGCGCCTGATCGACCGCTCGTCGCTGCACGCGCGCTTTCTCAACGAATCGAAGGGGCCGGCGGTGCGGGCCCTCCGAGCTCAGGCCGACAAGACGCGCTACGCGCGTGAAGCAACGGCACTGTTGCATTCGCTAAAGAACCTTACTATTACGCGCGGACTCGTCGAAGGCTTGGTCGTCGAGGACGGCTCGATACGCGGCGTCGTAACGGACGATGGACGAACGTATCGCGCCCGGCGTGTCGTGCTCGCGACGGGCACGTTTCTGGGCGGACGGATCGTGCGCGGCGAAGAGAGCGAGCCGGCCGGCCGCATCGGGGAGCTGCCCGCCCTCGAGCTGGCCCGCACGTTGCGCCGGCTGGGTTTTCCCACGGGGCGGCTGAAAACGGGCACGCCGCCTCGCGTCGCTGCGGAATCGGTAAACTACGCGGCCATGCGCGTGCAAGAAGCGAGCGCGACGCCGCTGACGTTCTCGTATCGCAGCCCGCGTGCGTTCGCGGGGCCGCAGTTGCCTTGTCATATCACCTCGACAAACGAAGCGACGCACGCGCTCGTCCGCGATAACCTGCATCGCTCGCCGCTCTACGGCCTCGACCTCATCAAGGGTATCGGGCCGCGCTACTGTCCGTCGATCGAAGACAAAGTCGTTAAGTTTGCACACAATCCGTCGCACTTGATCTTCGTCGAGCCCGAAGGCTGGGCGACGAATTCGCTTTACATCGGCGGCTTCTCGACGTCGCTCCCCGCCGACGTCCAACTCGCGCTGCTTCGGACGTTGCCCGGCTTCGAACGCGCCGAGATGCTGCGCGCCGGCTATGCGGTCGAATACGATTACGTCCCGCCGACGGAACTGTACGCGTCGCTCGAAACGCGCCGCGTTCGCGGACTTTACCATTGCGGTCAACTCAACGGCACGTCGGGCTACGAAGAGGCCGCAGCGCAGGGTCTTATCGCCGGCATCAACGCGACGCGCGCCGCAAGGGGTCTCGAGCCCGTGGTCTTAGCTCGAAGCGACGCATACATCGGCGTGCTCGTCGACGATCTCGTGACGCGTGGGGTCGACGAGCCCTACCGGATGCTCAGTTCGCGCGCCGAACACCGCGTCGTTCTGCGGCACGATAATGCTGACGTGCGCCTCTCGCCGCTCGGCCGCGCGATCGGGCTGCTTCCCGGCGACGCGTTCGCGGCTTTCGAAGAGCGACGCGAGCGTCTCGAAGCCGGCATCGTGCTCGCCGAGCGAACACGTCTGCCGCAGGGAACGGTCGCCGAGGTGCTGCGGCGGCCCGAAACGATCGCCTCCGGCGTTGCGGACGCGTTGCCGGTCGACGCCGAGACGCTCGAACGGGTCGCCATCGAGATCAAACTGGCGGGTTACGTGAAGCGTCAAGAAGTGGCGATCGCGCGGGCCACGCGCGGCGAGGAGACGACGGTTCCCGACGATTTTCCATTCGCCGCAATCTTCGCGCTTTCGCGCGAAGCACGTGAGAAATTCGCTCGCTATCGGCCTCGTTCGCTCGGTGCCGCCGCACGCTTGCCCGGCATCTCGCCCGCCGACGTCGCGATTCTCGGCGTTGCGCTGCATCGCGCGCGGAGCGGTCGCGTTCGGAGCGACGCCGTGGCCGCGCCCGCGTGACGGTTCGCGACCCCATCGCAGTGGCACTCGGCAACCTCGCAGTGGCGGAGCCGGTTCGCTCGCGCCTAGAACGCTACGTTGCCGCTCTGCTGGCGCGCAATGCGACGATGAATCTGACGGCAGCGCGAACGCCCGAAGCCGTCGCCGAACACGTGCGCGATTCGCTCGCCCTCGCCGAGTTCGCGCGCGAGCCACTCGTCGATGTGGGAAGTGGCGGCGGATTTCCGGGCGTTCCGATAGCACTCGCGACGGGGATGCACGTGACGCTCGTGGAGTCGGTCGCAAAAAAAGCCGCATTTTTAGAGGAACTCGCTCGCGACCAGGAGATCGCGGTCGAGGTCGTATGTGCGCGCGCGGAAGATATCGGCCGCGACGGCCGATATCGGGCGCGCTTCGCTTCGGCAACGGCACGCGCCGTCGCCGGGGTCACGACGGTCTTGGAGCTGACCGTCCCCTTGCTCGAAATTGGGGGCGTAGCGCTGCTACAGCGGGGCCGCATCTCCGTCGACGAGCGAATCGCCGCGAACGACGCGGCGCTCGTGCTCGGGGCGATCGTCGAGGACGAAGTGGCGCTCCCGCTTCAGCCGGAAGGCTTCGTCGACGGCGAAGATCAGCGACGGCTCTTGGTCGTGCGTAAAACGCTCGCGACCGGGCCGCGCTTTCCGCGACGTGCTGGGATTCCGACGAAACGCCCGCTGTGTTTGCGGCCCGCGACCGGTGACTGAGGCGGCTGCTCTCGACGAGCGCTTAGCCGCCGTCTTGCCGGCCGCATCGCTCTATGCTGTCGGCGGCCGGGTGCGCGATGAAATACGGGCCGAGATCGACGGCGTCGCGCGTCCGGCGAAAGACCTCGACTACGTGGTCGTCGGCGTTTCGCTCGACGACCTCGTCGCGCGGCTCGGCGCAATCGGCCGCGCGGATGTCGTCGGCGCGTCTTTCGCGGTCGTGAAAGCCACGATCCAGGGGCGGACCGTCGATGTTGCTCTGCCGCGGCGCGAGCGGTCCACCGGGGTCGGGCATCGTGATTTCGCGGTGGAATGGGGCCCTGACGTTCCGCTCCACGACGATCTGGCGCGCCGAGACTTCCGAATGAACATGCTCGCGCGCCGCATTTCCGACGGCACGCTCGTCGACCCGTACGACGGGCTAGCCGATATCCGTGGCCGCCGAATCAGCCTGCTACGCGCCGAAGCCTTCGCCGAAGATCCGTTACGGATGCTTCGGGCGTGTCAATTCGCCGCGCGCTTTGAATTCTCGATCGCCCCGGCGACGCTTGCGGCGATGCGTGGGGCGGCACCGCTGGTCGCTTCGATTTCAATCGAACGCGTGCGCGACGAATTGATAAAGATGGTCGGTACCGCTCCACGCCCGTCGCTCGGTTTTGCCGCGATGCGGCAAGGCGGACTACTGGGCCGCCTCCTTCCCGAGGTCGCCGCAGGCGTCGGCGTCGCCCAAAATGCGTACCACGCGTACGATGTCTACGAGCACAACCTGCATACGCTCGACGCCGCTCCGCCGGGCGACGTAATTTTGCGCCTGGCGGCCCTCCTGCACGACGTCGGCAAGCCACACGCACGCACGGCCGGACCGGCCGGCACGCATTTTTACGGCCACGAACACGTCGGTGCCGAACTGGCGCAGGAGTTGCTGGAGCGGCTCCGCTTCCCGAAAGACGCGGTCGACGACGTCGTTCACCTTATTAAGCACCATATGTATCTCGCCGATCCGGCGCTGGAGGCGAGGTCGTTGCGCCGCTTCGTCCGGCGAATCGGCCTCGACCGCTTGGAACGCCAGTTCGCGCTTCGGAGCGCGGATATCGTCGGCAGCGGCTTACCGAAGCGAGGCGACAACAACGAGCGTTTCGAAGCGCGCGTACGCGAAATCGTTGCGGAAGAGCCGCCGCTTTCCGTACGGGGCTTAGCCATCTCCGGGAGCGACGTGATTGCCGAACTGGTTGGCGTCGGGCGGCTGCCTGCTGGGTCGCGCGGCGGCCGCGAGGTGGGCGCGGTGCTCGAGTATCTTCTCGAGCAGGTGACCGACATGCCCGCTCGTAACGAGCGCGAGCGGCTCCTCGGGCTGACCCGGGCGTTCATCGCCGCTTTGCCGCCGGAGCCCCGCTAAACGACTCGGAGCGCGACATCGAAGACGTTTCACGTGAAACATCGAGGGCGACGGAGACACCGCTTGCAACCCGTGTGATCGCCATCGTGAACCAAAAAGGCGGTGTCGGAAAAAGCACGACGGCGGTGAATCTGGGTGCGTCCCTCGCGGTTTTGGGACACTCGGTCCTCCTGATCGATGCGGATCCGCAGGGAAACACGACGAGCGGCGTCGGCATCGAGAAGCGCTCGATCGCCGAAGATAGTTACTCGGTGCTACTCGGGGACGTCGCGGTAGCTGACGCGACGCTCGCCACTGAGATTCCTGGCCTTTCCATCGTTCCGGCGACGATCAATCTCGCGGGTGCCGAGATCGAACTGGTGGCGGCTCTTTCGCGCGAGACGCGACTACGACGGGCGCTCGAGTCGATACGCGGCCGCTACGAGTACGTCCTCATCGACTGCCCGCCCTCACTGGGCCTCTTGACGCTCAACGCCTTGACCGCAGCAACCGAAGTGCTGATACCGGTGCAGGCCGAGTATTACGCCCTCGAAGGCCTGTCGCAGCTCACGAACGTGGTGGCGCGCATAAAAGACGTCTTAAATCCGGCGCTGCGTATCTCAGGCGTCCTCGTGACCATGTTCGACGGTCGCACGCGCCTGGCGATCGAAGTGCTCGACGAGGTCAATAACTATTTCCCGAAACAGGTGTTTCGCACACAAATTCCGCGAAACGTCCGCCTCTCGGAAGCGCCGTCATATGGAAAGCCGGTCGTTTTGTTCGATTCGAAGAGCCGTGGCGCCGTCGCCTATCTGGCGTTGGCGCGCGAGGTGGCCAGCCAATGAGTGCCCCCAAGCGAGGCCTCGGTCGGGGGCTCGGGGCGCTGCTCGGTCAGGAGCGTGAAACGGTGCCGGGTCTGCTCGAAATCCCGGTCGCGTCGATCCGTCCAAATCCGCAGCAACCCCGGAAGACCTTCGACGCCGTCGCCTTGGATGAGTTGCGGCAATCCATCGCCGAGCTTGGCGTGCTCGTCCCGATCATCGTCCGGGCGCTGCCCGCCCGCGAGGGCACGTATGAGTTGATTGCGGGCGAGCGTCGCTGGCGGGCGGCCACAGCGGCGCGGCTGGCGACGATCCCGGCGATCGTCCGCGACGCCGATAACCGCGCAAGCTTAGAATTTGCGGTCGTCGAGAATCTGCAACGCCGCGACCTCGACCCTTTAGAAGAAGCGATGGGCTATCAACATCTCATCGACGAATATCATTTCACCCAGGACCGGCTCGCCGATCGACTGGGGAAAAGCCGGCCCGCCATCGCAAATGCCCTCCGGCTGCTCGCGTTATCCGAGCCGATCCAAGCCCGCCTGCGAGGTGGGCAACTCAGTGCGGGGCACGCCCGCGCGTTACTCGCCGTGCCGCTGGACTTGCGCGAAGGGCTCGCGGCGCGGGTCGAGCGCGATCAGCTGACGGTGCGTGATATCGAACGCATCGCTGCCGGACGCCGCGACCCCGCCCCGAAAGGCACGGCGGCACCGCAACCGAAGTCCGCGGACGTTCGTGAGGTCGAAAATCGGCTACGCTACCTCCTCGGAGCCCCGGTCGCCATCGTGCCGGGTACGGCGGGCGGTCGCCTTGAAATCAGGTATGGCAGTACCGATGAATTGACCCGCATCGTCGACGTCCTCTTGCGGGAGCCGGCATGAGCCGGACGCGCTGGCGCGGCCCGCGCGTATGGGCGGCACTGGTCGTGCTCGCCAGCATCGCGCCGACGGCGGCGGGCGCCAAGCTCACGCCGCCGGAGCGCAGCGTTCTCACGCGCTATCTGACGGCGCTGCAACTGAGAAACTACGCGAACGCATTCGCGGGGCTCTCCGACGACGAGCGGCGTTATTTTCGGTCGCCGCGGAACCTGGCGGCCATCTTTGCCGCCGACCGATTAACCCTCAGGGGCTTCACCATCGTCGAATCGACCCGCGTCTCGGCGGCCGCTACGCTCGCCATCGTGCGCGAACGCGTAACGTTCTTCGACCACGCGCACCAGCGGACCGGCACCGTCACCGCGAACGTGCGTTACGGCATCGTGCCCGGTGCCCATGGGCTCGGAATTAAGGATCCGTTCCATCCTTGGTTCGCGTTCGCACCGGCCGATGCGACGGCGAGCGCCAATGGCGTCCGCATTACGGTGCGGAAGATCTCGTTTTATACCGGCCGCGTCGAGGTGCTCGCAACTTTTGCCAATACGAGCGACCGCACCGTAACGATTTTGCCGTATGGCCGAAGCCTCGTTCGGGACGATGCGGGTAAGACGCATGTTCCCATCCGGTCGAAACTTCCCGGCCTGACCGATGCGGCGTTATTCGAAGGCCTCCGCTTACCGCCGAGCGGTCAGTACACGGGAGCGATGACCTTCTTCACCGCCGATCGCTTCAAGCCCAAACGTCTCGGCATCGCCTTCGGGCCGGCGCTCGTCGATGGCGCCGATGCGCCGTTCGAGTTCGCGCTTCCCGATATTGCCGTCCCGGGGGCCGGTTAATGCCGCGCGCCCGGTTATGACGGAGGAGACCGTCATTACCGGCGCCAAATCGCCGCACGTATCGGCGGTGAACTTACAGAAGTCCGTCGAGATTTTTCTCGTGTCCAGCGGGAGTTTTTTATGCGTCGTCTCGCCCTCTCGGTATTTACCGCCTGTGGGCTCGGGTTATTGACCGCATGTGGTTCGGGAGGCGGCTACGGCTTCTCGACCAGCGGCAATGCCAACGGGTCAATCGATCAGATTGTTTTCTCGGCTGCGAAGAACGCGCAGACGAACGATTTCATCGTCGCTCCGGGCGGCACGACGCCGCTCGAAGTCGATGCGCTCGGTGAAAAGGGCTCCGGCCCGTTTGCGGTCGTCGTGCCCGATGCGACCTTTACGTGGGCCGCTCGCTTCGTAGACCCGGCCGTCGATAGCTTCGGCGTTGCGAGCTACCTCGTCGCTGCGGCTCCGGGGCCCGCGCGGCCGTGTCCCAAGAAGCCGTCGACCACGCCGGCCATCCCGATTTTGCAGCAGTCGTTGCCCGGCGTCTACACGACCGCTCTGACGGCGTCGCAAGCCGCTCGGACGGTCTTCATCGCGGCGCCTCCCGGCATGGCGGCCGCGGATAACGCCGCGGGATACTGTATCGTCCTGGTCGCTAAGCACGTCGGCGACGGCGTGATCGGATCGAAGACGATCCTAATTTCAAACAACCCGTAAGCGAACGTTTTTCGAGCGATATGGGGGGTGCTGCAACGCAGCGCTCCCCATATTCATTCTTAAACCTCGTGGCGAATTGGGACGAGCGTTTGCGTGGGATCTACGCGATCGTGGATCGCGCGAGTACGGCGGATCCCGTCGCGTTGCTCGATGCTATTCTAGCGGGCGGCATACGCGTCGTTCAGTATCGTGCGAAGGCGGGCGTCGATCGCTCCCTCGTCCGGGCCCTGCACGCGCGGACACAAGCCGCCGATGCAGTACTCGTGATCAACGACGATTTCGAGGCGGCCTTCGATGCCGACGGCTGGCATGCGGGTCAAGAAGATCTCGCCGGCCGCGATCTCGGCGGCGTGCGCGCGAGGCTCGGCGAGCGCATTTTCGGCGTATCGTGCGGCGTCGCACCGCAAGCCCGCGAAGCAGTTGCCGCGGGAGCGGATTACGTCGGAACGGGGCCGTTTGCGGGAACCGCGACCAAGGGCGATGCGGGGGCGCCGATCGGCGCGCCCGGCGTTGCGGCGGTCGTCGCGGCGGTCGCTCGACCCGTGGTTGCAATCGGCGGCATCGGGCTCGGAAATCTGGCCGCCGTCCGGGCCAGCGGCGCCCACATGGCGGCCGTTATTTCCGCACTCGCGCAGGCTTCGGATCCGCAAGAGCGGGCGCGCGCGCTCGTCCGCTCCTGGGACGTGCCGCGATGAACGAGCCGCTGATCTGCAGCGTCGGAACGACGGAACCGTGGAACGTCGTCGGCCTCGGGCTCGACATCCGGGCGCTGGCGGCGTGCGGAGCCCGCGCCGTGTGTGTCGTGGCCGGAGTCTCCGCACAAGATCGCAACGGCGTCCGCGCGGCGAGCCCTATCGCCCCCGATCTCATCGCCGCTCAATTTGCGGCGCTCGGAAGTGCCCCCATCGCCGCCGTTCGCATCGGCGCGTTGCTCGACGCCGCGTCGGTCGCAGCGGTCACCGCGGCGCTGAAGGCGCGCGGCGTCGTGTCACGCGCGGCGCCGGTGGTCTACGATCCCGTGTTCGCGGCCAGCGCCGGCGGCACGTTCGCTTCGGATGCCACGTTCGCCGCGATTCTTGCCGACCTCATCCCGCTCGTGACCGTCGTAACGCCGAACCTCAACGAAGCCGCCCGCTTCGCGGACGTCGAGCCGGCCGATGCGACCCCGGACGCGATGGCGCGCTGGGGTCGAGGGCTCGTGGCCGCCGGCGCGCAAAGCGCCCTCGTGACGGGCGGTCACCTTGCGGGCGACCCGGTCGACGTGCTGAGCGACGCCGCCGGTGACGTGCGTTATACCGCGCCGCGGTTGCCGGGCGAGCTCCGCGGAACGGGCTGCCTGCTCGCGTGCGCGCTCGCCGCCGGGCTCGCGCGGGGCGAACCGCTGCGCGACGCGATCGTCGCCGCGCGGACTTTCGTCCGCCTGCGTTTCTGTGCGGCCATCGACATCGCCGGCATGCGCGCGGCATACTAAGGCACCGTAGCACTTTCTCGCCGCAGAACGCCGCTGCGGGACCGTTTTCCGGACGACACGAACGAGTACTCGTGCACGAAACCAAGTCGCCGGCGCCGCGCCGCATCATGTCCGGGGCGCGACCGACAGGTCGACTCCACATCGGCCATCTCGTCGGGGCGCTCTCGCAATGGGCCGCCTATTCCAAGACCGACGAAACGTATTTCGAGGTTGCCGACTATCACGCGCTGACGACGGGCTACGAGAAGACGGAATCGATCGAAGCGAACGTTCGCGAACTCGTTCTCGATTGGCTTGCGGCCGGCATCGACGCCGATCGTTCGGTCATGTACCTTCAGTCGCACGTTCCGCAAATCGCGGAGTTGCATCTGCTCCTGTCGATGATCGTTCCGGTGGCGTGGCTCCAACGCGTTCCGACGTATAAAGATCAATTAAGCGCGCTCGGGGGCGAAATCGCGACGTACGGTTTTCTCGGCTATCCGCTCATGCAGTTGTGCGATATCGCGATCGTCCGCGCGAACACGGTGCCCGTCGGCAAAGATCAGCTCTCGCATCTGGAGTTCGGCCGCGAAGTCGTCCGGCGCTTCAACAATCTGTACGGCGACGTGCTAGTCGAGCCGCAGGCGACGCTCTCGCAATTTCCCGACGTGCCGGGAACCGACGGCCGCAAGATGTCCAAATCGTACGGCAATGCAATCGACATCGCCGACGACGACGCGACGACCGTAAAAAAAGTTCGCTCGATGGTGACGGACCCGCTCAAGGTGCGTCGCAACGATCCGGGTCGCCCCGAGATTTGCCCGGTCTACGCGTTACATACGGTGTTCGACGCCGTATGCGAAGGCGAGATCGCGACCGGCTGTCGCGCGGGCACGCTCGGTTGCGTCGATTGCAAGCTGCAACTCGCGGCGGCGCTCAACGCGTCGCTGGCACCGGTGCGCGAACGGCGGGCGAACGTCGATCCGGCGTCGGTCCCGGCGATTCTCGAGGCCGGGGCCGAACGCGCACGGGCCGTTGCCGCGACGACCCTCGCCGACGTGAAAGCGGCGATGCGGATCGGCTAACGGCCGCGTATCAGGCGACGAAGGCGGGCAGCGCGACGCGCATGCGAGCGATCGCCGTTTCGATCGCCTGGAGCGAATTCGCATACGAAAAGCGCAGATGGCCGCGACCCGCTGCGCCGAAGCACGACCCGCCGAGGCCGGCGACGTGCGCGTCCTCGAGCAGAAACGTCGCGAGCTTGACGTCGTCGCTCGTGATGGCGCTGACGTTAGGAAACACGTAGAAAGCGCCATCCGGCGTCTTACACGTAATCCCCGGCAGCGAACGCAGCCCGGCGACGATCGCATCGCGTCGCATGCGAAACTCTGCGACCATGGCGCGGATCGGTTCGTCCGGTCCGTACAGCGCGGCGATGCCCGCCTCTTGCACGAACGTCGCGGTGCACGAGTAGCTATTCTGGCCCAGGAGCGCGACGATCTTCGCGATCGGTGCGGGCATGATGCCGTAGCCCAGTCGCCAGCCCGTCATCGCGTACGCTTTGGAGAAACCGTCGAGGAGGATCGTCCGTTCGCGCATGCCGTCGAGCGACGCGATCGAGACGAACTCGCCGTCGTACACATTGCGGCTATAAATTTCGTCTGAAACGACCGTGACGTCATGACGCATCGCCAGTTCCGCGATCGTCTCGAGATCGTCGCGCTGCAGGACGCCGCCCGTCGGGTTGTGGGGCGAATTGAGGACCAGCACTTTGGTACGGCCCGACATCTTCGCGGCGAGCATATCGAGATCTAAGCGAAAATTCGTCGCTTCGAGCAACGGAATCGGAACGGCGCGCGCTTCGAGATACGCCGAACTCGCCGCGTACGCAGGATAGGCGGGATCGGCGAAGATCACTTCGTCGCCGGGATCGAGCAACGCCGACATGAGATTCCAGATCAACGGTTTGAGTCCGGGAGAGACGACGACTTCCTCGGCTGCGAACGGAGCGATGCTGCGGAGCGGCCCCGCATACGCTGCGATCGCTTCGCGCAGCGGCGCGATGCCGGCCGAGGGCGAATAGTGCGTCGCGTTACGTTCGATCGCCGCGATTCCGGCTCGCTTGATGTGTTCGGGCGTATCGAAATCGGGTTCGCCGATTCCGAGATGGATGACGTCGTGGCCCTGTGCCTCGAGCTCGCGGGCGCGCGCTAAGGCGACGAAGGCGCCCTCGCTCTGCAAGCGCAGCGCTCCGGCGGAGGGACGAATCTGATGGGCGATCATGAATGACCGGTTCTCCACGCGCGGTCCACACTGCTTCCGACGCGCGCGGGACGCGTCGTCACCGCGCCGGCAAAGGCGCCCGCAGCGCGGGCCGGTAAGGCTCGGGCCGTCGAGCGCGCCCGGAGCGAGGTCGCAAGAGCAACCGCGTTTTCGGCGCGACGAGCCCCTAATCGACGCCGATGAGCGCGTCGAAACCGAGTGTCCCTCAGGAGCCGCGCGGGGAAGCGCTTATTGCGGCAGCTTCTTGTGAAAAAAGCCCGCGATGATGCGCCGCGCCACCGGCGCCGCCGTATTGGCGCCGTAACCGCCCGACCGCTCCATGAAGACCGCGAGTGCGATTTTCGGTTGCAGCGACGGAGCGTAGGCGACGAACCAGGTGGTATTGGGCCCCGCCCCTCCGTCGGTTTCCGCCGTCCCCGTCTTGCCGCCGAACGGTACGCCCGGCACGTCCTCCCCGTAGGCGGTACCGTAGGGCTGCGTCACTTGATCCATGCCCGAGCGCACTTCCCGCAGCGCTTCCGCGCTGACGGGAACGTGCCGGATGATGTCGTTACGAGCGAAGCGTTTGATGATGCGACCGTGCGGATCGCGAATCGCTTCGACGAGATGCGGATGGAAGAGCGTGCCGCCGTTGACGATCGTGGCGGCGATATTGGCCATCTGCAGCGGCGTCGCTTGCATCGCGCCCTGGCCGATCGCGAGTTGGCACACGTCGCTCGGCTCCAGCGGTAACCCGTAGACTTTCATCGACCACGCATTGGTCGGCCAGTTGCCCGCGTACTCACCGGGAATATCGATGCCCGACGGTTTGCCCAGACCGAATTGCTGCGCCCAGTAGCGTAGCCGCCGGTGTCCCAGCCGGTATCCGAGTTGGTAGAAGTAGCCGTCCGAGGACGCAGCGAGCGCGTGCTCGAAATTCGTCGAACCGAGCCCGCCCGAAGCGATATCGCGAAACGTTACGCCGTGACAATTCCACGCACCGGAGTCGTAAAGAACTTGATGTTTTGCGATGACGCCCGACGAGATCGCGGCGCTTCCGGTGACCATCTTGAACGTCGATCCCGTCGGCGTGGCGGCCGCGATCGCACGGTCGTAGAGCGGTCGCAACGGATCGTTGAGATACCGGGAAAATTTCGCTTCCGCGATGCCGTTGGTAAAGTCGTTGGGATCGAAATTCGGATACGATGCCAGCGCGATGATGCCGCCGTCGCGCGGATCCAGCGCGACGACCGCACCGGCGAGCGGATGCCCGCGTAGTTTCGCCGTCAGCGCGAGCTGTTCGCGCAGCGCCGTTTCCGCGATTTGCTGGATGCGCCAGTCGATGCTCAGGACGAGGCTATTGCCCGGCACCGGATCGACCGGCCCGAGCCGCCGTACGAGCTGGCCCTGAGCGTTGACTTCGATCTGCTCGCCGCCGGCCTTACCGCGTAAGTACGCGTCGTAGCTTTCTTCGAGACCCTCTTTGCCGATAACGTCGTTGGCCGTGTAGCCTTTGCCGCGCAAGCGCGCGTATTCGTCTTCCGTGATCGCGCCGACGTAGCCGAAAAAATGCGAACCGAGCTTGCGATAAGGGAAATCGCGTACGGGCTGCGCTTCGAGATCGAGCCCCGGTAACTGGTCTTGCGCCTCGGCGAGGCGCGCCATTTGCGTGCTCGTCAGATCGCTCGCCAGTACGATCGGGCCGTAAGGTTCGTACGTCGCGACTTCGTCGAACGATTTGTACGTCGCGCCGCGATGGTGCAACAGCCGTTTCCAAAGCGCCGGTTCGGCAACGCCGAGCACGCGCGCCAGCGTATGCATCGTTTCAACGGGATCGCGTACGTCCGAAGGAATCATCGCGCAAACGAATGATGGCCGGCTACGCACGAGGACGACGCCGTGCCGATCCAGGATGCGTCCGCGCGGCGCGGCGACGGGGATGCGCCGAATCTGATTCGCACGAGCGGCAGCCGCGAACTTCGCGCCCTGAACCACCTGCACTTGGGTTAAGCGCGCGACCAGCCCGACGAACGCACACAGCACCGCGATGGCGACGGCCACGAGCTTCCAGCCCGTGCGGGGAAACGGGCGCGGTGCCTCAGCGACCGTGTGCACGGAGACCTCCGAGCGACGGCATGGTGCGCAGTCCGATGTAGACCAGGAGCGCATCGAGCGCGCTCTGCCAGAGCGCGACGTGCACCTGCGCGGGTCCGAGAACGGCCGAGCGTCCGCCGAGCGACATCGCGACTGCGAAGACGACGAAGCGCGCGAACGTCAACACGGCGCTGCCGGGCACGAGCACGACGATGGTATCCGCGAGCCAGGTTCGTGCCAAACGTCCGGCAGCCGCGCCCGCGAAGCCCGTGGCGAACGTCCAGGCGACGCCCGTGCCGCCGCCGAGCGCGTCTTCGCAGGCCCCGGCGAACAAACCGAAGGCGAGCCCATAGGCCACTCCCGTCCGTAGCGCATACCAAGCGACGACCAGCGTGACGAGCGACGGCGTCGCACCACGAATCGCAATGAACGGTGCGAAGGATGCTTGCACGAGTAGCGCCACGATTAGCGCGACGGCCACGATCCACCACGGCGGCGGATCGGCGGTGTATGCCGGCGCTGCGCTTTCGCTCGGCCGATTCGCAAGCCAAAACGCGCGCGTCCGCGCGATGTCCGCGTCGCTGCGTTTCCTCATCGAAACTCCGCTGCGCCGCGCGGAAGCTCCGCTGCGCCGCGCTGGCCGTACGAACGCGGGAGAATCAAGACGCGTGAAAGCCGTCCGAGCGCGACGGCGGGTTCGACGAACGCCGTTTGATACAGCGCGCCCTCGGGATGATCCACGCGTGTGATGCGGCCGATCGGAATGCCGGCACGAAACGAGCGTCCGGCACCCGTCACGATTCGATCGCCGGCCTTGAGCTTGGCGTCCTGCGAGACGAATTGCAGCCGCACGCGCGCGCGCGTTCCCGTTGCGATCCCCCACCAACGTCCGCGCTGCACGACGGCGGGCACTTTGCTTGCGGTATCGGTCACGAGCAACACCGTACTCGTTGCGGGCGTCACGTCGATCACGCGGCCGACGATGCCGGCATCTTCGATAACGCCGTCGTCGCGCGCGACGCCGGCTTGCGAACCGCGATCCAGGACGATCGTGCGCGAAAGATTTTCGGGATCGAATCCGATCGTCGTCGCCGCGATGCCGCCCGGTTCACGCGCCGCGAGGTCCGCGATCGCCCGTGCCTCGGGCGCCTGTGCGAGTGCCTCACGAAGGCGAGCGTTCTCGGCTTGCAGCGCCCGCGTTCTCGCCCGCAAGGCCGCATTGTCACCGTAGAGATGCGGCGCATCGCCGAGCGTCGTGCCGAATCCACGCACGCCGTTTCCGAGCGCGGCGAGCGCGCTTTGCACGTAGACCGCAGTCGACGTGACGGCGACCGCGAGAAGGCTGGGTTTACCGGTTTTTGCGGCATCGAGCTGGACGAGAGCGATCACTGCGGCGACGATCACCGCCCCAATTACGGCGAATAGCTTTCTCTCATCCCGATACGTAAAGATTGGTACCACCTCGTGAACCGGTTCGCTTGCGGGCGAACTTGTTCGAGTAAGGTCGGCGAACCGAGAATTTCACCCGCGCCGCGCGCGACGCACGTGAGCGCATCCGGCGCGACCACCGTGGGTACGTTCGTGCGCCCGCCGATTTCCGCTGCCAAGCCCGGAATGAGCGCGCCGCCGCCGGTAAGCGTGATGCCGCTTTCGATGAGATCGGCCGCGACGTCGGGCGGCGTGCGTTCGAGGATGGCGCGAACGGCGCGTACGAGATGTTCGACGCCCTCTTCCATCGCTTCGCCCACGAGCGCCTCGCTGACCTCGCGCGCCCGCGGCGCGCGCGCATCGAGATCGTTGCCGTTGACGATGGCTCCGCCGAGCCCCGGTGCGCGGCCCGCAAAGCCGAGTTCGATCTTGAGGCGCTCGGCGGTTTGGGCGCCGATGAGAAAGCGCTGCGCGCGAAGCTTTTGCGCGATCGCGTTGTCGAAAAAATCGCCGCCGAGTTGCAGCGACGACATGCGGATGATCCCCGCCGTGCCGATGATCGCGATCTCCGTCGTGCCCCCGCCGATGTTGACGATCATCCGTGCGCGCAGGTCCATGACGTCGAGTCCCGCTCCGACGGCGGCAGCGAGCGCCTGCGGAACGTACGTCGTATAACGTGCGCCCGCGGCACGAACCGCCTGCTCGACGGCCTTGCATTCGATATCGGTGGCGCAACCGGGTATGCATGCGACCAACCGCGGCGCAAGACGCGGCCGGCTCGCGAGCGCGCGATCCACGAGTCGAGCGACGAGCGTCTGCGCGGCGCGGAAATCTGAAATCGTGCCGCGCTGCAGGGGCCGAACGACGCGGATGCGCTCCGGCGCGCGACCTTCCATCTCTTTTGCCGCATGCCCGATCGCGACGATTTCGTCGGTGCGCGTATTGTATGCGACGGCCGATGGCTCGCTGATCATCACGCCGGCGCCGCGTTCGTACACGACGGTATTCGCAGTGCCCAGATCGAGACCGATTTCGGGGCTGAGCGTCGAGCGAACGCTCGCGAGCAGCGAACTCACGCGCCGGCACCTTGGAGACGGTATCCCAGAGCCGGAAGCCGACGCACGAAATCGCCGAGTGGGAAACCCATGACCGTGTAAAAGTCTCCGTCGATTCGCTCGACCAAAGCGGCGCCCCGGCCTTGAATGCCGTACGCGCCGGCTTTATCCATCGGCTCGCCGGTTGCGACGTACGCCGCGACGTCACCCGCCGAGAGCGTCGCAAAAAATACTCGCGTCGAATGCGTCGCCTCGATGCGACGATGGGTCGTCGTATCGACGACCACGTAAGCGGTATGGACGAGATGTTCGCGGCCCGATAGCGTCTGGAGCATCCGGGTTGCGTCGGCGGTATCGACGGGTTTACCAAGTGCGATGCCATCGACATCGACGACGGTATCGGCTGCGACGATCACGGCTGCGGATTCTTGGGCGGCCACGACAGCCGCTTTCGATCCGGCATACAACGCCGCCAACTCGCGAGGGCCATACCCGGGAAGATCTCCTTCGTCGATAGCGCTTGGGACGACGCGAATCGAGAGAGCCAACGTTTTGAGCAGTTCGTAGCGCCGCGGCGACGCGCTGGCGAGGACGAGCGACGTTAATTCTCGCAAAATACGACCGTTGTTAGTAGTATAGGGAGCGCGAGAACGATTTGTATACGTGTCGCCCGTGCTATCGGTTAATCTTAGCGTCCTATTGGTATAATTTGCCGCCGGCGAGAACGTAACCCGCCGCGTGCCGGCCGCGCGGGTCGCGATGCGTGTAATGCACGATGCCGCCGCGCGCATCGAAAATATACTCCCCGCGCACTTCGACGTGCTCGCCGTCGGCTAGTGGAATCGGGCCCGTCAGAGCGACGTTATCTTCCACGCGCACCGTCAGTCCGCGGCCCCCGGCGCCGGCGAGGTGTAAGAGAAAACCTTCGTGTGCGCCGCTGCGTCCGGCCCGCGTGCCGAGTACGCGTGCGATAGTGCCTTCGGCCGTTACCTCGACGTGCGAACGGGCGGCGCGCCACGCATCGTAGACGGCGGCGTTATGGGCGTCGCCTTGCGAGTGGGCGGGCGCGCATCCCGTACTCAGTGCGAGCGCGATGCTGCCCAACGTCATCGGAAGCAGGCCGGCCGTGGAGCTATGCATCGAGTACGTCGTCCGCGAGCACATCACTGGCAGGCTGACGCCTCACCACCAGCCGATGGGCGCCGGCGCCCGCGAAGACCACGGCCGGCTTCGAGAAGCGATTGTAGTTGCTCGCCATACTGAACGTATAGGCGCCGGTCGTCGCTAGCGCCAGCAGATCTCCCGCCGCGAGGTCGCCCGGCAAGTCGGCGACGACGAGACGATCGTTTTCGCACGATCGGCCGCAGACCGTCGTTTCCGTCATTGGCGCCTCCGAGCGGCGACCGGCGAGCGTCGGATGGTGATAGGCTCCGTAGAGCGCCGGTCGCGGATTATCGGCGATCCCTCCGTCGACGATGGCGAAGCGCCGCCGCCCTTGCTGTTTGATCGCGACGACGCGGTAGAGCGACGTGCCGGCCTCGGCCACGAGGCTGCGCCCCGGTTCGATGCCGAGCTGCGGCGCGGCGATGCGGCGTCCGGTGCAAAGCGCCGCGAGAAGTTCCGAGAGCTGGCGCAGGACCGTGCCCGTGTCGATGCGCTCGCCGCCGGGCCGCGAATCGATGCCGAAGCCGCCGCCGACGACGAGCTGCCCGACCGGGGCGCCTAGGGCGCGGGCCCGTTCGTAGGCGTCGAGGACGATCGGTAAGCTCGCGGCATACGGTTCGCCGTCGAAGATCTGCGAGCCGAGGTGGCTATGAATGCCGGCGAGGACCACGCCGTCGACGGCCAGCGTCGCCGCGATCGCGGCGTCGAGTTCGCCGAGCGGAAAACCGAACTTCGATTCTTCGCCCCCCGTGCGAACGTAGGCGTGCGTGTGGGCCTCGATGCCGGTATTGACGCGCAGCAAAACCCGCAGCGGCGCGCGCGCAAACTCGCTGCGTTCGGCGGCGAGCTCGGCGAGGCGACGCAATTCGTCGTGATGGTCCACGACGATGCGCTCGACGCGGCACTCGAGCGCCGCGCGTAATTCGGCGTCGGTTTTTCCGCAGCCGTGAAGGACCATGCGTTTTGCTGGAACGCCGGCGGCTTCGCCCGTAAGCAGTTCTCCGAGCGAGCACACGTCGAGGCCGAGGCGGCTTCCGGCGATGCGGCGCGCGAGCGCCACGAAGAGCAGCGCCTTGCCCGCGTAACAGACGTCGATGCCGAAGCTCGCGCCCGCGCGTTCGTAACGAGCGATATTCGCATCGAGCACGTCGCTGTCGATGACCAGCAGCGGCGTACCGTAAACGCCGGCGAGATCGGTCGCAGCGACGCCGCCCAATGCGAGCGCCTGGGCCGTGCTCGGAGCCGTCATAGCGCCCCGGGGGCGTCGTCGCCGCGGTAGAGACCCTTTTCGGCGATGTAGCGATAGACCGCCTCGGGCAGCAGATAGCGCACGCTTCCGCCGCGGGCCAGCTGCCGGCGCACGAGCGTTGCGGAGCCGTTGAGCGCGGGAAGATCGAGGACGTGCATCTTCGCGCGTTCGTGCGGCGCCAATAACGCGAGCATTCGATCGACGCGTTCGGGCGCGCGTTCGGCACGCGGCGCGATCGCGAACGCATCGAGATTCGCGAGGACGACGTCGAAGCGCTGCCACGGCGATTCGACGAGCGAATCGCCGCCGACGACGAAGGTCAGCTCGTCGGCACGGTACTTCGCGCGCACGCGCGGCATGAGATCGGCAGTGAATCCCGTCGCATCTTCGGCGAGATCGATTTCGTCGAGTGCGAAGTGCGGGTTGACGGCGAGCGCTCCGCGCAGCATCGCGAGGCGTTGCTCGATCGTCGCGATCGGCGGGACGCGATAGTGCGCCCCGCGGGTCGGCAGAAAGATCATGCGTTCGAGCCCGAGTTCGACGCGCGCCGCTTCGGCGACGAAGAGATGTGCGTTGTGTACGGGATCGAAGGTTCCGCCGAATAGGCCGACCTTCACGACGCGGTTGTGAGCGTTCTCGCAGTGGGAAGCGCCGCGTGGCGAGCGTGTGCGCCCGCACCGGCACCGGCGCGATACCCGACGTAAAACGCGATCGCGACGACGAGTGCGAGTGCGATGAAGAAGGCGGTGTAGAATTTTGTGGTTGCGGTCACGGTTCGCTCGGTTCGCTCGGCTCAAGAATAGTCGAACTCGAATTGCGCTATGCGGACCGTATCGCCCTCGCGAGCGCCCATTTCTTGGAGCCGCTTATCGACGCCCATCTTCGCCAGCACTTGCTCGAAGTGCGCGAGGCCTTCGTCGGTGTCGAAATCGGTCATCGCGGCGAGCCGTTCGATCCGGTCGCCCGAGACGACGTAGGTGCCGTCGGGGTCGATAGCGATCGTAAACGCTTCTTGCGGCGTGAGTATGAAACGGGGTGCATCGGGTGCGACGACTTCGGGGAGCGGCATCGCAGCGATCGTCCGATACGCCGCGAAGAGCAGCTCGCGAACGCCTTCACCCGTCGCCGACGAGATGCCGCGCACGCCGTCGACGCGCCCCTGCAATGCGACGAAGCGCTCGCGTGCATCGGGCAAGTCGAGTTTCGAGACGACGTTGAGCATCGGGCGTTCAAGTAAGCGAGGGTTCCAAAGGCGCAGCTCGTTTTCGATCGTCGCCTTGTCGGCAAGGATGTCGTCGACCTCGCGCGAGCCGTCCATCAGGTGGATTAGGACGCGCGTGCGCTCGATGTGGCGCAGGAACGTGTCGCCGAGCCCGGTTCCCTCGTGCGCGCCTTCGATGAGACCCGGCACGTCGACCATCACGAACGATTCCTCAGGGCCCAGGCGAACGACGCCGAGCTGCGGTTCGAGCGTCGTGAACGGGTAGTCCGCGATCTTCGGCCGCGCGGCGGAAGAGACCGACAGCAGCGTCGATTTGCCGGCATTGGGTAATCCGACCACGCCGCAATCCGCGATGAGTTTGAGTTCCAGACGCAGCGTGCACGTTTCGGCAGGTTCGCCTTTTTCGGCGAAGCGCGGTGCTTGCCGCGTGCTCGTCGCATAATTTTGGTTGCCCAGCCCTCCGCGGCCGCCGCGCGCGACCCGGATGCGTTCCCCCGAACGCGATAGATCGGCGATGACGAGCTCGCGGCCATCCTCTTCGATGCGGTAGACGAGCGTTCCGACCGGCACGGTCACGACGAGATCGTCCATGCTGCGGCCCGATTTATTGGACGTCGAACCCGGTTTACCGGCATCGGCAGAAAAGCTCTTCTTGTAGCGAAATTCGATGAGGGTGGAGAGTTCGGGGGATGCTTCGAGGATCACGTCGCCGCCGCGGCCGCCGTCGCCGCCCGCCGGGCCGCCCTTGGGAACGTACTTCTCGCGCCGCCACGCGATGATGCCGTCACCGCCGCGCCCGCCGCTCACGGCGATCGTTACTTCGTCGATGAATTGCATCAGCGTGCGCACGCGACGGCGGAAAAAGAAAAGAGCCCGGAGGCTCTCTGCGACGCCGAGACGCGCGAACGCCCGCTGCGTCTAAGGCAGTTACGCTTCGGCGATGACGTTGACGTGCTTGCGATTGCGCTTCTCCGAGAACGAGACTTTGCCCGCGACGAGCGCAAACAGGGTGTCGTCTTTGCCGATCCCGACGCCGAGCCCCGGGTAAAACTTCGTACCGCGTTGACGGACGATGATGTTTCCGGCCAGAACCAACTCGCCCCCGAAGCGCTTGATGCCCAGGCGCTGGGCGTTGGAATCGCGACCGTTGCGGGTCGAGCCGGCACCCTTTTTGGATGCGAAAAGCTGCAGATCGAACGTGAACATAGCGCGGCCGAGTATATCAGGGCGGCGGGTCGCGCGCAACCCGGCAGGCTTCCCTAGCGGCTCCGTCATACGCTTCGAAGGCTCTGGAGGCGGTCGCGATGGCTTCGTTCGAGGAGTCCGGCTTCGCACGTTCAGGGGCGAGAGCGTGCCGTACCGTTGCGGGCCTAACGTGCGCTGGGAGGCGGTCCCGGCGTGCGGCGCGGGCGTGGAGCGGCGCGATGCGCCGTTTCCGAGCGAGCCGCGTCCTGATAACGGAGAAGTAGTGGAAAAGAAACGGGTCGTCATCACGGGGATGGGCGCGGTCACGCCGCTGGGCAACACGCGCCATGAATTTTGGCGTCGTTTGATCGCGGGCGAGAGCGGCGTCGCAAAAGTCACGGCCTTCGATGCGGCGGCGGCCGGGCTCAAGGCGCAAATCGCAGCTGAAGTCAAAAATTTCGATGCGGACGCCCTCATCGGCCGCCGCGACGCGCGGCGCATGGACCGCTACGCACAATTCGCGTACGTGGCGGCGGCCGAAGCGATCGCCGATGCGAAGTTCCCCGACGACAAGGAACTGCTCGACGAAACCGGCGTCGTCGTGGCGAGCGGCATCGGCGGCATCATCACGATTCAGGATAACGTCACGAAAGCTCGAGCGCTCGGCACGGCGGGGCGCATCACGCCGTTTTTCATTCCGATGCTGATGAGCAACGCCGCGCCCGCGCAAATTTCGATGAAATACGGCTTCCGCGGCCCGATGTATGCCGTCTCGAGCGCGTGCGCGAGTTCCAACGACGCCTTCGGCGTCGCGTACGACATGATTCTCCACGGCAAAGCGCTGGCCATGATCACGGGCGGCTCCGAGGCGACGATCACCGATTGCGCGATGGGCGGCTTCGATTCGATGAAGGCGCTCTCGACCCGCAACGACGAGCCGACGCGCGCGAGTCGGCCTTTCGATCGAGACCGCGACGGTTTCGTGCTCGCCGAAGGTGCCGCGATCTTCGTGCTGGAGGAACTCGAACTCGCGAAGTCGCGCGGCGCGCGCATCTATGCCGAGCTGCTCGGCTACGGCGAATCGGCGGACGCTTACGATCTCGTCGCCGTCGATCCCAACGGCAGCGGCGTCGAGCTCGCCCTCAAGCGCTCGTTTACGTGCGCCGGCATTACGCCGGGCGACGTCGATTACGTCAACGCGCACGCGACGTCGACGCCGATCGGAGATCCCGCGGAATCTCAGGCGCTCGAACGCGTGATCGGCGCGAACGGTCACGCCTTCGCGGTCAGTTCGACCAAGAGCATGCACGGCCACGCGCTCGGCGCCGCGGGAGCGCTCGAAGGGGTCGCGACGACGCTCGCGATCTATAACGGCATCATTCCGCCGACGATCAACTACGAGAATCCCGATCCCGCGTGCACGCTCGACGTCGTGCCCAACGTCGCACGCAAAGCCGACGTCGGCATCGCGCTGTCGAGTTCGTTCGGTTTCGGCGGTCACAACAGCGTCGTCGTTTTCGGAAAGTACACGGCTTAAGCGATGGCCGGGGAGGCGCGCCGTCAGCGCATCCGAACGCTGATGGCGCTGGCCGGTGCTCGCGATGCCGACGTTGCGGCCTTCGACGCGGCGTTCTTTCACGTCAGCGCGGTGAAAGAAAACCTCGCGCCGCAATCCAACGAGCGGCTCGAGTTTCTCGGCGATGCGGTGCTTGGTTTCAGCGTCGCGCGCTCGCTCTACGAGCGCTACGGCGATGCGGCCGAAGGAGAACTGGCGCTGCGAAAGTCCTCGCTCGTCTCGGATTCCGCGCTCGCCGCGACCGCGGAACGCTTGGGCTTCGAAGCGCTGCTGCTGCTGGGAGCGGGACATGCGAGCGAATCGGCCGCGCGGCGCCGGTCCGCGCTTGCCGACGCCTTCGAAGCGTTTCTCGCGGTGCTCCACCGCGCGTGCGGAATGGACGTCGTCGACGCGTTTCTCTCGCGCGAGCACGTCGCGCCGCGCGAAGCGCTCGGGACGGTCATCGACGATCCCAAAACCATCCTGCAAGAATGGACGCAGCGGCACTTCAAAACCGTGCCCGCCTACACCGATCGCTTCGACGGACCCGATCACGAACGCACGTTTTACGCCGAAGTCATCGTCGATGGGGACCTGCGCGCCGCCGGCAACGGTCCCTCGAAACGAGCCGCGCAGCGTGCGGCGGCGGCGCACGCGTTGATTCTGTTGGCCGAACGTCACGACGACGTCGCGCCAAAAGCGCTAACTCTTGCGGTCGACGACGTGGGCGCGGTGCCCGCGGCTACGTCGAAAAAGACGCGCGTCCGCCGCGCTCCCGGCAGCGGCGAAGCGCCACGCCGGGGCGCGTCGAAACGCCCGCATACGTGAAATTACAATCGCTTCGCATCTTCGGTTTCAAGACGTTCGCCGAACAAACCGGTTTCGCGTTCGAACCGGGGATCACGGCCCTCGTCGGACCTAACGGATCGGGCAAATCCAATCTCGTGGATGCGATCCGCTGGGTGCTGGGCGAACAGAGTACGAAATCGCTGCGCTCGACGAAGACCGAAGACGTCATCTTTGCGGGCAACGAGCGGCGCAAACCCTTGGGTATGGCCGAGGTCGCGCTAACGTTCGATAACGCCGACGGAGCGCTGAAGATCGACGCGCGCGAAGTGCAGATCACGCGTCGCGCCTATCGCGCGGGCGAGAGCGAATTTTTCATCAACCGCCAGAGCGTGCGCTTGCGCGACGTGATCGAACTCTTGATGGGGACGGGCCTCGGGCCGGGATCGTACGCGATCGTTTCGCAAGGCCAGATCGACGCGATTCTCGCGGCGAAGCCGTCGGACCGGCGCAGTCTTTTCGAAGAGACGGCCGGCATCAACAAGTTCCTCGCGCGCAAGAACGAATCGTTGCGCCGCCTGGAACAAACCGAACAAAACGGCATCCGTACGAACGATCTCTTGCAAGAGATCACGGCGCGCGTCCCGGAACTTGAAACGCAAGCCCGCCGCGCGAGGCGCTATCGCAAAGCTTCGGCGCGGCTGCGCGATCTCGAAATTCTGTCGTACGTGCGCGCGAGCGCGGCGCGACGCATCGAACGCGAGACGCTGCAGGCGAAGCTCGCGGGCCTGGAAGTCGAGCGTTCCGGCTGGGCGCAGAAAGCGGTGACGGGCGATGCCGAACTCGCGGCCATGCGAACGCGGCTCAATACGCGCGAGCGCGCACTCGAGGCGCTCCGCGTCGAAGCGACGCGGGCGCGCGCCGAACTCGCCGAACTCGAGTCGCAGCGCGCGGCGATGAATGCCCGGCGCGGAGCGCTCGCCGCGCAATCGTCGCAGATCACGGACGACCGCGAACGGGCTGAAGCGGAGCAGGCGGAATTGCGCGCTACCGTCGCCGCACTCGACGCCGACGTCGTTCCGTTGACTGCCGAACGCGAGCGTCACCGCGAGCGCGAGCAGCGAGCGCAGGAAGCGCTGTCCGTCGCGCGCGCCGCGCTCGACAAAATTTTTGCGGCCTTACGCGAGAGCGAAGCCGCCGCCGGGGCCGCTGCGACGAGCGAAGCGGAACGTCGCGCGCAACTCAGCGCGACCCGTGCCGATTACGAACGCGTCGAACGTGAAGCGTTCGCGCTGCGCGATGAGGCCACGAAAAAAAGCGAACGCGTCGCCGCGCAAGCGCGCGATGCGGAGCGCGCGCGCGCAGATCTGGCGGGCCTCGACGCACGCGCCGGAGCGGCGGGCGCAGCCGCTGCGGCTGCGGACGCGCGGTTCGCGCGCGCGCAGGAGACGCTTGCCGACGGGCAAGCCGCCTACCGCGCGGCGACGAGCGAACTCGCCAGCACCGAAGCGCGCCTGCACACGATCGAAGAGCTCGAGGCCAATCTCGAGGGCCACGTGCCGGGAACCCGGGCCGTGCTCGAGGCCCATAAACGCGGCGAATTCGGCGGCATCCACGGCGTCGTTTCCAATCTCGTTCGCGTCGACGAGCAGTACGCGCGCGCGCTCGACGTCGCGTTCGGCGGCTCCCTTTCCAACATCGTCACGCAGACGGCCGAAGATGCCGAACGGGCGATCGCGTACTTGCGGGCGCGGGAACTCGGCCGCGCGACCTTCTTACCGCTCGATACGCTCAGCGCGCGCGCCGGACGTGACCCGCGCGACGCACCGCGCGGGCCCGGCGTCATCGGCTACGCGCACGAGCTCGCCCGCCCGACGAAGCCGCTGTACGCGGGCATCGTGTCGTTCCTAATCGGCCGCATACTGGTCGTCGAATCGCTCGAGGTCGGCGTGCGGCTCGTGCGCGGCGAGGGTTTCCGCGACGCCATCGTGACGCTCGACGGCGATGAAATTCGCGGCGGCGGCGCGATGACGGGCGGCCGTTATAAACGCGAGCGTTCCATTCTATCGCGCCGGGCGCAAGCGCGGACGCTCTCCGAAGCCTTGCCGGGCTTGCGCGCCCGGCTCGAGGCAACGCAGGCGGCGTCGGTCGCGGCGAGTGACGAGAGCGCGCTCGCGGCGCGCGCCCGCGACGACGCCGGGCGCGTCGCGCGCGATCTGGCGGTGGCGCTACGCGACGCGCACGCTCGCGTCGAAACCCTCGACGCCGAACGGGCCCGGCTCGAGCGCGAAATCGCGACCATGCTCGCGCGCGCGGTCGAACGCGATGGCGAGAACGCGAGCGCACGCCGACGGCTCGCCGTCCTCGATCGACCGAGCGTCGATCCGTCGACGGCGCTTGCCGAACGCACGCGTTTGGAGACGTCGCTCGGGCAAGCACGCGAGACGATCGCCCGCGCGCAAGCGGCGGAACGCGCGATCGCAGCCGACATCGCGGCAGCGCGCGAAGCCGTCGCATCCCTACTCGCACGGCGCGATGGCGCTCGTGGCCGTTTGGGCTTGCTCGACGCCGATCGCGAGCGTGCCGCAGCGGCACGCGAAGCCATGAATGCGGAGCTCGCGACGTTGAGCGACCGCCTCGCCGCTGCCGACGCGACGTTGCTGCAGGGGCGCGCGGCGGCCGACGACGTCGATGCTCGCGATGCCGCGGCGCGCGGCGAGCGCGACGCGGCACTCGCGCTTTCCCACGCTCTGGAATCCGACCTTCGCCTCGCGCAGAACGCGGAGCGCGAAGCGAACGCCGCGAGCGAAGGCGGCCGCTTGCGCGTCGCCGAGATCGATGCCGAACTCGGCATGCTCGCCGCGCAGTTCGCGCAGAACCCCGCGACGGCGCAGGAATGCGACGATGTGGAAGCGCGCTACGCGAGCGAGAGCGGCGATGTTACCGCGGAAATCGCGCGCCTGCGCGACGAACTCGCGCGTTTGCAAAACGTCAACCTCAATGCGGAAGCCGAGATCGAAGAACTTGCGGAGCGCGAGCGATTCTTGCGCGAGCAATTGGACGATCTTTCGCGCGCGCGCGAGACGCTGCTCGCCTCGATTTCCGAGATCGAAGCGCAATCGCAACAACAATTCAACGAGACGTTCGGGCTCGTCAAAACGGCATTCGAAAACGTGTACGAGCAACTCTTTCCCGGCGGTCAGGCGAAGATGTGGCAGACCGATCCGGCACTCGCGGAGACCGGTATCGAAGTTTCTGTGCAGCCGCCCGGCAAGAAGATGATGCCGCTCGCTACGCTTTCCGGCGGCGAGCGCGCGATGGCCGCGTCCGCCCTGATCTTCGCATTAATCCGCGTAAAGCCGTCGCCGTTCTATCTGCTCGACGAAGTCGATGCCGCGCTCGACGATGCCAACGTCGAGCGTTTTTCGGAGCTCGTGCGCGAAGTCGGCACGAGCGCGCAGCTGCTCATCGTCACGCACAACAAGAAGACGATGGAGCTCGCGCAACGCATGTACGGCGTGACGATGGCCGAGCCCGGGATATCGTCCGTCATCTCGGCCGACCTCATGCCGGCGGCAGCCGTTCCCGAACTCGCCCAGGAGGCCATCCTTGCCGGTTAACGCCGCCGCGCTTTTCTCGGTGTACGATCGCACCGGCGTCGTCGAGCTCGCGCGCGAACTCGAAGAGCGCGGCATGCCGATTTACGCGACCGGCGGCACGCGCGCACATCTCGTCGAGAACGGGGTCGCCGCGCGCGACGTCGGCGAACTTACGGGATTTCCGTCGCTCTTCGACGGGCGCGTCAAGACGCTGCATCCGCGCGTCTTCGGCGGGATCCTGGCGGACCGCGAAAATCCGGCGCACGTCGCCGAAGCGCGAGAACACGGCGTTCCGGCGATTTCCATCGTCGTCGTCAACCTCTATCCGTTCGAAGCGACCGTGGCGCGCGACGGCGCGACGCTCGAAGAAGCGATCGAGCAGATCGATATCGGCGGCGTCGCGCTGATCCGCGCGGCTGCGAAGAATTTCGCACACGTGACCGTGCTCGTGGACCCCGATCAATACGACGTCATCGGACGCGGCGACCCCGACGCCGTCGACGGCGCGACGCGACGCCGTCTCGCCACGCGTGCTTTCGAACGCACGGCAGAATACGATTCCTCGATCGCACGGTATCTAGAAGCGGGTCTCCTCGCGCGAGAGTTACCGGGTTCGCTCGCGCTCACGATTCCGCTCGCCACGCCGTTGCGATACGGCGAAAATCCGCAGTCGCGAGCGGCCTTCTATCTCGCGCGTACCGAAGCGCTGCCCGAGCAGCTCGGCGGTAAAGCGCTTTCGTATAACAACCTCCTGGATCTCGACGCGACGTTGCGGCTGCTGGTACGCGAAGTGCCGGAGGCGCAGACGGGCGTCGTGCGCGCCGCCATCGTCAAGCACACCGTGCCGTGCGGCGTTGCGGAACGCCCGGAACCGCTCGCCGCCGTCGCGGCGGCGCTCGGAACGGACCCGGTCTCGGCGTACGGCGGCATCATCGCTCTCGATGGAAACGTCGATCTCGCGACGGCGGAGGCGCTCGTCGAATTCTTTCTCGAAATCGTCGCAGCACCATCGTTCGACGACGACGCGCTCGCCCGCTTGCGGCGCAAGAAGAATTTGCGCATCATCCGCTACGATACGCGTTTACCCGAACGGTTGGCGCGCGAATTACGCGTGCGCAGCGCGCTCGGCGGCGTGCTCGCCGAGGACGACGATCCGGACGCCGCAGCCGAAACGTGGCGCGTCGTTTCCAGACGCGAGCCGAGCGCCCACGAGTGGCGCGATCTGCGCTTCGCTTGGGATGTCGTGCGACACGTCAAGTCCAACGGCGTCGTCGTCGTGCGCGACGGCATCACGCGCGGCATCTGTGCCGGCCAAACCAATCGCGTCAGCGCCGTCCGCATAGCGAGCGAACGCGCAGCGGGATTCGCGACCGGTGCCGCCTGTGCGAGCGACGGTTTTTTCCCGTTCGCCGATGGACTGGAAGCGGCGGCCGATGCCGGCTGCAGTGCCGTCATCGCGCCGGAAGGCTCAATACGCGACGCCGAAGTCGTTGCGGCCGCCGACGCGCGCGACATCGCGCTAGTCTTTTCGACGCACCGCTACTTCTTACACTAGCGGCGTTATTTCGCACCCCAGTAAGCGTTTTGGGCGGCATTTGCATCCGCCGCGGCGTCGAGAACCAATGCGATCTCTTCGACGCGCGGGTGCGTGCCCAAGCGAGCGCGCAGCGAACGCCACGTGGCCAACACCTTGACGACGTAGCGCGGTGTCTCGCCGCGACGTGGAATGCCGTAGTGCCGCACGGCGTTGGGTCCGGCGTTGTAGCTTGCGATCGCCTGCCGCATCGCATTACGCGACGATTTGAAGAGGCCGAGCAATTGGTGGAGATAATCGGTGACGCCGCGCAAGTTACTACCCGGCGAACGCGGGTCGATCCCGAGATCGCGGGCGGTGCCGGGTAAGAATTGCCCGAGTCCGCGCGCGCCGCTCGATGAAACGGCGCGAGCGTTCCAGTGCGATTCTACGGTGACGACGGCCATCACAAGATTTGGGTCGACACCGAGGCGGTGAGCGTTCGAAAGCAACGCCCGTGCATACTGGCGGCTCAGTGGTTCTCGAACGTTCGGGTTGATCGATCGAATGGCATCGGCGTAAGCTGGCTCGAAGACGTTCGCGGTTTCGGTCGACTGCGCGCGGCACGGGGTCGCAACGGCGAGAACGATAACGAAAGCGAGCGCCGCTCGAATCCATCGGGCGGTGCAGGGCATGATCGTCGCCTTCGCATTGCGAGGCGCCGCCCCTCTCGTTACACGTTACGTCATACGTTTACGTCGGTTAGTCAACGCCTTTACAATTGTCGAGGGCTCGGTTTGTTGCTAAGCGAGCGTTCGCCGGCATTCGCCGAGGTCGAACGGGTGGCCCCAGTTCGCTCTGGAACGTTTGCGGCTCGTTGCGTGCGAGCCGAATCGGTGCGCATAGCGGCATGCGGTTGCTCGTGTGCGGTCGCGGCGGGCAACGCGTTTAGCTGCTGCGCGCGCGGCACGGCGAGCGTCGTCGGTTCAGGTCCGCCGCTGCCGGCCGCTCTATCGCGAATCGTTTTGGGCGCCGCGGAGACGGGACGCCGTCCGAAGCGATCCCACGGCGAAACGGGCGAAACGGGCGAAACGATTTCGACGGGATGCTCGCCGCCGACGATCGGCCGTTTCACGTCGGTCCGCTCGACCGGCGGCCGTGGTACGACACGTGGCGCGACGATGGCCGCCGGCGGTGCGGCGACCGCGCCTGCGCGCATCTCGGCCTGTTGGAGCGGGAACGGGTGCGGCTCGGCCTGCGGCGGCGAGGAGCGCGCGAAGTGCTCGCCGACAATCGGCTTCGCCGGCACTGCGCCGGGGTGTGGTGCATAGCGCAGGTTATCCGCCGTCGGCACGATCGGCACGATCCCGCGCACCGGCATCGCCTTCACGAGAATCGCAGGTGCGACGCTCGTGGCTTTCGCAAAATTGCCGTTAGCGAACGCGCGCCGCTCGACGGCGACCGCGCCGCCCGGCGCCGTGCTGTTGTGGTAAATCGTAAAGACGTTTCCGCGGTATGCCGGCGGAGCGGGCGCGGGGTTAACGACGGTCACGTTCGTCACGTTGGTAATGTTGTTCACGACGGTCGTCCCGCCGTAGCGACCGTACCACGGCGCGAACGTTTCGTATGGCGCGAGCGGCACCCAGCCGATATTGCCGAAACCAAAACTCGTACCGCCGCCTCCGCCGAACGAGAAGAATGCGACGACTGCGGGCCGGTAGACCGACGGTTGAGCCAGCGCGTACGCGCCGGGGTACCAGCACCAGCCGGGGCCCGCGGCGTAGAACCAATTTCCATAGTGGTACGGCGCCCAGCCCCACGGTTCGGCGGCGACCCACGTCCAGCCGTAATACGGTTCCCACACGAAGCGGCCGTCGTGGTAGGGAGCCCACGACCGGCCTTCGTACGGCGACCACACGCGGCCGTAGCGCGGATCTTGGATCCAGCGTCCGTACGCGTCGAGATCGCCCGAGCCGACCATGCCGTCATCGAGGAAGGCGTCGTTCGCGCGGGCCAGCACGCGATCGCGGCCGTCGTTCCAACGATCGAAGTCGTCGTTGCCCGCGGCTACGACCGTGCGCACCTCCGCGTCGCCGGCGGCACCGCCGATGAAAAGCGCGGCGTCGGCGTCGACGTGCCGCGTCCCCGTGTCGAGCACGACGTCGGCCCGGCCGCTGCGAACCGTGACGGTCGTTGCGCCGTCCCCGGCGACGGTAACGCGGTAGCGGCCGCTTTCGGTCGGCCGAACCGTCGCGCGCGGCGTTTCGATTTCGGGGTGCGCGCGGAGCGTCTGCACGATCTTCAGTTCGACCGTCCCTGCGGCCACTTGCACCCGGTGGTGCTCGTCGTCGAGAGCGGCGAAACGGAGGTGCGTGGCCGCAGCGACGCGTAGCGCGGTGGCGAACCCAAATTGCACTTCCGCGCGCGCGTCGTCGCGCGTCTCCACGTAGTCGCCGACGCTCACGGGCGCGTTGATCGTCGCCAGCACCGTGTCGCCGGAATCCGCCCGCCGTACCTCCACCGTGCCGCGTAGGAGACTCAGCCGAGCGACGTCGGGCTGGTCCGTCGCCGCGCGTGCGGAGGACGCGGCAAACGTCGCGAGACCGGTCGCCAGCAACGCCGCAAGACCGATGTGTGAAAGAAACATGCGCGCGACCTCATTGCGACCCGGAGCGTACTCCATTATAACGTCTCGCACGGCGAGCCGGTGCGCCGCCGGTCCGATTTTAAGCAAACTCTTCGATAAGCTACGAGGTAACGCTGCGGTCGCTCGGAAGCGACAGCGTATGGCACGTTTCTTACATACGTCGATCTTCGTAAACGATATGGCGGCGTCGATCGAGTTCTATACGGAAAAACTCGGGCTCGCGCTGCTCGATGGCCCGTTGCATTTTCCCGGAAATGCCGATATGGCGTTCGTCGGTGCGGATTGGAATTCGTACGTCGAATTAGTCTACGATCTCGAGGCGCATCCGCCGTACGAACTCGGTAATCGCTATGAACATCTGGCGCTCGAGGTCGAAGGCGATCTTCACGAATACGTCGCAGGTCTGGCCGCCAAAGGCGTTAAGGTGCTGACGCAGCCGAAGAAATCTCCCGGCGGCTCGCGGTCCATCGCGTTCGTCGAAGATCCCAACGGCATTCCCGTTGAGTTGCTCGAGCCGCGCACCAGCGCCGCCGCCTAGGACGCGGCGCCGGATCTATGTCGACCTTAGCGGTATGCGAAGGGGTCGGCGGGCGGCGGCAGCGGCCGGACTGACGCGACGTGCAAAACGTAGGCGCCGCCGGGATCGAGCGCGAGCGTACCGTTCACTTCGTACCACGTCCCGGCGGCGCCCGGCAACGGGCGGTCCAGGCGCACCGCTCGGCGCCTCCGCGTCGGCTCGACAGCAGGTGATCGTATACCGGACGAGCGTCGCTTGGCGCTGCCCCGCATCGTGCCGAGCGAGAGCGCCCGTGAAACGCAGCGGCTCGCCGGCATACGGCTCGTCGAGCGTCGTTTGCACTGGCGCTCGATCTGGAAGCGGCGAGCCGGCGACCGTCGCCGCGACGAGCAGCGCCGGAATCGCCGCGGAGCAACGGGCCGCCGTTCGAGCGCGCGGACGCACCGCAGGAGGGCCGCAACCAGCGCCGCTCCGCCGAGCGGTACGATGAAACGTGGATTGATAAAGCCGCTGGGGCCGTGGTAAGCGAGCAGCGCGCACGCCAGCGCCAGCAACGCATAGCCGGAGCGCCCGCTGCGGAGCGCGCGGGCAGGCGGGCGGTATCTCCGTGACACGATTCCGGCGGTCAATAGGATGCCGACGCTCGCCGCCGGTGCGACGCTGCGCAAGCCCGCCGCGATCGCGACGGCCCCGGTCGCGCATGGTGTTAACCAGCCCAGGAGCGCTCCGCCGACGAAGCCGGCGAATATCGCTGCGACCGGCGGCAGAACGCCCGGCGGAAGCGCTCGTAAGCTTTCGGCTACGAGCGCCCCCGCGAATGCTTGCGGGGCGAGCCCCGCGAGTTCGCGCAGGGGATCCGGCGCATCTGTAAGCGGTGCCGTCGGGGCGCCCTTCGCCGCGCCATCCGGCCGTTCGCGGCGACCGTGCGGTCCGTTGCGGGCGATGAGACGGAGTACGGCCGCCGCTGCGGCCCGCAGGAGCGCGACCGCCGGCCCGAATGCGAACCAGCACAGGCCGGCGGCGGGAAGCGAAAGAGCGCCCGGGCCGAGCGGTTCGCAGCCGCACCCGAGGACGCCGAAGGCCCGGGCAACCCGGCCGCGCGGCAGCAGCGCCGCGGCAAGGACAAACGGGGTAGCTTCGACGAGAGTACCGGCGCTCGCGGCGAGCGCGGCCTGTCGGACCGCGGGTGGAACGAGCGCGCAGATGACGACGACCGCGATCCACGGCGCGAGCGGCTGGCGGGGTCGAGGCATTTTGGTCACTCGCAGCCGAAGAAGGACGAAATGGAAAAGATCGCCGCCCCGCGAGGAACGGCAGACCTCTATCCCCCCGAGAGCGCTCGTTGGCAAGCCCTCGAGGCGCGCGCGCGCGCCATCGCGCACCGTTTCGGGTACGGTGAAGTCCGGACGCCGATGTTTGAATCGACGGACCTCTTCGTGCGCGGCGTCGGCGAGGCGACCGATATCGTGGAAAAAGAGATGTACACGTTCGTCGACAAGGGCGGCCGTTCGCTGACGCTGCGGCCGGAATGGACGGCTCCCGTCGTACGGGCCGTGCTCGAGCATCAGCTCCTCGCACAGGGACCGCAGCGGCTTTTTTACGTCGGCCCGATGTTCCGCTACGAACGCCCGCAGGCCGGCCGCTATCGCCAAGCCCATCAATTCGGCGTCGAGTGCTTCGGCTTCGCGGGCCCCGAAGCCGACGTCGAAACGATCTCGCTCGCCCACGAAGTGTTACGTTCGTTCGGCCTCATGGTGCGGGCCCGCATCAATTCCATCGGCGACGACGCCTGCCGCCCGCGTTATCGCGAAGCGCTCTACGCGCATTTGGCGCCGCATCGCGACGCGCTTTCGGCCGATTCGCAGCGGCGTCTGGAGCGTAACCCGTTGCGTATTCTCGATAGTAAAGCGGCCGAAGATCGCGCTTTAGTTGCGACCGCGCCGACGATGCTCGACGTGCTTTGCGGACCGTGCGCCGAGCACTTCTCACGCGTGCGCGAGCTGCTCGATGCCGCTGAGATTCCCTACGTCGTGGATACGTCGATCGTGCGCGGACTCGACTACTACACGCGCACGGTCTTCGAATTCGTCTCCGAAGAACTCGGTGCGCAAGCGACCGTGTGTGCGGGCGGCCGATACGATAATCTTGTCGCGTCGCTCGGCGGTCCGCCGACGCCGGGCGTCGGCTTCGCGTTCGGAATGGAACGCTTCTTGATGATCTTAGCGAAACGCGGAGCGGACGTGCCGCCAGAGCGTGCGGGCATCGCGGTCGTCGCACTCGGCGAAGCCGCTCGAACGCGGCTCGTGCCGCTGGTCGCGGCGTTGCGTCGCACGAGCGACGACGTCGCCATCACGATCGATTACGGCGACGGGAAGATCGCGGCGCAATTTAAGAAAGCGGATCGCGCACACGCGCGCGCGGCGATTATCGTCGGTGACGATGAAGTCGCCAGCGCCACGCTCGTCGTTCGCGATCTCGCTTCGCGTGCCCAGGAAGCGCTGCCGTCGGCAACGACCGACGCCGCGACGGCCGCGGCGATCCTCGACTGGTATCGTGCCTTGCCGCACGCGGCGGTCGCGGCCGCATGAACGATCCCGCTGCGATGACCGAACGCGAAGCGCTCGACGCGTTGTTCGACATCGTCCGCGAGCACGATCTCGACGCTCTGACGGTTCGCGTCGGCGAAGCGACGTACGAATTGGTCGCTCGGCCCGAGCGGCCGGCGCACGTCGCGGGCACGCTCGGCGCGGAGCCCGCGTCCGCGCCATACGCGGCAGCGCCGCCGGCCCCAGCGAGCGCCGCGGCGCCGGTCGCAGCCGCGCATACAAAAAAGATTGCGGCGCCGATCATCGGCGTATTCTACCGTTCGCCGGCGCCGGGCACCGAGGCGTTCGTCGACGTCGGCGATCGCGTCGACGTCGGACAGCCTCTGTGCATTCTCGAAGCGATGAAGTTGATGAACGAAATTACGAGCGACTACGCGGGTATCGTCCGCCGGATCTTACCGGAGAACGGCGCTCTCGTGTCCCTGGGCGAGGAGATGTTTTGGATCGAACCGTAGCGCCGCCGCCGGCCCGCGAGCCCCGTGCGTTTCGCGAAATGCTCGAAGATCGTCGGGGCCTGCTCGATGCCGACCGTTACGAAGACGTGGTGGAGCGGATCGCGGGGACGCTGATCGCAGCGTTTCGCGCCGGCCGCAAAGTCCTCTGGTGTGGCAACGGCGGCAGCGCCGCGGATGCGCAGCATCTGGCCGCCGAGTTTTCCGGGCGCTTCCTGCGCGAGCGCCGCGGCTACCCGTCCGAGGCGTTGTCCGTCAATTCATCCGCGGTCACCGCCATCGCCAACGATTACGGGTACGAGCGCGTCTTCGCGCGCCAAGTCGAAGCGTTCGCCGTTGCCGGGGACGTCGTCGTCGGCCTATCGACCAGCGGTAATTCTTCCAACGTCGTGCTGGCGCTCGAAGAAGCGAAGAAACTGGGTGCGACGACGATCGCTTTTAGCGGAAACGGCGGTGGCGCGTTACGCGCGGTCGCCGACATCAATCTGATCGGTCCCGACGGCTATTCTGCACTCGTGCAGGAAGTGCATATCACGCTCGGTCATATCGTGTGCGATCTCGTCGAGCAGGCGCTCGTGGCCGGTGTCTGACTTCGCGCGCGTGCCGCGCGCAGCGGCCCTGGCCGTGGTGCTGTGGGCCGGTAGTGTCGGTGCGAACGCGGCGCCGGCGAAACCCCGCGGCGCTTCGTTCGCCGGGTGCGTCCCCAAACTCGTCGGCGTTCGTTCCCATGGGTACGCTTCACAATACGTGACCAAGGGACCGTACGCGTACGGTGAATGGCGCGCGAGCGGCTACGTCGGTCAATCGCTTTGGAAGCGCAGCGGTACGTTGTGGTGCAAGGTACAGACGGGCGTGTCGATACTCGATCGGCGCGCGCTGATCGCTTATGGCATTCCGGCGCCCGTAGCGAAGCGACTGCTCGCCGCGATGCATAACACGCACCGAGTCGCGCCGCCGGTCCGTAAGCCGCCGGTCCGAAAGAAAAATCTCCGCCCGACGCATCCCGCGTCGCGGCATTAGCGTGGCGCTGCGGCCCGCGGCGTTTTTGGACCGCGACGGAACGTTGATGGTGGATACCGGCTACGTCGGCGACCCCCGGCGAGTCGAAGTCCTGGAAGGCGTTGCCGAAGCGCTCGTCGCGCTCGGTGACGCCGGGTACGAGCGAATCGTCGTAACCAATCAGTCGGGCGTCGCGCGCGGCTTTTTCGGCGAACCCGACGTCGAACGCGTCCACCGTGCCCTCGTGGACGAGCTCGCCGTGCGCGGCGCGACGATCGACGCATTTTACTATTGCGCGCATCTCGTCGGCTGCGATTGTCGCAAGCCCGAGATCGGCCTCATTCGGCGCGCGGCCGCAGAGCGGCACATCGACCTCTCGCGCAGCGTCGTCTTCGGCGATCGCGCGAGCGATATCGCGCTCGCGCAGAATGCCGAATTGCCCGGTATTCTCGTCAACGAAGCGCCGGGGTACGATGGGCCGCCGCCGCTCTATCGCGCGCGGACGCTGCTCGATGGCGCGCGGTTTTTTTTGGATCACGTTCGTGCGTGAGGGGCTCGCGGTCACGAGCGCGCGCGAACTCTTCGCGCGCATGCGCGATAAGCGGGTACTCGTCGTCGGCGACGTGATGGTCGACGAATGGGTCTGGGGGCGCGTCTCGCGGATCTCCCCTGAGGCACCGGTGCCCGTGGTCGCAGTGGACGATCACTCGTTTACGCTCGGCGGCGCGGGCAACGTCGCGAGTAACTTGCGGGCGATCGGCGCGCGCGTCTCGTTTGCGGGCGCGGTCGGCGACGACGCCGAGGGACGGCGCGTGCTGGAATTGCTCGACGCGCAAGGCGTCGAGCGCAGCGCCGTCATCGCACTCGACGACCGGCCGACGACGCGCAAGACGCGGATCGTCGCCCACAATCAGCAAGTCGTTCGGGCCGATTGGGAATCTGCCGAACCGCTCGGGGCGAGCGATCGCGCGCGCATGTGTGCGCTCGTCGCGAAGCTCGCGCGCGAGCACGACGCCGTCGTCCTTTCCGATTACGCGAAGGGGCTCTTCTCGCGCGACTTGGTCGAAGCGGCCGGCGTCGCGGCCGTCGTAACGGCGGATCCGAAACCGAAGAACATCGATCTTTTCGCTGGCGTCACGTGCGTTGCGCCCAACGCCGTGGAAGCGGCCGGGGCGTCCGGCATCGCGATTAGGGACGACGCGTCGCTCGAACGCGTCGGTACGCATCTGCTCGAACGGCTGGGTTGCCGGTACGTCGTCGTGACGCGCGGCGAGCGCGGCATGGCGCTCTTCGGCGCCGACGGCGAACGCATGCTCATTCCCTCGGTCGCGCGCACGGTTTTCGACGTTAGCGGTGCGGGCGATACGGTGATTGCGGTCCTCACCTCCGCGCTCGCCGCGGGTGCGCCGATCGCCCTGGCGATGCAGCTCGCAAACTTTGCAGCGGGTGCCGTCGTCGAGAAGCTCGGCACCGCGACGGCCTCGCCCCAGGAAATTGTCGCGCTCGTCGGCGAGGACGACGGGGGCGGCAAGGATCGCCGTGCGTGAGGTGACGGCACCGGTGTTCGACCTCGACGATGCGCTGCGCTTTCGCGAAGCGTTGCGCGCGCGCGGCAAACGCGTCGTCTTTACCAACGGCGTCTTCGATATCGTTCACGCCGGCCACGTCGCCTATCTCGCCTGGGCGCGCGACCAAGGCGATGCGCTCGTGCTCGGGCTCAACACCGACGCGTCGGTGCGGGCGCTCAAAGGCCCGGAACGCCCGCTGCTTCCCTTTGCGGATCGCGCCGCCGTCGTCGCCGCGTTGCGCAGCGTCGATGCGGTCGTCGGCTTCTCGGAGCGAACGCCCGAAGTGATCCTGGAGGCGTTACGGCCCGACGTGCACGTCAAGAGCGCGCAGTATCGCATAGAAGATCTGCCCGAACGAATCGTCGTCTTGCAGCACGGCGGTGAGATCCGCCTGGCGCCGCATCTCGCCGGGAAAAGCACGACCGATATCGTCGCTGAGATCCGCCGCCGCTACGGAAGTTAGCGTGCGCATCGCGATCACGAGTAACGGCCCCGGCGAATTTTCCGGCTGGGTGCGCCCGCTGGTTACGGCCCTGTACGAAGCGTCGCGCGACGTCGAGGTAACGCTCTTCTTCGTGCCCGACGATTACGCAACCGGCCGGGAATCGGCGCTCGCCGCGCGACTCTTCCCGCGCGCCGTCGTCGTCGCGCCGGCGGCGTACGTCCGCTTCGCTCTGGGCCGGCGAAGTGCCGTTATCCCCGATCGCGCGGACGTCGTGCAGTATCTCGGCGGCGATCTCATGCATGCGGCGCGCGTGCGCGCGCGGTTGGGCGGTAAAGCGTGCGCGTACAAATTCGCGCGCGCGCGCGACGCAAAACACATCGCGCGCGCGTTCGCTCTCGACGAGCGCAACGCCGCGGAGCTGGCGCGCTCGCGGATCGCGCGCGAGCGGATCGAAGTCGTCGGCAACCTCGCAATCGACGGCGCGCTCGGCGAAGCCGCGGGCGCCTACCCGCGGGCCGCCGGCGATTTCGAACTGCCGCCGCAGGGCGTGCTCTTCATGCCGGGGACGCGCCGTCATGAAGTAGCCAATCTGGTCCCGCAGTTTCTCGCAGCGGCGTTGCACCTGCGCGAACGGCGGCCCGACCTCACGGCCGCCTTCGCAATCTCACCCTATACCGACGAAGCGGAACTCGCGGCGGCACTCGCTGCCGGCGGCCATCGCAACGCGTGGGGCGCGCGGGGCCGCGTCGTCACGGGCGACGACGGGAGCCTCACGCTTACGAATCTCGACGGTTCCGTAACGTTTCCGGTCGTGCGCGATGCGATGCGGCATGCGTCGCGTGCGCGGCTCGCCGTCACGCTGCCCGGCACGAAGTGTATCGAACTCGCGGCACTCGGCGTGCCGACGCTCGTGTGCGTGCCGCTCAACGCGCCCGAGGTCGTCGTCATCAACGGTCCGCTGCAGTATCTCGATCGGCTGCCCGTCGTCGGCCGCGCGCTCAAACGCGCGATCGTGATCGGCGTCGACGCACGCTTTCCGTTCACGGCGCAACCGAATATCGATACGGGCGAGATGCTGATGCCCGAGTTACGCGGTACGCTGATGCCTGGAGAGATCGCGCGCCGCGTCGCCGCATACGCGGACGACGCGGCGGCGCGTGCGGCGGCGTCGCAACGCCTGCGGGAACTCTATGCAGCGCACGCCGGTGCCGCTCGGCGTATGGCGCATTCGCTGCTGGCGTGCGCCGCCGCCTGACGCAGATGACGTTTTCGATCGTCATCGCGACCAAGGACCGGTCGGGCTTCATCGCCGCCGCGCTCGCATCGCTCGCAACACAGCGTGACGCGCCGGTCTTCGAGGTCGTTATCGTCGATAACGGGTCGCAGGACGATACGGCCGAGCTCGTGCGCGGGCTGACGTCCACCGCGCGGTATCCGGTGCGGTACGTTTATTGCGGCGAGCCCAATCGCGCGAAGGCTCGCAACGCCGGAATCTCGGTCGCGACCGGCGAGATCGTCGCCTTCGTCGACGACGACGTCGTGCTTCCCGAGCGCTTTCTATTCGCGCACGCGAGCGCCCACGCGCGGTTTCGCAACGCCGCCGTCTCGGGCCCGATCCTCAACGTCCCGCACGCGGCCGCGCGCGCGCGTCCCGGCCTCGGGCACTATTCGGGTGCGTTCTTCTGCACGTGTAACGTCTCGGTCGGGCGGGCTGCGCTCGAAGCCGTCGGCGGTTTCGACGAGCGCTTCAAACTCTACGGCTGGGAAGATACGGAGCTCGGGCTGCGCCTGCGGCGGCATGGCGTACGGCGCGCGTTCGCCTGGAAGGCATATCTCTGGCATATCAAGCCGGCGGCGGTCGAAACGCTCGACGTGGTCTTGCGCAAAACGCTCGAACGCGCGCAGATGGCCGGGCTGCTCCTTCGCAAAGATCCGAGCCCGCGCACGAAGCTCGCGACGGGTGCGTACGGCTTCAATTTCGTCCGGTCCGCCGCGCTCGCGCCGCCCTGGTCGCTCGACTGGTATCGCGGCCTCGCGACGAACGAGCGGCTCCCGGCGGCGCTACGCGGTTTCGCACGCGCGCAATTGCTCGACGGCAGTTACATGCGGGAGCTGCGGGCGGCGGTCGCCGGGCACGCGGGCGTCGACGAGCGCGGTGCGTGAAGATCTTGCTGGTACGCGCCGACGGTATCGGTGACGCGCTCGCGTGCGCACCGCTGCTGGCGGCGTTGCACGCGGCGGGCCACACGGTCGGCGCGGTGCTCGGAACGAAAAACCGCACGATCTTCGCGCCGGACGCGCTGCTCGCCGTGCACGTCCTCGAACGCATCGCCTGGCCCGCGCACGGCTCCACGCCCTCGAGCTACGGCGCCGCACTCGCGGGCGCGCGTGCGCTGCGGTACGATGCGGCGCTCGTCGCATCGGAGGAACCCGAAGCGTTCGCCTTCGCGCGCGAAACGGGCATTGCGAGCCGCATCGGCTTCATCAACGGCTGGGAGAAACCGCTCAAATCGCTCGCCGTACGCGCGTCGCTCACGCGCGCTATCGTGCGGCCCGCATCGGCCCGGCGCGTGCGCGAACACGAAGTCCGTACGCTCTTTCGGCTCGGGGACGGCCTCGTGCACGAACGCGAGCCGACGCGCGACCGCGAACGCTTGCGGGCGATGGTGCTGGGCACGGATGCAGCGCGCGCCACGACTCCATGCGCGGGCCGCGACGGCCGGGCATCGATCGTCATACAGGCGTCGGCAAAATTCGCCGCCTTCGGACTGGATCGCGCGGCTTTCGTCGCTCTCGCCCGCCGATTAAGCGCGAACTCCCGCGACATCGTGGTGTGTGGTGACGACGCCGAGTTCGCGCGCGCGATCGCCGACGAGAGCGGTGCGCGGGCGGAGTGCGGCCTCGACCTCACGGGTTGGAAAGAACTGATCGCCGGTGCCCGGGCGCTCGTGACGCCCGATAGCGGGGCAGCCCACGTTGCGGGCATGCTCGGCATCGCGACCGTCGACGCGTTCGCGCCGGGGCCCGCGACGGCGTACGATGCGCGCCGTTGGACACCGTGGGCTGCGCCGTATCGCGTGGTGACGCTCGATCCGTCGCGCGCTGCCGACGGCATCGCGGCGTTGCTCGCAAGCGCCCTCGACGACGTGCTCGCCTGCGGGTACGCGGCGTGAAACGTCCTGTGTCAACCCTACGATTCACTTGGAAATTGCCGCAGAAACGCCAAGGCGATAGGCGAGTCGATCTCAGCAAAAATGCAAGCAGCGACTCGGCAAAATGCATTCAAGAGCGAACGCGATCGGTTGCTCGGGCCGACGCGCGTTTGAACGGAGTCTTTTTGCAAACGCACGAGTATTCGGAGCGGTTTTATCTCCGTGCAGTGCGGCACGAGTGCTTTGAAACAGTTACCGTGAGTGCGCAAGAGGTCAGCGAGCCCGTAGGCAGCGCCGGCGGCGCTTTTCCCAGCGGTCCGATAGCGGGAACGTACGGCTTTGACGATATTTGGACACTCGCGACGCCTGCCTTGGCGATGGTACATCAATGAGCTGCGGGGCGCTCGTGCTCTGCACGGGCGGCGGCATCGGGGACGTACTGCTCGCGACGCCGGTCATGCGCGCGCTGCGCGCGACGTACGGGCCGGTCGTCGCGCTGACCGCCCGCGCGCACGTCGGCGTCCTGGCGGGCAATCCCGACGTGGCCGACGTCTGGAGCGACGACGTGCCCTTCGCGCAGCAAGCCGCTCGCATCGCCCGATGCGACTTCGCCGCGTCTATCACGACGTGGGCGTCGCTGCGCTCCGCCGCGCTGCCCTATGTGGGCCGCGTTCCCGTGCGCGCGGGCCAGGCGCGACGGCTCTATTCGCGGCTCTTCACGCATCGCGTCGTCGTGCGCAGCGAGACGGGCGATCGGGCGAGCCACTGGACGCAGATCTTGCTCGACTTCGCCCGCGCTCTGGGCAGCGACGCGAGCGACGCGACGCCGCATTTCACGATCGCGCCGGAGGCGCGCGCGTCGCTCGCCGCGTCGCTTGCGGGCGCGGGCATCGTGGGGCCGTACGTGGTGCTCCATCCGTCGCGCGGTATCTCGGCGGCGCGCGAGCGTTGGCCCGCCGCCCCGTTCGTCGCTCTCGCTCGCGCGCTCGCGCGGGACGGCAGCGTGCGCGTCGTCGTGACGGGCAGCGCCGCCGACGCTGCGCTCGCACAGACGATCGCGGACGCCGGCGGCGCGGTTTCGCTTGGGGGCCGTACGTCGCTCGCCGAATTCGCCGCGCTCGCCGCGGGAGCGCGCGCGGTCGTTGCGATGGATTCGGGGCCGATGCACGTCGCGGCCGCCGTCGGCGCGCCGACGGTCGGAATCTTTGCGCTCCAGAGCGACGAGCCGGAGCGCTGGGCGCCGCTCGGGCCGCGCGCGACGGTCGTGCGCGCGACGTATCCGTGTCCGCCCTCTCATCGCAAGGAGACGTGCCCCAATTTCGCCTGCGTCGCCGCGCTCGACGTGGCAGCGGTCGTCGCTGCGCTGCACCGCGTCGTCGCGACGGCAAAGCCGTGAGCTGCAAATGGTTCGCGCACGTGAAGGAACGAACTCGGGCAGGTGACGGATTGTGCTGTGACGCCGCCTGCGGCCATCGACGACTTCGCCCGTCTCGATATTCGGGCCGGTACGATCCGGGACGCGCGGGAGCTCCCCGGCGCGCGCAAACCCGCGTACCGGCTCGAAATCGATTTCGGGCCGGCGCTCGGCATCCGCCGTTCGAGCGCGCAGCTCGTCGCGCTCTACGATCCCGCGACGCTCGTCGGCCGCCAGGTGATCGCCGTCGTCAATTTTCCGCCCCGGCGCATCGCGGGTTTTGCAAGCGAGGTGCTCGTGCTCGGCCTCGCCGCGGCCGACGGTGCGATCGTGCTCGTCGCACCGGAGCGGCCCGTTCCCGACGGCGCGCGGCTTTCCTGATGCGCGCGGCGATTCAGCTCTGTACCTATAATCGAGCGCATCTGCTCGGCCGCGTGCTCGACGCGTGTTTCGAGCAGACGTATCCGCGCGACGACTACGAAGTGGTGCTCGTCAACGACGGCTCGCGCGACGACACGCCGCGCGTCATCGCAGCGGCGCGCGAGCGCGCGACGTGCCGCTTCACCGTCATCGAGCAGTCCAACGCCGGGCTCGCGCGCGGGCGCAACGCCGGCATCGCGCGCGCGGCGGGCGAACGGATCATCTTCATCGACGACGACGTCCTACCGACGCCGACGTTGGTGGAAGAACATCTGCGCTCGGATCGCGCGCATCCGTTCGCGATCGTGCGCGGCGCGGTCATCAATACCGAAAGTTTCGACCGTTTGCCCGCGCCGACGTGGACGCTCGCAAATTACTCCGGCAATTTCTTCTGGACGTCGAACGTGTCGGTGCCGCTGGACATGCTGCGCCGCATCGGGAACTTCACGGAGACGTTCCGCGAGTACGGGTGGGAAGATATCGAACTCGGTTTGCGCCTGCGGTTTGCGGGAGTACGCGGCGTGTTCAATCGTTTCGCGGTCGCATTCCATCATAAGCCGCGACCGCGTACGAGCGACGTCGCGGGTATGCTCCGCCAGGCGGGCGCGCAGGCGCGAACGGCCGTGCAGTTACGCGCTATGCATCCGCACTGGCGCGTCGTGCTCGCGACGGGTGATGATGCGTTACGGCGCACCTACCATCGCGCGCGCCGTGCGACGGGTTTGCTCGCGCGCCTCGAAGGCGCCGTCGGCGAGCGGGACGCGGATCGCGCCTTGACGGACCGCGAACTGGCTTCTGCGCGGCAGCTCGCGAACGAGACGTATTACGCGGAACTGGAGCGCGCGCGCGCTGCCCCGCCGCGCTAACGTGAACGTCGTACTGACGAGACTCGATCGCGTCGGCGATCTCATCCTCTCGACGCCCGCGATCGCGTCGGTCCGCGCGTCGTGGCCGGACGCGCACGTCACCATCGTGTGCAGCGGGTACAATTCCGTCGTGGTGGCGCGCAACCGCGATATCGACGCCCTGGCGATTCTGCCCGACGACGAAAAGCCGGCCGCGTATGGCAAACGATTTCGGGGCTCGTGCGATTTGGCGATCGCGCTGGCGCCGTGTGCGCCCGATTTCGCGCTCGTCGGCGCGACGCGCGCGCCGATTCGCGTCGGATACACGTACGTGCGACGCTACATCGCCCGCTTCGCCGCACCGCTCTACTTGACGCGCCTCGCCGTCTCCGAAGCGGATCCGGCTCTGAGCGATCGGCGGCCGGCGTATCGCGTGCGCCACGAAGTCGAGCAGGTGCTCGATCTCGTCCGGCTCGCGGGCGGAACGAGCCTCCGGCCCGAGCTCGTGGTCCCGATCGACGACGAGGACCGGCGCGCGGTCGCCGCCGTGCCCGCCGGCGGGATCGCGTTCCATCTCGGGGCGCGTTGGTTCGGCAACGGCAGCACGAAGGCGAGCACGTTTGCGCTCATCGCGGAGCTGCGGCGCTTCGGCTTGCCGATCGTCGCGACGTACGGCATCGATGCCGCCGCGGAAGCGGCGGCGCTGCGCGCGTCGGGTCTCGCCGATTGCGTGGTCGGCGAACTCTCGTTCGCGCAGTGGGCGGCGACCTTCGAGAAGAGCCGGCTCGTCGTCACGGTCGACACGGGCGCCACGCACGTCGCGAGCGCCACCCGCAGGCCCACCGTCGTTCTCTTCGAACATCGCTACTTTCACCTCAGCTCGCAAGAGTGGTCGCCGTATCGCGTGCTCTCGGTGTGTCTGCGCAAACCCGCGAGCGAAACCGCCGAGGCGCTCGCGACGATGCGTGCGGAGATCGTCGCTGCGGTAGAACGAATCGTGCGAGAGACATGAATCAACCCGAGCTTTCCGTCGTCATCCCGACCTATAACCGGCTCGAGACGCTGCGCGTGGTGATCCCTTCCCTACTGCAGCAAACGCTGGCGCCCGAGCGCTACGAAATCCTCGTGGCCGATTCACGCTCGAACGACGGTACGGACGCCTACCTCGCCGACATCGCTGCCGCGCACGCACGGGTCCGGCATCTACCGGGACCCTACACGGGCCGGGCGATGGCGCGCAACGCCGGCATCGCGGCGGCGCGCGGTCGCGTCGTCATGTTCACCGACGCGGATATCATCGCGTCACCCGAGCTGCTCGCGCGCCATCTCGCCCACCACGCGAGCGAGAAACGCGTCGCGGTCGTCGGCATGGAATTACAGGTGAATTCCGTCGCGGATTACGGGCGCTTACGCGACGACCCGAACCAGCGTCGGCCGTTGCATCCGATGAAACGCAAGAAGCTTTCGTGGCTGTACTTTCTGACCGGTAACGCGTCGGTGAAAAAAGCCGACCTCGACCGCGTCGGCCGCTTCGACGAATCGTTCACGGGTTACGGCCACGAAGATCTCGAGCTCGGCTTTCGGCTCGAGCGCGCGGGACTGACGATCGTGTACGAACCGGCCGCGATCGATTACCACTGGCACGCCGTCCCCTACGCGGAACAAAAGGAAAAGATGGAACTGGCCGGGCGTTCCACGGTACGCTTCTACCGCAAGCATCCGACGTTCGGCGTTAAAGCGCGCCTTGGCATGACGCCGCTGTCGCTCGTCTTACACGACGTCGTTCGTGGGCGCCCGAAATTGCTCGCGTCGCTCGAACGCGCCGGTGCCGCCAAAGCCGGCCTCGCTCGCAACATCGTCTATCAGTATCACTACCTCAACGGCGTCAAAGACGCGTTGGAGCGCGGGTGAATCTCGTGCGCGTCTCGTGCGGCGCGATCGGCTGGGAAGCGGTCGGCACGGAGGTCGACCTGCGCGGGTGGGTCAACCGCCGCCGCGACCATGGGGGCCTCGTCTTCGTCGATATCCGCGACCGCGACGGCATCACGCAGATCGTCTTCGATCCCGCGCAAGGCGCGACGTTCGAGCTCGCGCAAACGCTGCGCAACGAGGACGTGATCGCGGCGCGCGGTACGGTGCGCGCGCGCCCGGCGGGAACCGAAAACGCGAAGCTCGCGACCGGTGCCATCGAAGTCGCGGTGTCGGAACTCGACATCTTGGCGCGGTCGCTCGTGCCGCCGTTTCCAGTCAACGCCGACGGCGATATCGACGAATCGCTGCGCCTGAAGTATCGTTATCTCGATCTGCGCCGCCCGCGCTTGCAACGCAATCTTACGATCCGCCACAAGCTCGTCAAAGCAATGCGCGATTTCTTCGACGCGCGCGATTTTCTCGAGATCGAAACGCCCGTGCTCATCAAGTCGACGCCCGAAGGCGCACGCGATTTTCTCGTCCCCAGCCGCGTCCATCCGGGTTCTTTCTACGCGCTGCCGCAATCGCCGCAACTGCTTAAACAAATCCTGATGGTCGGCGGCTTCGGACGCTACATGCAGATCGCGCGCTGCTTTCGCGATGAGGATTCGCGCGCCGATCGGCAGCCCGAGTTCACGCAGCTCGACGTCGAGATGTCCTTCGCGGATGAAGAAGACGTGATGGCGATCATGGAAGCGTGCATCGTGCACGTGTGGCAGGCGGCGCTGGGCCTGAACGTCCCCGAGCCGATCCCGCGCATCGAGCACCGCGAAGCGCTGCGGCGCTTCGGCAGCGATAAACCCGACCTGCGCTTCGAACTCGAAGTGTGCGACGTGGAGGCCGCCTTCGAAGGTACGGCGGTTAAGTTTCTCGCCGAGCACGTCGCCAATCCGGCAAGCCGGATGGCGGCGGTCCGCTATCCGGGCGGCGCGACCCTTTCGCGTCGCGATTTCGACGCGCTAACCGAAACGGCCAAGGGCTTCGGTGCCGGCGGTTTGATCTACATCGCCTATGCGGCCGACGGCTGGAAGTCGTCTATTCACAAGCTGCTCGACGACGCGACGGTCGAGAAGGTTCGAGCGCTGTGCGCCGCGCAACCGGGCGATGCGGTCTTGCTCGTCGCGGGGGCGCGCGCATTGGCGACCGACGTTGCGGGCAAGTTACGGCTGCACGTCGGGGAGCGGCTCGGGCTGCGCGATCCGCAGAACTTCGCGTTCTGTTGGGTCGTCGGGTTCCCGCTCTTCGAACGCGATGCGGAGACGGGAGCGATCGCGCCGACGCACCATCCCTTTACGGCGCCCGCAGCGGGCGAAGCGGCGCTGCTCGACAGCGATCCGCTCGCGATGCGCGCCCAGCATTACGACCTCGTGCTCAACGGCTTCGAACTCGGCAGTGGCTCCATCCGCATCAACGATCCCGCGTTTCAGAAAAGCATCTTTGAAGTTTTCGGGCTTTCCGAGGCCGAGATCGACGAGCGCTTCGGGTTCTTCATGGAAGCGCTGCGCTACGGCGCGCCGCCCCACGGTGGCATGGCGTGGGGAATCGATCGGCTCGCGATGCTCGCCTGCGGCGAGACGTCGATCCGCGACGTGATCGCGTTTCCGAAGAACCAAGTCGCGCGCGATCTCATGATGGAAGCGCCGTCGCCGGTGCCCGATGCGTCGCTGCGGGATCTCGGCTTAGAACGGCGACGCTCTCCGGCGCACGGCGCGAAGACCACGTAGGCGGCCGATGGGCCGCTCGAGCCGGCTTGTCGCTTCGCGCCGCAGCGTGATAGGCGGTCGCGATCGAGGTGCTCTCACCCGGCGACGACCCGCTCGACATCGCGAGCAAAGTCGCTGTCTACCTTCGCGGTGGGAGGGCTCTGGTGGTCGTCGCCGATCCGACGTCGCGCGTCATGCTGCTGCACGACCGGTCGGCAACGCGAACGTTTTCGTCCGCCGACACCGTGCGCCACGACGCTCTTCCCGAGTTCGAGCTCGACCTCGGGCCGTTTTTCTCAAGCGCGCTCGATCTGCCGGCGTAAGTTCGACGACGAGCCTTACCGAGCTTCGTCGACGAGCGTTCGCGCGCGCGCGAATGCGGCATCGAGCATGGGCTCGGTCAAGACGCCGGTATTGGTATTTTGACGGCTCGGATGATACGACGAAAGGACGGTGACGGCCGGGCGGGCGGGATGCGTGACGCGACTTTCCGCAAGGTGCGCGAAGCGATGAGGTTCGGGCAGCGTGTAGCCCGCCGCGACGAGGCCGCTCACGGCCGCGCGGGTTCCGATCGCACCGAGGCCGACGACGACGCGAAGTTCGTCGAGTGTCTCGAATTCGCGCACGAGATACGGAAAGCAGCGCCGTAATTCAGCCGGCGTCGGCTTGTTGCCGGGCGGCGCGCAATGTAACGCGGCCGTAATGAGCGCGTCGCGCAAGACGAGTCCGTCGTTGCGGTCGCGCTGCTCCGCACGATTCGCGAACCCCGCGCGAAAGAGTGCGCGGTAAAGCCAGACGCCCGATGCGTCGCCCGTGAACATCCGGCCCGTCCGGTTCGAGCCGTGCGCGCCCGGCGCGAGGCCGACGAGGACCGCGCGCGCACGCGGATCGCCGAACGATGGGACTGGACGGCCCCAGTAGTCGTCGGTGCGATGCGCGCGCTTTTTCTCCGCGGCGACGCGGGCGCAATACGCGCGTAGTTCCGGACACCGCTCGCACGCGATGACGGCGCGTGCCAGCTCTTCGATCCCGGCCGCGCTCACGCGCTCAGACGAGCCCCGGAAAGCCGAGCGTTTCGAGCGCCGCGTACGTCGCGATGCCGACCGACGTCGAGAGGTTCAGGCTGCGCACCGAATCGGGCCGCATCGGAATGCGCAGCGCGCGCTCGGCGTGCTCGGCTACGAGTGCGCCCGGCAGACCGGCAGTCTCCTTACCGAAGACGAGCGCGTCGCCGTGCGCGAACGCGGCGTCGCGATACGAGCGCCGCGCGTGCGTCGAGAAGAGCCAAAGCGGGCCCGTCCACGCCGCGAGGAACGCAGCGAGCGACGCGTGCACGGTCACTTCGAGCGACGCCCAATAGTCCAGGCCGGCGCGCTTGAGGTCGCGGTCGTCGATCGAAAAACCGAGCGGCTCGACGAGGTGCAGCGCGCAGCCCGTCGCCGCGCATAGGCGCGCGACGTTGCCGGTATTGGGCGGAATCTGCGGTTCGACGAGCACCAGATGCAGCGGCGCATCGGCGCGGGCCGCTGCGCGCAGACGCTGCGCGGGCTGCGTGCTGCGCGGCGCGTTAATCGTTCGCGAGCCGGACGAGCCGATCGCCCAGCGGCGCCGGAACGACCGCGAGCGCGATGCCGCCGTGTCCGAGCCAGGCGCGTTCGAATGCGACGCGCGGATACACCACGCGCACGCCCGGCTGGGCGGGATCGCACGCGACGGGATCGCCTGCCGGGGTGACGCCGACGAACACGACGAGGTGGCCGTCCGACGCCGGTAGCGGCGCACCCGCAAGCGCTTCGGCGGTCCAGGCGAGGGAGAGGGCCAGCGGAATGTCGTCGGCGAGAAAGGCGTGTGCGTGCGCGAGATCGCGCAGATGCAGCACGGCGGCGCGAAAACCGAGCGTGCCCGCGAAAGCGACGTCGAAGGCCCAATTTCCGGTACCGCCGTAGGCGGTATCGAAGACTTCGCGCGCCACAATGGGCACGGCGACGGGGTAGCCGCGATACGCGAGCAGCATCGCGATCGCGGCCGGCGCGCACCAGCCGCGTTCGGCGGGATTTGCCGCAACGTATTGCGCGATTGGCGGCACGTCGAGTTCGAGCGCGGGCAGCGCCACGATCGAAGACGGCGCGCCGTAATCCGGCGTGCTGACGTAGAGCGCATCGATCGCGCCCTGCGATCGGATGCCGAGCGAGGTGATGTCGACATCCGCGCGCAGGACGTCGGTTTCGATGCGAACGAACGTGTCGCGTCCGCCGAGCGACGCGCGGCGTTCGGCCGAAAACGCGACGTACGGCAGCCACGCCGACGTCCGGCCATCGTGCGCGTTGACACGCAGTTCGAGCGCGCCGACGAGCGCGAGCGTGTTCCACGAAACGATCGCTTCGCGCGTGGGGCCTAAGCGCACGATCGTCTCGTCGCCCGGTTCGATGCGCGCCGTCGTCAGCATCTCAGATCGTCCATTCGTACGAATTCCAGTTGTCGGTGATGTATTCGGCCGGACGGTAACCATGCAGATCGTCGTCGTACGCCGCGACTTGCGTCTGCCAATAAAAGAAGACGACCGGCACCAGTTCGTGGATGCGCGCCTCCTCCCGTTGGTACAGGGCCTTACGAGTCGCGCGGTCGAAGGTGCGCAGCGCCGCATCGGAGGTTTGCGTGATGACCGCATCGCGCAGGAAATTGGTGTTGGCGCCCTTGGGCGGAACGAAATCGCCGCTCCAGTTACCTTGATTGTCGGGATCGGGACCGTTGGTATCGATCGACCACTCGAGATCGTACGTTCCCCCATAGAGCGGACCGTTTTGGGCGAACAGCACGCTGCCGGGATAATTTTTTATCGAAAGTTCGATGCCCACGGCGCGCAGCTCTTGCTGCATCTGGACCTCGGCTTGCTCGTTGCCCGGTTTGTTCGTCGCGGAAATGACGAGGTGGAGCGTCACGTCGCCGCGTGCGCGCGTGCCGCCGGGACCCGGAACGAAGCCCGCGCTTTCCAGTAAACGCTTCGCGCCGGCCGGATCGTGCGGATAGAGCGGGATCTTCGGCGCGGCCCACGAGTCCGGCGGAAGATCGCTGTGCGCGCGCACGTTGATACCGTGATAGACGGTGGCATTGAGACGGTCCCAATCGATCGCTTCGGCGAGCGCGCGGCGCACGCGCACGTCGCGCAGTGCCGGCTTCGCGCAATTGATCGCGAGCCGGCGCCAATTGGCGCTGGGATGGCGCACGACGCGCACGCCCGCGATGCCCGCGAGCCCGCCGATTTGCGTATCGCCGACGCTCGGATCGATGTCGATCTCATGCGTGCGTAATTCCGCGAGCAGCGTGTCGGGATTGGGCACGATCTTCCACGTCAGCGCGGTGAGTTTCGGGGGGCCTCGCCAATAGCGCGGGTTCGGTGCGAATTCGAGCGACGCGCCGTGATTCCACGCGCCGAGCAGCCACGGTCCGCTCGAGATCGGCTTGCCGTTGAAGGCGGCGCGATTGAGATCGGGCAGCGTGCCCAGCAGATGCTCGGGAAGCGGCGGATACGCGCTGCCGCCGCCGCCGCCGAAGATCCCGAGCACGTTGGCGTTGGGTTTCTTCAAATGCACGATCGCCGTGAGATCGTCCGGGACGTCGATCGCCGCGATGTCGTCCCAACCGGTCGACAGTTTGGTATTGTTGCGCCGGTTCATCACGGCGCGCCAGGTAAAGCGCACGTCGCGCGCCGTCAACGGCGCGCCGTCGGACCAGAGCAGACCGCGCCGCAGATGGAGCGCGATGGTTTTCGAATCGCGCGAGATGCCGCCGTTGCGATAGGTCGGCAGGACCGTCGCGAGTTCGGGCACGAACTCGCCGCGCGGATCGTAGCGAAACAGCGGCGCGAAGATCAAGGCGTCGATTTGATCGGTCGCATCGGAATGGGCGAACATCGGATTGAGGTTATCGGGTTCGTCGCTGCTGCCGATGCGCACGTGTCCGGGAATCGTCCAGGAGTGACGGCCGCCGCTAGCGGATCCGCCGACGCGCGAGCAGCCTGCGAGGCACGTCGCGAGCGTCGCCAGCAGCAACAGCGCGCACGCGGCGTTCGCGCGGCGCCTCACGGCGCCGACCGAAGCGGAGCGGTTTTCGCTGCAAAGCCGGGCGCGATCGCCGCGTAGAACGCGTCCGCGCCGTAGCGGACGAGATCGTCGCACGGCAAACTGGTCTCGCGCCCGGCACGTTCGATCGCGGCGCGTGCGGCGCCATCGTCGAGCCCCAGGGTATTGAGCGCGATCCCGACGACCTTCGCGGGTTTGATGGTGGCGGCGAGTCCTTCGTACGTCGCAACGAGATGCGCGAGCGAGAGGAGCGGCGTGCCGAATTCTTCGACGTGCGTCCGCGTCGCGAGATGCACGAGGACGAGCGCATCGGGCGCGCTGCCGTAGAGCAGCGCGAGCGTCACGGGTGCGAACGCCGGATGGTTGATACCGCCTTGGCCTTCGACAAACAGCACGTCGCCGTGCGCGGCATTGGCGAGAACGAGTTCTTCGGCAGCGCCGCTCGCAAAGTCCGCGATCACGCGATCGATCGCCGTCCCGCCGCCCGCGATCAGGATGCCCGTCTGTCCCGTCGCGACGAAGCGCGCGCGCCCCCCGGCAGCGCGCGCGGCCCGCGTGAGTTCGAGCGAGGCCGTCATCTTGCCGACCGCACAATCGCTGCCGACGGTGAGGACGACGCACGCCGCGACGTCGTACGCGGCGCCGGTAAAGAGCCGCGGCGCGGGCGGCCGCCGCACGTCGTCGATCGCGACGCCGCTCGCACGTGCGAGCCGCGCGAACTCGGCGTCGTCGCCGAGATACTGATGGAGACCGCTCACCACATCGAGCTTCGCTTCTAGCGCGGCTGCGATGCCCGCGCGCCACGCCGCCGGCAGCGCACCGCCCGGCGGCGCGACGCCGACGAGCAAGGTCGTCGGCGCGTACGCTAGCGCGTCGGCGACGCTCGCGACGATCGGTGCGTCGCTCGGCAGATAGGCAACGGCATCGCGCACGCTCCGCCCGGCCTGTGAGGGATCGATGACGACGACGGTCGCGTCTTGCGCGTACGCGATGACGCCGTGCGCCGTTTTCGCGGCGCGCGTCGCGAAACACTCCGGTGCCAGGATGGCGTAACGGCGCGCAGACGACGCCATCATGCGCTCGCGTATCCGTCGGCGGGCTCGCGTTCGATGACGCCGAGTCCGGGAAGCGTCGGCAAAACGAGCTTGCCGGCGTCGTAGCCGACGCCCACAAACGGATCGGCGGCCGTGAGGAACGGTCCGTCGAGATCGGCCCAATCGACGAGCGGTGAAAGATGCGCGGCGGCCGTCGTGAGAACCGCGCTTTCGACCATGCAGCCGAGCATGATCTTCAGACCGAGCGCGCGCGCCGTGGCGATCATCGCGAGCGCGCCGCGAATGCCGCCGCACTTCACGAGTTTGACGTTGATGCCGTCGACGCAGCCCGCGAGCGCGCGCAGATCGCTTGCGTCTTTGGAGTCTTCGTCGGTCACGATCGGAACGCGCGAACGCTCGCGAATATAACGCAGCCGCTCCGGGGCGCCCGCCGGGATCGGCTGTTCGCAAAACTCGACGTCGCAGCGCGCGACGCGCTCGAGATTCGCGACGGCTTCGTCCGCCGTCCAGCCTTCGTTGGCGTCGATCCGCAGCGCCCCGGTGTAGCTCGCGCGAATCGCTTCGAGCACCTCGATATCGCCCGGAAAACCGAGCTTTATTTTCAGTATCGGATGGTCCGCGATTTCGGCGACTTTCGCGAGCATCGTTTCCGGCGTATCGATGCCGATCGTAAACGACGTCACGGGCGTGCGCGCGGGATCGAGGCCGAGCAGCTGCCAGAGCGGCCGGCCGCAGTCTTTTCCGATCAGATCGTGCGCGGCGATATCGAGCGCGCAGCGCGCGCCCGGCGGCACGTCGTGCAGCAGCGTTTCCAGCGCATAGGGGTCGTCTGCGTGCAGCGTGTTCGCGTCGAAATACGCGCGCACGCTCGCAACGCTCTCTCCGTAACGCGCCGACGGCGCGCACTCGCCCAGACCTTCCAGTCCGTTCCAACGCAGGCGCACGAGCGCGCTGCGTGCCGTCGATTCGCTGCCGCGCGCGATCGTGAACGTATGAACGAGCGGGAGTTCGAGCGCGGAGCTGACGAGCTGCACGAGCGCGACTTCCCGGGCCGAGCGGGAGCTCCCGCTTCGCGCGGCGTCTGATACGGCATGGCGGTTACCTCCATCGTCTGGTTCCGGCGCGATCTCCGGCTCGCGGATCACGTGGCGCTCGAACGTGCGGCGCGCGCGAGCGAACGCGTCGTCTGCGCGTTCGTGCTCGATCCGCCGCTCTTGCGCGGGCCCGCGATCGGCGCGCCGATCGTGTGTGTCTTTTTCGATGCGCTCGCGGAACTGCGGGCCGCGCTGCGCAAACGCGGCAGCGATCTCGCGCTGCTCGAAGGCGATTTCGCCGAAGAATTGACGGCGCTCGCGCGGCGCACCGGCGCAACGCGCCTCTACTATAACGTCGACTACGTGCCGAGCGCGCTCGAGCGCGACGCGCGCGTGACGGCGGGGCTCGAACGCGCGGGCGTCGCGGTCGACGCGTCGCTCGATCACGTGTACTTTGGAGCCGACGACATTCTCAAGCCCGACGGGTCGCCGTACACGGTTTTCACGCCGTATAAGCGCCGCTGGCTCGAACGTCATGCCGCCGAACCCCGCCCCCCCGTACCGTCGCTGCGTGCGCTCGACCGCCGCTTGGCATCCGCGCAGGAGATCGGCGCGACGCTTCCCGTGCCCGAACCCGAAGCCTACGGCCGCACGCGCTCCGCAGATTTTCCGCGCGGCGGCGAATCGGTCGGGCACGGGCTGCTCGCTGCGTTCGTGAAAACGTCGCTCGAGCGCTACGCGGAGCGGCGCAACGAGCCGGCGATAGCGGGCACTTCGCACCTCTCACCGCAGTTGCGCGCCGGTACGCTCGGCATCCGCACGGCGCTCTTCGCGGCGCAAACCGCGCGCGATACGGCGACGGGTCACCGCAAAACCGGCTACGATACGTGGATTTCCGAACTCGTCTGGCGCGACTTCTACCAGCAGATTTTCAAAAATTTTCCGCACGTCGCGACGCAACCGTTCGTCGCGGCCGCAAAGCGCTTGCGCTTTCGCGAGTCCGCCGACGACTTCGCGGCGTGGGCGCAAGCGCGCACGGGTTACCCGATCGTCGATGCCGCGATGACGCAACTGCGCACGTACGGCTGGATGCACAACCGGTTACGCATGATCGTCGCCTCCTTCTTCACAAAAGATTTACTCCTGGACTATCGCTTGGGGGAGCGCTTCTTCGAACAGCATCTCGCCGATAACGAAACCGCGGCCAATAATGGCGGCTGGCAATGGTCGGCGTCCACGGGAACCGATGCGGCACCGTACTTCCGCGTCTTCAACCCGGTCTTGCAAAGCAAAAAGTTCGATCCCGACGGCGCGTTCATCCGGCACATGCTGCCGGCGCTCGTCAACGTTCCGGGCGATGCCGTTCACGCACCGTGGACGCTCGCGCCCCTCGAAGCGGAAACGATCGGCTTTCGATTGGGGCGCGACTATCCCGAACCGATCGTCGAGCATGCGTTCGCGCGGGAACGCGCGCTCGCTCTGTACGCCCCGGTACTCGGTAAAGCGAGGCCGTGATACGACGATGGTGCACGCGCTTCGGTGCTTAACCAGCACGTCGATCGAACGAACATGGCTGTCGATAGCCTGCGGTGCTTGCATCGTGGTCCGACGTAGCGCGACGAGCGCGAGTGCCGTCGAACCAAAGGGCCTGTATCTCGGCCACATGCACGGTGACGGCGGCGGTCGTTAGCCGTACGTTTGGACACATGCTAAAAAGACGTTCGTTTTTGACGAGCTCCGCTGCCGCCGTCGTCGCGTCGGTCGCCGGATTGCCCGTGTTCGCGCAAACCGCGCCGAAAATCCTGGTCGGCTACTGGCCGGTCGCCGCGGCGCTGCCGTTCTTCGTCATGGAGCACAACGGCTATTTTAAAGAAGCCGGCGTCGACGTCGAGCTGGTGAAGTTTTCCGATCAGGTGAAGGTGACCGAAGCGCTGTTGGCCGGGCGCATTCAAGCGACGGCGACCGGCACGGGCTCGACGCAGCTCGGGCTCGCCGAGATCGCTCAGCCGAGCTTGTTCAAAATTCTCGCGGCCAATCTGAGCAGCGAGAAGTCGATCCTCGATGAGTTCATCGTCGCCAAGGGTGCGCCGTACAAGAAGATTGCCGATCTCAAAGGCAAGAAAATTGCCACCGGTGTCGGTCCGCAAGCGATGCTGGAGGCGAAGCTCATCCTCGCCAAAGCCGGCGTCGACGCGACGCCGATGGAGCTCTCGCCCGCGCAGCATATTGCGGCGATCAGCTCGGGTCAGATCGATGCGGCCTACACCTACGAACCCAACGGCACCGTCGGTCGCCTCAACGGTACGACCCAGGTGCTCGAGTCCGGCGTGCGTTCCAAGTACCTGCTCGGGAACGCGAACGCCCCTTGGTACGGCGGTGCGGCCGTGATGACGACGGAGTTTCTCAAAACCCAACCGGCCGCAGCAAAAAAATATCTCGCCGGCATGAAGCGCGGCTTCGAGGAGGTTCGCAAAAACATCAACGGCGCGCGCGCCGTCTTTCCGTCCTACACCACCTTCGACGTGAAGCTCGCCGAAGCGATACCGCCGATCTCCTACACGCTCTACGACGACTTCCAGCCCTCCGATCTTCGCTACTTCCAGGCAAACTACGACCTGTTTCTGGCCGAAAAGATCTTCACGCGCAAGCTCGACGTCGCGTCGATGCTCTACCGCGCATGACGGCCGTCCTCACCCCCGCGGTCGAAGCCGCGCCGTACATCACGGTTCGCGGCCTCGACAAAGCCTTCGGCGGCCTGCCGGTCTACGCCGGCTTCGATCTCGATCTCCCGCGCGGCAAGATGACGACGATCTTCGGCCCCAACGGCTGCGGGAAGTCGACGCTGATCAACATGATGAGCGGGTTGATCCCCTTCGATGCCGGCCGGGTCGAAATCGGCGGCCGCGACTTCCGCTCGGCGCGCATCGGATACGTCTTTCAAAATTACCGCGACTCGCTGTTCCCGTGGATGCGTGCGCTTGAAAACATCGAGTATCCGCTACGCGTTCGCGGCGTCCCGCGCGTCGAGCAGCGCGCGCGCGTCGATAAACTCTTAGCCGCGTTCGAAATCACCCTGGACCTCAAGCGGCATACCTACGAGCTCTCGGGCGGGCAGCAGCAACTCGTGGCGATCCTGCGCGCGCTCGTCGCCGACCCCGAAGTGCTATTCCTCGACGAGCCGTTTTCCGCCCTCGATTACGAGATGACGCTCTACATTCGCGACAAGCTCCAGACCGTGTTCATGGAGACGGGTCTGACTACGGTCGTCGTCTCGCACGATCTCGAAGAAGCGGTCTATCTTGCCGACCGGATCTTACTCTTGAGCAAGCGTCCGACGCGCGTCGTCGAGCTGATCGAGTACGATACGCCGCGCCCGCGAACGACCGAGATCATGGCGGATCCGGAATTCGTGCGCATCAAGCAACACGCGCTCGATCTCTTTCGAGCGGAGATGCAGCGATGAACGTCGCGACGCAGCGTTCCCAGAGCCTTTCCCGGCCGGCGGTTCCGCGCATCCGCCTGTCGCTCGGCGCATTTCTCCCCGTTCTCGGGCCGCTCGCGTTCATCGCACTGTGGTGGGCGGTCTGCGCAGCCCACGTCGTGCGCGACGTGCTGCTGCCGACGCCGTTCGTGACCCTCGCGTATATGGGCGATGCGCTCGTCCACGGCACGATGGCGGCCGACGCCGTGGTCACGATCTCGCGGACGCTGCTGGCGTTCGGATTCGGCGCACTCGTCGGCGTGCCGCTCGGCGTCGCGCTCGGCAGCAATCCGCGCGTCTATCGCAGCGTCGAATTTCTCATCGACTTCTTTCGCTCGACGCCGGTGAGCGCGCTGATCCCGCTGTTCATTTTGTTTTTCGGCATCTCCGACATCAACAAGGTCGCCATCGCCGGCTTTTCGGTTCTCTTGATCGTGACGTTCAACAGCGCGTACGGCGTGATGAACGCGCGCAAGGCGCGCATCCTCGCCGCCAAGGTCATGGGCGCGTCGCCGTTTCAGATCTTCCGCGACGTGCTGCTCTTCGAGAGCTTGCCGCAAACCTTCGTCGGTTTGCGTAGCGGCATCAGCACCGCGCTCGTCATCGTCGTCATCGCCGAGATGTTTATTGGTAGCGAGCAAGGCCTCGGGCACCGGATCATCGAGGGGGAGCAAGTGCTCCACGTCGCCGATATGTATGCCTCGATCATCGTCGCCGGGATCGTCGGCTATCTTCTCAACGTGGTCTTCATGCTGCTCGATCGCCGCTTGATCCACTGGAACGGAAAATAGGGCGGCTCGCTCACTGAAGGATCGGCTGCACGCTGGGGCTGCCGGTCTGTAGCCGGTACCAATCGAGGATCTCTCCGCCGCGCAACGCTACGATGCCCGAGTGGCTCACGATGTATGCCAAGAGCCGGTCGAGTGCGCCGATCCGGTGCGGCGCGCCGGTCAGGTACGGATGCAGCGCCAGCGCCATGATCGTCGCGTTGTCAGCCGACTCGGCATACAGCGTGTCGAACTGCGCGACCCCGCGGGTGAAGAGTTCGTCCGAGCGATGCTTGTCGATCGCCGAGATGACGATGTCGTTCATATCCACCGGATATGGAACCGCGAGCATCCGGTGACCGGGCACGTCGAGTTCGTAGGGGAGGTCGTCGGCGGGCCCCCAGTCGCAGCAGTACTCGACGCCCTCGGCTGCAAGATCGTCCAGGGTGGTAGCCGTTTCGACGAGCGCCGGTCCGAGCCAACCGCGCGGCCGGACGCCCGTGGACGCTTCCAGCACGTCGAGCGTCGCGCGAATGACGGCTCGTTCGTCTGCGACCGCGGACATCGGGCGCTGCACGAAGCCGTGCCCCATCATTTCCCAGCCCGCGGCGAGCGCCGCCTCCACGATGCGCGGATACGCAACGCATACGTGGCCGTTGATACTGAGTGTGGCGCGTATGCCGTAGCGCGCCAACACGGCGAACAGACGCCAGATGCCGACCCGGTTGCCGTATTCGTACCACGCGTAGTTCGGCACATCGGGGACGCACTCGCTACCGGCGGGCGGAGGCAGCGCGGTGCGCGGCATACGACCGTCGAAGAGCCACTCTTCGACGTTGACGATGACGTGCAGCGCGAGCCGCGCGCCGCCCGGAAGCGCCAGGTGCGGGCGGTCGATCGCGGCGCGATATGGCGCGCGGCTGCGCGGCGTCATCGCGCGTAGGTCCCGTCCGCAACGAGCGCCGGCATGGCGCTGAGACGTTCGTACGCGGCCCCCACGGCGAGCAGCGTCGCCTCGGCGTAGCGCGGTCCGACGATTTGAAGACCCACCGGCAGGCCCGCCGCGCGCAAACGCGCCGGAATCGTAAGCGGGGCAGTCCGGTCAGATTGAACGGATACGTAAACGGCGACCAGCCGAGGTGTTCTTCGACCGCGACGCCCGCAATCTCGGTCACGCCGATCGCCCCGCCGCGAACGCCGGAATCGGCACCGTCGGTAAGAGCAGCACGTCGACGCGTTCGAAGAGCGCTTGCAGCGCGCGCCACAGCGTCGTCCGGTGCGCCGTCGCGCGCACGTAGTCGATCGCGCTCGCCGGCGGTGCAGCCGCCAGGACGCGCGCGAGCGAGGGGTCGAGCAGGGCGCGTTCGCCCGGCGTGTCATCCGCGCGCGAGGCCGCGAGTTCCGAAAGACCGATGGTCCGAACCGCCGCGAGGGCGCCACGCAGATCGGGTGCATCGTCGAGCACGGTGAGCCCCGCGGCGCGTAAGGACTCGACGGCATCGGCAATGGCGACGGCGACGGCCGGATCGACGGGCGCGTCGCCGAGAGTAGGCGTGAAGCCGACACGCAGCGCGCGTACGTCGATGTCCGCGTACGCCGACGGTGGCGTAAACGTCGCGGGCAAGGCGATCGAGGCGCGGTCGCGGCCGTCGGGCCCCGCGATGACGTCGAGAAGCAGCGCCACATCGTCGATCGTGCGCGCCATGGGCCCCGTGTGCGCGAGCGAATCCCACGATGGCGGTAAGCCCGGTGCGCGCGGCACCAGGCCGTACGTGGGCTTGAGGCCGACGACGCCGCAGAACGCCGCCGGCACGCGAATCGAACCGAGGGCATCCGTCCCGAGGGCCAGCGGTCCGAAGCCCGCCGCCAATCCCGCCGCCGCGCCGCCGCTGGATCCGCCGGTCGTGCGCGTGCGATCGTGCGGATTGCGCGTGAGGCCGAAGAGCGCCGAATCGCCGGTCAGTTTGTGGCCGAACTCGCACGTCGTCGTCTTGCCGACGATCACGGCGCCGGTCGCGCGTACGCGTTCGACTGCGGCCGAATCGGCCGGCGGCACGTACGTTTCGTACAGTCGCGAGCCGCCGGTCGTGCGCAGCCCACGCGTTGCGATCAAATCTTTGACCGTCACGGGAATCCCGCACAACGGATGCGCGTCACCCCGGCCGAGGCGTTCGCCCGCCGCGCTCGCCGCCGCGCGCGCTCCCGCGCGATCGAGCGTCGCGAAGGCGTTGATGCCCGCATCGAGCGCCGCGATGCGCGCGAGGATCGCCTCGAGCGCGTCGAGCGGTGAAAAAGTATGCGCGCGATAGCCGCGCGCGAGTTCGCGCGCGGACAACGACCAAAGTTCCATCGCGGTTCCTTCGCAGCGAAGCGTCGCACCCTCGAATGCAAACGGCGCAGCGAACGGCGTGCGGCTTAACGCATGGGCCGGATGCGCCCGGCCGCGCATCGCGTACGTCCCGGTCTCGGGCGACGGCGAAGGAGACACGCGTGAACCTCAAGCGAACCGGATTTTTGAGCGGGGCCTTCGCGGCCGGCGCCACGTTTGCGTATCCGCGGGCAGCGCGGGCGGGCGACGCGCGGACCGTTAAAATCGGGACCCTCAAACTCATTCACTCGATGGCGCCGCAGTTCTACGAACAATTCGTGCCTGCCGGCGTGCGCGTCGAGGTCATTCCGTTCGATAGCCCGCCCGACGGCAAGAACGGTCTGGTCTCCGGTGCCATCGACTTCGGTAATTTCGGACTCGCGGCAGCGACGCTCGGTGCGGCCGCGGGCGAACCGGTCGTCGTGATCGCCGCGACGTGCAACAAAGGCATGGGCATCGTCGTCGGCAAGGACAGCGGCATCACGACGATCGTACAACTCAAAGGCAAGAAAGTCGCGTACCAGACGGGTTCGACGCAAGAAGTCGTCTTTCGCGAGGAGTGTCGCAAGGCCAACCTCGTCATGCAGACCGACGTGCAACTCATTCGCTTGAGTTTCGGCGATATGGCAAACGCGCTCGCGCGCGGCGATGTCGATGCGTATGTCGGCGCCGAACCCGGACCGTCGATCAGCGTGACGAGCGGCAAAGGCAAGGTCTTGAGTTTTCCGTACGACACGCCGGTGGGTTCGGTCAACATGGTCTTCGCCACGCGCCCGGAACTGCTCAAGAACGATCTTCCGCTCGTGAAGTCGATCGTGAAGATGCACGCGCAAGCGACCGCGCACGCCGGCAGTCCGAAGAATAAAGCCGAGTTTATCGAAAAAACCGTCAAGACGCTCGGCATCGCGGCCAACGTCGTCGACTACGCGCTGCCCAACGTCGATCTTTCTGGCGCATCGACGATGCGTACCGCAAGCGAGCCGAGTATTACGGCGCGCAGATGCTCGAACTCAAGCAGATCGCAAAGCTGCCGAACTACAACGGCTTCATCGATACATCGGTCCTCGCGTCGGTCGGCAAGGTGTGAGGCAGCGTCTGCCGCGCTGGGTGCTCGCGTTACCGCTTCCGCTCGTCTTGGTCGCGCTCTGGCAAGTCGTCGTCGCACGCAGCGCCTTTTCGCTCATTCCGCCGCCGACGACGGTCGCGGTGACCGCCTGGGATTTCGCCTTCGGCGGCGTGTACGATTACGCGTATTCGCACACGCTGCTCACGCACGTGCTGGCCAGCCTCTCGCGCGTCTACGGCGGCTTCTTGCTCGCCGCGATCGTGGCGGTGCCTCTGGGCATCGTTCTGGGACGAAGCACCGTGCTCGCGCGGTTCGTCGATCCCACCTTGCAGTTTCTGCGGCCGGTTCCCGTGACGGCGTGGCTGCCGCTTGCGATGATTCTCTTCGGCGTCGGACCGAAAGCGGCCATCGCGTTGATCTTCATCGGCACGTTTTTTCCGATTCTGATCAACACGGTCGACGGCGTGAAATACGTCGAGCCGCGCTTGATCGAAGCGGCCGAAATGCTCGCACCGCGCGCACGGCGATCCTCACCAAGATAGTCATGCCTGCCGCTCTGCCCTCGATCTTTACGGGCTTGCGGATCAGTCTCGGGTTCGCGTGGGTGCTCGTCGTGGTCGGCGAAATGACGGGCGTTCCGCAGGGCCTCGGGGCGGCGATCATGGACGCGCGCAACTTGAGCCGTACGGACCTCGTCATCGCGGGCATGTTCTACATCGGCGTGCTCGGTTTCGCGAGCGATCGAATCGTCGTGGCGATCGGTCGGCGTGCGCTCTGGTGGAACCCTCATGCTCGCACCTGAACGCGCTCTGCTGAACGCTGCGCGGCCCGCCCTCGCCGTGCGCGCGCTCGAAAAGACGTACGTCTTGCGCTCCCGCGACGGCACGACGGGCGAAACGGCCGCGCTGCGCGGCATCGATCTTGCCGTCGAGCCGGGCGAATTCGTGTGCATCATCGGCGCGAGCGGCTGCGGCAAAAGTACGCTGCTGCGCATCATCGCGGGCTTCGAGAAGGCGACGAGCGGTACGGTCGACGTTGCGGGCGCCGCGGTCACGGGACCGGGCCGCGACCGCGGCATGGTCTTCCAAGATTACGCGCTCTTCCCGTGGCTCAGCGTCGCGCAGAACGTCGCCTACGGGCCGGCACAGGCGGGCCTTTCCAAAACCGACATCGCCGGGCGCGTCGCCCATTACCTCGCGATGGTGGGCCTGGGTTGTTTTGCCGAGCGGCATCCGCACGAACTATCCGGCGGCATGAAGCAACGCGTCGCGCTCGCGCGCGTGCTCGCCAACGACCCGGCCGTCATCTTGATGGACGAACCGTTCGGTGCGCTCGATGCGCTGACGCGCAGTTCGCTGCAAAAACGGCTACTCGATATTTGGACGACGGATCGCAAGACGATTCTGTTCGTCACGCATAGCGTCGAAGAAGCCGTCTATCTCGCCGACCGCGTGATCGTGCTGAGCCCGCATCCCGGACGCATCGCCCTGCAGATGCGCGTCGATCTGCCGAGACCGCGCGACGTCGCTTCGGTACTGTTCAATCGCGCGAAGCGACAACTGCTCGATGCGATTGCGCCGGACGCCCAAGCGGCGGATATGTAGCGGCGTACGCGTCCGCAAGCGCGAGGAGTCGCCCTTCCGCGAAGGCGGGACCGATCAGCGTGATGCCGACCGGAAAATCGTTTGCCGTGCGCGTGCTCGGGATCGCCAGCGCCGACCAGTCGAAAAAGTTGACGAAATTCGTATAGGTTCCGAGCCGAGCGTTGAGGCGGTTGGGTTCGCGCGCGATTTCGGCGCACGAATAGGCGCGGGGCGCCGTCGGAACGACGAGGACGTCGTGCCGGTCCCAAAACGATCGCACGCGAGCGCGCAGCCGATCGAGGCGCTCGTGCGCGCGAAAGACGTTGACTCCGCAATACCGCCGGCCGCTCTCGATGATCGCGCGGGTCACGGGATGCGTGTCGTCGGGATGCGCGGCGACGAAGTCGCCCACTGCGGCCGTGCGCTCGGCGATGAACGCATCGCCGTATAAGAGATTCGCCGCCTCGAGCATCGGCGCGATATCGACGGGTTCGCACGCGCCGAGAGCGCCGAGACGTTCGACGGCGCGAGCGAAGAGCGCGCGCGCCTCCTCGTCCGTCGAAGTCCAACTGCTCGGCGCGCGGAAGGGCGATACGCGCAGGCATGGGGATGCTCGCAGCGCGTCGCTCCCGCGAGAGCGGATCGCGCACGTCGAACGCCGCGGCGACCGTGAAGACGCGTTCGGCGAGGCCGAGCTCTCGGGTGAAAATGCTGACGCAATCGAGGGACCGGCACGCGGGCACGACGCCCGCAGTGCTCAGGAGTCCGCGCGTCGGCTTGAGACCGATGGTTTCGGTAAAGCCGGCGGGGATGCGACCGGAGCCCGCAGTGTCCGTCCCCAGTGCGAAATCCACGAGTCCCGCGCAGACCGCCACGGCCGAACCCGAGCTCGAGCCGCCGGGAATCATCGCGGCGTCGAAGGGGTTCCGCGGCGTGCCGTACGGCGAACGCGTACCGACGAGGCCCGTTGCGAACTGATCCAGATTCGTCTTGCCGATGAAGAGCGCGCCCGCCTCGCTCAAGCGCGCGAAGACGGTTGCCGACGATTGCGGGTCGTACGCAAACGCCGGTGCGCCGGCCGTCGTCGGCATGCCGGCTACATCTATGTTGTCTTTGACCGCGAACGTCGTTCCCAAGAGCGGCAAACGAGCTTGGAGCTCCGGCGCGAGCGCTTCGAGGGCGGCTGCCGCGCGCATCACCTCGGCATCCGGTACGAGCGCGATGAACGTCGCCGGATCGGCGTATGCGCGGATGCGCGCGAGCGTCTCGCGAGCGAGCTCGGTGATCTTCATGCGACGCGTGTTCGCCGCCGGTCCCGGCGCGACGTTGGCCAATCGGAGCGTCTGGGGTCTACGGCGCGTTCGCCTCCGAAACGATGACGCGATTGCGTCCCGCCGCTTTGGCGGCGTAGAGCGCCGCGTCCGCGCGATTGATCGTCGCTTCGACGGTGTCGCCGGGAGAGGCCGAGGCGGCGACGCCAATACTGACCGTGCATGCAAAGGCGCCCGGTTCCCCACCGGATGCGGCGATCCGCTCGCGAATGCGCTCGGCGATGATCCGCCCGCTCTCCGGCGTCGAATCGGGGCAGAAAATAGCGACCTCCTCGCCGCCGAAACGGCCGAGGATGTCGCTGGACCGGATCTCCTTGCGGCATTGCGCCACGATGCGCTGGAGCGTGACGTCACCTGCGTCGTGCCCGTACGTGTCGTTGACGATCTTGAAAAAATCGGCGTCGAGCAGCAGCACGGTGAACGCGTCGTTCGGAGCGCACAGGCGAGCCCGATCGCGTTCCGCGTTTTCGAAGAACGAACGCCGATTCAGCGCGCCGGTGAGGGGATCGGTGAGCGCGAGCAGGCGCAACCGATCCTCGGCACGGCGCTGGTCGGTGAGATCTTGCGTCATGACGGAATAACCGATTAACGTTCGACCGTCTTTGGCGTGCAGGACGCCCATCGCCGTACCGGCCCAATAGCGTTTGCCGTCGCGACGCACGCGCCAGCCCTCGAAGTCGTGAGAACCATCGCGCCGCGTGACTTCGAGGCCGCGCTTCATCGAACTCTTGGACGAACCCGTGGACGGCACCAGGAAATCGAGATGCCGGCCCAGCGTTTCGTCGCTGCGATAGTCGTCCAGACGTTCGGCGGCGCGGTTCCAACTCGTAATGATGCCGTTCGTATCGACCGTGCAGATGGAATAGACTTTGAGGCCGTTGAGGACTGCGTGAAGCCGTTCTTCGCTCGTGCGAACGAAGAGTTCGCGGTCGGCCGCCGACGTCACGTCGGTCAACACGGCAACGTACGTATCGGCGTCGACTTTTTGAAGCGTCACGGAAAGGATCGTGCTAGGCGAGTCCGGCGCGCGCTGCGGCAACACGACGCGATGTTCTTCGCATACCTTGCCGGTGCGCGACGGGAAGCGCCCGGCCATCTCGCTGACTTCGGGTGCGAAATCAGCGACGAGGTCGAAAAGATTCGCGAGTTTACCGTCGGTCGACAGCGGCATGAGCATCTGCGTACCGTAGGGGTTCATCAGTAGGATCGAGCCCTGCGCGTCGAGCTTGATGATACCGACCGGACACAAGTAGAGAAGTTGCAGCAGTTCTTCTTCCTCGCGTTCCGCTACGATCACCACTTCACCGCCAGATATTGGCGCTCGGTGCCTTCGTCTTTGAGCAGCCGCAGGCGAACCGGCGTCGGTCGCATCTTGACCGTAAAGACGTAGTCGATCGTTTCGTCGACGATCGCCTCGTCTTCGTAACGGCCCGCGACGAGATAATTATTCGTGCACGGCGCGACGTCGGTAAAGAATACGAGTCCGCGTACGCGGTTCGGCGACAGCCCCGCGAACTGCGCTTCGACGCGGTTATAAAACACGACGGTGCCATCGAGATCCATCGCGATCAGTCCGAAATCGAGTGCATCGTACCGCGAAGGATCGTCGCGTAGGCCATCGAGCAGCACTTGCAAGTGCGGAGCGTCGAAGTCGATGTCCGTGCGCGTCGCAAGTTCGTTTGACATATGGACCATGTATCGGCGCGTCGCGTGCCCGACGTGAGGACCGTGACGGCAGGAGTCAGCGCGCGATGGGGCGTGACCGTATCTCGCTGGATCGACGATTCGACAACGACAATCGGTGCTATGTCAAGTCTTGACCGTCGTGGGATACTAGGCGAGGAGAACGACTGCGCTCGCGCGCGTACTTGCTTAGGTGTTGGACCAACGCGTCAACCTAGGGAGCATCAGCTCTGGATACGACAGCTGCGTTCCGGTTTTCACCGGATACCCTGGCGCCCAGGCCGCACCCACCTGCTAAAGCAGGTCGAACCCGGGCATGCAGACGGCAGGGCGGTCGTTGTCCTCCAGATTCGAAAGCCGCTCGCAGCGGCTTTCGCTCGTTATGTGGTCGTCGCCGCGAGCGCGTGCGCGCGCAGGTCGGCGAAGCGACGCAGCGCCGCATGGAAAGCGTCGCGCGGTGTGGCGTGGCCCACCGTGGGCTCCAGAAGCACGCAGCCGCGGAAACGCGCGAGAGCGCGCACGAGCGCGGGAGCGACGCGGTCCCCCGTCATCGCGAAGGTCGCAACGTCGCCAATTTCGGCGCGTACGATCGCGCTCTTGGCAAGGAGTCCGGCCGCGTCGTCGCTTGGGCCGGCGGCGAGCGGATCGAGGGCGTAACGGAGCCAGGCGCTGTCCACGTCTTTGGCGATGCGTCGCAAATCGGCGCTCGAGGCGCACAACGTGTTCGCAACATTAGGCAACGCAAGCGTGACGTTGCGCCGCTTGGCATCGCGCGAACGCGCTTTGAGGCAATCCGCGAATGCGCCCCAAGCGCCCGGATCGTCGGTCGGTCGCGGAGCCGGAGCGATGGCGAGCGGTGCTCCCAGCCGTTCGGCGACATCGAGCCAGCGGTCGCCGCCGGCCTCGAAGAGGTCGCCCGCCGAGACGGCAGCGACGGCGAGCCCGAGATCGACCGCCAGCTTCTTGAGCTGCGCCAGATACTCGTCGTCGGTTCGCGGAAAGTGGGCCGCCTCGAACACGACGGCGTCCGCTTCCAGTTCGTTCGCGCACGCGTCGAGCCACTCGAGTTGCGTCATCGCGCTCGCGGCGATGGCATGCGCGAAAGCGGAGCTCGATATCGCGATCTTCACAAGCGCGTCGTTTCGGACCGTGCCGGAACGAACCCGCCCCGGGCGGGGGGCCGACCCCGGCGCACGCGAACGATGCGCCATGGTACACGACGTCGGCGGCGAGCCGAGCCGCGCTCCGATATCGCTCGAGCAGCATGCGTTCGCTCCCTGGGAACTGCGCGTCGACGCCGCGATGTGGACGCTTACCGACGCGACGCGGCCGCAGGGCGCGGCGCTGGTCGTGGACGAGTTGCGGCGCGGAGTCGAGGCGCTGCCGGATTACGACCGGCTCGGCTACTACGAGCGCTGGCTGCTTTCGATGATCGCGATATTGGACGAGCGCGGCGCGATCGATGCTCGAGCGATCGGGGCGCGCGCCGCCGAGATCGTTAGCGAACGCGGGGCCGCGCACCCGTGATGCGCTTCGCCGCCGGCGACGCCGTCCGCGTGGCTGCGCGCGAGGCGCGCGGTCACGTACGCGCACCGCACTACGTGCGCGGCAAGTCCGGCGTCGTGGAACGCGTCTGCGGTGCGTTTCGCAATCCCGAAGAGCTTGCGTACGGCCGCTACGACGGCGCGCTCGTGTCGCTCTATCGGGTGCGCTTCGCGCATCAGGATATTTGGCCGGGCGAACTCGAGACGCCGTTGGATACGGTCGACGTCGAGCTTTACGAACATTGGCTCGAACCGGAGGATGACGTATGACGACTCACGCGCCCGCGCGCGATTTCGAAGCTTTGGAGCGGGCGTTCCGCGAAGCACTGATCGCGAACGGGCTCGCGACGGCCCACGAGCTCGACGATCGTTTAGAACTGATGTATTCGCGTACGGCGGCGCTCGGCGCGCGAATGGTCGCCCGCGCGTGGTTCGACGACGCATATCGGCAGAGGCTGCTGGCCGACGGCAGCGCGGCCGCGCGGGAACTGCTGGGCATCGATATCGGCGCGCTCAAATTGATCGTCGTCGAGAATACGCCCGGTGTCCACAACGTCGTCGTCTGCACGCTCTGTTCGTGCTATCCTCGCATGCTGCTCGGCATGCCCCCCGACTGGTACAAGAGCGGCGCGTATCGCGCACGCGCCGTGCGGGAGCCGCGCGCGGTGCTCGCCGAGTTTGGCTTGCACGTCGCAAGCGACGTGGTCGTGCGCGTGCACGATAGTACCGCGGATATGCGCTATCTCGTGCTGCCGATGCGTCCTGTGGAGAGTGCCGGTCTCGGCGAAGCCGCGTGTGCCGCCCTCATAACGCGTGACGCGCTGATCGGGGTCGCGCTCCCGCGTGCAGGCGCAGCTGCCGGTACGCCGCCGCGCGGTGTCGAAAACGCATAGTATGCAGTTGCTCGATACCTCATTTCTCGCTTCGCAAGACCCCGAACTCCACGCTTCCATCGAACGCGAAGAGCGTCGCCAGTGCGAAAACCTCGAATTGATCGCGTCGGAAAATTATGCGAGCCGCGCGGTGCGCGAAGCGTCGGCGTCGGTGCTGACCAACAAGTATGCCGAAGGATATCCGGGCAAGCGGTATTACGGCGGCTGCGAGCACGTCGACGTCGCGGAGCAGCTGGCGATCGACCGCGCGAAAGCAATTTTTGGAGCCGAACACGCGAACGTCCAGCCGCATGCGGGAGCGCAGGCGAACATGGGCGTCTTTATGGCCGTGCTCAGACCCGGCGATACGATTCTCGGGCTCAAGATCGATCACGGCGGCCATCTGACGCACGGTACCAAAGTCAGCTTCAGCGGCAAGCTGTACAACGCCGCGGCCTACGGCGTCCGCCGCGATACCGAACTCATCGATTACGACGAGGTGCGCGCGCTCGCGCGCGAACACAAGCCGAAGCTCATCATCGCGGGCGCGAGCGCGTATCCGCGCACGATGGACTACGCGCCGTTCGCGGAGATCGCGAAGGAAGTCGGCGCGCTGTTCATGGTCGACATGGCGCATATAGCGGGCTTAGTTGCCGTCGGTCTGCATCCGTCGCCCGTACCGCTCGCCGATTTCGTAACGAGTACGACGCATAAGACGCTGCGCGGACCGCGCGGCGGCCTCATCCTCACCACGAGCGAACATGCCGCCGCCGTCGATAAGAGCATCTTTCCCGGGATCCAAGGCGGCCCGATGATGCAGACCATCGCCGCCAAAGCCGTCGCGTTCCGCGAAGCGCAGGCGCCCGGCTTCGGCGACTATCAGCGGCGCGTGCTCGAGAACGCGCGCGCGATGGGTGAAGAATTGCAGCGGGCCGGCGCGCGGCTCGTCGCCGGCGGCACCGATACGCACCTGATCCTCGTTGACGTCGGGCCCAAGAACGTTACCGGCAAAGCGGTCGAAGGGTACCTGGATGAAATCAAGATCACGGTCAATAAAAACGGCATCCCGTTCGATCCGCAAAAACCCGCCGTGACGAGCGGCATCCGGATCGGCTCCCCCGCGATTACGACGCGCGGCATGGGCGTGGCCGAAGCGCGCGAGATCGGCAAGATCGTCGCCGAGGCGCTCGACGATGTCGCCGCCCGCGCGCGGATGGACGTGCTACGCGGTCGCGTGGCCGAATTGACGGGCCGCTACGACGTGCCGTAGCTTCGGCGCACGCGTGCGGGCTACGTGCAGTGTTGTTTGTCGAACGCGAAGGCCGAGCCCACGAGGTGCAGTTCGCAACCGGTGAAAACGAACGTGCGATCGGCGAAGACGGGTCTGTCTTTGGCGCTCTCGTCGCTCGCCGTGCTGGAACTCTCGATGTGCAGCACGATGCGCCCGTCGCGGAGCCGCCACGAGCCGGTCTCGACGATCGTCCCCCCGTCGACGCCCTCCGGCCGCTGCGAGTAGCGCGACGAGCCCGTCCGTAAGCGCGCGCTACCGTCACCCCGCAGTGAGAGCTCGAGTCGCACGACGCTGCTGCCGTTGAGATGGGTGGCCACGTACGAGCCCACCACGCGTGCGAGCCCGGCCTTTTGCGGCGTCGCGGTAGCGGGCGTCGCGATGAAAGCGACGGCGAGCGCTGCGGCACCCCCGGCGCTACGGAGACGGTGGTCGGTCATCGAGCGATATCCTCTCGGCGCGGGTTCCGTTCGTTCGGCGAGCGTACCGCGAGCCCTCGTAACGGCCCTTTGACGACGGGATCGGCAACGAGGTTGCCGGGACGGACGGCGTGAACGGCGTCGCGCTATGGCGCCAGCGCTCGTCGTCGATCATCCGGCCGTCGCGGACCGGCTCGCGCGCTTGCGCGATGCCGCCACACCCACGCCCGTGTTCCGGCGCCTCGTCGAAGAACTGGGCGTCTTCGTCGCCTACGAAGCGACGCGCGATCTGCCGCTGCGCTCGGAGGACGTAACGACGCCGGTCGGACCCGCCACGGTGCGGCGCATCGCCGGCCGGTGCGTCGTCGCGCCGATCTTACGGGCCGGGCTCGGGCTTCTGCCGGGCTTTCTGAGCGTCGTCGACGACGCGATCGTCGCGCATCTGGGATTCTTTCGCGATCCGGACACGCTCGCTGCGATACCGTACTATGCCAATTTGCCCGAGCGTCTCGACGACGCCGCCGTTTTCGCGCTCGACCCGATGCTCGCGACGGGGCATTCGGCGTCCGCGGCACTCGACGTGCTCGTCGCCCGCGGTGCGGTACGGCCGACGCTGCTGTGTCTTTTGGCCGCGCCCGCGGGGATCGTGTATCTGCGCGAGACGCATCCCGAGGCGCGCGTCGTCACCTGCGCTATCGACGAGCGTCTCAACGACCACGGCTATATCGTCCCCGGGCTCGGGGACGCGGGCGATCGCATGTACGGAAGCGCGTCGTCGGTGCCGGCGGGCTATCGCACGGCGGGAGCGGCGCGTTCGAACACAAAGCATAGCGATTGATGCGACCGGGTTGGGACGAATATTTTATGGAGGTCGCTCGGACGGTCGCGACGCGCGCGACGTGCCCTCGTGCGAGCGTCGGAGCGGTGCTCGTACGCGATCATCGAATCCTCACGACGGGCTATAACGGCGCACCCCGTCACGTCGCGCATTGCGCGGAGATCGGCTGCGAGATGGTCGGCGGGCATTGCGTTCGCTCGACCCATGCGGAAGCCAATGCCGTCGTCCAAGGCGCGCTCCACGGCGTCGGTCTCGACGGAGCGACGGCGTATTGCACGCACCAGCCCTGTGTGCATTGCGCGAAACTGCTGATCAGCGCCGGCATCGCCCGGATCGTCTACGATGCCGCCTACGTCGATCCGTTTTCTCAAGCGCTACTGGCCGAGGCCGGCGTGGCGCTCGTGCACTTCACGTCGCTCGAACGCACGGGCGCGGACGTGGCGGCCCGCGCGTGAAGCTGCAGTTCGTCTATACGCTCGCCGCGGTCACATCGTTCGTAACGGCGTTTCTCGCGACGCCGCAAATCCGGAAGCTCGCCCTCAAAGTCGGCGTGCTCGATGCGATCGACGAACGACGCATGCATACCGAACCGAAACCGCGGATCGGCGGCATCGCCGTCTATCTCGGCCTCGCCTTTTCGCTCTTCGTGACGATCGGCTTCGCACTCAAGACGACGCTGTTCCATCGCGCCAACGACACGCAAGACTTCTTCGGTTTGCTCTTCGGAAGCACGCTCATCATGCTCGTCGGCGTCTGGGACGACATCATGGGCATGCGGCCGCGCAATAAATTGGTCGCCCAAGTCGTCGTCGCGATCGTCTCTATGATCTACGGCTTTCACATTCCGGGTTTCGAAATTCCCGGGACGGCGACGTACGTGAACCTGCCGCCGTGGATCGATTATCCGATCACGCTCGTCTGGTATCTGGGCATGATGAACGCCATCAATTTCCTCGACGGGCTCGATGGACTGCTCGCGGGCGTGACGGCGATTTCCGGCATGTTTCTCTTTGCGATCGCGGCCGGCCACGGTCAGGTCGGCGCGGCACTCGTACTCAGCGGCCTCATCGGCGGCGCGGTCGGTTTTCTCCCGTACAATTTCAACCCGGCGAAGATTTTCTTGGGCGATACGGGATCGCTCTTCATCGGATACGTGTTTGCGACCGTATCGCTGCTGATCACGGCGAAGATCGCGGTGACCGTCAGTTTGCTCGTGCCGCTCGTCGCGCTCGCGTTGCCGGTGGTCGACACGGCGGCGGCGATCTTCCGCCGTTTTCGCGCCGGGAAGGCGATCACGGAAGCGGACCGCGGACATTTCCATCACCTTTTGGTGTTTCGTTTCGGGCTCAACGTGCGTCAAGCGGTTCTCTTGATCTACGGCGTGTGCTTCTTGCTCGGAGCGGCGGCGTACTGGCTTTCGCGCAGCGAAATCTCGCACCAGCATCTCGCGAAGCTGCTCTAACGTGGAGAGTACCTCCCCGGTGGCGCCGTTGCGCGTGATGACCGTGTTCGGAACGCGCCCCGATACGATCAAAATGGCGCCCGTCGTGCGCGCGCTCCGTGCCGCACGGCCGCTCGTCGAGCCGATCGTCTGCGTGACGGCGCAGCATCGGCAGATGCTCGACGATCTGCTCGGCCTCTTCGCGATCGTGCCCGATTACGATCTCGATATCATGCGTCACGACCAGACGATCACGCAGATCACGACGCGCGTGCTTGCAGGAATGGAGCCCGTGCTCGCCGCCGCAAAACCCGACGTCGTGCTCGTTCACGGCGATACGTCGACGAGCACGGCGGCGGCGCTCGCGGCTTTTTATGCGAAGGTCGCGGTCGGGCACGTTGAAGCGGGGCTGCGCACGACGACGCCGTGGGAGCCCTTTCCCGAAGAGATGAATCGGCGGCTGACCGGCCGTTTGGCGTCGTACCACTTCTCGCCGACGTCGCGCGCGCGTGCGAATCTCGAACGCGAGAACGTCCCGCCTCGAGATATCTTCGTTACCGGCAATACCGTCATCGATGCGTTCCTCGCGGTGGCCGAGCGCGACGTCGCCTGCGAAGAGCCGGTGTGGGCGGGCCTCGACCCCGCGCGCCCGTGGATTTTCGTCACGGCGCACCGGCGCGAGAATCATGCGCTGATGCCGGAAATCTGCGAAGCGCTCGCGGAGATCGCCGCGTTGCCCGAGCGTCCCCAGATCCTGTGGCCCGTCCACCCGTCGCCGCACGTCGCGCCGATCGCCCACGCGCGCCTCGACGGCATCGCGGGCATCAAGCTCGTCGAGTCCTTGCCGTACGACGTCACGGTGCATAGCATCAAGCGCTCGGCGCTCGTCCTGACCGATAGCGGCGGCCTACAAGAGGAGGCGCCGTGCCTGGGAAAACCGGTGCTCGTCATGCGGGACGAAACCGAGCGGCCCGAGGGGATCGACGCCGGCACCCTGGAGCTCGTCGGACCTCATCGAACCGCGATCGTCGCGGCGACGAAGCGCTTGCTCCGTGACGAAGCCGCGTACGCGCGGATGGCTCGCGCGAGCAATCCCTATGGCGACGGTCACGCGTCGGCTCGAATCGTTGCCTGGTTGCTGGGTCGTCTGCGCGGTGGCCTTTATCCCGACGAATTTGCGACCGCCGCGGCCGGAGTCTAACCACATGGTGGATGCCGCGCGCGGAGGACTCGCTGCCGGGCACCCGTAACTGACGAAGCGCCATGCCAGAGGCCGAGTTGCGTGCGTATTATGGGCGCAAGCTGCCGATGGCGGTCTTGTCTATTCTGTTCGGAATCTCGGCCGGTCTCGTCCTCGCGACGCGGTCGCCGATTGCGGGAATCGCGCTCGTCTTCGGGACGTGTTGCGGCATCGCAAACGCTTATCTCACGATGCGTGGCACCGAACGTCTCGTCGACCACCGAAGCGTCTCGTCGTTCGTCTTTAGCAGTATCTTAAGGATAGGCGTTTTCGGTATAGTACCGGTGGAGTTTGCCCTTCACGGCCCGTGGTGGTCGATGGGCGCATACTTTTTCGGATTTTTTACGCCACTGGCGCTCTACACCGTACTCGTAGCGCGCGCCGTTCGGACAGGATGACGTGAAAGAGGGAATCGGAACTCATAGCCTATGGACGCTCCCGCAAATCGGAAGCGTGCATAGCGATACGATTCTCACGACGTGGCTCGCCATGGCCGTGGCGCTAGCGCTTCTTTTTTTCGTCGGCCGAAGCTATCGGACGCCCAGCGCCGGCAAGACGCAAACGGTGCTCGAAGGCGTGATCGACTACATCGCCGACATGGTCCATGGCTCCCTCGGCAAGCGCGGCGAACCGTTCGTGCCGTTCTTCATCGCGCTCTTTATCTTCATTTTTCTGATGAATCAGTTCGGCGTCTTTCCGTTCAAGGCGCTGGGCCTACCCTTCGGGGGATCGCCGACGGGCGATATCAATACGACGATTCCGCTGGCGCTGATCGTCTTCTTCCTTATCCAATACATGACGATCAAGCTCAAGGGTATCGGCGGCTACGCGCACCTCTTCAAGCCGATCTTCCTCGCTCCGATCAATATCCTCGAGGAATTGGTCCGCCCGATTACGCTCGCCGCGCGTCTGTTCTTCAACATATTCGTCGGCGAGTTGCTGTTCATCATCATCGCGTCGATCGTGAACGCCAAGGTCTCCGTCGGCCCGGTCAACTTGTCGGTCGTCGTGAGCGTGTTGCCGTTCTTCATTCAGTTTTTCAATTTTTTCGTCGGCACGGTGCAGGCGTTCGTCTTCACGCTGCTCGGCATCGTGTATCTCTCGCTAGCGATCGGGGAGGAGCATTAGCTCCGCCTCAATCGCGCCGTCCGCCGGCTTCCATATTGCGAAGTTGGTCTCGAAAATTTACCTCCGTGATCCCGTCTCACTCATCCGCGAAAGGTTTCTACCGTGACTTCAGAGAGCTTAGTTGCCGCCGCGACGATCATCGCGTTCGGATTGATCGTCCTCGGCGTCGCATTCGGCTCCGCGGTCGGCGACGGCATCGTCGCATCGAAGGCCGTCGAAGCGATCGCGCGTCAGCCCGAAGCGCGTCCCAATATCTTTACGTTCCTGTTCCTCGGCGTCGGCGTCTTGGAAGCGTTCCCGATCATCGCGCTCGGGCTCGCGTTCTACCTGCTGCTCGTCGTCGCGAACGTGCCCGCGCTGCTCACGCACCTCTCGAAGTAGTAGCCGGCCGATGTTTCTGGCGCCGGACGGGACGTTTTGGGTCCAACTCATCAACTTTGCGATCTTCTTCGCGATCTTGAACGTCGTATTTTTACGTCCCGTCGGCGAAGCGATCAAGAAGCGCCGCGCTCACATCGAGGGCGTTCAGAGCGATTACGAACGCTACGCGCATCAGGTCGCGGGCTTCCGCTCGGAGGCCGATGCCAAGCGGGCGGCCGCGCGCCGCGAGGGCGACGAGCTCGTCGCAAAAGCGAAGGCCGCGGGGGAAATCGAGGCTGCGGCCCTCGTCGGCGCGCAAGGGGAAAAGGCGCAGCACATCGTCGATGAAGCTCGCGCGACGGTTGCGGGAGAAGTCTCGACGGCCCGGTTGCGCGAGGACGAACTGTCGCAAAACCTCGCGCGAACGCTACTCGAACGGGCGATCGGAACGGGCCGATGAGCGATGCGTTCTACGAAGGACTCGCGACGTGGAGCCAAGTCGTCGCGTCGCTGCTTTTCCTCGTCGTCATGGTGATCTTGTGGCGCAAATACATCGCCCCCGCGGTCATCGCGTCGCAGGAGCGTAAGAACGCCGAGCTTGCCGACTCCGAAGCGCGGCGCGATGCCGCCCGGGCGGAAACCGAGGTCGGGCAACGCGAGATCGCCACCGCCGAGGACGACGCGCGCGGGATTCGCGCGCGGGCCGAGGCCGATGCGACGGCGACCCGTAGCCGAATCCTCACCGAAGCGCACGCGGAAGGCGAACGCCTCGTTCGCAATGCCGAAGGGGAACTCGACCGGGGCCGCGCCGCGGCGCGCGATCGCCTGCGGACCGATCTCCTCGAAAAAGCGATGCAGATCGCCCGCGACGCTTCCGCGCATCTCGACGAGACGACCAACCGCCGCCTCGTGGGCGACGCCGTCGACACCGCCGAACGAGGGAACGCGTAGTGCAGAACGAGACCCTCGCGCGACGCTATGCGACCGCAATTTTCGCACTCGCGAAAGGGTCCGGTACGATCGATGCGATCGGCCGCGATCTCCAGATCGCGGCGAACGCCATCTACAGCACGGACGACGTGCGCCGCTTCTATCTCTCGCCCGTCTTCGGCCGCAAGAAAAAAGAAGCGCTGCTGCTGGACGTTTTCGGCGACAAGCTCGACGTTACGGCGCTCCACGCGCTGCTGCTACTCGTGCGCAAGCGCCGCGAAGCATTGCTGCAGCCGATCGTCGGGGAGTACAAGAAGCTCGCACTCGCGGGAGCGGGAAAAGAGCCGCTCGAAATCGTGAGCGCTCGGCCGCTGAGTGCGGCGGAGCTCGGCGAGATCGTCGCGCGGCTTTCGGCGTCTTACGCGAAGTCGTTCGAGGTCACGCAGCGAACCGATCCCGGCCTACTCGGCGGGGTTCGCATCACGATGGGCGACCGCCGGATCGACGGTTCGCTCGCAGGCCGTCTGGAAGAACTCTCGCGCGAACTCTTCGCGCGCAACTAGAACCCCTCCCAATAGGAACGCACGCATATGATTAACGCAGACGAAATCGCCGGAATCCTACAAGGTCAAATCGCGAACTTCAAGAGCGACGTTCGCGAAGACCAAGTCGGAACCGTCATCGAAGTCGGTTCGAGCATCGCCCGCGTCTACGGGCTCGAGGCCGTGCAGCAGTCCGAGCTCGTCGAGTTTCCCAACGGCCTGCAAGGCATCGCGCTGAACCTCGAAGAGGATAACGTCGGCGTCATCATCCTCGGCCCCGATACCGACATCAAAGAAGGCATGCAGGTTCGCCGGACCGGGCGTATCGCGTCGGTTCCGGTCGGTGCCGCCCTGCTCGGACGCGTCGTCGATCCGCTCGGCAACGCCGTCGACGGTAAGGGTGCGATTCCGACCAAAAAATATCGCACGATCGAAAACACGGCGCCGACGGTTATCGAGCGCCAGCCGGTCAAACAGCCGCTGCAAACCGGTATCCGCGCGATCGACGCGTTGATCCCGATCGGCAAGGGTCAGCGCGAGCTCATCATCGGCGACCGCCAGGTCGGCAAGACCGCGATCGCCATCGACGCGATCATCAATCAAAAAGGTCGCGACGTCTTCTGCATCTACGTCGCGATCGGCCAGAAGAATTCGACGATTTCCGCGCTCGTCTCGCGCCTCGAGATCGAAGGCGCGATGGAATACACGACCGTCGTCACGACCTCGCCCTCCGATTCGCCGGCGCTGAAGTATATCGCGCCGTATGCGGGTTGCGCGATGGGCGAAGAACTCATGTACGAGGGCAAAGACGTCCTCATCATCTACGACGATCTCACCAAGCACGCGATCGCCTATCGCGAAGTCTCGCTGTTGCTGCGCCGGCCCCCCGGACGCGAAGCCTATCCCGGCGACATTTTCTTCCTGCACTCGCGCCTGCTCGAACGCGCCGCCAAGCTCTCCGACGAAAAAGGCGGCGGATCCCTGACGGCGCTGCCCGTCATCGAGACGCAGGCGGGCGACGTCTCGGCGTACATTCCGACCAATCTCATTTCGATCACCGACGGGCAAATCTACCTGACGACGACGCTCTTCTTCCAGGGCATCCGGCCTGCGGTCGACGTCGGCATCTCGGTTTCGCGCGTCGGTTCGTCGGCGCAAACCAAGGCGATGAAATCCGTTGCGGGTCAGCTTAAACTCGATCTCGCGCAGTACCGCGAACTTGCGGCCTTCGCCAAACTCTCGAGCGATCTCGATAAGAACACACAAGCGACGCTGACGCGCGGTGAGAAGATCACCGAAGTCCTCAAACAGCCGCAGTACCAGCCGCAAGACGTCTCGGAGCAAGTCATCTTGATCTATGCGGCGACGAAAGGGTACCTCACGAAGATCGATACGGCGCGGCTACAGGACTGGTCGCACTCGTTTCTCGCCGATCTCGCATCGAAGAAGCCGGAGATCTTGAAGTCGATTCAAGATACCAATGCGTTGTCGGACGACAATGCTAAAGCCCTCGTAACGGCTATTGAAGAATATAATAAGACGTACTGATGGGGCGCTTTCGTAGCCGCGGCCGCGACGCGCGTGGCCGTACCGCGGGGACGTCCGGGTTGCCCCGTCCATGGGGAAACCCTACTCGGCAATTTTCGCCCCCGCCCTTTCAGGGCTCCGCGAAAACGTGCACGCCCCGCGGTACGGCCACGCACGTCGCGGCCTGTCATCGATGTGCGTTTGTCTTTTCGGCTCGAGTTGGGACGTTGAGAAATGCCTAGCGTTCGAGATCTCCGCGATCGGATCAAGTCGCTGAAGAATACGCAGCAGATTACGAAGGCCATGAAGCAAGTGGCGGCTGCGAAGATTCGGCGCGCGGAGATGGTTCAAAAGCAGGCGCGGCCGTATGCGGATGCGCTTTCGGCGATGCTGAAGGACTTGATGGCGGCGGTCGGCAGCGTCGATCATCCGTTCCTCAAGCCGGGGACCGAGGGTGCGCCGCGCGGTGTCATTCTCATGACGGCGGATAAGGGGCTTGCGGGCTCGTTTAATTCCAACGTCATCCGCGCAGCCGAACAATACGTTCGTACCAACGGCAACGTCGTGTTTTACGCGGTCGGGAATAAGGCGCGTAATGCGACGAAGCGGAAGACGTCCGAGACGGCGTATACGGCGGCGCTTTCGGCGGGCGAGAAGCTTTCGATCGCGCGGGAAGTTGCGGCGAAGGTCACCGACGATTTCGGGAGCGGCAAGATCTCGGAAATCGTACTCGCGTCGTCGAAGTTCATCAACGTGATGGTGCAGCGGCCGGAGATTCGTTCGATCGTGCCGATCGTCGCGGAGGAGCGCGAAGTGGCGTCGGGCCCGCGGGGAGCCGTCGAGTTCGCACCGTCGCCGGAGGCCGTGCTTACGCGGCTCTTGCCCAAGTATCTCGAGTTTACGATTTTATCGGCCATGCTCGAGACCGATGCGGCGTTCTATGCGGCGCAGTTGATCGCGATGGGCAATGCGACGGATAATGCGGGCAAGCTGCTCGACGATCTTACGCTTGCGATGAACAAGGCTCGGCAAACGGCCATTACTACAGAGATGCTCGAAATCGTCGGCGGCGCGGAAGCGCAAGCCGGTTAGTCTTCAAAGGAAACCATCATGTCAATCGCTTCTGCAACCGCGGCCGGGAAGATCGTTCAAGTGCTCGGCAACGTCGTCGACGTCGAATTCACCGCGGAGACGCTCCCGAATATCAACACCGCACTGAGCGTCCAGATCGGTGGGGGCGCCGGCGGTGCGAGCAACGGGCACGCTGCGATGGCTGCGGAGGACGGCGTCGAGCTCGGCGGGACGGCGATGATGGCGCGCGAGCTCGTGCTCGAAGTGCAGGACGAACTCGGCAATAACCAGGTGCGTTGCCTGGCGATGGGGTCGACCGATGGGCTCGTACGCGGACAAGCGGTCGCGAGCAGCGGTGCGCCCATCACGATCCCGGTCGGAGAAGGCACGCTCGGGCGTATTTTCAACGTCTTGGGCAAAGCGATCGATTCGGACGAACCGGTCGTAGCCGCGGCGATGTGGCCGATCCATCGCGATGCGCCGAACTTCGCGTCGCAAGATCCGACGCCGAAAATTTTCGAGACCGGCATCAAAGTCATCGATCTCATGGCGCCGTATACGCGCGGCGGGAAGGTCGGCCTTTTCGGCGGCGCGGGCGTCGGTAAGACGGTACTCATTCAGGAGCTGATCCGCAACATCGCGCAGGTTCACAAGGGCTTCTCGGTGTTTACCGGCGTCGGTGAGCGCACGCGTGAAGGCAATGACCTCTGGCTCGAGATGAAAGAGTCGGGCGTGCTCGCGCAGACCGCCCTCGTCTTCGGGCAGATGGATGAACCGCCGGGCGTGCGTTTCCGGATCGCGCAGACGGGCGTGACGATGGCGGAATACTTCCGCGATGAAAAGGGCGCCGACGTCCTGCTCTTCATCGACAACATCTTCCGCTACATGCAGGCGGGTTCCGAAGTCTCGGCGCTGATGGGCCGTATGCCGTCGGCCGTCGGTTATCAGCCGACGCTGTTCACGGAAATGGGCGCGCTCGAAGAGCGCATCACCTCGACGCAAAAGGGCTCGATCACCTCGGTGCAAGCGGTCTACGTACCGGCCGACGACTATACGGACCCCGCCGTCGCGACGACGTTCGCGCATTTGGATGCGACGACGGCGCTCTCGCGTTCGATCTCGGAACTGGGCATCTATCCTGCAGTCGATCCGCTGCAGTCGTCGTCGCGCATCCTCGATCCCCAAATCATCGGCGAGGAACACTATCGCGTGGCGCGCGGCGTGCAAGAGACGCTGCAGCGCTATAAGGATCTCCAGGACATCATCGCGATTCTCGGTGTCGAGGAGCTTTCCGAAGACGACAAGGTCATCGTCGGCCGCGCGCGCCGCATGCAGCGGCTGTTCTCGCAGCCGTTCTTCGTCGCCGAGCAGTTCACGGGGCGTAGCGGCAAGTACGTTAAACTCGAAGATACGATCGCATCGTTCAAGGAAGTCCTCGACGGCAAACTCGACGAGCTTCCCGAACAGGCGTTCTACATGGCCGGCGGCATCGACGAAGTGAAGGCAAACGCCGAGAAGTTAGGTGCGACAGCGTAATGGCCGGCAAGACGATTCCGTTCCGGCTCATCACGCCGATCGCCGTCGCCTACGAGGGCGAAGCGGAGCTCGTGATCGGCGTCGGGACCGAGGGCGAGGAAGGTATTCTGCCGTCGCACGCGCCGTTTCTCACGGCGCTGCGACCGGGCGTGCTGCGCGCCAACGTCGTCGAGAACGGCGAGACGAAACGCTTGGAGTTCGCGACGAGCGACGGCTTCATGCAGGCCTTGCCCGATCGCATCGTCGTGCTCGTCGATGCGGCGATGCCGCGTGAAAAAATCGACTCCGCCGCCGCGCGCGCGGATCTCGAAGCGGCGACGGACCGGCAGAAAGCGCTGACGCCGCAAACGGCGGATTACGCGCGCGAGCAGTCGCTCATCGACTTTGCGAACGCTCGTCTGACGCTCGCTTCGTAGCGCAACGGTCCGTTCGCTTCGCTCGTCGGGCCGTGGGCCGATGCGTTAGGCGTCGATGATGGCGTCGAAATCAAGAAGCAGATCGCTCGGAGGCGTGCCGCGGTGGACGATCTCGCGCGTGAACGGATCGATCGCTACTGCATATTCGGTCCCTCGTGCGACGAAGAGATCGAGTTTGTCGACGGTCTCGCGGAACGTATCGCTTTGCGAGCGTACTTCGATTGTAACGTCCAAGCTGATCGGCCAAAATTTCGAACGCTGTTCTTCGGTGAGCGATGCGATACGTTCCGAACTCACCCAAGACGCAGCGGGGCAGAAAACTCGCACGCCGGGTCCGATCGCGAAGCCGGTATTCGAATCGAACGCCTTGCCCTTGGCAACTTTCGCATAGTCGCGGAGCTGACCGAGTGCCTCCGCACTTTTTGCGCCGCCATTGGAATAGGTTGGGCTCACGATGATCGTCCCATCCTCGTCGCGTTCGAAGCGATAGCCGGCATTTTCGCGGCCGACGCGGACGAGATCGGCGTCCGTCTCGATGACGAGCGGTGACTTGAGCATGAACGCCATTGCGTCTCCCCTGGAAGCGTTGGCGCGTTGAGCTACGGTTCGCGTCGAAAAGCGGCGAATCCTAAGGGGTCCTCCTGTGGCAGGATAGGTCGCGCGGGACCCGCGCCGAGCTGCGGCCCGGAGACGGAAGCACGCTAAGAGGTTCCGAAACGCCGGCACATGTTCGCTGCCACGCTGTCCGCGCTGGTTCTGGCGCTCGGCCTTCTCGCTTTTGTCTCACGCAGCGGATACGGCCTTGCGCCGCGCGTCTTTTTCGCGCTGGCGCTCGCCTTCGCTATCGTGGCCGCGACGACGGCCAACGGTGCGGCGGCGTTCGCCGCGGCGCTCTTTCTCATCGTGCTGGGCGGCATCACAACGATCGTCGATCGCCGGCGCATTCGTGCCGGCGAGTGACGACATCCCGGTTTCGGCGCCGGCTCTTTAGCGGCGAAGTACCGTGCAAAGGGTTCGTATCGGAGGAACTCCGAACTTTCCAGTCTCTTCGCGCCGCGGCTTGCCAGGTATGATGATGAACGTCCTCGATCGTCTCGAAACGACCCTCCGCGTGCGCGGCGGCCACCAGCTTTCGGGTTCGGTGGAGACGCATGGTGCGAAGAATTCCGCGCTGCCGATTATGGCTGCGGCCTTGCTCGCAACGACGCCGGTTACGCTGCATCGTATGCCGCGCATTACCGACGTGTCGGTCATGTGGCAGCTCCTGGAATCGCTCGGCGCGCGCCTGCGGTCCGAAGGGGATGGCACGATCACGATCGACGCCTCGCACATCGCCAAGCAGCGCGCGCCCTACACCCTCGTGCGTAAGCTCGCCGCCTCGTTCGATCTCGTCGGGCCGCTGCTCGGCCGGTTCGGCCGAGCAGAGGTGCCCCTGCCGGGAGGGTGCGTGCTCGGCACGCGAGCGACGGACATGCACGAGCAGGCGTTTCGTGCCCTGGGGGCCGAGGTGTCCAACGCCCGCGGCTACCTCATCGCAAAAGTGAAGGGCAAGACGCTCGTCGGCGGCGACATGGAATTTCGCTTGCCGAGCGTCGGCGCGACGAAGAACGCGATGCTCGCGGCGGTGCTCGCGACCGGCACGACGACGCTGCGGAACGTAGCGATGGAACCCGAGGTCGTGGACCTCGCGAATTTCTTAGTCGCCATGGGCGCGAAGATCAAAGGGCAGGGCGGCGATACGATCGTCATCGACGGCGTCCGGGAACTCCACGGTGTCGAGTACGAGATCATTGCGGACCGCATCGTCACGGGCACCTTGCTGCTTTCCGGCTGCGCGACGCGCGGTGACGTGACGGTGCAGCGCTGCGCGCCCGCGCATCTCGAAGCCGTCATGATGAAGATCTCGGAGTGCGGGGTCAAGGTAACCTCCGGCGAGGATTGGATTCGCGTTCGAGCGGATCGCATCAAAGGCGGCACCGATATTCTTACCGCCCCCCATCCCGGCTTCCCGACCGATCTGCAGCCGCCGATGCTCAGTTTTCTGTGCACCGCGCCGGGAACCAGCGTGATCGAAGAAACGATCTTCAACGCACGCTTCTCGTACGTCAACGAACTAGCGCGCATGGGTGCCGACGTCCGCGTCGCGATTGAGAATAATACGGCGCTGATCAAAGGCGGCTCGCCGCTTTCCGGTGCGCCCGTCGAAGCGCCCGATATTCGCGCCGGCGCGGCGCTCGTGGTGGCGGGGCTCGCAGCACAAGGCGAAACGGAGATCATCGGCCTGGAATACGTCGACCGCGGCTACGAGCGCCTCGAAGAGATGTTATCCGCCCTGGGCGGCCAGGTGCAACGCGCCAGCGGCATCGCGCCGGCCTTGGAGCCGCTCGGTATGTACGAGACGACGGCCTACCCGAAGGTAGTCTAGCGCGGGCACGCAATCTTCCAAGGTCATGCTCGCTTCGCAGCCGCGCATTCTGCGCGCGCCGGCGACGTTGACTGCGTGGAGAATTCGTGGATATCGGGATCGATCTGGGCACCGCGAACGTGCTCGTGTACGTCAAGGGCAAAGGGATCGTGCTCCGCGAGCCGTCGGTCGTTGCCAAGGACATTCGCACGAATAAGACGCTCGCCGTCGGCGAAGAAGCGCGTCAGATGTTGGGCCGGACTCCCAGTAACATCCAAGCGATCCGGCCCCTGCGCGACGGCGTTATCGCCGATTTCGAAGTGACCGAAATCATGCTCAATTACTTTATCAAAAAAGTAACGCGCAGCCGCTCGTTCATCGATAGCCTGCTGCGGCCCAAACCCTCGGTCGTGATCTGCGTGCCCGCCGAGATCACGAGCGTCGAAGAACGCGCCGTGCGCGATGCCGCGAAGCTCGCGGGCGCGCGCAGCGTCGAAATCATCGAAGAACCGATGGCGGCGGCGATTGGGGCCGGGCTTCCGATCGACGGACCGACGGGCAACATGGTCGTCGATATCGGCGGCGGCACGACCGACGTCGCGGTCATTTCGCTCGGAGGCATCGTCGTTTCCCAATCGCTGCGCGTGGCGGGCAACAAACTCGATGAGGCGATGATCCGCCACATTCGCCGCGTCTACAACCTCATGATCGGCGAACGCACGGCGGAAGATATCAAGATTCGCATCGGCTCCGCGTACCGGCTCGAACAAGAGATCGTCATGGAAATCCGCGGCCGCGATCTCATCAACGGGCTGCCGAAAACCGTGAAGATCACGAGCGAAGAGGTCCGCGAAGCGCTCTCGGAGCCGCTCCAGTCGATCGTCGAAGCCGTCAAATCCGTGCTCGAGAAAACGCCTCCGGAGCTGGCGTCCGATATCATCGATCGCGGCATCATCCTGACGGGCGGCGGCGCGCTGCTGCGCGGCCTCGATACGCTGATCGGTGAGGTCACGGGGATTCCCGTCATCATCGCCGACGATCCGCTGTCGTGCGTCGCGATCGGTACGGGGCTTCGCGTGCGGCTCTAGTGGCTCGCCGCTCGACCGACATGCCGCGTCCGTGACGGCACGCTAAGCGCCGCGGCCGCTCGACATGCCGTTAACGCGCGTTTTGGATACGCACCGCTCGCGCCCGGGCGCGATTGCGGACTCCGTAGCGGCAGTCGTGCAGCGCGGCGGCAGCGTCATCTTTCCGACCGATACCGTCTACGGCATCGGTTGCGATCCGCTGCAGCCTGACGCCGTCGCCAAGATCTTCGCGCTCAAAGGCCGGCCACGTACGAAGCCGCTATCGCTCCACATCGCGACCGTCGCGGAGCTGCTGGAATACGCGGGCGGTAACGCGCTTGCCGCGCGGGCGGCCGAGGCTTTCTTGCCCGGATCGCTGACGTTGATCGTGCGCCGGCCGTCGTTCGTCGACGCGCGCGTTACGGCCGGTTCGGACACGCTGGGCCTGCGCGTGCCGAAGCACGACGTGTGTCGCGCGATCCTGGAGCGTTGCGGTCCGCTCGCGGGAACGAGCGCCAATCTTTCCGGCGAGCCCGCGTTTACGGGCATAGGTTCCGCGCTCGATCTTCCGGCCGCGGACGTCCGCGTCGACGACGGTCCGACCGCCCTGCGCGCCGAATCCACGATCGTCGACGTTTCCGGTGAGCGGCCGCGACTGGTCCGGGCGGGAGCGATCGCCCTCTCCCTGCTCGAGGAAGCACTCGGCCCGATCGAACGTCCCCGCCCTCGGTCCCAGACTGGAGAATCGTCGTTATGAGCCCTCGCGTGAATGCAGCCGTCGTGGCGGTGCTGGCCTGGGGTCTGCCGTTCGCCGCGCTCGCACAGAGCGCGGCGAGCAACATCGCGGGCTTCGACCGCATCCACACCGATAAGATCAACTTCAATATCAACAACGGCGATTTCACGATTCCCGACGCATTCTCGGCCACGCGGCAAGGCACGGACGTGACGGCGGATCGCGCCAACGGCAATTCGAAGACCAAGATCCTGCACGCGGATGGGCACGTCGTCGTGCACCAGAATCAGCCCGTCGCCAACCGCGGCAAAGCGACCGATCTCACGCAGCGGCCGTCGACTCTGACCTGCGACAAGCTCGATGTCGACGGCACGCGCAAGCTGTACACGGCGACGGGCAACATGCACTTCACGCAGGAGGGGGGCCGCGACGCGACCTCCGATGCGGCCGTACTCAACGACGCCACGCATAAGCTGCACATGGAAGGCCACGTGCGCGTCAAGAACGGCGAGCAGACGATCGCGGCCGACGTGCTCGATTACGATACGCAATCGGGGCAACTCGATGGGAACGGCAACGTCACGATCACCTCGCCAGTCGAGTCGCCGCCGCCGATCGCGCGTCCCAAACGGCGAAAACTTCCGATTTAGCGAGAGCGTACGTTCCGAAGCTCGACGAGGTATCGATGGCCAAACGTCCCGTGCAACGTCTCGGGCTCTTCGAAAAAGAAGGCGTCGCGCCGCTGGCGGCGCGGATGCGGCCGCGGACGCTCGCGGAGTTCGTGGGGCAAGACCAGGTCGTCGGCCCGGGCCATGCGCTGCGCACGGCGATCGAGAACGACACCGTGCCCTCGATGATTCTCTGGGGGCCGCCCGGGACGGGTAAGACGACGCTCGCCGAAATCATGGCTAGCGCAACGGGTTCGCAATTCGTCGCACTCTCGGCGGTGAGCGCGGGGGTCGCGGACCTGCGTGCGGTTGTGGCCGACGCCCAGCGTGCGCGCAGCCTGGGCAAACGCACGATTCTGTTCGTCGATGAGATCCACCGCTTCAATAAATCGCAGCAAGATGCCGTGCTGCCGTACGTCGAAGACGGCACGATCACGCTGATCGGCGCTACGACGGAAAATCCGTCGTTCGAAGTCAATTCAGCGCTGCTCTCGCGCTCGCGCGTTTTCGTCTTGCGTGCGCTCGGCGACGACGATATCGTCCGGCTGGTGCGGCGCGCGCTCGCCGATACCGAACGCGGGCTCGGCGGCCAGGGCGTCGTGCTTGCGGATGACGCCCTCGAAGCGCTCGCGCGGCTGGCCAACGGCGACGCCCGCGTCGCACTGGGAACCCTCGAATTCGCCGCGAGTGCGGCGTTCCGCGCCGCCGACGGCTCGCGCACGATCGACCGCGCGCTGATCGCCGACGCCCTGCAGCGGCGCATCGTCGCCTATGACAAGAAGGGCGACAATCACTACGACGTCATCAGCGCGTTCATCAAATCGGTGCGCGGCAGCGATCCCGACGCGGCGGTGTATTGGCTCGCCCGGATGATCGATGCGGGTGAAGATCCGATGTTCATCGCGCGGCGCATCGTCGTTCTGGCCTCGGAAGACATCGGGCTCGCCGATTCGCGCAGCCTCCAAGTTGCGATGGCGGCGCAGCAAGCCGTGCACTTCATCGGTCTGCCCGAAGGATTCTATCCGCTCGCCCATGCGACGCTGTATCTGGCGACGGCACCGAAATCCAACAGCGTCGGACGCGCGTATAAAGCGGCGCTCGCCGACGTCGAGGAGACGCGCAACGATCCCGTGCCGCTCAATCTGCGCAACGCGCCGACGGGCTTGATGCGCCAGCTCGGCTACGGCAGCGGCTATCGCTACGCGCACGACGATTATGCCTTCGCCGGAGCTCGCGGGGACCGGCCCCCGAGCGAACGGCTGGAGGACTATCTACCGGAAAATCTTCGCGAGCGAGCCTACTTCGAACCTGGCGCGCAGGGGGCCGAAGGCGACCTGCGCGATTGGCTCGCTGCCCGGCGCGCGGGAGCGGCAACGAACGAACTCTAGTGCGCGTGCTACGATGGCGCACATGACGGGGCGCATCTATCTCGATCACGCGGCGACGACGCCCGTGAGCCGCGCAGCGCTCGCGGCGATGACGCCCTATTTCGGCAGCTACAATCCGAGTTCGCTGCACGCTGAAGGCCGCGCGGCCCGCGCGGCGCTCGAAACGGCTCGTGGGTCCGTCGCCCGCTGCATCGGCGCCACGCCGCGCGAGATCGTCTTCACCGGCGGCGGGTCGGAATCAAATAATCTCGCAATCGTCGGCGCGGCGCGGGCGGCCCGCGCGGCGCACACCGAGCTCGGCACCGGCTTTCCGACGCATATCGTGACCGTCGCGACCGAACATCATGCGGTCCTCCATGCCGCGGCCGCCCTCGCGGACGATGGGTTTGCCGTAACGGTGCTCGCGGTCGACGGCGCTGGCCGGCTCGATCCCGGAATCTTCGCTGCGGCGCTTCGGCCGGAAACCGCGCTCGCCGCCGTTATGGTCGCCAACAACGAGATCGGAACGCTCCAGCCGGTCGCCGAGCTCGCGCGCATGGCGCGCAATCGCGGCGTGCTCTTTCACACGGATGCCGTCCAGGCAGCCGGCCGCCTGGCACTCGATGTCGCGGTCCTTGGCATCGACCTGCTGGCCCTCTCGGCGCACAAGTGTGGCGGCCCCAAAGGCGTAGGAGCGCTGTACGTCCGTGCCGGAACGCCGCTGGAGGCCCGGCTGGTCGGCGGCCCGCAGGAGGCCGGTCGCCGAGCGGGGACCGAGAACGTCGCCGGCATCGTCGGGTTCGCGCGGGCGCTCGCCGACGCGACGGCGGCCCTGGACACCGAACCCGCACGCGTGCGCGCCCTGCGCGACCGTTTCGAGGCGACGTGTCTGGCCCGCATCGCCAGGACGCACGTCAACGGCCGTGCAGCGGCGCGTTTGCCTAACGTTTCGAGTATCGCCTTCACGGGAGTTGCGGCACCGGAGTTGCTGGTGCGTTTGGATCTCGCGGGCGTTGCCATCTCGACCGGGAGCGCGTGTGCCGCGGGTTCCGCCGAACCCAGCCACGTCGTCGCCGCGCTGCACGCGGAGCCATGGATTCGCGACGGAACCGTCCGCTTCTCTCTCGGCACCTCGACGAGCGAGCGGGACGTCGAACTCGTTGCAGAAACGCTCAGCGAGATAATCGCCGCGATACGTGTCGCTGCGGGCAATGTGGGTATAGAAACTCCCGGTTTGTTTACCAGCCCTTCGGAGGTACGTTCTTGACTTCTTCGACGACCGAATGGTGGTCGATCGCATGGTCCCTCGGCATCGGCATCGGGTCGGTACTCATAGGGCTCGGCGTTCTCATTCTCTGTTTGCGCGCGGGAGCGTTGCTGACGCGCGTGGGCCGCACGCTCGATGAGGTCGATCGCCAGATTCCCGTTCTTTCGGCGCCGATCGCAACGACGCTCACGCACGTCGGCGGAATCGCCGATACGGCCGATGTGACCTTGGCGCGGCTCGGTATCGTGGTCGGACAACTCGAAGGCGTCGCTGCGAACGCGACCCGTACGGCGGGCACGCTCGGGAGCATGGTCACCAGTGCCGCGACGTCGTGGCGCAAGCCCAAGCCGGACGCACCCTCCGGCGAATCGATCTAGCCCGGTATGGCACGCAATAACGGCGATTTCGTGGCGGGACTGTTCACGGGAGCTCTCGTCGGCGCGTCTCTTGCGATGGTCCTCGCGCCCGCGTCGGGTGAGGATATGCGCGAGACATTGCGCGCGAAAGCTCGCGACGCCGCGGAACGCGCCGCCGCGGTTACCGGTTGCTGAACCGTCTAGCTGCCATCACCCGAACGTAGGAGAAATTTTGGATATCAAAGTGCACGTCCGTGAATCGGACGACGACGCGTACGTCGTCGAACTCGGCGGCGAAATCGACGTCTATACTTCGCCCAAGGTCAAAGATGCGATTACCGAGCTGATCGATCAGGGCCACTACAATCTCGTGATCAACCTTGAAAAAGTTCGCTACATCGATTCGACGGGGCTCGGCGTTCTCATCGGCGGCCTCAAGCGCGTGCGCGAACATGGCGGGACGGTCAACCTCGTTTGTACGAACCCGCAGATTAAGAAGATTTTCGATATCACCGGTCTCGTAAAGATCTTTGGTATCTTCGATGATGAGGCGGGCGCGAAAAAGGCGTTGGCGTGAACGCTCCCGAGCCGAGGACGCAGCAACTCGGTACGGTCGAGCTGCGTATCCCGAGCAAGCCCGAATGGGTCGCCGTGGCGCGTCTGGCCGTCGCGGCCATTGCGAACCGGCTGCCGTTTTCGGTCGAAGAGATCGAAGATCTCAAGCTCGCGATCGCCGAGGCCTGCACCATCTGCATCCAGCAAGGCCCGGGCACCGAAGCGATCGATATCACCTGCCACGCCGCAGCGAGCGAGCTTCGCGTCGAGGCGCGTGACGGCCGCTATCGCAGGCGCGACGATAAGCCGTTGCTGAAGTCTCCGCCGGTCACGGCCGTGGAAGGCGAGGGTCTCGGGATCTTCCTCATTCAGGCCCTTACGGATAAACTGGATTACCATGTCGATCCCCATCTCGGTGCCGAGCTGATCATGACCAAACGCGTCGGCGCATAGAGCGGCCAGTGGAGTCAGCCCCCCGCGTCGACGAAGAGCGATGGGATCGCGCTCGCACGCGCGACGCGTTCGCACGCCTCGCCGTCGCTCGCAACGAGCGTACGAGCGATGCCGAACGTCTCCGCGACGATCTTGTCGTGGCCCATCTCAACCTCGTCCGGTATCTCGCCGTCAAGTTCGCCAATCGCGGCGAAGCGCTCGACGACCTCATTCAAGTCGGCACGGTCGGACTCATTAAGGCGATCGATCGTTTCGATCTCGAGCGCGGCGTGGAATTCACGACGTATGCGACGCCGACGATCGTCGGCGAGATCAAGCGATATTTCCGCGATAAAGGCTGGGCGGTCAAAGTGCCGCGGCGCCTGCAAGAGCTCAATCTCGCCGTCAATCGTGCGATCGAGAAATTGACCGTCAATCTCGGACACTCGCCGACGGTTCGGGAACTCGCCGATCACCTCCATGCCTCGGAAGAAGAGATTCTCGAAGCGCAGGAACTCGGTCAAGCCTACAACCTGCTCTCCCTCGATACCGAAGTGACGGGCGAAGGCGATAAGAACGCGCAGACGCTCGCCGACTATATCGGCAAGATCGATCCGTCGCTTGCGAATCTCGAAGACCGCGCGAATCTCGAACGAGCTTTCGAAGTGCTCTCACGGCGCGAACGGATCATCTTGTTCCTGCGTTTCTACGAGTCGATCTCGCAAACGGAAATTGCTAAACGACTAAATGTTTCGCAGATGCACGTCTCGCGATTGCAGCAAAAGGCGCTCGAAAAGCTGCGCGAGGTCCTCTCCGAGCGGTAACCCGTCCCGGCTCGGGCGAGGAACGTCCTTGACGGCCTAGCGGTGGTAGGCGGTATACTGGGCGGCGTGAGTGCACAAACCGCTGGTATCCTCCTGGGCATCTTCTCGCTTCTGATGTCGGCGTTCATCTATTGGGGCGGCTTCGTCGAAGAGAAGCGCGCGAACGCCAATCGCGACGCCCGCGCCCGCTAGGCGTTCCCCAGCGCACGACGGAAGCCGCACCGGATCATGAGCTTCTCGAGCCAAGAACTGCGACGATCGTTCGTCGATTTCTTTACGTCGAAGGGTCACGCATCGATCGCTTCGGCGTCGCTGGTTCCCGAGGCGATGTCGAGCACGCTGTTCACTATCGCGGGCATGGAGCCGTTCGTGCCGGCGTTTCTCGGCGAGGTTCCGGCGCCCGCACCGCGGGCCGTCAGCGTCCAGCGCTGCCTGCGCGTGGCCGGAGCGAAATCGGATATCGAGAACGTCGGCCGGACCGGGCGCCATGGCACCTTCCTCGAGATGCTCGGCAACTTCAGCTTCGGCGACTACTACAAACGTGAAGCGATCGTGTGGGCGTGGGAGTACCTCACCGGGACGCTGCACCTCGATGCGGCCCGGCTGTACGTGACGGTGCACGTCTGCGATGACGACGCGCAGCGGCTCTGGGAAAGCGAGGTCGGCGTGTCGCCCGACCGCATCACGCCCTTCGACCAAGATAACTTTTGGACGATGGGTCCGACGGGGCCATGCGGGCCGTGCAGCGAGATCTTCTACGATACGGGGTCCGCCCACGCGAGCGGCCCGGAGGATACGGGGCCGAACCTCGGCAATCGTTACGTCGAAATCTGGAACCTGGTATTCCAGCAATACAATCGCACAGCCGACGGTACGCTGACCGAGCTGCAGACCAAGAATATCGATACGGGTGCCGGTTTCGAGCGTCTGCTCGCCGTCGTCAACGGTCAGGCGTCGATGTACGAGACTGACCTCTTCACCGATCTCATAGCGGCCCAGCCCGCCGTCGGCCACACCACCCTCGCGCACAACGAACGCCTGGTACGCCGGCGGATCATCGCCGATCACGCCCGTGCCGCGACATTCCTCGTCGCCGACGGCGTGTATCCGTCCAATACGGACCGGGGTTACGTGCTGCGCTTTTTGATCCGGCGCGCGATTCGCAACGGACGGCTCCTGGGGTATCCCGGCGGCTTCTTCGCCCGGCTCGTTCCGGCGGTCGTCGCGTCGCTCGAAAGCGGCTACCCGGAATTGCGCGCCGCAACGGAGCGCATTCAAAACGCGCTCGCGACCGAGGAGACCGCCTTCGATCGTACGCTCGAACGCGGCAGCGAACTGCTCGCGCAGAAGTTGGAGAGCACGAAGGCGACGGGCGGCGCGCTCGCCGGCGACGACGTATTTACGCTGCACGACACGTTCGGTTTCCCCTCGGAACTCACTCGGGAGATCGCGGGAGAAGCGGACGTCGCGATCGATCTTGCGGGCTTCGAAGCGGCGATGAGCGAGCAGCGCGTACGCGCGCGCAACGACGCGCGCAGCAAGCGCGCCGCCGTCAGCGTTGCGGATCTCCCGGCAACGCGCTCGAACTTTACGGGCTACGAAGGGCTCGAGAGCGACGGCGTCGTCACGACGATCCTGCGCGACGGGGCGAGTGTGGACCGCATCGGCGCCGGCGACGAAGCGCAAATCGTGTTGGATCGAACGTCGTTCTATGCCGAAAAAGGCGGTCAGATCGGCGATCGCGGCAGCATCGTTGCGAGCGGCGCGTTCGACCGATCCGGTGCGACGTTCGATGTCGAGGACGCGCAGTTCGTCGGGGACGCGATCGCGCATCGCGGGACGCTTCGCAGCGGCACGCTCGCGGTCGGCGACGGCGTCCGGACGGCCGTCCATCGGACGTGGCGCGAGGAGATCCGGCGCCATCATACGAGCGCGCATCTCTTGCAGCGCGCTCTCAAAGACGTTCTCGGCGACGACGTCGTGCAGGCGGGATCGTGGGTCGGTATCGATCGGATGCGTTTCGATTTCCGTTCGCCCGGCGGCGCGTTGACGCCGGAGCAGCGCCGCGACGTCGTCGCGCGCGTCAACGCGATGATCCGCGACGACAACCATGCGGTCGTGCGCGTGATGTCGCAAGCCGACGCTGCGAAATCGGGCGCGATCTCGATGGCGGGCGAAAAGTACGGTGATGAAGTACGCGTCATCGCGTTCGGGCCTTCGGTCGAATATTGCGGCGGCACGCACGCGCACACGACCGGCGAGCTCGGGTTGTTCCTCATCGTTTCCGAGGCGTCGATCGGCAGCGGCGTCCGGCGCATCGAGGCGATCGTGTCGAAAGCGGCGGAACGCTACGTCGTGGAGCAGCAAGATCTGGTCGGAATCATCGCGGAGTCGCTGTCGGCGAAACCGGCCGAACTCGGCGAGCGCATCGAACGCCTGCAGGGCGACGTGCGCGAGATGCAGCGTGCGCTCGAGACGATGAAAGCGCGCCTCGCTTCGGTCGACGCCGCAAGGTACGTCGACGCCGCGGAAACGGTCGGCGGCAAGCCGTTCGTGGCCGCGATCGTTCCTGAGGCGAATGCCGACGCACTCAAGACGCTCGCACGTGCGATCCGTCAGAAGCTCGGGCGCGGCGTCGTCGCACTCGCCGGTATCGATGGCGAGGCGGTGTCGCTGCTGCTTTCCGTGAGCGACGATCTCGTCCGCGAGGGGGTGCATGCAGGCAACCTTCTCAAAGTCGCGGCACCGCACGTGAACGGTCGCGGCGGCGGTCAGGCCGCGCAGGCGCAAGGCGGCGGCAACAACCCGGCCGGCACCGGCGCCGCGCTCGACGCACTTCGCCAAGCGCTCGCGTAGGATGCGTCGTCGCGGTAGCCGCGCTATCGTCGGTACGCTCGCCTTAACGCTGCTCGGCGCGGGCGGCGTTGCGCCGCCCACGGCTTCGCGCGCGACGGCGACTCCTGCGGTGGTCGAACGCGCACCAGCCGACGTTTTACGCGGGTACTTCTCCGCGCTCGCGGCGCTGCGCCGGCCCAAAGCCCTATCGTTCGACTACACCGTTTCGCAGCTCGGCTTACACGACATGGAGCAAACGCACCACATCTACCGGAGCGGCTACCACGAGCGCGACGAGACGATGGTGGTGGACGGGCATACGTTAACCGCCCCGTCGGTCCGCATCTTGCGCAGTAGCACGTACCGCTACGACGTGACGACCGTCGCTCCGCGCGCGAGCCAGTACGTGTTCGCCTTCGGTAGTAGGACGCGGGGGCAGGGGGCCGGCACGTATTCTTTTCGTACGAAGGCGCGCAGCGCGCGTGCATTTCAAGTCGTCGAGATCGAGATCGACGGCCACACGCTCCTCCCGGCGGTCGTACACTTTCGCGTTGCCGGCGGCCGTGCGCGCGGCAACGGGACGCTTCGCTACGGACGTTCCGATACGCGTTGGGTCGTGCGCGAAGCGCGCGTGACGGCGAAGCTCGCGAATGGAGCGACGGCGCACGAACGCATCGTGTGGTCGAATTACCGCTTTTACGACGCGCTGCCGCACGAAACGTTCGAGGCGCCCAAAGTCGCGGTGCCGAAAAAGCCGCTGCCGAAACCCGGCGCGAACCCGCTGCCCACGGCGACTCCGACGCCGACGCCGACGCCGCCGGGCGCGCGCTAGAGAGCTTGCAGCGCCGCGTCGGCGCGAACGTCGGCGAGATGCTCGGCGACGCACGGCTCGCGTAGCGCGAGCGCACCGGCGGCGTCGCGTACGACGATCGCCAAGGCGGCGTTCTCGACCGGGACGTTCCAGAAATCCTCGAGCGAGCGCCCTTGCAAGGCGACGAGCGCGCAGCGCACGATAGCATCGTGCGTAACGACGAGCGTATCCTCGCGCCAGGTTGCCAGGTCGCGTGCGAAGGCCGTCCAACGAGCGGCTACTTCGCGGAGCGTTTCGCCGCCTTCGAAGGCAACGCGAGCCGGATCTTCACGCCAGGTACGATACCGCTGCGGGTCGTTTGCGGCGATCTCGTCGCGGTAGCGTCCTTCCCACGTGCCGTGCCCGATTTCGATCAGGCGCGCGTCGGTATCGAGGGCGATGCCGAGCCGCGAAGCGGTGACCAGCGCCGTCGCGTGACAGCGCAAGAGCGGCGAGGAAACGATGCGCGCCGGCACGCTATCTCCGCGCGCGAGCGCGAGCGAGAACCGATCGGCGAGCGCGAACGCTTGGCGCATGCCGAGTCCCGATAGCGCGGATTCCATGCGGCCCTGATAGCGGCCGGCGAGATTCCACGTCGTCTCCGCGTGACGCGCGATCCAGACGGTGCTCACCTCAGACGTCGAGCGCGCGGACGACCGCGATGCCGTCGATGTCGCGCAAACGCGCGATCGTCGCGTCTTCGGCCCGGCGGTCCGTCGCGAGGATCATGATCGCATCGCCGCCGGCATCCTGGCGCGACACTTGCATCGTCGAGATATTGATCTGCGCCTCACCGAGGATCGTGCCGACCTTGCCGATCATGCCCGGTACGTCGTGATGTCGCGTAAAGAGCATCGGACCGCTTGGAATAGCATCGATTTCGAAACCGTCGACCGCTACGATGCGGGGGCCGGCATCCGTACAGGTGCCGACGATCGACGTTTCGCCGCCGCTCACGCGCAGCGTCGCGGCGTACGCCGTCGCGCGCTCGTTCCCACGCACGTCGACCCGGATGCCCAGCTCCTCTGCGATGGTACGGGCGTTAACGATCGAAACGCGGCGATCGGTCGTCGTTTGCAGGAGCCCCGCGAGAAACGCGGTGGTGACTGGTGCGGGATCGAGCGGCGCGATCAGCCCTTCCATGACGATCGCGAATGCCGGCAGGGCGCGCTCGCGCGCGAGCTGCGGATAGAGCTTGCCGATCCGGTACGCGAGATCGACGAAGGGACGCAGCAACTCCGCTTCGGGTCCGTCGGCGATCGGCGCATTGACGGCCGCGGCTGCCGGACCGCCCAGAAGCACGCTCGCCACATCGTTAGCGAGCTCGACTGCGATCCGCTCGAGCGCTTCGACCGTGGAGCCGCCGAGATGCGGCGTCGCAATCACGCGGGGATGACGATGCAGACGCGCTCCGGTGCCCTCAGGCGGCGGCGGCTCCTGGGCGACGACGTCGATCGCCGCGCCTGCGATTCGGCCGGCTTCGAGCGCTTCGAGGAGTGCGGCTTCGGCGATGACGCCGCCGCGCGCGCAATTGACGAGCAGCGCGTGCGGCCGCATGCGGGCGAGCTCGGGAGCATCGATCAAGCCGATCGTCGCGCGCGCGAGCGGTACGTGAAGCGTCACGATATCGGCACGCGCCAAAACTTCGTCCAGCGGAAGCAATTCGACGCCGAGCGCTTCCGCGCGCGCGAGCGATATGAAGGGATCGCTCGCGAGGAGCTTCATGCCGAATGCCGCCGCGCGCTGGGCGACGCCGCCGCCGATGCGGCCGAGGCCGACGATGCCCAGCGTCTTTCCGTGCAACTCCGTCCCGATGAAGGGCTTGCGCTCCCAGCGTCCGGCGCGAATCGACGCGACGGCCGAAGGCGTGTGACGTGCCAGCGAAAGCATCAGCGCGAAGGTCTGCTCGATCGCCGCGAGCGTGTTTGCACCCGGCGTGTTGAGCACGACGATGCCCGCGTCCGTGGCGGCCGGGACGTCGATCGCATCGACGCCCACGCCGGCGCGCGCGACGACCGATAGTTTGGGCCCGAACGAAAGGAGCGCCCGATCGACGCGCGTCTCCGAACGGACGATGAGTCCGTCGGCATCGGCGAGCGCGGCGTGCAACGCCGCGGGCGGTTGACCGACGAGCGAGACGACGTCGATGCCCGCGTCGCGCAAGACGGCGATGCCCGTCTCGGAAAAAGGCTCGGCGATCACGACGCGCGTGCTCGCCGCCCGCCCGGCGCTCGAGAGGCGGGGTGCGTTCACGAGGCTAAACTCGCGCTCTCGATGCGGCGTGGCACAGGTGGGAACTCTCTTTCCGGAATGCTGGCGTTCGCGGGGCCTTTGGCATTATATACCGCCACCTTGGCCCCTGGCGTCGACTTCTGGGACATCGGCGAGATGCAAACGGTCCCGTACGTGCTCGGCATCGCGCATCCGACGGGCTTTCCGCTCTTCGTGCTCGGCGGGTACGCGATCTCGCACGTCCTACCGTTCGGGACGCCCGCCTGGCGCATATCCTTTGCGTGTGCGGTCGCGAGCGCGACGGCGGCTTACGCGCTCTACATCTTCGTGCGAGCGCTTTGCGACGATGCGCGCATCGCGTGCGCGGCGGCGCTCGCGTTCGCGCTCGGCGACATCGTGTGGGTGCATGCCGTGCGCGCCGACGTCCACGATGCGGCGCTCGCGGCGATCGCCGTTACGCTCGCCGCGGCGTTGCGCGCCGGAACCACCCGAACGCCGCGCGCGCTTGCGGCGGCCGCACTCGCGTTCGGCTGCGGCCTCGCGACGCATCCGATCGCGGCGCTCGTGCTTCCGAGCGCGCTCGTGCTCGCGTGGCCGGCGCTCGCGACGGCGACCGTCACCGCCCGCGCGCGCACGCTCGCACTCGCGGCCGCGCCTTTGCTTGCCTATGCGTACGTGCCGCTGCGGAGTGCGTACGTCGAGGCGCACGGGCTCGATCCCGGCGTCGAGCTCGGACTCGTAGGAAGCGCGATCTACGATACGGGCGCACCGGCGACGGCCGGCGCACTCGGACGTTACCTGACCGGTGCAGATTTTCAGGCGTCAAGCGCCGTCGTCAGGGCGTTCTCACCGCTCGGATTGGCGCACGCCGGCGCGTTCGCGCGCGAAGTCGCCTATCGCGAATACGGCTATGCGATGCTCGCCTTCGCCCTCGTCGGCTTCCTCTATCTCGTTGCGACGCGGCCGCGCATCGCCGTCGCACTGAGCCTCGTGCCGCTGGGGTGTGCGGCCTGCGCCGCTAATTTTGCTGCGGAATCCGACGTCGCGCGCTACGCGCTCGCCGGGCTCTGGATCGTCGCCGCCGGTGCCGGCGTCGGCATCTGGTGGCTCGCGGGCGCGATCTTCGAGCGCCGGTCCGAGCGGGCGCGTTCGATCGCCGCCTGGGTGCTCGTAGCGGCGATGCTGCCCACCACCGGGTCTGCGGCCCGCGACGTCGCGCGCGCGCGCGTCGCCGACGATGCGCGCGCGCTCGGGCCCGCAATCGCGAACCGCACCCGCGACGGCTCGCTGCTCGTTGCGACGTGGACGTATGCGACGCCGCTCGCTTACGAAGCGTACGTCGCCCGATCGCTCGGCTCGCGCCGGCTCGCGTGCGGCTGGCCGCACGATTTCGCGGGCCGCTACGACGGCTGGCACGCGCGCTACAAACACGTCTACTTCGTGCTCTCGAAATCGTACGACGTCACGGCGTTTGCGACGCCGTTGTTCGCGGCGGGAACGTGGCAGCTTTCGGAACTTCGGTCGTGAAGCGTTCGACGCTGCCGGCACTCGGTTTCGGCGCCTTCGCATTCGCACTCTACGTCGCGTCGCTGCCGCCGTCGTTCGCGTTCTGGGATACGGGTGAACTGCAGACGGTCGCAGCGATCCTCGGCATCGCACATCCGCCTGCCTGCCCGGTTTTCGTTCTCCTCGGCTGGACGTTCGTGCATGCGATTCCGCTCGGCGAAGCGGCGTGGCGCGTCGATCTCATGTGCGCCGCCGCCGTCGCCGGCGCCGTCGGTTTGCTCTATGCGACGGCGCGACGATTGGGCGTATCGCGCGCGGCGGCGGCGCTCGTAACGATCGGATTCGCGACGGCGAGCATCGTCTGGCGCGACGCGACGCGGGCCGAAGTGCAGGACGTCGCACTGTTCTTTCGGGTGCTCGCGCTCGTCCTGGCCAGCACGTATGCGGAACGCGGCCGGTTGCGCGACCTTTTCGCAGCGGCGCTCGCGCTCGGACTTGCCGGCGCGACGCACGGTATCGCGATCCTCATGCTGCCCGGCCTCGCGCTCGTGGTCGCGCGGCGCAGCGCGGAGTTTCGCGGGCGCGCCGCTCTCGCTGTGGCCGGCGGCATCGCGCTCGGGCTCGTGCCCTACGCGTACTTGCCGCTGCGCAGTGCGTGGCTCTACGCGCATCACGTCGATCCGACGCTCGCGATCGGTCTGCCGCCCGGCGCACCGTTTTGGGATTACGATCATCCCGCGACGTTACGCAACTTCATCCGCGTGATTACGGGCGCCGATTTCGATACGCACAGCGGCTTCGCGGGATTTTTCGAACCGGCACGCTACCCGCACTTCGCCGCCGCACTAATCGTCCGGCTCGGCGCCGCGTTCGGCATCGGCGGTGCGATTCTCGCCGCCGTGGGCGCCGGATTCCTGGCGTTGTCGCGACGGCACGAACGCATCGCGCTTCTCCTGGTCGCGCTCACGATCGTGCCCTACACCGAAGCCTATTCGATGCTCCAAGATTCCGATCGCTATTATCTGCTCGCGCTCTGGTGCGGCGCGATCGCGATCGGCGTCGGATTCGACGCGGTGGCGCGGCTCGTTGCGCTCGAACGGGCGTCGATCGGACGCTATGCGTTTTTGGGCGCGCTCGTCGTATCGTTCGTCGCCGCGGCTCCCGGACGGCTCTCCATCTTCGCACAGCGCGACGACTACGGCGCGCGCGACTACGCGCGCGATATCGCGGGGCTGGTTCCCGACCGGTCGATCGTGCTCGCCGAGTGGGCGTATGCGACGCCGCTCGCGTACGCGGCCTACGTCGACGGCACGTTCGGCCGGCGCATTACCGTCGCCGCTGCGCCGGCGCAATATCTAGCGTATGTCCCGCAGTGGCTCGCGACGCGATCCGTGTACGTCGTATCCTTCAATGCCGATCTGACGCTGCCGGGCTTCGCGGTCGTTCCGATCAAGAGCAGTTCGTATTACGTATATCGCATCGCGGCGCTCGGTCGTCACCCATGAGACGCTTCGAAGGCGCGCTCGCGGGCGCGCTCGCCGCGCTTGCCATCTTCGTCGCATCGGGATTCCGCGCGACACCGTACAACAATTTCGTGTTGCTCGCCGATGCGTTTCGTCACGGACGCGTCTGGATCGATTGGCCGGGGCCGTACATCGACGCGCTCGCCTTCGCGGGGCGGCATTACGTCATCGAGGCGCCGCTGCCGGCGGTGTTGCTGCTGCCCGCGGTCCTGGTGCGCGGGACGGCCGTCAGTCAGACGGCGCTTGCGGCGATCCTGGGCGGCGTAGCGACCTTGGCGGCATACGATCTCGCTCGCGGGCTCGCCGTTTCGCGCCGCTCGACGGCTTTGCTGTGCGCGTTTTTGTTGCTCGGGACGGATCTTTTTTGGTGCGCGATGTTCGGCGACGTCTGGTTCATCGCGCACGCGGCCTCGGTCGCGTTCGTTTTGCTCGCGCTGCGCGAAGTCCTCGGCGCGCGGCGCGGCTGGCTCGTCGCCGTCTTCGCCGCGTGTGCCGTCGAGTCACGCTTCGCGCTCGTGCTCGCGCTGCCGGTCTTTGCGGCGCTCCTTTGGTACGGTACGGGCACGGGCGGCGCAGCGGAGGACGTGCGCGCCCGCGTCCGCCGCACGGGTTCGTTTGCGCTCGCACTCGTGCCGTTCGCCGCCGCCTACGTTGCGTATAACGTCGCTCGCTGGGGCGTTCCGTACGACATCGGCTACACCGCCTGGTACCATCAGGATGCCGCAGGCTCGCCCGCGGGTTCGCCATTCCAATGGCGCTATGTAGGCGACGAATTATACTCGTTCTTCGTCCGTTTTCCCGACACGCGCCCGACGTTTCCATATCTCGTGCCGTCGCTGGCCGGCGTCGCGCTGACGTGGACGTCGCCCGGGCTCGTGCTAGCGCTGTTCGCGCGAAGCCCGTGGCGCCTGGTCGCCGCAATGTGGGCGGCGACCGCGCTCGTAGCGGCTCCGAGTCTGGCGTACTACGTCAACGGATACGCGCAGTTCGGTATGCGGCACGCCCTGGATTTCGAGCCCTTTCTGTTCGTCCTCGTCGCGCTCGCCGTGCGGCAACGGTTCCCGCCGTTGGGTGTGGTGCTGTGCACGTATTCGATGCTTGTCGGAGCATGGGGCTGCTGGTTCTGGCGCGCGTTCGTCCGCTCGTCTTGAGGCGGCTCGCTGGTACGTCGATCGTGAACCGGCACCGATTATGCGGTTTCGCTCGCTCGAAGTCGGGACGTCCATCCCCACGAACAGCGCGAACGAACCGAAATGGTCCGGCGGCTTCCTCGCGAGTCTTGCCGACGGCGGGCACGTTCAGACGGTGACCGATGACGCCGGCGATGTCTTTGAACGGCACGCCTCTTCGGCGCTCGCGCGCGGGCCGCGGCGCTCGCGTCGACCTTTGCTCTAAAACCGGACGCCCGGTTACGCTTTCAGCCAGCCGCGCCCTTCCGGCGAAATTCCGGATCGTGGGCCCCACAACGCGTAGGTCGCTTGGAGGACGAGACGGCGATGGGATTCATAGTCTCTGGGCAACAAAGCAAGACATCGCATGTTTCAATTCTGAGCCTATGGGGACATAGGAGTTACCTTTAAAGGAGGAGCTAATGCAAGATCGTCCAGTCGTCGTAGACGGCAGCAACAATACCGGGATTTTCGCGATTGTCGCGATCGTGGTGATCGCCGCAATCGCCCTCTTCGTTTGGCAGCCCTGGAATACCACGGGGAACGGCGCCACGCACAGCACGACCATCATCAACCAGCAACCGGCCGGCGCCGGGGCGGGCGGCACCTCGGGCACGACCGGCGGCACGTCGGGCGCTGCGGGCTCGAGCTCGAGCAAGTAAGGTCGTTTCTCGAACTTCGGTTCGAATCGAAGCCGGCGCGCGAGCGTCGGCTTTTTTCTTTTAAGCGCGCTGAATCGACCGTAAAGCCGGGGTATACTGCGCGTATTGTGGCAGCGAGAAAATCGCGCGCGAGCGCATCCCCGAACGAGCCGCCGCTCGCGACCTACGCGAAGAAACGGGACTTTTCTGCAACGCCCGAACCGTCGTCGGCTCCCGGCAAGACGACACCGAGTCGCGGCGCGCGGGCGCGCTTCGTCGTGCAGATGCATCGCGCGACGCGCCTCCATTACGATTTTCGCCTGGAAGCCGACGGCGTGCTCAAATCTTGGGCGATTCCGAAAGGCCCGTCGTTCGATACGCACGAGAAACGCCTCGCGATGGCCGTCGAAGACCATCCGCTCGATTATCGGGATTTCGAGGGCATCATTCCCGAGGGCAACTACGGCGCGGGCGAAGTGATCGTTTGGGACCGCGGCACGTACCGTCTGCTCGAGGGCACGAATCTCAGCGAGCAAATTGCGAGCGGTTCGGTGAAGATCGAGATGGCCGGCAAGAAGTTACGCGGCGGGTTCGCGCTCGTGCATATCAAGGGCCGCGGCGGTGAAGAGAACGCGTGGTTGCTGATTAAGGAACGCGACGATGCCGTCGACCCCGCGTGGCGCGTCGAAGATCATGCGGAGTCCGTCAAGAGCGGCAAGACGCTGGCGGATATCGCAGGCGATCGCAAAGCCGCGCAGTGGACGTCCTCGAAGCCGGCGCCGCCGGCAGCCGCCGCCGTGCGTCGACACAAGCCCGTCCTCGCAGCGTTGCCGGATATCGCATCGCCGATGCTCGCAACCGCGATCGACGCGCCGTTCGACGATCCGAAGTGGCTCTTCGAACTCAAATGGGACGGCTATCGCGCGCTCGTCCGTATCGAAGGCGACGGCTCGGTCGCAATCGCTTCGCGTAACGGAAAGGACTTCACGGCGAAGTTTGCGGAGCTCGGGGCGCTCGCCGACGCCTTTGCGGAGCGGCCGCTCATCGTTGACGGCGAGATCGTCGTGCTCGATGACGACGGCCGGCCCTCGTTCGGCGCGCTCCAAGAGCGGCTCGACCGTTTCGGCCGCGCGAATCCGCACAAGCAGCCCGTTACCTTCGTCGTCTTCGACGTGCTGTACGGCAACGGGCGCGATCTGCGCGAGGAGCCGCTCGAGAAGCGCAAGGCGGCCCTCGAAGCGATGCTGACCGGTCGCGGCCCGGTCATGTACAGCAAGCACGTCGTTGCGGACGGTACGGCACTGTACGATGTCGCGAAATCGCGCGATCTCGAAGGGATCGTCGGCAAGCTGCGCGCCTCGACGTATGTCGAGAAACGCTCGCGTGCGTGGGTGAAGATCAAAGCGCAGCAACGGCAAGAAGTCGCGATCGCCGGCTGGACCGAAGCGCGCGGCAGCCGCAAGCATTTCGGCGCCTTGCTCGCAGGCGTTTACGAAGACGGCAAACTCGTGTATGCCGGGTCGGTCGGCACCGGTTTCGATGCCAAGAAGCTCGTGGCGATTGCGAAGGTTCTCGCGCCGCTGGAGCGCGCGACGTCGCCGTTCGCGAAGGTTCCCAAGACGGACACGCCGGCGCACTGGGTCACCCCCACGCTCGTCGCCGAAGTGACCTTCACGGAGTGGACGCGCGACGGTATTCTACGCCATCCAGTCTTCGTCGCGCTACGTTCGGATAAAGCGGCGCGCGATATCGCTCGCGAACGGCCGCTGGCGGCGAGCGACGTCACCTGACGTGGCCGCGACGAAGGAACGCGTGGAGATCGACGGCCGCGCGCTCTCGCTCTCCAATCGCGATAAGGTGCTCTGGCCGCAGGACGGCTATACCAAAGGCGATCTCGTCGCGTACTACCGTGCCGTCGCGCCCTACATCTTGCCGCATCTCATCGATCGGCCGTTGACCTTGCAGCGCTATCCCGACGGCATCGACGGCGGCTCGTTCTTCGAAAAGAACGCCTCGAAATATTTGCCGGACTGGATACCGACGGTCACCGTCGCGAGCGAAGCCGGCAAGCGCGATCGAATTCGTTTCATCCGCTGCAACGGCGAAGCGACCCTCGTTTACGTCGCCAATCTCGCGGCAATCGTCTTACACGTTTGGACGTCGCGCGAGCCCGCCCTCGACGTACCGGAATTTCTCTTTTTCGATCTCGATCCGTTCGACGGCTGCACCGTCCCGACGCTCGCGAAAGTCGCGCTCGCGCTGCGCGACGCGCTCGGCGAGATCGGTCTGGAGACCGCGGTCAAAAGCTCAGGCGGCAGCGGCCTCCACGTTGCGATTCCCCTCGCTCCCCAGTATACGTACGACATCTGTAAGGGGTTCGCGGAGGTCGTCGCGCGCACCATCCACGCGCGCTTACCGGAACTCACGACGCTCGAGCGCATGCCCGCGAAGCGGCCGCAACGGACCGTCTATCTCGACTACGTGCAAGTCGGCCGCGGCAAGACGCTCGTCGCACCGTTCAGCGTCCGCGCACGCGCGGGCGCCCCGGTCTCGATGCCGCTGGATTGGAGCGAGATCGAGACGCTCGCCCGCAAACGGCCGCGCGGCGCGGCACTGGCGGCGGGGACCGAGGGAGAGTTCGCGCGCTGGTCGATAAAGAACGCTTCCGCGACGTTAATAGAACGCGGCGATTTATGGAGCGGCGCTCGCTGGCGGGAACAGCGGCTCGAACCCGCGCTCGCGCGCGCGCAACAGGCTTGGGGATAGGAGGAACGTATGGCGCACGCAATCTGGTCCGGCGCGATCAATTTCGGTTTAGTGACGATTCCCGTCAAATTGCAGACGGCGGTCCGCACGAACGATCTCCGTTTCAACTTCTTGCATAAGCCCGACGAAGGCCGGATCACGCAAGTTCGGCGCTGCTCGATCGACGGCGAGGAAGTCGCGTATACGGATCTCGTGCGCGGCTACGAATTCGAAAAAGGGCGCTACGTCATTATCAGCGACGAAGATTTCGATCGCGTCAATCCGGAGGCGACGCAGTCGGTCGATATCGTGCAGTTCGTCGATCTCGCCGAAATCGATCCGATGTTCTTCGACAAGCCATATTATCTCGAACCCGAGAAGCGCGGCCGGCACGCGTATGCGCTGCTGCGCGAAGCGCTCAAAGAGTCGGGCAAAGTCGGCATCGCGAAGGTCGTTATCCGGTCGCGCGAACATCTCGCCGCACTCAAGCCCAGCGGCGATGCGCTCGTGCTCGAACTGATGCACTTTGCCGATGAAATCGTCGAAACCAGTACGCTCGAATTACCGGCAGTCGAAACGCCAGCGGCGAACGAAATGAAGGTCGCGCGAATGCTCATCGATACGATGACAGAAGCCTTCGATCCGTCGCAATTTAAAGACACCTATCGCGAACAGATGCTCGAAATGATCGAAGCGCGGGCCGCAGGCAAAACGCTACCCGCCGGAGAGACCAAAGCGCCCGTGCGCGATAACGTCGTCAATCTCATGGACGTGTTGCAAAAAAGTCTCGAAGCTTCGAAAAAACGCGGCGGCGCTGCGGTATCCGGCGGCGCGGGCGACGACGATGCGGACCAGGCGGTAAAGAACCCCAGCGGCGCGAAAAAGCCCGCGCCCAAACGAAAACGCTCGGCCGCGTAGGCGTTAGTTCGCGCGCACCACGTACGTGACGGTAACGTGCGCCGTCACGTCGATCGGACCGTTCGGATCGATCTGCGTCGGTGGTAGCGGCGCGGCTACGGCTGCGCGCAGCTGCATGCCGTCGAACGGGCGCGGCGGCACGCTGCTGTAGTTGCCGGCGCTGATGGTCTGCACGCGCACCAGACGCAGTTCGGAATTCGCGACGAGCGCCGTCGCGTTGGCCTTGGCGTCTGCGAATGCGCGCCCGAGCGCATCGCGGTAGGCGCTCTTACGGTCTTTAAGTTCGAAGGCCACGTCTCCGACTTGGCTAACTCCCGCCGCAAGCGACGCGTCCACGATCTTGCCGGCGTTCTGGATCGGCGTGACGGCGATGCCGAGCGAGCGCGTCGTCACGTAGCCGTAGCGCTGCGGCGCGTCGCCCGGTTGCGCGCGGACGGGACGCGGCACGAACGTGACGTTGAAGTACCGCGTCCGGATCGCAGCGCCGGCAATGCCGAGTGCGGCAAGCTTCATTTTCAGCGCCTCGAAAATCGCCGCGTTCTTGCCTGCCGAGCGCGCGGCGACGTCGTCGTTCGTGACGATTTCGGCATTCACGCGGGCGAGATCGGGATCGCGCTCGACCGTCGCGTCGCCGGAGATCTCGAGCGTCGATTCGAGGGCCGCCCGCGGCGGCGGCGTTTGCGCGACGGAGCCGGCCGGGTGGGTCGCATAGGCGACGAAAAACAGGAGCGCTGCGAGTTTCATGCTTCAGCAACGCGCGAGCGGCAGCGTAGGTGCCGGTCCGTCAGCGCGCTGCCGTGACGTCTTGGGATGATGGAGCGTCGCGCGCCGATAGATCGTCCTCGGGCGCCTCGAAGTCTTCCGCCACGCGCGCAAAAATTTCACCGAGGGTCGGGTGAAGGTGCGGCATCTCGGCGATGTCGGCCGTCGTCGCGCCGCGATCGACGAGCGCGATGCCTTCGCCGATGAGGTCGATCGCGTCGTCGCCGACGATCGTCACGCCGCGGACGCGGCCGCTTCGGTCGGCGATCATCTTGATGAAGCCGCTGGCCACATCCGAAACCAGCGCCTTTCCGACGTCGGTGAAGCGATGGTGACGCACGGTAATGTCGAGACCGCGCTCGCGGCACGCGCGTTCGGTCAGACCGGCGACCGCGACTTCGGGCTGCGTGTAGATGGCGTGTGCTTCGAAGCGGTCGAAGTCGGCCGCAACCGACGCGCCGGAGAGGGCGTTGCGCGCGGCGAGCGCGCCGGCGTAGGCGGCGACGTGGACCAGGCAGCGGCGCCCAAGGACGTCGCCCGCTGCGAAGATGGCGGGATTGGTCGTGCGCAGCGCCGCGTCGACGCGAACGCCCCCGGCATCGTACGCGACGCCGGCGACTTCGAGGCCGAGGTCCGCGACGTTCGGCCGGCGCTCGCTTGCGAGCATGATCGCAGCGACGACGAACCGCCCTGCGCCATGCGCGTCGCGATACGTGAGCGCGAAGGCGTCGCCGGCGCGCTCGCAGCGCTCGATCGTCGCACCGGTTCGAACGTCGACGCCGTCGTGCCCCAGGACCGCCCCGATCGCCTCGCCGACGTCGTCGTCTTCGTTGCGCAAGACGTTAGCCTCGGCTTGCAATAACGTCACGCAAGATCCTAAACGCAAAGTATTGCGCGAACTCGCACCCGACGGGGCCCGCGCCGACGATCGCGAGCGACGTGGGCGGACGCGTCATCTCGAGCGCATCGTCGCTCGTGAAATACGCGTCGCGCGTGAGTCCGGCGATGCCGGGATCGCCGATCGTCGACCCGGTCGCGATGACGAAGGCCCCGGCGCGCAGCGTACGTCCGTCCACGACGGCCGTATCGCGCTCGGCGAAGCGGGCGCGGCCGCGGAAGAGCGGATAGGATTCGAGCTCGTGAACGCGGTCCGCCGCGAAATAGTCGACGAGTTCGCGTTTGCGTGCGACGACTTCGCGCAAATCGAGACGCTCTTGGGAAACGTGCACGCCGAGCCGCTCCGCGTGGTTGATTTCGCCCAGACGTTCGGTCGAGCTTAGGAGCGTTTTCAAGGGCATGCATCCGCGTAAGATGCACGTTCCCCCGAGGTCCCCTGGGCCGCTGACGAGGGCGACCGTCGCACCGCGCGTGCGGGCGGCGTTCGCCGCGGCGAAGCCCGCGGTGCCCGCGCCGATCACGCAGAGATCGTAAGCTGATTCCATGGGATGCGTCGTACCCGCAAGTCCGCCGATCAGCGCGGCGGCGCGAATGCCGGCGGGCGCGCCGCAAGTAGACCCAGGGCAAGTGCGATCGAGCAGAAGAGGGCCGAGATACCGCCCGTCCACGCGGGCCCATAGGTCGCGAGCACGGCGGCGGAAATCGTCGGCATGACGACGCCGGCGACCGATTCCAACGACGACCCGGCTCCGAGCACCGTACCGCGCAGGCGCTCCGGTGCGGCGTCGGTGAGCAACGTCGCCAGCGTCGCGTTCGTCGTCGCGAGCGCGAACGCGAACACGATCTGCGCCAGAAATAACGCGACCGTGCCGTGCATGAACGGGACCGCAACGAAATAGACGCACGCTGCGGCGAAGCCGAGGTTCGACGTCGCTCGGACGCCGACGGCTGCGACGAGCCGGCCGACGACGCCCAGCTGGAAGACGATGCTCGCCACGCCGAAGCCGGCGAAAAAATAACTCGTCTCGCTCGGCCCGAACCCGGCGACCGCCGCGAGCACGAGCGCGAAGACCGAAAACCACGCATACAGTCCGAGCGAGTACGCGAACTTTTGCAGCAGCACGGGCGACACGCGAACGTCGCGTAGCGACCGTGCGATATCGCGAAAGGAACTCGTCGCCGCTTTTTCCCCGTGTGCCGCGACGTCTTCGGGGAGGAAGACGATCGTGACGATCAGCGTGACGACCTGTAAGCCCGCGGCGAGTAAGAACGGCATGGTGTAACCGTAATGCGAGAGCAGTAAGCCGCCGGCGATCGGGCCGAGAACGAGCCCCGCGGAAAACGCAGCGCCGACATACGCGAACGCTTGCGAGCGCTGGTCGGGCTCGACGCGATCGGCCACGTAGGCTTGCGTCACGCTGATATTACCTCCCGAGATGCCTTCGATAGCGCGCGCGACGAAGACCCAAAAGAGGGTCGGTGCGAACGCGAGCCCCGCCCAACCAATCGTGGCGCCGATTTGAGAGATGATGAGCACCGCTTTGCGGCCGATGCGGTCGCTGACGTTGCCCCAAATCGGTCCGGCGACGAATTGGCAGAGTGCGAAGACGGCGAACAGCGCGCCGACGGCGACGGTCGAGGCGCCGAAGTGTTTGACGTAATAGGGCAAAATCGGGATCAGAATACTGAAGCCGAGAATATCGATGAACGTAATGCCCAAAATCGGCAGTAGCTTCGCGAACACGCATCTGTGACGCCGGCTGCCGTGCGGTTGTGTCGGTTTGCGCCCGGGAGCCGCTGCCGCTAGGCTCGCGCGAGGGCTTAGGCGACCTGCGCCGGCTGGTACGAGCCGTATTCGACGTCGGTTACGATCGAGGCGGCATGCGGCAGCCACGCGAGATCCGCTTTGCCGCGGGCGGCCGAGATGGCTTGGTCGAGCGCGAGACATTCGCCGAAATGACCCATCATCGTCGCCGAGACCGACGTCGTCTTGCCGCCCGCGCCGGCGCCACGGCTGGCGGCCGCTGCTATTTCGTCGACGCGGAAGCGGTCGTCGTTGACGGCGTTGTACGCTCGCCCCGGCCGGCCGCGTTCCACCGCGGACGCGATAAAATCTCCGAGGTCGCCGACGTCGATCGTGGCCCAGCGATTGGTTCCATCGCCGACGATCGTCGCCGACCCGCGCTCGCGCGCCGACTGCACGAACATCGCGGCGAGGCCGGCGCCGAGACCGTACACGATGCCGGGGCGCACGATCAGCGCGCGGACGCCGAGCTTCGTCAACTCGAGCGTCGAGTGTTCGAGTTCGAGGCGACGCGCGACGAGTGTGGGGGGCGCGAGCGGCGCGTCTTCGGCGGCTTCCGATTCGCCGGTCGAGCCGTACACCCAGGCGTCGCTCACGTAGAGAAAGGTCTTTTCCGTACCGGCCAGCGTCTTGCGGATCGTGCGCAGCGCGCCGCAATCGACGCTGAAGGGATCGGCGTCGGTCACGCGCACCGCGTAGACGACGGCGTCGGCCGCGCGCAGCGCCTTCTCGAGAGTTTGCGGCTTGGCGGCGTCGGCGGCAACGAACGCCGTGCCGCGCAGCTGCAGCTTTTCGCGCGCGGTATCGCTGCGAGCGGTGCCGGTCGTAAGATGACCCCGCGCGCGCAGTGCTTCGTCGACCGCGGTGCCGATGTACCCCGTCGCGCCGACGATCAGAACGTTCATGTTAAGGGTTTCGGTCATTCGCTGGCCCGGGCGTAGTGATTGGGCCCCCAACGCGCAACCCGTCCCGAGCACCCGGGGTTTGGCCGCTCGTACATGCAGGCTCGCGCGCGCGGTCCGTTCGGTATCGCGATCGCGATTTTCTTTACTTTTCTCTGGGCATCCGCCTACGTCCCGAGCAAGATCGCTTCGACCGAAACGGATCCGCTGTGGTTTCTCGTCGCGCGCTTCGAAGCGGCGGGCCTCATCATGGCGGCAATCGCCCTGGCAGTGCGCCAGCCGTTTCCGAAAACACGGCGGCCCTGGCTCGTGGCCGCGGCGGTCGGCATCCTCGCCAACGCCGTTTATCTGGGTCTGACCTATACCGCGTTGCACTACCTGTCTTCTGGGATGGGCGCGATCGTCGCGAGCACGAATCCCCTGATCCTCGCTCTCGTCGCTCCGCGACTGCTCGGTGAGCGGCTGACACCGCTCAAAGCGCTCGGTCTGGCGCTCGGCTTCGGCGGCGTGATTGCGATCGTCTACGCGCGTAGCGGCAGCGGCGGCGCCGCACCGCGGGACGTCTTGCTCGCCTTGCTCGGCGTCTGCGCGAGCGTCGCCTCGACGCTACTCTATAAGCGCTGGGCGACGAACGAAAGTCTGCTTTCGACCGTCGCGATTCAACTTTGCGCCGCGGGCCTCGCGATCGTGCCCGTGGCCGCGCTCGCGCATCGGGCCGCGCACGTCCACCTCACGCTCGAACTCGTCACCTCGTTCCTCTATCTCGTGCTCGTGATCAGCGTCGGCGCATCGCTCCTTTGGTTCTGGCTGCTGACCCACGGCGAAGCGAGCCGCGTGAGCGCGTTCTACTATCTCACGCCCGCGTTTGGGCTCGCAATCGCAGCGGTGCTGCTGCACGAGCCCGTCGGCGTGCACGACATCGCCGGGCTCACGGCCATCGCGGGCGGAATCGCACTCGTCCAGCGCGCATGATGCGCGACGTGACGGACCGAGTCGTTCTCGTGACGGGTGGATCCCGGGGTATCGGCGCTGCGATCGTACGTGCGCTGCACGCCGCGCAGACGTCGGTGTACTTTACTTACGCGCGGGATCGCGACGCGGCGCAGACGCTCGCGACGGCGTGCGGCGGCGAACGCGCGCGGGTGGCCTTCGAACGCAACGATCTGGCCGAGCCCGAGACGTTCGCGGGCTTGCTCGATCGGACGCTGACGCGCTTCGGACGCATCGACGCGCTGGTCAATAACGCCGGTATCTTCGCTGAAAATCCGTTCGATGGCGACGATTTCGCCGCGTGGCGCGCGGGTTGGCGCCGTACGTTCGAGGTCAATCTTTTCGGTGCTGCGGATCTCGCCTGGCACGCCATGCGCGCGATGCGCGCTCAGGCGCCGGACGCGCGCGGCGTTCGCGGACGCATCGTCAACGTCGTCTCTCGCGCCGCACATCGCGGCGAATTGACGTTCGCCGATTACGGTGCGAGTAAGGCTGCGCTAACGAACTTCACGAAGTCGATCGCGCGCGGTTGCGCGCGGGACGGAATCGTCGCGTTCGCCGTCGCACCGGGATTTATCGAGACCGATATGGCGGCCGAGTCGCTCTTGGAATCGGGCGAGCGCATTCGCGGCGAAATTCCGTCGGGGCGCATCGGCCTACCGGAAGAAGTCGCAAGTATCGTCGCATTTCTAACGACCGGTGCTGGGGATTACGCGACGGGAACGACGATCGACGTCAACGGCGCATCGTACGTGCGCTGAGTGGAAAGGACGTACGTCACTCCGGCGGAAAGTGCGGGATCTTGCCCTGGTGGCGGAATTGGTAGACGCGCTGGTTTCAGGTATCAGTAACCGCAAGGTTGTGGGGGTTCGAGTCCCTTCCTGGGCATAACAGACGCCGGATCGCCATTATTTGACGACGATCTTGCCGTGCACGCGCGGACGGTGGTCGACAAAGTACGCGTACGTGCCGCGTTTAGCGAAAACGTGCGACCAGCTTTGCCCGCGAGACATCTCGACTGAGTCGAGCGAACCGTCGGCGACCGTCACGCTATGTGCGTTCGAGTCTGAATTGACAAATCGCAGGGTCGCTCCCGCGGGCAAGGTTACCTGCGCCGGAGTGTACGCGAGATCTTTCGTATCGACGACCGCCGCGGCGGAGGCTGCCCGTTCCACAACCGCGGGTTCAGCCGACGGCCGCGCGTAGGCCGCGTTCGAACTGCCCACGTGATGCGGGCCGAAAGCGAAGATGCCGGTGCCGACGACGGCGACGGCGAGCAGGTATGATGCGGCTTTCATGAGCTGGTTCCCATCGGTCCGCTAACGACGAAAAGCGCAAGCGGGTTCCCGCGCGTGCTTTAGAATGACAACATCGTGCAGCAAGTCGTAGAATTCTCTCGTGGCTGAAACTCTGGTGCGAGTCTCGCTTCCGGAGATGGGAGAATCCGTCACCGAAGGGTCGATCGTCGAGTGGCGCGTGAAGGCCGGCCAATGGATCGACGCAGGCGCGACGCTCGTCGACGTAACGACCGATAAAGTCGACGTCGAAGTCCCCGCCCCGGCCGCCGGTGTCGTCGTCAAACTGGCCGCCGAAGAAGGCGCGACGGTCAATGTCGGAGCGCTGCTCGCCGAGATCGATACCGCTGCGACCAAGCCGGACGGTGCTTCGGCCGACGCCGTACCGGTCGCGCCCGCCCCGGTCGCCGCTTCGGCGACGCCGCCGGCCCCCTCATCGTACGGTGCCGCGGGAGCCGCGCCGCCGGTGCCTGCGTCGCTGCCGGCCAACGGCGTGCCCGGCGGCGGCGCCGGAGGCGCGGCATCGCATCGCGCGCAACGGGTCGCCGAACGCGCGCACCTCGATCTCGGCGCGATCGTCGGAACGGGCCCGGGCGGCCTGATCGTTGCCGCAGACGTCGTCAAGGCGTCGGCTTCGTGGGCCCGGCATGCCGGCAACGGCGCCAACGGACACGTGGTGCCGACCATGACGGCGGCCGCCGCCCCGCAGGCGCAGCCGCCCTTACCGGCGGACGCGCGCGCGACGCCGATCAAAGGTCCGGCGAACGCCCTCGTCGGCGCGATGGAACAGAGCTTAACGATTCCGACCGCGACGAGCTTCCGGACGCTCCACGTTGGAACGCTCGAAACCAAACGCGCGGAGCTCAATGCCGCGTTCAAAGACGCAGGCCGCAGCGAGAAAGTCTCGTTCACGCACCTCATCGCCTTCGCGCTCGTGTGCGCGGCGCGCGAGATTCCCATGACGGTGAGTTTCCGGCGCGAAAACGGTGCCGCGACGCGCGTCGAAAACGGCATCCATCTCGGCATCGCGGTCGATACGCAGCGTAAGGACGGCTCGCGTTTTCTCGTCGTGCCGGTCATCAAATCCGCCGATACGCTCGATTTCGTCGCGTTCCGGCGAGCCTACGAAGATCTCATCGTCAAGGCGCGCGAGGGCAAACTCGCAGCCGACGACCTCAGCGGCGCGTCGTTCACCTTGACTAATCCCGGCGGAATCGGGACGATCGCTTCGGTCCCGCGGTTAACTGCGGGCCAAGGCGCGATCGTCGCTGCCGGTGCGATCGCGTACCCGCCCGGCTTCGGACATGCCAACCCCGCAACGCTCGTTTCGCTCGGCGTCGAGAAGATCATGACGCTGACGAACACCTACGATCACCGCGTCGTTCAAGGCGCGCAGTCCGGTGAATTCCTCAAGCGCGCCGATGAATTTTTGGCCGGGAAGGACGGCTTCTACGACGGCATTTTCGCAAGCGCGGGACTCGGCGCGCCGCGCGCCGCCACCGGCGCGAGTGCCGCCGTCGCGACGAGTGCCGCCGTCGCGACGAGTGCCGCACCGCAGCGCTCGGCGCAGTCCGATGCCGCCGTGGCCGGCGCGGTCACCGATTTGCCGGCAACACCGCCGCGCGAGGCGGCGTCGGACGAACTGTTGCGCGCGGTCGCCGCGGGCATGGCGATTCTGTCGTCGTATCGCCGGCACGGCCATCTCGCCGCAACGCTCGATCCGCTGGGAACGCAGCCGCCGGGCGATCCCGCCTTGGACTGGAAAAATTACGCCTTGACGCCGAGTGTCATGTCGGCGATTCCGTCGTCGGTGCTGCGGACGAAACTGCCCGGCGACACGCTCGCCGATGTCGTGACGGCGTTGCGGCAAACGTACAGTTCGACGATCGCCTACGAAGTCGAACATATCGCCAACATCGAACAGCGCGAGTGGCTGCGCGATTACATCGAGGCCGGAAAGCACTTCGTACAACTCGCGCCCGAACGTGCGCGCAACGTGCTCGAACGTCTTACGAAAGTCGAGACGTTCGAACGTTTTTTGCGCAAAGCGTACATCGGTGCCAAAACGTTTTCCATCGAAGGGCTCGACGCGATGGTGCCGATGCTCGAAGAACTCATCACGCTCTTCGCGGCCGACGGCGTGGGCACGGCCGTGATCGGCATGGCGCATCGCGGCCGTTTGGCGACGATCGCGCACGTTGTCAACCGGCCGTATGAAGAAATTCTGACCGAATTTGAAGCCGCGAATCTGCGCGGCGAAGGCGCTAGCGACGACGTCACGGGCGACGTGAAATATCACCACGGTGCCGACGGCATCTACGAAACTGCCAACGGTCCCGTTGCGGTCGCGCTCGCCAATAATCCGAGCCATCTCGAGGCGGTCGACGGCGTCGTCGAAGGGCGGACGCGTGCGCTGCAGACCAATCACGATCGGCCGATCGCGACGCTCGAGACGGGCCGTGCTGCGCCCATTCTCATTCACGGCGACGCGGCGTTCAGCGCGCAAGGTGTCGTTGCGGAAGTGCTCAATTTGCAGGCGCTCGCGGGGTACGCGACCGGCGGCACGGTGCACATCATCTCGAACAATCAAGTCGGGTTTACGACCGATCCGTCCGACGCGCGCTCGACGCGCTACGCATCGGATCTCGCCAAAGGCTTCGACGTCCCGATCGTGCACGTCAACGCCGACGACGTCGACGCGTGCATCGCGGCGGTTCATCTCGCGATGGATTTTCGACGCCGCTTCGGACACGACGTCATCATCGATCTCATCGGTTATCGCCGCTTCGGCCATAACGAAACCGACGAGCCCGCGTACACGCAGCCCGATATGTACGAGCGGATAAAAGCGCACCCGACGGTTCGGGAACTGTACGCGCAAAAAGCGATCGCGCAGGGCATCGTTACGGCGGAGCAAGCCAACGCTCTGCTAGCGCGATCGACGGAGCGTTTGACGGCCGCGCAGGCGAGCGTCAAGGACGGCACGTGGACGGGAGAAATCGGCCCGAGCGTAGCCCGCGGCGACGGCGTGCCGGCCGCGAACGCATCGAAGCTCGATCGCGCGCAACTGCTCGCGTGGAGCGACGAACTCATCGCGGTTCCACATTCGTTCACCATCCATCCGAAGCTCGCGCGCCAACTCGAGCGCCGGCGGGCGGCGTTCGCTAGCGACGGTGAAGTCGATTGGGGACTGAGCGAGTCGCTCGCATTCGCGTCGCTCCTGGCCCAAGGCACGCCGATCCGTCTGACCGGGCAAGATACGCAGCGCGGCACGTTCTCGCATCGCCACATTGTCTACCACGATGCCAAGACCAACGAAACGTTCGCGCCGATCCAGCATCTTTCGAGCGCCAACGCGAGTATCGAAATCTACAATAGCCCGTTATCGGAATATGCGTGTTTGGGCTTCGAGTACGGCTATGCGGTCGAAACGCCGAACGCTTTAGTGCTGTGGGAAGCGCAATTCGGCGATTTCAATAACGGCGCGCAAATCATCATCGATCAATTCATCGCAGCGGGACAAGCGAAGTGGGGCGAGACGTCGCGGCTGGTGATGCTCTTGCCGCACGGCTACGAGGGCGCGGGGCCCGAGCATTCGAGCGCGCGGATCGAACGCTTCCTGCAATTGTCGGCCGAAGGCAGCATGCAGATCGCGAACTGCAGCACGGCGGCGCAATATTTCCATCTCCTGCGTCTGCAGGCGCGTCAGCCGCGCGCGTTGCCGCTCGTGATCTTCACGCCCAAGAGCCTGCTACGCATGAAGGCGGCATCGGGACACATCGATGCCCTCGTCGACGGCGAGTTTGCTCCGGTGATCGACGACGCACGTTATGCCGATCGTCGCGACGCCGTCGAACGCGTGGTGCTGTGTTCGGGGAAAATCTACTACGATCTCATCGGGCATGCGGATTATGCGGCGACGACGAAGACGGCGATCGTACGCGTCGAGTTGCTCTCGCCGTTACCGGTTGGCGCGATCGTCGACGTGCTCGCGCTCTATCCGAAGCTGACGTCGATCGTCTGGGCGCAAGAAGAGCCGAAGAATATGGGCGCGCGAGCGCACGTGCGGCGCCGCATCTTCGATCGTTTGCCCAATGGAATTACCGAGGTGGAATACGTCGGCCGGCCGTATCGCGCGAGCCCGTCGGAAGGCTACGGCGGCGCGCATGCGGTCGAACAAGAACGCATCGTCCGGGCGGCGCTCGCCGAGCGCTGAGCGGCGCGTGCGCGTTCTCATCATCGGCGGCACGAGCTTCGTCGGACGGCATATCGCCGAAGCCGTGATTGCGGCGGGACATGGCGTCACGTTTTTCAATCGCGGTATCACGAGCGGCGAACTCTTCCGCGAGCACGGGCATCTTCGTGGCGATCGGAGGGTCGACGTCTCGGCGCTCGCTAACGCCCGGGGCGACGTCGTCATCGATACGTGCGGCTTCACGCCGGACGAGGTGCGCGCGAGTGCGAGCGCGGTCGCGCCCTGGGTGAAGCGTTACGTGTTTATCAGCAGCATCGACGCGCTCGATCTCAGCGCTGCGGCGATCGATGAATCGTCGCCGATGCGACCGTTCCCACCCGGAACGCAAACCGCGACCGACGAGCCCGAATTATATGGCGTACACAAGGCGCAATGCGAACGCGAACTGGTATCGGTGCTCGGCGAAGCGCGAGTCCTCATCGCACGGCCCGGCCTCGTCGTCGGACCGTTCGATGCGACGGATCGCTTCACGTATTGGGTCGCGCGTGTCGCGCGCGGCGGCGAGATCCTCGCGCCGCGCGCGCCGTCACTGCCGGTGCAAATCATCGACGCGCGCGATCTCGCTACCTGGCTCGCAGGCGCCATCACAGCCGAACGCAGCGGTACGTACATGCTGACCGGCGACCCGCGCACGCTCGCCATCGCCGACGTTCTGGAGACGGCGCGGGCAGCCGGCGGCGGCGCTGCGCGCTTTACGTACGTCTCGGACGCGTTTCTCGAAGCGCACGACGTCGGGCCGTGGGTCGAAGTTCCGCTCTGGCTGCCCGCGTCACCGGAGCTACGCGGGCTGCTCGACGTCAGCAACGCGAAGGCGCGCGCCACGGGCCTCACGTTGCGTCCGCTCGCGCAAACGATTGCCGATACGCTCGCCGAATTCAACGAGCGCCCGGCTTCACGCACCTTGCGTGCCGGGCTCACGCCGGAGCGTGAAAGAACGTTACTCCAGGCATGGGCGGAACGTTCCCCATCCTCGCTCATTCGAGAACGACGCGAGCCGGCTTGATAATGGAATCTTTTTATGTCGGCCGTCGTCGGTCCGCCCCGCAGCTCACGCTCGGCCATACCGCCTGCCCGCGACGCGTAACGTGTGCCGATGCGGGAACTCGGAAGCGCTTGCGCAATCGCTCCCTACCGACCCGCGTTGTGAAAGGCCGTTCACGTGCAACTCGAACCGTATCTGTCGTTCGACGGCAATTGTGAAGATGCGCTGGCATTTTACGCAAAAATTTTCGGCGGAGAGACGACCGCGCTGATGCGCTACGAAGGCACGCCGATGGCCGATGCGATGCCGCCGGCGGAACGCAATCGCGTCATGCATGCCAGCTTCGTCGCTCCGGCACTCAAATTTATGGCCGCGGATAGCAATAAGGGAAGGGAATGCACGGGAAGCCGTGTCGCGCTGTCGCTGTCCTCCCACGACGTTCCGGAATCTGCGCGCATCTTTCAAGCGCTCAGCGAAGGCGGAACGATCAATATGCCGTTCGGAAAAGTTTTCTGGGGCGCGATGTTCGGCGTCGTGACCGATCGCTTCGGTATCGATTGGATGATCAACGCCGAACTCGACGCCTGAGGCTCCGAGCCCCTCTTACGGCGTGATCTCGGCGAGGATGAACGCGTCGTTAAACGCCGTCTCTTTGAGAGCGTCGTAACGGCCCGACGCGCCGCCGTGGCCCGCGCCGAAATTGACCATCAGCAAGAGGGGGTTCGGGTCGGTCTTGAGCGTTCGCAGTTTGGCGACGAGCTTCGCGCCTTCCCAATACGGCACCTGACTATCGTTGACCGAGACCTTGACGAGCATCGCCGGGTACGCTTGCGCCTTGACGTTGTCGTACGGCGAGTAGCGCATCATGTAGTCGTAATCGCCTTTGACGTTGGGGTTACCCCACTCCAAATATTCGCTCGTCGTCAGCGGCAGCGACGCGTCGAGCATCGTGTTCATCACGTCGACGAACGGCACTTGCGCGACGACCGCTTTGAAGAGATCCGGACGCATATTCGCGACCGCGCCCATCAATAAACCACCCGCGCTCCCGCCCTGAATCGCGAGCCGGTCGGCCGACGTATACTTGGATTTGATCAGGTCGTCGGCGCAGTCGATGAAGTCCGTAAACGTATTGAGTTTTTCACGAAGGTGGCCGGCGGTACGCCAGCTTTCGCCGAGTTCGCCGCCTCCGCGAATATGTGCGATCGCATAGACGACGCCGCGATCGAGCAGCACCAAGCGCGCGGCCGAAAACGTGGGGTCCATCGAAATGCCGTAGGAGCCGTAGGCGTAGAGCAGCATTGGCGCTGTGCCGTCGTGGGCGACGTCCTTGCGATAGACGAGCGAGATCGGCACGCGCGTCCCGTCGCGCGCCGTCGCGTACTTTAGTTCGGTCGCGTACCGCTTCGGATCGTAGTGCGGAACTTCGGTCGCTTTGAGCAACGTGCGCGCGCCCGTCGCCATATCGAGATCGTAGACCGAACTCGGCGTGACGAGCGACGCGAACGTGTAGCGGAACGTCCCGGTACGGTACTCCGGATTCGCAGACGGAAAAACGCTGTGCACGGCTTTATCGAACGCAACGTGCTTCACCGCATTCGTCGAGAGATCGAGCACTTCGAGGTTACTGAAGCCGCCGCTGCGACCGCTCAGGACGGCGAACCGTTCGAACATCGAGATGTCGCTCAGATGCGTGCCGGCACGCTCGGGGACGATCGTCTTCCAGTGCGATTCTTGCGGCGCGTCGTCGGGGGCGGTGACGAGCTTGAAGTCTTCCGCATGCCGGTTGGTCAGGATGTAGAAATCCTTGCCATGATGTTCGACGCTCGCGCGATGGCCTTCGCTGCGCGGGATGACGACCGCGAGGGCGCCCCCCGGTGCGGACGCGCGAATCGCGCGCCACTCGGTGGTAGACTTACTGCCCGAAACCAGGAACACGAACGCGCGATCGTTCGATCGCACCGCTCCGATATCGTACAAGTCGTCCTTTTCTTCGTAGACTAAGGCCGACGCACTCGCGCCGAGCGCATGGCGCCAGAATTTATCGTGGCGTTTGCTGATGTCGTCTTCGGTCGTGTAGAAGAGCGTCGCGTTGTCGCTGGCCCACTCGACATCGTCGACGCGCGGAATCGCTTCCGCGAGATCTTTCCCGCTGCGCAGATCCTTGACGTGCAGCGTGTACTGCCGGTAGCCCGTCGTATCGAGCGAGTACGCGAGCAGGTTCCCGTCGTCGCTGATCTGATAGGCGCCGAGTCCGAGAAACGCGTGACCGGCCGCGAGGGCGTTGAGATCGAGCGTGACCTCTTCGGGGGCCTCGAGCGAGCCGCGCTTGCGCGCGTAGATCGGATACTGCTTGCCTTCTTCGGTGCGCGAGTAATAGAAGTAGTCGCCGCGACGGTACGGCACGCTCAGATCGGTCTGTTTGATGTGCGAGAGAATCTCGTCGTAGAGTTTGGTTTGCAGCGCCTGCGTCGGCTTCATCACGGCTTCGGTGTACGCCATCTCGGCTTTGAGGTACGCATCTACTTTGACGTCGCTTTTCTGGCGCAGCCAAAAGTAATCGTCGTGGCGCGTCGTGCCGTGAATCGCTTGCTCGTGCGCGACCCGGGCGGCGACCGGCGGCGAGCCGGCATTGCGGTCGAGATGGACGGTTGCCGCGGAAGCGGCACTAAAAACGGACGACATAACGAGACTTCCTGTAAGAGCGGCGAGCAGCGAACGCATCACGAGAACGGCACGTCGAGCGCCGCTTCGTCGTCGTATTGTTCGTACAGAAAGGACGTGCGCGGATCGGGTTCGCGGCGCGTTGCAGGAATTAGTTCGCGCGGGAAGCCCTCGGCTTCGGTTTCGTGACTCGCACGAACGACGTAGGTCACGGCAAGAGTGATCATCTAGCGATGCTACGCGGAACCTCGCTGCGGACCTTTGCGGAGCTTCGCGCGCGTGCGGTGCTAGCGGTGCCGCAGGCCGCGCAGCAGCGTCTCGACGGCAACCGCAAGTTGGGCGTCCGCGTTACGAAAATCTTCACCGAGCGCGCGCACGACGCGCACGTCGACGGGCCGCGGATGCCGTTCCATGTTGACGCCGTCGAGCGTCAGCGTTTTCACCAGCGGCACGCGGACCGTGGAATCGTCGACCATGCGAAAACGATCCGTGAAAATGATCCAGCCCGCGGTCGGTTCGCCGACGACTTTGCCGAGATGCGCGCGCCGGTAATCCTCCGTAAAATTTTCGGCGTCGGAAAGCGAGTTGGCGTTCGTGACGAGCACGGTCGGTCGATCTAGCGTGCGCTGACCCAGGGACGGCCGTTCGGGCGCGAGCGGCCGGCCGCGGACTTTGAAGTTGATGAAGTTCCGGCGCGAAAAGATATCCGTCACGTACGGGTCGACGAAGCCGCCCTCGTTGTTGCGAATATCGATCACGACGCCGTCCTTCGCTTGGTTGTCGGTATCGAGATCGATCGTGAGTTGCGCGAGCGACGCCGAGCTCATATCGAAGAGATGGACGTATCCCAGCCGGCCGCTGGAGACTCGTTCGACGTACGCGCGGCGCGAGGCGACCCAGGCGCGATACGCGAGGCCGCCCGCCGTGTTGGCGTCGATCGGGGCGACCGTCACATCGTGCCCGTTCACCCGGAGCACGACCCGCTTCCCGATTTTGTTTTCCAGAAGTGCTTCGAGATCGGTCGTGCCGCCCAGCGGCGTGCCGTCGACCGCTTCGAGTTCGTCACCGGCGTGCACGGTGCGCGCGAGGGCGAGCGGTCCGAGCGGCACGATTTCCGCAACGCGCAACCGGTGGGTGCGCGCGTAGTGCTCGCCGTCGAACTCGGCGCCGAGATACCCGGATTTCGAAGCGAGCGGATCGCGCGGCGCGCCGATTCCCGAATGCGACGAATCGAGTTCGCCCACCATGAGGTTCAGGAGCCGCCGTAACTCCACCGCGTTGTGCGCGCCGCGCACGTACGGCGCGTACGTCGCGTAGATTGCCTTCCAGTTCACGCCGTTGAAATCGGGATCGGCGTAGAAGTGGTCGAGCGTGCGCCACGCCTGCGAAAAGATTTCGCTTTTCTCGCGCGCGAAATCGACGTCGAGTTCCGCTGCGAGCGGGAGCGGACGCACCCGGCCCTCGGGCGTCGCGACGAACGCGCGGCCCGCTTCCAGATAGTAGGCCGAACCGTCGGCGGAAAGGTCGAGATTCGACTTCGGCGCGAGCGAAGCGGTGATCTGTTTTGCGACGCGGGGACCCGGGGTCAGCGGATCGACCGAGAGCGTGTAGAGGTTCGATTGCCCAGCGGCGGAGCCGGCGAATACGAGCGTCTTCCCGTCGCGGGCGATCGTGAGTTCGCTCACGTCGATTCCGGTCGGCAGCAGCGATGCGCGCTCGCGAATGTCGTGAAAGTCGATCGCGACTCTCGGTTTCAGCGCTGCGGCCGAGGGCTTTGGCGATGCGTCCGGAGTTGCGGTCGCCGTCGCCGTCGTACTGGGCGCGGGGCTCGGTACGAGCCCGGGTTCGGGTTCGGTTTGCCGCCGCACCGGCTGCGCGGGTTCGGCCGGCGACCGATCGTTAAAGAGTTTGCGAAATTCGTCTTCTTTGAACTGCGGCGTGCGCGCGACCAGATCGATCTGCGCGATTTGACCCGGCTCCGTACGCTGGCCCGTCGTGAAGTAGAGGCGCTTGCCGTCGGGCGACCACGTGATGCTGCCCGTGCCGGCATTTGCGAGCCGGTCGATCGCGCGTGGCGGTCCGCCCGAAACGGCGACGACGTCGACGACGACGTAGCCGCGCGTCACGACGGTCGCGAAGGCGACATGCGAGCCGTCGGGCGAGAACGCGAGCGCGCGCCGGTCGCCGAACGGCTCGATCTCCTCGAGCTCCCCCGTCGCGAGCGTGCGGGTCGTCTTGGCGGCGAGATCGACGAGTCGCACGTCGCGATGGTCGTGCACGTACGCAAGAGACTTGCCGTCGGGCGAAAAGCTCGGCGCGTAGTCGCGTTCCGCGGCCGTGACGCGCGTCTCGACGCTCGTCGTCAGATCGTGAATGAAGATCGCTTCGTCGCCGTCGCGGTCGGAGACGTACGCGATCCGGCGGCTATCGGGCGCCCACACGATGTTGCGTTCGTTCGCCGTCGTCTTCGTAAGCCGCAGCGCGTCGCCGCCATCTTTTGCAGAGGCCGCGAAGAGTTGGCCGCGCGCGCTAAAGGCCAGCTTCTTGCCGTCGGGCGAGAGCGCGAGTTCGCCGAAGCTTGACGTGAGCGTGAGATGCTGCGCGCTGCTCTGCGTCGGCGCGCCGTGTAAGTCGATCGCGAGCGGGCGCGCATCCCCTCCGTCGGTATCGTAGCGCCACACCTTGAAATCGCGTTCGAAAACGATCGTCTTGCCGTCGTTTTCGATGGTTGGAAAAACGAGTCGCCCGTTCGTGAAGTGCGTGAGTTGCCGAGCGCTCGCGCCCGGAATGCGAGCGAAGAGATTGGGCGTCCCTGAGCGGTCCGAGACGTAGTAGAGCGTTTTGCCGTCGGCCGACCACATCGGCCAATGTTCGACGGCATTGCCTTCACTCGCGGGCGTTAACTGCGGCGCGCCGCCGCCGGGCGTCGGGCGGTAGAGCGCGATCGCGCTTTCGTCGATGTGCGAGTGGCCGCGCCGCCACCACTGCGGAAAGCCGCCGTCGACGAAGGCGAGCGCGTCGCTGCCGGGCCGTGCGGCCGCTTGCGACGACGCGACGTACCGTTCGCGAAACAGGATCGTGGGCGTGCCGCCCGCTGCGGGTACGCGCATCACGCACGGCGCGTAACCGATTTGATGCGCGATCGAATCGAAGTAGAGCGTCGCGCCATCGCGCGACCAGCCGTCGAGGCCCGTAAAACCGTCGTCGTGCGTGATGCGCCGGATCGTCGCATCCGCGAAATCCAGGACGCTCAGATCGGCGTGGCCGGCGCGCGTCGAGACGAAGGCGAGGTGTTTGCCGTCGGGTGCGTACATGGGCCGCGACGAGGTCGCGTCGCTCGAAACGAGCAGCCGCGCGAGACCGCCGCTCGCGGGGGCCGTCCAGATGTCGCCGCCCGCGACGAACGCGATCTCGGAACGGTCCGGCGAGATCGCGGGTTCCGCGAGGGCCACGCGCGCCGGTTCGTCGGCTGCGCTCGCGTGCCGAGCGAGCGAGAGCGACATAGCGAAGGCGAGCCCGAGCGAAACGAGACGTCGAAACATCGTGCGGATTTAGGCTGCGAGGGCCCGCGTCTCCCCTCGCGCGAAAGCCGGGCGATGCGTTTCCCTACCACGATTGCCGGAAGTTTGCCTAAGCCCGATTGGCTCGCGGACCCCGAAAAACTCTGGCCGAGCTGGCATCTCGCGGGCGACGCGCTACGCGCGGCGCAGGACGACGCCACGCGCGTCGCGCTCTTCGAGCAGCAGCGCGCCGGCATCGACATCGTGACCGACGGCGAGCAATCGCGGCGGCATTTCGTACACGGCTTCGCGGGTTCCCTCGACGGCGTCGATACCTCGAAGATTGCGCGGCGCGGCATTCGCGGCGATCGCTACGAAGCGGATTGTCCGACGATCGTCGGACCCGTGCGACGCACGCGCGCCGTGCATGCTGACGAAATGCGCTTCGCTCGCGACGCGACGGCGCGCCGTTTAAAGATTACGATCCCGGGCCCGATGACGATCGTCGATACGTTAAACGACGCGCATTACGGCAGCCGCGCGAAGGCGGCCTTCGCCTTCGCGCATGCGATCCGTTACGAAATCGAAGAACTCGTCGCGCTCGGCGTCGAGGTGGTGCAGATCGACGAGCCGGCCTTCAACGTCTACTTCGATGAGGTGGAAGCGTGGGGCATCGCGGCGCTCGATGCGGCGCTCGCAGGAGCCGGCTGCGAGACGGTCGTCCACGTGTGTTACGGCTATGGGGTGCCCGCGAATAACGCCTGGAAGCACGCGCTCGGCGACGAGTGGAATCAATACGCGCATCTCTTTCCGTTGCTCGCGCAGAGCGCGGTCGATGCCGTCTCCTTCGAACTCGCGGGCTCTCACGTCCCCGAACGCGTGCTCGGCTCGCTCGGAGATAAGAACGCCGTGGTCGGCGTCATCGACGTTGCGACGGACCGCATCGAAACGCCGGAAGATGTCGCGGCAACGATCGAGGCCGCGCGTCGCTATCTGCCCGACGAGCGCATTTCGTGCTCCACGAATTGCGGGATGGCGCCGATGCGGCGCGATGTCGCGTACGCGAAACTACGCGCGCTCGGCGCCGGCGCGGCGATCGCCCGCGGCAGCGAACGGCCTCGGGTTTAGTGCAGGGAGCGATCGGCCCAGTCGACCCAGAGGCGATCGCGTTCCATGCGCCGGACGATGTCGCTCGGGTTGTGACCGTCGACGGGGATGCCGATGAAGCGCACGTCTTTGCCGTTGTCTTTGAGCGTGTGATACATGCGGAACGATTGCGTGACCGGCACGCGGTAGTCGCCGATGTCGCTGACGATCAGCACCGGGCCGCCCGTCGCCGGTGCGAGGAACACCGTCGTCTCGTTATTAACGTCGCCGTCGCGCGGCGTGCTGTAGGCGATGCGCGTCCCGTCGGGAGAGAAGACGGGATAGCCCTCCTCGCGATGACGGTCGGTCGCTGCCGGGTTTCCACTACGAGCAGCCGCATGCCGTCGGGTGAAAAGGCCGGCGAACCGAGCGATACCAGCGACGCTTCGTCGTCGAGGGCGAAGGGGCGGGCCGTAGCGTGTGCCGCAGGAGCGAGAAGCGCGAGCGCGGCAAACGCCGCGCAAGATAAGGCAGACGTCAGAACATCGCGCGCTCTTCGGCGCCGCGCGTATGGATCTCCGTTCGACGCGTGGCCTAGCGCGCGAAGCTGTGCCTGTCGTCTTCTTCCAGAACGTCGAGCGAGAGGCCGATATCGTCGCGGCCGGCGAGAAACGGATACGCCGCGAGCGCTTCCTCGCGGTTGCCGCCGCGCGGCTTGCGGCGCAACGCGTATGCGTGCCAGGTCGTGATGCCGTTGGCATCGGCACGTGAGGTAACGAAAGCCGCCACGTCGTCGTCGCTCGCGGCGGTGCGCACGGCTTCGGTGAAGTCCGCAAGCTCGATGCGAAGCATCTTCAGCATCGTCTCGGTGAAGCCGGCGATCGCATAATCGCCGAGCTTTCCGCCGGGCAAGGTGGCGCGTACTTTGTCGATCGAGCGGGGGAGGAAGATGATACCCGCGAGTTCGGTGCGCGGCGGGCGCGGCGGGGCTTGCGTGAGGTCGAGCGGTTCCATCTAAGCGCTTACGTACGTCGGCATGCCGCCCGCCTTCGCGACGGCTTCGGCGATCATCTCTTCGGCGATGCCGGGATTGTGCCAGCGCGTCCGGGCGTTCGGTCCAAGCGTCGCAATCGGATCGAAATAGACGAAGTGCGCGCCCGGCTTGACGCTCGGCGCCGAATAGACCGCGATCCCGTTTTCCCGATCGTAATAGTCGAAGCTGTGCACGTCGCGCTTCCCGCCGCCGCCCGGCGCGTCGCACACGAACGTCGGCGTGTTGAATCCGGCCGTCGAACCGCGCACGAATTTCTCGACATCGAGCCCCGTCTGGATCGTCGTGCGCAGATCTTCGACGCCTTTCACGAGATCGTGCATGTAGACGTAGTAGGGGTGCACGTTGATATAGCCGAGCCGCTTCACGAGCAACTGCATCGTTTGCGGATCGTCGTTGACTCCGCGGATCAGCACGCTTTGATTGCGCGCGGTGATGCCGCGTTCGAAGAGCACGTTCATCGCGCGTTGCGTGATCGCGCTGATTTCGTTCGGCGAATTGAAGTGGGTGTGTACGACGACTTCTTTGCCGAGCTTACGTCCCCCTTTGACGACGCCCGTGAGCGCGTCGAGCCACGCGCGATCGGTCAGAATTTTCATCGGCATGACGGCCGGGCCTTTGGTCGCGAAACGCAGGCGCCGCACGTGCGGGATCGCGAGCAGCGCATCGCCGATCGCCGTGATGTTTTTGGGCGCGAGCTGATACGTGTCGCCGCCGGAGATGACGATATCTTCCAATTCCGGCCGCGACGCGATGTAGTCGAAGGCGTCGTGCCATTGCTTGGGCGTCTTCGCGAGGGAGATCTTTTCGACCGCATCGGTATCGGCGCCGATCGCATACGAACGGGTACAGAAGCGGCAGTACACGGGGCAGACGTTGAGGGGCAGAAAAAGTGCTTTATCCGCGTAGCGGTGCGTCAGCCCGGGCACGGGCGAATCTTCGAGTTCGTGCAGCGAATCCAGTGTCAAGCGCGGATGATCGGGTAGCAGTCGCGAGGCCACCGGAATGAACTGGATGCGGATGGGATCGGTATAGGGCCGCGTCCAATCGATCGACGCGATGACGTACGGCGAGACGCGCACGGCCATCGGCGCGCGCCGGAATCCTTCGACGAGATCGTCGTAGAACGACGGTTCGACGAGGTCTTTGACCGCTTCGAGTAATTCCGCGGGGGATTTAATCGAGTGCTGGCCTTGCCAGATGTGATCGAGGAACATCGCTTCGTCGATCTCGCGATACGCGGGGATCGCGCGCCAGAACTCCCCGTCGCGCAAGTCGCGATGGGCCAGCGCGCTCGAGGGCGCCGGGGGCTTGAGGTGACGTTCGCGTGAGATCTCCATGGACGCTCCGTTAAACCGCGTGCGCTGCCGACGGTGGCGCGGGGGCGCCGGCCGCGCCATATCGTGAGACGAAGTAAGCATGCAGCGGCGGGTGGTCCCGCAGCATCTGCAGGGCGAGCGCCGCGTGGCCTTTAGTGTAGCCGTTGCCGACGATCATCGTAACGTCTTTGCCGACGCCTTCGGCGCCGAGCGCGGCCGCCGTGAACGACGTGCTCATCGAGAAGAAGTACACGGTCCCGTCATCTTTGGTGAGCAGGATCGACGAGAGTTCGGTGCCGGGCACGTTGACGCAGTTGATCGTCACGTCGGCAAGGTACGGTAACGCCTCGGTAACTGCGGCGAGCAGCGCGAGCGTTTCGCGGGCGTCGGCCTCGACGAACGTATCGACGTAGCCGCACTCGACGAGTAGCCGCGCGCCCGCGGTCGTGCGATCGGGACCGATGCCGACGACGCGGCCGTCGCGGCCCACGACGGCGCGCGCTTGCGCGCACGCAAGCAGCCCCGATTTGCCGTCGGCGCCGAGAACCGCGACGGTCTGCCCCGGGCGGACCAGCCGCCGGACTTGCGCCGGGGCGCCCGCGACGTCGAACACCGCCAGGGCGACATCGTGGGGCAGATCGCCCGGCAATCGCGCGTACGATCCCGACGCGAAGAGCACGGCGGTGCCGCGAATCCATAGGCGGCCCGTGGCGAGATCGATCCGGTCGATGGCTTCGATGCGAAGCGGGGTCAGGGTGAGCGAGACGAGCGACGCGATGCGGTCTCCCGCGCGCACCGCGTGCGATTCAAAGAGTTCCGCACCGACCGTCCGCACGCGTCCGACGAACATTCCGCCGCTGCCGGTGACGGGATTATGGTGTTTACCCCGCTCGGCTACGAGCGCCAGAACGTGGGCCGCGATGAGCGCCGGGTCGTGCCCGTTGGTTTCGGCGATCTGCCGGAACGACGCGGAATCGACGTTGAGCGCTTCGACATCGCACAAAATTTCGTTCGGACGGGCGACCGGGGTTGCATCGAGGCGCCAGGCCGTCTGCGGCAACGAGCCCGCAGGTTCGAGGACGCGATGGGTGCCCAGGCGGCAGGGGACGGCGGAGGCGCGGATCACGGCGCGCCCACCAGCGCCATGATGTCGAGCGCGATGCCGCCGCGCTCGAAGGGGCTCGTTAGGACGATCGTCGTTTTCGTGCGGCCGATACCCGGCACGGCTTTGAGCCGCGAGAGAAATTCGTCGAGATGCGCGGTCGAACGCGTTAGCACTTTGAGCACGAACGATTCCTCACCGGCGACGCTATGGATCTCGGCGACCTCCGGCAGGCTCGCGACCGTCGCATGGAAGCGCTCGTAGTTTACGTCGGGCGTCGTATACGCGCTCACGAATGCCGCGAGTTCGAATCCCAGCCGTCGGGCGTCGAGGCGCGCTGCATAGCCACGAATGAAGCCGCGCGCCTCCAGGCGCTTGACCCGATCGTGGACGGCCGGCGCCTTCAGGCCGACGCGGGAGCCTAATTCCGCGAAGGTCGAGCGGCCGTTGCGTTGGAGAGCATCCAGCAACCGCAAATCGAGTTCGTCTACATCGATGTCGAACATTCTATGCTTTATTCGGCGTCCGGGAAGCGATTCATTCGCCCATACGAGCATAATACGCCATAGGCATTCGCCGAAGCCGCTATAACCCGACTGCGCGCCAGTACTCGGGCGAGCCGGAGGCCAAGCTTACGGTGGCGTAGGAAAGGGCGTGTCCTACCCGCGCGCCTTCCCGTCTGCCCGGCGAACGCTTGCGGCGTGCGTCGCCGCCATCGCCGTCGCCGGCGGCTGTGCGCGGATTGCCCCGGACGGGTTGTGGGCGACGACGCGCGGCGCGACGGTGCGCTTCGACGTGGCGGCCGACCCCGCCAACCTCAACCCGCTGTTCGCGCATGCCGATGCGGGCAACGTCGAGCAGCAGCTGGCGCATTTGGCGTTCGAACCGTTCTACGACCTCGACGCGCGCGGCGAACCGGTGCCCGAACTGTTGGCCGAGATGCCGAGCGTCGCCAACGGCGGGCTTTCTACGGACGGCCGGACGATCGTTTACCATCTGCGTCCGAACCTGCGCTGGAGTGACGGCGTGCCGTTAACGGCTCGTGACGTGCTCTTCACGCTGCGCGCGATCCTCGATCCGCGCAATCCAGTCGCGTCGCACGAAGGCTACGATCTCATCGACCGCGCCGACGCGCCGACACCGTTGACGGTACGCTTCCACCTCTCGCGTGCCTGGGCGCCCGCCCTGTCGACCTTCTTCACCTACGGTACGAGCCCGCAGTACGTGCTGCCCGAACACGTTCTGGCAAAGCAAGGCGCGCTCGCGACCGCGGGGTTCAACGCGGCGCCGACGGTCGGCGACGGACCGTTCACCTTCGTGCGTTGGCAACGCGGCGATCGGCTCACCTATGCGGCGAACGCGCGTTATTGGCGCGGCCGCTCACGCATCAAGAGCATCGACGTGCGCGTCGTTCCCGATCCCGGCACCAACCTCACGCTCCTGCAATCGGGCGAACTCGATTTCAATTTGGTCGCACCGTCGCAGCAAGCGACGCTGTTGCGAAGCGCTGCCGGGCTGTCGTATGCCTACGCACCGACCGCGTTGATCGCCGGAATCGCACTCAACGTCGCGCACCCGCCGCTCGACGACGTGCGCGTGCGTCGCGCGCTCGCCGCAGCCATCGATCGCCGAGGCATATCGAAGAAGATTACGCTCGGCCGCTACCCAGTCGCCGAGAGCGATCGACCGCGCTTTTCGTTCGCCTACGATGCGGCGATTGCCGAGCCGCGTTACGATATCGCGCTCGCCGACCGGACCCTCGATGCGGCCGGCTGGCGGCGCGGCCCGGGCGGCATACGGCGCAAGAACGGAAAGCCGCTGGCGCTGACGTACGTGCAGTTTCCCGAAACGACGACGGGCGTGCGCGCCGCAGCCGTCGTGCAGCGCGAACTCTTCGAACGCGGCATCGACGTCACCATCAAATCGATTTCCAACGCGCAGCTCTTCTTACCCGCGCGCGACGGCGGGACGCTTGCGACCGGCAACTTCGATCTCGCCTACGTGCCCTGGGCGATGGGTGCGGACCCCGACGACCGCTTCTTGGTCGGGTGCACCGGCGGCGTGAAGAATTATATGCGCTACTGCGATCGCGACGTGGACGCGCTCGAAGCGGGCGCCGCAGCGGAGCCGGACCGCGCGAAACGAAAAGCGGCGTACGGCGCGATCGATCGGCGCATCGCGCGCGACGTCCCGATCGTGTTTTTGTTCAATCCGGACTATATTTACGCGTACGGCGCGCGCCTCCACGGTTTCGAACCCAACGCCTTCGTGCCGACCTGGAACGCTTACGCTTGGAGAATCCGATGATCGCCGACCGCCCTGCGACGAGCGCCCTCGATATCACGCACGTCTTCGAAGAACAGCGCAGCCGCTACCGCGCCGCGCCGTTTCCGTCGCTCGAAGAGCGCAAGCAGAAACTCGACCGGCTCGAGCGAGCGCTGCGCCATAAGCGCCAGGCGCTCAAAGTCGCGTTGTAAAGCGACCTGCGTAAATCGTTCGACGAATCGGACTTCACCGAACTCATCGTCACACTCGCCGAATTGAAACAGGCGCGCGCGAAACTCGCATCGTGGATGAAGCCGGTACGGGTCGACACCCCGCTCTCGCTCTTCGGGTCCAAAGCCGAGATCCGGTACGAACCCAAAGGCGTCACGCTCATTCTCGCGCCCTGGAACTATCCCGTGTTTCTGACGATAGCGCCGCTGATCGCGGCGCTCGCCGCCGGTAACCGCGTCATCGTACGTCCGTCGGAAAAAGCGCCGGCAACGCGCGACGTGCTCGCCGCGATCGTCGCCGAAGCGTTCGTGCCGCACGACGTAGCGTGCATCGGCGGGGACGTCGATGCCGCCGAAGCACTGCTCGCCTTACCGTTCGATCACATTTTCTTTACCGGCAGCACGCGCGTCGGCAAGATCGTCATGCGCGCGGCGGCCGAGCATCTTTCGAGCGTTACGCTCGAACTCGGCGGGAAGTCGCCTGCGATCGTCGAGGCTGACGCCGACCTGACGGTCGCGGCGAGCCGCATCGCATGGGGCAAGTTCATGAATGCCGGACAGACGTGCGTGGCGCCGGATTACGTCCTCGTGCACGAATCGGTCGAACGCGCGTTTCTCGATAAGACGGCGCAGAGCATCGCAAAGATGTACGGCGCGACGGACGCGGCGCGCGCCGCGACGCCGGATTATTGTCGCATCGTCGACGACGGGCATTTCGCCCGCGTCGACGGCTTACTTCGCGAGTCGGTCAGCGGCGGCGCGAGCGTCGAAATCGGCGGTCAGACCGATGCCGGACAGCGCTATATCGCCCCGACCGTGCTCTCCAACGTCACCTTCGACGCCCCCATCATGCGAGATGAGATCTTCGGACCCGTGCTGCCGGTCATTTCGTATGCGTCGCTCGAGGATGCCCTCGCGCGTATCAACGCGCGTCCCAAACCGCTCGCGCTGTACGCGTTTACGAAAAAACCCGCCGTCGCCGAGCGGATCCTGCGCGGGACGTCGGCTGGCGGCACGCTCATCAACGACACGATCCTGCATCTCGCCAACCCCAATCTGCCGTTCGGCGGTGCCGGTGAGAGCGGCCTCGGCAGCTATCACGGTCACTTCGGGTTCAAGGCGTTCTCGCACGAGCGCGCGGTCATGCGTCAGACGAAACGGTCGCTCGCGCCGCAGCTGGCGCCGCCGTACAACGCGAAAACGCGCGGCATGCTCGCGCTGCTCGAGAAGTTGCCGTAACGTTGGGTACGTTGCGCGCATGAAACGCCGTCGCTTCGGAACTACGAACGTCGACGTCCCGGTGGTCGGCCAAGGTTCGTGGCCGCTTCCGGACGTCGCTGCACTGCGGCATGGTATCGATCTCGGGCTCACGCATATCGATACCGCCGAGATGTACGGTGACGGCCGTTCCGAAGAACTCGTCGGAGAAGCGATCGCACCGTATCCGCGCGATGCGCTCTTCATCGTCTCCAAAGTGTTGCCGTCCAACGGGACGTATCACGGCGTCGTGAACGCGTGCGAGCGCACGTTGCGGCGGCTGCGCACCGACTACCTCGATTGCTATTTGCTGCATTGGCGCGGCGACGTGCCGCTCGAAGAGACGATGGGAGCGCTCGAAGCACTCGTGCGTGACGGCAAGATCCGTTGGCTCGGGGTCAGCAATTTCGACCCGTGGGATCTGCGGGAAGCGGCAGGTGCATTACACAACGAGCGCATCGCCTGTAACCAGGTTCTGTATAACCTCGGGGAACGGACGCCCGAAGATCACGAACTCCCGTGGACGCGCCAGAACGGCTGTGCCTTCGTGGCCTATACGCCGCTCGCGCGGCCGCGCGAAACGGCGAGCGAGCGCGTTCTCGAAGAGATCGCGACCGCGCACCGCGTTACGTCGGAAGCGGTCGCCCTCGCGTTTTTATTGCGCGATCCGAGCGCGTTCGTCATCCCCAAAGCCAACGCGCTTCCGCACGTCGACGCCAACGCCGCCGCCGCGAGCTTGACGCTATCGGACGATGAGATCGCTCGTATCGACGGCGCGTACCCGAAGCAGCCGCGCGTCGGCCCGCTGCCGACGAACTGACGTCTGGGAACGAGCTGACGCCCTTATTTCAAGTGGTCGGCGAACCAGGCGCCCCAGAGCGCGAGCACATCGTGATACCGGACGGGATCGCTTGGAAAGTGGCCGTTGACGGGAATGCCGACGAAGCGCACCGGGATGTTGTTGTCTTTGAGTGCGTGATACATTGCGAACGACTGTGAGATCGGCACGCGAACGTCGCCGACGTCGGAAATCACGAGCACGGGACAGCGCGTTTCCTTCGCGTACGTGATCGGGCTCTGCGCGCGGTAGTCGCTCATGTTGTTGCCGACGTACGGCGAGCCTTTGAAGGTAAAGCCGATCTGGTAGTTTGAGTCGCCTAAATTGTACATATCGACCCAGTCGTTGACCGCCGCGCCGGAGATCGCGGTGCGCCATGGGTGATAGTGCGTCATCAGCCAGGACGTCATATAACCGCCGTAGCTCCACCCGCCGACGGCGAGGCGCGACGTATCGACGATCCCCAACCGCTCGACCGCCTCGACACCGGCCATCACGTCGCGGCCCGGACCGGCGCCCGCATCCATGTAGATCGCACGCTCGTACGCGTTTCCGGCGTTATCGCTGCCGCGATAGTTCGGTTCGAACACGAGCCAGCCGTGCGCGGCGAGAGACTGTCCCCAGAGATCGAACGCTGTGCTCGACGACGCCTGCGGGCCGCCGTGAATGTTGAGCACGAGCGGATACTTTTTCCCGGGCGTATAGTTCGGCGGATAGACGAGCACGCCGTCTTCGTGCATCCCGTCGTTCTCCCACGTCACTTCTTTGACATCGCCGAGATCCCGCGCGGCCAGCGTCGCATTGAGATCGGTAAGCCTTACCGGCTCGGCGCCTGTGGGCGCGACCGTATAGAGTTCGGTGGGCCGTTTTGCGAACGATCCGGGAAACGCGATCTCGCCGGACATCGCGATCGCAGCCGGAAGCCAGAACGACCATGCGGGATTGACGTCGCCCGTCGCGATTCGCTCGAAGCTGCCGTCGAGCTTCAAGCGCCAGAGCGCCGTGCGCGTGCCGTCGTGCGCGCCCACGAGCAGCGACTTGCCGTCGGGGAACCACTGCGCGCGAAAGATCGCGCGATCGAGCGTGGTCGATACCGCGGTGCCGGCGCCGCCGGCAGCCGCGGTAACGTAGATATCGTTCGCGTTATTCGGATCGCCGTTACGATTGTAGAGGTACGCGATTTTTGAACCGTCCGGCGAGTACGTTGCGAAGCCTTCGAAGCGGTCGCGGCCGGTCAACGGCAGCGCCTTTCCGGACGCGATGTCGAGGCGCATGATCTGCGAGCGATACGCGTCACCGTCGCTCGTATCGGGCACGCGCGTGAAGAGCAGCGACGCGCCGTCGGGCGACCAGGAAAGCGGCGACGCCGGCGGCGACGGCGGATAGGAGGTCGCCATGCTAAAGGTTCCCGACGTGAGCCGGTGCGCGTTCGCACCGGCGCGCGAAACGAGCCACAGGTGCGATGGTGTCGCATAGGAGCGCGTCAAATAATCGTCGTTGCCGAGATCGAAAAGGTCGTGATGCTTTGCGATGGCGGCTTTCTTCGGATCGACATCGCTCGTGACGTACGCGAGGGCGTCGCCGTCGGGGCGCCAGGCGAACTGCTGGACGCCCTGGGGCGTCCTCGTCACGGCCCGGGCGTCGCCGCCGTCGAGCGGCATGACGAAGAGTTGACCGTGATGCTTGCCGTCGTTTGCGATGAAGGCGAGCGAATCGCCGCTGGGTGAATATTGCGGAGATGCCAGGCCCTCGCGATCGACGGTCAGCGTTCGCTTCGCTTTCGTCGCGACGTCGATGAGGACGAGCGTCGGTTCGGTCTTATCCTTCGCGACGTCGACGTGCCGTTCGACGGCGGCGATCTTTTTGCCGTCGGGCGAATACGCCGGATCGCCAATCGAGGCGACGCGGTACGCGTCTTCGGGCGTAATCGTCGTTGCGAACACGGGTACGGCGCTCGACAACAAGATGGCGATCGTCAAGGCGAACTTCATAGGGGCGGGATACCGCTCGGGAAATTGCGGTCCCTTCGGACGTTTGCGGCAAGTCTTCTCGCGCTGCGCGAGCGAATGCGCGTCGTATGCCACACGATCGTCACGGTGCCAAACAGCCGAACCGCTTCGACGTCGCGCGCGCGGGCATGCTCGACGACGCCGCCCGTTTCGCGTACGTGCCGCCCGAGCGTATCGTCGAATTGCTCGCGGTTTCCGGTGCCGCGACGATCGTCGACTTCGGGACGGGCACCGGCACGTACGCGATCGAACTCGCGCAACGGCTGCCCGCTGCGACCGTGTTCGCGCTGGACGAACAGCCGGAGATGCTGGCGCGTTTACGGGCGAAACCCGAAGCCGCGTCGCTGCGCAATCTTCGTGCCATGTCGCCCGAAGAGCTAGCGAACGAGACCGGACGCGTCGATCGCATTTTCGCCCTCAACGTCCTGCACGAACTCGGCGACGAGGCGCTCGCATCGTTTACGACCCTGCTCGCGCCCGGCGGCAGCGCGCTCGTCGTGGATTGGAACGCCGACGTCGCGCGACCGATCGGACCGCCGAACGATCACGTGTACGGCATCGCGGCCGCGCGCGAGCGGCTCGCTGCCGCTGGTCTAGCGAGCGACATCCTCGAAGACTTCCCATACCATCATGCGTTTCGCGCTCGTCGACGCGAGGGCTAGCAGAACGCGCGTACGCCTGCAATCCCGTACCTGGGGCGCCGGCCGCTTCACGCTAGAGCATGTAGCCGATGTCGGAGGCAAATGTCGGGTACGCGAAAATCGTGCCGCGCAGTTGCGTCGCCGTGAGCCCGAGTTGGATGCTCATCGCAAAGACGTTGATGAGCTCCTCGGCGCCCGGCCCCAGAATGTGCGCGCCGAGAATTTCGTCGCTCTGCTCGTCGATGAGGACTTTGAAGCCCGACGGAACGGCAGCGAGCCGTCGCGACGAGTACCACCCGGACGTATCGCCCGTCGCGGTGCGGAAGCGTAAGTTGCGTTCCGTTGCCGCGGCTTCGAGGAGGCCGACCGAGCCGAGTGAAGGAGACGTGAAGACGACGCTCGGCGTACCGCGATGTGCGACGCGGCGGCTCCGCGGTTTGAGAAGATTCGCTGCGACGATCTCGCCTTCGAGCGAAGCGATCGGCGTGAGCGGGAGGCCGCCGGAATCCGCCGCATCGCCCGCCGCGTAGACCGCGGGATTAGAAATACTTTGCAAGTACGCGTCAACGGCGATTCCCTTATCGTTCCGAGCGACGCCCCCAGCATCCAAATCGAGGCCGTCGATATTGGGAATGCGACCGGCACCGTGCACCGCGGCATCGGCCTCGATCTCGTGCGTCGCTCCGTCGCTCGTCTCGGCGCGAACGACGAGATGACCGTTGCGTTGCGATATGCCGCGCACCGACGCTTGCAACAGGACCGTAATTCCGAGTTCGCGCGTGGCAGCGAGAAGACGCTCGACGAGATCGGGATCGAAGCCCTCGAGCGGCCTCGTGCCTTTGTGCACGATCGTTACCTGCGCACCGGCCCGCGCGGCAACGTGTGCGAACTCGAGCGAAATGTAGCCGCCGCCGACCATGACCAATCGACGCGGAAGCTCGGCAAGATCGAGAAATTGTTCGCTCGTCGTCAGGAATTCGGCACCCGGGATCGGCATCTCGCGCGGTTTGCCACCCGCGGCGATCACGACGTGTTTCGCACCGATGGTCGCGTCGCCAACCCGGAGCGTCGAACGATCCAGGAAGCGCACCGAGTCGCGAAAGGCCGCGATGCCGGCCTCTGCGTACGCGTCGGCGTTTTGCTTTGGGACCGGTGCTACGAACGTCGTCTTAAATGCGACGAGCGCGGGCCAATCGATTGCGAGCTCGCCCGTGACGACGCGCTTCTCGCGAAAGCGGCGGGACCAATCGACGACTTCCTCAGCCGCAACCAGCACTTTCTTCGGATCGCAGCCGCGGAGCGCGCACGTCCCGCCGAAGGGACGCATATCGACGATCGCAACGTCCCAACCGGCTTCTCGCGCGGCAAATGCGGCACTCGACCCGGCGGCCCCCGTTCCGATTGCGACGAGATCGTAGGTTTTCAAACGATGTTCCAAATCTTGGCGAGCGTCGCTCATTATATCGATATGCGTTGATATGTGGTCGCGATATACGGGCTGCCATCAACGTGTAGGGTGCCGAAACGGGGCGCCGGAGCTCGACGGGCCGGCGATCTCTCCGCCTCGATCGATTGTTCTCATGACGGCCGAGGACGCTTATCGTTCGGTAACGCGGACGCAGGCGGCGACGTGTTCGGCATTCTCCGATACGAGCGAGCGCACGAGCTTGATGACGGTCCGAATCTTCGCATCCGAGACCGAATAGTACGCCCACTTTCCGCGGTTGTCGGCTTCGACGAAACCGCACCAACGCAAGCACGCAAGGTGGTTGGAGATGTTGCTCTGCGCGCAACTGAGTTCGCGCACCAGGTCGCTGACCGTCAAGGGACGCTCGATCAGCAGTTCGAGAATGCGAAGTCGTGTCGGATCGCCGAGAGCGCGAAAATACTTCGCGGTGAGCGTGGTCCCGACGGCCGATGCCTCGGCGCGTTGTTTCTGAGCGACGGCCATCATCGCACCGCTTGTAGGCGAGCCGATGGCAACGTAACTCGTCGTTGACAAATCACGATGTAATGATATGATCGGGGCGATGATTCGTCAAGTGGTTTCGGCGATCGAGCTCACCTTTCGCGGCGAAAAAGCCCCGCTTGCCTATGCGATTCTCTTAGGTCTGGGCACGATCGCGACGGCTTTCTATCTCGACATGTTGCCGTCGTCCGCGGTCGGCGGGTTGTCGCTCGCCGCCCTGCACTACCTTACGCTGCCGCTTGCGAGCGCGGCGGTGGTTCTCGGTTACGGCTTCGCACTCGCGATCGCGATCAATCTCGGCGCGTTCTCGCAGCGCAGCCGCACGGCGGAAGTCGCGGGAGTTGGTGGCTTGCTCGCCGCGATGCTGCCGGGAAGTCTGTGTTGCACGTCCCTCGTACCGACGGCCCTCGCGGCATTCGGAGCTTCCGCGACGACGGTGCTCGGGACGACGGGCAAGATCCAGTCGGTCTTCGCGCAGTACGAAGGCGAGTTCATCATCGCGTCGATCGTCGGCGTGCTTCTTTCCATCGTGCTCGCCGCGCGCAATCGCGTTTCGGCGTGCGCGATCTAACGTGAGGACTCACATGAACCCCATTCAAGCCCTCGGCGCCTGACATTCTCCGCGCTCGCTTTGGCATTGCCGCTGGACGCTTCCGCCGCAACGCAGCCGCTCGCCGTCGTCGACACGATCCCGGCGTTTTCGTATCGATTGCTCGACGGTCATCAACTCTCGCCGGCGGCGCTGCGCGGGCATCGGTACCTTTTGTGGATGGTCGCCTCGTGGTGCTCCTCGTGTGAGGCCAGTAGCGGCGTCGTCGGGCAACACATCGCGTATCTGCGCGACCGCGGCATATCGGTCGTCGAGTTGCGCCTCGCAAACGATCTCGGCGCGCCCGGCCCCGGGCTTCAGCAATTTCAGAAATCCGTCGGCACGAGCGCGAACTCGCCCAATTGGTTTTAGGGCGGACTGAACGACAAGCAGACGCTGGCACTGGATCCCAAAGGATTTCCCGATATCTACTATCTCGTCAATGCCGACGGAAAGATCGCTCGGGTCGATGGAAATCCGGCCGGAACGTGGGATGCGATCGCAAGCTTTGCCGCCGCACCGATGCCGACCGCGCAGTCGCACGCCCGTCGTCGTGGCGCGAACGGTCGCGCGTCGTGAGGTCGGCTACGACGAGCGGCGCCTTCGTCGTACTTGGCGTAGCCGTGCTCGCGCTCGTGTGTTGCGGCGGCCCGCTACTCGTGATCGCGTTCGACGCGGCGGCACTGGGCGGCGTAGCAGCGCTCGGTCACGGCCCGGCCCCGAGCGTTGCTACGACGATTGCCGTCGCAACGCTCCTGGGCGTGGCGTATGTCGTGCGGCGTCGCAAGGCCGCCTGCGCGCCGGATGATATCGCACGGAGCCCGTTGCGTTGATCGTCGGCTCGTGCGAAGCCGTCGGCCCGCTTGCGTGCTTGATCGCGGGATCGGTCGTCTTCGGAGCCGCCGCGTTCCTTGCGGTGGCGATCTTCACCGCGCTCGGACGCGCTCGCGAGCCGCACGATCGACCCCGGCTCGCCGGGCCACGCCCTGGTGCAAACTTTTCCGATCGCGGAGCGCTGGCGGGGCCAAAAGTAAGGACCGTACATGTTACAAGAATGCTGCCCGATATCGGATGTGAAAAATTCCACGCGAGCACCCGACGTCGTCGTCATCGGCGCGGGGTCGGCCGGCTTTTCCGCCGCCATCAGCGCCGCCGAACTCGGTGCGAACGTGACGCTCGTCGGCCACGGCGCGATCGGCGGCACCTGCGTGAACATCGGGTGCGTGCCCTCGAAGGCGCTCATCCGTACGGTCGAATCCGTGCATCACGCGCGCTCGGCGCCTCGCTTCGCGGGCGTTGCCGCGCAGGCCCGCATTGAGGACTGGCGTGCGGCGATCGCGCAGAAGGACGAACTCGTCGCCTATCTGCAAAGTGCCAAATATCGTGACGTCCTAACGCAGTACGAAACTATCCACTACGTCGAAGGACGGGCGCGCTTCACGCGCGATGGGCTCATCGTGGCGGAGCAACCGATCTATCCGCGACACACGATCGTCGCGACCGGCGCCTCGCCCGCGTTCCCCTCGATTCCCGGATTCGACGCCGTCGACGCGCTCACGAGTACGAGCGCCCTGGCTTTGACGGAGTTACCGAAATCGCTCGTAGTCATCGGCGGCGGAGCGGTCGGATGCGAGCTCGGGCAACTCTTCGCGCGCGCCGGCGTTGCGGTCACGATCGTTTGCCGCACGCGACTGCTCGTAAGCGGCGAGCCCGAAATCAGCGACGCGCTCGCCCGATATCTGCGTGCCGAGGGTATCGATGTGCGCACGGCTGTTACGTACGAGCGTGCTCGCGCGACCGAGAGGGGCGCGGAACTGACGGTGCGCGATGCTGACGGGCGCGCCCTGACACTCAGCGCGGAGCGCGTGCTCGCCGCGACGGGACGCACGCCCAATACGATCGGTCTCGATCTCGAAATTGCCGGTATCGCGCAAACCGCGAACGGCGGCATCGCAATCGACGACCGCATGCGCACGACGCGTCCCGACACGTACGCCGTCGGCGATGTTACCGGTAAGGATATGTTCGTTTACATGGCCGCTTACGGCGGAAAGATCGCGGTGGAAAACGCTCTCGGGGCCGGCCAGGGCCGCCGCTACGATGCCTCCGCGATGCCCGACGTTACGTTTACCGATCCGCAGGTTGCAACGGTGGGCCTGACCGAAGCGCGCGCGCTTGCGGCGGGATACGCTGTCGATACCGTCGTCTTGCCGCTCGATGCGGTTCCGCGTGCGCTCGTCGCCCGCGACACGCGTGGCCTCATCAAACTCGTCGCCGACCGCGGAACCGGGCGCCTCCTGGGAGCACACGTGCTCGCACCCGAAGGCGGCGACACGATCCAAACCGCCGTACTCGCAATGAAGGGCGGGCTCACCGTCAGCGATCTTGCGGAAACGATCTTCCCATATCTTACGACCGTCGAAGGACTCAAGCTCGCCGCGCTCGCGTTCAACAAAGACGTGTCGAAGCTCTCGTGCTGCGCGGGATGAAGCGCGTTTGCACGAGCGTAACGACGACGCAGTAAGCCGGGATATCCGGAGCTTTGTCGACGATTGCGGCGCGCGACCTTACAGCGTTTTTACCGCGGTGATGAGTTTATCGACCGATGCCTTCGCGTCGCCGAAGAGCATCGACGTATTGTCGAGCGCGTAGAGGGGGTTGTCGATGCCCGCGAAGCCGGGCTTCATCGAGCGTTTGAGGACGACGACCTTCGTCGCGTGATCGACGTCGAGGATCGGCATGCCGTAGATCGGGCTGCTCGTGTTCGTGCGTGCGTCGGGATTAGTCACGTCGTTGGCGCCGATGACGAGCGCGACGTCGGTCTTGGGAAACTCGGGATTGATCTCTTCCATATCGATGAGCGCCGGATACGGAACGTTCGCTTCCGCGAGTAAGACGTTCATATGGCCGGGCATACGACCGGCAACGGGATGGATTGCGTACTTGACCTCCACGCCCTTGGCTTCGAGTTGATCGGCGAGTTCGCGCACGCTGTGTTGCGCCTGTGCCACGGCCATGCCGTAGCCCGGCACAACGACCACTTGGCGCGCGCTCGCGAGCATGTTCGCGACGTCGTCGATCGACGATTCGCGCACCGTCGCATCGGCTGCAATCGACGAACCGCCGCCCGCGCCGGGCTTCGGCGCCGCCCCGAACGCGCCGAAGAGCACGTTTGCGACGGAGCGATTCATCGCCTTACCCATCATGAGCGTGAGCAACGTTCCCGACGCGCCGACGAGCGCGCCCGCGATGATGAGCACGTCGTTGCTCAGGGCGAAGCCCGTCAGCGCCGCCGCGAGACCGGTAAAGCTATTGAGTAACGAGATGATGACGGGCATGTCTGCGCCGCCGATCGGCAGGACGAAGAGCACGCCGAGAATCGCGGCTGCGACGAGTGCCGCAAAGAACGCGAAGATCGGTTGAACGCCGAGTGCGACGAGCACGACCCCGCCGACGGCGATGAGGGCGAGCGCGGCGTTGACGACCTGTTGCCCCGGATAGACGATGGGCCGTCCCGTCATTAGCTCCTGAAGTTTGAGGAACGCGACGATCGAGCCCGTGAAGCTGATCGCCCCGATGACGGCCGTGAGGACGCTCGCGATCGAGAGATCGAGCGGGACCGCCTGGTGCGCCGGATCGAGTTTGAGGTATTCTGCGCTTGCAACCATCGCGGCCGCGCCGCCGCCGCAGCCGTTGAAGATCGCGACCATCTGCGGCATCGCCGTCATCTTGACGGCGCGCGCGAAATAGATGCCGACGCCCGCGCCGGCGCCGAGGCCGATCAAACCGATCCACCATGCCGCGGCGAAGTTAAGTTGCAAGCCCGTTGCCACGAGCGCGATCGTCATGCCGGCGATCGAGACGGTGTTTCCGCGACGCGCGGTCGCGGGCGAATTCATCAGCCGCAGACCGATGATGAAGCAGATCCCCGTGATGAGATAGGCCGTCGTGACCAGGAGCTGCGTCGGTCCGCCGATTGCAGTCTCCATCTAATGCGTGCCCTCTTCGGTCAACACGATCAAGAGATCGTCTTTCTTCTTAAGCGGACCGGCCGCGCTCGGGGGACGCGCTTTGAACATCGCGAGCATACGCTGCGTTACGACGTACCCGCCGAAGACGTTGAGCGAGGCGAGGAAGACCGCGAGGATCGAGAGCACGGGTCCGAGCTGCGGCGTCACGACGACGGCGATCAAGAGCGCGCCGACGAGCACGATGCCATGGATCGCATTGGTGGCCGACATGAGCGGCGTGTGCAGCGTCGGCGGAACTTTCGAGATCAATTCGACGCCGACGAACACCGCCAAAACGAAAACGGTCAATTCGGAAAGGAGATGGGCGACGTTCACTTCGTGCTCCCGGCGAGTGCGGCTTTGGTGGCTTCGTTGACGATGACGCCGTCGCGCACGAGCATGGTACCGGCGACGATTTCGTCGGACTCGTCGAGAACCAGCGTGCCGTCTTTGACGATGAGGGCGAGGAGGGCTGCGATGTTGCGCGAGTAGAGGACGCTCGCATCGAAGGGCATCGTCGAGGGCAAATTCGTGGTGCCGATGATCGTCACGCCGCCGACGTCGATCGTCTCACCCGCTTTCGTCAGCGCGCAGTTTCCGCCGGTCTCGGCTGCGAGATCGACGATCACCGATCCCGGGCGCATTCCGCGCACGGCGTCTGCGCTCACAAGCACGGGCGCCCGGCGACCGGGCACGGCGGCCGTCGTGATGACGATATCCACGCTGTGGATGTAGCGCGTGAGGATCCGCTGTTGCTTCGCCGATTCGTCGGCGGTCAGCGCGCGCGCGTAACCGCCGGAGCCTTCACCGGATATCCCGAGATCGATCTGGACGAACGCGGCGTCGAGCGATTGGACCTGTTCTCTCACCGCCTCGCGCGTATCGTAGCCCGAGACGATTCCCCCCAAGCGCTTCGCGGTCGCGATCGCGCGTAAACCGGCGACGCCCGCGCCGATGACGAAAATTTTCTGATTCTTGATCGTTCCCGCGGCCGTCGTGAGCATCGGAATGAACCGCGGCGACGCGGCGGCGGCGAGAATGACGGCCTTGTAGCCGCCGATGTTCGCTTGCGACGAGAGCGCGTCCATGCTCTGCGCGCGCGTCGTTCGCGGGATCGCGTCCATCGAAAGCGCGGTGATCTTCGCGTGCGCGTAGGCTTCGACGGATGTGGGATCGCCCAGCGGTGCCAGAAATGCGAGGATCGTCTGGCCGGAATGCGTCAGCGCGAGTTCGCCCGCCGTCGGGCGCGCGACTTTCGCGATGAACTCCGCTTTTGCGTACACCTCGGCGGCGTCGGCGGCGAGCGTCGCGCCGGCCTCCTGGTATGCCTCGTCCAGGAACGATGCTGCCCTGCCCGCGCCGCGTTGGACCAGAACCGAATTTCCGGCTTTTGCCAAGCGCGCGACGGTTTCGGGAACGAGCGCGACGCGCCGTTCGCCGGGAACGGTCTCCGTCGGGACGCCGATGAGCATGCTGACTCCTTGAGGCTGAGGACGCCGATGAAAAAACGGCGCCGCTATGGACGACGCTAGGAGCCCGCTTTACCGCTTCCCGCGCTTAGAGTCCCGCGCGAACGAGACCCGATAGCGTAAGCAAGCCGACGGTTCCGGCGCCGTGAATGGCGAGATTCTTCTTCGCGACGAGTCCACGCGACGCGTACACGATGGCAAAGTCGCTCGCACCAACCAACGCCGAGAGGGCAAGGGTTGCGCCCAGCGGCCCACGCGCTTTCGCCATGAGAAACCGCAGGACGATGAGCCCGAGGACCGCGTCGCGCGCGCCGAGCGCGCGAACGTACGCCAAGCTCGTCTCGTCCGGCGCGGGCACGCCGTAGTTCTCGGCAAGCGCCCGGGGCGCGACGAACGAACCGGCGCCCAGGCCGAGAAACGAAAGCGCTGCGAGCGCGGATAACACGGAGCCGATCACGCTAGCCTTTGACGCCGCATGGCAGCGGCGGCGTCAAAGCGGGCGATGCGCGGCGTAAAGAAGGCGAACCTTCCCATGAAGAAATGCGTGCGCTGCGATCTCCCTTTCGCGTGGCGTAAAAAGTGGGCGACGTCGTGGAAAGCAGTTCGCTACTGTAGCGAGCGTTGTCGTCGCGGGTAAGCCTCGCGGCGGCCTTGAAGCGGCGGCCATGCGACTGGGCATCACGTGATCGCTTCGTTGCCGCCGGGGCCGGGAGCGCGCGGCACGTTCGCGTTTCTGCGCGCTGCTTCGTCGGGCACCGTGCTCGACTACTTCAGCGAACTCTCGCGCAACTATGGTCCCGTATCGTCGCTTCCCGTGGGGCCGCAACGCATCGTCTTCATCGACGAACCGCGGCTCATCGAAGAAATACTCGTCACTCGCCAGCACGAATTCGTGCGCGATACGGGTGCGTTGCTGCTGCGCGAACTCGTCGGTGATGGGCTGCTCACGACCGACGACCCGGCACATCTGCAACGCCGGCGCCTGATGCAGCCCGCGTTTCATCGGGCGCGCGTCGCCGCATATGCGACGACCATCGTGGCCGAAACGCAGCGCGTTAGCGCCGGCTGGGACGTCTCGCGGCCGCTCGATCTTGGCGCCGAAATGGCGCGGCTCGCCCTCGCCGCCGTCGGCGCGAGCCTCTTCGGCGCGGATCTGCGCGAGCGAGCCGCGGCCGTCGCGACGGTGCTCGCCCGCGTCACGCAACGAGGCGCTTCCCTTGCCGTACTCCTGGCCGTGGCGGGACCGCTGCTGGGACCGCTGCGGCGCGTATTTCCGGGACGCGCGAGCGTGCTCTTCCCACACGAACGCGCCCGGCTGGAAGCGATCGTCGCGCCGCTGGTCGCGCGGGAACGCAAACGTTCCGGTGGCGCCGATCTGCTCTCGCTGCTGCTCGAAGCGCGCGACGAAGGCGGCGGAGCGCTCGACGATGCGGCGGTTCGCAACGAAATCTGCATGCTGATTCTCGCCGGTCACGAGACGACGGCGAACGCGCTGACGTGGACGTGGTATCTGCTCGGCGAACATCCGGCGGTGGAAGCGCGTCTCTTTGCGGAGATCGACTCGGTCTTGGGCGGAGGTGCGCCGACGCTCGCCGACGTCGCGCGCTTACCGTACGTCGCTCGTGTCTTCGATGAGGCCCTGCGCCTCTATCCGCCGGCCTCCGCGTTCGCCCGTCGGCCGATCCGCGCGCTCGAACTCGGCGGGTTCGCTATTCCCGCCGGTGCGAGCGTCTTCGTGAGCCCGTTCGTCACGCAGCGCAGCGTCCGTTTCTTCGAAGATCCGCTCGCGTTCGCGCCCGAACGCTGGCAAGGCGCCGCGCCGCCGAAGTTCGCGTTCTTTCCCTTCGGCGGCGGAAGCAAGATGTGTATCGGCGAGCCCTTCGCGCGCCTCGAGGCGATTCTCGCGATCGCGACGATTGCGGCGCGCTATCGGTTCGAACGCCTCGAGCGCGCGCCGATCGCGCCGGCCGCGCGGGCGCTGTTGAAGCCCGCGCGGCCGGTCCTCGTGCGCGCGCTCCCGCGGTAACCGAAAGCGATCGTATTGCGCAACACGCCGATCGCGGGGATGTCGACTTCCATCGTCGCGCCGTCGTGCAACCACTCGGGCGGCGTGCGCGCCATGCCGACGCCGTCGGGCGTGCCCGTCGCGATGACGTCACCGGGTTCGAGCGTCATGCCGCGCGAGAGCGATGCGATGATCGTCCGAACGTTAAAAAGCATTTCGCGCGTGTTCGCCGACTGCTTCGTCGCGCCGTCGATACGGATGGCGATGTCGAGCGTCTGCGGATCGCCGATTTCGTCGGCCGATACGATCCAGGGTCCGATCGGGCACGTCTCGTCGAGACTTTTGCCTTTGAACCATTGGTGGTGATCTTTCTGCAAATCGCGCGCCGTGACGTCGTTGAGGCACGTATAACCGAAGATCACGTCGAGAGCCTCTGCCTCCGACACGTCGCGGCAGCGCGTACCGATGACGACGGCGAGTTCCGCTTCCCAATCGTATTGCTGCGAAACTGCGGGCGAGAGATGCAGGGTTGCGCCTGGATGTGCGATCGTTGTCGGCGCCTTCGTGAAGAACGTCGGTACGCTCGGTAAGTTGAGCGGGATTCCGCGCGCGCGCGCCACTTCTTCGGCGTGGCCCATGTAATTGCGGCCGACACAGATGACGTTCTTGCGCGTATTGACCGGCGCGAGCAAGGTGACGTCTGCTAGCGGAAGTGCGGCTTCCGCCTCGAGTCCGGCACGCTGCCCTGTTGCAACCGCGAGGTAATCGTGCAGCGAGGCGACGGGCGCTGCGAACGGGCGGACGGCGTCACCCGTTACGGTGCCGAAGCGCGCGTTGCCGGCGTGAAGAAAATTCGCAAATCGCATGATGGCGAGGTTTCGGCGCGAGGAAAGCGCGAATCCCCCGCTATGCGCGCGGTGATTTCTTGACGTACTGAATGCCGCGGGCGCGGCCGCATGGTCGGCGCATCGAGTTTTGGCGCGGCGATGGACTACATCGTGCGCGAAGGACCCGAGCACGAATGCGACCATGCGCCGCCGCTTGCGGTTTGGAGCGCGAACCTCGCAAGCGTGGAAACGGCGGCGCTTGAGATGGAGGCGACGGCCTCGCAGAGCCGCGCGAAAGAACCGCTCTACGACCTCATCGTGTCGTGGGCCGAAGGCGAACGGCCGACCTATGAGCAGGCGCGCGCGGCGCTCGATACGCAGATCGAGCACCTGGGGTTCGACGGGCTTCTGTACGTCGCGGCGTTGCAGAACGATGGCGTCGGCGGGCTGTCGCATTATCAACTTAGATGAGGAGAGGGATCCACTCCAGCGCATCAACGCTGAGATGAAGCGCCGCACCGATGTCGTTGGAATTTTTCCGAACGAGCCGGCGATCGTGCGGTTTCGGAGCGCTGCTGCTTAAACAGAACGACGATCGGCTGCAACGCCGTTATATGCAGCTCGCCTACAAGCGTTGACAAGTTATCGTAACAACGTTATGGTATGGCCATAACATCGTTATGAGATGAGTTGAGAATGGTCTTGAGTAGAGTGTTGACGGCGATCGGCGCGACGGGCTTATTGTTTCTGTCCTGGCGCGCGTTTAGCCAGCCCCGGGAAGCGGCACGCGCATTCGGCGTGGCGCTGCCTGAGAACGGCGCCCCGACGCCTTATATGCATGTGAAAGCGGATCGTGATGCAACGTTCGGTGCGCTACTACTGGTCGTCGCTAAATATGCTGACCCGAGGACGCTTCGGGCAGTGATGCTGTGCAGCTCGATCAATCCGCTTGTTGACGCGGCCATCGTCGCCCGACATGGCAAGGCGAACGATACGATCGTACATCTCTCCACGGCGGTCTATATCTTCGGGACGGCGTGGCTTGCAGGCAGCGGGCGGTGACCAGTCGCACGGTGCCCGCGGGTGTAGCAACGCCTCCGCGCCCCAAACGGCGAGATGATCAGCGGGATCGCATCCTCAGCGTGAGTCGCTCGATCCTCGAAAAGGAAGGTGCCAAAGCACTTACGATACGTCGCCTCGCGGAGGCAATCGATCGGACACAGCCGGCTATCTACTTGCATTTCTCGAGCAAGGAATCGTTGCTTGCGCAACTCGTCATCGAAGGCTTCTCTGCGCTGTCCGAAGCGCTAACGGCGGCTTCGAAGTCGAAGCGCGGATCACCGCTCCTTGCCTTCTCGAAGGCATATATCGCATTCGGGACGAGCAAGCCGCATCTCTATGACGCAATGTTCGTAGGGGAAACGACGATAACGTTCGCAGCTGGAGAGCATACACCGGCCGCGGCGCGCGGTGCCTTCGATACGTTGCGAAACATTTGCCGAGCGGCCGCGCCGAAATCGGCGAAGGGTGCCGACGATGAAACGCGGACGGAAGTGTATTGGGCGGCCCTTCACGGGCTCGTTATGCTTGCAAACAATCATCGGTTGCGCGTTGGTGTAGGCTTCGACATCTCCCGGCTACGGGCACTCGTGGCGTTGATCGAATCCAGTGTGGTAAATGGAGACGCCATCTAGCATGCCCGCGCATGTTGCGATCATCGACGTTGCCCGGACCGGAGCCGTACTCTCCGCTGGCATTGTTCATGGCACCGACGCTTTCTTCTCCATCGCCGGAGGGCAGGCACTCGCGCGGACTTCGGACGGCTGCCTCACGGAAGTCATGGGCCGCATCCACGAGACTGCGGATCGTAGAATGCCGCTCGTAGGCGCCGCAGCTCTCCTGATGTCGGTCGGATGTGCGATCTTTGCCGAGACGACGCGCGGCAAAATGTCCGGAGTAGCGGCCGTGCTGTTGCAGGTTGCGTATATTGCACTCTATACACGCTACGCTAAGCCGATCAACGTCTTGCTTATCGCAGGGGCGCGAGCGGGAAAGGCCGCCGCAGATACACACGCTTTGCAACGACGTTGGGATCGGGTCGTTGGCGTCCGTTTCGTACTGATGGGTGCTACGATGCTATGTCTCACGTTTATTGTCCGTTAGCCGAATGACTATTCCCACAAGATACGGTGTTACGTGTCAAGCGTTTCCATAGAGAGGATCGAAGGTGCGGCCAGATTTGAGGACCCCGTGGGCAAGGGTGAGTAGTTTGCGCATCGCGGCAGCAACGATGGTCATCTTCGTTTTTCCGCGGGCGCTTAGGCGTTTAGCGAGCGCTCGAATTGGTGGGTTGAAGCGGATTGCCGAGATCGCTGGGAAGTAAAGAGCCCACCTCAGGTGAGCGTTACCGTTCTTCGCGATCCGGCTACGACGTTCGATCGAGCCGGACTGGTAGTGACGAGGCGATAATCCGGCGTATGCGGCAATTGCTTTGACGTCTCGGAATTTCGCGATGTTCGGCATCTCGCCCAGAATGCGAGCCGCAGTGCTCTCTGCGATACCGGGAATGGAGATGAGCAACTCGCGTTGCCGCCGCAGTGGTGGATAGTCGTCGAAGAGTTGCTCAATCTCGCGATCAACCCGTTCGAGTTCACGCGCCAGGTGTTCGAGCGTAGCCTCGATGGAAGCTGTCACCGCAGGCGCCACCATCGGAGCGGAGCGCCGGTTTTCTTCCTCAACTCGCATCTAGATAAGGCTGTGTTGGCGGCGAACAAGGCCTTGTAGAATGCGTATTTCCGGCGCAGGAGGCTTCCAAGGCTCTGGTTGATGGAGCCGGCAAAAACGGGCGATGAGAGCTGCATCGATCCGGTCTGTTTTCTGCGCACCATTTCGCTTTGCGCGAACGCCTTGATACGCGCTGGGTTGACGATACTGACGACATGTCCGGCCTCGCCTAATCAAGATCGCCACCTGTTCACTCCAGCCACCGGTCGCCTCCAGGCACGCATGTACACGATTCGCATTCCGGTTCTTCAGCCACGTTTGAAGCTGCGCGATTCCGCTTTCGGAATTCGGGACGCTCTTCGAAGCGACCCGATCGTTCTGCAACAACGTCGCGTGCAAATCGCGTTTTGCCACGTCGATCCCAAGCACGTCCACAGTGATTCTCCACTGACGAGCTACCCCGGTTTGACCACCTGATAAATACAGGCTCACCGCGGAGGGGCCTAAGATACGGTCCGGTCTCGTGGGATAGCAAAGCGGGGGTCGGTCATCGATCTTATGGTCGAGCTTAACGCCCATGGGGTCATTGGATGTGTCCGACCCGTTGGGACGCCTCTTTCGGCACGTCCCGTTAAAAACATATCAGGGGACCCGTTGTGGGATGGCTTGGCCGGTTCCAGCCTTTGCGCCTCACCGCGTTCGTTCGTCCAAAAACGGGTGATCGTCACGAAAGAGCCCGATCGCAGCGAGCTCCCTGGCCGGATCGCTTCAGGAGGCCACAATTTCTGCGACCGCCGACCAAGCGGAAGCATATGCCGTAACGCTCAGTCGTCGTCAACGCGTCCGGAGATGGCGCTCGTGACCGCGAGTTAGCGTCGTCCGCGCGCGTCGTTCGAAAACTTCGCGATGCGGCCTTTATGCGGGAAGAACCTGGTCGTGACGTTCGATATGTCGGAGGCGTTGCGTCATGAAAACGGTCATGGCAATGATGATCGCGAGAAACCCAGCGCTCGTTGCCGTCGTGCCGAACCCAAGACCGCCATTTGCAATCGGCTGGGAGAGCATGTCACCCAGCGACGCACCGAGCGGACGCGTGAGGATGTAGGCAATCCAGAACGCGAGGATCCCGTTGATCTTGAAGACGCGGTAGGCCGCGTATGTGAGCGCGATGCCGGAAGCGAAGAGCAGGACCGATAGCGGATACCCGAGGTGCGAAGCTTCCGAGACCAAATCGCCGGCCGACGTTCCGAGGGCGAATGTGAAGAGGATCGCCGACCAATAGAACGTCTCACGCTTCGTCGTGCGAATATCGTGTACGGAGAGCGTTTTTTCACTGCGCTGCCAAGCGGCGAAAACGATCGCAAGCGCGATTGCGAACACCGTCGAGGTCACCGCGAGCGGAATATGATACGTATCGACGAGCGTATCCGAGATGAGCGTTCCCACAACGCTGATCAACACAACGACGAGCCAGTAGACGGCCGGGATATATTTTTTCCGCGTCATTTGCACGGCAAGGGCGACCAAGAACGCAGCGGCCATAATGAGCGACGTGTAGGTGAGGCCTAGACCTAATTTGGAATTGAGAAAGTCCGCGACGGTCTCACCGACCGTCGTCGCGAGAATCTTGATAATCCAAAAATAGATCGTGATCTCGGGGACCTTATTGAGGACGTTTTTCAAAGCTTGAGCGCTGCTTTTGTATCGACGCCCGCTGCGCGGTCGACGATTCCGAGTACGGTTCCCGTTCTCCGAGCGATGCTAATCGCCCAACGGCGCGAATGTGAGCGGCGCGACCCGTGGGCCGCGCCGCCGTGCGCGCGCATGCGCGCCGATCCTAGTCGCCCGAACCTTCAGGGCCTTCGGCGCTTGCAGCGGGAGCCGCATCCGCACTGTTTTCCAGCACCCGGCCGCTTTTCGCGTCGATGCCGACTTCGTGGACGCCGCTCGCGCCACGAATATCGAACGTATAACGCAAGCCCGTCCCGCCCGCTTCTTTCTCGAGCTCTTCGGAAAGGATCTTACCGGGTACGACGTGATGGGCCATCGTGCGAGCCTGCGTGATCGTGACGGATGCCTGGGAGGCGTATTGTTGACCGGGAAACGCGGATGCTAGTGCCGTCGTCGCAACGACCGCGCCGATTGCCGCGGCGATGGTAAGGTTCGATTTGGAAAGTGTCATGATGTTCTTTCGTTGGAGGGAGTTGGCCGAGGCCGTGAATACAGTATGGCGCCGCGAGGTAAATGCCACGTGAACGAACCGACATGAAGATCTTGGTCGTCGAGGATGACGTCCGCCTCGCGACCGTGATCCGTCGCGCGCTCCGCGAAGCAGGGCACGTCGTCGATGTCGCGCACGATGGGCCGGGCGGGGAGGCGAGTGCGATCGCGCTCGCATACGACGCGATCGTCCTCGACGTCAATTTACCCGGTAAGGACGGCTTCGCGGTAGCGCGCGCGATTCGAGCGAGCGCGACGGCGACGCCGATCCTCATGTTGACGTCGCGCGACACCGTCGAGGATACGATCGTGGGCCTCGATGCGGGCGCCGATGACTATCTGCGCAAGCCGTTCGTCTTCGGCGAGTTGCACGCTCGATTGCGCTCGCTCGCGCGCCGTACGGCACCGCCCTCGAGCGACGTCTTGCGCGTCGGCGATCTCACGCTCGATCGCGCGACGCGCGAGATCCGGCGCGGCGCGACGACGATCGCCCTTACCGCTCGCGAGACGGCGTTTCTCGAATACTTCATGCAGAACGCCGGTGTGGTGCTGACGCAGACGATGATCGAAGATGCGCTCTGGGAAGCGGATCGCGACACCGTCTCCAATCTCATTCGCGTATACGTCGGACGGCTTCGCACGAAACTCTCGCCGAGAGGAGAGCCCGAACTCATCCATACGATTCGCGGTGCCGGCTATCGGTTGAGTGCGGAGGCTGGCCGTGTTTGATACCGCGACGCTGCGCGGTCGGCTCACGCTCGCGTATGCCGTAGCGCTGGTGATCGCACTAACGATCTTCGCCGTGGCGACGCTCGTCGCGTTCGATTCCGTGCAACGTCGACTCCTCGATACCGAACTCGGTACGGTCGCCTCCGGCGAGGCCTCGTCGCTCGAACTCGGACCCGATGGAACGATCGACGCATCGGATCGCCAGCGCTTCGTCTCGCTCGCGGGCCGACACGTCCAGAGTGCCGTGATCTTGCCGGGTGGCCGCACGCTCGTTGCATCGATCGTGCGCACTCCGGAGGTGATCGCCCGTGCCGCGATCGGCGCGAAGAGCACCTTCACGGCGACGCTTGACGATGAAGGCGAGCACGTGCGCGCGACGTTCGTCCCCGTCGTGAGTGACGGCAAACGCGCGGCGACGATTGCCGTCTGGAGCGACGTGGAAACGATCGCCACGCTCGACGCCCGGCTCGCGCTCGTTTTTGCGACGGCGATCCCGCTTCTCGGACTTCTCGCGACGCTCGCCGGAGGAGTCATCGCCCGGCGCGCCCTGGCGCCGCTTGAAAAGATGATCGGCGATGCGTCGCGCATCGAGGCGCACGACGTTCGGGCGCGCGTCGCGTCGCCGCACACCACAGAATTAGCGCGACTTGCGGCGACCCTCAATGCGATGCTACAGCGGCTCAACGATGCCTTCGATCGCGAGCGTCGTTTCACGAGCGACGCGTCGCACGAGTTACGAGCTCCACTCTCGGTCATTTTGGCGGAGACCGATCTCGCGCTCTCGGCCGAGCGCAGTGCGAGCGACTACCGGCGCGCGCTCGAAACGATCGCGATCGAAACCGACGGGCTCGAGGCGCTCACGCGCGATCTCCTGGCGTCCGCTCGTTCGACGTTAGCCGACGCTCCGCTCGCGCAACCGGTCGATCTCGCTGAAGTTGTCAGCTCGGTCGCCAGTCGCGTCCGCAATCTGTTGAGCGAGCGCGATCTCACGATCGACGAAACGTCGACGGAAGGCGCGATCGTCATCGGCGATGCCGATCGAATCGAGCGCGCGGTGCTCACGCTCGTTCATAACGCGATTCGCTACGCACGGCCACACGGCCGGATCGCGATCGACGTCGTCGTGCGCGACACGGCCATCGAACTCAGCGTGGCGGACGATGGCCCCGGTTTCTCCGAGGAAGCCCTCGAGCACGCCTTCGAACGATTCTGGAGCGAACGCGCGCGCGTCGACGGCGATCGTGGCCACGGTCTGGGGCTCACGATCGCGCGGGTGTCGATCGAACTTGCGGGCGGCTCGATCGTCCTTCGAAACGGCGCGAGTGGGGGTGCGATCGTCATCGTCCGCCTTCCGAAAGCCTCGTAGGTCGCGATCGCGGTGCGGTGGTCCGTGAGCGGTAAGCACCTCGGGCGCGGATCTCATCGATGTAGCTTCAGGTGTCATCGTCGGCCGTCTTTCACGGAGGGCAAATTTTTTTCTTTGCCTCGTGAAACGACGCATGACCATGAATGCAGCCGATACGTGGGCGTTGATCCGATTGAGATGCATCGTTTTTGTCGGCGCGATAAGACCCACGTCGTTGCCACTTAGGCGCCATCGCAGCCGTTATCCGCGCATTTCTAAGCCTGTCGAACCAGCCGCTGACGTTCTGCGTGAATGCCGCGGTCCGCTTACGGCAGCCGGCGACTGGTGGAGAATAAGGGAGCGTAGCATCGCGGCTACCTCAAACTGGCTGTCGCCGAAAGAACAGCTCGGTGCGCTGCCCACCTCGCGCGTATACGCGAATTGCGTCGCTGCCGAGACTTGAAGATTTTGTAGTAGCTCATAATTGAGCTCGAAGGCTGGAACGGCCGACGTCAACGCGTCGCCGGCATCGCGCGCGTAATCCCAGGCGACATAGATCTTCCAGTTTTTGTAGTCGACGGGTTCAGGATCGTCTGTTTTGATAGGGCGAGCGCCGAACGCGTCAACGACAGCACGAAAGCGAAAGCTGCCGTGCCCGATACGATACGCGGACGCGCCGAGGCGCGCTTGCGACCCCGTCGACTGCCCGCAAAGACGTTGCCCAGATTTCCGTCACGGCGATCTCTTTATGCTTGCCAGCCAGCTTGTTGGCGTTTGTGATGTTCAGTACGTTCCTTGCACGATGAGCCGATGAGTGAAGGTTCTTATACAGCGTAGTCGTGGCTCGCATTACAGGCCGAGCCCAGCTGATGCGTTATCGTCTCAGCGCGTGCCGTCTCCGATGTAGCGGTCGAGCATCGCCGTGCTCTTCCAACGACCATGGCGCTTAATCATCCGGTCGGGTTTCTTCGCCCGCGCGACGGCCGTCGCAAAGCCGCGCCGCAGGCTGTGGCCGGCAAAATTTTCGGGGTCGATCCCCACGGCCCGACAACGCCGTTTCACCACGTGCGCCACCATCCGATCGCAAAGCGCCGTCGGCCGCAATCCGCCTTGCGGCGTCAGTCCGACGAACAGCGGCCCGTCGACGAACTCAGCCACGGCCAACCACGCGCGCAACGCTCGCACGGGACAGGTCCGCATCTCACTCCCGTACGCGACCGCGATCGTCTCGAGCTGGCCTTCTTGATTCGTCTTTGAGCGGCGCAACGTCAGCACGAGCCGTTCTTCTTCGAACCGCACGTCTTAGACGCGGAGCGCCGCGAGTTCGCTGCGCCGCAGCGCCGCTGCAAAGCCGAGCAGAATGAGCGCACGGTCACGGCGATCGAGCAGCGACGTTCCGAGCGGCGCGACCATCCGTCGCAGATCGTCGACCAGCAGCGCGGACTTTTGGTGGGGCGCCGTGCCCTTCTCCCGCCGGGTCCCCGCCAATGTCCGTTTGACCATGCCATGCTCGGTCGGCGACTCGAGTCCGGCGTCGCGATGGGCGACGGCGATCGCGGCGAGTTTGCGGCCGATCGTGGCCGGGCGATCCGTGAGCGCCAAATCCGCGAGGTAGGCGGCGAGGGTCTGGGGCGCGGCCGGCAGCGCCGTCACGGCTCGCGCCCGGCACCAGATTCGAAAGGCCGCCAGGTCGCGGGCATAGCCGCGCCACGTGCCCTCGGAAAGGGATCGTTCAGCATAGGTCCGTGCGGCGGCCAGCGCTTCGGTGAGCGCGATCGAGCCGGATTGCTGCACGACAACCTCCAGGTCCATGGAGCGATTCTTCGCCGTGGCATTACCGAGAAATCTCACTTCTCGGTAACGAACATATGTGCGTTTTGGAGACTAGAAGTGTTGTTAACGTGTGAGACAGGTTGGGTGTAAAAGGGGCGGTGAAGGGGTTCGTGCGCAAAATCGCGCCGCTCGATGAGCTCGCCGAGCTCGACGATCTCGGGCCGCCGCCCCCGCTGCCGCTCATCCGCTTCTGCGGCGCGCCCGGTTGTGGGCGGCGCGCGCGGCGGGGCGGCCGGCATTGCCCGGGGTGCCATACGGCCGCGGTGCGGCGCTGGCGCGATGAACATCGGCGCGCGCTGGCCGTCCGCCGCCGGGACGCCGCCGCGACGCGCGACGACGACGCCCGGCCCGCGACTCGGCCCGGGCGAAACTCGCGATGGCCCTGCGCCGCGGGACCCTCGTGCGGGGTCGGTGCCGCGAGTGCGGCGCCGACTACGTGATGGGCCTGATCGCGGATCCGGCGCGTTGGCGCGCGATGGCCGAGATCGCGCCCGACCCGCCGGGCTGGTTGACCGCGCTGCGGTTCGACATCGACACCGAGGGCGTCGGCGCGGCGTGGGATCGAGGCGAAGCTGCCGGCGCCGAACCTGGTTGTCGTCAATCCACGGAACGGCCACGCCCATCTGATCTATTTGCTAGGCGGCTGGATACGGACCGACTTCGGCGACCCCAGCCGATTGAAGGTCGTGCGCTACGCCGCCGCGATTGAGCGCGCGTATGCTGCGGCGCTCGGCGCCGACACGGCGTACAGTGCGCGCTTTCACCACAACCCACTCTCGGCCGCGTACGTAACCAAGGTTGGACGGGATGCGCCGTATTCGCTCGCTGAGCTCGCGCAGTACGTCGACCTCGCAACGCCGGCGATGAAGCCGGTCTCGCTCGGGATCGGACGAAACGTCGAAGTCTTCGACCGCTTGCGGCGCTGGCGTACACCGCGATCGTGGACTGGAAGATCGGCACGCACGATGCGTGGCACGAAGCGGTCGCGCGCCGCGCGAGTCATGGCCCGCGCGGGCTTGCGGCACCGACGTCGGCCTCAATCACTCAAGCAGAACGAGGTCGGCCACATCGCTAAGAGCGTGGCACGGTGGGTGTGGGAGCGCTACGTCGCCGACGTGCCGCCGCTCTTGCGCGAGGCGCAGATTGCGACGCAGCTTGAGCGTGAGCACGATCGGCAGAGGGCCCGGGAAGCTGCCAGAGAGCGTTCGCACATGACACGGGATGGAATATACCGCCCCGGCCCATCAGCGTCGCTCAGCGGCCTCGGAAATGCGTCGCGCGGGCCTCTCGCTGCGCGCGATCGCGGCGGGGCGTCCTCCAAAAGAACGGCTACGTGCGCGCCGGCACGCGACTCGATGGAGCGGGTTCGCTCGTGCTATGGACTAGGACTTGCGGCGCGTAAGGTGCCAGGCGTCGCAATACGTGCAGCGATACGTGAAGAGCACGCCCGACATTCCGTTCATCGCGGCGTGCGCGCGCGCTTCTCCTTCGCTCGTGTAGCCGTCTTTGGTGCTGCAGCTCCGCGCGATATCCTTATCCTGAACGTCGTCGATTCCGTCGCGGCTTCGAAGCCACCATTTCATGACGTCGAAGTCGCCGGAATCGTCAGACCCACGTGACGGCATCGTCGAAGGGACGGCGCTGTTTCTCAGCCGGCACCAGCGGTGCGATGGGCGTGCCGACGATGAGGCTCGTGAACGGCTTATAGCCCGCAGGAACGCCGAGCAGCGCGACCATGTCCTTCTGAAAAGAAAGTCCGCGCGTCCAGCTGCACAAGGCGCTCGCGAGGCCGAGCGCGGTCGCTTCGAGCTGCATCGCCATGAGCGCGCACGATGCGGCCTCGACGGATTCGGTCAGCCGATCGTCGTGGAGCGTGACGATCGCGTAGCCGTGCTCGGGAAGTACGTCGCCCGAGCGCTGCCCTTCGAGCCCGCGGACGAAGGCCGGATTGTTCAAGCGCTTGTTCATCGTGGCGAACACCTTGCGCGCTTTGAGAAACGTATCGCGAGACGCGTTGCAGCCGGCGCGTAACTTCTCGTACGCCGCGCGATCGCGGACGACGACGAAGCGCACCGGTTGCGTGTTGTAGAGCGACGGTGCGAGCCGACCGGCCTCTGCGATCCGGCGCAGCGCCATCGGCGGAAGCGCACCCGGCGCTAAGGCACGCGCGTGCGACGTCCGCAGGAGCAGCGCGACGGCGTCGGCTGCGTCGCTCGTGCGGTCGTGCTGCGTTGCAGCGATCGTCGTCATCGTCGTCGCTTTTAGTTCCGCGATAGCACGACGAGCGACGTGCCGCACGACGCACAGGCGACGATCACTTGGTACGTCGTCCCGGCGTACTCGCTCGCTCTTAACGCCTCGCGTTTCGCGCCGCACGAGCGGCAGCGCAGCGAAGTCTGGGAGGCTCGGTCTCGGTTCACGAAATGCGCTTACGCAACCGCGCGGGGGATGCCTGCGTGAACCGCCGAAGGCGACGCGTCGTGATACGCTTTTCGTTCCTGGCATCGCTGTGCGCTGCGCCGTTCCTGGCAGGCTGTAAAGAACCGCAGGGCACCGACGTCAAACCGGCCGCCGGCTTCATTCGCGGCGGTCAGGATATCGTCATCAAAGAGATGCGCACGTATGCGACGACCGACGCCATAGCGTATACGAACGACCAATATTACGTCGTGCGCTTCGCGTTCACGAATAATCTCGGCTTCGCGCTCAAACCGAAAATCGATCACTTCGTGATCGAAGATCTCGGCAAGGTGCGATATCTCGGCCTCGATTCCGGTAGCGCCGCGCTCGTGGGAATCAGCAACTACGACGGCGTCCTCGCGAAAGGCGATTCGCACGACTACACCGTCGGTTTTCGCGTTCCGCTCAACACGCAGGGCTTGCTCTTCTACGACGCGACGTTCTAAGCGCTTGCGAGCTCTCGCCGCACTGTTGGCGTTTGCATTCGCGTTTGCGAGCGTACCCGTTCGCGCCGCGCGCCCGTTACTTGACCACCACCAGTGGGATAAGTACTTCTCGCTGTTCGCGCGCGACGTTAACGTGCCGTGGAAGCCGACGACCGTTCGGCTCGACACATATTCCGGCGCGCCGATCGACTTTACCGCCTACGACGTCGATCCGGCCGACGTCATCATCGCCGGCGCCGCCCGCACGACCCGGGCCGTCGACACGTCTCGCCGCAAGCCCATCGTGCGCTGGCGGTTCTCGCCGCCGCCGGGCTATCGTTTCGAAACCAGCGACGTTGCGGTTCCGCTCGGTGCCCGCTCGGGCTTTTACGTCGTCGAAGCGCGCCGGGGCGACGCCGTCCAGCAAGTGTGGATCAATCGCACGAATCTGGGGCTGCTGACGAAGGAAAGCCCGGAGGGGCTCGTGATTTGGTGCGTCGACCTGCACTCCGGCCGCGCCTTGTCCGGCGTCGACGTGTCTTTTCTCGTCGGCGCACGCCTCATCGCAAAAAGGACCGATCGCGATGGCACGATCGTGTGGCGCGAGCCCGCGCGCCCGGCGTTCGCGCTGGCCGAACGCGGCGCGAGCCGCGCGTTCGTCTCGATCTTGCCGCAAGCGCCGTTGCCGGCGACCATCGTCGGCGTGCGGGTCGATTCGGCCGTAGCGCGCGCCGGCGAGCGCGTGCGGTTCATCGGCTTCGCGCGCACGCGCATTGCGTCCGAATATCGCCGCGCGACGGGCCAGGCGCGGATCAGCCTCGTGCGCAGCGGCAAGACGCTCGCCACGGCGCTCGCGGCCGTCGACCGCGCTGGAGCGTTCGCCGGTGAATTGGCGGTTCCCAGCGGCGTCGAGGCGGGTGAATATGCGGTGCTCGCAAGTGCCGCGGGCGGCGTTGGGGGCACGAGCGTCCACGTCGATGCCGCAAGCGACGTCGTCCTCACCGTCCAAGGCGCCTGTCCCTGCGATCCCGATAAAGACGTCCCGCTCGCCGTGGCCGCGCGCCGCGGCGGAGCGCCGGCCGACGTGACGGCCCGCGTCACGGTCGTTCGCACGCCGCACGTCGTGCCGCCGGGCGCGGCCGACGATACGCCGCGCTGGGGGACGACGATCGTATACGAGCGGACGGTGCGCACGGGTCCGGGCGGCCTCGCGCAGGTGACGATTCCCTCACCGAGCGACGGCCTCGATTCGACGTACGGTATCCGGGCAAATACGCGCGGCGCGTCGGCAACGGCGCGTATCGTCGTTTCGAATCCGCGCCTCGCCCTCGCGCTCGAACCCGAGGCGCCAACGGCCGATGTCAACGCGCCGATCGCTTTCGACGTGCGCGGTTTCGATCCGACGGACGGTACCCCGCAAGCCGGCGTCCCGGTAAAAATCCGACTCTCGCACGGGGCGTCGCTTCAGATTCGCGCCGCGACGCTCGACGCGCGCGGCCGCGCGCACGTCGTCTTTCGGCAGACGAGCCTCGGTTCGAATCTAGCGATCGTGGAAGCGACGAGCGACGGGCGCAAGGCGCTCGACGCGGCCGCCGTCGTCGTGGAACCGAGCGTGCTTGCGGGTCGCGTCGCGGCGGGCCAGACGGCACTCGTCAACGTCGTGCTCGATCGTCCGCGCTACCGGCCCGGCGCGACGATTGCCATGCGCGCCTCGGCTCCCGGCGCGACCGGCGACGCGCTCGTTACGCTCGAGGGCGCGCGTACGTACGTCGTACGCCGCGCGAGCGTAACCAACGCCACGGCGTCGGCGGATCTCGCACTCGGCGATCCGCAAGGTGCGGTCAAAGTTTCGGCGGCTTTCGTCCGCGACGGCGCGATCGCGGTCGGTACGGCGGACGTTCGCATCGACGGTCCGGGGCACGCGCGCCTAACGGAAGTGACGCTCGATAAGAGCGGGTACGCGCCGGGCGAAACGTTGCACGCAGTCGTGCACGACGGCGGAATCGCTTCGGCCGCGACGGTGGCGCTTCGCGTGGCGGACGGCCGCGAAAGCGGACCCGCGCTCTTCGACGATGCGCCCGATCTCTTGCGCACCGGAGCCACGAGCGCGCAAGCACCGGCTTCGGACGATCCGCAGTGGCATGCGTACGTCGCGCCCGCGCGTTCGAAGGCGTCGGACATCTTCACCGCCGAGCGCGGACGCAAAGCGCCGACCGAAGTGCCGTCCCTCGGCGTCGCGGCGCCGCGAACGCTGCTGTGGCGTATCGTGCGCCAAACGGGCGATACGCTCGACGTCCCGGTGCCGACCGAACGGGGCCACTACGTGCTTTCGATCCTCAAGATCGGCGACGACGGTGACGTCGGCGCGGCAGCGGCGAGCTTCAACGTTCAGTGACGCAAACCGCGGAACCCGCGCGCAAGCTCATGCTGCTCGATACCTACGGCTTGGTGTACGCGGCGTTCTTCGCGATGAAAGACCGGCCGCTGACGACTTCGAGCGGCACGCGCATCGAGGCGGCATATGTCTTCACGACGACGTTGCAAAAGCTCGTCGTCGACGAGGCGCCGACCCACGTGGTCGCGTGTTTCGACCGGGGCCTGCCCAAAGCGCGCGTCGCTATTTTCGCGGCGTACAAAGCGCAGCGTGAAATGATGCCGGACGACCTGCGGTCGCAGTTCGCGCTCGTGCGCCGCATCTTGGAAACCTATGCGATTCCAGTCCTCGAGGTCGAGGGCGAAGAAGCCGACGACGTCATCGCGACGCTCGCGCGTCAAGCCGAAGAACAGGGCGAATCGACCGTCGTCATAACCGGCGACAACGATCTTCTGCAGATCGTCGACGAACGCACGACGGTGCTCGTGCGCACGCGCATGGGCGGCGTGATGCGCTACGATACCGCGGCCGTCACCGCGCGCTTCGATCTCGCACCGCGCCAGTTGCCGGATTATCGCGGCCTCAAGGGCGATCCCTCCGATAATCTGCCCGGCATCCCCGGCGTCGGCGAAAAGACCGCGATCAAGCTCATCAAAAACGCGGGTTCGCTCGACGCGCTGCTCGCCGATCCCGCGCTTGCCGGTACGCCGAAACTCGAAGCGCTCGTGCGCGAACACGGCGCCGTCGCGCGGAGCTGTCGCGACGTGTCCGTTATCGTCCGCGATCTCGACATCGAGATTCCCTGGGACGCGGCACGCTACGAGGCACCCCCGGCCGAAAAACTCTATCCGCTCTACCGCGATCTCGAATTCAAGTCGCTGCTCGAAAAGTTACCGGCGCTTGAGAACGATGCGGTGCTCGCCGCTGCAGACGAAACCGAAGAACTGCGCGGGACGTATCGCAGCTTCGTGCCGTCGGTCGATCCGCCCGAATTCGACGCGCTCGCCGCAACGCTCGAAACGATCGCGCGCGGCGAGTACGCGAGCATCGTGCAACGGGGCGACGATGAAATCGGCGTTGCGGGGGTGCCGGGGACCGGCATCGCGTTCCGTCCCGCGGCGCTCGAGCGTCGCAATGTCGCGCACGCCTTCGCGACGCTGCTCGACGGCAGCGTACCGCTGATCGTTCACGATTGGAAAGCGCTGCAACATTCGTTACGCGCGCGCGGCTTTAAGGCGGCGGCAAAAGAAGCGCTCGGCGACGATACGATGATCGCCGCGCATCTGCTCAATCCCGCGCGCAGTTATGCCGCACTCGACGATGCGGCGCGCGAGTACCTCGGCAAGCGCTTACCCCCCGACGCAACCGCCTATGCCGACGCGGCACTGCAGCTCTCGCCCGTGCTGCGCGACCATCTCGAACATCGCTCGCAGCTCGAGCTGTACGCGACGGTGGAGCTGCCGCTCGCGCACGTCCTCGCCGCGATGGAAGCGCGCGGTATCGCAGTCGATCCGCTCGCCCTCGCTGGTCTCGCACACGAGGTCGAGGACACCGTCGTGCGTCTTACGGAAGCGATCTACGCTGGCGCGGGTGAAGCGTTCAATATCGGTTCGCCGCAACAGCTCGGGAACGTGCTCTTCGAGAAGCTCGCGTTGCCCAGCGGCGGCCGTACGAAGACGGGCTACGCGACGGGGATCGAGGTGCTCGCACCGCTCGCGCGCGACCATTCCATCGTCGCCAACGTGCTGGAGTACCGCGAAGTTACCAAGCTCAAAAACACCTACATCGACGTGATTCCCAAACTTGCGGGGCCCGACGGGCGCCTGCGCACCGCGTTCAACCAAACGACGACCGCGACGGGCCGGCTTTCCTCGACGAACCCGAATCTGCAGAACGTTCCGGTCCGCACGGAACTCGGGCGCCGCATCCGGCGCGCGTTCGTCGCGCCGACTCCCGCGCGCGTGCTGTTGGCCGCGGATTATTCGCAGATCGAATTACGGATCATGGCGCACCTTTCCGGCGACGATGCGATGCGTTCGGCCTTCGCCCGCGGCGACGACATCCACGACGTCACGGCGCGCGGCATCTTCGGCGTTCCGGCGCCCGACGTCGTGACGGCGAACCAGCGTCGCATCGCTAAATCCGTAAACTTCGGCTTGCTCTACGGCATGTCGGATTTCGGACTCGCGCAGCGCCTGGGCATCGAGCGCGGCGAAGCGAAGGCGATGACGGAGGCGTATTTCGCACGCTTTCCGAGCGTGCGCGCCTGGATCGAACGCAATCTCGAATTCGGGCGCGAACACGGCTACGTCGAAACGCTGCTCGGTCGCCGGCGCTACATGCCCGATCTGCGCGTTCGCAACTTCTCGCTGCGCGCCGCTGCCGAACGCGAAGCGACCAACGCGCCGATGCAAGGCAGCGCGGCGGATCTCATGAAGCTTGCGATGGTACGCATCGAGGCTGCGCTCGCGACGACGGGACTGGACGCCGCGATGCTCCTGCAGATTCACGACGAGCTGATCTTCGAAGTCGACACGGCGTCGCTCGCAGCGGTCGCGGCACTGGTGAAGCGCGAAATGGAAAGCGCCGTCGTCCTCGCCGTCCCGCTCGAAGTGACCCTCAAGAGCGGGCATACCTGGTTCGATGTCGAGCCGTTGCATGCGTGAAGGGATGCCGCGCGAGCGGCTCGCTGCGGCCTTGCTTCTCGCTGGCCTCGTGGGGCCGTTTTCGGATGCCGCGCGCGGGGCGACGGCGGGCGCGCCCTCGCCCGTCGAGCCCCGGTGCGCGAGCGATCGCCTACCGCGCGAAATTCTCGATGGGCCGGTCGCGCCGCCGAAAACACCGTTGCCCACGATCGATGTCGCGGCGCCCGCCGCGCGCTTACGACTGGCCGTCGCGAGCGACGAACGCACGCGCGCAGCCGGCTTGATGTGCGTCACGCGCTTACGACCGCAGCACGGCATGATCTTCGTCTTCCCCGCTGAGAATGCGTGGCAGTTCTGGATGAAAAACACGCTCGTGCCGCTCGATATGATCTGGCTTACCGCCAGCGGCGAAGTGACGGCGGTCGCCGCAGACGTCCCGGCGGCGACGCGCGAAACGCCGGAGGGGGCGCTCGCGCGCCGGCGCGGGCGCGGAATCTACGTCATCGAATTGCGGGCGAACGAAGCGGCCGCCGACGGTATCGTCGTCGGAGCGCAGGTCACGCTGCCGGCGTTGCCCGCGGCGCGTTAACGCCGCGCCGCGCGCGCCGCTGCAACCGATCGCTTCCCCCAAGCGTTGAACGCTAGACGTGCCTGAGCTCCCCGAAGTCGAAACCATCGCCCGCGGTCTACAGAACGCGGTCGCCGGTAAAACGATCGACGCGGTGAGGGTGCTCCGTCCCAAGGTGGTCTCGCCCGAAGCGCAACGCTTCGCGGCGCTGGTCGTCGGGGAAAGCATCGCTGCCGTGGGCAGGCGCGCTAAATTCGTGGTGTTCTCGCTCGTTTCGGGCCGGCAACTCGTCGTTCATCTCCGGATGACCGGGCGGCTGATCGTCCAACCTGCGGGCGCCACGAGTCCCGAGCCGTACACGAACGTGTTGCTGCAATTTACCGATGCAACGCGTTTGTGTTTTGCCGACGTCCGTCAATTCGGCCGCATGCGGTTGATCGAAGCGGAGGAAATGTGGACGACGGCTCTGGGCGTCGAGCCGCTCTCGGACGACTTCTCCTTCGAACGCTTCTCGCAACTCGTTGCCGGCCGCACCACGCCGATCAAGGTGTTTCTGCTCGATCAGCGTTGGATCGTGGGCCTCGGCAATATCTACGCGTGCGAAGCCTTATGGGAAGCGCGCGTCCGACCGTCGCGGCCGGCGGGCCGGCTGACGAAGCCCGCGCGCCGGCGCCTCTACGCCTCGATTCGCGACGTGCTCGAACGGGCGATCGCGCTGCGGGGCACGAGCGTCGACGACTACGTCGATGCGGAGGGCCTGCGGGGCGGCTTTCAAAACGTGTTGAGCGTCTATAGCCGCGCCGGTAAGGCCTGCACGCGCTGCGAACGCGACATCGTGCGAACCGTCGTCGCGCAGCGCGGTACATGGTGGTGTCGCGGCTGTCAGCAGTAACGACACGCACGATTATCATCAAATCCTGGGAATCGGCTGAGCGCGGGCAGGATGCGCCTGTTCGAGCCGGAAGTGCCCCGGGCTGCCGAGTCGTTCGTCATCGACGTTTGATTCGAGGAACTGCGCGTTCGCGCGGGAGTGTGACCGGACGATTCGATCCGGCGCACGCGTAAAGGGGATTCACATTACCACTACCGAGATCGATCCGCCCGAAGTCGAAGAAGAAGAAGATCAACTCGCGCTCGAGCAGCGCATGTACGAGGAGAGCCTCAAGGTCCTCGACGAGGGTCAAGTGCTCACCGGCGTTATCGTTGCGAAGTATCAGGACGAGTTGCTCGTCGACATCGGCGGAAAGTCCGAAGGTTTTCTGAGCTTCCGCGAGCTCTCGCTCGCGATCGACCCGAAAGAACAAAAGGTCGGCGACAAGCTCGAAGTCATGATCCATCGCATCGATGAAGAAGGCACGCTCTTCTTGAGCGAGCGCCGCGCTCGCGCACTCAAGACGTGGGAAAAAGTCATCGCCGCGCACGAGAACGACGAAGTCATCGAGGCGACCGTCACGCAAGTCGTCAAGGGCGGCGTCCTCGTCGACCTCGGCATGCGCGGCTTCGTGCCGGCTTCGCAGATTCGCCGCCAGCCCGTCGGCAACTTGGAAGAGCTCGTCGGCAAACACCTACGTCTCAAGGTGATCGACCTCGATCACAAGCGCCATCGCGTGGTCCTCTCGCAGCGCCTCGTGCTCGAAGAAGAGCTCAACGCGAAGAAGTCCGAACTGCTCGGCACGCTTGCGGTCGGACAGATCCGCGAAGGCGTCGTCGTCCGGCTCGCGGAGTTCGGCGCGTTCGTCGATCTCGGCGGAATCGACGGCCTCATTCACAATAGCGAACTCTCGTACGCGCGCATCAAGCATCCGTCCGAAGTCGTGAAGATCGGCGACATCGTCGCCGTCGAAGTGATGAAGTTCGATCCGGATGCGAAGAAAGTCTCGCTTTCGCTCAAGCATGCGTTGCCCGACCCATGGGTCGAGCACGCCGATAAGCTCCTCGATGGCCAGCGCCTCATCGCGCAAGTCGTCAAGGTCACGCCGAACTATCTCCTGGTCGAGATCATTCCGGGCGTCCTTGCGATGGTGCCCAAGGGCGAATTCGATCCCGCGATTCAGTACAGTCCCGGGCAAGAGGTCGAGGTGACGTTGCTTACGATCAATCACTCGACGCGTCGCATCACGGGTTCGATTCAGCACGTCGCCGACGTGCCGCTCGATGAGCTCGAATCGTACGGCGTCGATGGCGACCTCGGTTCGATGGCTTCGGCGCTCGAGCCCGCGGTCGCCGAGTAGCTTCGCTCCCGTTGTAGATACGGCAAGGCGGGCAGCGATGCCGGCTTTTTCGCGTTCCGCCTCGTGCGGTTGCTGCGCGCTTTCGCGCCGTTTTGGCGGCGTTTTACGTCACCCGTTGACGGCGTCCCCCTAACCGTGTAACATCCACACGGATGGTAAGCGGATGTTGTACGACTGGCAAATGGTCTGCGTGAGCGAATCCGATGAGCGTCCAGCGCGTGTTGCCGAGTCGGAGAAGATCACGATCAACCTCGGATTTGTGGATCTCGGTCACATCGATCTGACAGTCGCCGACGGTTTCTATTCGAACCGAACGGATTTCATTCGTACGGCGATTCGCAATCAGCTCGAGAAACATGGCGAGGTGCTGAAGCAGTCGATACGCCGAAAAAATTTCGACTTGGGCCTGCACGATTACAGCCGAGAGCAGCTCGAAGCCGTACGGGACGCCGGCGATACCGTGGATATTCGGGTCATCGGACTGGCACGTATCGCAGCAGACGTTAGTCCCGAGCTCGCGCGTTCGACGATCGCATCCATCGCCGTTCGCGGCGCGCTCCACGCCAGTCCCGCCGTCAAAGCCGCGCTTGCGGACCGCATCTCTTAACACGTCGCAGAAAGCTTTATTGTGAACTTTGGGCCCTACCGCGACGCCTTCGCGGCCCTCCGTCTCGCGCGTGCCGGCCATCTCGCTCCAGCGACCGCGACGTTGCGGCGTACGCTGCGCGATGTAACGGCGCGCGCGCCCGGCAGCGACACGAGCGCGGCTGACGATCGCGTTCCTACGGCCAACTCTTCGGACGCGGCGGAAGCGCTGGCTCGCGCGATCCGTGCCATACACCAAGATTCGGCGCACGTGCAGCCCGCGAACGCGCGGGGCCGCTTTCTCTCGCGGTCTTTTTCCAACGCGGCGGGATCGCGCGCGTACAAACTCTATATTCCGCGGGACTACCGCGGCGAGCCGCGTCCGCTTATCGTGATGCTGCATGGATGCACGCAGTCAGCAGACGACTTCGCCGCAGGTACGCGTATGAACGTATTCGCGGACGAGTCCATGTTTCTGGTTGCGTATCCCGAGCAGCCGGCCTCCGCAAATGTCTCGAAGTGCTGGAATTGGTTTCGTCCCGGCGACCAGCAACGAGAGCGCGGAGAACCGTCGCTCGTTGCCGGCATCACGCTGCAAATCATGCGCGACTACGCAGTCGATCGCAGGCGCGTCTACGTAGCAGGCCTGTCGGCGGGCGGCGCCGCGGCCGCAGTGCTGGCAGCGACCTATCCCAACGTATACGCGGCGGTCGGCGTTCATTCGGGCTTGACGTGCGGGCTCGCGCGCGACGTCCCGTCGGCGCTTGCGGCGATGCGGACGGGTCGAGGGGACGACCGCGCCGACGCCGTCGCGCGGACGCCCATTCCGACGATCGTATTTCACGGCGATCGAGACGCGACCGTTCATCCCAGCAACGGCGCTCGCTTCGCCGCCGACGTGGCGACGTCGGGCTGCGCAAAGCGAGTCGAAACGGGACTCGCTGCCGGTGGCCGCGAGTACACCCAGACGACGTATACCGAAGCGAACGGTAAGCGCGTCCTCGAGCACTGGACGATTCATGGCGCGGGTCACGCGTGGTCGGGCGGCAGTACCGCGGGCTCGTACACCGATCCGCTGGGCCCCGATGCCAGCCGCGAGCTCGTGCGCTTCTTCCTCTCGCAGCGGCATCCCGGCTAACGGCGAGTCGGCTCGCAGGCAACTGGAGCTAGCCGGCGGCGGTCATCAAGCGCGTCGCATAGGCGTCGGCTAGGTCGCGCAGTGCGGTCGAAGCGTCGCCGGTATACGTCGGCGCGTGCATCAGCGCGAGCGTTGCGATCTCGATTTTGCCGAGCCGCCGGATCGTCGGCGCGGTAAGCGGCCCGAGGGCGGTCGCCCCAAAGAGATCTTCGGTCGCGAGCGCCGGTGCTACGATGTCGGCCGCACTCGTCGCGGGTCCGTCGCCGATGGCAGTAAAGAGGTCGCCCGCAAGAGCGTTTTCGACGCGGACTCATACAGGACGCCCGCATCCCAGCCGTGCGGCACGTGCGGTGTCGCAAGATAGGTGACACTGCGTCCGCCGAGGTCGAGCGTTTCGCCGTCGATGAGTCCGCGCGGCGGACGCGCCGCTTGATCGGCGATGGAAACCAGGACGCCCATCGCGCCATGCATGACCGTCGCGGCGGGCGCGACGCCGAGCCAATCGTTCATCGCGCCGCATTCGTCGGCTTCGTAATGACCGAAGGCGATCCAGCGCAGCCGGACGGGATCCATCACGCGTCGCAGAGCCGTTTCGACCAGCGGGAACAGCGCGTGCATCCCGGTATGGAAGAGGAGCGGTTCTTCGGCGTCGATCAAAAATTGATTGAACGTCAGGCCCGCCGACGCAACGAACGTCGAAAAGCGATAGATGCGCGGGGCGATCTCGTCGATACGCGTTTCCATGCATTGGGTAGCGCGTTGCATGCCTCGGACTCCTTGCGGCGCGTCCGCTCTCGAAACGGCCGGTGCCGTGCCGCAAGCGATTCGCCGACGTGTCGTGGAACGAGACCGGCGTGAAATTACGCGTGGGCCTCACGGGCGGCATCGGGTCCGGGAAATCGGAGGTCGCGAATATGTTTGGCGTGCTCGGCGCTCTCGTCATCGATGCCGACCGGCTCGCGCGCGAGGCAGTCGCCCCGGGGACGCCGGGCTTCGAGCGGGTGGCGGCGTGTTTTCCGAGCGTGGTAACCGGCGACGGCTCGCTCGATCGTGCGGATTTGGCCGCGATCGTCTTTCACGATAGCGACGCGCGCGAAGCCCTCGGTGCGATCGTGCATCCCGAAGTGCGGCGTCTCGCCGCGCGGCTCGAAGCGACCGCCGGCCCGGAGCAGATCGTCGTCCACGACGTGCCGCTGCTCTTCGAGGCGGGGTTTTATCGCCAGTGCGATGCCAGCGTGCTCGTCGTCGCTGCGGAAGAGACGCGCATCGGCCGGGTCGTCGCTCGTAACGGGCTCTCGCCCGAAGATGCGCGGCGACGGATGAAGGCGCAGATCGATCCCGAACGTGCGCGCGAACTCGCCGACTACACGCTCGATAACGACGGCACGATCGACGCGCTGGTCGATGCCGTTCGCGAGGTCTACGCGGATCTACGCGAGCGCCTTCCCGCCGTCTCGCAGCCGAAGGTGCGGGAATCGCGATAGCCGCGCCTACGTACGAGGGTGACGCTTTGACGTTTGGCTAGTGCCGCGATTCGCTCCGGGCGTTAGCGTTACCAGATGTCCTCGTCTGGAATGCACGTGGCGGTCAGCGAACTCTCGCAAAGTTTCGCACGCCCCGACGGCACGGTCCTTTCCGTTCTGGACAGCTGCTCGCTCGAGGTAGCGAGCGGCGAATTCGTCAGTATCGTCGGCCCGAGCGGCAGCGGCAAAACGACCCTGTTCAACTGCATCGCGGGCTTAGTTCGCCCGCAGAGCGGCCGGGTTGCCCTCGACGGGCGCAACGTCGACGGCCCCAATCCCGACGTCGCCTACATGCTGCAAAAAGATCTGCTGCTGCCCTGGCGGACCGCTATCGAAAACGTCACCCTGGCTTTGGAATTGCGCGGTGTGCCGCTGGCGGCGGCGCGCGAGCGCGCGACCGAGCTGCTGCGCCGCTACGGTCTGCGCGGTTTTGAAGACGCCTATCCGCGGGCGCTCTCGGGCGGTATGCGTCAACGAGTCGCGCTGATTCGAACGCTCGTGTGCGATCCGCGGCTGATTCTCCTCGACGAGCCGTTTTCCGCACTCGACTATCAAACGCGACTCATCCTCGAGGGCGAACTCACGCGGCTCATCGGCGAGGCGGGCGCGACCGCGATCCTCGTCACGCACGATATCGAAGAGTCGATCGCGATTTCGGACCGCGTCATCGTGCTCGGCGGAAAACCGGCAGGCGTCAAAGGGGTACACCAGATCGCGCTGACGACCGACGGGCCGCGGACGCCGCTCAATTCTCGCGAGGCTCCGGAATACCGCACGTATCACACCGCGATTTGGCGCGACCTCGACATCACGGTGGAGACGGCCGCGTGAGTATGGTCGACACTGCCGGCGTGCGCACCACTGCGCGGCTCGTCGGCCCGCCGCGTCGCTCCGCGCTCTTCGATAGCGTCGCCGTCCTCGGGGTTCAAGTCGCGTTCGGCGTAGCGGCGATCGTACTTTGGCAGCTCGCCGCGGAGTACGGCTGGATCAACGGGCAGCTGTTCGGAAGTCCGCTCGGCATCTACAACGCATTTCTCCGAACGCTGCGCGACGGGTCCCTCGGGCTCGACACCGGGCTCACGCTCGTCGAAACGCTGAGCGGTTTCGTCTTGGGAACCGCGCTCGGAACGTTCGCCGGGCTCGCGCTCTGGTTTTCTCGCCTCGGCGCGCGTATCGTCGAACCTGCAGCCGTCGCGTTCAACGGCGTGCCGAAGATCGCACTCGGTCCGCTCATCATCATTTGGCTCGGCGCCGGGATCGCCTCGAAGATCGTCCTCGCGTTCGTGTCGACGCTCGTGGTCGCGTTTCTGGCCGCCTATTCGGCGACGCGCGAACTCGATCCCGATCTCGTGACGCTGTTTCGTTCGCATCGCGCGAGCCGCATCGACATCTTTCGAAAGCTGCTCTTCCCGAGCGCGCTGCCATTGATCGCGGCGGCGATGCGCATCAACGTAGGCTTCGCGCTCGTGGGCGCCGTCGTGGGGGAGTTCATCTCGTCTTCGCACGGGCTCGGCCACGCGATTTTCGTTGCCGGGAATCTCTTCGATCTCAACACCGTTTGGTTAGGCGTTTTCGTGCTTTCGCTCGTCGCCGCCGCCATGTACGCCGCGGTGGGAGCTCTCGAACGTATCGTCGTGGAAGGACGTCCGTGAATCGTTTCTTCGTCGGTCTCGTTTCGTGCGCGCTAGTAGCTGGGGCGGTTCCGCTCGCGGCGCAGCAAAAACCGTCGGAGACGGTCGTCGTCGCTCAGGCCTTTCAGTCGCTGCTGTACCTGCCGCTCTACGTCGGCATCGATCGGGGATTTTTCACCAAGCACGGATTGGACGTCAAGAAAGTCGACGCGGGCGGCGGCGCGAACGGCGTGGCGAGCGTCATCTCGGGTAGCGCCACGTTCTCGTTGCAGGATCCGATGACCGCGGTCCTCGCGAACCTCAAGGGCGCGAAGCTCAAGAACGTCGCCGTCGTCGTGAACGGCCTGCCGGTGTGGATCATCGTACGCAAAGACTCACCGATCAAGTCGATCAAAGATCTTACGGGTAAAAATATCGCGACGGCGATCGCACCGTCCACCAGTACGTATCTTCTGCAAGATTTTCTGACGAAGCGTTCGATCGCGGCCACGACTACCAACGTGTTGCTGGGCACCGAAGTGGCGCCGCTCGCGGCTGCGAAAGTCGACGCGGCAGCGGTCTACGAGCCGTATCTGGAGTCCGCGCTCGCGACCTGTTGCCGGATTCTGTACGAGTTCTCGCGGCAAGTGCCGGGCGGTTACGCGTTTTCGTCGATCGACACGCTCGAAGACACGATCAAGAACAAGCCGCAGACGGTTCAAGCGTTCGTCGATGGACTCGATGAAGCGATCCGCTACATCAATACCGATCCCGCCGGCGCCACGGATGTTGCGGTCTCCGAGTTTCCGAGCCTCTCGCCCGATATCGTTCGGGCCGGCGTCAAACGCATGCTTCGCGAGCGCGTGTATCCGCATAGCGCCACGATCGATGATGCGGCGTCTGCCAATGCGCTCGGATTGCAGATTTCCGTGGGCAACATCAAGTCGGGCAGCGTGACGTACGCGCAGGCGGTCTCTCCGGAATTCGCACAGCACGTTTCGAAGAAATAGGGACGGCGAAACTCTCGCAACGAGGGGCAGTATCGCTCGACCGGAGGACGCGCAATGGATGCCGCCGGGTTTGCTACGGCCTACGGACTGTCGACGAGCACCGGCCTGGGGCCGTTCCTCGTGCTCGCGCTAGCCTCGCTTGCGATGCATTTCGGCTACCTGCATCCTTCGCACGCGTTCGCGTATCTCGGAAGCGACGGTGCCACGTGGCTGCTCGTCGTGCTCGCTGCGCTCGAATTCGCGGGCGATAAAGTTCCCGGGCTCGATCACGCGCTCCATGCGATTCATATCGCGACGAAACCGATCGCTGCGGCGCTGCTCGTCGGTAGCGTCATCCCGAGCGTCGGCGGCGGCGGCGAGGCGTCCGCGGCCGCGACCTACGCGCTGATGGGCGGTGCGGCGCTCAACGCCCTCGGCGTCCACGCCGGCGTTGCGTCGCTGCGCGGTGCGTCGACATCGATGACGCTCGGCCTCGCCAACCCCGTCGTGAGTTTGACCGAGGACGGCCTTGCGGTGACGGCGACGGCACTTGCGATTCTCGCGCCGTTCTTCGGCGCGCTGCTCGCCGTAGCGCTCACGCTCGCGCTGCTGCTCGTCGTCCGCGTCGTCGTGCGCGCGGTGCGCGGTCGCGTGCGAACGACGACGCTTACGACGTAGCGCCCACCGTCGTCACCGTGCCATCGCCGCGCGGGCGCGCGAACGGAAACGCCTGCGGCTGGAGCAGCACGATCGTGCGGTGCTCGACGCGCAGCAGGCCGACATCGGCCAGGACGCTCAATTCCTTGGTTAACGTCTCGCGGCTCGTGCCGATGAGATCGGCAAGATCTTTGTGCGTGAGGCTCAGCGCGATGCGTAACGTGCCGTCGCTTTCGCGCATGCCGTGGTCGGCGGCGAGCCGGCCTAAGACGTCGACCAGACGCCCGGGCACGCTCTTCCCGGCGAGTTCGGTCAGCTCGCGCTCGAGGGTCGCGAGGCGCAGTGCGAGGCCGCGCGCGAAGCTCGCCGAGACGACGGCATCGGCCAGAAGCCGGCGTTCGAAGACGGCCGCATCGAGCCGGCAGACGCTGCCGGCATCGAGCGCGATCGCGCTCGTCGTGCGGCGGGCGCGTTCCGCCATCCACGACAGTTCGCCGAAGAGGTCCCCCGGATTGCGGATGCCGACGATCGACTCCAGCCCCGCCGCGTTACTGCGCACGATCTTCACGCGACCGCTCTCGACGACGTAGACGCAATTCGCCTCGTCATCGGGCGTATACAGCAGCTCGTGCCGCGCGACCGCGCTACGCTTGCCGCCCGCGAGCAACGCTTCGCGGCGTGCGTCGTCGAGTTGTGCGACGTTCATCGCCCGCCGCGCAAGGCGCGCCCCGGACGGGCGCCCGTCGTTTCGCCGTCGCGAACGACGGCGCGGCCGTTGACCCACACCGCATCGATCCCCCGCGGATACGCGTACGGCCGCTCGTACGTCGCCACATCGACGATCGACGCCGCGTCGAAAAGCACGAGATCCGCATACGCCCCGAGCGCGATCCGGCCGCGCTCGAGTAACCCGAATTGGTCGGCGGCAAGCGACGTCATGCGGCGGATCGCTTCGCCGAGCTCGAGCGTGCGCCGGCCGCGTACGTAGCGGCCGAAGACGCGCGGAAAGCACCCGAAGGTGCGCGGGTGCGGCAGCCCCTGGACCGTCGGACCGTCGAGCGCGCGAGCCGATGCGTCGCTGCCGATCGACACGAAATCCGCCGATAGGACGCTTGCCACGTCGTCCTCATTTAGCGCGAAGAAGATCGCTTGCACGTCGAGTTCTTCTTCGCGCAGCAAGCGCAGGGCTGCGCGCGGCGGCGAGAGACGCCAACGCTCCGCAAGTTCGTCGACGCGCAGGCCCGCAAGCGGCGCGTTGCGTTCGCTGCCGACGGTCGAGATCATGATGTCGTGCCATTCGCCATCGCGATCGAGTGCGAGCCGTAGCGCCAGCGCCACGGCGGTCTCGGGATCGGCGAGCCGGGCGAGCGTCGCTTCGCATCCGCCCGCAAGTGCGTCTTCGGGAAGGATCGTAGCGAGATCGGTCCACATCGCGACGTAGGGATAGACGTCGGCAGACGCCGCCATGCCGCCGGCATGGGCGCGGGCGATTGCCGCGAGCGAGCGATGCACGCTGCCCCAATTCTTTTTGCGAGCGGCTTTATGATGGGAGACGTGCACGGCGACCTCCGCCGCCCGTCCGATCGCAAGCGCCTCCTCCACGGCGGCGAGCATGGCATCGCTTTCGTCGCGAATGTGGGAGACGTACCGAGCCATGCCGGCTTCGCGGGCCGTCGTCGCGCACGAAACGAGTTCCGCGACATCGGCATAACGAGAGGGCACGTAGCTGAGCCCGCTCGATACGCCGAGCGCGCCGTGTTCGATCCCTTCGCGCACCAGCGCGCATTGAGCCTGCGCTTCGGCGGCGTCGAGCCGCCCGTCGCGGTCGCCGGCGACACAGCGCCGCGTCGTGCCGAGACCGACGAGGGTTGCGACGTTGAGCGCGACGCCGTGCTGCTCGACGGCTGTGAAAAACTCGTCGAGATCCCGCCACGACGCGGCGACGCCGACGGCGCGCGCTTCGGCAACTTTGCGTTCGCGGGCGAGACCGCGCAGCGGGGCCACCGACGTGCCGCAATTGCCGCCGATTTCCGTCGTAACGCCTTGCCGGATCTTTCCGACGCAGCGTCCGTCGGCGAGCCACAGTTCGTCGGAGTGGGAATGGACGTCGATGAAGCCCGGTGCGAGCGCGCGCCCACGACCGTCGGTGCGCGCGTAGGCGTCGCGTTCCGCGAGATTTCCCAGCAGAGCGATGCGGTCGTCGACGAGCCCCACGTCGATCGTTCGGGGCGCGGCGGACGTACCGTCGTACACGAGCGCTCCCTCGATGATCTCCTGAATCATGCGAGTTTAAGGCTGATTGCCGTGGGTACGAGCCTGACGTACGCCTGCGCACCGCAGTTTGCAGGGGTACCACTCCACATTTCGCCTCGTGCGAAAGGGTCAATCACATGGCAGATCAGTCCTCGAAGGCCGATCCGAAAGACAAAGTCGGCGGTGAGATGTCCGTTCGTGAAGCCGGCAAAAAGGGCGGCGATACGGTTCGCGAGCGGTACGGCAGCGGGTTTTACGAGACGATCGGCCGCAAGGGCGGGCAAGCGACGCGCGAGCGACACGGAGCACAATTTTATGAGGCGATCGGTCAAAAAGGCGGCCGGGTAGTCAAAGATAAGTACGGTTCGGATTTCTACGAAGAAATCGGCCACAAGGGCGGACAGAAAGTTAAGCAATTAATCGCCGAGGCCAAGAAAAATATTGCGGCCGAGAAAGCCGCAGCTGAAAAGGCCGTTGCCGATAAGAGCGCCGGCGACAAGAAGATGAAAGAATAGTCATTTCGAGCCCATAGGCTCGTCGACGTTGCGAATCTCGACGTTGCCGCTCTTCACGTCGAAGGTGAGGCTGCCGATCGTCAGTGGGTCGGCGGCCCCGGAGTGAATGACGATGCGTTGCGCGAGGGTAAGCTTCTGCGCCGCATCGCTCCACGTCGCCGAGTTCGTCTCGAACGTCCGCGCTGGGGTCGTATCGACCGTCTCAACGAGCATCGGACCGGCCGTCGCGAAATCGCGCGAAACCGTGTTAACCGTCATGCGAGCCGCGCGGATGTGCAAATACGGTTTACCGTTTTTGTAAATTACGCCGTTGTGGACGTTTTCGAGTTGCAGCACCGTTTGATCGGCGTTGCTGACGATTTTGTCATAATCCGCGGACCATGATTTGAAACGCAGTTTTTGACCGTTGGCGCGACCGGTGTTGAACACGATTTGAGAATTCGCAGGTGGAGGCGGCCGCTCGTCGCGGCCGGCACCATAAATACCGATGCCGATGAAAATTGCGAGTGCGAGCCCGACGATCCAGGCAACGGCCTTCATCGCAGCCCGCGCCGCGCGCCGCGCCGCCCGTAGAAAACCGTTCCGAAGGCGAGGAGGGCGAGGCCGCCCGCGACGCCCGTCCCGCCGATCGTATCGTAGGGCGTGCGAACGCTCGTTCCGATCTCACCCGTCACGATGGCTTCCTCGTCGAGTCCGCTCGCGCGGGTGTAGCGGCCGTTGGGCGCGATCAACCCGCTGATGCCCGTCGAGGCCGCCCGGACGACCCAGCGGCCGGTTTCGAGCGCGCGCATCTGCGCGATCTGCGCGTGCTGATAGGGGCCCGCCGTCGTGCCGAACCACGCGTCGTCCGTCGCGACGATCAGCGCCGTCGCGCCGTCGCGGACGTCGCCGCCGACGAGATCGGTGAAGGCGGATTCCCAACAAACGATCGGACCGTAACGCAAACCGTCCACGGAGACGAGGCCTTCCGTCGTGCCACCCAGGAAATGCGACGCGTTTTGCGCCCACGGGATGCGGCCCAAGATCGCGGCGAACGGCAGGTGCTCCGCGAACGGCACGAGTTGGCGCTTCCGATAGATCGCATCGAGGCCGCCGTCGGGACGGAAGAAGTACAGCACGTTGTAGGGGCCGTCCGCGCCGAGATAATTGGTCCCGACCACGAGTTCCGCGCGAGTTCGCTTTGCGAGCGCCGCGAATCGCTTCGTGAGTTGCGGATAGCGATTGATCGGGACCGCAATGACGGTCTCTGGCCACACGATCAACGCCGGATGCTTCTTCGCGGCACGTAAGGTCAGAAGCTCGTAGCGCCTAAGCGCTTCGGCAAACGCGCCCGGCGTAAATTTCAGGCTTTGCACGATGTTCCCTTGGATCGCTGCAACGCGATGCGTCGGCGTTGCGAGCGTGCGGGCGGGCCAAACGATCCATGCGAACGCCACGAGCGCGAGCGTCGCGAGCGCGGCGATACTCGCATCGCCGCTGCTGCCGCGTACCGCGCGCAGACGCAGCGCGAACGCGGCATACGCACCGAGCGCGCAGACGACGAACGTGATCCCGTACGAACCGCCCAGCGCCGCGAGCGGCGCGAGCGGCGAGGCGACCTGCGTGTACCCGAGGCTGCCGAAGGGCAAGCCGAGGACGCCGAGGCCTTCACTGCGCAGCCACTCGCCAACGGCGAAGATCGCCGCGGCGCCCACCGGTACGAGCGCGCGCGCCACGCGGTCCCGTCGCGCGAGCGCGCCCGCCGCGAAGGCGATCAGCGCGCCGACGACGGCGAAGCCGAAAAATGCGTCGCCGATTGCCGGGCCGAGCGCCAGCGCGAATCCGAACGGCGCGATCAGGGCGCCAGCGGTCTCACCGAACCACCAGAAGTTGATCGCGAAGAAGACGGTCCCGGCGACCCAGCCGATCCAGAAGGCGCGCTTCGGCGACACCCCAAACCACGCCCAGAAGAGCGCGACCGCACCGAGCGGAGCGAAGATCGCCGCGTTCGTTTTCGGGAACGCCAGCGCCATCACGACGGCGCCGAGGGTCGCCGTGACGAATGGAATCAGTGAGGACACCATGCTCCGCCGCGTCGCACTCGTCACGTTCGCACTCGCAATCGTACTCGTCGTCGCGTGCGGGCGCCAAGTCACGCCCGATCCAACTCTAAAAATGGCTTCCAACCTGGCGGGCCGCATGGTTGTTCGCTTCCGCACGAACGGTCCGCTTGACTTCAATAAGTATACGTATGCGATCGTAATCGACACATGCGGCGGGAAGACCCCGTACCCCAACGCCTTCGCGACGACGTTTAACGATTATTCCTTTTCGTTTTTGGTCGGCGGCTCGTATGGGACGGCGCTGCCGGCGCTGGTCCAATATATAATCACGCCGGGCGCCTCGAACTCGCTCAATCCCCAAGGCGTTCCTTTGGGCGCCTCGACGACGCAGCTCGTCCTCAATACGAATCAACAGAACACCGAATTCCAGTTGACGTTCGTCCGCGAGCAGCTCGATAATCCGCTGCGCGTCGCGCAGCCCTGCCCGAATATCACGGCTGCGCCCGCGACGGCGAGCGCCTCGAGCGCCCCCAGCACCGCGCCGATTGCCGGGGCGTCGCCGAGCCCGGCGCCGCCGAATGCCCAGCCCACCACGGTCGCCCAGCAATACTGGTATTTCAACTTCTTCACGATCGACAACGCCACGAAGGTCGTGCAAGACTCCCTCGGCATCGGCGGCGCCCAGGATACGTCGTTCAACGGTATCGGGATCGCCACGGGCGTCACCAATCAGTATCCGATCTTCAAACCGGCGGGTTCGATCCGGCCGGCCGATCCCGCCGCGCAGCTCAACGGCGGTGAAATCGACAATTACCAGTAACGGCTAAAACGCGAAGTTCTGCGGGATGATCGGCGATTTTTGGCCGCCGAAGCCGAAACCCGCACCCTGGCCCGGGAACGCCAAGATCACGAAGTTGAACGTAAATTGCTTGAGATCTTGGTTGTAGGAGCCTTGAATGTTATAGCAGTCGTCGATCGTCCGGCTGATGTAGATATTTTTGCTGGTCAGGCGGTTGTGATTCTTCCAGTCGACGTTGGTCGTAAATTCCAGCGTCGTATCTTTGCCGAACGGCGTGATCGCTTGGACGTTGGTCTGGAAGAACCCGAGGCCGGGCCCCGGCTGATAGTAGCCGCCGAAGACGAGATAAGATCGAGGCGACGGCCGCACGTTGAGCTGATAGTTGAGAGCTTGCGCCTGGCGGTTGAAACTCGTGCCCGTCGCGAGCTGCAGCGAGTACACGTCGCGATTGTAGAAGCGCAGCGTATCTTGGGCGGAGTGCGCGCCCGACGAGAGGCGATCGAACAGCTGGAACGGCACGTTCGCCGGACCGATCGGATGCTGTTCGTTGTAGGTGACGGAGTTGATGAGGTGGTTGCCGATGGGCGTCGAGAGCGATGCGTTCTGTTGATCGTACGCCTTCTGATCGCCCGTTCCGTAGTAGTCTTGCACCAGATTGTAGTGCGCGCTGAAGTCGCTCGTGCCGAGCACCTTTAAAAAGACGGATTCGTCGACCTGCGCTTGCGCGCGCGAGGTCGTGAAATGATTTTGCGGTTCGGTATAATTGCCGACCGTGAACTGCAGCTGCGGACCGAACTTTAAATTACCGTAGTTGAGGTGCGGGAGCACCTGGAACTCGGGCACCCGGTCGTAGCCGAACGGATTGGCCGAGTAGTCGGTCTTCTCGTACGTCAGATTGTAATCGGCGAAGCGCGTGAAGAGGTGCGTGTTCGACGCCAGCCGCAGCGTATTGCTCGAGGATATCTGGCTATTGAACTTGGCGTAATTGAGATTGATCTGTTGTTGCAGCGTCGGTGAGAGCGTGATGTTGTCGATGAACGCAACGTTGAGGTTATCGCTGAGCGCGCCGCGCAAGAAACGCGAGAACGTCAAGTTCTCCGTCGAGCCGTTGCCTTGGTGGATGAGTGAGCCCGTCGCGTTGACCGTCGCGGGCAGCGACAGATTCGCACCGTAATCGCTGATGTAGCTCAAGCCGAATTGGCCGCGCAGGCGGCGACTGAAATTTTCCGTTTCCGCGATATCGACGTTCGTATGACGCGCCCCCTGGAGGTGATCGCCGATCGTGTACGAGTCGATCGTCGTATACCGGCGTTGTTTCTGCGCTCCCAGAAACGCGACGTAACCGAGGCCCAAACCGCGCTTCGTGAAGTACTCGACCCGGTAGTACCCGTAGTACGTTTCGGAGGGCGCGAACCCGACGCGCGCTTTGATGAAGAACCCTTCGAGTTTGTTATAGCCGATGATCGGCAGAAAGCTCGCCTGACGGCGTTGATCCAGCGCCTCGACGAGCGGAATCACGAGCAGCGGCAGATAGAAGATCGCCGTCGGGCCCAGGAAGACGACGGCCTTGCGCGCGACGATCTTACTGCCCGGCGTGACGTCTATCGAGCGCGCTTCGACGTGATAGCCGGCGTGGGGGTTCTCGCACGTACTAAAGGATGCGCGGTCGCCATGCGAGACGCCGTCGGTGCGCGCGGTCAGCGTCTGCGCGGTGTAATGCAGTTTCCCGCGCTGGACTCCTTCGATCGTTTCGCCGGCGCCGTTCTGCAGCGTCGCGCGCCGCGTCTGCGTATCGAACGCAATTCGATCGGCGTACAAGATCGAATCCTGATTGCGGTTGACGAGATACGCATGCCCGGTCACCACGAGCGTGTGATCGCCGTCGAAGTGCGCCCGATCGCCGACGACTTGGCCCTCGGAGTAAAAGATGTGTACGTTGCCGATAAGATCGGAGGGTTTGGTCTTATCGCTCGATCCGGAGAGCTGGTCCGCGATCGTTACGATCTGGTACGGACCGAGCGTCGCTGTCGGACTCGGCGCGGCGCTCGGCGACGTACCGGGCCCGGGAGCGCTAGCGGCGCCGCTGGACTGCGGCTGTGGAGATGCGCCTTTGCCGGTGATGGGCGGCGGCGTGCCGCTGGGCCGCACGAGGAACACGGGCCCGGAATCGCGCGCGGCGGGCGTCGCGCTCGGTAAGGGAACCGGCGACGCCGTGGGACTTCCGAGCGGCCTCGGCGTCGGTGGAACGATCACTTGCGGCGCGTCCGGGGGAACGGCCGGAATCGGAATCAGCGATGGGCTCGCGCTCGGAACCGGGCTCGCCGTGGCCGCGACCTCCGCGGAGCCCGTCGGCGTCGGCGTCGGCGGCTCCGTCGCCGCAGGGGCGACCGCCGCGAGGTGCGCCGCGGCATTGGCCGCGAGGCGCGCGTTGAGGGCGCCGAGCGCCGCGGCGTCGGGGTGGTCCGGTAGGGCGGCACTCGCGGCTCGCGCCGATGTGGCAGGCGCGTTCGTCGTGCGGCAGTCGTGCCAATTCAGAAGGGCCGCAATCGTTGGGTCCAGCGGCCGCGGCTTCGCCGGTTCGGAAGCGGCCGAGGGCGCGACGCGGCCCAAGGCGACCGCGCAGAGGGCCACCAGAGCCGTCGCGGCGCGCAGGCGCCGATGGACGGTCAGCGTTCGACTCGGCGGAACATGATGGCACCCGCCAGCCCCATGATCAAATTCGGCGTCCAAGCCGCGAGATAGGGGTCCATCGCGCCGTTCTTTCCTAGCGCCGAAAACGCCGACATCATGATATAGTAAACGAAGAGCAGCAGCACGGAAAGGGCGATGCCCAGCGCCATGCCCAGGCTCTTGCCTTTCTTGCCGATCTGCGCGGAAAGCGGCAATGCCAATACCACGGCGATAAAGGCCGCGAATGGGAACGCGAGCCGCTGCGCGAGGGTGATCTTCAAGACGCCGAGCGCAGTCCCGCCTTGACCCGTCGCCTGCATGGCACCGATCTGCGTCTTGAGCTGTTTGGAATTTACGGCATACGGATCGTTCGTCGTCGTATTGACGAACTGCTCGATCGTCTCGCCGATCGGCAGACCGATATCCATATCGCGGACGAGCGCACTCCCGTTGACTTCGCCGCCGGGCTTGAAAAGCGTGATGCGCGCCTTGACGAGGTGCAATATTTGACCGTGCACTTCGGCGGTTTTCGCATTCACGACGGTGCGGAACGGCGTCGTGATCGATGCCTCGAAGATCATCACGTTGGTCATGGTCTTGTGATCGGGTGCTACGTTTTCGACGTAGAACACGTTGCCCGTCGCGTCGTCTTTACGGAAGAAGCCCGGGATGATCGGCAGTTCTTCGGTGTGGTAGACGATCTGATAGAACGTGCGCGTCGAAAGGTCCGTCGTTATCGGGGCGATCGTTTCGTTGATGTAATACGAGACGCCGAACATGGCCAGGCCGCAGAGCAACGGCGTGCGACAGATGCGTAGGAACGTGACGCCCGACGTGCGCAGCGCGTTGATCTCGTTATCGCCCGCGAGTCGGCCGAACGCGAGCAGCGACGCGAAGAGGCACGCGAACGGGAACGCGAGCGGCGTGCTCTGCGGTATCCGAAAGACCAGAAAACGCAGCACGAGAAAGATGGGGGCGTGCGCGTTGATGATGTAGTCGGCCGCCAAGAAAAAGATGTTGACGAACCAGAACAGCAGATAGGCGCCGAACGCGAATACGAACGGGTTCACGAGTTCGCGCAAGATGTACGCGTCGAGAATCGGCAGGAAGCGCGGCGGCAGGAACGGTGCCGGCGGCGCCGCGGCGCGGACCCCGGTTACGGTCGCCATAGGGTCTAGAGCGTCGTCGAGCGCGCGTTCGCCGTGACGCGGGCGACGTACGCCCGCGTTTCGGCAAACGGCGGAATGCCGCCCGATGCATCGACCGCGCTCGGCCCGGCGTTGTACGCCGCGAGCGCGAGCGGCACGTTATTGTGATAACGGCCGAGCAAATCGTGCATGTAGCGGCAACCCGCGTAAACGTTTTCTTGCGGGTCGAACGCATTGCTGACGCCGTACGTCGCGGCGGTATCGGGCATCAACTGCATGAGACCTTGCGCGCCCGAGCGGCTGATGGCCGAGGGATCGCCGTGCGATTCGGTCTGGACGATCGCACGGACGAGACTGGGCGCGAGTCCGCTGCGGGTGGCGCCTTCGTTGACGAGGCGCCGCAAGGCGAACGCATTCATCGCATGCGGACCGCCTGGAACCAACCCTCCGCCGCCACAGCCGCATAGCGTGCCAAGCAACAACACCGCTGCCACGAATCTCACGTCGATAAAGCGCTTCCGTCTATCGCAGTCCACCGCCTTGTGGTCGGTCACATTCTGCGCGGTCTTTATCTCGGCGCCTTGCGCCGCACCGAAGCCCCGGCTATAGTGGTAAAAAGTGGTGCCCAGTGGGGCGAAGTGGAGGTCCTGTCCTGGCTCGCGATGTTTCGCGCTTTACGGGCCGCGCCGAGTCGGCTCTCGACGATAAGAGCCGGCTCGTCGTGCCCGCGCGCTTTCGTGACCGCCTCGGGGCGAAGTTCATCATCACGATCGCCGAGCCCGATCCGTGCCTGGCCCTCTATCCGCAAGCGACGTGGGAAGCATTTTGCGAACGGCTCGAAGCGGCACCAGTCAAAGACGAACGCTATCGGCGCTTCGTGCGCCATCTCTTCGCACACACGGACGAAGCGACGCTCGACGCGCAAGGGCGCCTCGTGATCCCACCGGCGCTGCGAGCCTACGCGGGTCTCGAACGGGAGGCCGTCTCGATCGGCTCGCTGACCCGCGTCGAGATTTGGGCGAAAGAACGCCTCGGCGTCTCGAGCCCGTCGCCGGACGAAGCCGCGGCGTTCACCACGGAGCTCGGTCTTTATTAACGATGATACTCGACCGTCGCACGTCCCCGTCCTTCTCGTCGAGTCGCTGGCCGCGCTCGGCGTCCGCTCCGGCGGCACCTACGTCGACGCGACCTTCGGCGCCGGCGGCCATACCCGCGCGATCGTCGAGTGCGGCGGCCGCGTCGTCGCCTTCGACCGGGATCCGCACGCGTCGCTCCCACCCGATCTCGCCCCCGCCGTCACGCTCGTGCGGCGCAACTTCGCCGAGCTCGCTGCGGCTCTGGATGACCTCGAGCTCGCGACCGTGGATGGCGCGCTTTTCGACTTCGGCGTTTCTTCGCCACAATTCGATTGCCCCGAACGCGGCTTCTCGCTTGCAGCGGAAGGGCCGCTCGATATGCGTATGAGCGGCGAGGGCGCGACGGCGTACGAGCTGTTAGCGCAGTCGAGCGAAGCCGAGCTCGCGGATATCATCTTCAATTACGGCGAAGATCGCGCGGCGCGGCGCATCGCCCGCGCGATCGTGCAGACGCGCGACGCGAATCGCTTGCCCGAACGTACGCTCGAACTCGCGCGTCTCGTCGCGGGCGTGGTGCACGTGCGCGGCAAGCGCGAGCGGATCCACCCCGCGACGCGTACGTTTCAGGCGCTGCGCATCGCGGTCAACGACGAACTCGGGTCGCTCGAGCGCGGTCTCGATGCCGCGATCGCGCGCACTCGCCCGGGCGGCCGGATCGCCGCCATCAGCTTTCACTCCTTAGAAGACCGCATCGTCAAAGTTCGCTTTCGCAGTGACGAGCGCGTCCAGCGCGTGACGAAAAAACCACTCCTTGCCGGCGACGCCGAGCTCGCGCGTAACCCGCGATCGCGGTCCGCGAAGCTTCGTGTCGCGGAGCGTTTGCCGTGATCGCACGTCCTCTCGTCTACGAAGAACTCGTTCGCCCGATCACGGGTACGCGATCGGGCCGCACCGCAGCGCACGACCGCCGCAAACGCGGACGGCGCATGCGCTACGCCGGCTTCGCGCGCATCTTTACGACCGTCGGCGTCGTGACAGTCGCGATCTTCGTCTATCTCGCTCTCATGGCCAACGTGACGCGCATGAATTACGAGCTATCGAAGACGGTCCGCGCGAAAACGGCGCTCGTGGATGAATCGTCTCGCCTAGACGATCGCATCGCGCGTCTCGTCACGCCGGAGCGGCTCGGCGCGCTGGCCGGGCGCCTCGGCATGCGCCAGCCCGAAACGTTCGCAGAGATCGCGTTGCCCGTGCAGCCGCCGGCGCCCGCCGCGCACCGTCTCGCCTTCCTTACCTGGCTGAAATGATGCCCCAGCGGGGCGAGCTGCGTCCGCGTCCGGCACAAGCGGCCGCGCGTACGAGCGCGTTTCGTGCAAAGTGCGTCTTCTACACGCTCGTAGCGCTCGCGCTCTATGTGGTGACGCGGCTCTACATCGTTCAAGTCAGCGACGGTCCCAAGCTCGCCGCGCGCGGCTACGAGCAGCGTCTCGAAACGGTCACCTACGCGGCGCACCGCGGTTCGATTCTCGATCGCGACGCGAACGCGCTCGTACGTTCGTTACCGTCGCAGAGCGTCTACGCAACGACGCACGACATCGTCGACCGTCGCGCGACCGCTCGCGCGTTGGCACGTGCGCTGCCCGATCGTCCCATCGCGAGCTTGACGGCGGCGCTGGACTCGCCGTCGTCGTACGTGCAGATCCAACACAAGGTCACGCGCCAACAAGCCGACCGCATCGTCAGACTCGCATTGCCGGGCATCAGCATCGTTCCGGAAATTACGGGCGTGCGCTTCGCGCCTGCGGGCCGCCTGGCTTCGAGCGTACTCGGCTTCACGGGATTCGATGAGAACGGACTCGACGGCGTCGAGTACGCCTTCGATAGCGTGCTGCGCGGCTCGCCCGGCAAGATGGTTCTCGAAGCCGACCAATTCGGCCGCGCGATTCCGTTCGCACAGCCGCACGTCGTCGTCGCGGCCAAACCCGGAAACTCCGTCGCGCTGACGATCGATTCGTACTTGCAGTACAACGTCGAACGCATCGTCCGCGACACCGTGCATCGCTGGAACGCGGAAAGCGGGACGGCGATCGTACTGGATCCGCAAACGGGCGCAGTGCTCGCGCTGGCAAACGCGCCGGACTACGACGTTCGCGACTACGCGCGCGCGACGCCCGACCAGCGCCGCGATCGCGCGGTTGCCGACGCCTACGAACCCGGCTCCACCTTTAAGCTGATCACCGCTGCCGCCGCGCTGGACAGCGGCAAGGTCACGCCAGACACGCCGTTTGCGGCGCGCGATTCGCTGAGCGTCGGCGGCAATACGATTCACAACGCCGAAGACGGCTTTCTCGCCGGCACGCATAGCACCGAAAAGCTCGAAGACATCATCGCGTACTCGCACAACGTCGGCGCGGCCGAGGTCGGTCTGAGGATCGGGCGTAAGACGATGTACGATGCGATGGTTCGCTTCGGAATCGGTTCGCCGACGATGGTGGGCTTGCCGGGCGAGAATCCCGGCATCTTGCCGGCGCTCGGTACGTGGAGCGCGACGTCGCTGCCGACGATGGCGTTCGGACACGGCGTCGCTACGACCCCGATCGCGCTCGCGCGCGCGTATGCCGCGATCGCTAACGGCGGTCTGCTCATGCGGCCGCGGATACTCTCCGCAATCTACGACGGCGCGGGCCGGCTCGTCTATCGCTATCGTCCCGAGATCGAACGCCGCGCTATTTCGAAGCGCACGGCCGCAACGCTGCGCCGGTATCTACGCGCCGTCGTCGTGCGCGGTACCGGCAATCCGACCGCGCGCGTCGCGGGGTATACGACGGCCGGAAAAACCGGGACGGCGCAGGTCGCGGAGAACGGTGTGTACGTGCCGGGAGAGTACATCGGATCGTTCGTCGGCTACGTCCCCGCCGAAGCGCCGCGCTACGTCATTCTCGTAAAGATCGCTCGCCCGCGGGGTGCGATTTATGGGGGCATCGTCGCGGCACCGGCGTTTGCGGAAATCGCGCGGATCGCGATGATGCACGCGGGCGTCCTGCCCACGGGTCTGCCGCTGGCCGGCGATCCGGAACCGCGGGCGCCGGCGTCGAAGCGGAGGTTATGACGGACGCGCCGGCCGCAACGATGGATCTGGGTTCCCTCGTCGCAACGGTCACCGGCGCTCGCCTTCACGGCCCCTCGGCGACGCCGATCGGCTCGCTCGCGCACGATACACGCCGCGTCCGGCCGGGAGCGCTCTTTATCGCGCTCCGCGGCGAACGCGTCGACGGTCACGCGTATCTTGCGGCGGCGCTCGCCGCCGGGGCGAGCGCCGTCGTCGTGGACGGCGCTTATGCGGCCGCGTACGGCGTGCCGAGCGGGGCCGCCGCTACGCTCGTCGTGCCGGACACGCGGCGCGCGCTATCGGCGCTTGCGAATGCGTACTACGGCGAACCGACGCGCGCGCTGCGCGTGACGGGCGTGACGGGCACCAACGGCAAGACGACGACGACGCAGCTCATTGCGGCAGTTCTCGAAGCGGCCGGCATCGCGACGGGCAGCATCGGAACCCTCGGCGCGCGCTTGGGCGGCGCGATGTGGTCGCTCGAAAATACGACGCCGTTGGCGCTGGAACTGCAAGCCCTCTTCGCCGAGATGCGCGAGCGCGGGGCCCGTGCCGTCGCGATGGAAGTGAGCTCGCACGCACTCGCGCTCGATCGCGTCGCCGACGTCACCTTCGCGCTCGCGGTGCTGACCAACGTCACGCGCGATCATCTCGACTTCCACGGTACCTTCGCGGCGTACGCGGCGACGAAACGCGAACTCTTCGCGCTCGCGCCGCACGCGATTCTCAACGCCGACGATGCCTGCGGCGCGCGCTGGGCCGCCGAACTTGCCGCGCTCGGCCGAGCGCCGGTCACCTACGGCTTCGGCGACGCGACGGTACGAGCGCACGAGGTCGTGATGCGCGCCGGCGGCAGCGCGTTCGTCGTCGACGGGGCGCGCTTTGCGATTCGTCTCCCGGGGCGTTTCAACGTCGCAAACGCTCTCGCGGCGCTCGCGGTCGCTCGCGAGTACGGTGTCGCCGATGCGCTCGCCGCGCGGGCGCTCGCCGCTTTCGAAGGCGTGCCCGGGCGCATGGAACATCTCGCCGGCGGCGGCATCGACGTCCTCGTCGATTACGCGCATACGCCCGACGCCCTCGACGTCGTGCTGCGGGCGGCGCGCGAAACCGCCCGCGGCGACCTCACGGTCGTCTTCGGATGCGGCGGGGATCGCGATCGGGGCAAGCGTCCGGAGATGGGGCGCATCGCGAGCGCCGGCGCCGATCGCGTCATCGTCACGAGCGATAATCCGCGCGGCGAAAGCCCGCAGGCGATCGTCGACGAGATCCTCGCCGGCGTGGGGCCCGCGGCTAACGTCGTCGCGCTGCTCGATCGGCACGCGGCTATCGCGCACGCGATCGCGAGCGCCCGTCCCGGCGACGTCGTCGTCGTTGCCGGTAAGGGTCACGAAACGTATCAGACCACCGGTACGGCAATAAACCATTTCGACGATCGTGACGAAGTGCGCGCGGCGCTCGCCGTGCGCGAGACCGCGGCGCCGTGAGCGTCCCGACGGCGCTTGCGATCGAGGTGACGGCGGCGACTACGCTCGCCGCAGCGGCATTGCCCGCAACGCTGGACGTCTCGATCGACTCGCGAACGCTCTCGCCCGGGCAGACGTATCTCGCTATTCGCGGCCCTTCGTTCGACGGTCACGACTTCGTTGGCGATGCGCTCGCCGCGGGCGCCGCGGCGCTCGTCGTCTCGGAGCGCGGCGTCGTGCCGGACGGCGCGCCGGCGCTGGTCGTCGCGGACACCGCGCACGCGCTGCTCGCGCTCGGCGGTGCGGCGCGCCGGCTCTCGGCGGCACGCGTCGTTGCGATTACGGGCAGCGCTGGCAAGACGACGACGAAAGCGCTGCTCGCGCACCTGTTGGAACGCGCGGGGCCCGGCACCGTCACTGCTACGCCGGCGAATGAAAACAACGAAATCGGCGTAGCGAAATTGCTCCTGCGCGTGCCGCGCGATGCGGCGTTCGCCGTCGTGGAGTTCGGCGCGCGACACGCGGGCGATATCGCGCCGCTCGCCACGGCCGCTCGGCCCGACGTCGCGATCCTCACCAACGTCGGCGAAGCGCATCTCGAGATTTTCGGGTCGCCCGAAGCGCTCGCGGACACCAAGTGGGCCATCTTCGGCACGGGCGCTCGACCCGTGCTCAACGCAGGCGACGCGACATCGCGAACACGCGCGCCGTCGCTCGGACGCCCCGTCGTCTGGTTCGCAGCCGGAGACGTCGGCGCAGACGAGGTGCGCGGCGACGATGCTTTCGTTTCGATCCGGCCCGCAGCGAACGGTCACATTTTGGCCGTGCGCGGCAGCGCCGACGCTCGTGAAACGCTCTACCCGTGCGCGATCGCGATCGCCGGCGCGCACAACCTCGTCAACCTCGCCGCCGCCGCAGCGGGCGCGTACGCACTGGGCCTCGAGCCCGGGACGATCGCCGCCGGCTGTGCCGATGCGACGTTGCCCGCCGGCCGCTACGAACGGATCGAATTCGACGATTTTGCGCTCGTCTACGATGCGTACAACGCCTCGACGAGCGGCATGCTCGCGACGCTGGCGTCGTTTTCCCGAGAACGCGCGGCGCGGCGTATCGCGGTGCTCGGCAGCATGGCCGAACTCGGCGACGATGCCCCCGAGATGCACGCGCGCGTCGGCGCGGCGGCCGCGAGCAGCGCGCTCGACGCCTTGCTCGTCGGCGGCGACTTCGCGGGCGATCTCGTGCGCGGCGCGCTTGCGGGCGGCTTACCCGAAGAACGCATCGTACGCTTCGTCGGGAACGCGGATGCGATCGCGTGGCTCGCGCGTAACGCTCGGGCGGGCGACGTCGTGCTGCTCAAGGCGTCGCGCCGTTATAAACTCGAAGAGATCGTTGAAGGTCTCCGAACGGAGCGCGGTCGTATCGCACCGGCGCATGGCTGACGAACTCGCGCTTCCCACGACGATCGGCCGCTCCGTACCGGAGCGACGCCGCGCGCCGTTCGCTGCGACCTTCGTCGCGATTCCGGTGCGCACGCGACTCGTCGGTGCGGGCGACGATCTCGCGCAACTCGTCGCGACGGCGGTGGGCGGCATCGCGGGCGCGGGCGACGTGATCGCGGTCTCCGAGACCGCCGTCGCGATCGCTCAGAATCGCATGATCGCCGCCGAAACGATCCGGCCGGGCCGCCTCGCCTACGCGCTTTCGCGCCGCGCGGGTGCGCTCGCGACGATCAATCAGCCGGAGTCGATGCAGCTCGTCATCGACGGCGCCGGCCCGTGGCGCGTCGCCTTTGCCGCGCTCGCCCACGTTGCGGGCCGCATGCTCGGACGCCGTGGCGTTTTCTACCGCGTGCTCGGCGAGGCGACTTCCACGATCGACGGCTACACCGGAACGCTGCCGCCGTTCGAACGCACGATCGTGCTCGGACCCGAGGATCCCGACGGCGCCGCGACGGCGATCGCGCGACGAGCGCACGCCCACGCAGTCGTGGTGGATGCAAACGATCTCGGCATCGCGAAGGTCCTCGGGGCATCCGCGGGCGTGCAGCGGGCGGCGGTCGAAACCGCCTTGCGCGACAACCCGCACGGAAACGGTGACGAGCAAACGCCGATCGTCGTGCTCGCCTGGCGTGCGGCGGGGGCCAATCCGCTCGTCGTCGCGGACGGTGCGCGATGAATCACTCGCTCGCGGGCGCGCTGTATTTCGGCTCGATGTTCGCTATCGGGCTCGCGCTCTCGCTCGCGCTTGGGCGACCGCTCATCGCTGCGCTGCGTAAGATTTCGTTTGCCCAGCACGCCTACGAAGACGCGCCGCAAACGCACGCCGTAAAATCCGGCACGCCGACGATGGGCGGCGTGCTGTTTTTCGTCGCGTTGCTGTACGCGGCGCTCGCGCGCCCCGACGCAACGACGCTCGCGCTCGCGGTCCTGGGCATCGGCTGCGGGCTGATCGGCTTCGTCGACGATTACACGTCAATCCGGCGCGGCCGCAATCGCGGCTTGCGCGCGCGCGATAAATTCGCGCTCACGCTTTTGGCAGGCATCGTGTTTCTCGCGCTCGCCGCACGCATTGCCGATGCGACCTTCGGCGACGTCATCTTCGTCTTCGCCAGAACCGCGCTGCACGCGCCGCATTGGCTGTGGTACGGCCTAGGGCTCCTCGCGATTCTGGCGACGACGCATGCCGTAAATCTCACCGACGGTCTCGACGGGCTCGCCGGCGGTACGGTCCTGCCGCCGCTCTTGGTCGTCGCGTGGCTCGCCTATCGCGCGCACCTCTACGGCGTCACGTTCGTCGATCTCGCGGTCGCGGGCTCGGTCGCGGGATTTCTCTTCTTCAACCGGCATCCGGCGCGCGTCTTCATGGGCGATACGGGGGCGCTGGCGCTGGGTGGCGTGCTCGCCGGAAGCGCGATCTTGACGGGAACGCATCTCTTGCTGCCGTTGATCGGCGGCGTCTTCGCGGCCGAAGCGCTGTCGGTCATCATTCAAGTTACGTACTACAAACGCACCCATAAACGGATATTTCGCATGAGTCCGCTGCATCATCATTTCGAACTCGGCGGTTGGCCCGAAACGAAAGTCACGGCGCGTTTCTGGACCGCTTCCGCCCTGCTCTCACTCGCCGGCGTGGCGATCGCCCGATGACGGGAAGCTTCGATTGGCGCGAGCGCGTGCTCGTCATCGGTCTCGGCCGCAGCGGCATCGCGAGCTGCGCGGTCTTGCGCGCGCGCGGAGCGACCGTCTTCGCGACCGACGAGAAACCGCGCGCCGCGCTCGAGGCGACGATCGTGGAACTCGCGGCGAGCGGCGTCGCGTTCGTCGAGCCGGACGCGCTCGAAAGCGTTCTCGGCAGTCTGACGTCGTGCGTGGTTTCCCCGGGCGTGCCGCTGAACATCCCGCTCGTACGGCGCGTGCAGGCCGCACGCATCTCCGTCTACAGCGAGATCGAAGTCGCGTATCGTATCTGCAAAGCACCCATGGTCGCGATTACGGGCACCAAAGGGAAGACGACGACCACGGCCTTGGTCGGGGCGATGTTCCGGCGCGCCGGAAAGACGACGCACGTCGGCGGCAATATCGGGAACGCCCTCATCAACGAAACCTTCGTGGCGCAGAGCGGCGAATGGGTCATCGCCGAGGTGTCGTCGTTCCAACTCGAATCGATCCGGTCGTTCAAGCCGCGCGTCGCCGCGATCCTCAACCTCTCGCCCGATCATCTCGACCGCTACCATTCGATGGAGGAGTACGGCGAAGCCAAATTTCGCATCTTTGCCAATCAAGGTGCCGACGATGCATTCGTGGGCAACCTCGACGACCCGATCGTCGCGACGCTCGCGGAAGGCGAGTCGAAGCGCTTACCGTCGCGGGCGTACTGGTACGGCATCGAACCGCGCCGCTCCACCGCGCTGTACGTGCGCGACGGCCGCATCACGTACGCGCCGCCGGTGGGCGACCCGCGCCCGATCGAAATCATGCCGACGTCGGAGATCCCGTTGCTCGGGGCACATAACGTCTCCAACGTCTTGGCGGCGCTGCTCGTCGGACTCGCAGCCGGACTCGAACCGCAAACGCTGCGCGCGGCGGTCGTCGACTTCGAAGCGTTGCCGCATCGTTTGCAGCGCGTTGCAACGCACGACGGCGTGGCGTACGTCGACGACTCCAAATCGACCAATCCAGGCTCCGTCGTTGCGGCGCTCGATGCGTTTGCGGAGCCGATCGTCCTCATCGCGGGGGGCAAGTCGAAGCGGACGGAGTTCGCCGCGATGGGCGCCGCGATCGCGCGCCGCGCGCGAGCCGTCGTGCTGATCGGCGAAGCGGCGGATGAGATCGCGGCCGTCACCCTGGGGGTGCGCGTCGAACGGGCGACGTCGCTTGTGGACGCCGTGGAACGCGCGCGCGCCCTCGCCCAGCCGGGCGACGTGGTGCTGCTCTCACCGGGCTGCGCCTCCTTCGATATGTTCGCATCGGCGGAAGCGCGCGGCGAGGTCTTCGCCGCCGCCGCGCGGGCGCTCCCCGATAGCGCCCGGTCCGCACGATGAACGAGCGCACGCAACGGACGGGTCCCGATGCCGTGCTCGTCGGCGCGATTGCGACGCTCGTCGCGATCGGTTTGGTCATGATCTTCAGTGCGTCGAGCGCGTACGCGGTCGCGCTCCAGCACGATGCCGCGTACTTTCTCAAGCGACAGTTGCTATGGCTCGTGGTCGCGATAGCGGTCGCGTACGCAGCCTATCGCTTCGATTATCATAAGCTGCGTGCGCTTGCGCCCTATGCGGCTAGCGCGAGTATCGTGAGTCTCATACTCGTGCTCGTTCCGCACGTCGGTATCATCGCGGGCGGCGCGCGACGCTGGTTCGGCGTGGGGCCGCTGCAATTCGAGCCGTCGGAGTTCGCGAAATTAGCCCTCGTGCTCTACCTCGCAAGCGCACTCGCGAGCGGCGGCGACCGGATACGCTCGCTCACCAAAGGCGTGTTTCCGCTCGCGTTCGTGACCGGGTTGCTCGCGATGCTCGTCATCAAACAGCCCGACTTCGGCACGGCGAGTTTGCTCGCGTTTACTGCCGGCATCATGCTCTTCGCCGCGGGCGCGCGTATCGAGCATTTGCTGCTGGTCGTCGCGGCGGTCACGCCGCCGGCGATCGCGCTCGTCCGTCACGATCCGTATAAGCTCGCGCGCATCGTCGCCTTCATGGATCCCTGGAAAGACCCGCAAGATAAAGGCTTCCACATCGTGCAGTCGCTGATGGCGCTCGGGAGCGGCGGTTTGTTCGGCGTCGGGCTCGGATTCTCGCATCAGAAATTCTTCTGGCTGCCCGAAGCGCACACGGATTTTATCGGCGCGATCATCGGGGAGGAGACGGGCTTCGCGGGGATGGCGCTGATCGTCGGGCTCTTCGTGCTCTTCGCATACCGCGCCGTGCGCATCGCGCTTACCGCGAGCGACCGCTTCGGATTCTTTCTCGCGCTCGGCTGCATGGCGCTCGTCGTCGTGCAAGCGTTCGTGAACCTCGGCGTCGTCTCGTCGTCGTGGCCGGTGACGGGCGTACCGTTACCGTTCATCTCGTTCGGCGGCTCATCGCTGGTCACGTCGCTGGTTGCGGTGGCACTCGTCTTAAACGTCGGACGTTCGCGAAGACTTCCGCGGCGCCGTGCCGACGACGCGGTGCAGACGCGCGTGCAGTCGCGCGCGCTCGTTTCGCGTCTATGAACCTCGTGCTCACCGGGGGCGGAACGGGCGGTCACGTGTACCCGGCGCTCGCGCTCGCCGAAGCGTTCGCCCGCGATCCCGCTTGTGCGCCGCTCGCGGTAACCTTCGTCGGCACGCGCGCCGGGCTCGAAGCGACGATCGTGCCGAACGCGGGCGGAACGATCCGTTTCGTGCGCGCGGCTCCGCTGGTTCGGACCTTCGGGTTCTCGTCCGTCCGGACCGTCGCGATCAATCTTGCGGGCTTCTTCGATGCGCTACGCGTCCTGCACGCGGCCGCCCCCGACGTGCTCGTCGCGACGGGCGGATACGTCTCGCTGCCCGTGGTCGCGGCGTTGCGCGCGGTGCGCGCGCTCGGCCGTTCGCGGGCGCGCATCGCCGTGCTCGAACCCAACGCCGTCGCCGGGTTGACCAATCGTCTGCTCGCGCCGCTGGTCGATGAAATGTGGTACGCGATCGCGCCGCCGGGCCGCCCCCTCGGTGCGCGCGAGTGGCTCGTCGGTACGCCCGTGCGCGCGTCGATGCGCCGGCCCTTCGATGCGCGCGACGCGCGCGTCGCGCTCGGCCTCGACCGCGAGAAGACGACCGTCGTCGTGATGGGCGGCAGTCAAGGCGCGCGGTCGCTTAACGACGCCGTCGCGGGATTGGTCGAAGCCGGCGTGCCTGCGGGCTGGCAACTGCTCGTCCTCGCGGGCGCCCGCGATTACGAGCAGTTGCGCGCGCGGCTCGGCGGCCGGCCCGATGTTACGGTCCTCGCCTATCTCGACGATCCTCGCGCCGCCTACGCCGCCGCCGACGTCGTGGTCGCGCGCGCCGGCGCGTCGACGCTCGGAGAACTCGCGGCGACGGCCACGCCGGCGCTGCTCGTGCCGTATCCCTTTGCGACGGACGATCATCAAGCCCACAACGCGCGCGCCTTCGCAGCGCACGGCGCGGCGCGAATCGTCGCGGATCGCGAACTCGATGCCGAGCGCTTGCGGCGGGAACTCGAGGATATGCTGGCGCCCGTAGGGCGCCGTGCGATGCGCGCGGCCGCTGCGTCTGCGGCGCAGGCGGATCCCGCAACGACTATCGTCGCGAGGGTGAAGGCCTGGTCGGCTTCGAAACCGGGCACACCGTGAAGCTCACGCCCGACGGCACCCGAGGTGACGAAGCCGTCCATTTCGTCGGGATCAGCGGCATCGGCATGTCGGCGCTCGCGCGGATCTTGCTGCAGCGCGGTTGCGCCGTTAGCGGATCGTCGGATCGCCGGACGGAGCTGACGGACCGCCTGGAACGCGAAGGTGCGCGCATCGCGATCGGTCACGCTGCGGCGCACGTCGCCGGTGCGACGACGGTGGTCGTCAGCACGGCCATCGCGCGCGACAACCCGGAGTATGCCGCGGCGCTCGAGCGCGGAATCGCGATCGTCCATCGCGGCGCGCTGCTCGCCAAACTCATGTCGGAGCGCCGCGGAATCGCGATCGCCGGGACGCACGGCAAGACGACGACGACCGCGATGCTCGCGTGCGTTCTCGAAGCGGGCGGCCTCGATCCGACGGTGCTGGTCGGCGGCGAACGCATGAACACTCAGTCCAACGCCCGCGACGGGGCGGGTGCGTGGCTCGTGAGCGAAGCGGACGAATCCGATTTCTCGTTTCTGGATTTGCGACCCGAGATCGCCGTCGTCACGAACATCGAGAACGATCACATCGCCTCCGACGCGGACTTGCCCCGACTCGTCGCCGCGTTCGAGCGATTCGCAGCGAACCTGCCGCCGCACGGTCACGCGTACGTCGGCATCGACGAAGCGCGCGCTGCCGCGCTCGCAGGACGGGCCCGCGACGCGCACACGCACACCTTCGGCTTCGGCGAGCGAGCGAACGTGCGCGCCGTCGAAGTCGCGTATGCCGACTTCGGATCGCGGTTCGCGGTCACCGTCGACGGCGTGCGCGCGGGTGAGATCCGGCTCGGCGTCCCGGGCGCGATCAACGTGCTCGATGCCTTACCCGGCATCGCGATCGGCCTCGACCTCGGCGTTCCCTTCGCGACCATCGCGCGCGCGTTACAACTCTATAGCGGCGTTCGACGCCGTTTCGAGATCGTCGCGCGCACGGCACGCATGACGGTCGTCGACGATTACGCCCACCATCCGACGGCGGTCGCCGCGACGATCGCAGCGGCGCGCGCGAACTTCGCGGGCCCGATCGTCGTCGCGTTCCAGCCCCACCGCTACTCGCGGACGCACTATCTGGCGCTCGATTTCGCGCACGCCTTACGCGGTGCCGATTGCGTCGTGTTGACCGATATCTACGCCGCCTCCGAGGCCTCGCTGCCGGACGTCGATGCGACCGCGATCGGCAAGCCGCTCGCGGCGCTCGGAACGCCGGTCGCCTACGTCGCCGACGTCGCGACGTTGCCGGCGTATCTGGCCGCGCACGCGCCGGCGGGGGCGCTCGTGCTCGTGCTCGGTGCGGGTTCGATTACGCTCGCCGCCGCGATGCTCGGCCGGCTCGTCGCCTCCGCCGCGGAGCTCGCATCGTGACGCTCGCGGCGGCACGGGCGTCCGTGCTCTGCGATGCGGATCGCGCGACGCTCGTCGAAAACCTCGCTGGCCGCGTCCGCTTCGACGAGCCTCTCGCGCCGCACACGTCGTGGAAGATCGGCGGCCCGGCCGACGCCCTGGCGGTCGTCGAGACGGAAACCGAACTCGCGGCGATTCTACGCCTGGTGTTCCGCCGGAAGCTGCCCTGGTTCGTGCTCGGCAGCGGTTCCAATTTGCTCGTCGGCGACGGCGGTATCCGCGGTATCGTGCTCCGTTTGGGCGGTGCGTTCGCGCGCGTCGAAGCCGACGCCGGGGACGACGGCATCACGCTGCGGGCGGGAGCGTCGGCGGGCATGCCGCTCGTCGTCGCCCAGGGCGCGTCGCTGGGCGCGCTCGGCATCGATGCGCTCGCGGGCATTCCAGGCAGCGTCGGCGGGTCGCTCCGCATGAACGCCGGCACCGACCGGGAGCTCGGCGATTTTGTCCGCGACGTCTGGGTGCAGACGCCCGCACGACCGCGCCCGCACGCCGTGACGCCGCAGTATTTTTACCGCCATACGACCCTCGCGCGGGACGCCGTCGTGACGCATGCGACGTTACGTTTCGAGCGCGGCGAACCGGCTGCGGTTCGCGAACTCATGCAAGCGCGGCTCGTGCGGCGCAAACGCTCGCAACCCTTGCAATCGCCGAGCGCCGGGTCGTGTTTCCGCAACCCTCCGGGCGACAAAGCGGGCCGGCTCATCGAAGCGGCGGGCTGCAAAGGCACGCGCGTCGGTGCCGCCGAGGTGTCCGAAGTGCACGCAAATTTCATCGTCAACCGCGGTGACGCGACGGCCGCCGATACGGCGGCGTTGCTCGCGCGCGTGCGCCGGACCGTCGCGGAACGCTTCGGCGTCGAACTCGAGTTGGAAGTGCATTTCGTCGGAGTATTCGTATGAAGGCGCGCGTCGCGGTCGTCATGGGTGGGCCGAGCACGGAACGCGAGGTTTCCATCGCGAGCGGGCGCGGCGTCGTCGCGGCACTCGAACGGCTCGGCTACGACGTGCGAACGCTCGATTACGATGCGAATTTCGTCAGGGCGCTCGGAACGCTGGCGCCCGACGTCGTCTTCAACGCGCTGCACGGCCCGGGCGGCGAGGACGGCACGATTCAAGGCGTGCTCGACTGGATGCACGTGCCGTATACGGGCAGCGACTTGCGCTCGTGCGCGCTCGCGATCGATAAGCACCTTACGAAAAAGCTGATGTCGGCCGAAGGCTTGCCGACAGCCGCCTGGGACACGTTCGATTTCGACGGCGGCACGTTGCCGCTCTTGCCGGGTTCGCTCAATCTGCCGCTGGTCGTGAAGCCGCGCAACGAAGGGTCGAGCACCGGTATCTCGATCGTCCGCACGCACGAAGAGTGGTCGCGGACGATGATCGAACTTTCGGAGCACCGTTCGATGGTGCTCGCGGAGGAATACATCGAAGGCCGCGAATTCGGCTGCGGCGTGCTCTTCGAAGCCGCCTTGCCGATCGTCGAAATCGTGCCGCAGGGTCGAGAATTTTACGACTACGAAGCAAAATATCGGCCCGGCGGCAGTCGCCACGACGTTCCGGCGCACATCGATGACGATCTCGCGCATCGTCTGCAGATGCTCGCGCTCTCGACCCATCGGTTACTCGGGCTACGGGATTATTCGCGCACCGATTTCATCGTCTCGCCGGGCGGCCGGCCGTACATCTTGGAAATCAATGCCCTGCCGGGCCTTACACCGACGAGTCTCTTTCCCGACGTATGTTCGGCGGCGGGCATTTCCTACGACGCCCTGATCGAACGGCTCGTGCGGGCGGCGCTGGACCGCGGTCGCGCCCTGGTCGACGCCTGACGGCTTCGCCGAGCGGCGTGGGCGGTGCGCCCGGGGCATGGATGGGAATCGCACTTAGCGTGGCGAAACCGGCGACCATGACATCTTCTTCGCCTCCGGCGACCGGTGGGACCGTCGTCGATCGCGGTCTCGAAGGCGTCGTCGTCGGTGCGACCGAGCTCAGTAACGTCGAAGGTGCCCTCGGCCGGCTCACCTATCGCGGTTACGATATCGCCGACCTCGCGGCCAACGCGACCTTCGAAGAAGTTTGTTATCTGTTGCTCTTCGGGCAGCTGCCAAATGCGTACCAGCTCGCGGATCTCGGCGTGCGCGTCGCCGCCAATCGCGCGCTGCCCGAACCGATTCTCGAGTGGCTCGAAGCCACGCCGAAGGGGGCGTGGCCGATGGACGTGCTGCGCACGACGATTTCGGCCCTCGCGATGTTCGCGCCGCATCGCGAACACGATGGCGCGCATCCGTCCAACCCGCGCTCGGCGATCCATCTCATCGCCAAAACGCCGACGATCGTTGCGGCGTGGGATCGCATTCGCCGCGGGTTGCACCCGATCGCTCCGCTGCCGAGCCTTTCCGTCGCGGCGAATTTTCTATACATGCGCACGGGCAAGATGCCGATTCCCGAAGCGGAGCGGGCGCTCGATGCGTATCTGGTTCTGCTCGCCGACCATTCCTATAATGCGTCCACCTTCGCGGCGCGCGTGACGGCCTCGACGCGCGCGGATATCTTCGCGGGCGCGACGTCGGCCGTGGCCGCGCTCGAAGGCGATCTCCACGGCGGGGCTCCGGGCAACGTCATGAAGATGATTCTCGAAATCGGCGAACCAGCGCGGGCCGACGGCTACGTGCGCGCGCTCGTCGCACGCGGCGAACGCATCATGGGCATGGGCCATCGCGAGTACAAGGTGCGCGATCCGCGCGCGAGCCATCTCCAAGAGATGGCGCGGACCCTCGGCGCGGCGTTCGACCCGCGCTGGTACGCGATCGCGCGCGCGCTCGAGGATGCCGCGAACGCGGTGCTGCACGAAGCGAAACCCGGCCGGCCCATCCATGCCAACGTCGAATTCTACACCGCGCCGATGCTCTACAGTCTAGGAATTCCGCCCGATGAATTCACGTGTCTGTTCGCCTGCGCGCGGATGGCCGGCTGGACCGCGCATATCCTGGAGCAGCTCGGCAATAACCGTCTGATTCGTCCGCAGTCGTCGTACGCCGGTCCTCCGGCCACGCCGTGGCTCCCGATCGGCAAGCGCGGCAGTGCCGGGACGACGGGCCTTGGAGAGTAGCATGTCCGCACCACGCCGTGCCTCGCTCGCACGCGAGACCAAAGAAACCACGATCGCGCTCGACCTCGATCTCGATGGCGGCCCGATCGCGATCGCTACGGAGGTGAAGTTTCTCGATCACATGCTCGACGCGTTCGCGAAGCACTCCGGCTGCGGCCTGACGTTACGCGCGACGGGCGACGGGCTCGATCACCACCATCTCATCGAGGATGTCGGCATCGCACTCGGCTCGGCGATCTATCAGGCGCTGGGCGAAAAGCGCGGCCTCGCGCGCTTCGGATCGCTCGCCGTGCCGCTCGACGACGCGCTGGTGCTCGGCAGCATCGATCTCTCGGGGCGCGCCTGGCTCAACTTCACCGTGAAGTTCCGCGTCGAAAATTTGGGCGATCTCAAGACGGAACTCATCTCGCACTTCTTCCATAGCGTCAGCGAGAACGGACGCTTCAACCTCCACCTGCTCCAGCTCGCCGGGACGAATTCGCACCACCTGTGCGAAGCCTCGTTCAAGGCATTCGCGCGCTCGTTCGCACAAGCCAAAGCGATCACGAGCGACGCGTCGATACCCTCGACGAAAGGACTGCTCGCGTAAATCATGGCCGACTATGTTCTCAACGATGCTGCCGGCCACGATGTCGCGCGACTCCCGCTCCTGGAGGCGACGCTCGGCGCGGGAGCCGTCGACGTCCGTCATCTGCTCGACGGCGCCGGCGTAACGACGTACGATCCCGGCTTTTCGAGCACCGCGAGCTGCAGTTCCGCGATCACCTACGTCGATGGGGAAAAGGGCGTCTTGCTCTATCGCGGCTACGCGATCGACGAACTGGTGGAAAAGAGCTCGTTCGTCGAGGTCGCCTATCTCTTACTCTTTGGAGAATTGCCGGCGCCGGGCGAGCTCGAAAATTTTTCGCACGACCTCACGTATCACACGATGCTGCACGAGCAGATCTCGAGCTTTTTTCACGGCTTCCGGCGCGACGCTCATCCGATGGCGGTGCTGCTCGGCGTCGTGGGCGCGCTCTCGGCGTTCTATCCCGACTCGATCAACGTCTACGATCCGCGGCAGCGCTTAATTTCGATCGAACGGCTTGTGGCGAAGATGCCGACGATCACGGCGATGGCGTACAAGTACACCGTCGGCCAGCCGTTCGTGTATCCCCGTAACGATCTGGATTACTGCTCGAACTTCTTGCATATGATGTTCTCCGTGCCCGCGGAGCAGTACGTGCCGAACCCGCTCCTAACGAAGGCGATGAACGCGTTACTGATCGTGCAGGCCGATCACGAGCAGAACGCTTCGACTTCGACCGTGCGCACGGTCGGCTCGAGCCGCGCGAATCCTTTCGCCTGCGTTGCGGCCGGCATCTCGTCGCTCTGGGGCCCGATTCACGGCGGCGCGAACGAAGCGGTCGTCGCAATGCTGCAAGAGCTCGGTTCGATCGACGCGCTTCCCGAAGCGATCCGGCGCGCGAAGGATAAGAACGATCCGTTTCGCCTAATGGGGTTCGGGCATCGCGTGTACAAGAGCTACGATCCGCGTGCGGTCGTGATGAAGCGCATCTATGGCGAATTGCTCGCCGAACTCAAGCTCGGCGACGATCCGCTCTTCGAGATGGCCAAAGAACTGGAGCGGCTCGCGCTCGAAGACGAGTATTTCGTCGAACGTAAACTCTACCCGAACGTCGATTTCTACAGCGGCTTGATCATGAAGGCGCTCGGCATTCCGATCAACATGTTCACGGCGATTTTCGCGCTCTCGCGGACCGTCGGTTGGCTCTCGCATTGGAAAGAGATGATCGAGGATCCCGAGCAGCGCATTACCCGGCCGCGGCAATTATACGTCGGCCCCGCGCAGCGTGCGTTCCGCGATTTATCGGCGCGCACCGCGAACAACGGCACGCCCCCGAAGATGCCCGCGGGCCCCGCGATGCCGGGTGAAAAGAGCTTCGTTGGCGCGTAGGGAGCGCGCGGTTCGCCGCGCGTGATCGCCGTCGTCGACTTTGGCGGGGGGAATCTCGGCTCGCTCATCTCAGCTCTCGAACGCCGCGGCGCCGAATTCGTGGTGACCGCGGATGCCGCCACGGTCGCGGGGGCGGCGGCTGCGATCCTCCCCGGCGACGGCGCGTTCGGCGCGACGATGGTGGCGCTGCGAGCGCGCGAACTCGATACGGCGATTCGCGAGGGCATCGCGGCTGGAAAGCCGTTTCTCGGCATCTGCGTCGGCATGCAAGTTTTGTACGACCGTAGCGACGAGCACGGCGAGCATGCGGGCCTCGGTATCTTCCCCGGAACCGTGTCGCGTTTCGTGCGCGCACCGCGCGTTCCGCACATGGGTTGGAACGAACTCGAGCGCGTGGCCGACCATCCCCTGGTGCGCGGCTTGCCAGCGGCGTCGTACGCATACTTTCTGCATAGCTTCCGCGCCGAGGTCGACGCCCACACGCTCGCAGCCGCGACGCACGGCGAACGGTTTTCCGCCATCTGCGCGCGCGACAACGTGATGGCGACGCAATTCCATCCGGAAAAAAGTCAGGCGACGGGTGCGATCCTCTTGGACAACTTCATCGCGCTCGCGCTGCAGCCCGCGTGACTGCTGTACGGGCGCTCACGGTCGTGCCTGCCATCGATCTGCGCGGTGGCCGCTGCGTGCGCTTACTCTACGGCGACCCGGCGCGCGAGACGCGTTACGACGGCGATCCGCTCGAACGCGCGCGCGATTTCGCGCGCGCCGGAGCGATCCGCCTGCACGTCGTCGATCTCGACGGCGCGTTCGGAACCGGTGAGAACCTTGCGGCGCTGCGCGCGATCTGCGCGGGCGTCGACGTGCCGGTACAGACCGGCGGCGGCATCCGCAGTTCCGCCGACGTCGCGCTGCGGCTTGCTGCGGGCGCATCGTTCGTCGTTCTCGGGACGGTGCTCGCCGAAGCGCCGGAGACCGCGCGCGCGATCGTCGGGGCGCATGGGGCGAACGTCATCGCGGGCGTCGATGCGCGCGGCGGCGAGGTGGCCGTGCGCGGTTGGCAACGAGCGGCGGCGATTGGGCGCGATGCATTCGTCCGCGAACTCGGCGGGTTGGGTATCGGCCGCATCGTCTACACGGAGATCGCGCGCGATGGCGCGGGAACGGGGTACGACTGCGCCGCGCTCGCGCACGTCGCCTCGCTCGGTGACGTGCGCATCACGGCGAGCGGCGGCGCGAAGACGCTTGACGATCTGCGAACGCTCGCGCGCGACACGCCGGCGAACGTGGATCACGCGATCGTCGGCCGCGCGCTTTACGAAGGCACGATCGACGTGCGCGACGCAATCGCCGAACTGTCCGCGACATACGTGCGCGGCACCTCCGCCGGTAAGCGCGCCACAAGTTCGTAGCCGATCGTTCCCGCTGCGCCTGCGAGTTCGTTCGCGTCGATCGACTCGGTGCCGTCGCGACCGATCAGCGTAACGGTATCGCCCGGCGCGGCGCCCGCGGCGTCGGTCACATCGAGGAAGCTCATGTTCATACAGACGCGTCCGACGAAGGGCACGCGCCGGCCGCGCACGAGCGCGCACCCGGCGTTGGAAAGCGCCCGCGGAAGGCCCTCCGCGTAGCCGATCGGCACGACTGCGATGCGCGACGGCCGCGCCGTCAGGAACGTGCAGCCGTACCCGATCGAACGCCCGGCTTCGACGTCGCGTACGACGACGAGCCGCGTCTTCCACGTGAGCGCGGGTTCGAGTGCGAGGGCGTCCCGGACGGCAGCCCGGGTCGCCTCGGAAGGCCAGATGCCGTAGGTCGCGATGCCCGCGCGCACGAGCTCGAAGCGCGAACGGGGGAACAGCATCGCGGCAGCCGACGCGGCGGCGTGGCGCACGATCCCGCGTTCGGCGACGAGTTTCTGTAGCGGTCCCAGCGCTCGTTCGAAGCGATCGAGCTGCAGGTTCGTATAGGCCGATTCGAGTTCTTCGGCGGCCGCCAGATGCGTATAGATTCCGCGTAGCGCGAATTCCGGACGCGCCGCGTACGACGCGATCGCCGCCGCAGCGCCGTCGGGCTCAAGGCCAAGGCGCGTCACTCCCGTATCGATTTTCGCATGAACCCCAAGCGGTGCGCCGCGTTCGCGGGCGGCACGCGCGACGTCGCGCGCGAAGGCGCCGTCGCTCCAGAGCGTTAGCGCGGCGCGGTTGTGCGCGACGCTCGGGAGTTCGCACGCTTCGACCGGCCCTAAGATAAGGATGGGCGTTTCGATTCCGGCGGCGCGCAACGCTGCCGCTTCGTTCGCCCGATAGACGCAAAACGCGGCCACGTCCGGCGCCAGCGCGCGCGCCACGGCAACGAGGCCGTGACCGTAGGCGTCCGCTTTCACCACGGCGGCGTAGCGGGCGGGTGCCGCGAGCGCCCGCAGCCGCAAGACGTTGCGCCGCAGGGCACCGAGGTCGATCTCGAGCGCCGCGTTCACCGGCGCCTCGGGGAAATCACGCCGGCAGTCGCGCTTTTACGATCGCGGCGACGGGAATGCCGTAGCAGAGCACGTGGGCGACGATGCCGTTAGCGAACGCTAGGGTGCTGGGAAGCGCGTAAATCCGGCCCGCGACTTCGACGAACTGCATCGCAATCATGACCACCAAGCCGAAGACGGTGCCCGAAATGAGCGGCCGCTCGCGCACCTGCGGCGTTCGTGCCGCGACGTACGCGTAGCCGATGCCCCACGCGATGCCGACGGCGAGATGCATGGCGAAGCCGAGATACGCATTCGCGGCGTTGGTGTATGCGGCCGGCCCGAGGGCGCCCGAGGCGACGTACTGGTAGAAAGATGTGAGCGAGGCCACGTGCGCGATGAACACCAGTGTGACGATAAGGTAGATATCGATGAGGATCGCGCCGGCGACTCCCGCGATCGCGCCCGGTATCACCAGCGCCCCGAGCGAGAGCGTCCGTACGTGCATCGCAGCCGTCTTCGACAGAATCGCTCCCACGCCCGCGAAGGACTTATTTGGTGAGTCGCAGCTCGGTACCGCAGCGTCGTCTCGGCGCGTACGACCAGCCGAAGCAATTTTGGCTCGTCAGTCTGTTGCACTCCCTCTTGGTCGTCGTGACCGCGTATCTGGTCGCGCTCTCCACGTTCCTGATCGTCGTCCAACTCAGCGAGCTGCCGAGCGGGCCGCTGTGGGACGATTCCTTTCGGTCGGCACTCGTATTCGTTCTCGTCGTCGCCGCGGCGGTCGTCATACTCATCCCGTACTTCCAAAAAGAATGGGATCGCGGCACGCGGCTGTTTTCCATTTTGGCCGCCTTCTTTCTGCTGGCCTTCGCTTCGCTGAACAAGACGGGCATTGCCGATCCGAAAATCCCCCTGACCTTCATGAGCACGCACCTCTTCGAGCCGCTCCGCCATTTTCTAAATTTTTAGCTCGCTCGCGTAACGTCTGTCGGAAGTAGCTGCAGAAGCGGAAGCGAAGCGCGCGCGATGGGTCGCACGATTTCTTTTCTTGTGGCGCTCGGTGCGTCGCTGTTTTTCGTCGTCGTCGGTGTCGCGTGGGGCGGAACGACCGGCGCGATCGTCGGGCGGGTGACCGATGCGGCGACGCACGGGCCGCTCGCGAACGTGCGCGTCAATGCCGTGTCGCCGTCGCAAAACGCGAGCACGACGACCGACGCCGCGGGGTCGTTTCGCTTCATCTCGCTCGCCCCCGACACGTACGTCGTCAGCGTCGAGGGTCAACGCTACGATTCGGTCTCGATCGCGGGTGTGACGGTGCAGGCCGATCAATCGCGATCGCTGCCCGTCGCGCTCACGCGTTCGCTGTCGACCATCGGCCAGGTGCGCGCGCGACGCGCGAGCGATCTCATCAAGCCGGGTACGACGAGCGACGTCTATTCGATTAATGCCGCGGGCGCGGAAGCGGCGCAAGCCCTCGGCGGCCCGGGCGGTCTCAACTCCGCGTATAGTGCGATCGCCTCCGTCCCGGGCGTCACCGTGCAACAGGGCCAGCAAGGCTGGTATCAGACGGTGAGCATCCGCGCGGCGATATCGATCAGGTCGGTTACGAACTCGACGGCATTCCCGTCAATCGGGTGTACGACAACGCGCCGCAGACGATGCTCAGCAACGTCGGCCAACAGGAGCTGCAATGTATACCGGCGGGACGCCCGCCTCGGCCGATGCCTCGGGGATCGCGGGTTACATCAATCAAGTCGTGCGCACCGGGACCTATCCCGGCTTTGCGAAAGTCGACGTCGGGCTCGGCGGCACCGCGTACTATCATAAGCTGTCCGCCGAATTCGGCGGCGCCACGTCCAACCGTCTCTTTTCATATTACGTCGGGCTCGCGGGCGTCAATCAAGATTACCGGTACGTCGATCAATTCAACGGCGCGAGCGATCCGCATCTCTTCTATCCGGTCTACGTGCCGGGCCGCTTTAACCTGTACGACGGCTCGAGCGGCACGCCCAACATCGCAACCGGTACGACGTACGCCATCGCGAACACGATGGATCGCGAAAATATCGTCACCTGCATCTCTGCATCCCGCACCACAACGACGGCTCGAAAGACGACGTGCAGCTGCTCTACCTCACGAGCGAAATCGTCGCGGACTACTTCAGTTCGGTCAACGATCAGGGCGGCCCGGCGAACGTCGCGCAAGCGGTCGGTACCGCCGACGGGAACGCATTCTTTCACGACGGCTACGTCTATACGGGCCCGCTTTTCAAGCCCGTCGATCCGACGAAAACCGCGCCCGTCTTTTTCATCAATAGCCCGCGGAACCGCGCCTTCGGAGCGCTTTCCGGTAACGACGCGCGCGATTACAGCGACAACGGGGTCGCGCTGACGAAATTCCAGTACCAACGCAATTTCGATGCGAAATCGTATCTGCGCCTGTACGGGTACACGGAGTATTCGAATTGGTTCATCGGTGGACCGGCGAATGCCCAGTTTACCAATTATTATGGTGCCGAACTCAACGATTACGAATTACCGAGCCATACGTTCGGGTTCAATGCCAATTACTCGAACCAGCTCTCCGATAAGCATTTGCTCTCGCTGACCGGCTCGTACACGGGCGCCCAAGTGCAGCGTCGCTTTTCGTACGGCTTTCCCGGCAACACGCTCGGGTACGCGTTCACCAATCTCGTCGATGCGAAGGGCAACTGCTACGATGCGGGCACGGCGGCCATCGCGAGTTGTTTTGCGGGCGCCGCGCGCGGAACGTTGCCGGGGACGCCGCCCGGGCAACCGCTGGGCGCGTACGCATTGCCGACGGGCACCCTCAACGTAACGACGCCCGACGGCACCGCGGGCACGGCGCAGTGGCTCGCGACCGATGCCGGTTTTGTCAATACGCGTTTGAATGCGGTTTCGCCGGTATACACGGGCGCAGCGGTCACCGATCAATGGCGGCCCAACGATGTGCTCACCGTTACGCTCGGCGCTCGGGTCGAGAGTTATTACGACAAGCTGGCCGATACGTCGTTCTCCGCCGCCCGTCAATTTTGGTTCGACGCCTACAATAACGAGCATTGCTACAAACTCGGCGGGATCGCGCCGCAAAGCTTCGGACCCGGCGCCACCGATAGTACGTGTGCGGCGACCTATGGCCCGGGATACCGCCAAGCCGATCTGCGCCGGTCGACGGCAAAAAGCGTGGCCGCGACGATTTTTCAGCCCCGCCTGGGAGCGACGTACGCGCTCGATGCCGATACGGTTCTGCGCGGCTCGTTCGGCGTCTATGCGCGTCCGGTCAATACGTCGTGGACGCAGTACGACGCGGTCAATGCGGATCTCGCGAGCTTCATCGGTGCGAATTTTTTAACCGTCGGCTATAACACGCCGGTGCACAACCTCCGGCCCGACACGTCGTACAATGCCGATTTCTCGTTGGAAAAACACCTGCGGGGCAGCGACGTCTCCTTCGCGCTCACGCCGTTCTATCGCAGTACGCGCAATCAATTGCAGCCCGTTCCGATCGGCGCGGGCGGTGTCGTCTCGGGCTTCAACGTCGGGCAGCAGACCTCGACCGGGCTCGAAGTCGCCCTCAAGAAAGGCGAATTCGGCAAGGACGGTCTCGCGGCGCAACTGGCCTACACGTACACGCACAGCCGCATCCGGTACAAGAACTTCCCGTCGGGCACGAACGTGATCGACAATCTCAATCAATATATCGCCGAGTATAATTCGTACACGTCGGCGTGTGCGACGATTACGAAAAGCAACGCCGCGCTCTGCGGTCTGACACCGGGGGCGACCAATGCGAATGCGGCGCCCACGTTCGCATCGACCGATACGACGCCCGTGACGGTGCGCAATCCGAACTACGCGGCCGCACCGCAGCCACTCTTGGACCGCGACGCGTCGTATACCCCATACGATCAGATTCCGCAGCCGTTCACCGGTGAAAACGGCTTCGAAACGCCGCACGTCGCGTCGCTCGGCGTAAGTTATAAGCGCGCGCGGACGACGCTAACGCCGAGTCTGACATATAGTTCGGGCGCGAAATACGGTTCGCCGCTCGCGTATCCGGGCTACGCGCCTAACGCCTGCGCGGCGACCGGCGCGGCGGCTCCCGGCGGCGCCTTCGCGGCCGATCCGAAAAGCTGCGGCGGGTCGGCGCTCAGCGGTAATTCCTACATTTTGATTCCCGACGCGTTTACGGGAAAGTTCGATTTGCTCATCGCGTTCAACCAGCCCGCACGGCTCTCGCTCAACTTCGCGGCGTCGTACGAGGCGAACAAGAACGTGAAACTGAGCTTCGCGGTGACGGGTCTGGTCGACACGTGTTTTCAGCGCGGCTATGCGTGGGACGACGCGCACGTCTGCGTCTATTCGCAGTTACCCTCCGGCGGCGCGGGCTTCGGACCGTCGGGCAACTTCATCGCGACCAATGCGACGCCGGTGCAATTCCGTTTTCCGTACGGCGTGTTCAATAACAATCTCAATACGGGCTTCGTCGGCACGACGATCCCCGTCCAAGCGTCGGTGAATCTGTCCGTTAAAATATAGACGGGAGTTGCGAGCTCGCAATCCGTAACCAGAGCACGGCCATGTCTTTTTCCGTCGTGCCGCTCCGGCTCGCAGGTGCGATGCTGCTCGCACTGTCCATAACGAGTGTTGTGCCCGCCGCGAGGGCGGCGGACGCCGGGATAGCGGCCGTCGGTCAACGCGCGCCTAAATTTTTGCTCGAGACTCCCGCCGGCGGCGACGTGACGTTGCGAACCTATGCGGGCAAACCGCTCGTGCTCAACGTGTTCGCGTCGTGGTGCCCGCCCTGCCGGGCGGAACTGCCGCTCATCGTCACGTCCGCGCGCCGCCGGCCGTCCGTCGCCTATCTCGGCGTCGACGCTCAGGAGTCGGCGCAAATAGCGACGACCTTCGCGCGCTCGATGTCGCTGCCGTATCCGATCGCGATCGACCACGGACAGTTCGCAGCGTCCTACGGCGCCGTTTCCTTGCCGGTGACGATCTTCGTCGACGCGCGCGGGATCGTCCGCGCGATCCAGCACGGTGCCCTCGACGCAGCCACGCTGGACCGCGACCTGGCGCTTATCGCTCCCGCCCGGCGAAACAAGTCTTGATCCGCGCGGACTAGTGTATCCCCAAGCCGCTGGACGCGCGTTCCGCCCCGCGCAGTAGCGACGTTCCCACGCCCCTTGCACTCGGCTAGCGAGTCTGCTAATATTGCTCCGCTGGCAGTAACCTGCCACGAGTGCTAACTCTTCAATTTCACGTGTTAGGGAGAATTCTTTAGTGAATCTCAAGCCTTTGGGCGATCGTCTGGTCGTCGAGCACGTCGAGCAAGCTGATAAAACGTCTGGCGGCGTTTTCTTGCCCGACACCGCAAAAGAAAAGCCCCAGGAGGGCCACGTTTTGGCGGTCGGTTCTGGCCGCACGCTCGACAGCGGCACCAAGCTCGCCATGGACGTCAAGGTCGGCGATAAGATCATCTACTCGAAGTACAGCGGCTCCGAGATCAAACTCGAAGGTAAAGACTACCTCATCATCTCGGAAAAAGACGTTCTCGCGATCTTCTCCGACGCTAAAGTACCGGCAGGAGTGTAACTAGGTCATGGCAGCTAAAGAACTCATTTTCGACGAACAGGCGCGACGCGCGCTCGAGCGCGGTGCGAATATTCTCGCCGACGCCGTGAAGGTCACCCTCGGGCCCAAGGGCCGTAACGTCGTCCTCGACAAAAAATTCGGTTCGCCGACGATCACCAACGACGGCGTGACGATCGCCAAAGAAATCGAACTTCCCAACACGTTCGAAAACATGGGCGCGCAACTCGTCAAGGAAGTCGCTTCGAAGACGAACGACATCGCAGGCGACGGCACCACGACCGCGACCGTGCTCGCGCAGGCGATCATTCGCGAAGGCCTCCGCAACGTTACCGCCGGTTCGAACCCGCTGCTCATCAAAAAGGGCATCGATAAGGCCGTCGAGATGGCCGTCGTGGAGATGGAAAAGCTCGTCCAAAAAGTGGACACCCCGGAGAAGATCGCTCAGGTGGCATCGATCTCGGCCAACGATCCGGAAATCGGCGCGCTGATCTCGCAGGCGATGCAGGCCGTCGGTAAAGACGGCGTCATCACGGTCGAAGAGTCGAAATCGACCAAGACCGAAGTCGAAACCAAAGACGGCATGCAGTTCGACAAGGGCTACATCTCGCCGTACATGGTGACGGACTCGGAGCGCATGGAAGCCACGCTGACCGATCCGTACATCCTCGTGACGGAGCGCAAGATCTCGGCGATCGCCGACATCCTCCCGCTGCTCGAGAAGATCGTCCAGGTCCAGAAGCCGCTGCTCCTGATCGCCGAAGACGTCGACGGCGAAGCTCTCGCGACCCTCGTCGTCAATAAGCTCCGCGGAACGTTCACGACCGTCGCCGTCAAGGCGCCGGGCTTCGGCGACCGCCGCAAAGAGATGCTTAAGGATATCGCGACGCTCACCGGCGCGACGGTCATCTCCGAAGAACTCGGCCTCAAGCTCGACAAAGTCACGCCGGAACTGCTCGGTCAGGCTAAGACGGTCAAGATCACCAAAGAAGAGACGACGATCGTCGACGGCAAGGGCAAGCCCGACGCCATCAAGGGCCGGATCGAAATGATCAAGCGCCAGGTCGAAGAGACCGATAGCGACTTCGATCGTGAAAAGCTCCAGGAGCGTCTCGCCAAGCTCAGCGGCGGCGTCGCCGTGGTTCAGGTCGGCGCGGCCACCGAAACCGAGCTCAAAGAGAAGAAGCACCGCATCGAAGACGCGCTCAGCGCAACGCGCGCGGCCGTGCAAGAAGGCATGATCCCCGGCGGCGGCTCGTCGCTGGTCCACGCGATCAAAGCCATCGAAGCGCAGAAGCACACCAACGGCCACTCGGGTGCCGCCGATGAGAAGATCGGTTGGGACATCATCCGTCGCGCCCTCGAAGAACCGCTCCGCCAGATCGCGGAAAACGCGGGCTTCGAAGGTTCGGTCGAAGTGAACCGCGTCAAGGCGGCCAAGCCCGGCATGGGCTTCGACGCGATGTCGGGCGAGCTCGTCGATATGCTCGAGGCGGGCATCGTCGAGCCGTTCAAGGTCACGCGCTCGGCGCTCCAAAACGCCGCGTCGATCGGCTCGCTGATCCTAACGACGGAGACCCTGATCGCCGACAAGCCCGAACCCAAGGGCCAAAACGGCGGCGCCGGCGGCGGCATGCCGGGCGGCGGAATGGGCGGCATGGGCGGCGGCTACGACATGATGTAATCTGCGCCGCGCGCAGAGAACGTCGGTCGCAGATACGCAACCGGAACGTAAACGGGCCTCGCAGCGATGCGGGGCTCGTTTTCATTGGGTATGCGTCACGTAGCGCTGCCGTGCGGCGCGTTCCTTTTGTGGAGAGAAGCATGCTTCGGGATCTCGGACTTCTACTCACGCGCAGCGTCGTCGGCTTGAGTTTTGCCGCTCACGGGTCGCAGAAAGCCTTCGGATGGTTCGGAGGCCCAGGGCCGGCCGGCGCCGCTGGATTCATGGAGTCGCTCGCCTTCGTGCCGGGCAAGCGTTACGCGACGCTCTCCTCGACGGCTGAAATGGTCGCGGGGACGCTTTTTGGCCTTCGGCCTCGGTGGCCCGCTCGCGGCCGGGATAGTGGTCGCAGTCATGCTCGTGGCCGCACGGACGGCGCACGAAGACAAAGGCTACTTCGCACAGGGCGGCGGCTACGAGCTCGCAGCGATCTACGTGACCAGCGCCTTCGCACTTGCGCTCGCCGGACCGGGAAACATCTCGCTCGACAAGGCCTTGAAGCTCGATGCGTTTGCTGACGAGCGGCTCGCGTGGCTCTTCCTCATCGGCGGCGGTGCCGCCGGCATGCTTGCCCTGCAAGGCCGGCGGATGCCGGACGCGCTGAGCGACCCGGCTGCCGCGTAGGCGGTCGCCCAAAAAGAAAATCGAGCCTCGCCGGGACGCGAGGCTCGATTTTGTTGGGGGCGAGGCCGGCGTGTCGGCGGCGTTACGCTGGGGGTTAGGGCTGCGCGACTTCGACGTAGACCGTCGTCGGCACGGGAACCGTGAATCGACCGCTATTGAACGGAGATGCGAAGGTCAACACGCGGTTCTGAGCGAATTTCGGCGACGATGTATAGATCGGGATGTTCCCCGCCAGAGCCGGTGCGTAGACGTAGACCGTAAACGTCGTCGTCGAATCGAACGGTACGTTGACGAAGCCGTCGACCTGTGCCGTCGCCAGGCCCTGGAACGTGATGGTGTTTTGATTCATCGGCGCTCCGGGACTCAGCGTCGTTTGGATGGCGTAATCGACCGTCTCGTTTGCCGGGAACGGTGCGCCCGCCGGCCGACCGTTGTAGGCGGTGCTCAGTACGGAAACGACGTTCGAGTCGTTCGACGGGTACCCGATGGCACCGCTAAAGCCGCCCGCGAACGGAAGCTTCAGCGCATCGGCATCTGTGCCGGCGTGCCCGGCGGCGACAATCGTCTGGGTTGCGGTATTGCTGGGCGTCTGCGATGGAACCGGCGACGGAGCTACGGTCGGCGCTACGGTCGGCGCTACGGTCAGCGCTTGCGTGGGCGCTACGGTTGGCGCTACGGTTGGCGCTTGCGTCGGCGCTTGCGTCGGCGCTACGGTCGCTGAGGTCAGCGGCCCGAGATGCAAGCCGATGTGATATGTCTGCCCGGCTTGCAGCGTGAGAGGACTTGCCAGGATGGCCGCGCTGACCACCGTTCCCACAAAGCCGAGCGAACCGATTGCGGTGAGGTTCCCGGCCGGATCGAGTACGCCCACGTATAGTTGCGGGTTGATCAGCAGCAAGGTCGCAAGCGCCGTTTTCTGTCCGAGCTCAAGAGCGGTCCGATATCGAACGCCGCGTTGACCGGTCCGTTAAACGTGATCGTTTGATCGGGACTGAAGCTGAGATCGACGAGGTACGGGCCCTGCGGCAGGGCACCGGGGCTCAGCGCGAGGCGAAGCGCTTGCGGCACGAGCGTCGTTATCGCGGAGCCCGTCGCAACCGTCACCGTCATGTTCGCGGCGTGGTCTGCGGCGGGGAAGTCGATCCTCGACGGGATGCCGCCGGTGGCCGGCAGTGTTTTGCTGACGGCGGACGTCCCGACGGTAACGACGGTGGTCGAGGTTGCCGCCGCCGGAGCGGTGATCGTATGCGGCACGGGTGTCGCGGACACGTTCGGGGTTCCGCTATTGCCGCCACCGCAAGCGACGAGAGAAAATGCGGCGAGCGAGAGGGCCGCGGCGGCCCGTATGCGAGTCACTGACATGGTGAAATACTCCATAGGCTAAACGACAGAGCGGCCCACCGGATGTGGGCTCGACACACTTACGGTACCGCTTCCGCCGTCCGAGAATCGTCCGATTGCGGTGCCGCGCGCCGACGCTCGGGGCCGCCGTAGAGCCGTGCCAACCGCCGAGCGACACCGATGCAGTGCTCGATACCCAGTGCCGCTCCCGACTCGAGTGCCGCTTCGGCAACCGCCGGTGACAGCGCGGCGCGCGCGAGCTCCAACGCCTCGTCGAAGGCCGTCAGGCCGGCCGGACCCCGTCCGACGCGACGGACGATCTCGCGACCGGCCCCGTGCACGCGGAGCGCCTCTTCATATTCGCCGATCCCGCTCGCCGCGAACATCAGCGAGTTCAGTGCGGCGGCGAGGAACACGTCGTTGCGAACGTCACGAAGCAATTCGAGCGAACGGCCCACGGCTTCGAACGCCGTGGTGTGGCGCCCCGCGCTCGAGCACACGTCGGCGAGCGCCGAAAGCGCTTCCGCCACGCGCGCCGGTTCGCCGAGCCGCTCGTAGAGCAGGACGCCTTCGGACGCCTGCGCGACCGCCTCGTCGTGACGGCCGAGCGAACCGAAAATCATCGCGCGGCTGCGAAAGACGTGCGCGATGCCGCGCAAGTTCTTCGTCCGCTCGAAGCCGTGCCGCGAACGCTCGAGCAGCTCTAAGGCAGCTTCGAAATCGCCGCGAGTCCAGGCCAGCTGCGCGAGATTGACCTGAGAACTCGCTGCGCCGCGTTCGTCGCCGCGCGCTTCTTGCAACTGCAGGCACTCGCGGTAGCGGCGTTCTGCAGCGACGTAATCGCCGCGCGTGAAGGCGACCGCCGCGAGGGCGACGAGCACGTCGCGTTCGCCCGATTCGTCGTTGCAGGCACGGAACGAAAGCAGCGCGCGTTCGAGATACGGCCCGGCGCTCGAAAACTCGATCTCGCGCGCGAGCATTCCGGCGGCGAACGAGAATCGAGCGGCTTCGAGCGGAACGAGCGCTTCATACGCGCCGTCCGCTTCCAATGAAGCGACGATCGTTTCGCCCCCACGCGCCGTTCCGCGAAAGACCCAATAACGCCAAAGCGCGGTGACGAAACGGGCGGCGCGTTCGCGATTGTGCGAAGCCGCCCAGGCGAAGGCGAATTCGAAGTTACTGCGATCCCGATCGCAACGTTCGAACCCGTGGCCTTCGTCGCCGGAATCGAATTGACACGCGATCGATTCGGCAAGCTGCAGGTAATAGTCGAGGTGCCTGCGCGAAAAATCGCTGCGTTCGCCGCACTCGTCGAGCCGCGCCTCAGCGTAGCGACGCGTCGTCTCGTACGCTCGGTAGCGAATGCCGTCGAAGAGATGCTCGGTCGTCAACAGCGAACTCTCGACGAGTTCGGAGACGACGCCGACGAGGTCGCCCGGCACGAGGCTCGAGCACACGGTCTCGAACGCTTCAGAGGTCCACGAATCGCCGAAAACGGCGATGCAGCGCAGCACCGCGCGTTCGGTCGGAGCCAGGAGATCGTAGCTCCAGGCGATAGCCGCTTCGATGTTCACGTGACGCTCGCCGCGGCGTTGATCCGCGAATGCGACCTGGTCGTCCAAGCGCTTCGCGATGCCGTCGAGCGTAAGGAGGTTGGCTCGCGATGCGACGAGCTCGATCGCCAGCGGCACGCCGTCGAGTTTGCGCGCGATGATCCCGACGCTTCGCGCGGTCGCGAACGTGAGCCGCATGTTCGGCGCGACCTTGGTCGCGCGTTCGAGGAAGAGTCGCACGGCGTCGTAGCGGGCGAGCGCCTCGGGCGCCGTCGGTGCCGCGGGCGGAATGTCGAGCGCGCCCAGCGTGACGACGCATTCGCCCGCCACGGCCTGACGTCGCCGGCTCGTCGTCAGCAGACGCGCTTTCGTGCGCTGTAGCAGCGTCTCGACGAGCCGGCGTCCCTCGGCGCCGAGCTGTTCGAGGTTGTCCAGCACGAGCAACGTATCGTCGCGCGACAACGCGCTGCAGAGGCCATCGAGCGCGTCGCTCGTGCGTGGCGCGTCGGCGGCTTCGGCGATCCGCCCGGCGGCCTCGTCTGCGGTCGCACAGCGCGCGAGCTCGACGAACCAGACGCCGCCGCGGAAGGGCTTCAAGACGAGAAATCCCGCCTCGATCGCGAGCCGCGTTTTGCCGATTCCGGCAGCGCCGACGATCGAGACGAGCCGCTCGTTCCCCAGCGCCGCGACGACGCTCGCTAGTTCGGCCGCTCGGCCCAGGAACGACGTGCCCGGAGCAGCGAGATTGTGGGGTGTTGCCGACGACGGCTCGCCTGCGAGCAGACCGTCCAGGAGCGCTTGCGTATGCGGCTCGAGTTCCAAACCGAGGTCGGTGCGCAGTCGGGCGAGCAGCGCGTGATAGTCGCGCAGGGCTCCGGACCGGTCGTCGCTCTCGAGGCGCGTCAACATCAGCGTGCGCGCCAAGTCTTCATCGTACGGCCGGCGCTCGACGAGGGTCTGCAAGGCGAGGACCGCCTGGGCGCGGTCGCCCGAGGCGAGGGCGGTCGCGACGATCCGGCGCAAGACGTCCTCGAAACGAGTCTCGATCGCGGCGCGAAGCGGTTCCAGGGCCTCGTCGACGATGCCCGCGCAAAGCTCGCCGCGGTAGACGCGCACGGCCTCGGCGCTGCGCGACGGGTCTTCGGCCGCAACCAGAAAGTCGATTACGTCGCAACCGAGCGTCGCGGAGGCGTTCCATTGGACGCTCGTCTTCGTCAGCTGTAAAGCCTGGCGTAATTGCGGAGAAGCCTGGCCGACAAATGCACGTAGCGCCGCAAATTGGCGCGGCCGTCCGCTTCGGGGATATCCGGCCAGAGTTCGGCTGAGATCCAACTGCGCGCGATCGGCCGCTCCCAATGCAGCGTCAGAAACGCGAGCACCACGACGGCTCGCGGCGGGAGGCCGAGCGCCGAATTTCCCGAGCTTGTTTCGAGAACCGGCGTGCCGAGCAGGGAGACACGTGCGAACGATGCCGGTCGCTCAGTCATGCTCTGCGATGAGGCCCTCGCCGACGATGGCCGCCGCCAACTCCGCGCTCGACGTGATTCCGAGCTTTGCATAGAGCGCGTACAGGTGGTTCTCCACGGTCCGGATGCTCAGCGAGAGCGCCTGAGCGACTCCGTCGGGTGCATACCCTGCGGCGCTCAGGCGCGCGATGGCCCGTTCTCGTTCGCTGAAATCCGCCATCTCAAAAGTATAGTGGCGCAGCGTCCGGAAATCGTCCGAAGATTTGCCCGGGCCGCGCGCGCCCCGGCATCACCCTCGCGAGTTCGGCCGCACGGACGCGCGGGCGAGACCGAGGGCGAGCGCGTCTTCGACCAGTGCGACCGGGAGATCGGGCGCGCGTTGGTGCACGGTAACGTATTGGCGGGCGTAGTACCCGCCGTACGATGCGACGAGTGCGCCCACCGCGCCCGCGACGGTGCCGAGCGCTTGCGATCCCGCAGCCCGCTTGGCGAGGACGCGGCCACAAAAGGCACCGGAAAGGACGCGAACGGCGAGCGCGACGGGCATCAGGCGCGGCGGCGCTACGGGCAGTTTGTCGACGACCATTTCGCCCGCGGCAGCGAGTCGCGCGGGGCCCGTCCAATGGCTGTCGGCACCAGCGAGCGTGGCGGCGGGAGCGGTCATCGAGCGAAGACCGGCAGCGGCACCGATACCGAAGCTGCGTGCGAGATCGTTTAGAACCATACCGCCGCATTAAACATCTGGCGAACGAAACCCGGTGAGCGGCCTTTTCTTGTCATTGGTAAGCGTCGTTGCAGCGCATTTGCGCCGTCGCTGCTACGCTCGCGTCTCAACCTTGGCACTTGATGGAGTTCCGAACATGGCAGTTGCAAATCACACCAAAGCGCCCTACGCTTCAATTTTCTCCGACGCGCGCGGAGCGCAGGCGATGACGATCGGAAGTATTGTCACGCGCTTCGGCCTGTTCTTCGTGCTCGTCGTGATCGGCGCGTTGAAATTCACTTCGGCCGAAGCGCAGGCCATCCAGCCGCTCGTGAGCCATAGCCCGCTATTCGCGTGGCTGCCGGGCCTCTTGGGCGTGCAGGGAACGTCGAACTTTTTCGGCGTGTTCGAGATCGCGACGGCTCTCTTGATCGCCGCTCGCCTGTTCTCCGCGCGCCTTTCCGCGCTCGGCAGCGCGATGGCGATCGTCATCTTTCTCGGAACGGTCAGCTTCATCTTTACGACGCCGGGCTTCGATGTGACCAAAATGATCGATCAATTCCTCTTCAAAGACATAACGCTGCTTGGCGCATCGATCTGGACGCTCGGAGAAGCGCTATCCGCGGCGACCGCGCGAGGGAACCAGAGCCGGCCGTAACGCGGCGACCGGCGTCGGGCGCACCGGAAAGCGGGTGAGCGAGCACGAGGGTGACCGTCGCGCGGGGTTGCGTTAGCCACCTGGCTAACGAAACGCGGTGGGACGAAGCCGAAACGCCGTCGATATGCTCGACCTTCAACCGCATCACGCGGTCGCGCAACATTTCGACGAGCTGTACGCCCCCGGCGGCGAGCCGTGGCCTCATTACGAGCCGCTCGCCGAGACGCTCTCGCGGCTCGGACGCGACGACATCTTGGGGCGCGTGCAGGCGATCAATACGGCCCTGCTGCAGCGCGGCGTTACGTTTACCGTCTACGCCGATGCCGCCGGAACCGAGCGCGTGTTCCCGTTCGACGTCATTCCGCGCATCCTCACGGCCGGCGAGTGGTCGCGTATCGAACGCGGCATCGCGCAGCGCGTTCGCGCCCTCAACGCGTTCATCTACGATATCTACCATAGCGAGCGCATCCTGCGCGAGAAGCGGGTCCCGCGCGAGCTCGTGTACTCCTCGAAAAATTACAACCGCGAGATGATCGACGTGGACGTCCCCCACGACGTGTACATCCATGTCTCCGGCATCGATCTCATACGCGACGAGCGCGGCGAGTTTCTCGTCCTGGAAGACAACTGCCGGACGCCGTCGGGAATCTCGTACGTGCTCGAAAACCGCGACGTGCTCAAGCGCGGGTTCCCGGACCTCTTTCGCAATTACGCGGTCCACCCGGTCGACGAGTATCCGAGCCGGCTTTTGGACGTGCTGCGCTACGTCGCACCGCGCGGCAGCGCCACGCCGAACGTCGTCGTGTTGACGCCGGGCATCTATAATTCGGCGTATTTCGAACATACGCTGCTCGCGCGGCGCATGGGCGTCGAACTGGTCGAGGGCCGCGATCTCGTCGTGGTCGATAACGTCGTGTACCTCAAAACGACGCGCGGGCCCGAGCGCGTGGACGTCATCTACCGCCGCATCGACGACGACTATCTCGATCCGCTCTACTTCAAGGCGGACTCGACGCTCGGCGTGACGGGTCTCATGAACGCGTATCGCGCCGGCAACGTCACGATCGCCAACGCCATCGGCACCGGCGTCGCCGACGATAAAGCCGTGTACCGGTACGTGCCGCAAATGATCCGTTTCTATCTCGACGAGGAACCGATCCTCGCGAACGTCCCGACGTACGACTGCACCGATCCCTCGGAACGCCGGCACGTGCTCGCGAACCTCGATTCGCTCGTCGTGAAAAACACCAACGCCTCGGGCGGCTACGGGATGCTGATGGGTCCGTATGCATCGCAGGACGAGCGCGACACGTTCAAGACGTTCATCGAAGAACGGCCCCGGGATTTCATCGCGCAGCCCGTGATTCAGCTCTCCTCATCGCCGACGCTCGTCGATGGCAACATGGTCGCTCGCCGCGTCGATCTGCGGCCCTTCGCGCTTTACGGCCGCAGCGTCGAAGTCCCGCCCGCGGCGCTCACGCGCGTGGCGTTGCGCGACGGATCGCTCGTCGTCAACTCGTCGCAGGGGGGCGGCAGTAAGGATACGTGGGTGTTGCAGCCATGACGTTCGTGCCGGAGGGCGTGCGATGCTGAGCCGCGTGGCGGATTCGTTCTATTGGCTCGGTCGCAACGTCGAACGTGCCGAGACGATCTCCCGCGTACTCGACGTCAACTACACGCGCGCGATGGATTTGTATTCGCAGCAGAACGGCCGTTCCGAACGTCTATGGCGTTCGGTCATGCGCTGCGTCGGTTTCGTCGAAGATCCCAAGATCGCCGTGACGAGCCGTGCCGCGAGCGAATGTTTCGGGTTTTGCGCCTTCGATCGCGGCAACCCGACTTCGATGGTCTCTGCGATTCGCATCGCCCGCGCGAACGCGCTGGGCGTTCGCGCCGAGTTGACGACCGAAGTGTGGGAAGTCGTCAACGTGCTCTACCTGCACGTCGACGACCAGTCGTTACGCTCGGTCATGCGCGAGGGCCCTTCCAAATTTTTACGGCGCGTGCGCGATTGGATGCAGGCGTTCGCCGGCATCAGCGACGCGACGATGACGCACGGCGACGGCTGGAACTTCCTGCAAGTCGGCCGCTTCATCGAGCGCGCGTACATGACGGCCCGCATCATGGAGGCGCTCGATGTCGAAAACGAACCCTGGCACGAATCGCAGCGGTTACTCGAGATGTGCTGTGCGAGCGTACCGTTCGCCCAATCGTCCCACCGGGCGCCCGAAGCGCGCGATGCGATCGACTTCATCGCGCTCTCGGTCGATTTCCCGCGTTCGCTGCGTTACTGCATCCGCGAAGTCGACGCGGCGATGCATCGTATCTCGCGCAGCCCCGAAGGCAGCTTCGCGAGCGTAGCCGAACGGCGTCTAGGCCGTCTGCGGTCGCTCTTGGATTACACGCCGATCGACGAGATTCTCGCCGACGGCGTACGTCCGTTCGCGAGATCCTTGGTGAGCGACTTGGAAGCGTTGTCGTACGCCATCGAAGATGCGTATTTTCCGCGCATCGCGATCGCGGCGACGGCAATCTGATGGAATACACGATCGATCATCAGACGACGTACTACTACACGGATACCGTGGACGAAAGCTATACCGTCGTCCATCTCCAGCCGCGCAGCGATCAGCATCAATTCTGCACGCGCTACGTTCTGGACGTTGCGCCGAAAGTTCGCTTTCAAGCGTACGCCGATCGTTACGGCAACGACGTGCAGCATTTCGCGATCTTGCCGCGGCATTCGTCGCTTTCGATCACGGCGCACTCGAACGTCGTAACCACGCGCGAACGCGACCCCGCCGAACCTACCGGGGCGACGCGCGCGTTGCTCGACGCCGACGCTCACGTGCCGCGCTATTACGATTACCTGCACGAGAGCGCATACGTGCAATTCACGCGCGAACTCGAGGCCTTCGCAGCGGAACTGGAGCGGCCCGCCGAGCGCATCGGGTCGTGGTGCGCGAGCGTCGCGCATCGCATTCACGAGTCGTTCGCTTACGATACCGACGCCACGAGCGTTCGAACGACGGTCGTCGATGCGTTACGCGCGCAAGCCGGCGTCTGCCAGGATTTCGCGCACGTTATGATCGCCGTCTTGCGCAGCGCGCGCATCCCCGCGCGCTATGTCAGCGGCTACATCTTTGGCGGCCAATCGCGCGTCTTGGGTGCGGAGGCGTCGCACGCATGGTGCGAGGCCTACCTGCCGCCGTACGGCTGGGTCGGCTTTGATCCGACGAACGACCGGCTCATTAACGATTACTTCGTAAAGGTCGCCATCGGGCGGGATTATCGCGACGTGAGTCCGGTTCGCGGCGTGTACCGCGGCTCTAAACACAGCGATATGAGCGTCAACGTCGCGATGGATGTCCTCGCCGGTATGCAGCAGCAGTAACGCGCAGCGACGCTGCGCCTCGGGTAGCGCCGGCGAAGCGCCGGCGCCTTCAGCACCGCGGCGGGAGATGCGCAACGGCAACGAGTGGGTACGTGGAACTCTGCTGCGGGCAGCGCCGGCTGCGACGGAAAACGAGCCGTATCGCCCGAAGCGGAACTCTTGGCCTTAGCAGTGTGTCCCGGAGAGTGCCAACGTGAGAATGCAGATATGAAAGACGAGTTTTTCGCTGAGTTCGATGCGCTCTTTGCCGGTCTGGCTCGCAAGGCCAAGCCGGGCGGGTTCGAGCCAAACGCCGACGTGTACCTCAGTGCCGACGGTTCGTTCCTCTCAGTCAACGTCGAAATAGCTGGGGCCGAGCCCTCCGAATTGCGCGTTATGGTCGAGGAGCGCCGACTCTATATACTGGGACGCCGGTACGATCGCGAGCGCGCCGCGCGCGGCTCCGTGCTGATGAAAGAAATCGAGTATGGCGACTTCGTGAAAAAGCTGCATCTGCCCGTCGCGGTCGCCTACGAAGAGGCGTCCGCATCGTACCGGGACGGCATCCTCACGATCCGTCTTCCCGTCTCCGAAGAAGCGCTGCTCCCGACGCATCGCACCGAAATCCGTATGACCGTAAAAAGGATCCTTGCCTGATGGCCGCTACCGACAAAAAGACCGACATTCTCGGCATCCTGCCGCTGCAAGACGCGGTGCTCTTCCCCAATACCGTCATTCCCTTGGCGGTCGTGAAGAAGCCGGGCATCGCCCTCGTCGAGGAAGCGCTCCGCGACGGCCGTCAAATCGGTCTCGTGGCGCTCAAAGACAAGGATACGGAAGATCCCGCTCCCGACGACGTGCGTCGCATCGGTACGATCGGCACGATTCAGCGGATGATCAAAGTTCCTGACGGCACGATCCGCTGCATCGTCGGCGGTAACAGCGTCTTCAAGATCGACACGTTTTCCCAAGCGACCCCGTATCTGGCGAGCACGTATACCGAACTGCCCGACATCACCAAAGAGTCGGGCGAGCTCGTCGCGATGCATCGAAATCTCGCTTCTCTGTTCTCGAAGCTGATCGGCTATTTGCCGCAAGCTCCGCGCGAGATGGAGATGGAAGTCAACAACATCACCGATCCCAACTTGCTGACGTATTTCGTCGCGAGTTCCATGCGGCTCGATACTGCGGACCGTCAGGGTCTTCTCGAGGAGCGCAATACCGAAAAGCGGATGCGCAAATTGACGGTCCTGCTCACGAAAGAGCTCGAAGTCGTCGAGCTCGGCCATAAGATTCAATCCGATATCCAGCGCGAGATGGAAAAAAATCAGCGCGAGTTCTATCTGCGCCAACAGCTGCGCGCGATTCAGGAAGAGCTCGGCGAGACCGATCCCCAGCAGGCCGAGACCAACGATCTGCGCGCCAAGATCGAGGAAGCCGGCTTACCGGAAGACGCGAAGAAGGCCGCGGATCGCGAGCTCGATCGCCTCGCGAAAGTTCCCCAGGCGAGCCCCGAGTATTCGGTGATCCGGACGTATCTCGATTGGATCGTGCAGCTCCCGTGGGCGAAAGAGACCTCCGATGCGATCGATATCGCGAAGGCCCGCGAAGTGCTCGACGAAGATCACTACGATCTCGAAAAAGTCAAAGACCGTATCGTAGAGTATCTCGCGGTCGGCAAGCTCAAGAAGAAACTGACGGGCCCGATCCTCTGCTTCGTGGGACCGCCGGGCGTCGGCAAGACGTCGCTCGGACAGTCGATCGCGCGGGCGATGGGGCGCAAGTTCGTGCGCATCTCCGTCGGCGGCGTGCGCGACGAAGCCGAAATCCGCGGCCATCGCCGCACGTACATCGGCGCGATGCCCGGGACGATCGTGCGCGCGTTACGCGATGCCGGTACGCGCAATCCCGTCATGATGATCGACGAGATCGACAAGGTGGGCGGCGATTATCGCGGCGATCCGCAGTCGGCGCTGCTCGAAGTGCTCGACCCGTCGCAGAACAACTCGTTTCGCGACCATTATCTCGATTTGCCCTTCGATCTCTCGCAAGTGCTCTTCGTCTGCACGGCAAACGATCTCTCGACGATCAGCGGTCCGCTGCGCGACCGCATGGAGATCATCCAGCTCTCCGGTTACACCGAGTTTGAGAAACTGCAGATCGCGAAGCGGTACCTGCTCAAGAAGCAGCGCGAAGCCAACGGCCTGCGCGATTCGCAAGTCCAGATCAACGATGCCGCGTTGCGCACGGTCATCAACGACTACACGCGTGAGGCCGGCGTCCGCAACCTCGAGCGCGAGGTCGGGACGATCTTCCGGAAGATCGCGCGTCGCATCGCCGAGGAGCCGCGCTACAAGGGCCGCGTTAAACCCGAGAACGTCGCGGAGTATCTGCAGCGCCCGCGCTACTACAACGAGGTCAAGAAGCGCACCGCATCGATCGGCGTGACGACGGGCCTCGCCTGGACGCCCGTCGGCGGCGACATCATGTTCATCGAGACGTCGACGATGCCGGGCAGCGGGAAACTCGTCCTGACGGGGCAACTCGGCGACGTCATGAAAGAATCGGCGCAAGCCGCCGTCTCGTTCCTGCGCTCGCGCAGCGGCGAACTGGGATTGCAAGACGATTACTTCAGCAAACACGACGTGCACATCCACGTGCCCGCCGGTGCGACGCCCAAGGACGGCCCGTCGGCCGGCATCGCACTCGCGACGTCGATCGCATCGCTGCTCACGGGCACGAAGGTCGATTCCAATCTCGCGATGACGGGCGAGATCACGCTGACGGGGCAAGTGTTGCCGATCGGCGGCCTCAAAGAGAAAGTGCTCGGCGCAAAACGTGCGGGTATCAACAAGATCGTGTTGCCCAAGCGCAACGAGACCGATCTCGAAGACGTGCCCAAAGAAGTGCGCGACACGATGACGTTCGTGCCGGTCGAAGAGATCTCCGAAGTCTTCGAACAGGCTTTCGGGAAGCGAATCATTACGCCGGTGATGCTCGGCAACGAGTCCGATCGCAAGGATGGCGTCGTCGTCCCGATGCGCCGTTCGAAGCGCCCCGCGTCGGCGCCCGTCCCCGATCGCAAACGCAACGCCGGCCGTCGCAGCGCGGTCCAAACGCGTAGACGCTAGCAGTCCGTTGCGAGGTGCGGGCAGAAAACGCACCTCGCTCTCTCTCTTGTAGAAATGATTTTCGATGATCGCCGCTCGCCGAGCGAAGCTCGCGCCGGTCGCGTCGGCAAGCCCGATACCGCGACCGGTTTCCGTCCTCGTCGCGCTCGCGGCCGTTTATATTCTGTGGGGCTCGACGGCGCCCGCGATCAAAATTGCCGTCGCGACGATGCCGCCGTGGTGGCTCGCGGCGATACGCTTCGCGCTCGCCGGTGCCGCACTTTGGACGTGGGCGCGCGTTCGCGGCGTCGCGCTGCCAAGCGCCCGTGAATGCGGCCGCGCGGCCGTGACCGGTACCGTGTTGCTCGTCCTGGGGAACGGCGTTTTCGCGTGGGTGCTGCAGTATATTCCGAGCGGCATCGGCGCACTTTTCTTCGCGCTCGCGCCACTGTTCATGGCGATCTTCGCCTTCGCATTTTATCGCGAACGGCTCTCGCGGCGCGCCGTCGCCGGCATCGCCATCGGCTTCGCCGGTATGGCGTTCCTGTACTCACCGAGCGGGGGCCAGCATCTGCCGCTTTGGCCGACGATCCTCGGCGCGCTCTCGTCGCTCGCGTGGGCCTTCGGTTCGATCCTGCAGCGCCGCTCGCGCGGGAGCGACGTCGTCCAGATGAGCGCACTGCAAATGCTCTTCGCCGCAGCCGCGCTCTTCGCGATCGCGGCCCTCAGCGGCGAACATTTGACCGCAGCGTCGTTCGCGCCGGCGTCGGTCGGCGCGCTGCTCTATCTCGTCCTCTTCGGCAGTATCGTCGGCTTCAGCGCGTTTCTGTGGCTGCTCAACAACGTGCCGACGACGCTCGCCTCGACGTATTCCTACGTCAATCCCGTCGTCTCGCTCGCGCTCGGCGTCGGCTTCTTACACGAGTCGTTCTCGTGGCGTCTGGGTGCGGGTGCGGCCGTCATCGTCGCGGGCGTCGCCGTGATGGCGCTCGCGCCGCGACACGCGCCCGTAACGTAACGAGCCCCGACGCCTACGCTTCCACGACGATCCCGTGGCCCGGTTCGACCGAGCCGATCACCGCGGGCAGGGCGTCGGTTCCATCCAGGCCCGCGAGCAGCGCGTGGAGCTCGTCGGGACCGACTGCGATTAGGAGTCCGCCGCTCGTCTGGGCGTCGCTGAAGATCGCTCGCACGTCGGCCGGTACGGCCCCGTCGAACGTGACGAATGCCGCGTGTTCTTCGGCGTTGTCGCGCGTGCCGCCGGGTGTGATTCCGCGGCGGACCATCTCGCGCGCGAGTTCGTACACCGGAACCTGCGACGCGCCGATCCGCAGCCGCACGCCGCTGGCCCGAGCCATCTCGTAGCCGTGCCCCAGCAGGCCGTAGCCCGTCACGTCGGTCGCTGCGTGGGCGCGGGCGGCGAGCATCGCTTTGGCAGCGTTCGCATTGAGCGTCGTCATCCAGCGAATGCATTCGGCCATCTGCGCGGCGTCGATCGCGTCTTTTTTCAAGGCGGACCCGAGGATGCCGGTACCGAGGGGTTTCGTGAGCACGAGGACGTCGCCGGCGCGTGCGCCGGCGTTCGTAACGATGCGCGCGGGATGGATCGTCCCGGTCACGGCCATGCCGTACTTGGGCTCGTCGTCTTTGACCGTATGCCCGCCCAGCAGCGCGACGCCGGCCGCACGCGCGACGTCGGCGCCGCCGGCGAGAATACGCGCGAGCGTGTCGGGTCCCAGCAGCTCCATCGGGTACGCCGCGATGTTGAGAGCGGTGATCGGCGTGCCGCCCATCGCGTAAATATCGGAGAGGGCGTTGGTCGCGGCGATCCGGCCGAAATCGTACGGATCGTCGACGATGGGCGTGAAGAAGTCGACGGTCTGCACGAGCGCGAGCTCGTCCGAAAGCCGGTACACGCCCGCATCGTCGTTCGTGCCGAAGCCGAGCAGCACGCGCGGATCGCTCGAGACGGGTAAATCGCGCAGCACGTGCGCGAGGTCGGCCGAGCCGACTTTACTCGCTCAACCGCCGCCCGACGTGATAGCGGTCAATCGAATGCGTTCGTCCGGATGCATGCCGGTATCGTACGACGGCGCGCAGGCGTTCACCGCGTTCGCTTCGCGCGTCACGCTCGTGCCGCGTGGCCGGTCGCGTTCGCGGAGGCGACCGCCTTCCATGGGTGTCGTAGCGAATGCTCGGGCACGGTACGGACGTCAATTTCGCAAGGCTCGCGGCACGCGACTGGCAGGTCCACGTGTACGGTGACGCTTCCCGGCCATCAGCGCAGCCTGCGAATCCAGAGGCCTCCCGCTCCACGCGTTTCAGTGGCGTTCTACGATGCGCAGAGCCGGGCTGCGATAGGCTGCGGCCTATCTGGTGCGCCCCGACGGGTACGTCGGTCTGGCGTTTGCGACACGTCGACCCGCGCGATGGAAGCGGCTGTGGCCTGCACGAGCGTATGGTACGATGATCGGCAATATGGCCAAGCAGCTGCTGTTCATCCCCGGTCCCGTCACCTGTGCCCCCGCCGTCCTCGCTGCGATGGCCCAGCCGATGATCGATCATCGCGGGCCCGCCTTCGCCCGCCTCATCGAGCGGGTCGCTGGCGGCTTGAAGCCGATCTTCGGCACGACGAACGATGTCGTCGTCGCCGGGAGCTCGGGCACGGGTGGTCTCGAAGCCGCCGTCGCGAACGTGTTTTCTCCCGGGCAGAAAGTGCTTTCGTGCCCGGTCGGCGTGTTCGGAAAGCGGCTCGCGACGATCGCGAAGCTGTATGGTCTCGACGTCGAGATGCTCGAGGTGCCGCTCGGCGCGCGGACCGACGCGGCCGCCCTCGCGGCGCGTCTGCGGGCCGATACCGCGCACGAAATCGCGGGCGTCATGTTGACGCACAACGAGACGTCGACCGGTGTCCAGAACGATATGGCCGCGCTTTCCGCGGCGATCGGGGATCATCCGGCGGCCGTCATCGTCGACTCCGTCAGCGGCCTCGGCGCATCGGAGTTTCGGATGGATGCCTGGGGCTTCGACGTCGTCGTCGCAGCGTCGCAAAAGGCGCTCGCCGTGCCGCCCGGCCTCGCGATGATTGCGGTGAGCCCGCGCGCCTGGGAACGCATGGCGAGGGCGACCGCACCGCGCTTCTATTTCGATTTGCCGAAGGCGCGCGAATTTGCGGCACTCGGGCAGACGCCATGGACCCCGCCGGTCTCCATCGCCTACGCGCTCGACGTCGCGATCGAGCGCTATCATGCCGCGGGCGCCGCCGGCGCGTACGCGCGTCACGAACGGTATCGGCGAGCGATCCACGCGTTCGCGGCAGCCGCCGGCCTCGACGTGTTCTCTGCACCGGGCGCGCATTCGGTCACCGTCGTTGCGATGCACGTGCCGGCCGGGTTGAATGCCTCTGCGATCCGCACCGCGTTACTCGAGCAGCACGATATCGTTCTGGGCGGCGGTCAAGCCGAACTCAAAGGGAAGATCGTGCGCATGGGTACGATGGGCGACCTCTCACACGACGATATGCTGCGCGGTTTCGAAGCGTTAGAGACGGTCTTGCGGCAGCAAGGGCACCCGATCGGCGCCGGTAGCGGAACGCGCGCTGCGCGCGCCGCGTTGGAAGAAACTTTCGTCACGAGTCGCTGAAACCCCGAGTAAAGGTTCGTGGCGGCCGCGTGAAAACGTTGATCTGCTCGTGCCGACGGTCCATTTGACGTCGTTCGCGATCCTTACGCGGATCGCAGCACAGTAACGCCGCGTTATACGTAACGCCGCGTCATGCGCGGCGGCGCAGCGCACGTAGCGCAAACGCTCGCCGAAGCATCGACGGCGTCGCTAAGCTCGCGGCGCGTGTGGTGGAGCCTCTTGCCGCTGCGGCCCTTCGTCGCGAGAGATCCGCGGAGGTACGACATGTTGACGTTCGATCGCGCGAGCGTGCGCGACCCTTTCATTCACCACGGATCGCTCGCCGTCGAACGGTCGCTCGACGGCGAGTTTCGCGGCGCCGAAACGTATTTGCGGCACGACTCCATCATGCGCCGCGAGCTCGACCGGCTCGAGCACGGCTCCGCTGCGTACGTGATTCGCGGCAACGCGCGCGACGACGACCGTTTCGACCCGCTGACGCGAACGGTCCAGTGGGATCCGTACAGTGCGTTGCGCACGACGGATGGCGGTCGCCAGTCGCCCGCGCTCGGCCTCGGCCACGAACTCGCGCACGCCGCCGAGAACACGTGGACGCGCGGACGGCTCGCCGCGACGCCGTCGTTGCGATACGACACCGCCGAAGAACGTCGCGTGATCCGCGGTGCCGAGGCACACGCCGCGCGCACGCTTGGCGAAGCGACGCGCTACGATCACGCCGGCTCCACCTACCGAGTCGCGTCGTCGACGAGTCTGGCGTAGCCGGCGGTCGTTAGACGCGATGGCGTGCGAAGATCGAGTCTGCGAACGGGCGCACGAAGTCCGGCAACGAAGCGCGCACGCGCGCGTCGACCGCGCTATTGGGCTGCTGCAACGCGGCGACGAGAGGCGAGCGATGCAGATCGTCGCGCAGTTCGGCGGTCAATGGAAAAAACAGGGCCACGTACACGACGGCCCAGGCGAAGACCGCGCTCTTGAGCGTGCCGACGAACGCGCCGAGCAGGGCATTCGCCGTGCCGACGATCGGCAGTTTCGCGACGACCGCCAATGCCGAACCGAGGGCATACACGATGGCATACGCGAGTATCGCGTACAGCACCATGCCGGCGACGTGCGCGGTACCCGTGCCCATGTGCATGCGGTCCCGCAGCCACACGTCCCACGTGCCGCCGTACGCGAAAGCTGCCGCAACCGCGAACGCCAGGGCCACCGCGCCATGTAATTCGCTGACGAAGCCCCGCTTAAAGCCTTTGAGCGCACCGAAGATCGCGACGAAGCCGATCGCGATATCCGGCCACGCGAGGCCCATCATTCGCGAATGTGCGCTCCGCAGCGTTCGCGCAGGCGATCGAGCATGGCGGCGACGTACGCGTCGGCGTCCGCGTCGGTGAGCGTCGCGTCGTCGCGCTGTAAGGTCACGCGAACCGCGATGCTCTTCTTGCCCTCGCCGACCTGCGGTCCGCGGTACTCATCGAAAACACGGACCTCCGCGATCGCGCCGTCGGCGCCGCTACGAATCGCGTGCTCGATCGCCATCGCCGGAATCTCCGGAGCGACGACGAGTGCGAGATCGCGTGCGAGTGCCGGATAACGCGACGGCGCCGTATAGCGCGCCACGCGGTGCGCGGGCAGGTCGGAGAAGCGCATCCGCGCCGCATAGACGCGCGCGTCGATGCCGTATGCGCGCACGAGTCGCGGGTCGACGGCGCCGATCGTCGCGACGTCTTTGCCGTCGACGAGCAGCGTCGCGCATTTGCCGGGATGCCACCCCGGGAGCGTCGCCGTCACCGTCTCTGCATCGCGTCCCGTCAGCGCGCGCAACAGCGCGAGCGACTCACCTTTGAAGCGCAGGAACCCGGTATCGTTCCACGCTGCTTCTTCGGTTTTTGGCGCGGCGAATAGCCAGACGGCGTCAGCGCTTTCGAATATGTCCGGGGAGCCTTCGAAGACGTGACCGATTTCGAAAAGGCGCTCCGTCATCTCCGTCGTGCGCCGGCTTGCGCGCTCGAGGAGCGCAGGGACGAGCGAAAAGCGCAAATAGCGCTGATCCTCGGACAGCGGATTGGTGATTTCCACGACGGGACCGGGCAGTGCGATTCCCGCATCGACGTAGCGCTCCGCGACGGCCGCGGGCTGCAGTGAGAGCGTGACGGCCTCGCGATACCCGAGTGCGGCGAGCGCGTGTGCGACGCGGCTCTCGCTGCGATACGCGTCGCTCGGAACCTGCTGTTCGAAGATCGGCGGCATCTCGGCGACGATGCGATCGTATCCGACGATACGCGCCACTTCTTCGATGACGTCTTCGGCGATGCGCACGTCGCCGCGCCATGGCGGCGGCGCGGCCGCGAGATCCGCGTGCGCGCCGCTCGTCACCTCGACGCGAAAGCCGAGCGAAACGAGCGCGCTACGCGCTTCGTCTTCGTGCACGGCGACGCCGAGCAGCGCGGCGAAGCGCGCCATCTCGACGCGAATCGGCGCGGCTGCCGCGTCGGCCGCACCAACCGCGAACGAGGGATGTACGAGCGCGCCTTCCGCTTCGAGCAGATGCGCGGCGCGCGCCGCGCCCCAGGTGGAGAGCCCGAGCGGTAAGCTTTTTTCGTGACGGCTCGACGCTTCGGTACGCAAGCCGAGCGCGACGCTCATGCGGCGTACGCGCGGGCCCGAAAACGTCGCGGCTTCCAGAAGTATCTCCGTCGTCGTCGCGCGGATTTCGCTTTCGGCGCCGCCTTTGAGCCCGGCGATGCCCTGCGGCTCGCGTTCGTCCGCAATAACGAGAAAGCGTTCGTCGAGCGCACGATCGGCTTCGTCGAGCGTGCGAATCGGCTCGCCGGCTCGCGCGTCCCGCGCGATCAGATGGCGCCCGGCAACGCGATCGATATCGTAGAAATGCAGCGGCTGCGCCGTTTCCAGCATGACGAAATTCGAGATGTCGACGAGGTTGTCGATGGGCCGCTGACCGGCGAGCGCGAGCCGGGCGCGTATCCAGAACGGTGCGGGCCGCACGACGACGTTGGAAAAGCGCTGCGCGACGAAGCGTTTGCAATCGGCGCTTTCGAGCGACACGCGCGCATCGTGTTCCAGACTCCTATGGTACCGTCGTATCTCGACGGACGGCTCGCGAATCGTTTGCCCCGACGAAGCGGCGAGCTCGCGCGCGAGCCCGACGACCGACATCGCATCGACGCGGTTGGCCGTGATCTCGACATCGAGAACGTCGTCGTTCAAGCCGAACATCGCGATGAAATCGGCACCGGTCGGGAGCGTCTGCTCGAGTTGCAGGATGCCGTCCTCGAACCATGCGCCTTCGAGCCCGAGCTCGGCGGCCGAACATAACATGCCTTCGGAGGCGATGCCGCGCATCGTACGCGGCCCGATCGAGAGCCCGACGAGTTCCGCGCCGATCGTCGCGACCGGCACGACGTCGCCCGTCGCGACGTTCGTCGCCGCCGTCGCGATCGTCAGTGGCCGGTCGCCCGTGATATCGACCGAACACACGAAGAGCCGATCGGCGTCGGGGTGTTTTTCGACCTTCGCGAGGCGGCCGATGCGCACGCCCGAGAGTGTGGGGCGCCGTTCGATGTGATCGACGGGGAAGCCGAGCGCGGCGAAGCGCGCCGCGATGTCGTCGGTCGACAGATCGAGATCGAGATAGTCGCGCAGCCACGCGATCGGTAATTTCATCGGGTCCTCATGCCAGTTGCGCGAGCACGCGCGAGTCGTTCTCGAAAAGCGCGCGAATATCGTCGATATCCTGGCGGACCATCGCGATGCGCTCGATGCCGACGCCGAACGCCCAACCCGTGACCGCCGCCGGATCGTAACCCGACTCGCGCAAGACGTCGGGATGCACCATTCCCGAACCCCCGATCTCGATCCAGCCCGAACCGCCGCACGTCTTACAGCCGGCTCCGAAACATCCCGGACACGTCGTATCGACTTCGGCACTCGGTTCCGTGAATGGAAAGAACGACGGTCGGAAGCGAACGGCTTGCTGCGGTCCGAAGAGCTCGCGAAACAACCCGGTCAACATGCCTTTGAGATGACCGAGATGGATGCCCCGTGCGACGAGCAGTCCTTCGATCTGACGAAAGTCGGGCGAATGTCGCGCGTCGATCGCATCGCGCCGGTATGCTTTGCCGGGCACGACGATCGCGAGCGGTGCCGGATACGCTTGCATCGTGCGCACTTGCATCGGCGAGGTGTGCGTTCGCAACAAAACGCCCGGCCGTAAATAGAACGAATCCAACCCCTCGCGCGCGGGATGATCGGGCGGAATGTTGAGGGCGTCGAAATTAAAATATTCCGTTTCGATTTCGTTGCCGAGCACGACGGCGAAGCCGCGACGTTCGAAATAACCGCACGCATCTTCCATCGCGCGCCTTACCGGATGCAGCGAACCCGTCAGCGGTATGCTGCCGGGAAACGTGACGTCGATCGCGACGTCGAGTTGTGCATCGAGCGCGCGCCGGTCGAGTTCGCGCGCGCGTGCGTCGACGGCCGTTTCCAATTCGGCCACCGCTTCGTTGATGATCTTTCCGGCGCCGGGACGTTCGCCCGCCGCGAGCGTCCCGATCGTACGCCGGACGAGCGTCATTTCGCCGCTGCGGCCCAAAAAGCGGACGCGAATCGATTCGAGCGCGTCGCGGTCGGCCGCATCGGCAAGAGCGGATCGCAAGCGCTCGGAGAGTGCCGCTAATTGATCGTGAAGTAGTGAGATGACCGATGCTCCATCAGAGGGACAAAATAGGAACGCCCGGCCGCTTCGGCCGGGCGTTCAACAGCTTTTTTGGGCAGAACGTTCTAGGGGATGCGCATCAACTGTTGGCGGGAGCCTGATTGACTTGGCGATACATTAAGTAGGCGTAAATGGATCCGGTATTCGCGAACAATTTCCAGAAGCGGTCGTGTGTGCGCATCAGTTGGCGTGTACCCTTCTCAAGTGCGTCGTCGCGGCGATGCCGCCCAGAACACTCGCGAGTATAGCATAGGGCATTTCGGCCGCCAAGACTTGACAGAACCGGACGTTTCTAACGCTTTAGGACTCGTTCGATTTGCGAGCGACGTGTTGCGAAAAGGCGTAAAATATGATACCGCCGGCCACCGACGCATTGAGACTCTCGCCGGTTCCGGGCTGGGGAATGGCAACCGTTTCGTCGACGTGCGGAAGCGCTCGAAGGACGCCGTGCCGTTCGTTTCCGATTGCCAGGAGCGCCCGTTCGGGAAAGCGATACGTGGGCAACGGTTCTCCGCCACGCCCGGCCGCGACGAGACGATACCGATGGCGGCTCGCTACGGCGCATAGTTCGGCCGCATCGCTCGTCGCGACGCGCATTCGGAAGATCGCGCCCATCGTCGCCCGGACGACTTTGGGATTGTATGCCTCCACGGCGTCGTGGGTGAAAATCGCGATCCCGATTCCGAAGATTTCCGCCGAGCGCAGGAGCGCCCCGGCGTTACCGGGATCGGCGACCCCGGCGAGTACGACCGCCGGGCGTCCCTCGGCCAAGATGGCTTCCAGAGACTCGCTACGGGTGCGATGAACCGCAATGAGTCCCGGCGGCGCCTCGAGGTCGGAGAGCCGCGCCAGCGCTCGCTGCGGCACGGCATAGATCCGCCCCGCGAGGCGCGGGTCGGCGATCGGAGCCGACGCGAGCGCTGCTTCGGTCCCATACAGCTCCTCTGGCACCCGGTTCGCCGCCAGCGCCTCGGCCAGCAGGGTCGCGCCCTCGGCGCAAAAGCGCCCGTGTTCGCGTCGCCCCGCTTTCGTTCGCAATTCTCGGACGAGGCTAAGTTTTCGGGAGTGCGCTCCCAGCATCGTGACCATGGGCACGCTTCGTTCGACAACCAGGGGTTTGGCGCCGCCGCGAGTGAGACTCGCTCGTGACGTCCCGCAACCTCGAAATTGTTTTCTTGACGATCATGGCGCTCGCGCTCCTCGTCGGCGGCCAATTTTTGCTGCTCGCCATCGCGAAGTTCCACGGATTTACGATTTCGGTTCTCGGTGCGCTTGCGATCGTTCTGATCTACGCTTTCCGCCGCAATTTTCTCGCCGGCGGACCGCAGGCTCGGCTCCACGCCGCTCGCGACGGCGCGTTTCTCGCGGCGATCGCCGCGGCGATGTCGTTCGTCGCCGTCGAAGCGAAATGGTCGCTCGGCGCCAGCATCGTGGCGGTCGAAGTCGCCATCGTCGTCGAACTCCTGTCCCGTTTTTCGCCCGCCCGCTCTTAAAGGGAATCAGCCGTGCCCGCTGCCTTGCCTTCGTCGCCGCTCGGAGAACGCTTCGAGCGTGCCGTCGCCTTCGCGCTCGCGGCATACCGCCGAGACGCCCGCGTATCCGCCGAAGGTGCCCATGTGGCGCGGCTCTTCGGCGTCTGCGCCATCGTGCTCGAGAACGGCGCGTCGGAAAGCGAAGCGATCGCGGCACTCCTCTATCGCACGATCGATCGCCGAGGTGCCGCCGCGCAGCTCGCCGCCGTGCGCAGCGGCTTCGGCGACGACGTGGCCGCAATCATCGAAGGCTGCAGCGACGTCACGGGGGTGCTTACGGGCACCGACTTGCGGCCCTTCTATGATCGTAAACTCGCCTCGATCGAGCGCCTGCGCCGGCACGCCGCCGGTGACGAGTCCGTCTTGCTCGTGTGCGCCGCCGACACGCTGTACGGTGCCCGGGGTACCAATACCGACCTCTTGCACGGCGAAGACCCTTTCGCTCGCCACGAAGGCAAGAAGTTCGGTACGCTCTGGGCATATCGGGCATTCGCCGACGCCTACGGCGAACACGGCGGACGGCACGTGCCGTTTGCCGGTGCCCTGGTCGAACTCGTCGACATCATGGCTGGGAAGCCCGTTACGACCGCCGAGCTCCTCGCCGCCTTCGCGATCGACGATACCGTCGACCGGGAGCATAAAGGCAGCCTCTTAGCCGAGGGCGCCGCGCGCTGAAACCGCTCGCTTCGGAACGGGTCTACAGCGGACGCGTCGTCAATCTGCGGGTCGATGAGATCCCCAAGCCCCACGGCGGCGGCACGCGTAAGGTCGAAGTCGTCGAGCATGCCGGCGGCGTCGTCGTCATCGCGCGCCCGACGCATGCCGAGATCGTGCTCGTGAAGCAGCACCGGCATGCGGTCGAAGGCGACCTCTGGGAGGTGCCGGCCGGCATGATCGAACGCGGCGAGCCGCCGCTGGAGACGGCGAAACGCGAGTTGCTCGAAGAGACCGGCTATCGCGCCGACTCTCTGCGGTTCTTGTGGAGCATCTACACGACGCCGGGGTTTTGTCAGGAGCGCATCTATTTTTTCGTAGCCGACGGATTGACGGCGGGCGAAGCGCAGCCCGAAGACGACGAAGAGTTCGAGCTACGCGTCTGGTCGCTCGACGACGCGTGGCGCTTGGTGGAGCGCGACGAATTGCGGGATGCTAAGACGCAGATCGCGCTCGGCTGGGCTCGTCTGGAGGCCGCACGGCCGTCAGCGTGATTCTCGCTGCCCAAGACGTCGTCGACCTGCAATTTTTTCTGATGGACGGCGTGAAACGTTACATCCACGGAAGCGGCCAGGACGGTGCGGCGGCGGACGACTTGCTCGCCAGCGCCGCGGCGCTCGATTACGCTTTGCTCCTCTCGTCGGAACGTGCGAACGAAGCGCTCGACCCAGAGGCTCCCGTCGCCCAAAGCGTCCGCGAAACGATGACGCGAGCTTCGCTTGCGGCGCTCGATTTGGTCGACCGGCTGGTGAAAGCGCCGGACGAGCAGTTTTCAGATTTCGTCCACCGTCACATCGCTCGAGGCGGTATCTTCGAGGTACTACAGGCGCTGCGCGCCCGTGACGTCGTCACGGACTGCGATATCGCGTTTCGTACGGTGACGGCGACGAGCGATATCGCCGAGCGTCGCCGCCGAGGGGGCTAGGTGCCGAGCGGCCCCGGCGAGGCATCCCGGACGACGAGGCGGTCCATCATCTCACGTGTCGGAATCTTCACGTTTTTCGCGAGCTTCAGACGAGCCATGAGTTTGATCGTCCAATAGGTCGGATCGAATTCGAACCAGCGCATACCGTGCTTTGCGGAGAACGGGAACGCGTGATGGTTGTTGTGCCAGCCTTCACCGAAGGTTAGGACGGCCACCCACCAATTGTTGGTCGAACGATCGCCCGTGCGAAACGTCTGATAGCCGACCTCGTGCGAGGCGCTATTGACCAGCCACGTGCAGTGATACGTGAAGACCAGTCGCGCGAAGATGCCCCAAATGACGAACGGCCAGCCGCCGATCAGAAACAGTAGCGCCGCGAGAGCGAACTGAAACGCGACGTTGTATTTCTCGATGGCCCGATAGACGGGATCTTTGTAGAGATCAGCGGCCCAACGAGGACGCGCTTCGGGGGCAACGCGCGCTTCGTTCGTACGGAAAAGCCACTCCCAATGCGACCACGGCATGCCCTTGTTCGAATCGTGCGGATCGCCGTCTTTATCGGTGTGCGCGTGATGCGCGCGATGCTGCGCGACCCACTCGATCGGGCCACCTTGTAGCGCGAGCACGCCGACGATCGTCAGCGCGTATTCGAGGAAGCGCGGCACCACGAGGCTGCGGTGCGTCAAAAGTCGGTGGTATGCGAGCGTGATGCCCATGCCGGTCGCAATATAAAGTCCGACGCCGACTGCAACGGCCGACCATGAGAAAAACTGCGGCAGGAAGACCCCAAGCGCTCCGATGTGGATGATCAAAAGAGCGATACCCACGGGGTAATCGCGCTTCGTCACACGTTTGGGCGGGGTCAGATTCTTCGCAGCTGCTGCCATACGGGTCCCTTCGGACAGATGTCTACGCTATAGCTTCGGACGTCGAGCGTCCAGGTTTAAGACGTTCCCACGAGCGGCGGCGTTTCCACAGCCGCAAGATCGGCCTCACCAACCAGTAGAAGGCCGTTCCTCTGCGAGCGGTTACGCTTGGGTTAGGAAGCGACCGAGACCGGAGCGTTCGCCTCGAGCTGCTTTTTCGCGATCGTCAGCAGCGATGCGAACGCCGCCGCGTCGCTTACGGCGAGATCGGCCAACGCTTTACGGTTTAGCGTAATGCCGCTCTTTTTAAGGCCGTCGATCAGGCGCGAATACGAGAGCCCCTCGCGGCGAGCGGCGGCGTTGATCCGGCTGATCCAGAGCGCCCGGAAATCACGCTTGCGGACGCGGCGATCGCGGAACGCATAGCTCAACGAATGGAGGAGCGCTTCGTTTGCGACCCGATAGTTGCGGCTACGCGCCGCTCGAAAGCCCTTGACGAGCTTCATGACCTTGCGGCGATGTTTGGCTTTTTGGATCCCGCGCTTGATGCGTGCCATTGATTCTTACGCTCCTACAGCAAGTAGGGGATCTGCGGCGCGAAGCGCTTGAGATCGCCAGAGAAAACGGGCTGGTCTTTGCGGAAGTTGCGCTTACGCTTGCGCGTCTTCTTGCTCAGGATGTGGCCGCAGCCGCTGAACTGATGGCGGTGCGACACTTTACCGGTCGAACTCACCTTTACACGTTTGGCGGTGCCACGGTGCGTTTTGATCTTAGGCATTGGAGGCGACTCCTTCTGGAGCACCCGTTTCGGTCGGCGTCGCTTCGGTAAGGGCGGGTTCCGCGTCGTCGTGAGCCTCATCGTCGTCGAGCAGTTCGGCGGCGTGTTTGGCATCGATCGCGGCGTTCGCGGCTTCCGTCGCGGCGGCGTCGTCGTGGTGGAGGTTGGTGAATTTGGGGGGGCCCGACGGCACCGGGCGGGGCGCGAGGATCATGAACATGTTCTTGCCCTCGAGCTTCGCGTCGCGCTCGACGAGCGCGATCGGCGTCATGTCGACGGCCATGCGGTCCAAGAGCCGCTTGCCGAAGTTCGTGTACGTGATTTCACGGCCGCGGAACATGATCGTTACTTTGACTTTGCCGCCGTCGAGCAAAAGGCGCTCGGCCATGCGAGCTTTGGTCTCGTAGTCGTGCGTCTCGATCTTCGGACGAAGCTTAACTTCTTTGAGCTCCCAATTCTTCTGTTTCTTCCGTGCATCTTTATCTTTTTTGGACTGCTCGTACTTGAGCCGTCCATAATCGCTGATCCGGCAGACCGGCGGAACCGCAGTCGGGGAGACTTCGATGAGATCGAGCCCCTTCTGACGCGCGAGCGCCAGGGCGTTTTCCGTCGGCATGACGCCGAGCTGCGCGCCTTCGTCATCGATGACGCGGACTTGGCGGATGCGGATCTGATCGTTGATGCGCAGCGGTCGTGCTATGTGACGCTCTCCTCAGAGACGGCTTGGAAAACAAAAAAAGGTGGCGATGCCGAAGCATCCCACAAAAGTCGGAAACCTACCGTCGGTTCCAGCGATTGCGACCGGATCGCCCGAAGGCATCCGGTGAGGGCGCGAGCCCTGCTTCGGCCCGCGTATCGTAGCAGGTGTCTCCGGCAGCGTCAACGTTGGTGCGGCCTCGAGCTCGTTGCGAAACTAGCGGTGAACCGTGCGCGAAGCGGCGTCGACGACCGTCGCACGGCCGTTGGGCTGAAGATAGAGCCGGCCTGCCGCATAGTCGAGCGAAACGGTGAACTTGTTGAGTATCGTCGCCCCGATCAATCCGTCTTCGTTGTCGAAACCGAGGGCGTTGGGTGCGAGCGCCTCGACGCCGGGCACGTCATCGACGAGCCAGGTGCCGAGCGCGAGCCTCTTGCTGCCGACGGCACGGTACGGCATCGATCCGCCCACGCCGCTGCCGAAGCTCGTATGTCCGTCGCCGGCGGCGCGGATCGCCTCGGGATGGGCGCGGGCGAAACGCTGAAATACGACGTACGGAAACGCGGCGCCGGTATCGATGATGAAATCGTCGCCGGTCGCATCGCCGATCGTGGCGCGAGTAACGGGCGTGCCGGAGTTGAGCCGGATGTCCAGCGGCGTCGCGCCGACCGGGGCGACGAGCGTCCCCGGGCGCATCGCTTCGACGATCCCGCCGGCGTAGTCGATGCGGAGCGCGACGGCCGCGAGGAAATCGAAGCCCAGCAAGCCGACGATGCGCGTCCCCTGCGCTTCGTGGGAAGCGAAAGGAGCCGTGCGCATGACGACGTCGCGCATCGTCAGCGGGCCGACCGCGATCGACGGTACGATGACGCGGCCGGTTTCGAACGATCCCGCGACCATTTGCGTAGCCCGGCCTCGAATGGTAAGCCCGAGTTGGCGCGCGACGCTCTGATCGATCGTCAGCGTTGCGGCGCCGGTGTCGAGCAGAAAATCGAGCCCGCGCCGAGCGATTTCCAAGCGCACGTAGATGCGATCGTTTTGGATCCGGGCCGGAAGACGGACGGTGTCGACGCCGGCTGGAAATTCGACGAGCGTGCGCCGATCGTGCGGCACGGCGATCTCGGCATCCGCGATCTCGGCCGACGTGTCGTCCCGCTGCAGCCGATATTCGTACGCGTTTTCGGCGCGGTCGTCGCCGCCGTAATAGTGCCACGGGCGCGTGTGCCCGCGAGCGTCGGTGCGAAAATCGTCGAAAGCCGTGTGCACGGTGCGGCCTGCGACGCTACGTTCCGTGCGAACGTTGAGGAAGGTGCGGGCGTCGTAATACGTGCGCGTGACGTGACCGCTCGCGTAGGTCGTCGTCAGTTGCCACGCGTCGACCGGCTCGCGGACGTGCCCGACGCTCTGCGCGACCGTTCGCTCGGTTTGCGAGGGCTCGGCACGATCCAAAATCGTCTCGCCGTTTTCGTTCTGGTGCCAGCGTTGCCCGTGCCACGTGCCGTGGGCGGTCCGCAGCGGCCCCATCGTCGTGGCGCTCGCGAGATCCGGGCCGCGGCGCAACGTTTCGAGCGTTCCCTCGAGCCCCGCGACGCGGGCGAGCCACGTTTCCCGTTCGTTTTCGGGACGGCGGTCGAACCCGCTCGCCGCGTGTGCGCGCGCGATGAGTTCTTCGGGCGTGAACGATTCTTGCGCCGCGCCCGTCCCTATCGTGAGCGCCACGATAGCGAGCCCGAGCGCGGCACCCGCCGCGATGCGCATCACGGGGCCGACGTTACCTCCGGCGACGCCGGCGACGTTAATTCCGTGGGCAACGTCAGGCGCGGACGAGGATCGAAGTGCGGCTTGCCGTTGGCCGAGGCGCGCATCGCGGCGATGAGTTCGAGCGCTTTTTGCATCTGCGGATCGAGCCCCGTGCGATCGTCATGCGGTGCGATATCGATATCGTAATCGGGATCCGTACCGTAGTTTTCAACTTTCCAGCCGACATCGAAGAACCAGAACGAAAATTCCGGCTGCGTCGTAATCGTCCCATCGACGAGCCGGTGATACGGATTGATGCCGATGACGCCGCCCCACGTACGTTTGCCGACGAGCGGCCCGAGTTTGTAGAGCTTGAAGACGTGGCTGAAGATGTCGCCGTCGCTGCCCGCAAACTGATTGGTGAGCGCGACGATCGGCCCCGCAACCGATTCCGGCGGATACGGCATCGGTGGTCCGTAGCGTGAAACGTCGTAGCCGACGCGCCTGCGCGCGAGCTTTTCGATCAAGAGCGGCGAGACGTGGCCACCGCGGTTATACCGAACGTCGACGATGAGACCGTCGCGATCGAATTCCGAGAGATAGCCGCGATGGAATTCCGAGAAGCCCCACGGACCCATATCGGGAATGTGCAGATACCCGACGCGACCGTCGGATTGCGCGTGGACGTAGGCGCGATTGGTATCGACCCAAGCGCGATAGCGCAGCATGCGTTCGTCGCGCAGCGCGCGCACGACGACCCGCCGGCGCCCTTTCTTCTTGCTCGCGACGGTGAGCGCGAGATCCCGGCTCGCCGCATTGACGAGCAGTTCTCCCGGGCCGACGTTTTCGCAAAGCGCGTGGCCGCCGATCGCCACGAGCGTATCGCCTTCGCGAATGCCGCTGCCGGGTTCGGCGAGCGGCGAATCGATCTCGCGATTCCACGAATCCCCGCGATAGATCTTCTCGATCGTGTAGCCGTTTGCGTGCGCGTTCCAGGCGAAGTCGGCGCCCAGAAACCCGCGCCGGTATTGCATCGGATGGCGGTGGTCGCCGCCGATTTCGTAGGCGTGCGAGGTGCCGAGTTCGCCGAGCATCTCCCACAGAACGTCCGACACGTCCGAGCGAGTGCGGACCCGCGGCAGCAATTTCGCATAGCGTTCGCGGACGAGATCCCAGTCGATGCCGGACATGTTCTCATCCCAAAACTGTTCGCGCTGCATGCGCCACGCTTCGTGGTACATCTGCGTCCACTCGGCGAGCGGTTCGACCAGGACGCTCGCGCGCGATAGGTCGAGCCAACCGCTGCGGCGATTGGTTTCGCCCGTTAGCTTCGCTTCGTCTTGGCCGTCTTCAGGCAGGTCGCCAAGGGCGTCGATCGCCCGCATCCGTTCGTGCGAAGTATAGACGAGGGTTCGACGATCGTTCGATAGCCGGATATCGCCGACGTCGGTCGCCAGCGGCGCGACGCGCTGCTGTTCGTAATCGTAAGCGAACAGCGTACCGGTGACGTCGTCGTCGTTCCACGATGCGCCCTCGGGTTTGATGCCGCGCAAGGGATACTGTGTGAAGAGCACGCGTCCGCGCGCGGCCACGAGTTGCTCGTATTTCCCTTCTTCGACTGGAAAACTCACGATGCGGCCGGCGATGCCGTCGAAATCGATCTCGATCCGCGGCGGCTTCGCATCTTTTTTACGCTCGCCGTCGTCGCCGTCGCCATCGCCCTCATCCTTGTGCTCGCGGTGAACGGGCGACGGCTTCGGGACGAACGGGCTCGCCACGTCGTCGCGCAGCGTGACCAGAAACGGTCGCGACGCCTGCGGAAAACTGAGATCGAATTGCAGCGCGTCGTACACCGGGTTGAAATCCCGCGTCGAAATAAAGTAGAGATATCTTCCGTCGGGATCCCACGCGGGCGAGCGGTCGACGCGCAGCAACGGTGTGACGTCGTGCACCGCCCCGGACTTCACTTTGACGATGCGGATGATCGCCGTATCGGGATTGGCGGTCGCAGCGGCGTCGGGATGAACGGCGCACGAATACGCGACCCAGCGGCCGTCGGGCGAAAAGGCGAGGTCGTGCATCTGCGAGGCGGGACTGGTGTCGACGACGCGCGCCGTGCCGCTGCCGAGGTCGACCAACAGCAATTCGTGCCGGTGATTTGCGATCGCGACGATATCGGCCGTCGGCGACGCTGCGAGTTCGACGACGCGCCCGAGATCGGCTGGGATCGTGACGAGCGCTTCGGCATCGTCGTCGGCGGCGCGAATCTCGAGCCGTTCGCGGCCGCCCTCGTCGCTGATACAAACGAAGCGCTTTCCGTCGGCCAGCCATTCCGTCGTGCGATAGCGCACGCGGCTGCCCGCACCGTGCGCCGAGACGGCTTCTTCCCACAGCGGCATCGTGAAAGCGCGGCCGCGCGAAACCAGTGCCAGCGCCGTGCCGTCGGGGCTGGGTGAGAAGTGCTCGAGCGCTTCGTCGAGATCGACGAAACGACGCGCGAGCTGCGGCGCGCTCGAAGGGGTCTCGATCTGCGGCCGTTCGACGATTCCCGTCGTGACGTCGAGCAGCGCGACCGTCGCGCCGACGGTGTACGCGATCGTCGTCCCGTCCGTTGCGGGGTAGCGGACGAAGTATTCCGTCTCGTTCGTCAGCCGTTGCAGATCGCTGCCGTCGGGAAGCACCCAATAGAGATTTCCGATGCCTTCGTGATCGGAGAGGAACGCGACGCGATCCCCGACCCACATCGGCCACACGGGATTGCCGACGAGCGACACCAAGCGCGAAAAGACGCCGTCGCTTGCAGCTTCGACCCAGAGATCGCCCGCCGTTCCTCCTTTGTAACGCTTCCAACGTGCCGGGTCGCTATTGTTGCGACCGATGACGAAGCGTCCGTCGGCGTGCCGCGCGAAGGCCGTCGCGTGTCCCAGCCGCAGCCGTTCGACGGCTCCGCCGCGCGCCGGCACCGCGAAGGCGAGCGTCTCACGCGCGAATGGCGCACCGGCATCGGAGCAAAAGTAGACGAGGGAGCCGTCGGGCGACCAGCCCGAAATCGCGCACGTGTCGCTGCCCAAAAAGGTGAGCCGCTTCGCGACGCCGCCGCCGGCCGGCATCACGTAGACCTCCGGATTCCCCTCCTCGCGGGCGACGAAGGCGAGTTGCGAGCCATCGGGTGAAAAGCGCGGAAGGCTGATTTCGCCCGTGCTCGTGGTCAAGCGCCGCGCGATACCGCCGCTGCGCGGGACCGTCCACAGGTCGTCCTCGCACGCGAAAACGACCGCGTCGCCCGCGATCGCTGCGAAGCGGTAGTAGCCCAGTTGCGTCATCCCGCGTGATTTCACGCTCTGCAACTGGGAGTCCCGGGCGCGCGGGCGCCCGCGTCGAAGGTCCCGCACGTGTCCGGCTTTCAAGAGCATTTTCTCGATAAATACTTCGCCTACCGGCGCCGCTACGTCGATTCGGTCGCGGCGCTGGCGCCGCATCGCCGCTCGTGGGCCGTCGCCTCGGAGCTGGCGCGGCTCTCGTTCGTGATCGCGGGGAACGTGCTCTGCGCGGCGATTTTCGGCGCGCTGACCGTCGGCGCGTTCGCGCGCGCCGCCGGCGGTGTCTTGCCGTTCGTGTTTTTAGCGCTGGCTCTGCTGCCGGCGGCTTTCGCGGTGCTGGCGCTTCGCGGGCTCGCAGTGGCCGCCCGGGCGAGCGGTTCGCGCCGATGAACGATGTCGACCGCGCGATCGGCGAACTCTTCGAAGCGCGCCACCCGCGCGGGCTGGCGCGGGCCATCTCGCAGGCGGAGGCGGGTCGCGGAGCCGCCTTAATGCATCGATTTTTCGAACGCACCGGACGCGCGATGACGATCGGCCTGACTGGCCCCCCCGGCGTCGGCAAATCGACGCTGTGTTCGGCGCTCGTCGCCGTCGTCCGCGCCTCCGGCAAATCCGTGGGCGTGATCTCAGTCGATCCGAGTTCGCCGTTCACGCACGGTGCGATCCTCGGCGACCGCATCCGGCTCACCGAGCATTTCACCGATGCCGACGTGTTCATCCGTTCGATGGCCAGCCGCGGTCATCTCGGCGGGCTCGCGGGCGCGACGGGCGACGCCGTCGCGTTTATGGATGCGTTCGGAAAAGATGTCGTCATCATCGAAACCGTGGGCGTCGGGCAATCGGAGATCGAGATCGCCGAACTCGCCGACACCACGCTCGTCGCCTTACAGCCCGGTAGCGGCGATTCCGTGCAGCTGCTAAAAGCAGGCATCTTGGAAGTCGCCGATATTTTTGTCGTGAACAAAGCGGACCATCCGCTCGCGCTGCAATTACAGCGTGAGATTCGCGGCATGATGGAGATGCTCGATTTCTCGGGCTGGGTGCCCGAACTCGTGGCGACGCGCGCGCGAGAGAACGTCGGCATTACCAAATTGTGGACCGCGATCGAACGCCACGACGGGTACTTGCGCGCATCGGGCGATCTCGCGGCCAAACGTCGCGGCGCCTACGCGCATCGCGTCCGAGCTCTGGTCATGGGCGAACTCGGCGCGCGCGTCGACGCCCGAATCGCCGACTTGCTCGCCTCGCACGCCGTCGACGGCGATCCATATCGCGCAGCGGCGTCGATCGTCGACCGGCTCGAAACCGCCCTCCCTGCAGTTCCCGCGCCGGGACGCTCCGCGCGTCCGCGCTCGAGCGTCAAAGGTTTGTGAAACGCCCGTTTCACCAATAAGTTTTCCGGCGAGAGGATGACGGCGAAACCGCTACGGTGTAACGTGACGTCACAAGGAGCGTTATGATCGTATCGCCCGACCGCATGGACCTGCCCTACACGCGCGCGATCGCGGCGGAAACGGAGCATTTGTTCGCGCGAGTCTCGCGCACGGTAACGCGGGCAGAGTGGGAACTCTACGCGCCCTACGTCGCGCGCATCGAGGCCCTCAAACGCGAACGCAACGCAGTCGTGCTTGCGCATCACTATCAGACCGCGGAAATTTATCGTTGCGTCGCCGATATCGTCGGAGATTCACTCGCCCTCGCGCGAGCCGCCGCCACGACCGACGCCGAGACGATCGTCGTGTGCGGCGTGCACTTCATGGCCGAGACGGCGAAGTTGTTGAACCCCGAAAAAACGGTGCTGTTGCCGGATCTCGACGCGGGCTGTTCGCTCGCGGAATCCATTACCGCATCCGACGTGCGTGCGCTTCGCGCCGCGCATCCCGGCGTTCCCGTCGTTACCTACGTCAATACGTCCGCCGCCGTAAAAGCGGAATGCGACGTGTGCTGCACGTCGGCGAACGCCGTCGCAGTCGTCGAATCGCTCGGCGTTCCCAAAGTCATCTTCATTCCCGATCAGTATCTCGCCGCGTACGTCGCATCGAAAACGGCGGTCGAGATCGTTACGTGGCAAGGGCATTGCGAAGTGCACGAACGCTTCACCGCTCGGGAAATCGTCGAACTGCGTGCGATGCACGCCGGTATCGTCGTGCTCGCGCACCCCGAATGTCCGCCGGGCGTGCTCGCGAGTGCGGATTTCGTCGGCTCCACGACGGCGATGCTCGATTACATCAAGGCGACGATGCCCGCGCGCGTTGCGATGATCACCGAATGTTCGATGGCGGGTAATCTCGTCGAGGCATTTCCCGAGATCGAATTCACGCAGCCGTGTAATCTCTGCCCGCACATGCGCCGCATCACGTTGCCGAAGATTCTCCGCGCGCTCGAGACGATGACGCCGCAGATCGAGATCGATCCCGCGGTCGCGGCCCGCGCGCGTTTGGCAGTCGAACGCATGACCGCGATCAAACGCGACGTCCCGGCGGTCGCGTAGCGTGGAGAACCGCTTCGATGCGATCGTCGTCGGCGGCGGCGTCGCGGGCATGATGACGGCGCTCGAATTGCGACCGCTGCGCGTCGCACTCATCTCCTACCGATCGCTCGGCGAGTGGACGTCGTCGGCGTGGGCGCAAGGCGGCATCGCGGCCGCCGTCGGCGACGACGATTCGCCGGCGCTCCATGCCGCCGATACGGTTGCCGCCGGTGCGGGACTCGTGGAGCGGCGCGTCGCCGCGCGTTTGGCTGCAGACGGTCCGCCTGCGATCGCGCGCATCGCAGCGCTCGGCGTGCGCTTCGATCGCGATGGCGCGCGCTACGCCCTCGGCCGCGAAGCCGCTCATTCGCGGCGCCGCGTGCTGCGCGCCGGCGGTGACGCGACGGGCGCGGAGCTCGTGCGCGCGATAGCACTCGCGGTGCGCGCGTCCTCCAGCATCGTTGCGTTCGAAGGCGCGCACGTGCTCGACGTGACCCTCGCCGGCGGTCGTGTCGACGGTCTCGTCATGCGCGACGGCGATGACCGGATCGCGGCGCTCGCGGCACCGGCGGTCGTGCTCGCGACGGGGGGCCTGGGCGGCCTCTATCGCTTTACGACCAACCCGATGGCATCGCGCGGGAGCGGCATTGCGATTGCGGCGCGCGCTGGCGCGCGACTGGCGGATCTCGAGTTCGTGCAATTCCATCCGACCGCACTCGACGTGCCGAGCGATCCGTTGCCGCTGGTTACCGAAGCGCTACGCGGCGAAGGCGCGACCCTCATCGATGCGGCGGGCGACCGGGTGATGGCGGGCATCGACCCCGCCCTCGAACTGGCAGCGCGCGACGTCGTCGCCCGGCGCGTCTTCGCCGTGCGGCGTGCCGGGGGGCGCGTTTATCTCGACGCGCGGACGGCGCCGGGCGAGGGGTTCCCCGAGCGGTTCCCGACCGTGTTCGCGGCTTGCCGGCGATTCGGAATCGATCCGCGCCGCACTCCGATTCCCGTCGTCGCGGCGGCGCACTACCATATGGGCGGCATCGCGGTGGACCTCGCGGGGCGCTCCAACGTGCCCGGTCTGTACGCCTGCGGCGAAGTTGCCGCGACGGGCGTTCACGGAGCGAACCGTCTGGCGAGCAATTCGCTGCTCGAAGCCGTCATCTATCCCGAGCGCATCGCAAGGGACATCCGGGCGCGTGTGGGGGACGACGCTTCGTCTGCCGCCGCACCGCCGGCCGGCGAGCGCGAGCCCCCGGCGGCGGCCCGGCCGGACGAGTGGCGGGCGCTCCGCGAAACGATGTACGCCGGTGTCGGCGTGGAGCGCGATGCCGCCGGTTTGCAAGCGGCGCTCGCTGCGTTGGAGGCCCTCGGCAACCGGACGGCGAGCGAAGACGTGCGCGACGCGGCGCTCGTCGGCTCCCTCGTCGCGCGCGCCGCGCTTCGCCGCCGGGAAACTCGCGGCAGCCACGTGCGCACCGATTACCCCGCTACCGCCACGGTTACCGGCAGCCGATCGTTTTCGACGCTCGGCGATTTCGCGCACGCGGCAAAAACCGCGTAATCGCCGGTTTGCGAACACCGCTGGCGCCGCTCTCGCCGCTGTGGTACGAGTCGCTCGTGCGCGACGCGCTAACCGAAGATTTCGGTCTCGGCGGCGACCTCACGACCGAAGCGACGGTCGCGGCCGGGACGCCCGCCCGGGCGCACATCGTCTCTCGGGAAGCGGGCATCGTCGCCGGAGGCGACTTGGCACGCGCTGCGTTTGCGGCGCTCGATCGGGCCGCGCGTTACGAAACGTTCCTGCCCGACGGCGCGGCACTCGACGCGGGAACGCGCATCGCCTCGATCGCGTGCGACGCGCGCGCGCTGCTGGGCGCGGAGCGGACGGCGCTCAATCTCCTGGGGCATCTCTGCGGTATCGCGACCACAACCGCGCGTTACGTCGCCGCCGTGGGCGACGCACGCTGCCGCATCACGGAGACGCGCAAAACGCTGCCGGGTCTACGGGCGCTTCAAAAGTACGCCGTCCGTGCGGGCGGCGGGAGTAACCATCGCTTCCGGCTCGACGACGCCATCCTCATTAAAGATAACCACGTCGCGCTCGCGGGCGGAATCGCCGCGGCGCTCGCCGGGGCGCGGGAACGCGTGGGCCATTTGGTGTCGGTCGAGATCGAGGTCGATACGCTCGAGCAGCTGGAGCTCGTGCTCGCGAGCCCGGCTCGCGCCGATTGTATCTTGCTCGATAACTTTGCGCTCGCCGACGTGCGCGAAGCCGTGCGTCGCATCGACGGTCGCGCGACGATCGAAGCATCCGGCGGCGTGACGCTCGAAAACGTTGCGGCGCTCGCAGCGGCCGGCGTGGACGTCATCTCCGTGGGTGCGCTCACGCATAGCGTTCGGGCGCTCGACATCGGTCTCGATATCGCAACGTAACGGCCCCGCTACGCGGGCGGCGACGTTTAGATGCTCCGGCAGGTCTCCGGTGCGATCGGCGGGCCCAACGGAATTCCGATCCGTAACGCGACGCCGAGCGGCTGCCCGTAGCGGTCGATGCTCGAGAGATACTGCTGGTGCGTCAGATTATCGCCGACGAGGCTGAACGACACGCCGGAGGCGGTCGTCGCCCGGACGGTCGCCGACGCCAGCAACGCGGCCCCGAGCGGCTGGCGTTCGAGATCGTCGGCGAACGTTAGGCCGACGTACGACGTGTCGAGCGCGTAGGACAGCGGGCCTGGGCCCGTGCGTTCGAAACCGAGCGCGATGGAACGTTCCGGTACGAAGGCCAGCCGTTTGCCCACCGTTGCCGGCGACTCGGCGATGATGCGTGCGTATTGCGTCGTCGCCGAGGCCCGCAGGCGCCCGCAGCGGCCGATCTGTTGGGCGTACGAGAGCGTCTCGCCGTCGGTTTGCGTCCGCGCCACGTTGCGCCGCTGCATGAGCGTCGGTGTCACCGTTGCGAACGCGATCGCGTTATTGACGTGCGTTTCGACGACGTCGAGTGCGACGCGTCCGCGCGTGCCCGCGACCAGCAGATCGAGTCCCGCCACGTCGGTGCGGCTTCGCTCCGGAACCAAGAACGGATTCGGCGCCATGACGACGCTGCCGATGTTGAACCCGCGCACCAACTCGTTGAGATACGGCGCTCGCAATCCGCCGCCGCTGGAGACGCGTACGGCGAGCGCCGGGCTCACATCATACCGTAGCGCGACTCGCGGCGAGAGCGCGCCTTCGTCCCGGCCATTCACGTTCGTCTGCGCTACCAGCGGCGCGGGAGTGGCGGCGGTAACGGTAACCAGACTCAGGTTTTCGTAATGGATCTCGTCCGCGCGGACGCCGACGAGCGCTTCGACGCGTTTGCCGCGCAGGTCGGCCTGAACGCCGAAGCCGCGCGAGGTCTGCGCGCCCGAGCCGAGGGCCTGCAGGGCGCCCGTCGGGCCGACTTGTCCGCTCGTGCCCGTAACGCGACGGCCGTCGATCCCAAGGGACAGCCCGGTCGTGCCCGCCGTCGTCGCGAAGCCTGCGGCATATCCGTTCTCGGTCGTCGGTACGTGTTGCGTGTAGCGCAGCGAGCCGGGTTTGATCGGGTAGACGTCGGCGAGGTTGTCGACCGTCGTATCGCGGGCATAGCCCGAGAGCCGTAGCGTACCGGCGCCCAGGCGTCGGCTGGTCGCGAGCGAGCCTTGCCGTAAGGAGCGGTCGAAGGCATAGTTCGGCCGGCCTTCATCCTGATGGTCGGACGCCGCGATAGCGCCGGCTTCGAACGTCGTCCGGCCGTCGTCGAAACGCCCCCGAAGATGCGTCACGCCGCTCGTACTGACCGCGGCGTGATCGAGCGGCGACGAAATCGACGGCGGCAGATCGCGATACGCGAAGCGCGTCGCGACGCTCGAAAGGGAAACTCCGACTGTCGAGCCCAGCGGAACGCGTAGTTGCAGCCGGTGCGCTGATCGGAATTGGCGCCCGCCCCGAGCGTCAGCCGCCCGTCGGCGGTAACGCCGAGCCCGGTGCGCGGGCCGAAGCTCGCGATATCGAGCGCGCCGCCGATGGCCCCGGAGCCGTAGAGTGCCGAACCGGCGCCGCGTAAGAGTTCGACGCGCTGAATCTCGTCGGTGGGATAGGCTTGCCAATCGATCTGACCGCCGAAGCCGTCTTGGGCCGGAATGCCGTCGACCAGCACGGCGCCGCGATCGTTCCCGGCGCCGGAAAAGGACGCGCGCAGCTGGCCGTAATTCGTGAACGCGCTGTTGCTGCGAGTCCGGTCGAATCCGGGGAGCGCTCGCAAGAGCCGATCGACCGAGGTCGCCGGAGCGAGCGCGACGGTGCCGCGGTCGAGCAGCGACGCGGCGAGCGGGAGGTCGTGCAGATTTTTCGTGGATCCAGTCGCGACCGCCACGGAACCGATCACTGGGAGAACGCGGACGAGCACCGCGCGCGTCGGCCCGGTGCCGAGACGAACGTGCAGCGCGACGTATCCCGTCTTACGGACTTCCGCTGCGACCGCGTCGAAGCCCGGCCGCGGCATCGCACGGCCGTCGGCTGCCGTGCTCTCCGCATCGTCCGCGCCCGCCGCGTCGGCGTAATCGACCGTCGCTTGCGCGACTCCGCGACCCTCCTCATCGAGCACGACCACGGTACCGGAATTCGGGACAGACGGGGACGGCGTCGCGAAGGCGACGAGTGCGGCGAGCAAGACGTCGATGCTAGATCAGGTCTCCTCGGAGGGCCGCGACGGCGGCGCTTACCCGATCGCGAACCCCGAGCTTGCGAAATAAGTGCAGCAGATGCGTCTTCACAGTCGCTGGAGCGCAGGACAAGCGGTCCGCAATTTCTTCGTTCGTGTACCCATCGGTCAAGAGGCGCAGAATTTCCCGTTCGCGCGGCGAGAGATGCGGACCGGCGGGCTTGCCGGTGGCGAGCGGGCGGTGCAGGAGTATCGTCGAGATCTCCGGATCGAGCCAGGTCGCCCCCGCAGCGACGGCTTTGATCGCTTGGACGAGCCGGGGCTGCGATGTGGTCGCCATGCAGCATGCGTTCGCGCCGGCGTCGAGCGCGGCCCGGAGGCAATGTTCGTCGATGTCGCGTTTGAGCGAGACGATGCCGACATCGGGCCGGCGTCCTTTGGCGAGGCGAATGAATTCCAAACCTTCGGGGTCGGGCCGGTTAGAGAGCGGGAGGTTCACCAGCATGACGTCCAGGTGCTCGAGATCGAGCAGCAAGCGGGCCTCGAGCGCGGAAGAAGCCGACCCCGCGACGCGCAGTTCGGAATCTTCGTCGATGAGGGCTAGAAGCGCGCCGCGAATCGTATCCCGGTCCGCCACGACGGCGACCGAAATGGTGTCGTGCGCCTCGCTACGCCGGAATTCTCGCTGGATCATGAGCCTACGCTCCTCGGAAAGCGAACGACCGTGAAAGCTACGGGGCTCGCACATACAAACTACGTAGACGCCACGAAACTCCCTTTCGTCGTGAGCAAAACTAGATGCAGATTTCATGTAGGCCGAACGGCCGACTTTTATCTGAGGGCTTCCCAGGATAGCGTAGCTGCACGTATCGGCCCGTACCGGTCGGACGATCTGTGGAGTTAATTGCTATGAAACGTTTATATGTCGGCGCGGCCGCGGTTGGCGCGCTCGCACTCGGCGTTGTTGGCGTGCTGCGGCCTGGTACGGCGCAAGAGAAAGTTTCTCTCGCGAGTATGTCTGCGGACAGCGCCCAATGGGTCATGCCTAGCCTCAATTACGCCAATACGCGTAATTCGACGCTCAACGAAATCACGGCGGATAATGCGAAGAACCTGAAAGTCGCGTGGACGATGTCTACAGGCGCGACGCGCGGTCACGAAGGCCAGCCCCTGGTCGTCGGCGACACGATGTACTTCGAATCCGCCTATCCCAATCACGTGTTCGCAGTCGACCTGAACGACTATCACACGAAGTGGGAGTACACCCCGAAAGAAGATCCCTTCGCGGTCTCGGTCGCCTGTTGTGACCTGGTAAATCGCGGCGTCGCGTACGGCGACGGTAAAGTCATCGTCGACGCGCTCGACGGCCAGGTGATCGCGCTCAACGCGCAGACCGGCAAAGTCGTCTGGAATTCGAAGAACTCCGACGCGGAAGCCGGCCAGACCCTCACGGCCGCTCCGCTCGTCGTCAAAGACAAAGTCATCGTCGGCGTGTCCGGCGGCGAATACGGCGTACGCGGTAACCTTACCGCGTACAACCTTACCTCCGGTAAGGAGATGTGGCGGGCGTACAGCACGGGCCCGGACAAGGACGTGCTGATCGGCAGCGACTTCACCGGACCAAAAAACCAAGGCACCTCGACGTGGCACGGCGACCAATGGAAGGTTGGCGGCGGCACGACGTGGGGCTGGTACTCCTACGATCCCGAACTCAATCTCGTGTACTACGGCACCGGCAATCCGGGCACGTGGAATCCCTCGCAGCGTCCCGGCGATAACAAGTGGTCGATGACCATCTTCGCGCGTAACCCCGATACGGGCCAAGCCAAGTGGGCGTTCCAAATGACGCCGCACGATGCGTGGGATTACGATGGCGTCAACGAGATGATTCTCGCCGACATCAACGTCCACGGTACGAAGACGCCGGCGCTGGTTCACTTCGATCGCAACGGCTTCGCGTACGAACTCGACCGTCGCACCGGCAAATTGCTCCTGGCGAAGAAGTTCGATCCAGCCGTCAATTGGGCGACGGATATCGACATGAACACCGGCCGTCCCAACGTCGTCGCGGCGAAGACGCCGAAAGCCGGCGTCAACGTCACCGGCATCTGTCCGGCGGCCATGGGTTCGAAGGACCAGCAGCCTGCGTCGTTCGACCCGCAGACCGGTTACTTCATCGTTCCCACCAACCACAATTGCATGGATTACAAAGCTTTTGCGGTTAAGTATAAGTCAGGCTTCCCGTACGTCGGCGCCATCGTCAAGATGTTCCCGGGCCCGGGCGGCAATCGCGGTGCGGTCATCGCCTGGGATCCCAACGACGGTAAGATCGTCTGGACCGACCCGGAGAAGTTCCCCGCCTGGAGCGGCACGCTTACCACGGCCGGGGGCGTTTCCTTCTACGGCACCATGGACGGCTTCTTCAAGGGCGTCGACACGAAGACGGGCGCGGAACTCTATAAATTCAAGGTTCCGTCCGGCATCATCGGCAACCCGATTACCTACACGCACAACGGAAAACAGTATGTGGCAGTATTCTCGGGCGTGGGTGGCTGGGCTGCCCTCGGGCTCGCGGCGGGTCTCACCAACCCCACGGCCGGGCTCGGTGCGGTCAACGCCGCTCTGGACCTCGGCAGCTACACGCAACTCGGTGGGGACGTGGTAGTCTTCTCGCTCTAGTTCGGGTACGTCCGAGAGAGAACACGATCGCCGGCCTGGTGTTCGCACCGGGCCGGCATCTCTGTCCAACACCATCATCGCGATCACAGGACGTTCATGCAAAAACACTTGCTCCGCATCGGCATGTTGCTCGGCGCGCTCGGCGCCGCCACCCTTTCGCCGGCCGTCGCGCGCGCGGCCGATTTGCGCGTGTGTGCCGACCCGGATTACATACCGTTTTCCAACCGCGCGGGTATCGGGTTCGAAAATCAGATCGCGGCGTACGTTGCCAAGGCGATGGGCGCGAAACTGGTCTACCGCTTCGCCACGACGCGCGGTCCCGGCGGCTTCGATCAGTTCGTGCACGAAGAACTTAACGGCCACAAGTGCGACGTCGTTATGGATGTGCCGTACGCGAGCGATAACGTCTTGACGACGCATCCGTATTACGTCTCCTCGTACGTCTTCGTCTATCCCAAAGCGAAGCATTACGATATTACCTCGATGGACTCGCCGATTCTCAGAGATCTTAAGATCGGTTTCGAAGCGGATACGCCGGCCGAGAACGGGCTTAAATTGCGGACGCTGATCCTACACGCGGTTCCGTTCGATTCGGCGGATTCGCCGTCGGGCTCGCCGACCGAAATGCTCGATGCCGTCGGAAGTAAGGTCAACGTCGGCGTGACGTGGGAGCCCGCCATCGGTTACTTCTTGAAGTCGCGTCCGAAGCTCACGGTCGTCGCCGTTCCGAACAGCCGTAGCCAAGGGTCTCCCGAGCAGTACGCTTTCCCCATGGCGATGGGCGTACGGGCCGGCGATACCAAGACGCGCGACCGGCTCAACGCCGTGATCGACGCGCACCGATCGCAGCTCACCGCGATCCTCACCCGTAACGGCGTCCGGCTCTTCAAGCCGAACGATCTGGCCGTACGATGAGTGCCGCCGGCTTACCGAAAATTGGCATCGTGGGCGTCGGACGCATGGGTGCCGGGATCGCCCTGCGTCTTAACGACGTCGGCTACACAATAGCGGCCGTCTACGACGTATACGCGCCGTCTGCGGAGGCCGTTGCGAAAGAAACGGGAGCGCAAGTCGCTACGGACTTGGCCCGCGTAACGGCGCTCTCGGACGTCATCATCACCGTCGTTACCGACGATGCGGCGATGCGGAAAATTTTTGCCGTCGGCGGAGATTCGCTGCTGACGGCGGCGACGGGAAAAACCTTCGTCAATTGTGCGACGGTCTCGCCCGCCTCGCACATCGAAGCTATCGCCCGCGCGGAGCAGGCCGGCGCGCACGCGGTCGAAGCGCTGATGGCGAGTTCCATTCCGCAGGCGCGTGAAGGCACGCTGTATCTCATGATCGGCGGCGCGAAGAGCGTCTTCGACCGGTTGCAGCCGATGCTCGAGAAGATGAGCAAATCGCTGCGCTACATCGGTCCCGCCGGGTCCGCGGCGCAAGTCAAGGCGCTCGTCAACATGGTGATGAATATCAACACGGCGGGTCTCGCGGAAGGCCTCGGCATCGGCGACGCGCTCGGCCTGGATCTGACGATGTTGCGCGAAGTATTTTCGCAAACCGGTGCGAACTCACGCGTGCTCGAGACCGACGGCCTCGACATGCAGAATCGCGAACACGACGTTTATTTTTCCGGCGCGCACGCGGCGAAAGATTCGCACATCGCGATCGCGCTCGGCAAAGAAGCCGGACTCGACGTTCCCGTCGCCGAGGCGAGTGCGGCGCAATTCGACCGTATGGTCGCCGTCGGAATCGGGGAACTCGATAAATCGGGCGTTGCGGAACTGACGTTTAAGTCCCGCGCGTTAACTCACCAATCGAAGAAGTAGGAGTCATACGATGAACAGCGCAGCAACCGGCCAAAAAGTAGTCCCGCTCGTGAGTTCCAGCGTCGCGGGTCCGCTTGGCGCGATCCATCTTCCCCGTCTATGGACGAAGCTTACGCTCCATCATGCGGGAATGTTACCCGACGGTTACGATCACGCCGGCGGCGGCTTCGATCAGATGACGATCGACGCGCTCGGCCTCAAGCGCGACGCCGTTATCGCTTTCGTTAAGGATAAGAAGCCGACGTACGTTCAGTTCGAAAAATACGTGGTCGAGCAGAACGGCGGTTCGATTCCCAAAGAGAAAATTGACGCGCACAATGCGGCGATTCGCGGCTATAATCACGCCGATGACCTGGCGGCTAAAATGCAGTCGTCGTCCGGGGCGGCGTCTCATATCAAGGACGCGGTCACGCTCAACACGCTCGAAGATATGGACGAATTGCATACCAACGTCAACGGCTCGCGCTAAAGAGTCTTAGGAGTTCTCATGTCCTTCGGACTTCGGTGTGCGTCGGCTACCTCGGTAGCCGCCGTCGCTCTCCTCGCGGCGTCGGTCGGTGCGTTCGCCAAGACGTCGCACGCTGCTGCCGGTGCGACGAGCGCATCGGAGCATGCCGCGCTCTATAGCGCCTCGCAAGCCACGGCCGGCAGTAAGGCGTATGGGGGGAATTGCGCTTCCTGTCACGGCGTGAACTTGGAAGGGGGCGTCGGTCCCGCGCTCACCGGCGCGACGCTGAACACGCTTGCCAAGAACACCAAGCTTTCCGTCGGCGATATGTTTACGTTCATTTCGCAACAGATGCCGCTTAACGCTCCGGCGAGTCTTTCAAAACCGCAGTACACGCAGATCATGGCGTATATTTTGAAGTACAACGGTTACCCGGCCGGCGCCAAAGAGCTGACGTACGTTGCGGCGACGAATTCCAAAGTCGTCATCCACTCGGCGAAATAGTCTGATCGCAACGCAACGCCGAGTCGAACTCGACGACGGCGCATCGACCACAGTTGAAATCTGGGGCGAGCGCGGACCCGCGATTCTATGCGTGCATGGGATCACGAGTTCGCGTCGCTCGTGGACGCGCTTCGCCGAGCGATTCTCCGGCGCGCATCGTATCGTCGCGTACGATCAGCGCGGTCACGGCGATAGTGCGGGCGTCCTCGCTCCGATGACGCTTTCGCAAAGCGTTCGCGACCTCGCTACGGTCGCGGCTTCGCTCGGCGAGCCCGTCGCTACGCTTGTCGGCCATTCGTGGGGCGGTGCCGTCGCCTTACTCGGCGGCCTCGAACTGCGCCCCGCGCGGGTCGTCGCGATCGACCCGATGATCGTCGTGCCCGCCGGTACGTTCGAGACCGAATACGTCGACGATCTGCGCCAGTTTTTCGCGACGCCACCGGCAGCGCGCGAGCCGCAGATTCGTGCGATGTATGCCGGCCTCGCTGCGGTCGACGTCGACGCCAAGATCCATGCGATGAGCGCGATGTCGGTCGAATCGCTCGAGCATCTAGGGCAAGACAACCACGTCGATGCGGGCACCTGGGATTTGCGCGAGCGGATCGCCTCTTATCCCGTTCCGCTGCTGGTACTGATTGCCGGAATCGAATCGGTGTTGTCGGCTGGCGATGTCGCGTTCTTACGCGAACGCGGCGGGGCGAACGTACAGATTCGGAGCTTTCCGAACGACGGCCATAACCTGCATCGAACGGCTTTCGATGAATTCTCCGATGCGGTCGAACGTTTCATCTAACGTTCGCATCCGTGGCGTTCTCGCGGTCGCGCTCGCAACGGCAGTCGCGGCCGCCGCTCCGCTCGAAGCAGCCGGCGTCGCAACGCCGGGACACCAGGCTCCCGCCTTCGTTCTGGATCGGCCGGAGGGCGGAGTGCTGTCCCTCGCGCGCTTCGCGGGACACCCGCTGCTCATCAACGTCTTCGCGGCGTGGTGCGCGACGTGCCGCGTCGAGGAACCGCTGCTCGTTCGCGCCTATGCGAAGTACAAGGGTCGCGTGATGTTTCTCGGTGTCGACGAACAGGAAGGCGCCGCGCGGGCTACGGCCTACGCGCGAGAATTACGCGTGCCATATCCCATCGTACTCGACGATGGTCCGTTCGCGGCGTCTTACGATACGTCGAAGATTCCCGAAACGATTCTCGTGGACGCGCGTGGAACCGTCCGAGCCGTCTACCGCGGACTCGTCTCCGCTAAGGAATTGGATCGCACGCTCGCGCTGATCGCCAAAAAGGAATAGCATGGACCGCCGCTCGTTTCTCGTCCTCGCTACGGCTTCGATCGCAGCCGGGCAGCCGCTCGCGGCTCACGCCGACGCGCTGATCGGACGCTCGCTGACGCAGCGCGAATTTTTCGCCGCGTTGCCCGCACCGCAGCCGGGGGATTGGTCGCGCGTCATCATGGGGTCGGGCGTCCGATACGATAAACAAATGGGCTTCGGCGTCGAGAAGAGCGCCGCCGGCGACTTACATTTCGTGGAAACGCAAATCGGCGAAGCCGGCGGCATCGCCTGCAACCCCAATACGTTAAAGAAAACGTATCTGCGCGAGCGACATTTCGGCTCGCTCGTTACCGAAATGTCCGTCGCGGCGATCGTCGCCCGTTCGGGCAGTATGTTGACGCGCTGGGCCGATGTTGACGGCGGCCAGACCCAGGCCGCGCACGATGCGAAGATGCGCTTGCTCGACGTCGCGTATCTCTACGACGAACGGAAGATGAAGATCCGGTCCGTTGCCCCGCGCTCGCTGCGTCTGGGCGGTGCCGTCCACGAAACGACCCACGTCGTCGGCGATTTTCCGCCCGGCGAACGCCTGGAACGTCTCGAGATCTGGCATACCACGGCCGTGCCGTTCGGCGTCGCGCGGTATCGCGCGACGGTACGCGAACTCGATCCGTTCGATTTCACGTTACGAACGTATGGGCGTGCGTTCAAAACCGCGCTTGCGATACCGCTCGCGCAGCTTCGCGCCATGACGCCCGACGGCATCACCGTCGCCTCTTAAGCGCCGGCGCGGATATGCCAGCAGATCGGCTTGAACGCGTAGTTATTCGACATTTCGGCAGAGCATGCGGTCAAGCCGACCAGGAGATCCATTTCGGCGCGCAGCTCGATGGAGTCGCCGGCTTTGGAAAGCGGCGGCTTCACGACGAGCTTTCCGTCACGCTCGATCGCAACGTTCATGAAGATGTTGAACGTCGTTCCGATCGTATCGGGCGCGATGCCGAAGCGCGCGAAGGCGTCGCGTAGGTTCCCAAAGCAGCTCGGGTGCGGCTGGGTCGCGCCGTAGATGATTTCGAACGTCTGCTGGCTGCAGGGCGTCAGGAGAAAGTCGTGTCGCCCGACGGTATCCCGGCCGATCGTAAACATCGGGCGGCTGCGGTTAGAGTACAAAACGTGTCCCGTCGTGAGGAAGAGCGTCGCCGCGTAATCGAGGCTGCGTCCCGAAGATAGCGTTTCGCCGCGATCCCCCTCGCAGAAGGCGAAGAGGTCCGCGACCTGTTCGCCTTCGGGGTCTTCGACCACGAGCGTCTCTCCGGCGCGCAACAGAAACGCGGTGCCGCGCTGCGGCGCGATGCGCTGGCGGACTACGGGCGAAACGGACATGCCCACTCCCGCGGTAACGGACGGCCCGCGTATTGCCGCGCTTCCGAATGGTCCCCGAATTCGGCGAGATTGGGGTTGAGCGAGCCGTCGAGCTCGATTTCACGCGACCGGATGCGTTCTTGCAGACGCGCGAACTGGCCGCGCGCTTTGAGTTCTTCGAACTGTTCGTGGGCGTTGAAGACGAGCGTCGGAAAAGCGAAGCGCCGTGCGGAGCGCGTGCTTTCGGGGTGTAAGCCGACGACGAAAAAACCGGTCTGCGCGAAACTATACGAGAACGTCGGGTCGGCCGGATCTTTGGAAACGCGCGAATCCCATGCGTGGACGGAGCGATCGAGCTCGTAAAGCCGCTGTAGCTGGCTCCAAAGCGCGCCCTCAAATGCGAGGTCCGGGTCGGCGTCCGTTTCGAAGCCGGCGAATACGGCGACGTACGTCGTAAACAGACTCTCGAAGCCTTTACGCTCGCTTGCGAATGCGAAGAGGTCCCGGGCGAGGCCGGCAGTGGAAGCGGGGTCGTCGAGCTTTCGATACGTTCCGAAGCGATACGTACCGGTCGCGATGGCCGATTTAGCACCCAGGCACGAAAACGTCGGGTCGATGATGAAATCGCGAAACGACGAATGGGCGGCGCGCTCGAAGTTGGTCGGACGAGCGGTCTCGAGCAAACGGACGAGATCCTTGCCGTCGAAGGCCGCATAGCTGCTATTGGCTCTCGCGAGAGCGGAGTCGAACGGGTTCGTCTCCCAGGCCGATTGTAAGAATTCGAACGTTGCACTCATGGGCTTCGTACGTCGTGCCCAGGCCCGGCCTTCCCAAACGCGGCTCCTCGGCACGCAGCGAACGGGCGCGAGATTACCGGGCGGCGAACCGTTCGCGTCGACGTTACTACGAGGGAGTCCGCCCGATGGCACGTACGATCGAACGACCGACCGCGGGATCTGCAGAATTCGCTACCTTTCGCGAGCAGCGCACGCGTTACGAAGCCGCGGTCGCCCGCGGGAAAGGGCGCCGCGAACCGGGTTCCGGCGCGACCGATCGCACGATTTCCGACGTGCCGCTCAGGGCGCTCTATGGACCCGCGGACGATGCAGAGCGCGATCTCGCGCGCGACGTCTCGTATCCCGGTGAGTATCCGTACACGCGCGGTATCCATGCGGGCGGTTACCGGGAGCGCCTCTGGACGATGCGTCAATTCGCCGGTTTCGGAAACGCGAAACAGACGAACGAGCGCTACCATTTTCTGCTGGCGCAGGGCCAGGCGGGTCTGTCGGTCGCTTTCGATATGCCGACGCTCATGGGGTTCGATTCCGATCAGCCGCAAGCGCGCGGGGAGGTCGGAAAGTGCGGCGTCGCGATCGACTCGCTGCGCGATATGGAGGAGCTTTTCGCGGGCATCGACCTCGGTTCCATTACGACGTCGATGACGATCAACGGCCCCGCACCGATCGCGCTCGCGCAATACATCGCGACGGCCGAAGGGAAAGGTACGCCGCGCGCGGCGCTCGGCGGCACGCTGCAGGCCGACATCCTCAAGGAATATATCGCGCAGAAAGAGTGGATCTTTCCGCCGCGTCCGCACGTGCGCCTCATCGTGGACATGATGAAATTCTGCACGGCCGAAATGCCGAAATGGAATACGATCTCGGTGAGCGGTTATCACATTCGCGAAGCCGGTTCGACCGCCGCGCAGGAGCTCGCATTCACGCTCGCCGACGGGTTCGCGTACGTAGAAGCGGCGATGAAAGCCGGCATGGATATCGATTCGTTCGCACCGCGGCTCTCCTTTTTCTTCAACTCCCATATGGATTTTTTCGAAGAGATTTGCAAATTTCGAGCGGCTCGCCGCATCTACGCGCGTCATATGCGCGAGATCTACGGCGCGAAGGATCCACGTTCGTGGACCTTGCGCTTCCATACGCAAACCGCCGGCTGCAGTGCGACGGCGCAGCAGCCGGAGAACAACATCGTGCGCGTCGCGTTCGAAGCGATGGCCGCGGTCCTCGGCGGAACGCAATCGCTGCATACGAATTCGATGGACGAAGTACTCGCACTGCCGACAGAGAAAAACGTCGAGATCGCATTACGGACCCAGCAAGTACTGGCGTATGAAACCAACGTGACGAACGTCGTCGATCCGTTGGGCGGCGCGTACTTCGTCGAAGCCTTGACCGACGAACTCGAGGGGCAGGCCGAAGCATACTTCGCGCAGATCGCGGAGTTCGGCGGCGTGGTCGAAGCGATCGAAGCCGGATTTTTCCAGCACGAAATTGCCGATGCGTCGTATCGTTATCAGCGCTCGCTGGAAACCAAAGAGCGCATTATCGTCGGCGTGAACGCGTTCGAGCGACCGGAAGAAGCCCAAAATCTGGATTTGCTCAAAATCGGCAGGGACGTCGAAGAGGGCCAAGCGCGCGCCGTCCGCGACGTTCGTGCGGCGCGCGACGCGGGGGCCGTCCAAGCGGCCCTCGCGGCCCTCAAGCGCGCTTGCTCCGACGAGTCGATCAACGTGATGCCGCCGCTAATCGGCGCCGTCAACGCGCTCGCGACGGAAGGTGAAATCGTCGGCGCGATGGTCGAGGTCTACGGTCGTTACGTCGAGCGGGCGGCGTTTTAAGCGCCGGTTGCTCTAGCGGGCGCACGCTGCTTTAGGAGCGAAACGAATCGTCTCTGGAGGATAGCGTGATCATTACTCTATTTCAGCGTCGAAGCGCCGCCGGTTTAACGGCTCTGGCTACGCTCGCGCTCTGCGTCTCTACCGCTCGTGCGCAATCGCCGACCGTGCCGGTTAACGTAAAAATTCCAGTCGAACTGACGGCTCAGGTCACGTCGCTGACCGCACGGGTCGGCGACACGTTCGCCTTCAAAACGAAGAAAGAGCAAAAGCTCGGCGATCTCGTCGTGCCGGCGGGAACCCCGGGACATGGGCGAGTCGCGATCGTCGTACCCGCACACGACCGCCAGAACGGTACGCTGGCACTCCAAGCCGATAGTATCGATTTACCGGGTGGGCAATCGGTCTGGGTGAACGTCGATAACGCGAAGCCCATGCGCGGCCACCTCTCCAATCGGCACACGCATTTCTCCATCATCCCCTTGCCCATCGGCATCGTGCCCATCTCGAAAACGCGCGTGGATGGCAACCTGGTCCTCGAGCCGGGGACGCCGTTTACCGTCGTCACGATCCCGCCACGAAAATCGCCCGCGCCGCTCATGACGGCCGCGCCGACGATGTCGCCCGCTGCAATGATGTCGCCCGCATCGAAGATGTCGCCCTCGGCGAAGATGTCGCCCGGGTCGATAATGTCGCCCTCGGCGAAAATGTCGCCCGGGTCGATGATGTCGCCCTCGTCGATGATGTCGCCGTCGTCGATGATGTCGCCGTCGTCGATGATGTCGCCGTCGCTGATGACGTCGCCGTCGCCGATGATTTCGGCATCGCCGAAGGCGTCGGCCTCGCCGCTGGCGAGCGCCTCACCCTAGCGTGCTCGGGCCGTCCGTGGCGATCCGGGCGTTCGCCGGCGTGTGCGGCGCGGTTGCAGTCGCAATCGCGTTGCCGGCCGGTGCGCTCGAAGGGCCCTACGTAGCGATCTCGACGCGCGTCGCGGTGAAGTTGAGCGAACGTTTGTCGTCCCAGGAAGCGCATTCCGGCCAGACGTTCGCGTTCGAAACGACCTCCAGCGTCGCCCTCGACGGGCTCTTCCTTGCTGCCGGCACGCACGGGCACGGCGTCGTCGTGACGGCGCGTGCGGCACGTGGGCCCCACCCGGGGGAACTGCGGCTCGCCGCGCGGACGCTCGACATCGGCAACGGCCGCACGCTAGCCGTCGGGCTGGAACCGGGCCAGCTCGAGCGGACGCTCGCGGGCGACGCCCGCGGGTTCCCCGTTCCGGTCGGCGGAGCGCCGGTGTACGTGGGAAGCGCTCGAAGTACGAACGTCGTCTTCGAGCGCGGAACGCCGTTCATCGTCGTCGCTCCGCCTCCCGCGACGGTCGAGGCGACGCCCGCGGCGGGATAAGCGTTGCGCCCGTCGCGAAGATTCCCCGACTATGACCACCGATAGACCGCTTCGCGTCATCGTCGCTAAGGCCGGGCTCGACGGTCACGATCGCGGCGCGAAAGTGATCGCGCGCGCGCTGCGCGACGCCGGCATGGAAGTCATCTATACGGGTCTCTTTCAGTCGCCCGAACAGATCGTGCAGACCGCGATCCAAGAAGATGCCGACGGCATCGGGCTTTCGATCCTTTCCGGCGCGCACATGACGCTCTTTCCGGCCGTGATCGAGCAACTCGCCGCACAGGGGGCGGGTGACATCGTCTTTTTCGGCGGCGGAACGATTCCGGCGGACGACGCGCGGGAACTGCGCGCGCTCGGCGTTCGAGAGATCTTTACGCCGGGCGCTCCGCTTGCGAACATCGTCGAGTTCGTCGAACGCGAGTGCGGCGCGCGCCGCGAACTCGTGGGCTAAACACGGTATGAAGGTTCGTACTCGCGTCGCCCCGTCCCCGACGGGCGACCCGCACGTCGGCACGGCCTACGTTGCGTTGATGAACTATTGTTTCGCGAAACGACACGGCGGCGAATTCGTCTTGCGCATCGAGGATACCGATCGTAAGCGCAGCACGCCGGAGTCGGAGCGGGTGATCTTGGAGGCCCTGCAGTGGCTCGGCCTCGCTTGGGACGAAGGGCCGGATATCGGCGGCCGGTACGGCCCGTACCGGCAGAGCGAACGGCTCGAGATTTACGCCGAACATGCCGCGCGGTTACTCGCCGACGGCAACGCTTTTCGCTGCTATTGCAGTCCCGCACGGTTGGACGCGATGCGCGAGGACCAGCGCCGCCGCAGCCTGCCGCCGGCGTACGACGGACGTTGCCTCGAACTCGGCGCTGCCGAAATCGGCGCGAACGAAACGGCCGGCGTGCCGAGCGTGGTGCGCTTACGCGTTCCGCGCGAAGGCGGCGTGACGATCGACGATCTACTGAGGGGTCCGATCCACTTCGAATGGAACGCGGTCGACATGCAGATCCTCGTCAAGAGCGACGGCTGGCCGACGTACCATCTCGCGAACGTCGTCGACGATCATCTCATGGCGATCACGCACGTGATGCGCGGCGAAGAGTGGATCAGTTCGGCACCAAAACATCTGTTGCTGTATCGGGCGTTGGGGTGGGAGATGCCCCGCATCGCGCACTTGCCGTTACTGCGCAACGCCGATAAGTCGAAGCTCAGCAAACGTAAGAATCCGACGAGCATTCTCTTCTACGAACGCATGGGCTATCTGCCTGAGGCGGTCGCGAACTTTCTCGGCCTCTTCTCCGTACCGCCGGTCGACGGAGAAGAACTGATGGATCTCGCGACGATGGTCGAAGGCTTCAGCCTCGATCATATCGCCCTCGGCGGTCCCGTCTTCGACATCAAAAAGCTCGATTGGCTCAACGCGCGCTATATCCGCGAGACGCTCGACGTCCCGCAATTGATGGAGCGCGCGCACCGGTGGGCGTTTAACGAGCGCTATCTCGGCGCGATCGCGCCGCTCGCGCAACAGCGTATCGAGCGGCTTTCCGATCTCGGACCGTTGCTCGCCTTCTTCTTCGCAGGGCGTATCGCGATCGAAGCGGACGACCTTCGCGGCGGAAAGCTCGACGATATCGCGTTGCGAAAGGCCTTCGTCATCGCGCTGGCGCTTTTCGATGTGCTTCCGTCGTGGCAGGCGGCCCCAGTGCAAGACGCGATCCGGCGCGTCGCCGATGTGCTCGGCGTGAAGCTGCGCGATGCGATCCGGCCGTTCTACGTCGCGATCACGGGCAGCGCGCAATCCGTGCCGCTCTTCGATTCCATGGCCCTTCTCGGGCGCGATCTCGTACGCGAGCGGCTGCGCGTCGCGCTCGAGCTGCTCGGGGGCGCGACGAAAAACGAAGTGGAGGCTTGGAAGCAGTTGATACTCGACGCGCATTCGGAGATCGCGCCCGGCGGTAACGCGGCGTGAGCGCACACGTTCGCGCGGTGGTTCTGGCCGCCGGGAAGGGCACGCGCATGAAGAGCGTGCGCCCGAAAGTGCTGCACGAGTTGTGCGGCCGGCCGATGCTGTGGTTCGTGCTGCGCGCGCTGCACGAAGCGGGCGTCGACGACGTGACGGTCGTGACCAATGGCGACGTCGCGCCGCACGTCGAAGCGATCGCAGGCTCCGCGGGACACGAGTCCGCTCGCGCGGTGCTGCAGGAACCGCAGCTGGGCACCGGTCACGCGGTGCAGATCGCCCTCGCCCATCTCGAACCGCGCGACGGCACGCTCCTGGTTCTCAACGGCGACATGCCGCTGGTCGAAGTGGATCTCGTTCGCTCGGCGATGGCGCGCGCCGGCAACGCGCTCGCCCTCGTTACGGCGCGCATGCCGTTGCCGTCTAATTTCGGGCGCATCGTCCGGCGCGGCGAACACGTCGTACGCATCGTCGAAGCGCGCGATGCCGACGAAGGCGAATTGCTCCTGGACGAGATGAACGCCGGCCTCTACGCGTACGACGAAGCGAAACTGCGCGCGGCCGTCGCCGAGTTGACCAACGATAATTCGCAGAACGAATACTACTTGACCGATACGATCGGAAACTTTACGTCGCGCGGCGAGACGATCGTCCCGGTCGTCGCCGCGAACTATCGCAGCGTGCTCGGCGTCAACGATCGCAGCGAACTCGCGGCCGCGGCCGCGATCCTGCGCGCGCGGCTATGCGAGCGGTACATGCGCGAGGGCGTTACGCTCGTCGATCCGGCCTCGACGTATCTCGAACCCGGGCTCAGCATCGCGGCCGACGTTACGATTCTGCCCAATACGACGATCGCGCGCGGCACGACGATCGGCGCGCATAGCGAGATCGGTCCGAATTGCCGCTTGCAGGGTGCGCGTATCGGCCAACACGTCGTGGTCTGCGAAAGCGTCATCATCGATAGCGCGATCGGCGATTTCTCGACCGTCGGACCGTTCGCGCATATTCGCGGAGGAGCGGACATCGGCACGGGCGCGCGCATCGGCAATTTCGTCGAAGTGAAGAAGTCGCAACTCGCGCCGGGCGTGAAAGCGAATCACCTCGCGTATATCGGCGACTCCACCGTCGGCGAACGGACCAACGTGGGCGCCGGGACGATTACGGCGAATTTCGACGGGAAACAGAAGCATGCGACGACGATCGGTCGCGATGTCTCGATCGGATCGAATTCGACGCTGATCGCGCCCGTGACGATCGGCGACGGCGCTCTCATGGGTGCCGGCTCCGTCGTGACGCGCGACGTTCCCGCAGGCGCACGCGTCGTCGGCAACCCGGCCAAACCTCTCGGCAGAAATAACGCTTCATAAGCCTTGCGTCGACGGCACGAACGCGCTCGCGCGAACGACCGTTGAGGCGAGCTGTATCGATGTCGCGAACGTCGAACGGTCGCTCGAAAATCGATCGCGTTACGCTCAAAGACCGACGTCCATGCGTTTGACAATTGCACGTCACCACGACCCTCGCGTACGCTCCTGAACCCCTTGCGCTTGCTTCTGCGCGTTGAATCGAGCGATGGTGCGTCCGCCCGAGCAACGGTGTTGGATTTGTAAGTCTACCGGGCGTTAGCGCCTTCGTGCGTGTTGCGCGTCGCGCGTAGATCGAACGCGACGCGATCGCCGCGATAGACGCTGTGGCCGCAGAGCGTCGGTTGCCCCTGCGCGGTGAGAAAGCGGACGTGCCTCTCGAGCACGGGTAGGCCCGGTACGGTTTCGAGGAGTGCGGCGATGCGTTCGTTCGCGCAATCGGCACGAATACGTTGCTCGACGCTTTGGGTACGCACGCCGCTGCGCGCTTCGATCGAGGTGAAGAGACTTTGCCGCGCAGCGTCTTCGCGTGTAATTCCGCCCATGCACCAGCCGGCGACGAAGCGTTCGTCGGTCACGATCGGGCCGTCGTCACCGGACCGCAAGCGGCGTACCAGTAAAACGGTGCTTCCAGGCGCGACCGCGAGCTCGCTTGCGACGGACGGAATCGCAGCGATTTGCCGAAACGCGAGGATTTTGGCGCGCGTGTGGATCTGCGGAGCGTGCCATTCCGCGAAAAAACGTTCGAGTCCATCGAGCCCGACTTCGAGCGTCGGCGGCACCGTGAGAAAGGTCCCACGCCCGGGAACGCGCCGCATAAATCCATTGCGGACCAAAATGTCCACCGCGCTTCGAACCGTCATTCGACTAACGCCGAACCGTTTCATGAGCGCGGCGTCTGAGTAGAGCCGGCGATCGCCGTTGGTTCCGGCTGCGACCTCTCCGCTAAGAAGGATCCGGATCTGTTCGTAGAGCGGGAGCGGGCCTGTTAAGTCGAGCTCGCCCGGGGTGGTTGACTTCTTCACGCTGCTTCCAGTAACTTAAAAAAAAGTTTGTCCGTACAGGTCTAGATAGATCGAGCTCCAACGATTTCTGGGAGGTGCGCTCTTGAGCGCTTCATCGGTTGCTTCGACCCTAGCTCAACCACGGGGTGCTTCGCGCACGCGCCACGTCGTCCTTACGATCTTGTGCCTGCTCTACATGATATCGTACCTCGACCGAACGACGATCTCGGTCGCCGCCCCGAAGATCATTGCGGAGTTCCACTTCAGCAAAGGTCAGATGGGGGCGATCTTTTCGGCCTTCGCGACGACGTACGCGCTGCTGCAGATTGTCGGCGGAACGCTCGGCGATCGTTTCGGCCCGCGGCGCGTGCTAGCGCTCCTGATGACCTGGTGGTCTATTTTTACCGTCGCGACGGCGTTCGCGTCGTCGTTCGTCTCGCTGTACGTCATTCGCGCGCTCTTCGGACTGGGCGAGGCCGGCGGCTTCCCCGTGGCGACGCAAGCGCTCTCGACGTGGTACCCGCCCCAGGCGCGCGGCTGGCTGCAGGGGCTCACCCACGCATGCGCTCGCCTCGGCGCCGCGTTCGCGCCGCCCGTGATCGTCTGGCTCACGCTCTCGCTCGGCGGCTGGCGTCCGCCGTTCGTGATCCTCGGATCGCTCGGCGTGCTCTGGTCGGTGCTGTTTTTCGTTTACTATCGGGACCGCCCGACCGAGAAAGCGAGCGTCAATGCGCTCGAGCTCGCACATATCTACGGCGACAGCGCACCGTCGGCGGTCAAAGCGAAGCATACGGTCCCGTGGCGCAGCATTTTGCGCAATCCCAACGTGTGGTTGCTCGTCTTCGTGGATTTTTGTTACGGATACAATTTGTGGATCTATCTGACGTGGTTGCCCACGTATCTTATCCAAGCGCGCCATTTCACGTTCAAACAACTGGGCGTGGTCGGTGCCTTGCCGTTGCTCGGCGGCGTGGCGGGCGATCTGCTCGGCGGTAAAGCCACCGACGAAATTTTTCGCCGCACCGGAAACCTCAATCTCGCACGCCGGAGCACGGTCATCGTGGCCTTCATCGGCGCGCTTGTTTTCACGATTCCCGCCGTGTTCGTCGCGAGTCCCATCGCGTCAGTCGTGCTGCAAACCGGAGCTTTCTTTTTCTTGGAAGTCGCCGTTTCGGGGCTCTGGTCGGTGTCGATGGACCTCGGCGGGCGCACGTACTGTGGTACCGTTTCCGGTATGATGAATACGGGATTCGGCCTCGCGGGCGTCGTCTCGCCCCTGCTCTTCGGTGTGATGGTCGATCGTCTCGGCTCGTGGGTTCCATCGTTCATGGTCGGCGTCGGTCTCCTGGTCGTCGGCGTCCTCGCGATGGCCGTGCTCGATGCAACCAAGATGGTGGACGCGCCGCAGGTGGCCGCGTGATGGCCGTCGCGGCCGCAGCACTCGCCTCGAGCGAGATCGTCGCCGGTCTCGTCGCCCGCGCCTGCGCCGCGCAGAGCGCGGTCTCAGCATATACGCAAGCCCAAACCAATACGCTGGTGACGGCCGTCGCGTGGGCGTGCTACCGAACCGATCGCGCCGAGGCACTGGCCCGGCTTGCGATCGAAGACACCGGGCTCGGCCGCTATGAAGACAAGGTGATCAAGAACCAGCGCAAGACGTTCGGAACGCTGCGCGACCTGCTCGACCCCGGCGCCGTCTCGGTCGGAATCATCGACGACGATCCGGCGACCGGTATTCAGCGGATCGCCAAGCCCGTCGGCGTGGTCGCCGCCTTGTGTCCGTCGACCAATCCCTCGGCGACCCCGATCAATAAAACGATGATGGCGCTCAAAGGCCGCAACGCCGTCATCCTCGCGCCGTCGCCCAAAGGCGCTTCCACGTGCGCGAAGACGGTCGAGTACATTCACGCCGAGCTCGATCGCATCGGCGCCCCGCGCGATCTGGTCCAAATGCTGCCGCCGCCCATCAGCAAAGAGTTGACCCAAGCGCTCATGCGCGCGGTCGACCTGGTGGTCGTAACCGGCTCGCAGGGGAACGTCCGTTCCGCCTACAGCAGCGGCACGCCCGCGATCGGCGTCGGTGCGGGTAACGTCCCCGTCATCGTCGATGCGACCGCGGATTTGGCCGACGCCGCGGGAAAGATCGCGCGCAGCAAAACCTTCGATTATGCGACGAGCTGCTCGTCGGAAAATAGTCTCGTGATTCTCGATGCGGTCTACGATGCGACGGTCGCCGCGTTGCGGCGCGAAGGTGGGTATCTGCTCGACGCGACACAAAGGGCGCAGCTGCGCGACGCACTCTTTCTGCCCAACGGAAAGCTCAGCGACAAGATCACCGCGCAAGCGCCGGCGCGTATCGCGCGCGAAGCGGGCTTCACCGATCCCGCGGCGTCCGAGGCGGCGTTTTTCCTCGTCGAAGACGACGGCGTCGGCGACGATCACCCGTTTTCGGGCGAGAAGTTATGCGTCGCGCTCACGCTCTTTCGCGTACGCGATTTCCCGGCCGCGGTGGCCCGCGTCCAGGACATTCTCGATTATTCGGGCGCGGGCCATTCTTGCGGAATCCACACGGCGGACGCGGCGCACGCGCAGGAGCTGGCCGACGTGACGCGCGTCGTGCGCGTGCTCGTCAATCAGTCGCACTGTTTCAATAACGGCGGCGGCTTCGACAACGGGCTGAATTTCACGCTGTCGATGGGCTGCGGGACGTGGGCCGGCAATTCGATCAGCGAAAATTTATCGTACCGGCATTTCCTGAACGTCACGCATCTCGTACGTACCATCGCGCCGCGCGAACCATCCGAAGACGAGCTATTCGGAGCGTACGTGAAGGGCTTCGACGCCTGATGCAACTCACCGAATGGCTCGGCAAGACGTTGTTGCGCGATGCCGGCATCGCGGTACCCGACGGCTCGGCGGCGCAGACTCCGGAAGACGCGCGCGAAATCGCGCAGCGCCTCGGAACGCGCGTCGCGATCAAGGCGCAGATTCCGGCCGGTAAACGCGGCAAGCAGGGGGGCATCCGTTTCGCCGATGATCCGGCGGCGGCGGCCGAGGCCGCGCGCACGATGCTCGGCACCACGCTCGCGGGCCACGTCGTGCGCAGCGTGCTCGTCGAACGCGCCGCGCAGATCGCCCACGAGCTCTATGCGGCCGTTCTCAACGATGCCGCCAGCGGCGCTCCTCTCGTGCTTTTCTCGATGGCCGGTGGAATGGAGATCGAAGAGGTACACGCGCGCACACCCGAAGCGATCCTGCGCGCCACCGTCGATATTCGCACGGGTTTCGCTAGCGCCGATGCGCGGACGATGCTGGCGGGCGCCGCGCTCGACGAGCGCGTCCGCGAACGCGTCGCGGCGTTGCTCGTCGCGATGTACGCGGCGTACCGCAACCTCGATGCCGAACTCTTGGAGATCAATCCGCTGGCCGTCGACGACGCGGGCGAACTCTGCGCGCTCGATGCGAAGGTCGCGATCGACGATTCGGCGCGCGTGCGCAATCCGGAGCGGATGCGCGAGTTCGCGCTGGCACTCGGGGAGCAAGGTACCGAACTCGAGCGGCGCGCGCGCGATGCGGGCCTGCTCTACATCGAGCTCGACGGCGACGTCGGCGTGCTCGCCAACGGCGCCGGGCTCACTCTCACGACGCTCGACGTCGTCGCGCATCTCGGCGGCCGCGCGGCGAATTTTCTCGAGATCGGCGGCGACGCGTACACGAAAGCCACACCGGCACTCGAACTCGTGCTGAGCAATCCGAACGTACGCAGCGTGCTCGTCAACTTCTGCGGCGCGTTCGCGCAAACCGACGTGATGGCCGAAGGCGTGATCGTCGCGATCGAGGCGCTGAAGCCCCGCGTTCCGTTGTTCTTCTCGATTCACGGAACGGGGGAGGAGCGCGCCATCGCGCTCGTGCGCGAGCGACTGCGCATCGAGCCGTTCGACGACATGGACGACGCGGTGAAAGCCGCGATTGCAGCGGGGAAGGCGGCATGATCGTACGCGCGACGGACGACGTTCTCGTCGTCGGCATCACGGGAAAACAAGCGAGTTTTTGGACCGAGCGAATGATCGCGTGCGGGACGCGCGTCGTGGCCGGTTCGAGCCCCTCGAAAGCCGGAACGCGGCAATCGAACGTGCCGGTCTACGCGTCGGCGAGCGAGGCGATCAAGGCGCATGCCATTGACCTCGCCGTCCTCTTTACGCCGCCTGCTGCGACGCGCGAGGCGGTGCTCGATGCGTTACGCGCCGGGATCCGGCGGATCGTCGTTCTCGCCGAACACGTGCCGGTGCAGGACGTGATGTGGTTCGTTGCAGAGGCGCGCGAGCGCGGCGCGCGCATCATTGGCCCCAATACGGCCGGGCTCGTGACGCCGGGCGAAGCGTCGGTGGGAATCATGCCGGGTTTCGCGCAGAACATCTTTCGTCCGGGACGTATCGGGGTCGTCTCGCGTAGCGGCAGCCTGGGCGTGCTGATGGCGCTCAACGTCGTGCGGGCCGGCCTCGGTCAATCCGCCTTCATCGGAATCGGCGGCGACCCCGTCATCGGTACGACGACGCTGGATGCCGTGCGCGCGCTCGCCGCGGATCCCGGCACGGACGCAATCGTGCTCGTCGGCGAGCTGGGCGGCGGTATGGAGGAAGCGGCCGCCGCGGAATTACCCGGGTTGGGAAAGCCCGTCGTCGCCTTCATCGCCGGACGCACCGCGCCGCCCGGTCGCCGCATGGGACACGCGGGAGCCATCGTCGACGGGGCGCGCGGCAGCGGCGACGGCAAGGTGCGGGCGCTGCGGGAAAACGGCGCGCTCGTGATCGATTCGCCCTCGGAACTCGGCGAGGCGCTCCATACCCTGCTCGGCAAACCGGTGTCGGTGACCGTCCCGTAGTGCGGCGCCGGCCGCCGCTTTCGCGCGGAGGTGCGTTCGAGCCGGCCGAAGGCATCGACATGACCGACACGCCACACGTCGCATTCCTCGGCCTCGGCGCGATGGGCCACCCGATGGCGCAGAATTTGTTGGGCGCCGGATTCGCGCTCACGGTTTGGAATCGCACGGCCGCCCGCGCCGACGACCTCGTCGCGCTCGGCGCCCGCCGTGCCGAGCGGCCCTGCGACGCGGCGTACGCAGCGGAGGTCGTGTTCCTGTGCGTACCGTCTTCCGACGACGTCCGCTCGTTACTCGAACGTCCCGACGGTATCTTCGCGGGTGCGCGCCCCGGGACGACCATCGTCGACTGTTCGACGATCGATCCGAACGCTTCGCGCGAGTTTCATCGCGCCGCGGCCGAGCGCGGCTTGCGTTTCCTCGAGGCACCGCTGTCGGGCGGGACGGTTGGTGCGAAGAATGCGACTCTCACGCTGATGATCGGCGGCGACGCCGAGGCCCTGGAACGCGTGCGTCCGGTGCTTTCCGCCGTCGGCCGAAACCTGTTCCATCTCGGCGGTCCCGGCGCGGGGCAGACGACGAAGCTTTGCAACCAAATGATCTTTGCGGCGCAGATGGTCGCGGTTGCCGAAGCCTACACGCTGCTCGCCGACGCGGCCATCGACCCGGCTCTCGCGACCGACGTTTTTTGCGCGAGCACCGCCGACTGCGTAGCGGTTCGCGGCCGCGTTCCCGTGGCGGGCGTGCAGCCCGGCGCGCCCGCTTCCAACGGTTGGGAGCCGGGCTTCGCTACGGAATGGATGGCCAAAGATCTGGCTCTCGCGGAAGGCCTCGCGCGAGCGACAACGCGACCCGTGCTGCAAGCGTCGCTCAATCATCAACTCATGCGGTTGACGATGCGGGCGGGATATCGCCGGCTCGACCTGTCGGCGCTTGGGAAGGTCTTGCTCGAGTTCGGTACGGAGCCGTCTCCGGGCGATCGCTGAGGCCGCTATGCGCTTCGGGCGAAATCCATGGGACGCGGTTCGCGGACGATCTCGATCTGCGGATCGCTCGCCGCCTCTGCCAGGAGTGCCTCGCTGATCCAAAGATTTTCGAGGTGTGCGGTATCGGCGATGCGCATCACGCGAGCGTGCTGGGGTGCGAATGTCCGGCACGCGAGCGCGACGGCGTCGTTGGCCGTCGGCATGGTTACGGGCACCTTGAGGCCGGCGAAAAAATCACTCGTCATCGCGTTGGCAAGCGACACGTCGACGTCCATCTTATCGGCGAGGCGCGCGGTTACGATGTCGGCCATACCGATGCCGATGGCGTTGCCGTGCGAGGCGTCGCTGAGGTCGAGCGCGACGATCCGGCGGATGGTCCGCTCCGCGGTGCCGCCGTTGCGGCGCCACATGCCGATCACGTTGGGATCCATGCCGGCGCCCGAAATATCTTTGCCGATCCGATCGACGATCAACACATCGAGCGGATCGAAGGGAAGGGTCGGAAGATAGCGGCGGGCGAGTGCGAGTAGCTCGCGGTCGGCGGTAGCGAAGTCCTGCGGGACGACGGCTCGAACCAGCGCGATGCGATCGAACGTATTTTCCACGAGCGCCAGTCCCATGGCGACTGGCGCATGCGCGAGCACCAGCGCCGCCGTCTCCGCGAGGTGCGCTTGCAGGCCTAGAGCATGCAGGGCATCGGCACCGCGCTGATTTCCCAGGCCGACCGCCGTCATTTTTAAAAGCCCGCTGCCCAGATCGCCCGTCAGGATGGAATGCGGTTTGACGCGACCGACGACGACGACCGCGTCGGCGTTGAAGGCCTCGCGATCGAAGAAGACGGTATTGCCGGCGCGTGTACGACCCAGCTCGACCACCTCCATCGTGCATCGCACGTCGCAGTCGACGGCCGCTTCGGTAATGCCGTAACCCGCGAGTACCTCGCGTTGCCCGGCCGCGGTCGCTCCCCCGTGCGAACCCATCGCGGCGACGACGAACGGCGCGGCGCCGCGTTCGCGAAGGGCGTCGGCCATCGCGCGTACGACCTGCGCGATCCGGTCGATTCCACGGCTGCCGACCGTAATCGCGACGCGTGCGCCAGGGGCGACGCGGCGCGAAAACTCCGCTTCCGTGAGGGCACGAGCGACAGCGCCCTCGATGTCGTCGATCCCGTCGTCGGTCCAGCGCTGACGCACGTGCGCCAGACGTGGAACCAGTGCCAGGACCGGCTTAGCGTTCGGCACGCATGTGGAACCGAAAGCGATCCGAGCGATACAGACCGGTGCCCGTGATGATCGGCCGATCGCCCGAGGTAAAAAACGTCACCTGGCGACTGAGCAACGGCGACCCTTCGGGAACGCAGAGTAGGCGCGCCGACGCTGCATCGGCGGCTTGCGCGGCGACTTCCTGTTCCACTGCCGTCGTCGGCACGCCGACGCGGCGCGCGACGATGTCAAAAAGCATCTCCCGTTCCGCGTCTTCCCGGCGAATTCCGCGGGCGCACCAATCGACGACATAACGCACGTCGAGCGTCGCCGGGATTCCGTAAGCCTTGCGCATGCGACGCAAAAGCAGCACGGTAGCGCCGTTCGGAATTTGCAGCCGTGCGGCGATCTCTGCCGGCGCCTTCACGTGCCGGAATGCGAGAAGGGTCGTTCCAGGATCGAGCTCCCGGACGTGCCACTCGGCGAAGAACTTGTTCACGCCATCGAGCTCGAGCGCGACGGTCGGCTCTGCAAGCGCGAACGTTCCGCGTCCGGGAACGCGTTTGACCAGGCCCGAGCGCACGAGCTCCGCGATTGCGGTTCGTACGGTTACCCGGCTCACGCCGAACCGCGCCATGAGCGCGCTGTCTGAAAGGTCGATCGGGCTGCCGGCCGCACCACGTTCGACAGTAAGCTCGGCAACTAGGCGATCTTTAAGCTGCTCGTATAATGGCGACGGTGCCGACGAGTCGAGTTCTTCATGTGCCGCGGTTGACTTTTTCATATGCGAGCCCTATAGTCGGAAAAATTTGTTTGTCCGTACAGGTAGGGACTGAGGACTGTTGTTGGTCCCTTCTAATAAACGTACAAATATCCCGCCCGCGGATGCCGGGCGATGGGAGCGATCATGATCGATACGAGTCAGAGCAGCGAAGCGCCCACGGATGCCCGCAGTGGTTCGCAACGGATGACTCCGGCGGAGGCCTTCGTCGAGACGCTGCGCGCTGAGAAAGTCGATACCGTCCCCGGCATCGTCGGATCCGCCTTCATGGACGCGCTCGATATGTTCCCCGACGCTGGCATCCGTTTCATTTCAGTCGCGCACGAACAAAACGCGGTGCATATGGCTGACGGCATGGCGCGCGTCACCGGAAAACCAAGCTTCGTCATCGCGCAAAACGGGCCCGGCATTACGAACTTCGTGACCGGCGTCGCCGCCGCATTCTGGGCTCACACGCCGATGGTCGTGTGCACGCCCGCCCCCGGCACGATGGGCGTCGGGCTCGGTGGTTTTCAGGAGACCGAACAGCTACCGATCTTTTCCAAAATAACGAAGTGGCAGGTGCAGGTCAATCGCCCGGAGCGCATGGCTGAACTCATGCGCCGGGCCTTTTACGTGGCCAAGGCGGAGAGCGGCCCCGTGCAGCTCGACATCCCGCGCGATTATTTTTACGGCGAAATAGAGACGGAAATCTATCCGTCGCACACGCTCGAACGCGGCCCGGGTCCCCTCGAGCAGATCGCCGTTGCGGCGCTAGCGCTGGCTGGAGCCAAGCGGCCGTTCATTCTGGCGGGCGGCGGCGTCGTTCAGAGCGGCGGTAGCGACGAGTTGCGCCGGCTCGCGGAGTTTCTGTCGGCGCCCGTCGCGTGTTCGTACCTGCACAACGATGCGTTCCCCGCAAGTCACGAGCTTGCACTCGGGCCGCTCGGTTATCAAGGATCGAAAGCGGCGATGGAAGTCATCGCCGAAGCGGACGTCGTGCTGGCCCTGGGTTGCCGCCTCGGGCCCTTCGGAACATTGCCCCAGTACGGCGTCGACTACTGGCCGCAAAAAGCACGAATCATTCAAGTCGACGTCGATCATCGCGTGCTCGGACTGACCAAGCGCATAGAACTCGGCATTTGCGGCGATGCCGCGCAGACAGCAGAAGCCATTCTTGCCGAATTGCGTCGCACGGACGGCGATCGCGCGATCGACGCGGCTCGCATCGATCGCGTGCGGAAAGCGCGAGCGGATTGGGATGCCGAACTCGAGCAACTTTCCGGCCGTAAGGGCGAGCCGGTCAGTCCGCGGCACGCCCTTTCGGAAGTGGCCAAGGCGTTGCCGAAAGGTACGATCGTTACGACCGACATCGGCAACATTTCGTCGGTTGCAAACAGTTATCTAAAGTTCGACGAGCCGCGTCGGCATTTGGCGGCAATGAGTTTCGGCAATTGCGGATATTCGTACCCGACGGGGCTCGGCGCGAAGCTCGGGCGGCCTGATCTGCCCGTCGTATCCTACGTCGGCGACGGTGCCTGGGGAATGAGCCTCGCCGAAGTGATGACGGCAGTGCGGGAAAATATCCCCGTCGTAACGATCGTGTGGAACAACTCGCAGTGGGGCGCCGAGAAGAAAAATCAGGTCGATTTCTACGACAATCGCTTCGTTGGTTCTAATCTCAAGAATCCCGATTTCGCAGCGGTCGCGCGTGAAATGGGTGCCAACGGGTACCGCTGCGACCGCTCCGCGGATATCGGCGATACGGTGCGGACGGCAATTGCTTCCGGTAAGCCCGCAGTAATCGATCTCATCGTCGATAGCGCCGAACTCGCCGATCCATTCCGGCGCGACGCGCTCAAAATGCCGAAGCGTTATCTTGACCGCTACAAACACCTCAACGCCTAGTGTTACGGACGACGCGGCCGAGTTTTTCACTCGACTCGCCGCTTCGTCCGGCGCACCCGGCGTCGCCGCTAAAATCGCGTTCGTCTGCCCGTACGACGCAACGTCGGTGCGGACCGCGGCGGAAGCTCGGAGGCGATACGGCATCATACCGATTCTCGTCGGCAACGCTACTCGTATTGCGGCGGCCCTCGCAACGGCGGACCTTCGGGCCGGCGGCGACCCGGTCGTCGACGCGAGCGGGGACGATGCTGCCGTCGCGGCGGTTGCCGTGCGCCTCGTGCGCGATGGCGCGGCGCACGTGTATATGAAAGGCGCGATTCACAGCGACGATTTTCTGCGTGCGGCGATCGACCGAACCGGCGGCCTAAGGCGAGCCGGGAGCGTCATGAGCCATGTGTTCGTGTGCGTCCCGCCGCGTCAAATTTATCACAAACCGCTGCTCGTCACAGATGCCGCTTTCAACGTGGCGCCCGATCTCGCGGCCAAACGCGACATAGCGCGCAACGCGATCGAGTTTGCGCACAAGCTTGGAATCGCGCGGCCGAAAGTCGCTGTTCTCGCTGCAGTCGAGTCCGTCAATCCGGCAATGCCGGCGACGATCGAAGCCGCGGCACTCTCGGTGATGGCCTCTCGCGGGCAACTTGGCGATGCGATCGTCGACGGACCGCTCGCTTTCGATAACGCACTCTCACGCGCTGCCGCGACGGCGAAGGGCCTCGAGTCGCCGGTCGCTGGCGATCCCGATATCTTACTCGTCCCCGACATCGAAGCCGGCAATATTCTCTACAAACAGATGGTGTATTTTTCGCGCGCGCTCGCGGCCGGCATCGTGCTCGGCGCGACGGCGCCCATCGTGCTTACGTCCAGAAACGAGCCGTTGGAAGCGCGCATTGCGAGTTGCGCGCTCGCAGCGGCGCTTGTCGAGACGACCGCGCTGGGCGCGAACGGATAAGTATGCTCTGTCAACTTCCCGACTATTACGCGCCGAACGAACGCGGCGATCGCGGGTTCGAAGTCGATGCCACGCGCGTGCGTTTCGGCCGCGGCCTGCTCGACGAAGTCGGGGATGCCGGTCGGGCTCTGGGCATGACGCGCGTCGCGCTCTTCGCCGATGGCACGGTCGCGAAGTTGCCATTCGCGCAGATCGTCGGCGACGCGCTGCGACGGGCGGGACTCGATGTCGTGGAGTTCAACGATATCGCCGTCGAACCGACCGATGCATCGTTCGCTCGCGCCGCGGCTTTCGCCGTCGACGCACGCGTCGACGGTTACGTCTCGCTCGGCGGCGGCTCTACGATCGATACCGCGAAGGCGGCCAATCTTTACGCGACGTATCCGGCCGATTTCATGGCGTACGTCAACGCGCCGATCGGTGAGGGACGCACGGTGCCGGGGCCGCTGCGGCCGCACATCGCCTGTCCGACGACCTGCGGGACGGGAAGCGAATGCACGGGCATTGCCATCTTCGACTTCGTTGCCATGGGAGCGAAGACCGGAATCGTTTCAAAGCGACTCAAGCCGTCACTCGGTATCGTCGACCCGAGCGTAACCGCTTCGCTTCCGTCGTCGGTTGTCGCGTGCAGCGGGTTCGACGTTCTCTCGCACGCGATCGAATCGTTTACCGCGCGTCCGTATACGCAGCGTGAACGCCCGAAAACCGGCGAATTGCGTCCTGCGTCGCAGGGCGCTAATCCCTTCAGTGACATCGCCTGTCTCGAGGCGTTGCGCGTTATCGGGCGCTATGCGGAGCGAGCGGTCAACGACGCGAACGACGCCGACGCGCGTGAACGCATGTTGTTCGCCGCAACCCTCGCCGGCATCGGCTTCGGTAACGCGGGTTGTCACGCGCCGCACGGGATGTCGTATGCGGTCAGCGGGCTCGTGCGTTCTTATCGTCCGCTCGGATACCCGCAGGCCGACGCGATCGTACCGCACGGAATGTCGGTCATCGTGAACGCCCCCGCGGTCTTTCGTTTTACCGCCGAAGCGTGTCCCGAGCGGCATCTCGAAGCCGCGTTCGCACTGGGTGCGGTGACCGACGGCGCGCGCGACGACGATGCGGGCGAGGTGCTCGCGACGCGCATCATCGCGTTGATGCGCGCAACGGGGATGCCCAACGGTTTGAGGGGGGTGGGGTACGAGCCGGCCGACGCGAGCGCGCTCGCCGCCGGTGCGTTTCCGCAGAAGCGCCTTTTGGCAAACGCCCCGCGCGAGATAACGCGCGATGAACTCGAGCGATTGTTCGAACGAGCGATGCTTTACTGGTAAAATACTGGAGGTGCCATGAGCCGTCAACCTTCGCGCACGACGAACTCGCTCGCTACGGTCGCGATCGCGAGTACGATCGGCGCCACGATCGAGTGGTACGACTTTTTTCTTTACGGTGTCTTCGCGTCGCTCGTCTTCAATAAACTATTTTTCCCGGCGTTCGATCCGGTCGTCGGGACGCTCATCGCATACGTGACGTTTCTCGTCGGCTTCATCGCGCGGCCCGTCGGCGGTGTGATCTTCGGACACTTCGGCGATAAAGTCGGGCGCAAGAAGATGCTCGTCACGACGCTCGTAATTATGGGCGTCGCGACGTTCGCCATCGGTCTATTGCCGACGTATGCGAACATCGGGCCATGGGCTGCGGTGTTGCTGTTGCTCCTGCGTTTATTGCAAGGCATCGGGATCGGCGGGGAGTGGGGTGGCGCCATTCTCATGACGTTCGAGTACGCGCCGGCCGGGAAGCGCGGGCTGTTCGGAAGCCTTCCCCAGATCGGTCTCTCTGCCGGCCTCGCGCTGAGCACGGGCGTCGTCGCGTTACTGTCCCGGCTGCCGCCGGATCAGTTCCTGTCGTGGGGTTGGCGCGTCGGTTTTCTCGTCAGCGCGGCCCTGGTTATCGTCGGCATCTACATCCGTTCGCGGATCGCCGAAACGCCGGCGTTCCAAGCGGTCGTGGAAGGCGGCGGCGTCGCGCGGGTGCCGTTCGACCGTTTGATCCGAACGAGTTGGAAGCAGATCTTGCTCGGCATGGCGGCGCGTTACGGCGAAGGCGTAACGTTCAATGCCTACGCGGTTTTCTCGATCAGCTATCTCACTACGACGCTAAAATTTCCGCGCACGGCCGCTCTGCTTGCGGTAACGGCAGCGTCGCTCGTGATGATCGTCTTCATCCCGATCGCGGGACGGCTCTCGGATCGTTTTGGCCGTCGCATCGTGTACGGCTCGGGCGCGGTTCTCATCGGGATCGCGGGCTTCATCGCATTTACGGCGATGAATGCGACGCGCGAAACGTTCGTGATTTGGCTCGCGATCGTCGTTCCGCTCGGCGTGCTATATCCGCTGATGTACGGGCCCGAGCCCGCGCTCTTCGCCGAACTCTTCGATCCCTCGGTGCGCTATAGCGGCGTCTCGTTCGTGTACCAGTTTTCCGGAATCTTCGCGAGCGGCTTGACGCCGATCGTCCTCACCGGAATGCTGGCTTCGGGGAAGGGGCAACCCTGGATGCTCGCCGGCTATTGTGCGTTTAGCTGTTTGATCTCCGCGATCGCGGTCGCGATCATGCGCGAGACCGCTCACGGCCCGATACGGTCTTCCGATTTCGCAGATGCGCTTCCCGACCAAAGAGCTGTCGGTTCCGCGCCTGGTTAAATAGTCGCACGCGTGCGTGCCGGCGCACCCGCACCCGCACGCGGACCGAGCGGCGTGCCGGTGCTCGGATTCCCGCCGCGCAATCCATTGCGAGAGCGCGCGTAAGCGCTTCGCTGGCCTCGCCGCTGGACATGTCGCCGTTTGCGACTGGCGCGGCCCAGTCCGGTCGCTGATGCCGCAAAGTTCTTCATGGTGCTGCCATTTATTGGAGTGGGCCGTACGTGCCGAACAAAGAAGCATCGTCACCTTCAGTCCAGTCGCGGGTGGCGAGGCAACCGCTGCAGCAGCGCGCCGGATAGCGGCGGTGACAATCGAGGACGGAGGGCCGGCGGTCTCCCGAGGCGCACCGTCGAAGGGCGACACGATGGCGCTGAAGGTCGTATTGCTCTCGCACTCACCGGACCCCGAGCGTGCCGTGGCGACTGCGGCGCGCAATTGTTACAGTCCGCGCGACATCGAAACGATCGACGAGAACTGGACGCCGGGCGAGATCGAGAAGATGGTGGGCCGCGTGCGCGATGCGGGCCACCTCTCGACCTTCGAGCATACGATGTTCACGTTCGGCGTGTCCGGCGTGTCGCGGGCGCTCACGCATCAACTCGTGCGTCACCGGCACATGTCGTACGAGCAGAAGAGTCAGCGTTACATCAAGCTGCACGGACAATTCGATTTCATCACCCCGCCCTCGATTGCGGCTCGACCCGAGATCGTGGCGAAGTACGACGCGCTCATGACGCAGATCGCGGACTTTTACGCCGTGGCGCTCGCGGCGGGGATCCCCGCCGAAGACGCGCGCTTCGTGCTGCCCAACGCCGCCGAGACGCAGATCGTCATAACCGCCAATGCGCGGGCGCTGCTGGATTTCTTTTCGCTGCGGACGTGTAACAACGCGCAGTGGGAAATTCGCGAACTCGCGTTTTCGATGCTGCGCCTGGCGAAGCGCGCGGCTCCGACGCTATTCGTTCGCGCCGGCGCCACGTGCGTGCGCGGCTATTGTAACGAACCCAACGGTCCGGAGTGCCCGCGGTACGTGGTCGTGAAAAACCCCGTGGCGGCCCGGCGAGCGACGGGCATCACCGAAGATGGCCCGACGCGCGCGAACGACGAGATCGTCGCCGACCAGCAGACGGCCGCGCTCGCTGGTTAGGTCTCGGCGCGGCGCGCCGGCGCCGGGCGGTCGCCGGTGCCGAAGCGCTCGAGTTCGGCTGCGAGGTCGAGCCGTCGCGTGACGGCCGTCGTAGCGTCGCTCGGCCCCCAGGCAGCGCGCGGCACGGGCCACATGATTTCAAATTCGTTGCCGTCGGGGTCGCGTCCGTACAGCGATTTTGTCGTACCGTGGTCGCTCGCCCCGCCGAGGGCATTGGCGCCGGCGAGCGCGGCATGGGCCTCGGCGATATCTTCGATCGCGGCGACTTCCCAGGCCAGATGGTACAGCCCGACGCTGCCGCGCGCGGGCAAGGCGCGCCGGTTCCGACGGCGGCGAGCCCGAGGTCGTGGTGGTTCGGCGAACCGGGCGCGCAGGAACGCCATATCGTCGCCCATGCGGGCCACGGGCGTCAGGCCTAGGACGTCCCGGTAGAAGGCGACCGACCGCTCGAGGTCGCGGACGAACAGTACGGCGTGATTGAGTCGCGAAAGGCGGAGCATAGCGCAAACCTTAGCATCTTCGCTCGTTTTCTCGTAAGCGGATACCGACGTGCCGCCCGCACCGCTATGAAAACCGGAGGTTTTCGTTGCCTTTAGAGCTTGCTCGGCGAGCCATTCCATATACGCCTTTCGACCGCGAGTTAAGCAACACGACGGTGGCGCTTGTGAGCACCGCGGGCGTGTACCTCGCATCGCAGGAGCCCTTCGACACCGATGGCGACGGTTCGTATCGAACGATTCCCTCGAATACCGACGTGGCCGATCTCCGAATCGCGCACGCGCACTACGACCATTCCGAAGCCGACAAAGATATAAACTGCGTCTTTCCGATCGAGCGTCTGCGCGACCTCGCGGCGGACGGCACCATCAAAGCCGTCAATGCCGACTTTTACGGCATGATGGGCTATACGCTGCGCATGAAACAAGTGATGGACGAGACGGGGCCCGAAATCGCGCGCAAGGTCGAGCGCAGTCAGACCGACCTCGTGCTCCTTACGGGCGGTTGACCGCTGTGTCATCGCACGGTCGTGCATGTCCAGCGCGCCATCGAAGCCATCGGTATCCCGACGATTCTCATTACGGTCGACCCCGCTCAGACGCTCCAAGCCCGGCCGCCGCGTGCGGTCCATCCGCTCGAGCGCGCGATCGGGACGCCCGTCGGACGGGCGGGGGACGTCGCCGGGCAACGCGACATCATCGTCCGGGCCCTGCAGGCGGTGCTCGACCCAATCGAGCCCGGATCCATTCGCGAACTCGAGTGAGCAAGCAGGGAGTATCCCCCCGCTCGGCCGATACTCTACACCTTGAAAGGGGGTGAACAACACCTACATGGCAATTACCAAAGGTCGTAAGTCGACGTCGCACGAGACGTCGACGCTGAAAATTGGCGATGCCGCACCGGAGTTCGAGCTCAAATCGCAGCTCGGTCCGGCGGTCAAGCTTTCCGATTACAAGGGCAAGAACGTCGTCATCGCGTTCTATCCCTTCGCGTTCACGGCTGTTTGAGCCAGTCAAATGCCTTCGTACGAAGAGAATCTCGATCGTTTCGAAGGTTATGATGCCCAAGTCTTGGGCATCTCGATCGACTCCCAGCCCGCCAACGCTGCTTGGGCGAAATCGCTCGGCGGAATCACGTATCCGCTGCTCAGCGATTTCTACCCGCACGGTGGAATTGCGGAAACCTACGGCGTCCTTCGTAAAGAAGGTATGTCCGAGCGCGCCATCTTCGTCATCGACAAGACCGGCGTCATCCGTTACATCGACGTACATGATATCGAAGAGCAGCCCGACGAAGAGCAGATCTTCGAAGAGCTGCGCAAACTCGGTTAGCACGCGCGTTTTCGAGCGAGCCGTGCGGTTCTCCGCGCGGCTCGTTCTTTGCGTCGTGCTGTGCGTCGCGGCATTCGCGTCCGTCTCTCCCGCCGCCGTACGCGCCGCGCCGACCTTCGTCGACAAGCGCGTCTCGGCCATCCCGGCGGCAACGCTGCTGGCCGAGCCCGGCCAACGGCTCGTCGATCCACGGCGCCAGCGTGCCGCTCGCAAGCTCGGCGAAACCGATCGGCCGCTCTTCTTTTTCTGGGCGTTTTCGCAAATCGCCGCCTTCGTCTATCTTTGGGCCTCGGGTTTGGGAGCGCGGCTACGCGATGCGCTCCGCCGGCGCGTGCGAGCGGCGTTCGCGGCCCGGGCCGCGTATGCGGCGGCGCTCGTCGCAATCGGCGCCGCTGCATCGTTTCCGGCATCGCTCGTGCGCTATCGCGTCGCGTATACGTTCGGCCTTACGACAGAACGCGCCGCGGCCTGGTATTTCGATGGTCTGCTGACGACGGCGCTCGACGCGGTGGTCTTCGGAGCGATCGTCGCCTGCGTTTTCGCCCTCGTCGATCGCACGCGCTTCTGGTATCTCTACGCGATGGCGGGGCTCTTCGTCTTAACGCTCGTGATGGCGTTCGTCGAACCCGTCGTCGTTTCACCGCTGTACAATCGCGTCGGTCCCGTGCCGGCGCGCGCGGCGGTGAGCGGACCGATCCGCGCGCTCGCCCGGCGCGCCGGCATCGGCAACGCGCCGATCGGGATTCGCAACGATTCGCTGCGTAGCGATATCGTCGAAGCGGAAGTCGAGGGTTTTGGGCCGACGACGCGCATCGTGCTCGGCGACGCGCTGCTCGACGACGCATCGACGGGAGAAGTCCTCGTGCTCGCCGCCCGCGAATTCGGGCACTACGCGCACGGCGATACGTTCCGGCTCTCGCTCTTTTGGACGTCGCTCTTCATTCTCTGCACGGCGCTTGCGGTCATCATCGCGGATCGCGTCACGTTTCGCCGCGACGACGATCCGCTCACGCGACTCTCGCTCGTCTTTGCCTTCATGGGGCTGCTCGGGCTCGCGGTAACGCCGATCTATAACGGCTATTCGCGCAATCTGGAATCGCGCGCGGATTCGTATGCCCTCGCGCTGACGGGGGACCGCGCGTCGGCGGTTCGCGCGTACGTGCGCATCGCCGACGAAACGCTCGCGCCGCTCTGCCCGGCGCGCATCGTGCGCGCGTATTTCTATAACAGTCCGCCGCTGGGCACGCGCATCGCGAAAGCCGCGGGGCGCCCCGACCCCTGCCGTTAGATCGGGAGCGCTTTTCCGATCACGTCGCCGATGCCCGCGGCGCGCGAGTAGCCTTGCGGAACGACGAAATCCGCTTCGTTCGGCGTCTGCTTCGCGAGCGTCGTCAAGTCGAGCTTGAGCGAACTCTCGGGAATCGTTTTACTCTTGGCGCTCGCTGTAATCTCGACGGGCAGCGCATCGAGATCGTCTGCGAGCTGAAAACGGCCGTGAACGCTCGTCTTGTCGCCGTTCTTAGCGGCGGCGGCGTAGAGGTAGTCGAGGCCGGTCGCCGGATGACCGTTGACGGTCCCGTGCCCCGCGAGCGTCAGCGTCGCGGAGAAAGCGGTATCGTCCTTGAGCGATTTGGCGAGTGAGAATACGTCGAAAATTCCGCCCGCCGCACCGATGGCGGCGGCGGTACCGTTGGTTTGCGGCGGCGGTGAAGCGCCGTTCGTCGCGCTCGTGTAATACGTGCGCTTCGCGCTCGACCAGAGCGTGTACGTCGAACTTTTGCGATCGTACACGATCGTGAAACCACCCGGCGGAAAGAGCTGCGTGCCGAGCAACGACGATACCGCCGCGCCGGCGCCGGGAATCGCGAGGGTGAGGATGTCGACGCGCAAATTTTGGCCGCGCTGTTCGAGGGCGATATCTCCGCCGACGGTCAGCTTCGTATCCGCGCCGCCGAACGCCGTCTGGACGACGAGCTGGCCTTTGCCCACGAAGCCGCCTGGGTCGTCGGCGGCATGTCCCCGGACGACCGCCGAAGCGGCGATGACGAGCGCGGCCGTCCCCAACCCCAAGATCCTCGCAGCCTTCATGCCGCTCCGAGATAGACGGCGCCCGTTACTTGCGTACCCAGATGGCGATCGGTCAAGAATTCGACGATGGCGGCGTGCGCGATGCGCCCGTCGATGATCTGCGCGGCGTTGACTCCGGCACGCACGCCGCGGGCGGCCGCCCCCACGGCCGCGCGTAATTCGGCATCGAACGTCGGGTCATCGGCGAGCGCGAGGGCTTCGGCGGGTGTGAGTTCTTCCACCAGGACGCTCGTCTGCGGATCGACCACGCCGCCCGCGCTATGGAAAAAAATTGCGCGCGCCGCGTCGGTCGCGCCGGCGATCACCGCGGCGACTTCGTCCGGCCCGACCGCGATTTCGTCGTCCCCGAAGCCGTACGCCGTCGGCTCGATGACGGGAATGTAGCCCGCCGCAGTAAGCGTTGCAAGGATGCCGGCCTGCACGCGTCCGACGCGTTCGCGGCCTGCCGAGGGCAGGAGTGCGGCATCGGCCCCACACAGCCCGACGGCGCGGTTGGTTTGCCGGTTGAGCGCGCGCACGCAGGCGCGGGCGACGTGCGGCGTCGGAGCCACGAGAATCGGCCGTACGCCGTTGGCCATCAGGAAGGCGAGATCGTCTGCGAGCGTGGTGCGCGCGTCGACCGGCGAATGGTCGATGCGTACGACGAACGTGCGTCCGGCAAAGCTTCGCGTCATGGCGTCGGATTCACGAAGCGCGCGGCGTGTCCTCGCTTCTCGCCGGCTTCTCGAGCAGCGACTCGCTTGCCGGGCGCCAGCCGTTGACGAGCGCAATGGCCCCCGCCGTGTCGCTCGCGAGCCAGCGTTCGATGCCGTCGGCGGCCACGCCGATCAGCGTCGCGAGTTCGCGCTCTTCGTCAGGGGCGAAACTCGCCAGCACGTAATCGATCGTATCGCTACGTCCGCGGCCGATGCCGACTCGCACCCGCGGAAACGCTTCGCCGAAATGCGCGATGACGGATTTGAGCCCGTTGTGTCCGCCGCTTCCGCCGCTTGCCCGCATGCGTAAGCGCCCGAACGGCAGATCCAAATCGTCGCTGACGACCAGGAGCTCGGGGGCCGGCGTCTTCCACCAGCCCGCGATGCGGCTTAGCGGAATACCGCTATCGTTCATAAACGATAGCGGCTTCACGAGGACGACGGCGCGGGCCGCGACGTGAGCCTGCTCCGCGCCGTCTTTCTTCTTCCAACTCGCGACGCCGAGGCGCCGCGCCACCTCATCGACGACGCGAAAGCCGACGTTGTGGCGCGTGCGCTCGTAGTTCTGACCCGGGTTTCCGAGCCCCGCGACGATGCGCGTCCCGGAAGAACGGACCGGTTGCGCCAGTTAGGCGTTCTCCGTCGACTCGGTTTCGTCGACTGTCGGTACGTCGGCGGCGACCGGCTCCGGTGCCGCGGCGGCCGCTTCCGATTCCGTCTTGGACGCTTCGATCGAAACCAATATCGTATGTGCGTCGAAATCGAGCTGGATGTTGCTCGGAAGCTTCAGGTCGCTCGCGTAGAGGTGATCCCCGACTTTGAGCGCCGTGACGTCGGCTTCGATCTGCTCCGGCAAGGCGTTCGCCGGACCCGTAACGTCGATCGTGTGCACGACGACGTCCATGACGCCGCCCGAATTGCGGACCCCGTCGGGAACGCCGACGGTCACGAGCGGCAACGAGGCCGTGATCTTCTCGGTCGCGTTGACGCGCTGGAGATCGGCGTGAATGACGCGGCGCGTGATCGGATCGCGTTGCACGTCGCGGACGAGTGCCGTATCGCGCGAGCCGCCGTCGATCGTGAGCTCCAGGAGATGATTCTTACCGCCCGCTTTGAGCAGGTCGTCGAAGGCTTTGGCTTCGAGCGCGATGGCGAGCGGCGTCGAGCCGTGCCCGAAGAGAACGCCCGGGACGAAGCCCGTCTTACGCAACGCAGCGACGGACGTCGAGCCCGTCTTTTCGCGCGTCTTGATGTCGAGCCCGTTAGTTGTGGTGGCCATGATTCCTATTTCTACCTCGTTTATGACGAGGCGGTCGTGAGCACGCCGGGCAGCGCGAGGTGCCCGTCGGGAGTGATGAGCGCGTGTGGCGCGTCGTCATCCTTAGAGAAGAGTTCCGAGACCGAACGGTTTGCGGTGATGCGTTTGATCGCGTCGGCGAGGATTTGCGCGATCGAGAGAACCTTGAATTTCGAGCCGAGCGTCGCTTCGGAATTGGGCAGGGTATTGGTCACGATGATCCGTTCGATCGGGGATTCGGTAAGCACGCGCACCGCGTCGCCGGCGAAAATGCCGTGCGTCGCGCACGTGTAGACTTGCGTGGCACCGCGTTTGATCAGCGCTTCTGCGGCCTTAGCGAGCGTACCGCCGGTGGAAATCATGTCGTCGACGACGACGGCGATTTTGCCGTTGACGTTCCCGACGATTTCCGTCACTTCCGAAACGTCGGGTTCGGGCCGGCGCTTGAAGACGATGGCGAGCGACGAACGCAAGCGCTTCGCGAAATTTTCCGCGCGCGGTACGCCGCCGGCATCGGGCGAGACGACGACGATCTTATCGCCTTCGAGTCCCTGCGATTTGAGATACGAGCACAGCGTCGGCGCGGCGACGAGATTGTCGACCGGCAGATCGAAGAAGCCTTGGATCTGCGCGGCGTGCAAGTCGAGCGTGACGAGCCGCTTCGCGCCCGCCTTCTCGATGATATTGGCGAGCAGCTTGGCGGAGATCGGCTCGCGGCCTTTGGTCTTCTTATCTTGTTTCGCGTAACCGTAATACGGCACGACGGCCGTGATGCGATACGCGGAGGCCCGGCTGAGCGCGTCCATCATCAAAAGCAGCTCCATCAGCGAATCGTTGACGGAATTGCCATTGGCCGCCCGGCAGATCGATTGCACCACGAAGACTTCCGCGCCGCGAACGTTTTCTTTGATCTCGATCCGGCACTCTTCGTTCTTGAATTTATCGACGAGCGCGCTACCGAGACGCGTGTTCATTTTCGCGGCGATCTCGCGGGCGAGATCGATATTGGAATTGCCGCTGAAGACCAGCGGCTGCTGGATGACCGACACGGGCCTACCTCCGGGAGACCGAAGTCTCACAACGATGGATGGTGGTACGGTGACATTCCCTGTTGTGGGAAGGAGGACCCGTAGAATCCCCGAGTATGCTGCAAGCGATGGAACTCCCGGGAGGGCGGGTCCTCGTCGTCGACGATGAGGCCGCGATCCGCGACCTGCTCGAATACGGTTTGGGTCAGGCGGGCTTCGTCGTGCGCTCGGTGGGCGACGCGCCGGGCGCCCTCGAGGCGGTCCGGATGTGGACTCCTGAAGCGATCGTGCTCGACGTGATGCTGCCCGAGATCGACGGTTTCACCTTGCTGCCAATGCTGCGCCGGCTCACCGACGCCCCGATCGTGATGCTCAGTGCCCGCACCGAAACGGCGGAGAAAGTCGCCGGTCTCACCCGCGGCGCCGACGACTACGTCGGCAAGCCGTTCGAACTCGAGGAGCTCGTCGCGCGGCTGCAATCGGCGCTGCGCCGACCGCGCATGGAGCAGCGCGAATCGTTCCGATACGCCGATCTGACCGTCGACGTCGGCCGCCGGACGGCGTTTCGCGGCAATCGCCGCATCGAACTCTCGACGCGCGAATTCGATCTGTTGCTGACGCTCGTGCGCAATGCGGAACACGTGTTCACGCGTTCCGATCTGCTGGATTTAGTATGGGGCGTCGATCGCGACGTCGTTCCCAATACGGTCGAGACGTATATCTCCTACGTCCGCGCGAAGATCGATAGCGGCGAGGAGATCAAGCTCATTCAAACGCTGCGCGGCGTTGGGTACGTCATGCGCGCGAACCCGGCGCCGTGAACAGCGCGTTCGCGCGACGCCTGCGCCTCGTTACGACGCTCGAGATCGCGGGCGTCTTATGGCTCGCCGTTATCGCGGGGGCGCTGCTCGCGCTCGGCAGTTACGTGGGCGCGCTTCGCGGCGATATGGCCGCCGCTCTCGAGCGCGTCGTTACGGCGCTCGATAACGAAGCCGCCACGCACGACGCGCGCGTGGCGGGGGGGCTCGCCGTCTCGCGCTATCCGCGCTCGAGCGTCGTCGTCCTGTTGATCGATGAGAAGCGGCGCGTGACCGTTTTTCAGCCGGCCGAACGCGGTGCGCGCCCGCACATCGACGTTCGCCGGCGCGGACAGGCGATCGACGAGCCACACGCGGCGGGCGCCTTCGCGCGCATCGTCTTCGGTCTCGCTACGGCGTTCGGGCTGCCGATGGCGCGCGCCCACGTCGGGTCGATCGACGTGTTCGTGAAGCCGAACGAAGTCGTGCTCGTCGGCAACGTGGCCGCGCACCTGTGGGAAGTTTTGATCGCGCTCGGTTGCAGTTTCGCGATCGCCGTCGTGTTGGCACGGACGCTTACGCGTCAGGTGCTCCGCCCGCTCGTCGACGTGACGGGCGCGCTCGAGCGTTTCGCCTCGGGCGACCTTACGTCACAGCCGATCGTCGCCGACCGGCGCCATCAGCTCGCGGCCCTCGCCGTCGCGTATAACGGGGCGATCGACCAAATGGAACGCGCCTTCGCGGAACGCGACCGCGCGAACCAAGCGATGCGGCAGTTCATGGCCGACGCGGGCCATCAACTGCGGACGCCGCTGACCGTCGTGCGGGGGTTTATCTCGATCTTGCGCAAGGGCGATCTACGCAGCCCGCAGGACGGCGAGCGGATTCTGGAGATCATGCATCGCCAGAGCCTGATCATGGCGTCGCTCGTCGATAAATTGATGTTGCTCGACCGGTGGGACGCGCCCGGCGCGGCGCCGAGCGCGGAAAAAATCGACGTCGCGCGGCTCGTGAGCGACGTGCTCGGGCCGATCGCGGAGTCCCATCCGACGCGCGCCGTCCGCGTCGATGCGCCCGAAGCGGGCCTCGCGGGCATCGACCCGACCGATCTCGCCTACGCGCTCACGAACGTGGTCGATAACGCGCTGAAATACACCGCGGGAGCCATCGACGTGCGCGTCCGGCGCGATGCGCGCGAGATCGTCGTCGACGTCACGGACGAAGGCCCGGGCATGTCGCCCGGCGACGCGGACCACGCCTTCGATCGCTTCTTCCGCGGCTCGCGCCGCGACGTCGAGGGGTCGGGCCTCGGTCTTGCGATCGCCCGGCGTGCCGTGGAACGCGCCGGCGGAACGCTCGCGATCCAAAGCGACCCCGCAGCCGGGTCGCGCCTGCGCATCGCGTTGCCCGTGGCGAACTAGGCTACGACGCCTCTGAAAGAGGGCGCGAAAGATACCGGAACCAGCATGTCCGCCTCTCGTGTCGAAGGGCTCGGAGATGTCGGACCGCTTTAAACTCGTTTCGCCCTACGCGCTCGCGGGCGACCAACCCGCCGCAACCGAGAAGCTCGCGGCCGGCGTGGTACGCGGTGACAAGGCGCAGACGCTGCTCGGCGTGACGGGCTCCGGCAAGACGATGGCGATGGCCCGCGTCGTCGAGGCGGTCCAGAAACCGACCCTCGTCCTGTGCCACAATAAGACCCTCGCCGCGCAACTCTGCGCTGAGTTTCGCGATTTCTTTCCCGAGAACGCAGTTGAGTATTTCGTCTCGTATTTCGACTACTATCAGCCCGAAGCGTACATCGCGCATACCGATACATTCATCGAAAAAGATAGCTCGATCAACGACGAGATCGAGCGCTTGCGGCACTCGGCGACGCAATCGATGTTGACGCGCCGCGATACCCTCATCGTCGCGTCGGTGTCGTGCATCTACGGCCTCGGATCGCCCGCGGATTACATGAAGATGTCGTTTAAGCTCGAGGTCGGGACGGACGTCGATCGCGACGTCTTTCTGCGGCGCCTCATCGACATGCAGTATCGCCGCAACGATCTCAATCTCGTGCGCGGCACCTTCCGCGTGCGCGGCGATACGCTCGAATTCGTCGGCGTCGACGAAGAACTCGTCCACCGTATCGAGTTCTTCGGTGACGAGATCGAAGCGATCAACGTCGTCAATCTGTTGACGGGCGAATACGTCGAATCGAAGGAATCGGTCACGATCTTTCCGGCCAAACACTTCATCACGCCCGATGAAAAGTTGCGGCGCGCGGTCGCCGCCATCGAAGTCGAACTCGAGATGCGGCTCAAGTTCTTCAAAGACAACGGGAAACTGCTCGAGGCCCAGCGTCTGGAGATGCGCACGCGCTACGATCTCGATATGCTGCGCGAAGTTGGCTACTGCAACGGCGTCGAAAACTACAGCCGCCACCTCGCGGGCCGCGAAGCCGGCGCGACGCCGTCCTGTCTGCTCGACTTCTTCGCGAAGGATTGGCTGCTGTTCGTCGACGAGTCGCACGTCACGATCCCGCAGGTGCACGGAATGTACGCGGGCGACCGCTCCCGCAAAGAGGTTCTCGTCGAGCACGGCTTTCGGCTGCCGAGCGCCCTCGATAACCGCCCGCTGATGTTCGACGAGTTCAAAGCGCATCTCAATCAAGTCGTGTACGTAAGTGCGACCCCGGCGACGTGGGAGATCTCGCAATCGACGCAAGTTGCCGAGATGATCATCCGCCCGACGGGGCTCGTCGATCCCGAAGTCGAGGTGCGGCCGACGAAGAACCAAGTCGACGACCTCATGGAAGAAATTCGCAAGCGGACGGCCTCCGACGAACGCGTGCTGGTCACGACGCTCACGAAGAAGATGGCCGAAGACCTCACGGATTTTTTGCTCGAGAACGGCCTCAAGGTACGCTACCTGCACAGCGAAGTCGAAACGCTCGAACGCATCGCGATCCTGCGGGATTTGCGGCGCGGCGTCTTCGACGTACTGGTGGGAATCAATCTCTTACGCGAAGGCCTCGATCTGCCCGAGGTGTCGCTGGTCGGCATTCTCGACGCGGATAAAGAAGGCTACCTGCGTAGCGGCACGTCGTTGATCCAAACGATCGGCCGCGCCGCGCGCAACGTCGAAGGGCGCGTCATCATGTACGCGGACGTCATCACAGAATCGATGGCGCGAGCGATCGGCGAGACGCGCCGCCGGCGCGAGAAACAGATCGCGCACAATCTGCGCCACGGCATCGAACCCAAGACCGTGCGTAAGGAAGTGCGCGATATCCTCGATCTCATCGGCGGTAACGAGAAGACGACCGCCGCTTCGAAGCTCAAGGGCGATAAGCTTCCGCGCGAGATCGCGATGGCGATGGCGAGCGAAATCGAGGCGAAGATGAAAGAGTTCGCGGCCAATCTCGATTTCGAAAAGGCTGCAGCGCTGCGCGACGAGTTGCTCGAGCTGCGCAAACAGATCGGCGGCAACGAATCGATCCTCTTTCAGGGGCGGGCGCCGAAAGTGTTTGCGCAGGCATTACGCGAGCTCGTCGGGTGACGCCATCCGCCGAGTGAGCTGGCGCGTGCCGCTTGCGGCGGCCGTTTTCGCACTCACGCAGCAGGCGCCGGACCCGGGGCGCGCCGCGAGCGCGGCTGCCGGCCCGAGCGCGGCGCGCGTCCGGATCGACGCGGCCTGTAAACGGCGGGATGCGCGGGCGCACGCTTGGGAACCGCGCCGTTTCGCGCGCATCTTCGCCGCTGCGTCGTCGCAGGTCCCGTGGCGCGTCGCGACTCGCAAACCCTCGCGCGCATCGAACGCGACCCCGACATCTACAGCGAGCTCGCAACCGTGTGGAGCGACGGTGAGGGCGTCGCGACCGTCGCAATCGCGGTCCGCTCGCTCGATTATCGAGCGCAAACGTCGTACTGCTTCCGTCCGTCGGGAACGCTCGCACGCGTCGACGAAACGAGTTCTGGGACGACCAACAGCGATCGGGAACGCCGCTATCTCGACGAAAACGGCGCGATCGTCGGAAGCGAATCGACGCTCGCACCGCTCTTCCCGCGGGCGCATTTCACGCTCTCGCCGGACGTCTCACCCGCGATGCCCGACCTCTACCGCACGGTCGGCGCGTTGCCGTTCTTCAGCCTGCTAGCCGCGCCGCCGTAATTCGGCGCGCGGCGCGGCGGAAGCCTTCGATGCGACGCGGAAATCAGCGGCGTGCAACAGAGCGTCGTGCCCGGTATCGCAATGTGGTCGGTATGGCAGCCGGATCGCAACCTCTATTTCAATTCGTTCTTCGTGGAGTCGCCGACCGGCAACGTCGCGATCGATCCGCTCGCGCTCGACGATGGCGATGCGCGCGAGATAACGGCGCGCGGCGGGCTCGCATGGATCGCGATTACCAACCGCGACCACGAGCGCGACGCGCGCGCTATCGCGGCGCGCTTTGGGGCGAAACTCGCCGCGAGCGCAGCCGATACCGCGTCGCTTGCCGGGCCGGTCGATTGCGAACTGCGCGACGGCGACACGTTCGGCGAGGCGACGGTCGTCGCGCTCGACGGCTTCAAAACGCCGGGCGAGATCGCACTGTATTATCCCGGCCGCGCGACGGTCGTCCTCGGCGACGCGCTCTGGGGGTCGCCCGCGGGTGCGCTGCGCCTCATGCCCGACGAAAAGCTCGCGGATCCGCTGGCAGCGACGCTCGCGCTGCGCCGCATCGCAGCGCTCCGGCCGCAGCACCTGCTCGTCGGGGACGGCGCGTGCGTCTTCGGCGATGCGACCCGCGCGCTATGGTCGGCACTCGACGCGCACGCCGTCCCGGGCCTGCGGCGCGTCAATCGCGACGAAGCGGTCTGGCGTACGTGGGACTCCGCTCCCAAAGGCTTCGAAAGCGAAGCTTTTGACGTCGGCGACGTCATCGGTGCGCAGCGCCTCGGCTATCGGCTCGCGCGCATCGCACCGGGAAACGCGGCGTCTCCGCTGCACTGGCATACGGCGGAAGAAGAACTCTTCGTCGTCCTCGCGGGAAGCGCGACGCTCGTAACGCCGGCGGGGCGCACGCCGCTGCGTAGCGGCGATTACGTCGCTTTTCCGACGCAGCCGCACGGCGCGCACAAAGTGATCAACGAATCCGATCGGCCGTGCGAAATTCTGATGATCGCGAACGTCGACCGCGGCGACGTGTGCGCGTATCCCGATAGCGGCAAGGTGCTCGTCGAAGCGACCGGCCTGCTGGTGCGCGACCATCCGGGCCTGGACTATTGGGACGGCGAGCGCAGCAACGGCGGCCTGCGCTAATGCCGGTGGCGCAAACGCCACACCTCGCAATCGCCTACGAGGAACGCAATCCGCAGGCAAGCGACGTCGTCGTGCTGGTCCACGGCTTTCCCGACGACGCGCGCACGTGGGATGCGCTGCTCGAGCATTCCCCGTTCGCACGGGCGCGGACGATCGTGCCGTGGCTGCGGGGCTTCGGCGCGACGCGCTTTCGCGCCGCAGACGCGCCCCGTGAGGCTCCCGCTAGCGCGCTCGCACGCGATGTCGTCGATCTCCTCGATGCGCTCGGGATCGCGCGCTGCACGCTCGTCGGTCACGATTGGGGCGCGCGCGCGGGCTACGGTGTCGCGATCCTGGCACCGGAACGCATCGCGGCGCTCGTCGCGCTGTCGGTCGGTTACGGCACGAACGTTCCGGGCCAAGCGCTGTCCTACGCCCAGGCGCAGGCCTATTGGTACCAATGGTTCTTCGCAACCGCGCGCGGCGAAGCGGCACTCCGGGACGACCCCTCGGCGCTGTGCCGTCACTTGTGGCGCACGTGGTCGCCTTCGTGGCGCTTCAGCGAGGCGGAATACGAACGGACCGCCGCGTCGTTTGCGGCGCCCGATTTCGCAGCGATCGTCACGCACTCGTACCGGCATCGCTGGGGCTTCGCTACGGCGGATGCGCGCGATCCGAACGCGGTGGCCGACGGCGGGCGTCTGGCCGCGATACCACCGATCGCGGTGCCGACGCTCGTGCTTCACGGCGACGAAGATGGTGCGACGCTGCTCGAAGCGACCGAAGGCCGCGCGGCGTCGTTCGCGGCGCACTACGAACGCGTCGTCGTGCGCGGCGCGGGTCACTTCGTGCAACGGGAAGCGCCCCAAGCGGTCGCAGAAGCGTATGCGGCCTTCCTGAGCCGGGCGCCCGCGTGAACGCGCTCGACATCGTCTCCGATGACGGCGCTATCGTGGTGCTGCGCTCGCGCGCGGCGCTCGCCGCGGGCGAGGTGCGCGGCGCCCGGGCGCTGCGCTACCGCACGCGCACGGGAGCCCTATTGCGCGTGGACGGCATCGTACGCGGCGCGTTCGATCGAGAACACGAAACGCTCGTCGTTCCGGCGCACGTGCGCGGCGAGGTGACCCTCGAGGTCGAGCGCCGCGCGTTGCCGACGACGGGCTTGCCGGCGGGTGCCGGCTGGCGCTGGACGTGGCTCGTCGCCAATGCGTCGCAGGAACCCGGCCGAACCCTCGACGTTTCGGCCGCCCCCGACGAGTCCGCGACGCAGCCCTCCGCCGCGCGGGCCGCCGCCGAGCCGCTCGCCCTCGTCGGCCATTCCCATCTCGACATCGCGTGGTTATGGACGTACGAAGAGACCGTGCGCAAAGCGCAACGTACCTTCGCAACGGCCGTGCGTCAGCTCGAAGCGCACCTGGACTTCGTCTTCACGCAGAGCCAGCCGCAACTGTACGCCTGGCTCGAGCAGCGCGATCCGGCGCTCTTCGCCCGCGTGCGAACGCTCGCGCGCGCGAAGCGCATCGATACGAGCGGAGCCGCGATGTGGGTCGAAGCGGATTGCAATCTCCCTTCGGGTGAATCGCTCCTGCGGCAGCTCGCGCACGGCATGCGATACGTCGAGCGCACGTTCGGAACGCTTCCGACCGTGGCGTGGCTGCCCGATTCGTTCGGTTTCCCCAATACGCTGCCGGCCGTACTCGCGCACGCCGGCATCGCGTATTTCGGTACGACGAAGCTCGGCTGGAACGACACGACGGCGTTCCCGTACGCGCGCTTCGTGTGGGAAGCCCCGGACGGCAGTCGCGTCGTCGCCGCCCAGATCGCGTCGATCGCCGGCGGCGTCGAATCGGTGCGCGTGCGCCGGGCGCGAGCGCGCGGCGATCTGTTATTGATCGGCCACGGGGACGGCGGCGGCGGCGCCAGCGACGCCGCCGTGGCGGCCGCGCCGCGCGTCGGCCTCTGGACGACGCTCGGCGCATGGTTCGCGCGCATCGCCGCCGATGCCGCGACGTTGCCCGTGGTGCGCGACGAACTCTATCTCGAAGAACATCGCGGTACGGCGACGACGCATCACGATCTCAAAGCGCGCAACGCCGCGTGCGAACGCGCGCTCGCCGCAGCGGAACTCGCGCTCGCGTGGGCGCGGGCGCTGCACGCGACGCCATTCTTTCTCGACGAAGCGCGCGCGCAGCTCGCGTACGCGTGGGAAATCGTCTTACGGGCGCAATTTCACGACGTGCTACCTGGAAGCGCGATCGCCGCGGTCGCGCGCGACGCACATGCCGATTACGACGAAGCTGAGGGGCTCGTCGCCCACGTGAGGGCGAGCGCGCGGGCGGTTTTGCCGCAGTCGCAGGGGATTGCCGTGCCGCGCCCGGTAGCTCCGCGCGCGGACGGCGCCGGGTTCACGTTCGAAAGCGAGCACGTCGTCGCGCGTTTCGCCCGGGACGGAACGCTCGTCGACCTCCGCGTTCCGGGCGGTCCGCCGCTCGTGCGCCGCGCGCTGCGGCTCGCCGCATACGTCGATCGACCCAAGCGCTGGGATGCGTGGAATGTCGACCGGCACTATCGCGACCGCCCGCTCCACGTCACGGTCACGGGCTGTGCGCTCGCCGGAGACGCCCTCGAGATTCGCTATACGATCGGCACGTCGCTCGCCATCGCCAATATCTCCCTCGCTGCGAACGAACCGTATCTGCGCGTGGAACTCGCCGTCGACTGGCGCGAACGCCATACGTTGCTGCGCTTCGAGAACGAACTGGCTTTCGCCGGGACGCGTGCCCGCTTCGGAACCCCGCACGGTAGCGTCGAACGCCCCTGCGCGCCGAGCACGCGCGCGGAACGCGCGAAGTTCGAAGCGTGCGGGCAACGCTACGCCCGCATCGACGGCCGCGCCGGGACGCTCGCAATCTTTGCCCTCGATACGTACGGGTGGAGCGTTGCGCGCGGACGCGGCGTCACACGTCTGGGACATTCGCTCTTGCGCGGGCCGACGTGGCCCGACCCGGAAACCGATCTCGGCGCGCACGGCTTCGCGCTCGCGCTCGTCCCGGCCGGCGCTATCTCGATGGGGGAACTCGAAACGATGTGGGATCGCTTCGCCGGCCGGGACGAGGTGCCGATGTTCACGTGTTACGACGGCGCGGCGCTCGTGGTCGCGACGAAGCTCGCCGACGACGGCGACGGCATCGTCGTGCGCGCTCGCGAGTGCGACGGCATCGCGCGCGATGTCGCCTTGCGCTGCGGCGCGCGCGCGCAGGCCGCCGTCAGCGTCGACGCGCTCGAACGCCGCCTCGACCGGCCGGTCGCGCTCGCCGACGGCGCCGTGTGCGCCCGCTTCGAGCCCTTCGAGTTGCGCTCGTTCCGGGTGGCGATAGCATGACCTCGCCGCGGCCGCTGAACGCGCGCCCGCCGCTCGCAGCGGTCATCTTCGATCTCGACGACACGCTCCACGACGACACGGCGACGTACCGCGGCGCCGCGGCTCGCGTCGCGCGCGACGTCGCAGCGGAACGCGGCGTGGCGCACGATGCATTGCTTGCCGCATACATCGCGCAAGCCGAGCGGTTTTGGAGCGGGCTCGACGCGGCGACCCTGGCGACGCCGCTCGCCGGTCTGCGCGCCGAGATGTGGCATGCCGCACTCGGCGCGTGCGGTATCGACGATCGCGCGCTCGCCGGACGCTGCGGCACCGCGTATAACGCCTATCGCCGCGACCTCCTCGAGCTTTGGCCCGGCGCGCAAGAACTGCTCGCGAGTCTGCGCGACCGCGGTTACCTGCTCGCCCTCATCACCAACGGCTTTTCGGAGACGCATCGCGACAAGATCGCCGCACTCGGTCTCGACGATGCCTTCGATGCGATCTTCATCGCCGACGAAGTCGGCATGGTCAAACCCGATGCCCGGCTCTTTCTGCTCGCCGCGCAGCGACTCGGCGTGGCGCCTGCGGCCTGCTCGATGGTCGGCGATCGTTTCGACCGCGACGTGCGCGGCGGTGCCGCGGTCGGCATGTTCACCGTGTGGATGAACGTGCGCGGGGAACCGCTGCCGGACGATCTACGCGCCGATGCCGTCGTGCCCGATCTCGCCGGCGTCGAGGGCGCGCTTCCGCTCGTGCGCAAAAGGCCCCGATGAACGCTACGACCGCGCCCGGCGTGTTCGCGCGATCGTGGCTGCTCTTGCGCGCCAATCCCGCGATCGTGATTCCGGGCCTCGTCGTCGGCGCGTTCGCGGCGATCCTCACCGTCGTGCTGCTGCCGGCATCTGATGAATCGCCGCTCGGCGACCTCGTCGCGCGCTCGCTCGTGGGAATCGTGCAGCTCTTTGCGACGATCGTCGCAATCGCGTACACGCCGGGCATGGCGGATGCCGCCTGGCGTGCCGGGCGCGCGACCTTTGCCGACGGCGCGCGCGCGTTCCGCCGCGACGGCGGGAACGTGTTCGTGGCGATGCTCGCGCTCTTCGTGCTCGGCTTCGCAGCCGCGATCTTGGCCCCGCTCACGCTCGGGTTCTCGCTCTTGGTCTACGTCTTCTTCTGCATTTTCACGATGGCTGCGGCGGTCGTGGGTGAGCGGCCGGGCTTCGTCGCGGTAGCGGAATCGGCGCGCATCGCCTTCGCGCGGCCGCTGCCGACGGCGCTCGTCGTCGCGGGCGTGTTAGCGGTCGCGCTCGGCATGGGGGCGGTTGCGGGGCTTCTCGCCGTCGCGCCCTTCGTCGGGCCGCTAGTCTCGGCCGCCATCGTGCAAACGGTGGTCGCGTACGTCGTCCTCGTCCTCGTCGGCGAGTACCGCCTTCTACGTGGAGTTACGCCGTTATGATTCCGTTCCCGGTCCGTCTCATCGTCACGCTGCTCGGCGCCGGGCTGATGCTCGGGTCGTTCGGCGTGCGCAGCTCCGTGGATCGTGGCTTACAAATCCGCCGCGACGCGCCGCCGTCGCTTGGGGTCGATGCGGCGGCCTTCGCGTTGCGCGTACTCGGCGCGGTCATCTTAATGGCCGGATTGCTCACGTGGGTGGTAAACTACACCGCCGAGAGACACACGGGCATTTTCTAGGCGGCGCCGCGTCGCGGAATGGCGTCGATGCAATCGAGCACGTAGAGGCGGTCCGACGTTCCGAGCCGCAAGTGCGTGACGAAACCGAGCAAATTGACGATCAAGTCGTCGCGCCGGCCGACGAAATACCCAAAACTCGGCTCGCCGCGCTTACGCGCGAAGATCAGGCCGTCGGCGACGACGATGAGCTCCGCGAAGCTCGGGTCGGTCCGGCGAGGCGAGAGCTCGAAGAGGCAGTCCAAGACTGCCGTAAATTGAGGTGACGTTTGCAGGCGCGAAAGGTGGTATCGCACCCGTTGCAGCGCCGTTGCCTTCGATAAACCGATCTCCATATGCCGGTTATCGGCTGGAGACTGCGGCGCATGAAGTGACGGGCCGCATCCTGCAACGCTTCCCAGCCGGCTCCGGTTAAGAGGGCGTGCCCTCACCGTCCTCATCAAGTTCCGCGCCGCGCGGCCTCGATTCGATCGTGATCAAGGGCGCGCGCGAACACAATCTCAAGAATGTCGATCTGACTCTCCCGCGCAATCGCCTGATCGTCATCACGGGACTTTCGGGATCGGGCAAATCGTCGCTGGCATTCGATACGATTTATGCCGAAGGCCAGCGCCGGTACGTCGAGTCTCTTTCCAGTTACGCGCGCCAATTTCTCGGGCAGATGGAAAAGCCGGACGTCGACTACATCGAAGGCTTGTCGCCGGCCATCTCGATCGACCAGAAATCGACGTCGCGCAATCCGCGTTCGACGGTCGGCACGGTCACCGAAATATACGATTACCTGCGCCTCCTCTACGCGCGAATCGGGAAGCCGCACTGCTATAGTTGCGGGCGGGAAGTCAGCGCGCAATCGAGCGAGCAGATTGTCGACCAGATCATGGAGCTGCCCGAGGGAACGCGGATTCAAGTGCTCTCGCCGGTCGTTCGCGGCCGCAAGGGCGAGTATGCGAAACTTTTCGAGGAGATCGGCAAAGAGGGCTTCGCGCGCGTCCGCATCGACGGCGAGACGAAGGAATTGCGCGACAAGATCGACTTGGACAAAAAGCGCAAGCACACGATCGAAGTCATCGTCGACCGCCTGATCATGAAGGCGGATATTCGTAAGCGGCTGACCGATTCGATCGAGACGACGTTGCGGCTCTCCAGCGGCATCGTCACGGTCGTGGTCGAGCCTGGGAAGAAAACGGCGAACGGGCTCGAGAGCAACGCCGGTACGGAAAAAGCGGCGCCCGCGCCGCGCGAACTCACCTTTTCCGAATCGCTCGCTTGCGTATATTGCGGACTGTCGTTCGAAGAGCTCGCACCGCGCTTGTTTTCGTTCAACTCGCCGTACGGGGCGTGTCCCGATTGCACGGGACTCGGCGCGAAAATCGAGATCGATCCGTGGAAAGTTATCCCGGATCGCGCGAAATCGCTCGAAGAAGGCGCGATCGTGCCATGGAGCAAGTCCCTCGGGGGCGGCAAATATCCGTCGATGAACCCGTACTACATGCAGCAGGTCGAAAAGCTGTTGCGCTCGCGCCGCGTCAAGATGTCGACCCCTTTAGATAAGATGCCGCCCGGTCTTCTCGAGTCGATCCTGCACGGCGTCGACGGCAAGCAGCGCTTCACGTACGAATCCAAGAGCGGACACGCGTGGAGTTACGAAGCTCAGTTCGAAGGCGTCGTCAACAATCTGCAGCGGCGTTATACCGAGACGTCGTCGGATTACGTTAAAGAAGAGATCGAAAAGTTCATGTCGGCGTCGTCGTGCCAGACGTGTAAGGGCGCGCGGCTTAAGCCCGAAGCGCTCGCGGTGACGGTGGCCGACGCGAACATCCATACGCTTACGACGATGTCCGTCGAGGCGGCAGAAGCGTTTTTCCGCGCGTTCGTTCCAACTCATCGCGAAGAGATCATCGCGCAGCAAATTCTCAAGGAAGTGCGCGCGCGGCTGGGATTCCTGACCAACGTTGGTCTCGGCTACCTCAATCTCTCGCGTTCCGCGACGACGCTTTCCGGGGGCGAATCTCAGCGGATTCGGTTGGCGACGCAGATCGGCTCGTCGCTCGTCGGCGTGCTCTACATTCTCGACGAACCGTCGATCGGCTTGCATCAGCGCGATAACGACCGGCTCCTCGCGACGCTCAAAACGCTGCGCGATCTCGGTAATACGCTGATCGTCATCGAACACGACGAGGACACGATGCGCGAAGCGGACGTCATCGTCGATATCGGCCCGGGCGCCGGCGCCGAAGGCGGCCGCATCCTCACCGTCGGGCCGCTCGAGCGGGTCATGGAGAACGCGGAATCGCCGACCGCCGCCTATCTCTCGGGGCGTCAATTTATCGCGATCCCGAAGAAGCGACGGGCGCCGCGCGGCTGGCTGCGCGTCAAGAACGCGAAGGCCAATAACATCTCCGGCGTCAACGTCGATTTTCCGATCGGCGTGTTCGCGGCGGTGACGGGCGTGAGCGGCAGCGGCAAGTCGACGCTCGTCAACGAAGTGCTCGTTAAAGCACTCAACCAACATCTGCACGGTTCTCCCGCGGGCGGCACCTACGGAACGGTCGCAGGGGCCGAAGCGCTCGATAAGATGGTCGTGATCGATCAATCGCCGATCGGCCGCACGCCGCGTTCGAATCCCGCCACCTACACCGGCGCCTTCGATCTCGTGCGCGAGCTGTTTTCGCTCGTACCCGATGCGAAATTACGCGGCTACCTGCCCGGCCGTTTTTCGTTCAACGTCAAGGGCGGGCGTTGCGAATCGTGCCAAGGCGACGGCATCATCAAGATCGAGATGCACTTCTTGCCCGACGTGTACGTGCCGTGTGAAGTATGCAAGGGCAAGCGCTACAACGCCCAGACCCTCGAGATCAAGTACAAGGGCAAGTCGGTCTCCGACGTGCTGGAAATGCGCGTCGATGAAGCGGCCGAATTTTTCGCCGCTATTCCGCGGATCCACAGTCGCCTGAAAACGATCGCCGACGTCGGGCTCGGCTATATCAAGATGGGGCAGCCCGCGACGACCCTTTCCGGCGGTGAAGCGCAGCGCATCAAGCTCGCGAACGAACTCGCGAAACGCGCGACGGGCCGAACGTTCTACGTGCTCGACGAACCGACGACGGGGCTTCACTTCGCCGACATTCACAAGCTGCTCGACATCTTACAGCGGCTCGTCGCCGTCGGCAACACGGTGCTCACGATCGAACACAACCTTGATGTGATCAAGACGGCGGATTACCTCATCGATCTCGGGCCCGAAGGCGGCGATCGCGGCGGCACGATCGTTGCGGCCGGGACGCCGGAAGCCGTCGCGGAGGTTCCGGGCTCGTTCACCGGCCACTACCTCGGTCCGGCGCTCGCCGACGTGCGCGCGCACGGCGTCATGAATCCCGACCGCGCCAACATGGAACGCATCGAAATCGAGAATCTCGCCCGTCTGCAAGAACTCGCGACGGGTCAGCGCGTGGTGGTGGAAGCGTAGGCCGCTGATATGTTGGGCAGGCCCGGGCAACCGGGCCGTCCGATAATCTGGGACGCCGGAACACGGGCGGGTCACCGGTCGACGTCGCTGGCCGCTATGGGGCCTGGACCTCGTCTCCTAGCATCGGCGCCCGGTGACCGACGAGCGCGAGATCGTACGGTATCATAGGCGGCCCTTTCAGGGATCAGCTTGCATCATCAGCACGGTCAGCGATCGCGCCGGCGGCGAGAGGATGGCGACGGTGATTCTTGGTTTGGATGTTGCGAAAAGTGAGTTTCACGCCGCGCTTGTTGTGGGTGGCGAGCGCGTACGGGTGAAGTCGTTTGCGAACAACGTGAAAGGCTTCGAGCAGCTCGCCGCGTGGCTACGCAACAGGCAGGTCGAGCGGGTGCACGCGTGCCTCGAGGCGACCGGCGGCTGGAGCGAGGAACTGGCAACGGCACTGCATGACCGTGGGCACCTCGTAAGTTTGGTGAACCCTCAGCGAATAAGAGACTTTGGACGCAGCGAAGGTCTACGGACGAAGACCGACAGCGCTGATGCCGCCTTGATCGCTCGTTTCTGCTCAGTTCATCAACCCGATGCGTGGTCACCCCCGCGAGCGGAAATTCGTGCCCTGCAAGCACTTGTGCGACGTCGCGAAGCGCTCATCGGCATGCGAACGCAGGAAAGTAATCGCCTGAGTGGCCCAGAGGCCGATCGTGTCCCGGGACGTGGTGTACGAGCAGCTCTGACGAAGTTGCGGATTAGCTGCTGACGACAGCGGAGATCCGATGGAGTTGGTTTTCGCTGACGACCTTAAGTCCTTCGA